>Ga0073934_10000139_pt1 | contig 214191 bp, 201 predicted proteins | sample LarsenN4metaG_FD_76834 | JGI IMG/M metagenome (GOLD analysis project Ga0073934, IMG submission 76834) | Hot spring sediment bacterial and archeal communities from British Columbia, Canada, to study Microbial Dark Matter (Phase II) - Larsen... ... | reverse complement strand
GGCGGCCTCGCTGCGGGCGCTGGCGCTGGATCGCGCGGGGCGGCGCGCCGCGCTGCCGTCCGAGGACGAGCCCTTCGAGTTCTTCCGCGGATTCTCCGAAATCTTCGTTTCCGTCGGCCTCGTGATCCTGCTTTCTGGCATCGGTCTGTTCCTCAGCTGGTTCGGCGGGATCGGCGTCCTGATCCTTGTGCCGGCGATCACGGCGGGGATCGCATGGTGGTGGGCGGGCTACTTCACGCTCCGCCGCCGGATGAACCTGCCCAGCATGGTGCTGGCCCTTGCCTATGGCGGCGGCGTCGGCCAGTCGGCCGCCGCGCTTTTCGTTCAGGCGGGCGCATCGCCCCGTCTCGTCATCGTCGGTTCGGCACTTGTCAGCCTTGCGGCAATGGCGCTCTGGTACCGGCGCTTTCGTCTGCCCTTCGCGATGTTCGTGCTTGGCCTGTCCGGCCTGATCGCGCTTTACGGCATGACGGCCAGCATCGATGCGACCCTCGGCTTCTACGACCGCGGCTTCTTCGCCGGCCTGTTCGACCTGCGGACGAGTCCCTCCTTCGCCCTGTCCTCGCTGGTTTTCGGGATCGCCGCGTTCATCGGCGGCATGTGGTTCGACACGAAGGATCCCTACCGGATGGGACGGCATTCGGCGACGGCCTTCTGGCTGCACCTGCTGGCGGCGCCGGCCCTGGTCAACACGGTCGCGCTGACGCTCTACAACATCGGCGGAACCGCGGGCATGCTGGCGACCGCGGCCGCGCTTGTCCTGATCGCGATCCTCGCCCTTGTGATCGACCGGCGGAGCTTCCTTACCGCGGGCATCGTCTATGTCGCGCTGATCCTCGCCTGGGTGATCCGGGACGAGGGGGGCGACGGCTTCGGCCGCTTCGTCGCGATCCTCATCATCCTCGGCGCCTTCGTGACCGCGACGGGCACCTGGTGGACCCAGTTGCGCGGGTCCCTGATGCGGGTGCTGCCGGATTTCCCGGGCAAGAACCTGCTGCCGCCCTATGCGGTGACCCGATGACGACGCTGACCCCGCGCGAGATCGTTTCCGAACTGGACCGGTTCATCATCGGTCAGGCAGAGGCCAAGCGCGCCGTCGCCGTCGCGCTCCGCAACCGATGGCGGCGCGAGCAGCTTGCCGATGACATCAGGGACGAGGTCTATCCCAAGAACATCCTGATGATCGGACCGACCGGTGTCGGAAAGACGGAGATCTCACGCCGCCTCGCCAGGCTTGCCCGCGCGCCGTTCCTGAAGGTCGAGGCGACGAAGTTCACCGAAGTCGGATATGTCGGCCGCGACGTCGATCAGATCGTTCGCGACCTGATGGACGTCGCCATCAACGAGACCCGCGAAAGGATGCGGGACGAGGTGCGCGCCCGCGCGGCCCGCGCCGCAGAAGACAGGGTGATCGAGGCGATCTGCGGCAGCGACGCACGCGAGCACACGCGCGAGATGTTCCGTGGCCGGCTGAAGCGCGGCGAGCTTGACGACACGGTCATCGAGGTCGAACTGGCGGAGGCGGCGCCGGCATTCCCGTTCGACCTGCCGGGTCAGCCGGGCGGCGGACCCGGTGCGGTGAACCTGGGCGAACTCTTCGGCAAGGCCTTCGGGGGCCGGCGGGTGAGGCGGCGGATGACGGTGGCCGAGAGCTACGACGTCCTCATCGGCGAGGAGGCCGACAAGCTGCTCGACGACGAGCAGGTGAGGGCGGCGGCCGTCGCGGCAGTCCAGAACAACGGGATCGTCTTCATCGACGAGATCGACAAGGTCGCGGCCCGCTCCGACACGCGGGGAGCGGACGTCAGCCGTGAGGGCGTGCAGCGCGATCTACTGCCGCTGATCGAAGGCACGACCGTCTCGACACGGTACGGCCCGGTCCGGACGGACCACATCCTCTTCATCGCATCGGGTGCGTTCCATATTGCGAAGCCGTCCGACCTTCTGCCGGAACTGCAGGGGCGGCTGCCGATCCGGGTGGAGCTCAAGGCCCTGTCCGAGGCCGATTTCGTCCGCATCCTCAGCGAGACGGACAATGCACTGACCCGTCAGTATGCGGCGCTGATGGCGACCGAGGACATCACGGTCGATTTCACCGAGGACGGCATCGCCGCAATCGCGCGGATCGCCGCAGAGGTGAACCGCAATGTCGAGAATATCGGTGCGCGACGCCTCTACACAGTCATGGAACGGGTCTTCGAAGACCTGTCCTTCTCCGCCCCGGACCGGAGCGGCGAGAAGGTGACGATCGATGCGGCATTCGTGGAGAAGAACCTCGGCGCACTGGCCGCGTCCCCCGACCTCAGCCGTTACGTCCTGTAGTCCTGCTCGTAGACGGCAACTGTCCGGGCGTGATGCGCGACCGAGGGTCACACCACGCTGCCGATCCGCGCCCGCGGGAAAACGACTTGCCATGGGCAAATGAACGGCAGCAGAAGTCACTTGTTCCGGCACTCAGGTGCGGCCGGACCGTACCGGGTTCCGGCGCAGATACACGTAGAGCGCGCCGCTTCCGCCATGGACCCGGTGCGCCGTGGCAACATCCAGGACCACCGCCGACAGCGGGGGCATGCAAAGCCAGTGCGGCACCTGTCGGTTTAGGATCCCGCGCGAACCGTCACCCTGAACGCCCGTCCGGGCACCCTTGCCCGTAATCACGAGCAGCAGCCGCAGACCCTCGGCATGGCCGCGAAGGACAAAGCTCGTCAGCTCGGAATGCGCGACGGCAAGGGACATTCCGTGCAGGTCGATCCGCGCTTCCGGCGGCGACTTTCCGCGGACCATGCGGCGATACGCCTTTGCGTCCATTCTCGGCGCATGCGTTGCGGGTTCCGGGCGTGCGTCGGCCGCCCCGGCCCGACGCCCCGCGCCGTCGGCCGGGACGCGAACCGCGTGACCCTTCTGCATGGCTGCTGCCGTCCCTGACGTGGCAGCGTCCGCGGCAAGGGGCGCGCCGCCGCGCCCGGGCATTGGTCGCGCGGTGGCGGCGACCTTCTCCCAGAGCTCCCGTTCGTCCGGCCGAAGGCCGCCGCGGCGCCGCCCCGTCATCGCGGCACCAGCCGTGTCAGGCGGCAGGCCTCCCGAAGCCGCCCCGCCCTTTCGCCCGCCGCGCTCCCGGAACCCACGAACAGATCGGCGCGCCCGGCGCCGGTGATCGCGGCGCCTGCGTCCTGCACGAGAACGAGCCTGCGCAGCCTTTCAGAGCCGAAACTTTCCAGCCATACGGGTGTTCCCGGCGCAACGAGGGTCAGATCTGCGGCGATGGTCCGCATCGGCGTTACAGGAACCCCGCAGGCGCCAAGAGGGCCGGAGGTCCCGGGCAGGTCCAGTGCCCGGAAGAAGGCGAAGGACGGATTGCAGAACAGCAGCTCCTCCACGTCTGCGGGGTGTGCATCGCACCAGGCCCGGATCGCCTGGACCGACATGTCCCCCGCGGCAACTGCCCCACGCCGGATCAGTTCGGCGCCGATCGACCGGTAGGGATGTCCGTTCTTCGCCGCGAACCCGAGCCGGAGCAGGCCGCCGCCGGCAAGTCTGATGCGGGCCGAACCCTGCACCTGCGCGAGATAGGCATCGAGGGCATCGGCGACCCAGGCGATCTCGCTGCCCTCGGCCAGCCCCTCGCGCAGGATCTGCCGCCGGTCCGGACCGGCGCCATCCCCGATCAGCCCCGGCGGCGGCGCAAAGAGGGGAACGCCGAAATCCCGGGTGCGCGTCAGGGAGCCCGCCATCTCCGGCTCGAAATAGCCGGTCAGCAAGCCGTCATCGGCCCGTTCGGGCCGGAAAGCGGATTCAAAGAATGAACGCGCCTCGCCCGACGGCCTTGGCCAGCCGGCCGGCGCCGTCGCGGTATAGGCCGCAAGCGCGTCCTCAAGGCCATCCTCCTGCCAGCCCGGCAGCTCGGACAGGCGGCGGGGCGCGGCCATGATGGCTCCTGTTCAGCCGCCCGTGGCGACAAGCTGCCAGTTGGGATCCTCGGAGCCCATCCTGCGCGCGAAGGTCCATACGTCGCGCTGCTTGCGAGCGGTCTTGGGGTCGCCGTCGACGACCTCGCCGGCCGCGTTCCGCGCGGAAGAGATGACTTCGCCCACCATCTTCACGGTGATTTCCGCCATCCCGCTTGCCCGGTCGAACGCAGCTTCGGCAAGCGACAGTTCCCGCAGGCCGAGAAACTGCGTCGTGACCGTCAGGCCCTGCGCCTTCCGGGCCGCCACGGCCTCGTCGAAGCTTTCGGCGACGTCGGGGCCGAGGAAGGGCCTGATGCGGTCGATCTCGCCCTTGTCGAAGGCCGTCAGGATCATTTCGTATGCGCCGCGCGCGCCCTGCAGGAAGTTCGAGACCGAGAACCCGGGTTCCACCTGCTTCATCGCCGCAAGGGCCCGTGCGGCCTCGCTTCCCTCCGGCACGTGATCGGTGATGTCGCGGTCCGGTCCGCCCTCGATCACCTCGAAGCTTCCGCGCCGCGCCCGGGCATCGGGAACCTGAGGCGCAACCGGCGGCTTCTCGAAACCCTCCCGCGTCCCGAGCACGTTGCGCAGGCGCAGGATCAGGAAGATTGCTATCCCGGCAAGGACAAGCAGCTGGATGATGGCGCTGGACATATCTGTTCCGCATTCCTTGGGCCGGTTGCGCGGCACGGGGTTGGTAACTGTCAGGTCCCGCACTTATGTAGGGGACAGGTGCAATCAAGTCCATTGCAGGACCGCCGGATTGCGCCCGGAGGAACCATGTGGCTGCCGCTTCTCCTTGTCGCCCTGCCGCTCGCGGAAATCGCGGTGCTGATCGTTGTCGGCGGCTGGATCGGCCTCTGGCCAACGCTTGGCCTGGTCGTGGCGGGCTTCCTGCTCGGCTTCCTGCTCGTCCGTTCGGTCGGCCTCTTCACGATGGCTGAAGTACAGACGGCAATCCACGGCGCGCGCGATCCGGGCGAGCCGCTTGTGCGGGGGGCCTTCCTTTTCGTCGCGGCGATCCTGTTCATGATCCCCGGCTTCCTGACCGACCTGGCCGGCGCGGCCCTCCTTTTCCCGGCGCTGCAAAGGATGATCGTGAGGCGTCTGCTTGACGGGATGGAGGTTACTGGCTCCGGCCCGACTGGCGGCGCGCATCATCGCTTCGGGTCGGGGATCATCGTCGATGCGGAATATCACGAAGTCGTCGAATCCGACGATCCGGTGCCCGGGCGAGAACTGGCGGGTTCGCGCAGGAGAGGCCGGACAGAGCATTGAGGCCGGCCCGCGCCGGTGCTAAAGCGCCGGCTGAAACCAGCGCGGAGATGGGCAATGGCCGAAGCGGGTAACGGAAACGGCGCCTCGCCGCAGGGTGCAACGGCACAGACGGCGCAACCGCGCATTCAGGTCCTCGGCCAGTTCATCCGCGATCTTTCCTTCGAGAATGCCGTTGTCCGCAAGGGTCTCGCGAGCGGCGAGGTCCAGCCCGAGATCCAGGTTCAGGTCAGCCTCGATGCGCGCAAGCGCAGCGTGGAGAAGCAGTACGAGGTGATCACGAAGTTCAAGGTCACCTCGAACAACAAGGCCGACCAGTCGCCACTGTTCCTTCTCGAACTCGAATACGGTGGCATCTTCCACATCGAAGGCATTCCCGACGACCAGCTGCACCCCTATCTGCTGATCGAATGCCCCCGGCTCCTGTTTCCCTTCGCGCGCCGCATCATCTCTGATGTCACGCGGGACGGCGGATTCCCGCCGCTCAACGTGGACAACGTGGATTTCCTGGCGCTCTACCGCGGCGAGCTGCAGCGCCGCGCCGCCGCGCAGAAGGCGCCCGAAACCCTGTCCTGACCCGGTCCGCGGGATCCGGCCCCGGGCGGGCGGCAAGGCCGGGCTGGCAATCGGGCGCGAATCCTGCATCCTTGACCGGGACACAGGTCGGTTCCGGGGGGCATCTTGGTCGAACGCGCCAGCACGCGGCCGCGGGCAGGATTTGCCCTTCGCGGGGCTCTGCTGGCGCTGGGCCTTGTGCTGTCCGGGGTGCCCGCTGGAGCGCTCGATTCGTTCGAGTTCCTCACGCCAGGCGCGGACAGGGACCTGCGCGACAGGCTGCGGTCGGCCTCAACCCTCGTTGCGGCAAGGCAGTCCGACCGGACGGGCGCCCAGGACCTCTATTCGGCGGCGCGCGCGGACTACGCGCGGCTGCTCTCGGCGCTCTACGCCGACGGGCGGTATTCGGGGATCATCAGCATCACGATCGACGGGCGAGAGGCCGCCGACATCCCGCCGCTCGACGCGCCGGACACGATCTCGGCGATCCGCGTGCGCGTCGATCCGGGCCCGAGGTTCCGCTTCTCGGCGGCGCGGATGCGGCCCTACGCCCCGGGCACCGACCTTCCCCCCGACTACGGCGATGGCAAGGTCGCCTTCTCGGGGTCCATCGTCGCCGCGGCCCGGGAGGGCGTGACAGGCTGGCGCAATGTCGGTCACCCCAAGGCCGCCGTCGGCGCGCAGGAGATCGTCGCCGAGCATGCGGACCACACGCTGTCCTCGCTGATCCTTCTCGATCCCGGGCCGAAGCTCCGCTTCGGGAACCTGCGTCTCACCGGATACGAAAGGCTGCGCCCCGAGCGTCTGGCGAGGATCGCGGGTTTTCCGACGGGTTCGGTCTTCAGCCCGGCCGAGGTCCGCAAGGTCGAGGATCGCCTTCGCCGCACCGAGATCTTTCGTGCCTTCGCGCTTGTCGAGGACGAGGTGCCCAATCCGGACGGCACCCTGGACTACGCCCTGACCGTCACCGAGGCGCCGCTGCGGCGGATCGGCTTCGGTGCCGGCTATGCGACGACCGAGGGATTCAACGTCGGCGGCTACTGGCTGCACAGGAACCTTTTCGGTGGCGGAGAAAGGCTGCGGATCGAAGGGGCCGCGACCAACATCGGCGTCAGTTCGATGTCGGCGGATTTCTCGTTCGGACTGCGCCTCGACAGGCCGGCGATCCTCTCCCCGGACACCCACGGCTACCTCGAGTTCGCGGCCGAAATCCTCAACGAGCCGGACTACGAGCTGCGGACGGCCTCGGTCGGTGCCGGTCTGACCCATGTCTTCACTGATACGCTGTCGGGCGAGGCCGGGTTCCGTTTCGCGGAATCGAGCGTGTCGGACGCGACCGGCGACTTCCGCTTTCGCCAGATCGCCCTTCCGGTGGCGCTGACGATTGACAGGCGTGACAGGGAACTGAATGCCACGCGCGGCTTCTATCTGGGCGTCGAGGCCACGCCCTATTACGGCCTGCTTGCCGCCGAGTCCGGCGCGCGGCTCTACGCCGATCTGCGCGGCTACCGCGAGCTTGGCGCGCGGGACATCGTCCTCGCCGGGCGCTTGCAGGCCGGCACGATCCTGGGCTCATCGATCGAGGCCACCCCGCGCGACTATCTTTTCTACAGCGGCGGCGGCGGGACTGTCCGCGGTCAGCCCTACCAGTCGCTGGGCGCGAATGTCATCGGCGGCGGCACGATCACGACAGGGGGGATGAGCTTCGTCGGCCTGTCCGCGGAAGCGCGCGTGCCGTTCTCGCGGCGGATCAGCGGGGTCGCCTTCCTCGATGCCGGCTGGGTGTCGGCGGAAACGCTGTTCGGCGGCGACAGCGACTGGCATTCCGGTGCCGGGCTCGGCGTTCGCTACGACACGCCGATCGGCCCGCTCCGGGTGGACGTCGCCGCACCGGTCTACGGCTCGACCGGCGACGGCGTGCAGCTCTATATCGGCGTCGGGCAGGCCTTCTGATGCGCGGGGCGGCAGCAGCATTCCTCTCGACGGCTCTAGTCTTGCTGCCCGGTCAGGCGCCGGCGCAGTCCGAGTCGGAACGCGACCGGGGCTATCTCACCGGGCTGATCGAGGACAGCCTCGCCGGAGACGGACGGACCGTTCGGCTTGACGGCTTCTCCGGCGCCTTTTCCTCCCGCGCGACCTTCGACCAGCTTGCCATCGGTGACGCGAATGGCGAGTGGCTGATCGTCCGCAACGGGGCGATCACCTGGCGCCGCACCGCCCTCCTTCAGGGCCGCCTGCAGGTGAACGAGCTCTCCGCCGCCGAAATCGAACTGCTGCGGCCACCGATGCCGGCCGAAAGCGGCCCGTCGGCCGTGGCGACCGAGTTCGCGCTGCCGGAGCTTCCGGTCAGCGTGAATGTCGGCGCCATCAGGGCCGACCGCATCATGATCGGCGAGCCCTTCCTGGGGGAAAGGATCGAAGGCAGGGCATCGGGGTCGCTTCGGCTTGAAGGGGGGGAAGGGCAGATCGCCCTGAACCTGGAACGGACCGACGGCAAGACCGGTGTCATCGCCGCCGATGGCCGCTTTTCGAACGCGACGCGGCTCGCAGAACTTACCCTAGTTGCAGAGGAAGGGCCGGGCGGGCTGTTCGCGCGCCTTTCGGGCGTGCCGGGCGAGCCTGCCCTGCGGCTGTCGGTCTCCGGGGCGGGAACCGTGGATGACTTCAGCGCCGATCTTTCCCTCACGGCCGACGGCCGGCAGACCATCGATGGCACGATCCGCACTGTCTCAAGGCAAGACGACGTGCAGGCGGGCCGGGTAACCACGGTGAGTCTCGACGGAAACGTCGTGCCGCTCTTCGCGCCGGCCTACGAGCCCTTCTTCGGCGACAGCCAGTCATTCGATGCGGCCGTAAGGCGCGACGCATCGGGCGGCCTCACGGTTGACGGTATTGCTGCGCAGACGGGCGCCCTGACGCTGACCGGGCGCGCCGCCGTCGCGGCGGACGGGCTGCCGCAGGCCTTCGATCTCTCCGTCAGGGTCGGCCTTCCCGATGGCGCGCGGGTGACCCTCCCAGTCGCGGGGGCCGGGGTGTCGGTCGCGCGCGCGACGCTCGATCTCTCCTTCGATGCCGCGGAGGGGGACATCTGGCAGCTTTCCGGTTCGGTTGACGGCTTTCGGGGGGGAGGTGCGACGGTCGGGCGCCTGAGCCTCGACGGGTCCGGCCGCATCGGCCGCGCCGGCATCGGTGGCCGGCCGGAGGACTCGGTCGATGGCACGGTTTCGTTCTCACTCTCGGGCGCCGCGTACGGCACGCAAGGGCTGGACGAGGCCCTGGGGGATGCCCTGACGGGCAGAGCGTCCTTCGCGTGGTCGCGCGGATCGGCGCTTTCTCTGACCGGCCTCGACATCTCGGGTGACGGCTTCGGCCTGAAGGGTGACGTCGCGGTCGGCGGGCCGGATGGCGCGACCGTCATGAAGGGCCGGCTCGCGGCGCACTTCGACGACGCGGCGCGTCTTTCCACGCTGGCCGGGCGGCCGCTGGGCGGCGCGGTCGATGCGACCCTCGACGGGATGCTGGAGCCGCTGGGCGGGGCCTTCGACCTTACCGGGAATCTCCGCGGCGAGAATCTTCGGGTCGGACAACCGCAGGCCGACAATCTGCTCAAGGGTGAATCGGAAATCGCCCTGTCCGTCGCGCGGGACACCGGCGGAACCGAAATCCGGTCGCTCGTGATCGCGGCTTCGACGCTCTCCCTGTCCGGGTCGGGCACGATGACGCCGGACTCCGAGGATCTCGTGGCCGAGCTGCGGTTCTCCGACCTCGGGGCGCTCGGCGGGGGGTTCGGCGGGTCTCTCGCGGCCGACGCGACGGTGACCCGGCGCGATCGGACCCGCACCATCAGCCTGACGGGGACGGGACGAAACCTGAAGACCGGACAGGCACAGGCCGACCGCCTGCTCAGGGGAGAGACGAGCCTTTCGGTCAGGCTGTCGCAGACGGACGGAACGATTGGCATCGACACGGCAGAGCTCGCCAATCCGCAGTTCAGCGCCGGCCTGTCCGGAAGCCTCGGCGAAGGCACGGGGCAGGCTGCGGTGACCATGCGCCTGGCCGACCTCGGGCTCTTCGCGCCGGATTTTCCCGGCCCTCTGACAGTAAAGGGAGACATCCGGGGCATCCCGTCCGGCTTCTCGCTAGACCTCAGGGCGACGGGACCGGGGGCAACCGACGCCCGCGTGACGGGAACGGTCGCGCGCGACTTCACCAGAGCGGATCTGGCCACCAGGGGTTCGGCACAGCTGGCCGTTCTCAATCCGCTGATCGAGCCCCGCAATGTCGCCGGTCCGGTAACGTTCGACCTCCGCCTTGCCGGGCCGCCGGCGCTAGCCTCCGTCAGCGGGCGTCTGAGCGGCACCGGGATCAGGATCGTTGCGCCCGAACAGGGGCTGGCGGTCGAAGGAATCACGCTGGACGTCGCGATAGCCGGTTCCCGCGCAACGCTGCGGGCGTCGGGCAGGGTCGTGGGCGGCGGGTCCGTGGACGTGTCGGGAACCATCGGCTTTTCGGGCGCGCGACCCGTGGACCTTGCCGTTGACCTTCGCCGGGCACGGCTTCGCGACCCGAACCTCTACAGCACGACTGTCAGCGGCATGCTGTCGATCGGCGGCACGATGACCGGTGGCCTGCGCATCGCGGGGGATCTTGTCCTCGGCGAGACCGAGGTCCTCATCCCATCGGCCGGCTTCGGCGCCGACCCGCTGCTCGAAGCGATGATCCACCTGAACGAACCTCCGGCCGTGCGCCTGACCCGCAGCCGGGCCGGGCAGCTTGACAGCCGCCGGCCCGGTACCCCGACCCCGGCGAGGGCCGCCATGATCGATGTCGGCATCAGCGCCCCGCAGCGGATCTTCGTCCGCGGGCGCGGGCTCGATGCAGAGATGGGCGGAAGCCTGCGGATCGTCGGTCCGTCGAACAATGTCGGTGCGGTCGGACAGTTCGACCTGATCCGCGGGCGCTTCGACCTTCTCGGCAAGCGGCTCGAACTGACCGAAGGTCTCGTCGAATTGACGGGCGCTCTGGTTCCGTTCGTGCGGTTCCGCGCGTCGGTGCAGGCGAACGGGATCGACGCCGGCATCCTTCTCGAAGGGCGCGCGGATGATCCGGCGATCCGCTTCACCTCCTCCCCGCCCCTGCCCGAGGAAGAGATCGTCGCCCAGATCCTGTTCGGCCGCAGCCTGAGCTCCCTCTCCGCCTTCCAGGCGGCCCAGCTTGTCACCGCGGTCGGAGCACTTACGGGCAGCGGGAGCGGCGGGATCGTCGGGCGCCTGCGGCAATCCTTCGGACTGGACGACCTTGACGTTCGATCTGGGCAGAGCGGCCTCGCGGTGACGATCGGGAAATACCTGACGTCGAACCTCTACATCGACCTGTCGTTCGAAGATTCGCAGACGGAGGTCAGCCTGAATCTCGACCTTACCGACAACACGAAGGCGCGGGCCTTCGCATCCAGCGACAACCGCTCCGGCATCGGCATCTTCTTCGAAAGGGACTACTGACGCGCGTAGTCGCGCAGGCGCACGATCTCGGCATTCAGGACGCCGCCGAACAGCACGATATAGGCCGAGATGTAGAACCACATCAGCAGCGCGATGGCGGCGCCGATCGACCCGTAGATCCGGTTGTAGGTTCCGAAGTAGGCGATGTAGACCGAAAAGGCGATGGACGCGAGCGCCCAGAGAAGGGCCGAGACGAAGGCGCCTGGCGTGATCCACGACGGCTTCTCGTCGTGGTTGGGGCCCCAGCGGTAGAACATGCCGAGAAAGACGATGATGCCGACGAACAGTACGGTCGTCGGCAGGGCCTTGAGGATCCAGGTCTCCGCCCGCCCCAGCGGCACGAAGTTGATCACCGTCGGCACGACGACCATTGCCGCGAGGGCCGACAGGAGCAGCCCGATGAGGGCAAAGGTCAGGACCACCGCGGCAACATAACGCATGATCCCGGGACGGTGTTCGTGGGCATGAACGGCGTTCAGGCCATCGACCAGGGCCTGCACGGCCGACCAGGCTGACCAGAGGCCGACCGCGAGGCTGACGAGCGTCGTCCAGCTCAGTGTGCTCGGGCTCGCAGTCAGGGCGCGCGTCAGTTCGATCTCGATCAGATGCAGCGCGTCCGGCGGCATGAACTCGGCCAGGTAGGACAGGTAGTCCCTGAGGTAGGCGGGGTCCGAGAACGAGCCCCAGATCGCGATGACCACGACCATTCCCGGAAACACCGCCAGCATCGCATAGAAGGCAACGCCCGCGGCGATGAGGCCGATGTGCCGGTCATCCATTGCCGTCCAGACGGCCGGGATGAGTTTGCGGAGCGTCCCGCGATGAGAGATCGTCCTGAACATGCACGCGGCCCGATGCGGGATCAGGCTTCACGGTCCCAATCTGCGGATGGAACGTCAAGGTATTGCATCGGGGCTTCGTCGGGCCGCGCAATCCGGTGCATCACAGCCCTTGCGAGGAACTGCGCGACGCCGGTCACGTCCTCGTGGCAGCTCAGGATGCCGCGCCGGAAGGAGCGCAGGAACGGGCTTGCCTCCTTGGCGGCGAGATCGAAGTCGCGCCCGAGGACGAGTCCCGCATCCTCCGCCACGTTCACCGCGGCCATCACCGCGCTCGCGTTCGGAATGATGAACCCGTCGCAGGCATCCGGTCCGGCGACATAGCGCTGCATGACCGGGATCAGCGCCTCGCGCGGCGAATCCGACGTCGCCCCGGCTATCAGGACAAGTTCGGCCCCGAGTCTCGCCGCCGCTTCCGTCGCGCCCTCCCGAAGGTTCTGCGCGTAGTTCTGCGAAAGCGGCGGCAGCAGCAGGCCGATCCTTTGGCGGCCGCGCCGGACGAGCTGATCGACCGCGATGCGGGCGTAGGCCGCGTTGTCGTAGTCCGCCCAGGCATGCGTCCAGACCGTGCGGCCATGGGTGGCGAAGGGAAATTCCCGCTCCAGCAGATAGGCGACACGCCTGTCCCGCGGCTCGATCTGGTTCATGACGATGCCGTCGGCGGATCCCGATTCGACGATGTATTTCACCGGGGCAAGCGGATCCTCGTCGGGGAAGTACGGCGTGATGATCAGGTGGTAGGGCGTGCCGCGCAGCGCGCCGGCAAGCGACGAGACCAGTCTCGCCGTATGGTCCATCAGGTCGGTCTGCGTGGACAGGACCAGCGAGATGACCTGCGTCTTTCCGGTCCGCAGCCGCAGGCCGGCGCGATTCGGGCGGTACCCGATGCGGGTCGCGATGTCGCGGACCCTGCGCTTGGTATCCTCGCCGATGTCGGGCGCGTCGTTGAGTGCCCGGGAGATGGTCGGAACCGCAAGCCCGGCGATGCGCGCAATCGTCTTGAGCGTCGGGCGTTCCTCGCCCTCCGCCTGCGATTCGCTGCTTCTGTCCGACAGTCTTTCGTCCATCCGGTCCGCGCGGCACATCGGGAAACCGCGCTTCTCCCTGCCATTTTCGGGCCCGCCGCACGCCTGCGGGCGCCCGCCGGTCCGAAGGTTCAGCCCCGATCGTAATGAAGCTTGATCGGTTTGTCTAAATCGATATAGGCTTTCGTATAACGTTTCAAAAGAACTCAGGGAGGAGTTTGCAATGAGACTTATGACGACCCTACTGTCCGCGTCCGCGATGTGTGCCGCCACATCCGCGATGGCGGCCGAATGCGAGGTCACGCACTGGTGGACGTCCGGCGGTGAAGCCGCCGCCGTTGCGGAATTCGCCAAGGCCTTCGACGCGACGGGGCACAAGTGGGTCGATGGCGCGATCGCCGGTTCAGGGGACGTGGCGCGCCCGATCATCATCAGCCGCATCATGGGCGGAAACCCGATGTGCGCGACGCAGCTCAACCCCGGGACGGATGCGAACGACCTGGTCAAGGCCGGCCTGATGCTTGACCTGACCGAAGTCGCGGCGGCCGAGGACTGGGCAAACATCCTGCGCCCGCCATCGCAGCTCGAAAGCTGCACGGTGGACGGCAAGGTTTGGTGCGTCCCGGTCAACCTGCATTCCGGCCAGTGGATGTGGACCAACCGCAAGGTCTTCGAGGATGCCGGTCTGGCGCCCCCGCAGAATTGGAACGAACTGATCGCGGCGGCGCCCGTTCTGCAGGAAAAGGGCATCATCCCGCTGTCGCTCGCCGAAGGCTGGCCGATCGGCCTCCTTGTCGAGAACCTCATTGTCGCCGTTGCAGGCGCCGACACCTATGTCGCGATCTGGAAGGACCGCAATCTCGACCTCGCGGCCGGACCGGAGATGACGAAGGTCTTCGAGGCGATCGATGCCGCGCGCAAGATCGTCGATCCGAAGACGGTCGTTCCGCAATGGAACGAGGCGGTCGGGCTGGTCATCACCGGCGAGGCCGCGGCCAACGTCATGGGCGACTGGGCCGGCGGCGAGTTCCAGGTTGCCGGGATGGTCGCGGGCAAGGACTACGACTGCCTGCCCGGCCTCGGCCTTGAACCCGTCCTGAGCACCGGCGGCGACGTCTTCTATTTCCCGAAGAGCGACGATCCCGAAGTGACAAAGGCGCAGATCGAGATGGCCAAGATGATGGTCAGCAAGGAAGTGCAGGTCGCCTTCAACCTCAAGAAGGGCTCCCTGCCGATGCGCGCCGACGTCGACCTCTCGGCCGCCAACGACTGCATGAAGAAGGGCCTCGCAATCCTCGACAGCCCCGATCGCATCACCGTGCCCAACAACACGCAGATGATCGACCGTGACTCCGTCAACCAGATCAACGATCTGATGAGGGAGTTCTTCTCGAACCCGGACATGACGATCGCTGACGCCCAGGCGCAGTTCGTCGAGATCATCAAGAACGCACCTCCGCTTTGATCCTTCGGTTCGAAGCGATCTGACGATCCCTCCGCCGGCCCGGCGTCATGCCCGGGCCGGCGATCCTGCATGATCTTGTCCAGCGGAGCGATGCGGGGCGATGAGCAGTCCGAACCCCCTCTTGCGGAATCTGAGCTCCAAGCTCGCCTGCATTCCGATGATGCTGATCGTCCTCGTCGTCTTCATCGGCGGCGCGGCGTGGACGGTCCTGTCGTCCTTCACAGACATCAAGACGCTGCCGATCTTCACGCCCCGCGAGTTCTATGAGCACTGGGTCGGGCTCGACCAATACGTCCGCCTCTGGGGCACGTCCAAATGGCTTGTCTCGGTCAGGAACCTCGCGATCTACGGCGGTTTCGTCACCGTCGGATCCTTCATCATCGGGTTTCTGCTTGCCGTCTTCATGGACCAGAAGATCCGCGCCGAGGGTGTTTTCCGGACGATCTACCTCTATCCCTTTGCCCTGTCCTTCATCGTGACCGGCCATGTCTGGGCCTGGATCATGAGCCCGGCCTTCGGGCTCGAGGCCACGGTGCGCGGGCTCGGCTGGGAAAGCTTCTCCTTCGACTGGCTCACGAACCGCGAGATGTCGATCTATGCCGTGGTCATCGCGGGGCTCTGGCAGGGAACGGGCCTTGTCATGGCACTGATGCTGGCCGGCCTGCGCGGAATCGACGACGAAATCTGGCGGGCGGCGCGGGTCGACGGAATCCCGAAATGGCGCACCTACCTGCAGATCGTCATTCCGATGATGCGGCCGGTTCTCGTGACGACGTTCGTGATCGTCGCCTCGGGCGCGGTGCGCGTCTATGATCTTGTCGTCGCCCTCACCCAGGGCGGCCCGGGCATTTCGTCCACCGTGCCCTCCATGTACATCTACGAGAAGCTGTTCGTGGGGGCGCTGGCGCAGGGGACGGCCGCGTCGAGCATGCTGCTCCTGTTCACGGCGGTCATCCTGATCCCCTGGATCATCGTCGAGTTCGGCAAGAAGAGGAGGGGCTGAGGCATGGCGATCGCTGCTGCCGATATGGTCAACGCCTCGGGACCGAGGCCGAAGCCGCTTTTCGCGCCGGGCCGGGTCTTCATCTACACGGTGCTGATCCTCACCTCGATCTACTACCTCGTGCCGCTCTACGTGATGATCATCACGTCGGTGAAGGATCTCGACGCGATCCGCTACGGGAACATCTTCATCCCGACGGCAAACCCGACGATCGAGCCCTGGATCAAGGCGTGGTCCCAGGCCTGCACGGGGCTCAAGTGCTCCGGCCTCGCGCCCGGCTTCTTCAACTCGGTCGCGATCACGGTGCCCAGCGTCATCGTGTCGATCGCGGTTGCCTCCGTCTCGGGCTATTCACTGGCGAACTGGCCCTTCAAGTTCTCCGAGGTGTTCTTCACCGTCCTTCTCGTCGGATCGTTCATCCCCTACCAGGTCTTCCTCTATCCCCTCGTCATCATCACCCGCGAGATGGGGATCTATTCCACCCTCTACGCCGTGATCTTCGTTCACACCGTGTTCGGCCTTCCGATCCTCACGCTTCTGTTCAGGAACTACTTCGCCTCGCTGCCCGACGAAGTGTTCAAGGCCGCCCGCGTGGACGGTGCGGGATACTGGCGCATCTTCTGGCAGGTGCTCGCTCCGGTTTCCCTGCCGATCTTCACGGTCGCCGTCATCCTTCAGGTGACGGGCATCTGGAACGACTTCCTCTTCGGTGTCGTCTATGCCGGCCCCACGAACTATCCGATGACCGTTCAGCTGAACAACATCGTCAACTCGCTGCAGGGCGTGAAGGAGTACAACGTGGACATGGCCGCCACCATCCTGACCGGCCTGGTCCCGCTTTCCATCTACTTCCTCTCCGGAAAATACTTCGTCCGCGGCATCGCCGCCGGCGCCGTCAAGGGTTGATGCCGTGCACTCAGTCTCCGTCAAGAATCTCACGCTGACCTTCGGCGCCGCCGCGGTTCTGAAGGACCTCAACCTCGACGTCTCGGAGGGCGAATTCATCGTCCTTCTCGGCCCCTCCGGCTGCGGAAAGTCCACGCTCCTGAACTGCATCGCCGGCCTTCTGGAGCCGACCGAGGGCCAGATCTGGATCAAGGGCCGGAACGTCACCTGGGCCGAACCGTCCGAGCGCGGCATCGGCATGGTGTTCCAGTCCTACGCCCTCTACCCGCAGATGACGGTGCGGGGGAACCTCTCCTTCGGGCTGAAGATCGCCGGAATGCCGAAGGACGAGATCGACAGGCGGGTCGCCCGCGCTGCCGACATCCTCCAGATGGCGCCGCTTCTGGACCGGAAGCCGAGCGCCCTGTCGGGCGGTCAGCGCCAGCGGGTTGCGATCGGGCGGGCGCTCGTCCGCGACGTCGATGTCTTCCTGTTCGACGAGCCGCTCTCGAACCTGGACGCCAAGCTGCGTGCCGACCTGCGGGTAGAGATCAAGCGCCTGCACCAGCGGCTGCAGAACACGATGATCTACGTGACCCACGACCAGATCGAGGCGATGACGCTGGCCGACCGGATCGCGATCATGCGCGGCGGGCTGATCCAGCAGCTCGATTCGCCTTCCGTGATCTACAACAGGCCGGCCAGCAAGTATGTCGCGGGCTTCATCGGCAGCCCCGAGATGACCTTCTTCAAGGGCGAGCTTCGCGGCGACCAGTTCGTCACCGGCGGCACGTCGATCAGCGTGAAGGAATATGCCTTCTCCGGCGGCCGGGCCGACGGTCCGGCATGGTTCGGCATCCGGCCCGAACATGTCGAGACCGGCGATGCGGCGAGGGCGATGCCCTTCAGCATCGAGACGTCCGTCGATATCGTCGAGCCGATGGGGTCGGACACGCTGGTCTGGGTCAAGGTCGCCGGGCAGGACCTGCGGTTGCGCATGGACGGCCAGGCACCGGTTCAGACGGGCGACAGGATCGTCGTCGGCTTCTCGGGCGAACGCGCCCATCTCTTCGACGTCGCAAGCGAGAACCGGCTCTGACGCGGCATGATCGACCTGTCCGGGATATGGTCCCTTTCCGATGAAAGGGGCGAGTTCAGGGTGCCCATGCCGGTGCCCGGAGACGGAATAACCGCACTTCACAAGGCTGGCGCAATCCCGGATCCGTTCCGGGGCCGCAACGAATACGGCTTGCGCTGGATCGCCGAGCGGGACTGGACGATCCGGCGCGAGGTCATGCTGGATCGCACCGACCTCGCCCTCGTCGTCGAGATGCTGGACACCGTCGCGGACGTGCGCGTGAACGGCAAGACCGTCCTGCGCGCCGACAACATGTTCCGCACCCGGACGGCCGACATCTCCTCCGTGGCGCGGGTCGGCCCGAACGTGATCGAGATCATCTTCCGCTCCGTGGTCCGCGAGGGCGCGGCGCGGCAGGCCGCCCAGCCCTTCCCGGCGCCCTACCACAAGGGGAACTGCCCGATCCCGAACGGCAACATGATCCGCAAGCCGCAATGCGATTTCGGGTGGGACTGGAACATCGCCCTGGCTCCCTTCGGCATCTACGGGGAAATCCTGCTGCGGCCGCTGGGTCAGCCGCGCGTCACCGACATCGTGCTTGGCCAGCGCCACGAGGCCGGGCGCGTGACCGTCACGGTCTCGGCCGGTTTCGAGAACGTGGCAGAAGGGCAAGCGGTCCGGCTTTTGCTGGCCGGCGAAAGCGCCGCCGCGCAAGTCAGCGGATCGCGCATCGCCGCGACGCTCACGCTTGAATCGCCCGCCCTCTGGTGGCCCAACGGCCTTGGCGACCAGACGCTTCACCTTCTGACCCTCGAAACCGAAGGCGTAACCGCGACGCGACGGATCGGCCTGCGCAGCGTCGAACTGCTTACCACGCCCGATGCGACCGGCGCCCGTTTCGCCTTTCGCATCAACGGCCGCGAGGTCTTCATGCGCGGCGCCAACTGGATCCCGGCGGATGCCCTCGGCTCCGCGATAACACCGCAAACCGTCCGCCCTCTGCTGACGTCGGCCCGTGACGCCCACATGAACATGATCCGCGTCTGGGGTGGGGGACGCTACGAGCCCGACTGGTTCTATGACCTGTGCGACGAGCTGGGGCTCATGGTCTGGCAGGACTTCATGTTCGCCTGCCATCTCTACCCCTCGACCGAAGCCTTCCTGGCAGAGGTCGGCGCCGAGGTGCGCGAGCAGGTCCTTCGGCTCCATCATCACGCCTGCCTCGCCCTCTGGTGCGGAGACAACGAGCTTCTCGGCGCGCTCCGCTGGTTTCCCGAGAGCGTTCAGAATCGCGACCGCTACCTCGTCGCCTACGACCGGCTGAACCGGACGATCGAGAAGGCCCTCCGGGAAGCCGACCCCGGCGCGGTCTGGTGGCCGTCCTCGCCCTCACCCGGCCCGTTCAGCTTCGGCGACGCCTGGCACGATGACAGGTCCGGCGACATGCATTTCTGGTCGGTCTGGCACGAGGGGCGTGACTTCGATCACTACCGCGACGTAACGCCCCGTTTCTGCTCGGAGTTCGGCTTCCAGTCCTACCCTTCGCTGTCCGCGATCAGGCGCTTTGCCGATCAGGCGGACTGGAACATCGCCTCGCCGGTCATGGAGAGCCATCAGAAGAATGCCGGCGGCAATGCGCGGATCGCCGAGACGATGTTCCGCTACTTCCGGTTCCCGTCGGGGTTCGAGAATTTCGTCTATCTCAGCCAGATTCAGCAGGGTCTGGCCATCAAGACGGCCGTCAGCCACTGGCGGAGCCTCAAGCCGCACTGCATGGGGACGCTCTACTGGCAATTGAACGATACCTGGCCCGTCTGCTCGTGGTCGAGCCTTGACCACGGCGGGAACTGGAAGCTGCTCCATTACATGGCCGTGCGGTTCTATGCGCCCGTTTTCGTCTCTGTCGTGCCAGTCAGTGACGGTTATCAGCTTCGCGCCGTCAATGACGGGCCGGGAACGGTCGCGCTTTCGCTCCAGGTTGCGGCGGCGCGCATGGACGGATCGACCCGGCCGCTTGGCGAAACGCGGATCAGCCTCGGCACCGAGTCAGCACAGGTCGTCGCGGACGTCGCAGCCGATGCGCTTGCGGCTGACGAAATCCTCGCCCTCACGTGGCAGGCATCCGACGGGACTGCCTCGGGTGACATCTTCGCCCCGAAACCCTGGAAGGCCTATGACCTTCTTCCCCCTCATCTGTCGCACCGGGTCGCGCCAGCCGGTGACGGCTTTTCCATCTCCATGACGGTCGATGCGCTTGCCGCCTTCGTTGCGGTCGAGGCAGACGTGCCGGGCCGCTTCTCCGCCAATGCTGTCACGCTGTTCCCCGGGCACGAGGCCCGGATCACCTTCATGCCCGACGCGCCGGGCACACTGACCGCGCCGCCCGTCTTCACCTTCCGCGACCTTCATTCCGCCACCTACGGCACAGAGAGGACACGATGACCGATTTCGGCTACCAGCTCTATTCGTCCCGGAACTTTCCCCCGCTTTCCGACACCCTCGCCATGCTGGCCGGGGCCGGCTACGCCTATGTCGAGGGCTACGGTGCTCTCTATGCCGATACGTCCTCGCTCGGTGTCCTGGAACGCGGGCTCAAGGACAACGGGCTGGCCATGCCGACGGGCCATTTCGGGCTCGACATGTGCAGGGACGAACCGGACCGTGTCCTGCTGATCGCAAGGACCCTGGGCCTCAAGGGCATCATCGTTCCCTACATCATGCCCGACGACCGGCCCAGGGACGCCCGTGGATGGGCGGCCTACGGGGCGGCACTGGCGGCAACGGGCAAGCCGTTCCGCGATGCCGGCCTCTTCTTCGGCTACCACAACCACGACTTCGAATACGTCGCCGTGGATGGCGGCCACCTGCCCATCGATCTGATCCTCGGGGCCGATGACAGCCTGGCGCTGGAATTCGATGTCGCTTGGTCGGTGCGCGGCGGCGTCGATCCGATGGTAACGATCCGCAAGCATGGCGGCCGCCTCCGCGCCGCGCATGTCAAGGACATCGCGCCCGCGGGCCAGAACGCGGATCAGGACGGCTGGTGCGACGTGGGCGACGGCACGGTTCCGTGGCCCGATCTGCTTCCCGCGCTGCGCGCGGCCGGCACTTCATACTTCGTGATGGAACACGACAACCCCAAGGACCATGTCCGGTTTGCCACAAGGTCGCTGGCCGCAGTCAGCAAGATGTGAGGAAAAACAGATGCTTGGCATAGGTATCATCGGTTGCGGGAACATCTCCACCAGTTATCTGCGGCTCGCCCCGCTCTTCCGCGGGCTCGAGGTCCGGGCTGTCGCAGACGCCATCCACGCGGCCGCAGAGGCGCGCGCGGGCGAATTCGGTGTCAGGGCGATGTCGGTGGATGATCTCCTGGCGGCGAAGGACATCGACATCGTCGTCAACCTGACGATCCCCGAGGCGCATTATCCGGTCACGAAGCGCATCCTCGAGGCCGGAAAGCACGCCTATTCGGAAAAGCCCTTCGTCCTGACCCTGGAACAGGGCGAGGACCTGCGCGCCATCTGCGCGGCGACGGGCCTGCGCATCGGATCGGCGCCCGACACGTTCCTCGGCGGGGCCCACCAGGCCGCCCGCTGGGCCATCGACGAGGGCAAGGTCGGCAGGATCGTGGCCGGGACGGCGCATGTCCTCAACCACGGCATGGAACACTGGCACCCGAATCCCGCCTTCTTCTACCAGCCCGGCGGCGGACCGATGCTCGACCTCGGGCCCTATTATGTCACCAACCTGATCCAGCTTCTCGGTCCGGTGAAGCGGCTGGCCGCTCTCGCGACGGCCTCCTTCCCGGAACGGCCCGTTTCGGCCGAGGGACCGATGAAGGGCAGGACAGTCCCGGTCGGAACGCCGACCAACATCCACGCCCTGCTCGACTTCCACTCCGGCGCCACGATCACGCTGTCGACAAGCTGGGACGTCTGGGCCCACCGCCACGCCAACATGGAGCTTTACGGGACCGAGGGATCCCTGTTCGTGCCCGATCCCAACTTCTTCGGCGGCCGGGTCGAGATCTCGGGCAGGGGGCCCGACATCGCCGAACTGCAACAGCCCGATCATCCCTTCGGTGTGCCGAACCAGGATCATCCGCACGGCAAGGTGGCCAACTACCGCACCGCCGGACTTGCCGACATGGCGGTTGCGATCGCCGAAGGCCGCCCGCACCGCTGCTCGATGGAGCTGGCCCTGCACGCGGTCGAAGTGATGACGGCCTGCCTGAAATCGGGCGAGACGGGCCAGTTCGTCACCATGACCACCACCTGTGACCGCCCGGCCCCTCTGAGCGGCGCGCAGGCGAAGGCGCTGCTGAAATGACGGCCTGGGCCCCGGCCGCCGACCGCTACGACCGCATGACCTATAACCGGTGCGGACGTTCGGGGCTCAGACTGCCGGCAATCTCGCTCGGCCTCTGGCACAATTTCGGCGAGGATACGCCGCACGAAACGAAGCGGGCGATCTGCCGGACCGCATTCGATCACGGGATCACCCATTTCGATCTCGCCAACAATTACGGCCCGCCGGGCGGTGCGGCGGAAGTGGCCTTCGGGGAGATCCTGCGCACAGATCTTGCCGGCTATCGCGACGAACTGATCATCTCGTCGAAGGCGGGCTACCTCATGTGGCCCGGCCCCTACGGCGAATGGGGCAGCCGCAAGTACCTGATCGCGTCCTGCGACCAGTCGCTGAAGAGGATGGGCCTCGACTACGTCGACATCTTCTATTCCCACCGCTTCGATCCCGACACGCCGCTGGAAGAAACGATGGGGGCGCTCGACCACATCGTCCGCTCGGGCCGCGCGCTCTACGCCGGGATCTCGAGCTACGACAGCGCACGGACCCGACAGGCGGCGGAAATCCTTTCCCGCCTCGGCACGCCGCTCGTGATCCACCAGCCGAGCTACAACATGCTCGACCGCTGGATCGAGCGCGACGGGCTGAAGGATACGCTGGCCGAACTCGGCGTCGGCTGCATCGCTTTCCTGCCGCTGGCACAGGGGATGCTGACGAACCGCTACCTGGGCGGCATCCCGCCGGGCAGCCGTGCCTCGCAGGGCAAGAGCCTCGATCCGCGGAGGCTTTCCGAGAACGCGATAAGGGCCCTGCGTCAGCTGAACGAGATTGCCGCCCGGCGCGGCCAGACGCTGGCTCAGATGGCCCTGTCCTGGGTCCTGCGCGACGGCAGGATAACGTCCGCCCTCATCGGGGCCTCACGGCCCGAACAGGTGGAAGACTGCGCAGGCGCCGTCGCGGGCCCCGGCTTTACCGACGCCGAACTTGCCGAGATCGACCGCATCGCCGACGAGGAAAGGTTCAATCGCTGGGCGAAGGAACAGCCGGAAGCATGATACGGAACCCGATCCTTCCCGGCTTCAACCCGGACCCGAGCATCTGCCGGGTCGGCGAGGACTACTTCATCGCGACCTCGACCTTCGAATGGTTCCCCGGCGTCCAGATCCACCATTCGCGCGACCTGGCCAACTGGCGTCTGGTCGCGCGACCGCTTTGCCGCGCCGCGCAGCTCGACATGCGGGGCAACCCCGACAGCTGCGGCATCTGGGCGCCGTGCCTGTCCTGGGCCGACGGCCTGTTCTGGCTCGTCTATACCGACGTGAAACGGTTCGACGGTGCGTTCAAGGACGCACACAACTATGTCGTCGCCTGCGACAGGATCGATGGCGACTGGTCCGACCCCATCTACGTGAACTCCTCCGGCTTCGATCCGTCGCTGTTTCATGACGCGGACGGCCGGAAATGGTTCCTCAACATGCGCTGGAACCACCGGGGCGCCGGAACCGGCTGCAACCCGGCCAATGACTTCTTCGACGGGATCCTCCTTCAGGAATGGTCGCCCGAGACCGGTCTGACCGGACCGGTGACGAACATCTTCGCCGGCACCGGGCGCGGCCTGACCGAGGCCCCGCATCTCTTCCGGCGCGACGGCTGGTACTACCTCTTCACGGCCGAGGGCGGTACCGGCTATTCCCACGCGATCACCATGGCGCGGGCACGCGACATCCGCAGGCCCTACGAAATCCATCCCGACAGGCACCTCATGACCACGGCCGATGCGCCGCACAGTCCGATCCAGCGCACGGGGCACGGCCAGTATGTCGAGGGGCATGACGGCCGCCACTGGGTCACCTTCCTCATGGGCCGCCCGCAATGGCGCGACGGACGGCCCTACTGTCCGATGGGACGCGAGACGGGCCTGGCCGAGGTGGAGTGGCGCGACGGGTGGCTCTGGCTGAAGGGTGGCGGACAGGTCCCGCCGGAGACCGCGCCTGCGGCGGCCGATCCGCCTGCGCGCCAGGCCACCGAGCACCGCTTCGGGCAAGGCGCGCTGCCGCCCGAATTCCAGTGGCTGCGAACGCCGCGGCCCGAGCGCATCTTCCGCCTGTCGGGGGACGGGCTCATCCTTGCCGGGCGCGAAAGCCCGGGCTCCTGGTTCGAGCAGTCGCTCGTGGCCCGGCGGCAGGAGGATGCCGGCTATACGGCGGAGACCACGCTTGACTGGCTCCCGGAAACCTACCAGCAGGGCGCGGGACTCACGACCTACTACAACCGCCACAAGTTCCATGCGGCGGTCGTGACGCATGACGACCAGGTGGGGCGTGTCCTGACGCTCATGTCCTGCCCCGGTCTCTGGCCCGATGCGCAGATCCTGTTCCCCTGCCCGCCGCTGGCACTGCCGGACGGTCCGGTTGAGCTGCGCGTGACGGTGCGTGATGGCTGGCAGCAATTCTTCTGGCGACAGGGCGGTGACTGGCAGCCGTTCGGGCCGCGCCTTGACGCGCTGGTCATTTCCGACGAAGGCGGAAGGGGAGAGCATGGATCCTTCACCGGGGCATTTGTCGGCATGATGGCATTCGATCTGACCGGCCAGGGGCGCGAGGCGCGGTTCACGCGCTTCCGTTACGCGCCGGAATGAGAACGCTCTCCTACCTGTGCATCTTCGACCTCGCGTCCCGGCGCGAGACGGTCGTCCTTGAAACCGGCCGCCTGATCGAGGCCCCGAACTGGACCCCCGACGGCGCCGCCCTCATCGTCAACGGCGACGGCCTCCTGTTCCGGGTCAGCCTCGCCCGTCCGCATCTGGACCGGATCGACACCGGCTTTGCCGTCAACCTGAACAACGATCACGGCGTCTCGCCGGACGGCAGGCTTCTCGCCATCTCGAACCACACGGAGCCGGGCCAGTCCTGCATCTACACCCTTCCGGCGGATGGCGGCACGCCGCAGCGGGTGACCGCGAACACGCCGAGCTGGTGGCATGGCTGGTCGCCCGATGGTGCGCGTCTGGCCTACGCGGCACGCCGCAACGGCGTCTTCGACATCTACACGATCCCTGTCGGCGGTGGCGACGAGTTCAGGGTGACGCGCGGCGGAGGACACCACGACGGCCCAGACTACACCCCCGACGGGACGTGGATATGGTTCAACTCTGACACGACGGGTCACAGCCAGCTCTGGCGCATCCGCCCCGACGGGACCGACCGGCAGAGGATGACGGACGACGCGCGCGTAAACTGGTTTCCCCATCCGTCGCCGGACGGCCGGCATGTCGTCTATCTCGCCTATCCGGAGGGCACCCTGAACCACCCGCCGGGACTGGATGTCGAACTGCGCCTGATGCCTGCGTCCGGCGGCGCGCCGGAGAGCCTTGTCCGGCTCCATGGCGGACAGGGCACGATCAACGTGCCGTCTTGGTCGCCCGACTCCGCAGCCTTCGCCTTCGTCCGCTATGCCGGGGCGTGAGTTTTTCGTTAGGGTTAACCCTCTGGAAATACTTCCTTAAGTTTCCGCTAACCCTGCGAACGTAGCTGTCACTCCTGGCCGCGCCTCCTGGCTGCCGCGGCCGCGGGGAGGCAGGATGTTCGCGCCCATCTTCGATTTTGCCCATGCCACCCGGGTCGTGCCGGGCTCCAGGATCTACCGGCGTTTTGGGAAGCGGCTGCTTGACCTTTCGCTCGTCGTCCTCGCCGCACCGTTCGTCCTGCCGCTGCTTGCCGTCCTTGTCGTCCTCACCATGGCGACGGGGCTCGTGCCGCCCCTCTACGCGCAGACCCGCGTCGGGCGGGACGGGCGGCCGTTCCGGATGTGGAAGATTCGCACCATGGTGCGGGACGCGGACGGGCTTCTGGAAAGGCTGATCGCCACCGACCCCGAGATCGCCAGGGAATGGATGACACGGCAGAAGCTGACGCGCGATCCGCGCGTTACGCCCTTCGGCCGACTCCTGCGCCGGACCAGTCTCGACGAGCTGCCGCAGCTCTGGAACGTGCTCAACGGCACGATGAGCCTCGTCGGCCCCCGACCCTTCACGCCCGAGCAGCGGCGCCATTACCGGAACGCGCGCCCCGACGTGGCCTACTACCGCGTCCGTCCGGGGCTGACCGGTCTCTGGCAGGTGGGTCCCCGTCACCTTTCGGCGTTCGAGGACCGCGCGTCGCACGACGATCTCTACTGGCAGGATCTGAGCCTTGCCCTCGACCTGTCGATCCTGATGCGGACCTTCGGCGCAGTCCTGCGCGGCTCAGGCTGCTGATCCGGTCAGCCGGATCCTGACCAGAGAGCCTTTTCGCCCAGGGCCGCGATCAGTTTCCGATGCGCCTCTTCTTCTGCCGGCGTGAGCCGCGGCGGGATCTCGCGCGGCCGCGGACCGGGCCGCCATGTCGCGTCCGCCGCCGCAGGCCCGGCGGCCTCGTCGCGGGCGCTCTCAAGTGCGAACACGGGCTGCCGTCCGCCGATCAGTTCGAGATAGACCTCGGCCAGGATTTCGCTGTCGAGCAGCGCGCCGTGCTTCGTGCGCGCCGAATTGTCGATCCCGAAGCGACGGCACAGCGCGTCCAGCGAGGCCGGCGCACCGGGAAAACGCCGCCTGGCAAGCGCCAGCGTGTCAACGATCCGCGCCTCGGCAATCGGCGGATGGCCGAGGGCCGACAGCTCGAAGTTCAAGAACTTCGTGTCGAATGCGGCGTTGTGGATCACCAGCCTGTCCGCGCTGTCGATGAAGGCCAGGAACTCCTCCGCGATCGCCGCGAAGGGCGGCTTGTCCCGCAGGAAGGCATCCGTCAGGCCGTGGATCTCCTGCGCCTCGGGTGGCATCGGGCGGCCAGGGTTGATGTAGCGGTGAAAGACCTGGCCCGTCGGCGCGTGGTTGTAGAGCTCGACCGCACCGATCTCGACGATCCGGTGTCCCTCTGACGGGTCAAGGCCGGTCGTTTCGGTATCCATCACGATTTCACGCATCAACCGGCCCCAAAGTCCTCACAAGGCGGCGAACGGCCGCGCGGGTTTCTGCCATATCGACCCCCGGTATGACATGGGTCGCGCGCCGGCGCTTCTCAGCGTCCGGCATCTGGCGGGCGAGAAGCTGCTCCAGCCGTTCCTCCGTCATCCCGTGCCGCGCCAGAACGCGCGCCCGCTGGACCTGTTCCGGCGCCGAGATCACCAGCGTCCCGTCCATCCAGGCATCGAGGCCGGTCTCGAACAGGAGCGGGACATCAAAGACGACCAGCCGCGCGCCCTCAGCGGATGCCGCGTCATAGAAGGCCTGACGATCCGGGCCGAGCAGCGGATGAACGGCCGCCTCGATCTGCGCCAGCGCGCCGGGGTCCTCCGCAACCTTCCGCCGCAGCACCTCGCGGTCAACGCGGTCTTCTCTCACCGCGTCCGGCCAGAGACGCCTGATCGGTCCGACAGCGGCCCCGCCCGGTCCGTAGGCGCGCGCCACCGCGGCATCGGCATCCCAGACCGGGACGCCTTCCGCCGCGAACATCGCCGCCGCCGTGCTTTTGCCCATGCCGATCGAACCCGTCAGTCCCAGCCTGTAGGGCCGTGTCATTCGCCCAGCACCGCCTGGCGCGCCGCGTCATCGACGGGCGGTCGCTGGCCGAACCAGCGTTCGAACCCAGGCGCCGCCTGATGGATCAGCATCCCCAGCCCGTCCACCGTCCGGCATCCGGCCTCGCGCGCCTCTTCGAGAAGCCGGGTGCGAAGCGGCGTGTAGACGAGGTCCGTCACCACCGCGTCGCGCCGGAGCGCATCGAGCGGCACGCGAAGGTCGGGCTTGCCGGTCATGCCCAGCGCCGTCGCGTTGACGACGGTCGTCGCGTCTTCCAGCATGTTCCCGGCCTGCACCCAGTCATAGACCACGATCCGCGCGCCGAACTCGGCACGCAGCGCCTCGGCCCGTGCACGGGTCCTGTTGGCTATGCGGATCTCCGGGCTGCCAAGCTCCAGAAAGGATGCGATCACGGCCCGTGAGGCGCCGCCCGCACCGAAGATGGCCACTGGTCCTTCCGCCCCGGTCCAGTCCGGGACGTGCTGCTTGAGGTTGGCCACGAAGCCGTAACCATCGGTATTGTCGGCATGCAGCTTGCCATCCTTGCGGAAGATCAGGGTATTCGCCGCGCCGATCAGCGCGGCCCGGTCCGTCACCACGTCCGCAAGCGCGAGCACGGCTTCCTTGTGCGGGATCGTCACGTTGCAGCCGACGAAGCCGGCTTTCGGCAGTGCGCGCAGGACCTCGGGCAGATCGGCCTGCCGCACGTCCATGGGAATGTAATGGCCCCTGATGCCAAGCCGGGCCAGCCAGTGCGCATGAAGCCGCGGCGAACGGGAATGCGCGATGGGCGAGCCGATGACGCCAGCCAGCGGAATTCTCGGATGGTCAGTCATGCCGTGATGTCGCCGCGAAGGCGAAGCCAGGTCAATAGCTCGACGAGAGGAATACCCTGGATGACGAACGGGTCGCCCGACACCCGGGCGAAGAGCCGCGCACCGTCTTCCTCGATGTGGTAAAGGCCGACCGCGCCGCGGACGCGCTCCCAGGCCCTTGCGAGATAGCCGTCTATTTCTGCATCGGTCAGGTCATGCATCGTGAGCCGCGCCTCGCCCACATGGCGCCAGACCGGCGCGCCGTCCCGTGCGACAACTGCCGCCGAAAGCAGGGAATGCGTCCTGCCGGCCAGAAAGCGAAGCTGTTCCTGTCCCTCGGCAGGCGTCGCGGCCTTTGCCATGATCCGCCCCTCACAGACGAGGACCTGATCGCCACCCAGGACCAAGGCGCCGGGATTGCGTTGCGATACCTTGACAGCCTTCGTCTCCGCGATCGCGCCCGCAACATCCGTCCCGCTTGCGCCCTCTGCCGCGAGTGCTTCCCGAATCGCGTCCTCATCGACGCGCGGGACGTCCACGCGGAAAGAGAGGCCCACCGCTGCGAGAAGGCGGCGTCTGGCGACCGATGCCGAGGCAAGGACAAGATCGGTCATGGAACCTTGGCTGCACCCTGTGAACAACGCCGGGACAATTCAGGTCGTGCGGCACCCTCGCGGCGACCTTCCTGCCACAGGGTGCAGGTCCGGGGAAGTCCGGCGCCGCCTGCACACATGTTGACGGGTCCTTCCCGCGCCTTGGGGATTGCCGCAGATCCACCGCACCATCCACGACGGCGTCCACACAAAGCCCGAAGGAAATCCTGCCGCAACCCCCTGTCGGGTATGGGATCTTTCCGAGATCCACGGACGCGGCCGGGTTCCCCGCACGGTTTTCCCGAACGGATCATGGCTGGGGCTAACCCGCCGCAACCGCGCCCAATCCCGAAGTCCACAGCGCCAACTACCGCTACATCCTTCTCATTTTCCCTTTGACTCTGTAGATGGCCGGTTATCCGGCACAGTGGACAGATCCGCCCGTGGAACTGATCGACCTCTATTTCTGGTTCAAGGCCGGTCACATCATATCCGTGATCGCCTGGATGGCCGGCCTGTTCTACCTGCCGAGGCTCTACGTGTATCACGTGGAATCGGTGCCGGCAGGCTCGGCGACCGATCAGTTGTTCCAGACGATGGAACGCCGGCTCCTGCGGGCGATCATGAACCCCGCGATGGTCGCCAGCTGGGTCTTCGGCCTGCTTCTGGTCGCCACGCCCGGGGTGGTCGACTGGTCCCTGCTCTGGCCCTGGGTGAAGGCGCTCTGCGTGATGTCGATGACGGCTTTCCACCTCTGGCTCGGCCGCCGCCGGATCGACTTCGTCAGGGGATCGAACCGCCTGAGCGGCCGGGCCTATCGCCTGATGAACGAAGTGCCGACCATGCTCATGATCGTCATCGTCGTCTCGGTTGTCGTGAAGTTCTGACCGGCTGCGTTGACGACTGGCAGCTTCCGGTGTAGGAACCCCGCTGCCGCCCGTCCGGGCCCCGGCGTCAGCCTCACGACATGACTTCTGCGCCCGCGGGCGCTTCACCTGCGTGGATTCCCCATGACCGAAGACCGTCTCAAACTCGCTGAACTCAAGGCGAAAAGCCCGGCCGACCTTCTGGCCATGGCCGAGGAGCTGGAGATCGAGAACGCCTCGACGATGCGCAAGGGCGAGATGATGTTCTCGATCCTGCGCGAATACGCCGAAGAAGGCTACCAGATCGCGGGCGACGGCGTGCTCGAGGTTCTCCAGGACGGCTTCGGCTTCCTGCGCTCGCCGGAAGCGAACTATCTTCCAGGGCCGGACGACATCTATGTCAGCCCCGAGATGATCCGCCAGCATGCGCTGCGCACCGGCGACACGGTCGAGGGCGTGATCAAGGCGCCCGGCGAGACGGAACGGTATTTCGCGCTGACCAAGGTCACGGCGATCAATTTTGAGGACCCCGAGAAGGCGCGCCACAAGGTTGCCTTCGACAACCTGACGCCCCTCTACCCCGACGAGCGGTTGAAGATGGAAATCGAGGATCCGACGATCAAGGACCGCTCTGCCCGCATCATCGATCTCGTTGCACCGATCGGGAAGGGTCAGCGCGGGCTGATCGTCGCGCCGCCGCGGACCGGCAAGACCGTGCTCCTCCAGAACATCGCGAACTCGATCGCGACGAACCATCCCGAGTGCTACCTCATCGTGCTGCTTATCGATGAGCGGCCCGAGGAAGTGACCGACATGCAGCGCAGCGTCCGCGGCGAGGTCATCTCCTCCACCTTCGACGAACCGGCGACACGGCACGTCGCCGTCGCCGAGATGGTGATCGAGAAGGCGAAGCGCCTGGTCGAACACAAGCGCGACGTCGTCATCCTTCTCGATTCGATCACCCGCCTCGGCCGCGCCTTCAACACCGTGGTTCCCTCCTCCGGCAAGGTTCTGACGGGTGGCGTCGATGCCAACGCGCTGCAGCGTCCGAAACGCTTCTTCGGCGCGGCGCGGAATATCGAGGAAGGCGGATCGCTGACGATCATCGCCACGGCCCTCATCGACACCGGAAGCCGGATGGACGAAGTCATCTTCGAGGAGTTCAAGGGCACCGGCAACTCCGAGATCGTGCTCGACCGCAAGGTTGCCGACAAGCGCGTCTTCCCCGCGATGGACATCCTGAAGTCCGGCACCCGCAAGGAGGATCTCCTTGTCGATCCGAAGGACCTGCAGAAGACCTATGTCCTGCGCCGAATCCTCAACCCGATGGGGACGACGGACGCGATCGAGTTCCTGATCTCGAAGCTCAAGCAGACCAAGACGAACGCCGAATTCTTCGAATCGATGAACGCCTGATAACCGTTTAATATCAGCGTGTTACAATGAGCGACACGGTCTTTGCCCTGGCATCCGGCCGGGGCCGAGCGGGCGTTGCGGTGGTGCGCCTCTCGGGCCCGTCCGCGCATGAGGCCGTTCGTGTCCTCGCCGGGACGATCCCGCCGGCACGGCGGCTCTCGTTGCGCAGGCTCCGGGATCCAGAGGGGGACGTGCTCGACGACGCGCTCGTCGCGGTCTTCGATCCGCAGGCGAGTTTCACCGGCGAAGCAGCGGCCGAGCTTCACCTGCACGGGTCGGCGGCGGTCGTGGCCGCCGTGACGCGCGTGCTCGCCAAACTGCCAGGCCTGCGCCCGGCAGAGGCGGGCGAGTTCACCCGGAGGGCGCTGGAAAACGGGCGGCTCGACCTTGCTCAGGTCGAAGGCCTGTCGGACCTGATCGACGCCGAGACAGAGGCGCAGCGCCGGCAGGCGCTGCGGGTTGCCTCCGGCGCGGTGGCGGCCCGGATCGAACCCTGGCGGTCGTCGCTCCTGCGCGCCACCGCTCTCATGGAGGCGACCATCGATTTCGCCGACGAGGACGTGCCGACGGACGTGTTGCCCGAGGTCCGGTCGCTGCTCGCCCATGTCAGGGACGGGCTGATCGAGGAGATCGCCGGTTTCGGGGCGGCCGAACGTGTCCGCGACGGCTTCGAGGTCGCGATTGTCGGCCGGCCCAATGCCGGGAAGTCCACCCTGCTCAACGCGCTCGCCGGGCGCGACGTCGCCATCACCTCGGCCGAACCCGGCACAACGCGCGACATCATCGAGCTGCGCCTCGAAATCGCCGGGCTGGCGGTGACGGTTCTCGACATGGCGGGGCTCCGGGAAGCCGAAGGTCCGGTGGAAAGGATCGGCGTTGCCAGGGCCGAGCAGCGTGCGGCCGACGCCGACCTGCGCATTTTCCTGCTCGACGATTCCGGCGAGGTCCCCGGGACACCGGCGCCGGGCGATATCATCGTGCAGGGAAAGGCGGACATCGCCGCGGCGCCGGCCGGGCGTCTGGCAGTTTCGGGGCTGACCGGGGACGGCGTCGCAGAGCTTGTGGCGCGGATCGGCGCGGAACTGTCATCGCGCGTCGCGCGGCCCTCGGTCATCACGCGGGAACGCCACCGTGCAGCCCTGACCAGCGCCGCCGCTGCGCTGGAGGAGGCGATCACCGCACTTGACCAGACCGTGTTTCAGGCCGAGATCCTTGCCGAGAACCTGCGCGCGGCGTTGCGGGCGCTCGATTCGCTGATCGGGCGGGTGGACGTCGAGGACGTATTGGGCGAAATCTTCGCGCGATTCTGCATCGGGAAGTAGGAACGAAGGCGTGGAACGCTTCGACGTGATCGTGGTTGGCGGCGGACATGCCGGGGCCGAGGCGGCGCACGCCGCGGCGCGGGCCGGCGCGCGCGTTGCCCTCGTCACCCTGCGCGCCGATGCGATCGGCGTCATGTCCTGCAACCCGGCGATCGGCGGCCTCGGGAAGGGCCACCTCGTTCGCGAGATCGATGCGCTGGACGGCATCATGGGCCGCGCGGCGGACATGGCCGGGATCCAGTTCCGCCTCCTGAACCGCAGCAAGGGCCCCGCCGTGCAGGGCCCGCGCGCACAGGCTGACCGCCGGCTCTACCGCCGCGCCATCCAGGCCGAGCTGGCCGCAGCGCCCGGCCTGACGGTGATCGAGGGCGAGGTCGCCGACCTTCTGGTGGATCGCGGGCGCGTTGCGGGCGTTACGCTCGCGGACGGCGCCTCCATCGCCGCCGCGGCCGTCGTGCTGACGACGGGCACGTTCCTGCGCGGCGTGATCCACATGGGCGAAGACCGGCGGTCGGGCGGCAGGATCGGCGAGGCCCCGTCGGTCCGTCTCGCCGAACGCCTGCTCGCCCTCGGCCTTCCGCTCGGCCGGCTGAAGACCGGCACGCCGCCCCGCCTGGACGGCCGCACGATCGACTGGGCAAGACTGGAGCGTCAGCCGGGCGACGACGATCCGGTGATGCTGTCCTTCCTGCACGACGCGCCGCTCGTCCGCCAGGTCGCCTGCGGCATCACCCATACCAACGCACGCACCCATGACATCATCCGGGCCAATCTCGGGCGCTCGGCGATGTATGGCGGCCGCATCGAGGGCATCGGTCCGCGCTACTGCCCCTCGATCGAGGACAAGATCGTCCGCTTCGCGGACAAGGGCGCGCATCAGGTCTTCCTCGAGCCCGAGGGCCTCGACGACGACACGGTCTATCCGAACGGCCTGTCCACCTCGCTGCCGCCCGACGTGCAGGAGGACTACATCCGCTCGATCGAAGGCCTCGGCGCGGCGCGAATCCTGCAACCCGGCTACGCGATCGAATACGATTACGTCGATCCGCGCAGCCTGCGCCCGACGCTCGAACTGCGCGACCTTGCGGGCCTCTTCCTTGCCGGCCAGATCAACGGCACCACCGGCTACGAGGAAGCTGCGGCGCAGGGCCTTGTCGCCGGGCTCGGTGCCGCACGGCTCGCGCGCGGCGAGGCGCCGCCGGTATTCAGCCGGACGGACAGCTACATCGGCGTGATGATCGACGATCTGACGACGCGCGGGGTGACCGAGCCCTACCGCATGTTCACCTCGCGCGCCGAGTACCGGCTCACCCTGCGGGCGGACAATGCCGACCAGCGGCTGACACCGCTCGGGATCGCGCTCGGCTGTGTCTCGGCGGCGAGGCGCGCGCGGTTCGAGGAAAAGGCCGCCGCGCTTGCCGCCGGGCGCGCGCTGCTGACAGGGCAGCGGGTGACACCCGCGCTAGCCGAGGCCAGCGGACTGCGGCTCGGCGCCGGGCAGGGGCCGCGGACGGCGTTCGAGCTTCTGGCCTTTCCCGGTGCCGACATCGATGCGCTGATCGCTCAGGTTCCGGCGCTGGAGGCCGTGCCGGCCACGGTCCGCCGGCAGCTCGCCCGCGACGCGCTCTATGACGCCTATGCCGGGCGGCAGCAAAGGGATGCGGAGGCGCTGCGCCGCGACGAAGGGCGCGCGATCCCGGACGGGTTCGACTACGCCTCCCTTCCCGGCCTGTCGGCCGAGCTGCGGACCAAACTCTCCGCCCGGCGGCCGGAAACCCTGGCGCGGGCGGCAAAGATCGAGGGGATGACCCCGGCGGCGCTCACCCTGATACTGGCGGCGCTGCGGCGGGACGCGCGGCCACGGAAGGCCGGATGAGCGGCTTCGTGGCCGCAGGCCGGCCTGTTTCACGTGAAACAATCGCGCGCCTCGAGGCGTACGAGGCGCTGCTTCACCGGTGGTCGCCGCGGATCAATCTGGTTGCCGCCTCGACGCTGGCAGAGGCCCGCACGCGGCACTTCGCCGACTCGGCCCAGCTTATCGACCTTGCCCCGCCGGAGGCCGGGCTATGGGCAGATCTCGGTTCCGGCGCCGGGTTCCCCGGTCTCGTCATTGCCGTCCTTGCCGCGGAAGAACGGCCGGGCATGAAGGTTACGCTTGTCGAATCCGATGCGCGCAAGGCCGCATTCCTCGCCGCCGTGCTGCGCGAGACGGGGGTGGCGGCAAACGTCCTGACCGCAAGGGCCGAGGACATCGCGCCCCTCGGCGCAGACGTCGTGTCGGCGCGCGCGCTGGCGCCGCTTCCCCACCTCCTTTCGCTTGCGGTACGGCACCTTGCGCCCGGAGGCGTCTGCTTGTTCCCGAAAGGCGCGGGCCACGGGGCCGAACTCGCCCGCGCGCGGGAATCCTGGAGCTTCGACCTGCGCACACATCCCAGCAGGACCGACCCGCAGGGCGTGGTCCTCGAGATCCGGAGCCCGCGGCATGAATGATCCGACACGCCCGCCCGCCCCTCGCATCATCGCCATCGCCAACCAGAAGGGCGGGGTCGGAAAGACGACGACGGCGATCAATCTCGCGGCCGCCTTTGCCGAACAGGGCAGGCGCGTGCTGCTTGTCGATCTCGATCCGCAGGGCAACGCTACGACCGGCCTTGGCGTCGCCAAGGGCGGGCAGCGCGTGACGACCTACGACATCCTGCTCGACGACGCGCCGCTGGCCGAGGCCGTGATGGAGACCTCGCTTCGCGGCCTCTTCCTGTGCCCCGCGTCAACCGACCTGTCCTCGGCGGACATGGAGCTTGTCGCGCATGAAAAGCGGATGTTCCTGCTTCACGACACGCTGCGGCAGCCTGCGATCGACCGCTTCGCCCTGGACTATGTCCTTGTCGACTGCCCGCCCTCGCTGAACCTGCTGACCCTGAATGCACTGGTCGCGGCGGACTCGGTCCTGGTGCCGCTGCAGGCGGAGTTCTTCGCCCTCGAAGGGCTGTCGCAGCTGCTCCTGACGGTGCGTGAGGTGCGGGAGGCCGCCAATCCCGGCCTGCGGATCGAGGGCGTGGCGCTGACGATGGCCGACGGCCGCAACCGGCTGTCGCAGCAGGTCGAGGCCGATGCGCGCGCAACCCTCGGGGATGTCGTCTTTCGCACCGTGGTGCCTCGAAACGTCCGCCTCAGCGAGGCGCCCTCGCACGGCATGCCGGTTCTGGTCTACGATCCCGCCTCGCGGGGAAGCGCAGCCTACCGCGCGCTCGCGGCCGAGATCCTGGCAAGGCGGAAATGACGGCGGAAGGTATGGGGGCAGGGCAATGACAGAGAAGCGGAGGCCCGGAGGCCTCGGGCGCGGACTTTCCGCGCTGATGGCAGAGGTCAACCTGACGGCCGATGCGGCCGGGGCGCCACGTCCGGCAGCACGGAGCGAGCTTCGCGTGCCGATCGAGAAACTGATCCCGAATCCCTCCCAGCCGCGCCGCGACTTCCCGGCCGAAGCACAGGCGGAGCTTGCCGCGTCGATCCGCGAGAAGGGCGTGATTCAGCCCCTCATCGTGCGCGCGCATCCGTCGGTGGAGGGCAGCTACGAAATCGTTGCCGGCGAACGCCGATGGCGGGCAGCCCAGCTTGCCGGACTCCATGAGCTGCCCGTCCTCGTCCGCTCCCTGTCGGACCCGGAGGTCCTCGAGGTCGCCATCATCGAGAACGTCCAGCGCGCCGGCCTGAACGCCATCGAAGAGGCCGCCGGATACCAGCAGCTGATCGACCGCTTCGGCCACACGCAGGAAAAGCTGGCCGAGGCGCTGGGCAAGAGCCGCAGCCACATCGCGAATCTCCTGCGCCTGCTGACGCTGCCGCCGGAGGTCCAGGACTGGGTCAGGGAGGGACGGCTCAGCGCCGGTCACGCGCGCGCCCTGATCACGAGTGCAGACCCGACGGGCCTCGCGCGGCAGGTCATGGCGCGCGGCCTTTCGGTGCGCGAGACGGAGCGGCTGGCAAAAGCGCCGCCGCAGAAACCAGGGCAGGAGGCGAGGCCCCGCAGCGCGAAGGATGCCGACACGCGCGCGCTGGAGCAGGACCTGTCCGCAACCCTGGGGCTGACCGTCGCGATCGACCACGCGTCCGACGGCAGCGGGCGCGTAACCGTCCGCTACCGCACGCTGGAGGAACTCGACAGTCTCTGCCGGCGGCTTTCACAGCCGGAACCGGCCGCGTCAGACTGAGTGGAATCAGTCTCTGACAGGGGCAACAGTGACGAAATCACGCGATTCAGAACCAGACGCCCCGCCAGCGTTGCGCAGATCCGCCCGCCGGTCCGGATGATCAGCCCCTCTGCCTCGAGTGATTGTGCCGCGTGTTCATCAACGGGGTAACCGGCAAGCCTGGCGAAGCGGGCCTCATCAAGGCCCTCGGCCAGGCGCAAGGACATCAATAGATATTCCTCGGCCTGCTCGCGGCGCGAAATGACGGTCCGCGCCGACTCGCCATGTCCGGCGGCCGCAACCTGGCCCAGCCAGTCGTCTGGCATCCGGTGCGTCTCTGTCGCAACGCGCCTGCCGCTGAAGGTCAGCCGTCCATGCGCGCCCGGTCCGATCCCGGCGAAGTCGCCGCAGCGCCAGTAGATGAGGTTGTGGCGGCTTTCGGCCCCGGGCCGCGCATGGTTCGAAACCTCGTAGGCCGGCAGCCCGGCATCCGCGAGAAAATCGTTCGTCATCAGATACATGTCGGCTGCGAGGTCGTCATCAGGCAGCCCGGCCAGCCTGCCGGCGGCCTGTCGCGCCGCAAAGACCGTGCCGTCCTCGATCGTCAGCTGGTAAAGCGACAGGTGATCGACCGCCATCGCCGCGGCCTCGGTCAGTTCGGCCTTCCACGCCGCAGGCGACTGGTGCTGGCGGGCATAGATCAGGTCGAAGCTGACGCGCGGAAAGGCCCGGCGCGCGATGTCGAAGGCCGCGCGCGCCTCGGCGGCGCTATGCATCCGGCCGAGCCGCCGCAGATCGCCATCGTTCAAGGCCTGAACCCCCAGCGACAGCCGGGTCACCCCGGCTTCGGCATAGGCGCGGAAGCGCCCGGCCTCGACGCTGCCGGGATTGGCCTCCATCGTGATCTCCGCCTCCGGGGCCAGGGGCCAGGCGGCGCGTACGGCGTCGAGGATCGTGGCGACAAGGCCCGGATCCATCAGCGAAGGCGTGCCGCCACCGAAGAAAACGGTGTCCAGCCTTCGCCCGTCTGTCTCGGCGGACAGGCGCCGGATCTCCGACAGGTAGGCGGCCGCCCACCGTCCCTGGTCGATGCGCGAGGCGACATGGCTGTTGAAATCGCAATAGGGGCACTTCGAGGTGCAGAAGGGCCAGTGGATGTAGAGCCCGAAGCCGCCCTGTTCCCAGTCCTGCATCGGTCAGCCGCGGAACGCGGTCACCTCGATCTCGACCTTCATCTCCGGGTTGACGAGGCCGGCCACGATCATCGTTGCGGCGGGCCGGATCTCGCCGAAGACCTCGCCCAGGACGGGCGCGATCTCCTCCACGAAGGCGCGGTCGGTCAGGATGTAGTTCACCCGGACGACATCGGCAAAGCCGAAGCCGGCCCGCTCCAGGACGCCGCCGATGATGCCGAAGGCCGTCCGGGCCTGTTCCAGCGCGGTTGGCGCGTAGGTCCGCGTTGCGGGGTCAAGCCCCGTGGTCCCGGCGACAAAGCACCAGTCGCCCTGCACCACGGCACGCGAATAGCCGAGCCTCGGTTCATAGGGCGAGCCGCCCGACAGCACCGTGCGTGCGCCCATCACACCCCCTCCAGCATCGCGGCAAAGGCGCGGAACGCCATGCCCCTGTGGCTGATCCTGTTCTTCTCCGCAGCCGGCATCTCGGCGAAGGTCGCGCTCCGCCCGTCCGGCACGAACATCGGATCGTACCCGTGCCCCAGCGCGCCCCGCGGCGGCCAGACCAGGCTGCCGGCAACCTCGCCCTCGAAGACCTCGTCCGTCCCGTCGGGCCAGGCCAGCACCAGCGTCGCGCGGAACCGGGCGCGGCGCGGATACGGCGCGCTTACCCTTTCAAGCGCCGTCCAGGTCCGCTCCATCGCCACCATGAAGTCACGGCCCGCGGGCGTTTCGGCCCAGTCGGCGGTATGCACGCCCGGCGCGCCGCCCAGCGCCTCGACCTCGATCCCGCTGTCGTCGGCAAGAGCGGGAAGCCCGGTCGCGCGCGCCGCCGCATGGGCCTTGATCCGGGCATTGCCGAGGAATGTCTCCTCCGTCTCGGGCGGCTCGGGCAGCCCCAGTTCGGCGGCGCCGACGGCCCAGATCCGGTAGGGAGCGATCAGCTGCGCGATCTCCGCCAGCTTGCCGCGGTTGTGGGTGGCCACAACCAGCCGGTCCCCGGCAAGCCGCCTCATCCCACCGCGGCCTTCTGCGCGGCGACCAGCCGGGCCACGCCGGCTTCGGCCAGATCGAGAAGCTGCGCCATCTCGTCGCGGCCGAAGGTCGCACCCTCCGCCGACATCTGCACCTCGATCAGTCGCCCGCTCCCGGTCAGGACAAAGTTCCCGTCCGTTCCCGCCTCGCTGTCCTCGGCATAGTCGAGGTCCAGGACCGGCTGCCCCGCATAGATGCCGCAGCTGACGGCCGCGACGTGATCGACGATGGGGTCGGAAGCCAGGATGCCCGCCTCGCGAAGGCGGTTCACCGCAAGCCGCAGGGCAACCCAGCCGCCGCAGATCGCCGCGCAGCGCGTTCCCCCGTCGGCCTGAAGGACGTCGCAGTCGATCACGATCTGCCGTTCGCCAAGCGCGACGCGATCCACGCCTGCACGCAGCGCACGCCCAATAAGCCTTTGAATTTCCTGCGTTCTTCCGCTCTGTTTGCCGGCTGCGGCCTCGCGCCGGTTGCGCGTCGTCGTGGCCCGCGGCAGCATCCCGTATTCGGCCGTCACCCAGCCGAGACCGCTGCCCTTCAGGAAAGGTGGCGGCTTGTCCTCGACCGTGGCTGTGCACATCACGTGCGTGTTCCCGATGCGGATAATGCAGGACCCTTCCGCATGCATCGTCACGCCGGTCTCGAAGGTGACCGGCCTCAACTCATCCAGCTTCCGCCCCGATGGCCGCATGGTCGCCCCTTCAAGATGGAACTGCCAGTTACCCCGCGCCGGCCGCAGGATGCAACCCTGATTGACGCGCCCTTCCGCTGTCCCTAAATCCCGTCTGCTTCCGCATGACCGCTCACGAAATGCCCGACGGCCGCAAGCTCCTGTCCGAAATGAACGACCGCACGCGCGAGGTCTTCCGCCGGGTCGTCGAAAGCTATCTCGACACCGGCGAACCCGTCGGCAGCCGGACCCTGACGCGCGTCCTGTCCGAGAACCTGTCCGCGGCGACGGTGCGGAACGTGATGCAGGATCTCGAATACCTCGGCCTTCTCGGCAGCCCGCACGTGTCTGCCGGCCGGATGCCGACCGAGCTTGGCCTGAGGATGTTCGTTGACGGCCTGATGGAGGTGGGCAGCCTGTCGGAACAGGACCGCGCTGCCATCGACGCGACCGCCGGCGAGGAGGCGCCCGACGTGAACGCCCTGCTCGACCGGGTGGGCGCGGCGCTCTCGGGAATCACCAACGGGGCAAGCCTCGTCCTCGCGCCGAAACGCGAGGCGCCCCTGCGCCATGTCGAATTCGTCTCGCTCGGGCCCGACCGCGCGCTCGTCGTCCTGGTCTTCGCCGACGGCCATGTCGAGAACCGCCTTTTCGTTCCGCCGCCGGGCCAGACGCCGGCCTCGATGCGCGAGGCCGCCAACTTCGTCAACGCGCTGGCCGAGGGCCGCACGCTCAGCGAGCTTCGCTATCAGGTGCGCGCCGAACTCGCCCTGCGCCGGCAGGAACTCGACGAACTCGCCCGGACCCTCGTCGATCAGGGTCTGGCAGTGTGGGAGAACCCCGGCGACGCGACCGAACGCCTGATCGTGCGCGGCCGCGCCAACCTGATCGACCAGGCGGAGGAGGGTGACCTGTCGCGCATCCGGACGCTGTTCGACGATCTGGAACGAAAGCGCGACATCGCCGAATTCCTCCAGCTCGCCGAGGAGGCCGAAGGCGTGCGCATCTTCATCGGCGCAGAGAACAAGCTTTTCTCGCTTTCGGGTTCCGCTCTGGTCGTCTCTCCCTATATGAACGCGGATCGGAGAATCATCGGCGCCGTCGGCGTGATCGGGCCGACGCGCATCAACTATGGGCGGATCGTGCCCATCGTTGACTACACGGCTCAGCTTGTCGGGCGGCTCCTGACCGGCGAGCGAAAAGGGAAAAGGGAATGACGGGCAGTACCAAGACCGAAGAGATCGCCGAGGACCAGGCCGCCATGGCCGAAACCGGCGCCGAGGACACGACCGAGATCGCGGACGCCACGGTCACCGAGCTCGAGGCCCTGCGCGCCGAACGCGACGAACTGCGCGACCGCTTCATGCGTGCGCTCGCCGATGCCGAGAACGCACGCAAGCGGGCAGAAAAGGACCGGCAGGAGGCGAATCTCTACGGCGCGTCGCGGCTCGCGCGCGACCTGCTTCCGGTCTACGACGCCCTGCGCCGGGCGCTTGATGCCGCGGGCGAGGAACAGCGCGCCGCCGCCGCCGGCCTCATCGAGGGGGTGGAGCTGACCCTCCGCGAACTCGTCAACGTCTTCACCCGCCACGGGCTGGAACCGATCAGCCCGGCGGTCGGCGACGCCTTCGACCCGTCCCAGCATCAGGCGATGTTCGAGGCCCCGGTGCCGGGAACCAAGGCGGGCGACATCATCCAGGTGATGGCCGAGGGGTTCATGCTGCACGACCGCCTTCTGCGCCCGGCGCAGGTCGGCGTCAGCTCGACCCCGAAATCGTGACCTTGCCCGCTCTCGCAGCGAATTGACCGCAACCGGCCTCGCGCGTGCGGCGGCCGCGACCTACTGTAAGGGCATGAACCGCCGCACCCTGCTACTTTCCGCCGCCGCCGTGCCCCTCGCCGCCGCCGTTCCGGCGCGCGCCGAGCCGGTCTCTCTCCCAGACATCTCCGCCTACCTCAACGGCGTGCGGTCCGCCGAAAGCCGCTTCACCCAGTTCAACGCCGACGGGTCGGTATCGACGGGCAAGGTCGTCATCGTCCGGCCGAACCGGATGCGGTTCGATTACGACCCGCCGGAGGAAACGCTCGTTCTCGCCTCCGGCGGACAGGTGGCCATCTTCGACCCGAAATCGAACCAGCCGCCCGAGCAGTATCCGCTGAAGCGGACCCCCCTGAACCTGATCATCGGCGCCCGGATCGACCTGTCACGCGCGAAGATGGTCGTGGGCCACGGAGAGGAGGGCGAGATGACGACCGTCACCGCCCAGGATCCGGACAATCCGGAATACGGAACGATCAAGCTCTATTTCACCCGCGATCCCGTCGCCCTCAGGGAATGGATCGTGACGGATGACAGCGGCCAGGAAACCCGGGTCACGCTCGACGAGCTGGTAGAGGGCGGGGACTACCCGACCTCCCTGTTCTCGATCAGCATGGAAATCGAACGGCGCGGCCTGAACTGAGCCGGCGCTACGCTGCGCCGCATGACTGAAGCTGTTCGCGGTACATCTCCGACCGCTCGCCAACCTCGGCCGCCACGCGCAGCAGCCAGGCCTTGGCATTGTGGCTGCCGTTGGCATAGCCGGTCCGGCCCTCGTGATAGGCCAGGTACTGGTTGGTTGCGTCCCATTTCGAGATGCCGAGCCTCAGCTCGGTTTCGTTCATGTACCAGCCCATGAAGTCGGTCGCGTCCTCGATGCGGTCACGGCGGGCCCCGCCGCGTCCGGGACCGTCCACATACTCCTCCCAGGTTCCGTCCAGCGCCTGGCTGTAGCCGAAGGCCGAACTCTGCCGCCCCATCGGAATGATCCCGAGCGCGAACCGGTAGGGGGTCCGCGCATCGCTGTCGAACTTCGACTCCTGATAGATCGTCGCCATCTGAACATGCACCGGAACGCCCCATTTCCGTTCGGCCTCCTGCATCGCCGCCAGATACTTGGGCCTTTCGCGGACGATGGCACAGGCATTGTCCAGATCGCGCGGCGGCTGGCCGCCTCCGCCGCAGGAGACAAGCAGAAGAAACACGCCGAAGCGGAGATACCTGCCCATACTGCTCTCGCCCGCAAAGTCTCTTGTTTTGCGGCGACATTACGCGAAAGCCGCTGGCAGGGAAATCACAAACCCGCAGGGGCGCAACCTAAAGGAGAAAGGCGAGCGTCAGGGGGATCGTGACCACCGCGGTCAGGGTCGAGCCGACGACAAGGCCCGCGACCGCCTCGGCGTCCGCGCGGTACTTCTCGGCGATCAGGTAGGAGGTGACCGCGACCGGGGTGGCCACCTGCAGGACGAGCACCGCAAAGGCGGGCTCGTCCAGCCCGAACCAGCGTCCGGTTGCCCAGGCCACCGCCGTGCAGATGGCCACCTTCAGCAGGCTCAGGACGGCGGCCCGGGCATAGCCGCGCGGATGAAGCCGCGCCACGGCAACGCCCAGCGTGATCAGCATCAGCGGAATCGCCATCTGCCCCGCCAGTTCCAGGGTGTTGGTCAGCCAGTCCGGCGTCCGCCACCCCTGCGACATGAAAAGGGCGCCGAGCACGGTCGCACCGACCATCGGCTCCCTCAGCACGCGCCAGGGCGAACCGCCCCCAGCCACCCACCAGATGCCGAAGGTGAAGGACAGGACGGCCATCACGGCGAAGACGACGACAGCGATGCCGAGCCCGGTCTCGCCGAAGGCGAAGAGCGCCACCGGCAGGCCGATGTTGCCGGTGTTGCCGAAGATCAGGGGCGACAGGTAGGTGCGCCGGTCCAGGCCCGCGACCGCCACCACGATGGCGAAGACGGCGGCGAGGACGGCATAGCTGACCAGCGCCGCAAGCGAGACCCTGACGAGCGCGCCGGGATCGGCCTCTGTCCGCATCAGGGCAACGAAGATCAGGCAAGGCACCGAAAGCGTCATCGAGAGGCGGGTGACGAACTCGACCCGGTACTCGAATCCGGCCCTCACCCAGACGAAGCCGACGGCGGCAAGCAGGAAGACCGGCGCGACCACCGTCAGAACTGTAAGGGTCAGGTCCACAGTTTGTTTCCTCCGCTTCGGGCCGCGGCAATGGACAATCCGGCGATGATGGGAGTAATCACGATCCCGGGGACTGAACGAAGATGCAGGCGTCGCGAGCGAAGTATCATCTCGGCCAGATCGTGCGACACCGGAAACATCCGTTCCGGGGCGTCGTCTTCGACGTCGATGCGATCTTCTCGAACACCGAGGAATGGTACGACGCGATCCCCGAGGACAGCCGCCCCGCCAAGGACCAGTCGTTCTATCACCTGCTCGCCGAGAACGATCAGAGCTACTACGTCGCCTATGTCTCGGAACAGAACCTCGTTCCCGACTATTCGGGCGAGCCTGTCGATCACCCCGATCTTCCCGACCTGTTCGGCGATTTCGAGGACGGGGTCTACCCGCTGCACTTTCACCTGAACTGAGCCGCGCACCCGATCAGTAGCCGATCGCGGCGCCGTCCTTGCGCGGGTCCGAGGCCCCGATCAGTACTCCCCGTTCGTGGTCGATCAGGATCGCCTGCGCCCCGCCGATCGGGTCGTCCGGCCGAACGACGTGGTGGCCGAGCGCCGTGAGCTTGGCGCGGACCGCATCGGAATACCCCGATTCGACCAGCAGCCCCTGCCCGGCATCGAGGAAAGTCCGTGGCCCGTCGATCGCCTCCTGCGGGTCCATGCCCCAGGTCAGCATGTTCGACACGACGCGCGCGTGCCCCACGGCCTGATAGGCGCCACCCATCACCCCGAACGGCATCACGATCCGGTCCTCGCGGGCCAGCATCGCGGGAATGATCGTGTGCAGCGGCCGCCGCCCGCCCGCGGCCTCGTTCGGGTGGCCTTCCTGCAGGGTGAACCCGGCCCCGCGGTTCTGCATCAGGATGCCGAAACGCGGCGAGGCGATCCCCGATCCGAAGGCCCAGAAGATCGAGTGGATCAGCGACACCGCCATCCCGTCGCGGTCGACGACCGTGATCAGCACGGTGTCGCGATGCACCGCTTCCGCGGCGCGCGGCGGCAGCGGCATCGCGCGCGACGGGTCGATCAGCGCGGCAAGCCGCTCCGCGGTTGCGGGCGAAAGCATGTGATCGAGGCGCGTGGTGTGATCCGGGTCGGCGATGAAGCGGTTGCGCGCGTCATAGGCAAGTTTCGTCGCCTCGGCCTCGAGATGGGCCCGTTCGGCACCGAACGGGTCAAGCGACGCCAGATCGAAGTGCTTCAGGATGTTCAGCAGAAGGATCGCTGTCGCACCCTGCCCGTTCGGCGGGTGTTCGAGGACAGTGTGGTCGCCGAAGGTTCCGGCGATCGGGTCCGTCCAGTCCGCCCGCACGGATGCGAAGTCGGCCGCCGTATGGCTTCCACCTGCGGCGCTCAGGGCCGCCAGCATGTCGTCCGCGACCTCGCCCCGGTAGAAGGCCTCAGGCCCGTCCCGCGCGATGCGGCGCAGGACCTCGGCGATCCCGGGCGCGCGGAACAGGGTCCCGACCGCCGGCGCCTGTCCGTCCGGGGCGTAGAACCGGCGCGCGTCCGCGTTCAGGCGGCCAGCCTCCAGCGCCCAGTCGCGGGCGACGCGCGGCGCCACCGGCACCCCCTCCTCGGCATAGCGGATCGCCGGGGCAAGGCTTGCGGCCAGCCCGGCGCGCCCCCACGCCGCCGACAGGCGGCCGAAGGCATCCACCGCGCCGGGAAGGGTCACGCTCTCTGCGCTTTCGGTTCCGATCGCCGTCAGGCCCCGGTCCCGCAGCGCGGCGGCCGACAGTCCCGCCGGGGCGCGGCCCGAACCGTTGAGCGCGACGACGCGCTCCTCGCCTGCGGGCTTGACCAGGGCAAAGCAGTCACCGCCAAGGCCGCACATGGCCGGTTCGCAGATGCCGAGAAGGACGGCCCCGGCGATCGCGGCATCAACGGCGTTCCCGCCTGCGCGCAGCATGTCCACGGCGGCCAGAGCCGCAAGCGGATGCGACGTCGCACAGATGCCGTTCGCCGCGATGACGGGCGACCGGCCCGGAAGTTCGAAGTTGCGCATCGCCTCACCCACCCCGTCCCGGAAGCACCGACGTCTCCGGTAGTGCCGTAACGCGCGCGCGTCGGCCCGGCGCGTGCCCCGCGCTCCCGCAAGGGACGCCAGACGCTAGTCAGAGGCCGGGGGAAAGGAAAGACCTCGGCGCCGCGCTTTGGGTGGGGGCTGAACGGCGCGGCGCCGAGGGAAGCCTTTTGCAGCTACGCGGACTGTTCTCGCGGGCCAATCGGGCCGTGTTGCGGAGCGAATGGGGCATCATTGCGGCAGGCCAGCGCGGCGCTGACGCGGGCGGCGTCGATCTCGAAGGACAGGTGGTTCACGCCGTCCGCCCTGAAATAGGCGAGCCGTCCCGTCAGCTTGCGGATCAGGTTCCACCCATAGCCGCCCTCCGGCAGATCGCTCACCGGCACATCCACGTCCTGTTCGGCGCCCTCGGGCGCCCGCAGGCCCGGCATCGGCCGGCCGTCGTCGCGCAGCCGGCAAGCGAGCCGACCGGGCGACAGGGTCACCTCGCAGGTGAAACAGGCATCCGTCCGGCCCCGGCAGGCATGTTCGACGATGTTGGTCAGCGCCTCCGCAAGGACAAGCTCCGATGCCCACAGGCAATCGTCAGGCAGGCGGCCGCCGACCCACCTGCGGACTTCGGCCAGGCAGTCCCGCACGTTTCCCAGACTGGCGCCATAGGTCAGCTCCAGCCTGTCGGACCGCAGCAGCCGCGGCACCTTCCGGACAAGGCCGCGCCGGCCGGCACCGGAGGCGGACGGTGCGCGCACGGATCTAGACCGGAAGCCGATCGTGGATCGGGATGACGGTATCGAGCTTCGTCAGCCGCATGACCCCGAGGACCGCCTGCGTCGGCCGCGCCAGTTCCAGCCTGCGCTGCGCGGCGTTCGTCTTCATCACGCCCACGATCGCGCCCAGCCCCGAACTGTCGATGAAGCCGACCCGCTCCAGATCCAGGATCAGCCGCTTCGCCTGCGGCGGGGTCAGCGCGCTGACCCTGTCGCGGAACCGGATGGCCGAGGCGGAATCGATCCTGTCCTCGTTGACGCGCATCACGACGATGTCCCCCCTGGTGACGGCCTCGATGTCCATCGGCGCAGTTCCCCGAAGCGGTTGGTCCCGGGGACGGCATAGCCGGCAAAGGTTACCAAGGCCTCACGCGGTCTCCCTCGGGTCGCGTGTCGGGGTGTCGGGAAACGACGGCGGATGCCGCGGCGGGCCCTTGCCGGGGGTCGGCCGGTCGTGCCACCGTCCGCCCATGTCCGGCACTCTCCATCGCGGGTCCTGCCATTGCGGCGCGGTCGCCTTTCTGGCGGAGGGTCCCCTGCGCGAGGTCATCGCCTGTCACTGCGGCCAGTGCCGCGCCTGGAGCGGGCATTTCTGGGCGGCGACCTCGGTCCCGCTCGACAGGTTCCGCCTGACCGAGACGCGCGGTCTCGCCTGGTTCCGGTCCTCCGACATGGCAGAGCGCGGCTTCTGCCGGATCTGCGGCGCGTCGCTCTTCTGGAAGCCCGACCGGGAATACCGGATCTCCTTCTCTCCCGCTGCGCTCGAAGGCCCCAGCGGTCTCCATGTCGCGCACCACTGGCACCGCGAGGATGCCGGCGACTACTACAGCCCCGACGGGTCTCCGCCGCCGGCGGCCCGCGCAGACGTCCCGGGCCGGCTTCAGGCGCGCTGCCTCTGCGGCGGCGTCCGGTTCACCCTGCCCGGACCGGCAGGCACGGTCACGGCCTGCCATTGCAGCCAGTGCCGGAAGCTTTCGGGGCACTATTCCGCCTCCTTCGACGCCGACGAGGACGCGCTGAGATACAGCGAGCGCGACACCCTGGCCGAATACGCCACACCGGGCGGCGGGCGCCGCGGCTTCTGCGAGCGCTGCGGGTCGAGCCTGTGGTTCCGCGCGGCGGACGGCGCCTTCTCGGTCGAGGCCGGCTGCATCGCGGGGCCGTCCGGGGGCCGTCTCGCCGGACATATCTTCACCGCCGACAAGGGCGACTACTACACGATCGACGACGGCCTTCCGCAGGCCGAAGGACGGGGGTGACCGATGTCCGACGTTCCTGCGACCGCCCGCGTGGTCATCATCGGCGGAGGCGCCGTGGGCACCTCCTCGCTCTACCATCTGGCGAAGGCCGGCTGGACCGACTGCGTCCTGCTGGAAAAGAACGAACTGACCGCGGGCAGCACCTGGCATGCGGCGGGCAACGTTCCCACCTTCTCGACCTCGTGGTCGCTGATGAACATGCAGCGGTATTCGACCGAGCTCTACCGCGGCCTCGGCGCGGCGGTCGGCTACCCGATGAACTATCATGTCACGGGATCGGTGCGGCTCGCCCACACGGCCGAGCGTATGCAGGAATTCGCCCGTGCCATGGGCATGGGGCGCTATCAGGGCATGGCGCTGGAACTCCTCTCGCCGGCAGAGATCCGCGACAGGTATCCGTTCCTCGAACTGCACGACCTGAAGGGCGCGCTCTACGATCCCGCCGATGGCGACATCGACCCCGCGCAGCTGACCCAGGCGCTGGCCAAGGGGGCGCGCGACATGGGCGCGACGATCCTGCGGCACACGCCCGCGACCGGGGTCGAACGCAAGAACGGCGAATGGATCGTCCACACCGCGAAGGGCGCCATCCGGGCGGAGATCGTCGTGAACGCGGCCGGCTACTATGCCGGGCGCGTCGGCGAATGGTTCCGTCCCCATGGCGGGCGGGCCGTGCCGATGATGGTGATGAGCCACCAGTACCTGATCTTCGACACGATCCCCGAACTCGCGGAGTGGTCCTCGGCAGCGGGCCGCAAGCTGCCGCTGCTGCGCGACGTGGACGTGAGCTACTATCTCCGGCAGGAGAAGCAGGGCTTCAACCTCGGCCCCTACGAACGCAATTGCCGTGCGCACTGGGCCGGCCCCTCCGACCCGATGCCCGAGGATTTCTCCTTCCAGCTCTTCCCCGACGATCTCGACCGCCTTGCGCCCTACATCGAGACCGCGATGGCCCGCGTTCCTCTCCTCCAGAAGGCCGGGCTGCAGAAGGTCATCAACGGCCCCATCCCCTACGCGCCGGACGGCAACCCCCTGATCGGCCCGATGCCCGGCGTCCCGAATGCCTTCGAGGCCTGCGTCTTCACCTTCGGCATCGCCCAGGCCGGAGGCGCGGGCAAGGTGCTGGCGGAATGGGTCACGGAAGGCGCAACGGAATGGGACATGTGGTCCTGCGATCCCCGCCGCTACACCGCCTATACCGACCACGACTACTGCGTCGCCAAGGGGATGGAGGTCTATGGCCACGAATACGCCATCCATTTCCCGATGGCCCGCTGGCCCGCCGCACCGGACCGGCGCATCTCTCCCGTCCACGACAGGGTGAAGGCGCTCGGCGGCCAGATGGCGCCCTACAACGGCTGGGAACGTGCCGAATGGTTCGCGCGGCCCGGCGACGATACCAGCTGGGAGGCGACGCAGACCTTCGCGCGCCGTGGCCCGTGGGAGCCCCGCATCCGCGAGGAATGCGAGGCGGTCAGGGACGGCGTGGGCGTCCTGAACCTTCCGGGCTTCACGCGGCTGCGGCTGCGCGGCGCGGGGGCCCGCGCCCATGTCGAACGGCTTACCTGTACGCGCCTTCCGCAGCCGGGCCGGATCGCGCTCGCCTATTTCCCCGACAACCGGGGCCGCATCCTGACCGAGATGAGCGTGCTGCCCGCAGGCGACGACGACATCGGGCTCATCACGGCGGCGACCGCGCAGTGGCATGACGCGGACGTGCTGCGCCGGGATCTGCCCGCCGGGGTCACGCTCGAGGACTGGTCGGACCGCATCGACTGCTTCATCGTCACCGGGCCGAAGGCCCGCGATCTTCTCGCGCCGATCACCGAGGCCGACCTCTCGCGGCCCTGGCTGTCGGTGCAGTTCTCCGCCAGGGTCGCGGGGCGCGACGCGGCGCTGATCCGGGTGTCCTTCGCCGGCGAGCTCGGATGGGAGATCCATTGCGACAACGCCGACAGCCCGGCGATCTACGCGGCGCTGCTCGGCGCCGGGGCGAAGCCGTTCGGGATGCGGGCGCTGAACTCGCTGCGCATCGAAAAGGGCTACCGGGCCTGGAAGGGCGACCTTTCGACCGACTACTCGATCCTCGAGGCGGGGCTGGAGCGCTTCGTGAAGTGGGACAAGGACTTCCCCGGCAAGGCCGCAATGCTGGCCGAGAAGCAGCGCGGGGTGAGGAAACGCTTCGTCACGCTGAAGGTGGACAGCCCCGACTACGATCCGCCCTACATGGCGAATCTCTGGCAGGGCGGCACCGTGGTGGGCGAAGTGACGTCCGGCGCCTGGGGCTACAGGGTCGGCGCCTGCCTCGCGCTCGGGATGCTCCGGCCCGACCTTGCCGTCGCCGGGACCGCGCTCGAGGTCGAGGCCTATGGCATGCGCTTCCCGGCCACGGTGCTGCCCGACGGTCCGGCCTGGGATCCGTCGAACGCGCGGATCCGGGCGTGACGGGGCACGCCCCGGCGGACTGGTCGGCGCATGTCGAACCCGTCCCTGCCCGGATGTCGGGCGTCCGGCTGATGCGCTACGGCGGCCCCGAGGCGCTGGAATGGTCCGACGACATCCCCGTCCCCGCCGCCCTGCCGGGCACGGCGCTGGTCCGGGTGCTGGCGGCGGGAATCAACGCGACTGACATCAACACGCGGGTCGGCTGGTATGCGCGCGAGGGCGCGGAGGGCGGCGGCTGGGCCGGCGCGATCGAGCTGCCGCGCATCCAGGGGTCTGATCTCTGCGGCCGCGTCGTGGCGCTCGGCCCCGGCGTGTCCGGCCCGGTTCCCGGCGCGCGGGTGATCTGCCCGACGAACCAGCCGCTCGAGGATCCGCGCAACCCGGTCGCCTTCCGCGCGATCGGGTCCGAGTTCGACGGCGCCTTTGCCCAGTACTGCCGGGTTCCGGCGGACCAGCTCTATGACGTGACGGCCTCGCCGCTGAGCGATACCGAGATCGGGGCCATGCCCTGCGCCTACGGCACGGCACTCAACCTGCTCACCCGCGCCGGGGTCGGCGCCGGCGAGCGGGTTCTGGTCACGGGCGCGTCGGGCGGAGTCGGGCTGGCGGCCGTGAAGATCGCGTCCCGTCTCGGTGCCACCGTCACTGGCCAGTGCGCACCCGCCAAGGCCGCGGCCGTGCGCGCCGCCGGCGCGGCAGAGGTGATCGAACGCGACGCCGCCCCTCCGGCGGCCGCCTTCGACGCGGTGATCGACGTCGTGGGCGGTCCCGGCTGGTCCGCGGTCATCGCCGCGCTCCGGCCCGGCGGGCGCTATGCCGTGTCGGGCGCCGCGGGCGGCCCGGTCGTGCAGGCGGACCTGCGCGCCCTCTATCTCGGCGACATCACGATCTTCGGCTGCACGTTCCAGCCGCGCGCGGTCTTCTCCCGGCTGGCCGGCATGATCAACGAAGGCGCGATCCGCCCGCTGGTCTCGGCGACCTACCCCCTGCGCGACATCGCCCGCGCGCAGGCCGACTTCACCTCCGACCGCTTCCCGGGCAAGCTGGTCCTGATCCCCGAGGCCGACGGAACCGCACCATGACCGACATCATCCTGCTCGACGGCGGCATGGGCCAGGAACTCATCCACCGTTCGGGCGACGAACCGACGCCGCTCTGGTCGACGCAGGTGATGATGGATCACCCGGGTCTGGTGACGGCGGTCCATGCCGACTATTTCGCCGCCGGCGCGACGGTGGCGACAACGAACACCTACGCGATCCACCACGACCGGCTGGTGAAGTTCGGCCTCGACGACCGCTTCGCCGCGCTCCATGCCCAGGCGCTGGCCGAGGCGAAAGCGGCGCGCGCGGCCCACGGATCGGGGCGCATCGCCGGGTCGCTCGGGCCGCTCGTCGCAAGCTACCGGCCGGACCAGCACCCGCCCCACGCCGAGGCCGTCGCGCTCTATGCCGAGATCGCCCGCCTGAACGCGCCCGGAGTCGACTTCTTCATCGCCGAGACCGTCGCATCGCTCGCCCATGCGGCAGCGGTTCTGGAGGGCGCCGCCGCGGGCGGCCGTCCGGTCTGGCTGTCGGTGACGCTCGACGACGAGGACGGGACCAGGCTCCGCTCGGGGGAGCCCGTCGCCGGCGTCGCCGAGGTCGCCTTCCGGGGCAACGCCGCCGCGCTACTCGCCAACTGCTCCGCGCCCGAGGCGATGGCGGCCGCGCTGCCGCAATTCCGGCGCAGCGGCCTGCCATTCGGCGCCTATGCCAACGGCTTCACCCGGATCACCAAGGAGTTCCTGAAGGACAGCCCGACCGTCAGCGTCCTCTCCGCCCGTCCCGAGATGACGCCCGCCCTCTATGCCGATTTCGCCATGCTCTGGGTCGAGATGGGCGCGACCATCGTCGGCGGCTGCTGCGAGACGGGACCCGCCCACATCGCCGAAATCGCCCGGCGCCTGCGGCAGGCGGGGCACCGCATCGTGTGACGGCTCAGACCATCGGCGGGAAGGACGCCCAGGCCACGGAATAGATGCTGTCGAGGTCCGCCCAGCCCCGCACCCGCGCCTTCTTGGTGAACTCGCCGTCGATCACACCCGCCGCATCGACCTTGCGCTTGCGCAGCCCGGTCTGCCCGCCATTGCCCTGCCCGCTGTCGCCCGTCTCCCATCCGTCGGCCGAGACCGACAGAACGACGCCGACATGCTGGAACTCCGCCGGCCGGTCCAGCATGTGCAGGACATAGATGTCGCCGGGAAGGGGCGACCTGCCCGGCCCGAAGGGAACCCAGCAGGGGCGCGCCGGGGCGTGGACCTCGTCGATCTTGAGGGCGACCTTCTCCCACCAGATCGTCGGCTTGTCGAGGTAGAAGGTCAGCGTCTCGACCTTGATGCTGAACGCGCCGGGCTTTCCCTGCGCGATGACGGGCAGTGCGCCGAAGACCTGCGCCGGGAAGGCATAGCAGTTGGTCCCGACCGAGGGTTTGGTTCCGGGTGTCAGCTGCGGATAGGGCGGCAGCATGGAGCGCGCCTTCTGGACGAAGGTCTTTCTCACCGTCGACTCCGCCCCGGCCTGCCCCGGCGCCGTCGGCTGGCCAGGCACCTGCGGCACCGCCGCCCCGGCCTGCCCGATCAGCGCGGCAAGCTTGCCGAGGCTGTCGAGAATCGCCAGCAACGCGGTCTCGGTCGCCTGACCGGGATCGATCCGCCCGTCGGCAACCGGCGCGTTCTGCAACTGGAACTTCCGCACCGCGCCCGTTGTCAGGGGGCCGCACATCCCGTCGACGTCCAGCAGCGGCAGCGGGCCGCCGCGCTGTGCCGGGACCGCGTTCAGCAGGCATTGCACCATGCGGACATCCTCGGGCCGGTTCATGCCCCCGAAGCCGACGGAATTGTGCAGGACGGTCTGCGGAATCGTCATCTCAAGATCTCCATCGAAAGGCGAACGCTGAATGCCCCGCAGTATAGCCTGCCCGGTGCCGGACGGCGACGGCGGTTTTCCTGCCCGCCTTCCGCGAATCGCTCCGGTCCGGCCCGTGCCGGCCGGTGCCGTCCGGGGCCGCAGGCGGCCGTCACGCCCCCATCCGGCGCGCCGCGGCCTTCCCCGCGTGGCGGCCGGTCGCCAGGCAGCCGGTGATCAGGTAGCCGCCGGTCGGCGCCTCCCAGTCCAGCATCTCGCCCGCCGCAAAGACACCCGGACAGGCCCGCAGCTCCAGTTCGTCGGTCACGGCCTCGCGCCGGATTCCGCCCGCCGAGGAGATCGCCTCGGCAAGCGGCCTCGGCCCCGCATGGCGCACCGGCAGCGCCTTCAGGTCTGCCGCCGCATTGCCCGTACCGCCCCATTCGCGCAGCAGCGCGACCTTCACCGGGTCGAGGCCCAGCGCCTTGCGCAGCCGGTTCGCCATGCTGTCGCCCGCCCGCGCCCCGGCAAGCCGCCTTGCCACCTCGTCCGCCGGCAGGTCCGGCACCAGGTCCAGCGCCAGGGCGGCGCCGTCGCGGACGGCGGCGGACACGGCATAGACCGCCCCGCCCTCGATGCCGCGCGCCGAAACCACGAACTCGCCGCGCGCGCGGAGCCTGCCCGCCGTCAGCACGACGTTCTTCACCGGCTGTCCGAAGTGACGCGCCATGTGCGGGGTCCAGTCCACGGAGAAGCCCATGTTTGCCGGCCGGAAAGGCGCGATCGGCACGCCCCGCGCCGCCAGCAGCGGCACCCAGCCCCCATCCGAGCCGAGCCGCGGCCAGCTTGCCCCGCCGAGCGCCAGCACCGCGACCTTCGGGCGGAGGAGCCGCACGCTTCCCGCGGCCTCGAATCGGAAGGCGCCGGCCTGCCATCCCGTCCAGCGCCAGCCGGTGCGCAGGTCCGCGCCCCGCCCGTCCAGCCGGCGCAGCCATGCCCGCAGAAGCGGCGAGCCCTTCATCGCCACCGGAAAGACGCGGCCGGAGGATCCGGTGAACACGTCCTGCCCCAGTCCCTCGGCCCAGGCGACCGCCTCGCGCGGCCCGAACCCCGTCAGGAACGGCCGGCGCCATTCGGCGGGGTAGGCGGCCAGGAACGCCGCGTCAGGCTCGTCCTTGGTGATGTTCAGCCCCGATTTCCCGGCCATCAGCAGCTTGCGGCCCGGACTGGGCCTCGCCTCCGCGATGACGACCGGAACGCCTGCCCCCGAAAGGACGTCGGCCGCCATCAGCCCCGCCGGCCCGGCGCCGATCACCAGCGCGGCTTCGCCGGGACTTCCTTGTTCCGCCATGCTTCTGCCGACCCCGGTGCCGCCTGTCGGGGCGAAGCAGCACAGCCCCGCCGCCGCGTCAACCGGGCCGCCCCTGCGGCCGGGGCGCCTGCACGCCGGAAACGGTGAGTTTCCGCGCGGCGGGCCGCGCCGGCCGCCCGCGGCCTCAGATGCGGGATTTCCCGACCGTCATCGGCCTTGACCAAGGGTAAGGCTGGGCAGATGCTGCCGCCCGTCCGATTTCAGCCTGGAAAGGTTCATTATGACTGCACGGTATCTGGCAGGGGGCACCTCGTTTCTTGCTGCCCTTTTGGGAAGCACCGCCGCTTGGGCGGATCTGAAGGCGGAAGACGTCTGGCAGAACTGGGTTTCGTACTACGAATCCAGCGGGATGACGATCTCCGGGCAGCAGGCGCGCGACGGCGACACCCTTGTCGTCTCCGGCGTCACCATGACGTCGGAGGTTCCCGACAGCAGCGTCCGGGCCGATCTCGGCGAGATCCGCATGAGGGAAACTGGTAACGGCCGGGTCGAGGTGACATTCCCGGCCGAGATGCCGATGTCGATCACCACGAAGTCCCCGTCCGGCGAAACCGGCGTGACCACGCTGGCGATGACGCAGACGGGCATGTCGCTGGTCGCCTCCGGCGCGCCCGACAACATGACCTATGACGTGACCGCGCCTGACGTGAAGATCATGCTCAAGGAGCTGACGGTTGACGGCACCGCGGTCCCGATGACCTTCGACATCGCGATGTCGGGGATCAAGGGAACCAGCACCGTTGCCGGCACCGGGACGAAGACGCTGTCCCAGAACATGGCGATGGACAAGATCGCCTTCAACGTCGCGGCCTCGGATCCCTCCGCGGGCGGCAATTTCTCGGCCGCGGGCGAATATGCGGGGATGACCTTCACGGGCAGCGGCACGCTTCCGGCGGAAACCGACATGGCCGACATGAACAAGGCGCTGGCGGACGGCTTCGCCTTCGACGGCACCTTCGGCTACACGGGCGGATCCGCGAAGTTCGACTTCACCGACCAGACCGGAAGCGGTTCGGGGACGTTCTCGGACCAGGGCGGCTCGTTCAAAGTCGGGATGGGCGCGACGGGTCTTGCCTATGGCGGCGGCAGCAAGGGGCTCAACGCCTCGATGACGGTCCCGGACATGCCGTTCCCGATCGAATTCTCGATGGGGGAATCGCTGTTCAACATCCAGATGCCGCTCAGGAAGTCCGATTCCGCCCAGCCCGTCGGCCTTACGCTGAAGCTGGTCGATCTGGCCGTCTCGGACGGGATCTGGGGGATGATCGACCCCACCGCCCAGCTTCCGCATGACCCCGCGACGCTGATCGTCGATGTCACCGGCACCGGCAAGCTCGGGTTCGACCTGCTCGACCCCGCCCTCCAGGCGCCGGGCGCCACGCCGCCGGAGAATCCGGGCACGGTCGAATCGCTCGACATCAAGGAACTCCTTCTCAGGGCCGTAGGCGCCGAGCTCAGCGGCACCGGCGCCTTCACCTTCGACAACTCGATGGGGATGCCGATGCCGCTCGGGACGGCGGAGTTGAAGTTGAAGGGGGCCAATGCGCTCATCACCAAGCTCGTCGCGATGGGGATCATCCCGGAGGATCAGGCGATGGGCGCGCAGATGATGCTGGGCATGTTCGCGGTGCCATCGGGCGAAGATGAACTGACGTCGAAGATCGAGGCCAAGGAAGGCGGCCAGATCTTCGTCAACGGGGCGCCGCTTCCGCCGATGTTCCAGTAGCCGCCGGGCGGCTGCACCCGGGGGCGCGCCGGCCGGCGCGCCTCCGGGCCTTCAGGGGTGGAGGATCCCATGCGCTACTGTCCGTGGACCCTTGCAGGTGCCCCGGTCCTCGCCGCGCTGGCGGCGCCGGCGCTTGCTTCGCCTGCCGGCGATCTCTGGGCCGCACTCGACGCCGCCGAGGGCGCGGTGACGGTCGATGCCGGGGCGGTCAGCGAGGATGCGGACGGCCTCGCGCTCGAAAACCTCGTGGTCGCGCTGCGCGCGCCGGACGGCCGCGAGCGGATAGAACTGGCATGGCGCGCCGCGCGCATGACCTCGGCGCCCGACGGCAGCGTGACGATCCGCCCCGATGGCGAGGCCACCCTCTCGGGCGCGATCGCTGGCGCGGGGGGCCAGATGCTCGATCTCCAGGGTGCCATGGGCCACCCCGACGCGACGCTGACGGTGACCACGCGGCCCGACGGCCTGCGGCTCGTTCTCGACATGCCGGCGCTGCAGGGATCGCTGACCGCCACCGACCCCTCGGTCGGCAACGGCGCGTCCAAGAACAATCCGAAGGGCGGCAATCCCGATGTCGGGGCGGCCGAGTTCTCCGGCGATGGCCTGTTCTTCGACGGCGGCTTCACGTTGTCCGGCCAGCCCGCCGGAACGGTCAGGACGCGGGCGGGCAGGCTGAACGCAAGCGTGAGCAGCTTCGATCCCGCCCTTCCCTTCGACATGTCCGTCGCGCTCTCGGGCTGGTCCGCCACGTCGGACGGCAGACTGAACGCGATGCCCCCCGATGACGGCAGCTTCCCCGGCGGCAAGGGGGCGATCGAGGTCGCGTTCGCTGAAATTTCCGTGGCCGGCAGCGGCAGCGATGCGACGACGGGCGGCCGGTTTGGCATCGACTACCGGCTGACCGATGGCGCGCTCACCCTCAGCGCCGAGGCGGATGCCCCGCCGCCGGGCGCCGAGATGCCCCGCCTCGCGGCCTCGGGGTCGATGCGGCTCGGCGAAAGCGACGGCTCCTTCGACATCGATGACCCGTCCGAACCCGTGTCGATGCAGTCCAGCGGCGAATCGAAGCCGTTCAGCCTTTCCTTCGCGCTCAGGACCCCGCCCGGCGCCGACGCGATGGACGTCGGTCAGGCGCTTGCGGAAGGACTCGCGGCCAACCTGCGCCTCGATTCCGAAGGCGGCACGTCCGAGGCTGCCTTCACCCAGGACGGCATGTCCGGCCGCATCGCGACGACCGCCGGCAAGGGGCGGTTCGAGGTCTCGCTGTCATCGGCCGGATTCCTCTACGACCTCGCGCAGGAGGCGTTCTCGGCCTCCGGCGAAATCCCGATGATCCCCGGCACCGTCGAAGGCAGCGTCGGCAGCATCGCGCTGCGCCTCGCCGTCCCGGTTTCCTCTGGACCGGCCGCGCAGCCCTACGTCGCCTCGGCCCGTGTGGCCGACCTCGTGCTGTCGGATTCCGTCTGGGACCTGTTCGATCCCGGCCGCGCCCTGCCGCGCACGCCGGCCCGCCTGACGATCGATGTCTCCGGCCTGACGCGCGTCGCCCCGAACGCCTTCGCCGAGGACGGCAGCGCCCCCGAGATGCCCTTCATCCCCGAAAGCCTCGACGTGACGGCGGCCGAGATCGCCTTCGGCGGCGCCGAGGCGAAGGCGTCCGGTGCCCTGACCTTCCGCACCGATGGCCCGGTTCCGGTTCCCGTCGGCAGGATCGAGGGCACCATCAAAGGCGCCTACGCGCTGATCCAGACGCTCGCGGGAATGGGCGCTCCGCCCGAGGCGATCATGGGCGCGCGGGGCGTCCTGTCGGTGATCGGCAAGCCGGTCGGTCCCGACAGCCTGACATCGTCCGTCGAGTTCCGCGACGACGGCAGCATCTGGGCGAACGGCGCGCGGGTGCCGATGCCGTGATGGCCGGCGCGGCTTGCACCCGGGCGACGGGCAGCCTACCTCCGCAGCGGTGCAACCCCGGGGCGGACAGATGAACGACGATCTTCTCGACCTGACCGCGCAGCTTCTGGACGCCGCGCGCAAGGCGGGGGCAGAGGCCGCGGATGCGATGGCGGCGAAGGGAACGGCCGTGTCCATCGACGTGCGTCAGGGCCGCCTCGAACAGGCCGAACGGTCCGAACATGTCGAGATCGGCCTCCGCGTGCTGCTCGGTGACCGGCAGGCCTGCGTCTCCGCCTCGGATATCTCCCCCCGCACCATCGCGACGCTGGCCGAACGCGCCGTGGCGATGGCGCGCGAGGCGCCGCGCGACCCGTCGGTCGGACTGGCGGACCCCGGCGAACTGGCGACCGACCGCGACGAGACACGGCTCGATCTCGTCGATCCCGCGCCCGAGCCCACGGCCGCGGCGCTGGAAGCGGACGCCTTCGAGGCCGAGGCCGCCGCGCTCGCGGTGCCCGGCATCTCCAGGGTGGAGAGCGCGTCGGCCAGCTTCCACCGCAGCCGCGGCGCCATCGCCGCGACGAACGGCTTCACCGGGACCGATGCGCGCACGTCCAGTTCGATCAGCTGCGTCGCCATCACCGGCGAAGGCCTCGGGATGGAGCGCGACTGGGCCGCCGAGACGCGGACCTACCGCTCCGACCTTCCGTCCGCCGCCGAGATCGGGCGCCGCGCCGGCGAGCGGACGGCGGCGCGCCTGGGTGCCCGCAAGCCGCCGACCGGCCGCTTCCCGGTGCTCTACGACGAACGTGTCGCGAGCGGCCTGATCGGGCACCTGCTTGCCGCCGTGAACGGTGCGGCGATCGTGCGCGGCGCGTCCTGGCTGCGCGACGCGCTCGGCCGGCAGGTCCTTCCCGACGGCCTGACCATCACCGAGGATCCGCACCGGCCGCGGATCGGCCCGTCGCAGCTCTTCGATACCGAGGGCCTGCCGACCGCGCGGCGCGACATCGTGAAGGACGGCATCCTGACGGGCTGGACCCTCGATCTCGGCACCGCGCGCCGTCTCGGGATGCGCTCGACCGCCAATGCCGCGCGCAGCATCGGGGCACCGCCAACCCCCTCACTGACCTCGATTGCGCTGACCCAGGGCCCGGCCTCGCGCGAGGACCTGATCCGCGACATGGGGACCGGGCTGATCGTGACGGCGATGCTCGGCGCCTCGGTCAATCCGACGACCGGCGACTATTCGCGCGGCGCCTCCGGCTTCTGGGTCGAAGGCGGCGAGATCCGCTATCCGGTCAACGAATGCACCATCGCGGGCAACCTGCGCGACATCCTGATGCGGATCATCCCGGCCAACGACGCACGGCCCTATGTCAGCCATGTCGTGCCCAGCCTGCTGGCCGAGGGGCTGACCATTGCCGGACAATGATCTCGGCCTGATTGCCGACGCCGTCCGCGCCGCCGGGCAGCTTGCGCTCACCTACTGGCGCCGGAACCCGCGCAGCCACCTGAAAGCCGATGGCAGCCCGGTGTCGGAGGCCGACATCGCGGTGAACGACCTGCTGCGCGACCGCCTTCTCTCCGCCCGGCCCGGCTACGGCTGGCTGTCCGAGGAATCCCCCGACGATCCCGCGCGCCTGTCCGCGCGCGCCGTCTTCATCCTCGACCCAATCGACGGGACGCGCGCCTTTCTCGACGGCCGAAGCCAGTTCGCGCATTCGGTCGCCGTGGTCCGCGACGGGATCGTCACCGCTGCCGCCGTGCATCTTCCCGCCGAGGATCTCCTCTACCTCGCGGAGCGGGACGGCCCCGCCCGCCTGAACGACGCCCCGATCGCCGTCTCCGCCGCGACGGGGCTGGAGGGGGCCAGCGTCCTGACCTCGGCCGCGGCGCAGAAGCCGGAGCACTGGACCGACCCGGCCCCCTCCTTCACCCGCGTCTTCCGGCCGTCCCTCGCCTGGCGGCTCTGCCTCGTCGCCGAGGGCAGGTTCGACGCCGTCCTCTCGCTGCGTCCGGCCTGGGAATGGGACATCGCCGCCGGCCTGCTGATCGCCGAACGGGCGGGGGCGACCGCGACCGCGGCAACCGGCGCGCCGATCCGCTTCAACGCGCCGGACGCGCGGACCGAGGGCCTGATCGTGGCGCCGCCGCCCGTCTGGGCGCAGGTCCGCGCGCGCCTGAGAACGCCGGTGGTGCCTCCCCCGGACTCCGCCGCAGCGGCCCGGCGGGGCTAGGGTTGCGGCGGCCGGCACCTGCGGGGCATGCTCCGCCCGATCCCCGCCGTCCGGAGCCCGGCCGATGCGCCTGACCGCGATCCCGCTCCTCCTGCTCCCCGCCTTGCCCGCGCTCGCAGCGGACGAACCCGAAAGCGGCGGGATACCGGCGGCGATCGCCGCGGATGTCGCTTCCGGGCGAGCGGTCTTCGAGCGGGTCTGGCTGCCGGCGCCGGGACCGGCAGAGACCGACGGTCTCGGCCCGCTCTTCAACGCGGCCTCCTGCGCGGAATGCCACGCCGCCGACGCCGGCGCGCGCCGCGTCCTGCGCCTCTCCGCGCCGGCGCCGGAGGGTGAACCCCCGACCGAGGCCGAGGCGATCCTCGCCGGGCGGGGCGACCTTCCGGCGATCCGCCGCGGCGACCCGCAGTTCGGCGGACAGATCCAGGATCGGGCGGTGCCGGGCCTTGCGCCCGAGGCTGTCCTGTCCCTCCACTGGGAGACTACGCCCGTTGCCGCGCCCGGCGACGGCTCCGCAATTGCCCTGCGCCGCCCCGTTCCCGCCCTTGATCTCGGTGCCGGAACGCTGGCGCCGGGCGCGGCGATGTCGCTGCGCACCGCGCCGCGTCTGGCGGGACTCGCGCTCCTCGAGGCGATACCCGACGCGGCTATCCTCGCGCGCGAGGATCCTCTCGATGCGGACGGCGACGGCATCTCTGGCCGGGCGAACCTCGTCTGGTCCGGCGCACGGCTCGCCGTCGTCCCGGGGCGGTTCGGCTGGAAGGCGACCGAGGCGACGCTGCGCGACCAGTCCGCCGCGGCCTTCTCCGCCGACATGGGTCTGTCGTCCTTCCTCCGCCCGGCCGATGCGGGCGACTGCACGGCTCTCCAGACCGCCTGCCTCGCCCTGCCGGGCGGGGGCGAGGGTCCCGCCACGGAAGAGGTCAGCGATGCCGACCTCGCCGCGGTCGCCCTCTACGCCGGATGGACCGGCCTGTCCCGCCCGCCGGAGGACGGGCCCGGCGCCGCCCTCTTCGCGAAGACCGGTTGCGGCGCCTGCCATCTCCCCGAGATGCAGGTTCCGCAGCCGCCCGCGGCCGGAGGCACGGGAACGCGCCACATCCATCCCTTCACCGACCTGCTTCTGCATGACATGGGGCCGGGTCTGGCCGATTCCCTTCCCGCCGGCCGCGCGACGGGCGCGGAGTGGCGGACCGCGCCCCTGACCGGGCTCGGCCGCGCGACCGCCTTCCTGCACGACGGCCGCGCCGGCACCATCGCCGAAGCGATCCTCTGGCATGGCGGCGAGGCCGCGGCAGCCCGGGCGCGGTTCGCCGCGCTCGACGCGGCCGATCGGGACCGTCTCCTCGACTGGCTGGCCGGCCTGTGACGGGACCGGTCGCGGACGGCCGATCCCGTGGTGCATTCCTGCTTCACTTGGCCGTTACGGCGCGGGCTTCCCCGCGACGGGGGCGGGTTCCGCGGCTATCAATGCGGGGTGCGGGCCGGCCCGGCCCCGGACGCAAGGACGACACCGAGACAAGGGACCGCGGCCCGAGTTGCGCAAGCCGATCCTCTTCGCCCTTCTCCTCCTCGCCTCGCTCGGCCTCGGTCTGGCGCTGATGGGCCGCCTGCCCGACCTCGACGCCTTCCGCAGCCTCGTCGATGGCCTTCAGGCGCGGGTCGCGGCGAACTTCTGGGCGGCGGCCGCGATCTTCCTCTGCACCTATGTCGCCGCGACCTCGCTTTCGCTTCCGGTCGCCGTCTGGCTCACGCTCGCGGGCGGAGCCCTCTTCGGGTTCGTCTGGGGGACGGTCCTGACCTCCTTCGGCGCAAGCCTCGGCGCGACGGGCGCGTTCCTGCTGTCCCGCCATCTCCTGCGCGACAGCGTCCAGTCGCGCTTCGGCGACCGGCTGGGCACCGTGAACCGCGGCGTCGCGCGCGATGGCGCCCTCTATCTCTTCACGCTGCGCCTGATTCCGGTCCTGCCGTTCTTCGCCATCAACCTCCTGATGGGGCTGACGCCGATGCGGACGGGCACCTTCTACGCGGTCAGCCAGATCGCCATGCTTCCCGCCGGCATGGTCTACGTGAACGCCGGGACCCGGCTCGCCGGCCTTGAGCGCATCGAGGACATCGTCAGTCCGCCGCTCCTTCTGTCCTTCGCCGCGCTCGGCCTGGTGCCCTGGTTCGGGAAACTGCTCGCGGGCTTCCTCCGGCGGCGCCGCCTCCGGTCCCGCTGGACGAGGCCCGCCCGGTTCGACCGCAACCTGATCGTGATCGGGGCCGGCGCGGCGGGTCTCGTCACCGCCTATGTCGCCGCGGCGGTGAAGGCTCGGGTGACGCTCGTCGAATCCGGCCGCATGGGCGGGGACTGCCTGAACACGGGCTGCGTCCCCTCCAAGGCCCTGATCCGCTCTGCGAAGGCCGCGCATCAGATGCGCCACGCCTCGCGCTACGGGTTCGCCGACCACGAGCCGGAGATTCCCTTCCGCGAGGTCATGGCCCGCGTGCGCCGCGTGATCGGCGACATCGCCCCGCACGACAGCGTCGAACGCTACACGTCGCTCGGCGTCGACGTGGTGCAGGGCCGCGGAAAGGTGATCGACCCCTGGACCGTCGAGATCGCGCAGCCCGACGGCACGTCGCGCCGCCTGACGGCGCGCGCGATCGTGCTTGCCACCGGCGCCGCGCCGGTGATCCCGCCGGTCCCGGGCCTGCCCGAGGCGGGGCCACTGACGCCGGAGACGCTGTGGGACGCGTTGGCGGACCGCGACCATCCGCCGCGAAGCCTTGCCGTCCTCGGCGGCGGGCCGGCCGGCTGCGAACTCGCGCAGGCCTTCGCCCGTCTCGGCTCCGAGGTCACGCTGATCGAGGCGCTGCCCCGGCTCCTCCCGAAGGAGGATGCCGAGGCGGCGGGCCTGGTCACCGGCAGCCTCGTGGCCGATGGCGTCAGGATCCTCGCCGGGCACGGTGCGACCGCGGCCGGGCGCGAAGGCGGCGTGCGCTGGATCACGCTGTCGGACGCTGCCGGCGCCGGGTTGCGGGTGGACTGCGACGAGATCCTCGTGACTGCCGGGCGCAGGGTGCGCAGCGACGGTCTTGGGCTCGAGGACCTCGGCATCCAGGCCGACCCGGTGATCGAGACTGACGAATGGCTCGAAACCCTCTGCCCCGGCATCTATGCCGCGGGCGATGCCGCCGGACCCTTCCAGCTGACCCATGCCGGCGCGCATCAGGGCTGGCACGCTGCCGTCAACGCACTTTTCGGACAATTCAGAAAGACGCGGGTAGACTACCGCTGCCTGCCCGCCACCGTGTTCACCGACCCCGAGGTGGCGCGGGTGGGCCCGACCGAGGAGGAGGCGCGGCAGAAGGGTCTCGTCGTCGAGGTCACCCGTTTTCCGCTCGCCCGCCTCGACCGTGCGATCACCGACGGGGCGACCGAGGGGTTCGTCAAGGTGCTGACGCCGCCGGGCCGCGACCGGATCCTAGGCGTCACCATCGCCGGCGAACACGCGGGCGACCTTCTGGCCGAATTCGTGCTCGCGATGCGGCACGGGCTCGGCCTGTCGAAGATCCTCTCCACCGTACACAGCTACCCGACGCTCGCCGAGGCCGCAAAGCTCACCGCGGGGGAATGGCGCCGGGCGCATGTCAGCCCGCGCCTGCTGGCGCTTCTCGAACGCTATCACGGCTGGCGGCGGGGCTGAGCGATGCTCGACCGCTTCCTCCTGCCGCTCCAGCACCGCCTTCTCGCCCGTCCGGCGCGGGCGCTGGCGGCGCGCGGCATCCATGCCGACCAGGTCTCCGTCGCCGGCCTGATCACCGGCCTTGCGGTCGTTCCGGTCCTCGCCGCGGGTTGGTTCGGCGCGGCGCTGCTGCTCATCCTCGCCAACCGCCTGCTCGACGGGCTCGACGGCGCCGTCGCCCGGCTTTCCGGGCCGACCGACCGCGGCGCCTTCGCCGACATCGCCTTCGACTTCCTCTTCTACGCGCTGGTGCCGCTCGGCTTCGCGCTCCGCGATCCGGCGGCCAATGCGCTACCCGCCGCCGTCCTGATCGCGGCCTTCGTCGGAACGGGGTCGAGCTTCCTCGCCTTCGCCGCCGTCGCCGCCCGCCGGGCGATGACCGCGGCGGACTATCCCCGCAAGGGCATCTTCTACCTCGGCGGCCTGACCGAGGGGACCGAGACGATCGCCGTCTTCATCCTGATGTGCGCCGTGCCCGGATGGTTCCCGGCGCTCGCCTACATCTTCGCCGCACTCTGCGCGGTGACGACCGTCATGCGCTGGCGCGAGGGCTGGACGCGCTTCGACTGAGCGCCGACCGCGTCAGGCCCGTGCGGCGCGGATCGATTCCTCGAGCTTGCCCAGCGCCTCGCCGAAGACCTCGTCCTGGATCGTGATCGGCGACAGGAAGCGGATGACGTTGCCGTAGACCCCGCAGGTCAGGAGGATCAGCCCGCGCTTCAGCGCCTCGCTCCGGACCCGGTTGGCGAAATCCGCCGAGGGTGCCTTGCCGACGTTGAACTCGACCGCGTTCATGAAGCCGGGGCCGCGCACGTCCACGATCTCGGGCACCTCGTCGCGCAGCGATTCGAGGTGCTGCTTCAGGCGCGAGCCGAGCATGTTGGCGCGGTCGCAGAGCTTCTCCTCCTCGATCACGTCCAGCACGGCATTGGCCGCCGCGATGCCCAGCGGCGAGCCGCCATAGGTGCCGCCAAGGCCGCCGGGGGCCGGCGCGTCCATGATCTCGGCACGCCCCGTCACCGCGGCCAGCGGGAAGCCCCCCGCCAGGGACTTCGCCATCGTCGTCAGGTCGGGCAGCACGTCATGGTGCTCCATCGCGAACATCTTGCCGGTGCGCGCGAATCCGGTCTGCACCTCGTCGGCGATCAGCAGGATCCCGTGCTCGTCGCAGATGCCGCGCAGCGCGGTCATGAACTCCTTGGGCGCGGGATAGAACCCGCCCTCGCCCTGCACCGGCTCGACAATGATCGCCGCGACCCGCTTGGGGTCCACGTCCGCCTTGAACAGGTAGTGAAGCGCATCCAGCGCATCCTGCACCGAGAACCCGTGCAGCGGGATCGGGAAGGGCACGTGGAACACGTCGGCCGGCATCGCGCCGAAACCGACCTTGTAGGGCACGACCTTGCCGGTCAGCGCCATGCCCATGAACGTCCGGCCGTGGAATGCGCCCGAAAAGGCCACCACCGCCTGCCGCCCCGTCGCCGCCCGCGCGATCTTGATCGCGTTCTCGACCGCCTCGGCGCCCGTCGTCACGAAGATCGACTTCCGCTCACCCTTCGCCGGGACCATCGCGTTCAGCCGCTCCGCAAGCCGCACGTAGTTCTCGTAGGGCACGACCTGGTGGCAGGTATGGGTGAAATGGTCGATCTGGTCCTTGACGGCCGCGATCACCTTCGGATGGCGGTGCCCGGTGTTCAGGACCGCGATGCCGGAGGCAAAGTCGATGTAGCGGTTGCCTTCCTTGTCCCAGATCTCCGCGTTCTCGGCGCGGTCGGCGTAGATCTGGGTCATGACGCCGACACCGCGCGACATGGCGGCCTTGCGGCGGGTCTCGATCTCGGCGTTCAGCATGGCGGTTCTCCCTCGCGGGCGACCGGTCCGCCGCCCCGCTGTCGGCCGACACTTCTATCCGCCGCCCGGAGACAAGGCAATCCGGCCGCCTGCCGCGCCGCTCCGGCGGCCGCCGCAGCGGCGCGGGCGGGAGACGCCACTTTGCAGATGCATCCGCCGCCCGATTGACGTATGGACACCGCAGCCGCCGGCACGGACGAACAGCCAGACGCCGGCGGAGGTCGGGATTATTGGTCATGGCAAGGTACTTCAGGGCGCATCGGCTTCTGGCCATCGCCGTCCTCATCGGCGCGGGCGCATGGGTTGCAACGGGTGAATTCTCGGCGGTCGGCAGCGAGGAGGGCGCGCCGGGCGAATCCGCCGCGCCGCCCGCCGGCGCCGCCGAACCCGCGCCCGTCCGGCGCACCGTCGCGGCGATGGAGCCGCACTTCGCCGACCATGCGCGCGAGATCCGCGTCTCCGGCTCGACGGCCGCCGACAAGCGCGCAACGCTCGCGGCGCGCGCGAACGGTGTCGTCGCCGGGCTCGGGGTTCGCGACGGCGAGATGATCGCCAAGGACGCCATCGTGCTGCAGCTCGAAGGCGCCGATGTCACCGCCGATGTGGCCAATGCCGAGGTCAATCTCGAACAGCGCGTGCGCGAGCTCGAGGTCGCCGAGAAGCTCTTCGCGCGCGGCAACTTCCCCGAACTCCAGCTGACCGCCGCGCGTTCGGCGAAGGCGGCCGCCGAGGCGCAGCTCAAGTCGGCGCAGGCCGCGGCCGACCGTCTGAACCTGCGGGCGCCGTTCTCGGGCATCGTTGACGAGGTGCTCGTCGAGCAGGGCGAATGGGTCCAGGCCGGAACCCCGATCGCGACGCTCCTGTCGCTCGACCCGATCGTCGTCAAGGCCGAGGTCAGCGAGCTTGACGTGTCGCAGGTCCAGGTCGGCGACACGGCGCGGGTGCGGCTGGCGAGCGGTGGCGAGTTCGAGGGCCGCGTCCGGCAGGTGGCGAGCGAGGCCAACCCGGCGACGCGCACCTTCGCCATCGAGATCGGCCTGCCCAACCCCGGCAACGAGATCCCGGCCGGGATGACGGCGCAGGTCACGCTCTTTGCCGCGCCCGTGCGCGCCGTCACCGTGCCGCGCTCGGTCATCACCCTGTCCGAGGATGGCGTCATCGGCGTCCGCGTGCTGGACGGGGACAACACCGCCGGCTTCGCGCCGGTGACCGTGATCGACGACACGCCCGAGGGCCTCGTCGTCTCGGGCGTCCCCGAAGGCGTGCGCATCGTCACCGCCGGCCAGGACCTGATCCGCAACGGCGATGTCGTCGATGTGGTCGATGCCGCCGCGCTTTCGGCCGGGCAGGCGGCGGCCGCGACGGATGGCGGCTCGCCATGAGAAACCTCGTCGATCTCGCGATCCGCAACGCCAGGCTGACGATCTCGATCCTCGTGTTCCTGGTCGTGGCCGGGGCGATCGCCTACCGCTCGATCCCCAAGGAGGCCGAGCCGGACATCAAGATCCCCATCATCTATGTCAGCCTGTCCTATGCCGGCATCTCGCCGGAGGACAGCGAACGCCTCCTGCTGCGCCCGATGGAAACGGCGCTGAAGTCGATCCAGAACGTCAAGAAGATGGATTCCAACGCCTATCAGGGCGGCGGCAACGTGGTGCTGGAATTCCAGGCCGGCGCCGATCTCGACAAGGCGCTGGACGACGTGCGCAACAAGGTCAGCGACGCCCGGCGCGACCTGCCGGACGGCGCCGACGAGCCGACCGTCAACGAGGTCAACCTCTCGGAATTCCCCGTCCTCGTCGTCACCCTCGCCGGCGATCTTCCCGAACGCGTGCTGACGCGCGCCGCGCGCGACCTGCGCGACCGGATCGAGGAGCTTCCGGGCGTGCTCGACGCCAACCTGCAGGGAACCCGCGACGATCTGGTCGAGGTGATCGTCGATCCCGAGAAGCTGACATCCTACGGCATCAGGCCGGACGTGATGATCCAGGGCTTCACCGCCAACAACCAGCTGATCGCGGCCGGCGCCATCGAAGGGGCCGAAGGGCGCTACGCCATCAAGGTTCCCTCGCTGATCGAGACCATCGACGATCTGGCGAACCTGCCGATCATCACCAACGGCGACGCCATCGTCCGCACCCGCGACCTGGCCGAGATCCGCCCCACCTTCACCGATCCGCAGACGATCACCCGCCTGAACGGCCAGCCCGCGATCGCGATCGAGGTCTCCAAGCGCACCGGCGCGAACCTGATCGAGACCGTCGATGCGGTGAAGGAGGTGACGGAAGCCTTCCGCAGGACACTGCCCGAGGGCGTCGAGGTCTCGTTCAGCCAGGACAAGTCGAAGGACATCCGGCAGCTTCTCAGCGACCTTCAGAACAGCGTCCTGACGGCGGTCGTCCTCGTCTTCATCGTCATCCTCTACGCGCTCTCCGGCCGCTCCTCGATCCTGATCGGTCTGGCGATCCCGGCCTCGTTCCTGATGGGGATGCTGTTCCTGTCGCTGGCCGGCTACACCGTCAACATCGTCGTCCTGTTCAGCCTGATCCTCGCCGTCGGGATGCTCGTGGACGATGCCATCATCGTCACCGAATACGCCGAGCGGCGGATGAACGAAGGCATGCCGCGGAAGGAGGCGTTCTCCCTGGCCAGCCACAAGATGGCGGGTCCGGTCATCGCGGCCACCGCGACGCGCATCGCCGCCTTCTCGCCGCTCCTGTTCTGGCCCGGCATCGTCGGCGAGTTCATGAAGTACATGCCGATCACGCTGATCGCCACGCTGTCGGCCTCGCTCGTCTATGCGCTCATCTTCGTGCCGACCCTCGGCGCCCTGTTCGCCAGGCCCCTCGCCGATCCGCCCGCGCACCGGGACGGCTGGTACATGTGGATCGTCGGCAAGGCGATCCGCCACCCGGTGATCGTGCTCACCCTGGCGCTGGGATCGCTCTTCGCGGTGCCCTACGCGTTCGGCAAGTACGGCCAGCCGCCGCTGTTCTTCCCCGATGTCGAACCGGACTACGGCCTCCTCTACGTCAAGGCGCGCGGCAACCTGTCCATCGCAGAGAAGGACGCGCTGGTGAGCATGGCCGAGCAGCGCATCCTCGGCTGGCCCGGCATCGACACGGTCTATACGCGCACCGGCAGCGGCGGCGGGATGGGCAATGACGTCGCCGCCGACGTGATCGGCACCATCCAGTACGAATTCGTGGACTGGCGCGAACGCAAGAACGCGAACGAGATCCTCGCCGACCTGCGCGTCGCGATGCAGGGCATCCCGGGCGTGGACATCGAGGTCTCCGTGCCCCAGGCGGGACCGCCGACCGGAAAGGCGATCCAGATCCAGCTTTCGGCCGAGGATCCCGTGAACCTGAACGCGACGGCCAGGGCGGTCGCCGAACGGCTGACCGCGATCCCGGACGTCATCGACATCTCGAACGGCCTGCCGCCGCCCGGCGTGGACTGGGAGCTTCAGGTCGATCGCGGCGCCGCCGCCCGCTACGGCCTCTCGCCCGGCGCCGTCGGCGCCGTCGTGCAGCTGGTGACCGACGGGCTGAAGCTGTCGGACTTCCGGCCGGCGGGGGTCGATGATTCCGTCGATATCGTCCTGCGCCTGCCCGAGGAGAAGCGGACGATCTCGGCCCTCGACCAGATGCGGATCGAAACGCCCGACGGCCCGGTGCCGATCTCGAACTTCGTCACCCGCGCGGCGGTGCCGACGACCGGCACCCTGACGCGGCTCGACGGGGTGCGCACCGTCACCGTGTCGGCGGGCATCCGCGAAGGCGCCCAGCCGCAGCCCGTGCGCGACGCCATCCGGGCGGAACTCGAAAAGGCGGGGCTCGAGGACCTCGGCATCCGCTGGAAGCTCGCCGGCGAGGATCAGGAACAGGCCGAGGCCCAGGCCTTCCTCTCGAAGGCCTTCGGCACGGCCGTCTTCCTGATCTTCGTCGTGCTGCTCGGACAGTTCAACCGCTTCACCTCGGTCGGGCTGGTGCTGACCGCGGTCGTGATGTCCACCGTCGGCGTGCTGCTCGGGCTGATGATCATGGGCCAGGCCCCGGTGATCGTGATGACCGGCATCGGCATCATCGCGCTGGCGGGCGTCGTCGTGAACAACAACATCGTGCTGATCTCGACCTATGACGAACTGCGCGCCGAAGGCATGCCGAAGGTGGAGGCGATCCTCCAGACCTGCCGCGAACGCGCCCGGCCGGTCGTGCTGACGGCCGTGACGGCGATCCTCGGCGTCCTCCCGATCGCCTTCGGCCTCAACCTCGAGATCATGCACCACGAGACGACGATCGGCGCGCCGTCCACCCAGTGGTGGATCGCGCTGTCCTCGGCCATCGTCTACGGGCTGGCCTTCGCGACGATCCTGACCCTGATCGTGACCCCGTCGATGCTGATGCTCGTCAGCCGCGACGACCGGCCGGGAAGGGAAAGGCGGCGCTGGTTCCGCTGGCGCCGACGGGACGAACCGGTCGGGCCCGATCCGGTGGCGGCCTCGGCGATGACCGGCGGCCATTCGGCCTGACGGGGAAGGAAGTGTGATGGCAGACGGCGAAACCAACCTGCTTGCGGTGCTGATCGACGCGGACAACGTGCTGGCCCGCCACGCGCCGGCGATCCTGAACGAGATCACGAACTACGGCGAACCCGCGCTGCGCCGCGTCTATGGCGACTGGTCCAGCCCGCAGCTTTCGGCTTGGAAGGGAATGGCGCGCGAGCTCGGGCTCGTCATGCACCAGCAGTCGGCCAACACGAAGGGCAAGAACGCCTCCGACATCGGGCTTGTCATCGACGCGATGGACATCCTCCACCAGGGCAAGTTCGACGGTTTCGTGCTGGTGTCCTCGGACAGCGACTTCACCCGGCTGGCCAGCCGCATCCGCGAGGAGGGCCTGCAGGTCATCGGTGTCGGCGAGGCCAAGACGCCCGACGCGCTGAAGCGGGTCTGCAACCGCTTCATCCTGATCGAGAACATCGTCGCCGACGAGGAACCCGCCCCGCCCGCCGCGCCGGCGGCAAAGGCCGCCGGGGCCGCCGGTTCCTCCCCGGCGAGGCCCGCGCCGGCCGGCGCCACCACCAAGCAGCCGCCGAACAAGGCGATCCCGCTGATCCGCGCCGCGATGAAGAAGATCGACCCGGACGCGGAATGGTATTCGCTGGGCCAGATCGGCCAGTTCATCGTCAAGGACAACCCGGACTTCGACCCCCGCACCTACGGCAGCGCCAAGCTGTCGGACCTGCTCGCCAAGACCGGGCGCTTCGAGGTCACCAAGGGCCAGGGCAACCACCTTCTCGTCCGCGACCTGGCCTGACGGCGCGGCGCCGCCCTTGCCGCGCGGCGCGGCGCGGCTATAGCTTGGAACCATTCCAAGCCAGGTGTGCCGCATGATCCCCGGCCTTGCGTCCTCCCGCCGCCGTTTCTCGGACCTGACCGAGCAGGAGATCCTCGCCCTCGCGATCTCGTCGGAGGAGGACGACGCGCGCATCTACCGCAGTTTCGCCGAGGCGCTGCGCAAGAGCTATCCGGCCTCTGCCGCGGTCTTCGACGCGATGGCGGTGGAGGAGGATACCCACCGCCAGTGGCTGATCGAACGCCACAAGGCGCGCTTCGGCGAGGTGATCCCGCTCATCCGCCGCGAGCATGTCGCGGGCTTCTACGCCCGCAAGCCGGTCTGGCTGGTGCAGAACCTGAGCCTCGATCGGATGCGCGCCGAGGCCGAGGAGATGGAGCGCGTCGCCAGCGCCTTCTACACCCGGGCCGCGCAGGCGACCTCGGACGCGGCGACGCGCAAGCTTCTGGGCGACCTCGCCGCCGCCGAGGCCAAGCACGAGGCGCGCGCCGACGCGCTTCAGCAGGAGCATCTCGGCGGCGAGGCGCGATCGGAGGAGGACCGCGCCGCCTACCGCCAGTTCCTGCTGACCTGGGTGCAGCCGGGTCTCGCCGGGCTGATGGACGGCTCGGTCTCGACCCTCGCGCCGATCTTCGCCACCGCCTTCGCCACCCGCGATCCGTGGACGACCTTCCTTGTCGGGTCGGCGGCGGCGGTGGGCGCCGGCATCTCGATGGGCTTCACCGAGGCCGCGCATGACGACGGCGTGCTGTCGGGGCGCGGCTCGCCCCTGAAGCGCGGGCTTGCCAGCGGCGTCATGACGACGGTCGGCGGGATGGGCCACGCGCTGCCCTACCTGATCCCGGATTTCCGCATCGCCACCACGGTGGCGATCATCGTCGTCTTCATCGAGCTCTGGGCCATCGTCTGGATCCAGAACCGCTTCATGGAGACGCCCTTCCTGCGCGCGACGTTCCAGGTCGTGCTCGGCGGCAGCCTCGTCTTCGCGGCGGGCGTGCTGATCGGCGGAGGATAGCGCGGTGCCCGCCGGGCGCGATCCCCCCTGCCCATCGCGGCAGGGGCAGGGGCGCAGGCCGTGACGCTGTGGATCGACGGCGATGCCTGCCCGGTGAAGGCAGAGGCCTGCGCCGCCGCCGCCGCCGCCGGGGTCGCGGTGAAGATCGTGACGAACGGCGGCCTGCGCCCCTCGGCCTTTCCCGCCGCCGAGATCATCTTCGTCCCCGCCGGCCCGGACGAGGCCGACAGGGCGATCGCCGCCGGCGTCGCGCCGGGCGACGTGGTGGTGACGGCCGACATCCCGCTTGCCGCCCGGGTGGCCGGCGCCGGGGGCCGCGTCGTCACCCCCGACGGCCGCGTCCTGACCGCCGCCAATGCCGGCATGGCGCTCGCCACCCGCGACCTGATGGCCGACCTGCGCAGCGCCGATCCGTTCCGGCCGGGCGGCGGGCGGCCCTTCGGCCGGGCCGACCGGGCGCGCTTCACGGCGGCGCTGGCGCGCGAACTGCGCCGCCCCGGCCCGGCGCCTTAGGGGTGTCCCACGCTGAGACACCCGTCCCTGGCAAGGAAAATCAATGGGTTGGCATCGCGGTTAAGGATCGATTCAGATTTGCCGCCCGTCGCGGGCGTCGCGCCGGGCCGCCCCTGCCGCCGCCCGACCCCGCCATGTCGCGCCCGGAACAGACGCCGCTTGCGGCGGCCGGGATAAGGGCGGCATGGCCTTCAGCCCGACCTTCCTGCCCGCCGATCCGGCCCGCCGCCGGAGCCTGACGGGCATCCTCTGCGTGCTGGGCGGGACGGCCTGGCTTTCGGTCAACGACATGGCGATCAAGCACCTGTCGGCGGACTATGCGCTGCATCAGGTCATCCTGATCCGGGCGGTGATCGGCATGGTGCTGCTGGCCGGCATCGTCGCCGCCATGCGCAGCGGCTTCGGACAGGTCCGCACCCGCCGGCCCGGCGCGCATCTCCTGCGCGTCGGCCTGGTCCTCGTGTCGAACGTCACCTTCTTCGTCGGCCTCGCCGCGCTGCCGCTTGCCGACGCCATCGCCATCGCCTTCGTCGCGCCGCTCTTCGTCACCGCGCTGTCGGTGGTGATCCTGGGCGAACGGGTGGGGCCGCGGCGCTGGGCCGCCGTCGCCGCGGGGATGCTGGGCGTCCTCATCATGGCCAGGCCCGGCGCCGGCGCCATCCAGCCGGCGGCGATCCTCGTCATGGTCTCGGCGCTCTGCTACGCGGGCACGCACATGATGACGCGGCGGATGCGCGACACCGAAAGCGCGGTGACGCTGAACTTCTACGTCCAGGTCGGCTTCATCGCCATCTCGCTGGCGATGGGCCTTGCCTTCGGCGACGGCCGCCTTGCCGGGACCGGCGATGCCTCGCTGGATTTCCTGTTCCGCGGCTGGCACTGGCCGGCGCCGTCGGACTGGCCCTATTTCGCCGGCACCGCGCTGTCGGTCACGCTGGGCGGGGTTCTGGTCAGCCAGGCCTACCGGCTGAACGAGGCGGCGCTGGTCGCGCCCTTCGAATACATGGCGATGCCGCTTGCCATCTTCTGGGGCGCGGTCATGTTCGGGACATGGCCCACCGGCCAGGGCTGGGTGGGAATCGCGCTGATCTGCGGGGCGGGGCTTTACACCCTGTGGCGCGAGACGCGGCTTGGGAAGGACAGGCGATGAGGCCCGAGGCGGTCGTGTTCGATGTCGGCATGGTCCTGCTGGAATGGGACCCCGAGGCCTATTACGACGCGCGGATCGGCCGGCCGGCGCGCGAGCGGATGTTCGCGGAAACCGGGATCCACGAGGTCAACCTCGCCATCGACGCGGGCGCGCCCTTCCGCGAGACGATCTATGCGCTGGCAGAGCGGCATCCGCGCTGGGCCGGCGAGATCCGGCTCTGGCACGACGACCAGTTCGGGATGCTTCAGCCGGTGATCGAGCACTCGGTGCGGCTGATGCGGGCGCTGAAGGCGCGCGGCGTGCCGGTCCTTGCGCTGACGAACTTCGGCGCGGAAAGCTTCGATGCGGCCTGCGGCCGTTACGGGTTCCTTGCCGAGTTCGACCGCGCCTATGTCTCGGGTCGGCTGAAGCTGACCAAGCCCGATCCGCGCATCTACGCGGCCGTCGAGGCGGATTGCGGGATCGCGCCCGGCGCGCTCCTGTTCGCCGACGACCGCGTGGCCAATATCGAGGCGGCGCGGGCGCGCGGCTGGCAGACGCACCATTTCACCGGGCCCGGAGGGCTTGCCCGCCGCCTTGTCGCCGAGGGCCTGCTGAGCGAGGGGGAAGCGCGATGAACTTCGAATACGTGGGACCGGAGGCCGAGAAGCGGCTCGACTGGATCGCCCTGACCGAGGCGCTGATCGCGGGGCACCGGATGCCCCGGGCCGAGGTGAAGGACGGGCTTCTCTACCGCGGGGCGGACACGCTGCTGACGCGCTCGGCCTGGATCGACGGCATGGGCATCGCGGTGAAGTGCGGCCTGATCTTTCCCGGCAACAAGGCGAAGGGAAAGCCCAACCTGCACGGGGCGGTGAACCTGTTCGCGGATGGCGACGGGACGCTGGAGGCGATCCTCGACTTCGCGCTCGTCACCAAGTGGAAGACGGCGGCGGACAGCCTGCTGTCGGCGCGCCTGCTGGCGCGGCCGGATTCGAGGAACGTGCTTCTGGTCGGGGCGGGCGTCGTCGCCGCCTCGATGGTGGATGCCTACCGCGCGGTCTTTCCGCATGCCGAATACGCCGTCTGGTCGCGCAGCGAGGCCGGCGCGCGGGCCTTTGCCGAGCGCAAGGGGGTGGCGGCGGTGTGCGACCTCGAGGCCGCGGTGCGGGCGGCCGACATCATCGCCACCGCGACGATGGCGACCGAGCCGCTGATCCGCGGCGAATGGCTGAAGCCCGGCGCGCATCTGGACCTGATCGGGGCCTATGCGCCGCACATGCGCGAGGCGGACAGCGAATGCTTCCGCCGCGCCTCGGTCTTCGTCGATTGCCGCGCGACGACGATCGAGCATATCGGCGACCTGACGGTGCCGATCGCCGAGGGCGTCATCACGGCGGCGGACGTGCGCGCCGATTTCTACGACATCGCGAGCGGCGCCTTCGGGCGCACCCATGACGACGAGATCACGCTGGCCGAGAACGGCGGCGGCGCGCATCTGGACCTGATGACGGCGCGCTACATCCTCGACGCGGTGCGGGGCGGCTGACCTAGGCGGGAAGGGCCTGCACCGGGCGTTCGCGGACCGGCAGGTGGACGAGCGCCGAGAAGGCGCTGACGGCGACGCCGACCCACCAGACAAGCACGTAGTCCCCGGTCGCGTCATAGAGCCGCCCGCCCAGCCACACGCCGAGGAAGCCGCCGATCTGGTGGCTGAGGAAGACGATGCCGTAGAGCGTGCCCATGTAGCGCAGGCCGTAGATGTGGGCGATCAGGCCCGAGGTCAGGGGCACCGTGGCCAGCCACAGGGTGCCCATCGCGGCCGAGAACAGGAGCACCGTCGCCGGCGTGACCGGGGTCAGGATGAAGGCGACCGAGACGATCGTGCGCGCCGTGTAGATGCCGGCAAGCAGGTACTTCTTCGTGTAGTGCTTGCCGAGCCAGCCGGCGAGGAGCGTTCCGCCGATGTTGGCAAGGCCGATCACGCTCAGCGCCAGCGCGCCCAGCGCCGGGGTCGAGGTGATGCCGGCCGCGGCGAGCAGGCCGCCGGGCGCGGGCGGTCCGCAGGTCTCGGCGACGAAGGCGGGGAAATGGGCGGTGATGAAGGCGAGCTGATACCCGCAGGAGAAGAAGCCGAGGAAGATGAGCGTGTAGGACGGGTCGCGGAAGGCGGCCTTCAGCGCCTCGCCCATGCCCTGTTCCAGCTCGGCCCGGCTGGCCGGTTCCGGCGCCCGCAGAAGCGGCAGCGCCAGCAGCGCCAGCAGGATGGCGGCGGCAAAGATCAGGAACACGGTCTGCCAGGGGAAGACGGCGAGAAGGGCGCCGGCGACGGGCGGGCCGACGACCTGCCCGGCCGACCCGGCGGCGGTGGCGATGCCGAGCGCCATCGAGCGGTTGTCGGGATGCGCGGCGCGGCCGACGACCGCGAGGACGACGCCGAAGCCCGTCCCGGCGATGCCGAGGCCGATCAGCACGTTCAGCGCCTGGTGCTGGAGCGGCGTCACCGCCAGCGACGACAGCGCCAGCCCCGCGGCATAGAACAGGGCGCCGAGGACGATCGCCCGGCGGTCGCCGAACTTCTCGGCGACGGCGCCGAAGAGCGGCTGGCCGATGCCCCAGAACAGGTTCTGGATCGCGATCGCCAGCGAGAACTCGGCGCGCGGCCAGCCGAATTCCTCGGCGACCGGGATCTGGAACAGGCCGAAGGTCGCGCGGATGGCGAAGCCGACGAGGATGACGATGCAGCCGCCGATCAGGACCGGGGTGACGAGGGGGGCGCTGCGGGCGGCGGAGGCGGGTGCGGACATGGGGCGGAACCTGAAGCGGCCCGCGACCGGGGGCAAGCGACATCTTGTGATGGAAACAATAACGAACGGGCGATAAGCGGGCAGGGATGACTCTGACCGAGATCTACGATGCCCGCGTCCGCGACGGGTCGATCCGCCCCGATCCGGCGCAGCGGGCGCTGCTGCCGCTGCTCGAGGACCTGCGGCGCGAGGTCGAGGCGCAGCCCAGGGGCGGGCTGCGCGGCCTGTTCGCGCGCCGGGCCGGGGCGCCGAAGGGGGTCTACCTGTGGGGCGGGGTCGGGCGCGGCAAGTCGATGCTGATGGACCTGTTCCATGGCGCGGTGGCCATCGCGGAGCGGCGCCGCGTCCATTTCCACGCCTTCATGCAGGAGGTGCAGGCGGGCATCGCCGCGGAGCGGCGCAAGGGGACGGAGGACGCGATCCGCCCGGTCGCCGAGCGCATCGCCGGATCGGCGCGGCTCCTCTGCCTTGACGAGATGGAGGTGACCGACATCGCCGACGCGATGATCATCGGCCGCCTGTTCCAGGTCCTGTGGGAAAGGGGGGTGGCGATCGTCACCACCTCGAACCGGCCGCCCGAGGACCTCTACCGCGACGGGCTCAACCGCGCGCTGTTCCTGCCCTTCATCGCGATGATCCGCGACCGCATGACGGTGGCCGAACTGGAAAGCCCGACCGACTACCGCCGCCACCGGCTGGCCGGGTCGCGGGTCTGGTTCCAGCCGCCGGGGCGGGCGGCGACGGCCGCGATCGACGCGCTGTGGCTGGAGCTGACCGGCGGCGGCGGCGACGGGCCGCTGACGCTGCGGGTGAACGGGCGCGACGTGGTGCTGCCCGACGCGCGCTCGGGCGTGGCGCGGGCGACCTTCTGGGATCTCTGCGGGCGGCCGCTCGGCCCCGCCGACTACCTTGCCATCGCCGGCGCGGTAAGGGTGCTTATCCTGGAAGGGATCCCGCGCATGGGGATGGAGAACTACAACGAGGCACGCCGCTTCGTGACGCTGATCGATGCCCTCTACGAGGCGAAGGTGCGGCTGATCGCAAGCGCGGTGGACGATCCCGAGAAGCTCTACATCGAGGGCGCGGGATCCTTCGAGTTCGAGCGCACGGCCAGCCGGCTCAGGGAGATGCAGGCGGAGGGCTGGGGGACGTGAGGACGAGCCGGACCTGCTTTTCGGCCTCGAGGACGGCAAGGAACACCGCCCCGGCGGCGAGGATGACGGCGCCGTCGCGCAGCGGCACGGGGACGGTGCCGAAGACGGCGTGGGACAGCGGCAGGTAGGTGAAGCCGAGCTGGAGCGCCGTCACCGCCGCGACCGTGATCCAGACCGCGGGCGTTCCGGCGACCGCCCCGAGCGTCAGCGAGGTGCCGTAGATGTTGCGCACGTAGAAGAGGTGGAACACCTCGAGCACGACCAGCATGTTGACCGCCATCGTGCGGGCGAGGTCGGCGGAATGGCCCTGCGCGATGGCATGGTGGTAGATGCCGAAGACGGCGGCGAGGAACAGCGCCGAGACGAACAGGATGTGCCAGGCGAGTGCGCCCGACAGGATCGGCGCGTCGCGCCGGCGCGGCGGGCGGCGCATGGTCCCTGCCTCGGTCGGCTCGAAGGCGAGCGCGATGCCGAGCGTGATCTCGGTGACGAGGTTGACCCAGAGCACCTGAAGCGCCGTCGCCGGCAGCGGCAGGCCGGCCAGCAGCGCGACCACCAGGGTCAGCGCCTCGCCGGCATTGGTGGGCAGGGTCCAGGCGACGATCTTGCGGATGTTGTCATGGACGGTGCGGCCCTCGCGCACGGCGGCCGCGATGGTGGCGAAGTTGTCGTCGGCGAGGATGATCTGCGCCGCCTCGCGCGCCGCCTCGCTGCCCTTGCGCCCCATCGCGATGCCGATATCGGCGCGGCGCAGGGCCGGGGCGTCGTTCACGCCGTCGCCGGTCATGGCGACGACAAGGCCGTGGGACTGGAGCGCGGTGACGAGCCGCAGCTTGTGTTCGGGGCTGGTGCGGGCGAAGACATCGGTCGCCAGCGCCGCGGCCGCAAGGCGCGCATCGTCCATGCCGTCGATCTCGGCGCCGGTCAGCACGCCCGCCGGGCTTTCCAGCCCGATCTGCGCCGCGATGGCGCGCGCGGTGCCGGCGTGATCGCCGGTGATCATCTTGACGCGGATGCCGGCCCGCCGGCAGTCGGCGACGGCGGCGACCGCCTCGGGGCGCGGCGGGTCGATCAGGATGGCAAGGCCGAGCAGGACGAGCCGGCCGTCGATCGCGTCCGCGTCGAGCCGGCCAGCATCGCCGGGCAGGCGCAGCTCGGCAAGGGCGAGGACGCGCTGCCCGGACGCGGCGATGCGGTCCGCCGCCGCATGCCAGCGGGCGGGGTCGAGCGGGGCGTCGCCGCCGGCGGTGGCGACCGCCCGGCACATCGCGAGGACGCGCTCGGGCGCGCCCTTGACCGCGACGATCCGGCCGCCGCCCGGCCCGTCCGCCGGGGCAAGGACGGCCATGAAGCGGTGGCGGGCGTCGAACGGGATCGCGGCAAGCCGTTCCGGCCGCGCCGGCGGGAAGGGGCCGCCGAGGATCCTGCCCGCCATGGCGAGCAGGGCGCCCTCCATCGGGTCGCCCTCGACCGTCCAGCCCTGCGGCCCGGCGCGGAGCGCGGCGTCGTTGCAGGCAGCGGCGGCGCGGGCGAGCCGCGTCAGGACCGGGTCCGCCGCCGGACCGGCCGGCAGGCCTTTGCGGCGGATCCCGCCGCCGGGGCCGTAGCCCGCCCCGTCGAGGGTGAAGCTTTCCCCCTCCACCTCGACGCTCGCCACCGCCATCTCGTTGCGGGTCAGCGTTCCCGTCTTGTCGGTGCAGATGACCGAGACGGCGCCGATCGTCTCGATCGAGGGCAGCCGGCGGACGATCGCGTTCTGGCGCGCCATCGCCCGGACGCCGACGGCAAGCGCGACCGTCAGCACGGCCGGCAGGCCCTCGGGGATGGCGGCGACGGCAAGCCCGAGGGCGTTCATCATCATCTCGGCGAAGGGCAGGCCGCGGACGGTCAGCCCGTAGAGGAGGACGAGGCCGGCGACGAGCAGGATCACCACCGTGAGCCAGCGCGAGAAGCGGTCCATCTGCCGGACCAGGGGGGTGGCCAGCGGCTCGACCTCGGCGGCAAGGCCGCTGATACGGCCGATCTCGGTGGCCGCGCCGGTCGCCGTGACCACGCCGCTGCCCGAGCCGGCGGCGACGATGGTGCCGGAATGGGCCATCGAGGCGCGGTCGGCGACGGCGGCGGCGGCGGCGACCGGGCGGGTGTGCTTTGCCGCCGGGACCGATTCGCCGGTCAGGACCGCCTCGTCGATCAGAAGCCCGTGGGCGGCGATCAGCCGCAGGTCGGCGGGGACGCGCTCTCCGGCCTCGAGCAGGACGACATCGCCCGTGACGACGCCGGCGGCGTCGATGTCCTGCCGCGCGCCGTCGCGCAGGACGGCGGCGCGCGGGGCGAGCAGGCCGCGGATCGCCTCGACCGAGCGTTCGGCGCGGCCCTCCTGGATGAAGCCGAGCAGCGCGGTGACGAGGACCACGGTCAGGATGACGGCGGTGTCGATCGGGTGGCCGGTGGCGGCGGTGACCGCCGCCGCGGCGAGCAGGACGCCGATCAGGAGGTTGGCGAACTGCGCGAGGAAGCGGCGCAGCGGCCCGCGGCGGCGGCGTTCGGGCAGGCGGTTCGGCCCGTCGCGGCGCAGGCGACGCTCTGCCTCTGCCGCGGCAAGCCCGGTCCGCGCCGAGCCCAGCGCCGCGACCACCTCGGCGGCCTCGGCGGCATGGGGCGCGGTCAGGGCCTGCGGCACGGCGGTCTCCGGCGGGACGAATCGGGGCGGTCGCGGCCAGCTTCCCCGCCCCGCACCGGCCGGGCAACCGGGCCGGCGGCGGGGAGGCCCCTCACGCCGCCTTCGCGGCCAGCATGTCCTGCACCATCGGCACGACCCGCGATCCGTAAAGCTCGATGCAGCGCATCATGTCGCCGTGCGGCAGGCCGCCCATCGAATACTTCATGTCGAACCGGGTCACGCCCAGCGTCCTCACCGCCTCGGCGATGCGGCGCGCCACCGTCTCGGGGCTGCCCACGTACTGGCTGCCGCCCCGCACCTCGGCCAGGAACTGGTCCTTCGAGGTGGGCGGCCAGCCGCGTTCGCGCCCGATGCGGTTGAACATCGTCTGGTAGTGCGGCCAGACCTTCTCCATCGCCTCCTCGTCGGTGGCGGCGACATGGCCGTGCGAATGCATCCCGAGCGGCAGGGCCGGCTTGCCGACCTGGGCCCAGGCGCGGTGCCAGAGATCGACGAAGGGCCGGAAGCGCCTCGCCTCGCCGCCGATGATCGCCAGCATCATCGGCAGTTCGTGCCGGACCGCGCGGATCACCGATTCCGGGCTGCCGCCGACCCCGATCCAGACCGGCAGCGGCGCGCCGAGCACGGGGAAGACGCGCTGGTTGCTGAGCGGCGGGCGCGTGCTGCCCTGCCAGTTCACCACCGGGTCGCGCAGGACGCGGACGAAGAGGTCGAGCTTCTCCTCGAAGAGGCGGTCGTAGTCCTTCAGGTCGTAGCCGAAGAGCGGGAAGCTTTCGATGAAGCTGCCGCGGCCGAGGATCACCTCGGCGCGCCCGCCCGAGACGGCGTTGAGCGTCGAGAAGCGCTGGAAGACCCGGATCGGGTCGTCGGAGGACAGCACGGTGACGGCGGTGCCGAGCCGGATCCGGCTGGTCCGGCCGGCGATCGCCGCCAGCACGATCTCGGGGGCGGAGACGGCGAAATCGGCCCGGTGGTGTTCGCCGACGCCGATGAAGTGGATGCCGAGCTGGTCGGCGAGGACCGCCTCCTCCACCAGGTCGCGCAGGACCTGGTCCTGCGGCAGCGGCTGGCCGTCCGGCCCGAGCGTGACGTCGCCGAAGGTGTCGAGGCCGAGTTCGATGGGCATGATGCGCGCTCCGCGGTCTGTTCGCGCCACCCTAGGCCAGGGCGGGCGGCGCGCCTAGGCCCGGCGGCGCACAGGGGCTGTGTGCGGGGGCGCGCTCAGGGGCGGAAGGCGTCGGGGATGGCGTCGCGCCCGGCGAGGACGAGGTCGGCCATCAGCGCGGCGACCGCCGGCGCCAGGCCGAAGCCGGTCCTGAAGCCGCCGTTGGCGACGAAATGGCCGGGCCGGCCCGGCCACGGCCCGAGCAACGGCCGCCGCGTGGCGGCGCGCGGGCGCAGGCCGGCCCAGCGTTCGGCCACCGGCGCGCCGGCGAGCGCCGGGCAGAGGGCGCGGGCACGGGCGATCAGCGCGTCGAGCGCCGCATCGGTGGCGGCGGGGTCGGCGAAGTCGCGCTCGGAGGTCGAGCCGATGGCGACGGTGCCGTCGGCATGGGGCACGATGTAGAGCCCCTCGGTGAAGATCTGCGGCCGCTCCGGCGCGGCGTGGCGCAGCAGGGCGGCCTGCCCCTTCTCGGCGCGGCCGATGTCGCGGCCGAGCGCCGCCGACAGCTCGGCCAGTCCGGCCGCCCCGGTGGCCCAGACGACGGGCGCGCGGACCGGCCCCTCCGCCGCGACGGTCCCGCCCCGCGCGGCCACCGCCGCGGCCAGCGCCGCCAGCGCCGCGCGCGGCGCGATCCGGGCCGACAGCGTGTCGCGCACGACAAAGCCCGAGGGCGCGGCGGGGCACCAGCCGTCCGCCTGCACCGGGATGACGGCCCATTCCGCCCGGCCCTGCCAGAGCGACGCCGCCGCGGCGGCGCGCCGGCGGGCGAGATCGACCGCGGCCGGGTCCGCGAGCGGCTGCAACCGGCCGCTGCGCGCATAGCCGGGATCGCGGCCCGCGGCGGCGGCGACCCCGGCCCAGAAGCCTTCGGCCATCATCAGGGCGTCGAACTGGAACTGCTTCATCGGGTTCCAGGCCTCGGGGACATGCGGCGACAGGGCGCCGACGACGCCGCCGCTGGCGCCGGCGCCGGGTCCGCCGGGGTCGATCACCGCGACGCGGGCGCCGCGGCGCGCGGCCTCCCACGCGATCGACAGGCCGAAGATGCCGGCGCCCATGACGGTGAGGTCGGGGGTCATGGCGCGACACTAGGGCATCGCGCGCCGGCCGGGGAGGGCCGCATTGCGCCCGCGGGCGCGGTCATGCGAAAGGGCGGGGATGACGGGGAAGGGCGGGGCAGCGGACGGCGATCGGGTGGACTGGCGCGCCGACGGCGTGCCGGTCTCGGCGCGCTACGGCGACCCCTATTTCTCTCCCGACGGCGGGCTCGAGGAGACGCGCCACGTCTTTCTCGGCGGCAACGGCCTTCCGGGGCGGTTCCGCGACGGGTTCCGCATCGCCGAGACCGGCTTCGGCACCGGGCTGAACCTGATCGCGGCGGCGCTGGCCTTTCCCGGCCCGGGCCGCTTCCGCTTCACCAGCTTCGAGCTGCACCCGATGGAGCCCGCCGACATGGCGCGGGCGCTGGCCGCCTTTCCCGCGACCGCGCCCCTCGCCGCGGACCTGGTGGCGGCCTGGCGCGGCGGCGCCCGCCGCTTCGCGCTCGGCCCCGCCGAGGTCGAGATCCTCACCGGCGACGTGCGCGACAGGCTTCCCGCCTGGGACGGGATTGCCGATGCCTGGTTCCTCGACGGCTTTGCCCCGGCGCGCAATCCCGCCATGTGGGATGCCGGACTGATGGCCGAGGTCGCGCGCCACACCGCACCCGGCGGCACCTTCGCCACCTATACCGCGGCCGGCCATGTCCGGCGGGCCTTGCAGGCGGCGGGTTTTCAGGTAAGCCGCGCGCCGGGGTTCGGGCGCAAGCGCCACATGACCCGAGGCATCCTGGCGGACGAGGCATGAAGGTTCAGGACACCCGCAGGGGAATCTGGCTGATCATCCTGGCGGTCGCGCTGTTCGCCGTCCAGGACGGGTTCTCGCGCCACCTCGCCGGCACCTACAACACGCTGATGGTGGTGACGATCCGCTACTGGTTCTTTGCCGCCTTCGTGGTCCTGCTGGCGCTGCGCCGGCCCGGCGGCCTGCGCGCCATGGCGACGGCGCAGCCGCTGCTGCACGCCACCCGCGCGACGCTGCTGATCGCCGAGATCTGCATCATCGTCTTCGGCTACACCCTGATCGGGCTGATCGAATCGCATGCCGTCTTTTCCGCCTGCCCGCTGATCGTCGCCGCGCTGGCCGGGCCGGTCCTCGGCGAGCATGTCGGCTGGCGCCGCTGGACCGCCATCGCGATCGGGTTCGCCGGCGTCCTCATCATCCTCCGGCCGGGCAGCGGCGTCTTTTCGCCGGCGGCGCTGCTGCCGCTGGCCGCCGCGACGATGTATGCGCTCTACACGCTCCTGACGCGGAAGGCCGGCGCCCGCGACGACAGCCTTGTCAGCCTGTTCTGGGCGGCGGTGATCGGCGCCGCGCTGATGACCCCGGTCGGCCTCTGGACCTGGGAGCCGATGGCGGCCGCGGACTGGGGCCACATGGTCGCCTACGGCCTGATCGCCGCCTTTGCCACCTGGCTCGTCATCCGCGCCTACGAGGTGGCCGAGGCGAGCGCGCTTCAGCCCTTCGCCTATCTCCAGCTCGTCTTCGTGTCGCTGATCGGCATCGCGGTCTTCGGCGAGACGCTGCGGACCAACGTCGCCGTCGGGGCGGCGGTGGTGGTGCTGGCGGGGATCTTCACGCTGCTGCGCACGCGCAAGGTCGGCGGCACGACCGGCACGGCGGCCTAGCCGGGCGCGCCCTGCCGCCCCTTCAGCGCCGCGGTGAAGCTCGCCCCCGTCATGTCCTCGCCCAGGCGGGCGCGATAGATGAACCAGCTTTCGGCCACCCGCATGACGTAGTTCTGCGTCTCGCGGAAGGGGATGTGCTCGATCCAGTCCACCACGTCCACCTCGTCGCGGCGCGGATCGCCGAGCTCGCGGATCCACTGGCGCGGCCGGCCCGGCCCGGCGTTGTAGCCCGCCGCGACCAGAACCGGCGACGGCCCGAATTCCTCGATCAGGCCGCTCAGGTAGGCGGCGCCGAGCGTCGCGTTGTAGCCGGGATCCGAGGTCAGGCGGCCGGCGTCGTAGGGCAGGCCGAGCTGGGCCGACACCATCTTCGCCGTGCCGGGCATGACCTGCATCAGGCCGCGCGCCCCGGCCGCCGAGACGACATCGGTGTCGAATTCGCTTTCGCGCCGCGCGATGGCGAGGGCGAGCGAATTGGGCACCGGCAGGTCCAGCCTGTGCATCCCCATGAAGGGATAGTAGGCGCGCGGGTAGATGACGCCCTTGTCCGCCGCCGCCTTGGCGAGGACCAGCGCGAGATAGGCGTCGTCCCATTCGATGGCCAGCCCGGCGAGGCGGCCGATGTCCTCGGCGGAGAGGTCCTCGGACAGGTGCAGCAGGAAGCGCGCCATCATCTGGTGCGCCAGCGGGCCGGGGCCGGTCTCGTTCAGCAGGGCGGCGGCGCGGAAGACCGACGAGCGGGTGAAGGCCGCGCCGCGCCAGTCGGGATAGGTCTCGCCGCCGGCGAGGCGCCCGTCGAAGGGGCGGCCGATGCGTTCGGCGGCCAGCAGGCCGTAGAAGGCGGCCTGGTGCTCGGCGGCGCGGGCATAGGCGGCGCGGGCCTCCTCGCCGCGGCCGAGGTCTTCCAGCGCGCGCCCCTCCCAGTAGCCGGCGCGGGCGCGCGAGATCGGCCCGTCGGCGACGGCGGCGACGGCGCGGAAATGGCCCAGCGCCGTCTGCGCGTCGCCCAGCTTGCGCAGCGCGATGTAACCCGCCAGCCATTCCAGATCGGCATAGTCGGCGGCGTCCGGCCCGAGGTGGTGCTGGGCCGCCATCCGGTAGGCGCGGGCCGGGTCGCCGACCCGCATCTCGCGCCGGGCGAGGCTGCGCCGCCAGTCCGACCACTGCGCCGGGTCGCCCAGCGACTCCGCGCTTGCCGAGCGTTCCAGCAGCAGTTCGCCCGCGGTGTCGTAGAGGTCCTTGCGGATGCGCCAGCGGAAGCGGTCATAGGCGAGGCCCGGCGAGCCCTTCATCTTCTCGGGCACGGCGGCGATCAGCGCGTCGATGCCCTTGGCGCTGGTCTGCAGGGCGATGCGCGCCTCGGCCACGGCGCGGGTGCCGGGGCTGGCCAGCGGCAGCATCCGCCGCGCGTCCTCCGCCAGCCCGGCCCTGAGCATTGCCGCCACGCGGCCGTCGTGATGGGCGGCGAGGCGGGCGCCGTGGCGGTCGAGGAAGGCCTGCTGCTCCTCCCGCGTCAGGGACAGGCTGCGCCAGGCGCGGACCGCCTCGGCCTCGGCCTCGGCGCCGCGGCCGGCGGCGTCGAGCGCGGCGATCAGGATCAGCGCGCCGGTCCCGGTCTGCGGCGGCTCGGCCGCGAAATAGGCGATCACCGTCTCCGGCGGCTGGCCGGCGAGCGTGGGCTCGCCCATCCGGCGCAGGAGGCGCAGGCCCGGCCAGTCGGGGTTGCGCGCGAGGAAGTCGAGGTAGTCGCGCGCCGTCCCGCCGCCGTCGGCGGCGCGCAGCCGCATCCATTCGATGATGTCGGCCGACAGCGGACCGGCCCCGCGCGCCACCTCGGTGGCGTCGCGCCAGTCGGTCCCGTCGGCCAGGATCAGCGCCCGCTTCAGCGCGGCGGCGTCCTCGGCCGGGGCGGCGGCGGGGACCGCGGCGGCAAGGGACAGGGCGGCGGCGAGGCCGAAGGCGAGACGGCGGAACATTCTTCTTCCCGGACTGCTTCGTTCGTTCTTGTTCGCTGCGCGCGAAACTAGCGCGCAGGTTGTGAAGCGCAACACACATCGGCGCGGGGGAGAGGTCGCGGGGCGACGGCGCGCGGCGCCGGGGCATCTGACCGGAGCATCGGGCCAGGACATGGCGCCGGAGCACGGGGCAGGGCGGAGCGGCGTCCCGGTCCTCCCCGCTTCCCTTCGCGCGCCCTTTCCCCTAGGGTCCGCGCCGGTTCCACCCCGGCAAGGACGCAGGCCATGTTCAAGGGCTCCCTCCCCGCACTCGTCACCCCGTTCAGGAACGGCCAGGTGGACTGGGACGGCCTGAAGCGTCTGGTCGAATGGCACATCGCCGAAGGCTCGCACGGGCTGGTCCCGGTCGGCACCACCGGCGAAAGCCCGACGCTCAGCCACGACGAGCACAAGCGGGTCATCGAGGTGGTCGTCGCGGCGGCGGCCGGTCGGGTGCCGGTGATCGCCGGCGCGGGGTCGAACAACACGATCGAGGGGATCGACCTGATCCGCCATGCCGAGATGGCGGGGGCCGACGCGGCGCTGGTGGTCACGCCCTATTACAACAAGCCCACCCAGCGCGGGCTGATCGCGCATTACCGCGCGCTGCACGACGCCTGCGGCCTGCCGATCATCATCTACAACATCCCCGGCCGCTCGGTGATCGACATGACGCCCGAGACGATGGGCGAGCTTGCGAAGCTGCCGCGCATCATCGGGGTCAAGGACGCGACCGGGAAGATCGAGCGGGTCAGCCAGCAGCGCGCCGCCTGCGGCAAGGACTTCATCCAGCTCTCGGGCGAGGACGCGACCGCGCTGGGCTTCAACGCCCACGGCGGCGTGGGCTGCATCAGCGTCACCGCCAACGTGGCGCCGAGGCTCTGCGCCGAGTTCCAGGAGGCGACGCTCGCCGGCGACTTCGCCAAGGCGCTGGAATACCAGGACCGCCTGATGCCCCTGCACGAGGCGATCTTCATCGAGCCGGGCCTCGCCGGGGCGAAATACGGCCTGTCGCGGCTCGGCCTGTGCAGCGACGAGGTGCGCCTGCCGCTGACCACGCTTCTCGACGGCACCAAGCAGCGGATCGATGCGGCGATGCGCCACGCCGGTCTGATCAACTGAGGGTCAGGCGACCGCGCCCCGGCGGGCGGATCGAGTGAGGAGATCCCGGATGCGCAGCAGCAGGACCATCCACGTCATCTCCGCCCATGCCGAGGGCGAGGTCGGCGACGTCATCGTCGGCGGGGTCGCCCCGCCGCCGGGCGCGACCCTGTGGGAGCAGAGCCGCGCGCTCTGGCGCGACCAGACCCTGCGCAACTTCCTCCTCAACGAACCGCGGGGCGGGGTGTTCCGGCACGTCAACCTGCTCGTCCCGGCCAGGGATCCGCGCGCGCAGATGGGTTTCATCATCATGGAGCCCGAGGACAACCCGCCGATGTCGGGATCGAATTCGATCTGCGTCGCCACCGTCCTGCTCGATTCGGGCATCCTGCCGATGCAGGAACCGCTGACGGAGCTTACGCTCGAGGCCCCCGGCGGGCTCGTCACCGTCCGCGCCGACTGCCGCGGCGGCAAGGCCGAACGCATCCATGTCCGCAACCTGCCCTCCTTCGCCGACCGGCTCGACGCCGCGCTGGACGTGCCCGGCCTCGGGCGGATCACCGTCGATATCGCCTATGGCGGCGACAGCTTCGTCGTCGCCGATGCGCAGGCGCTGGGCTTCGCCCATCTGCCCGACGAGGCCCATGCCATGGCCCGGCTCGGCGTGCAGATCACCCGCGCGGCGGACGAACAGCTGGGCTTCCGCCACCCCGACAACCCCGACTGGCGGCACTTTTCCTTCTGCCTCTTCGCCGGCCCCCTGACGCGGACGGCAGAGGGCTGGCAGACGAGCCATGCCGTCGCCATCCGCCCCGGCAAGATCGACCGGTCGCCCACCGGCACCGCCGTCTCGGCCCGGCTGGCGATCCTTGCCGCGCGCGGCCAGATCGCCCCCGGCGAGGTGCTGAGCGCCCGCTCGCTGACCGGCGGCCGGTTCGAGGGCCGCATCGTCGGCACGGCGCGGGTCGGGGACCGCCCGGCCGTCCTGCCCGAGATCGCGGGCCGCGCCTGGATCACCGGCATCCACCAGCACATGCTGGACCCCGTTGATCCCTGGCCCGAGGGCTACCGGCTTTCCGACACCTGGGGCGCGCGCTAGGCGCGCGCGCCGGGGGCCTGCGCGCTGCGGGGCGGGCGGCGGCTGGACAGCGGCCGCAGGCTCGGCTTCTATCCCGGCAAGCGCGCCCCCGCAGGAAGCCCCGATGACGCCCGACCTTGTCCTCACCGATGCCCGCGTCCTGACTATGGACGCGGAGACCCCGCGCGCCGAGGCGCTGGCCCTGTCCGGCGGCACGATCGCGGCGGTCGGGTCGCGCCGCGAGATCGAGGCGCTGGCCGGGCCGCGGACCGACGTTATCGGCTGCGGCGGCGCCACCGTCCTGCCCGGCTTCGTCGAAAGCCACCTGCACCTCGTCCTCGGCGGGGCGGAGCTTGCCCATCTCCAGCTGCGCGGGGTGGAGGACGAGGCGGCCCTGACCCGCGCCTTCCGCGCCTTCGCCGCGGCCAATCCCGACCGGGCGCTGCTGATGGCGCAGGGCGGCTACCACACGATGATCGGGCGGCCGCTGACGCGGCAGCTCCTCGACGCCATCATTCCCGACCGCCCGATCGCGATCACCGCGATGGACCACCACACGGTCTGGGCCAATACCGCCGCCCTGCGCCAGGCCGGGCTCCTGCACGGCGCGGCAATGCCGCACGGGCACGAGGTCGTGCTCGGCCCGGACGGGACGGCGACCGGCGAGCTGCGCGAGTTCGAGGCCTTCGCGCCGGTCATCGCCATCGGCGGCGAGGCGCGGCTGAACCTCGGAATCGCGACCGGGGGCGAGCCCTCGCCCTGGCCGGACGCGGCCGCGCAGGCGATCGACCGCGCCAAGGTGCTGCGCGGCCTGCGCCACTGCGCGGCGCATGGCATCACCTCGATGGTGAACATGGACGGCAACCTCTACACGCTGAGGCTTCTCGACGGGCTGCGGCGCGAGGGCAACCTGCTGGCGCGGGTCAAGGTGCCCTTCCACTTCAAGCCGCACATGGACCTTTCCGAACTCGCCCGCGCCGAGGCGATGACGGCCGAATACGACGACGACTGGCTGAGCTGCCGCTTCGTCAAGATGTTCATGGACGGCGTCATCGACAGCCGCACCGCCTTCCTGCTTGCGGACTATGCCGATCAGCCCGGCTGGCGGTCGGTGCCGCTCTTTCCGCCCGAGCGGTTCCGCGCGATCGCCACCGAGATCGACCGCCGGGGCCTCCAGATGGCGGTGCACTGCGTCGGCGACGGCGCCGTGCGGGCGGTGATCGACGGCTACGAGGCGGCGCGCCGCGCCAACGGGCCGCGCGACAGCCGCCACCGGATCGAGCATATCGAACAGATCGACCCCGCCGACGTGCCGCGGCTGGCGGCGAACGCGATCGTCGCCTCGCTCCAGCCCGGCCATGCGCCCGGCGCGGGCGACTTCCCGCTGCATCCCTGGGCCGGGACGGTCGGGCGCGACCGGCTGCGCGGGGCGTTTCTGCACCGCTCGCTGGCGGAGGCCGGGGTGAGGCTCGCCTATGCCTCGGACTGGCCGGTGATCGGCGTCTCGGTGATCGACGGCATCCGCGCGGCGCTGAACCGGGCGCCCTATGACGGGCCGGGCTGCCGGGACGAACGCATCGGGCTGATGGCCACGCTTCACGCCTATACGGCGGGCGGCGCCTGGGCCGCCTTCGCCGAGCGGCTGACCGGCCGGCTGGTGCCCGGCATGGCGGCCGATGTCGCCGTCCTGTCAGGCGACATCGAGGCGACGCCGCCGGAGCGGATCGGCACCCTGTCGGTGGCGCTGACGGTCGCCGGCGGGCGCATCACGCACCGGGCGCAGGACGCGGCCGCGCCGGCGGCCGCGCCCTCGCCGGCGCCCGCCGGGCGCTAGTCGGCCAGCGCCCGCGGGCCTTCCGCCCCGCCCCGGGTCCGCCACAGCGACCAGGCGATGCCCGCGCCGAGGATGGCGAAGGTGACCGTCAGCGACCAGGCGGCGGGGAACTTCTCCCAGCCGAAGATGTCGGCGACGAAGATCTTCGACCCGATGAAGACCAGAAGCAGCGCCAGCGCGTATTTCAGGTACTCGAAGCGGTGCAGCACCGCCGCCAGCGCGAAGTAGAGCGCGCGCAGGCCGAGGATGGCGAAGATGTTCGAGGTGTAGACGATGAAGGGGTCGGTGGTGATCGCGAACACCGCCGGCACCGAATCGACGGCGAAGATCACGTCGGCGAACTCGACCAGCACCAGCGCCAGGAAGAGCGGCGTGGCATAGCGCACCAGCCGGCCGGTCCGCGGCTCGGGCTTCTTCACGAAGAAGGCGTTGCCGTGGATCTCGTCGGTCACGTTCAGGTGCCGGCGCATAAAGCGCAGCACCGCGTTGTCGCCGATGTCGTGCTCCTTCTCGCCCATGAACATCATCTTCAGCCCGGTGAAGATGAGGAAGGCGGCGAAGACGTAGAGGATCCAGCCGTACTGCGCGACCAGCGTCGCGCCGAGGCCGATCATGACGCCGCGCAGCACGATCACCCCGAGGATGCCCCAGAACAGCACCCGGTGCTGATACTGGCGCGGGATGGCGAAGTAGGAAAAGATCAGCGCGATGACGAAGACGTTGTCGAGCGCCAGCGTCTTCTCGACCACGAAGGCGGTCAGGTAGAGCTTGGCCTCCTCGGCCCCGATCTGCCACCAGACGAAGGCGGCGAAGGCGACCCCGAGGGTGACGTAGAGCGCCGACAGCCTGAGGCTGTCGCTGACCCCGATCTCGCGGTCGTCGCGGTGCAGGACGCCGAGGTCGAAGACCAGAAGCGCCAGCACGATCGCGACGAACAGGAGCCACATCCAGACCGGCTTGCCAAGCCAGAGCGCCAGCAGGAATTCCATGTGCGACCTCACGCCTGTGGCGCACGGATCAGCCGGACGAGGGGCAGGGGACCGGGCGCCGTTGTTACAGCGGTCCGACATCACGGCATGGAAATGCCGTCAGAGGGGCCCGGTCCGCAGAGGCGGATATGGGGCGCGGCGCGGCAGAGACAAGCCCGGCGCGGGCGGATTCCGCGTCCGCGCCGCCCCGCCCGCCCGCGGCGGCGCCGGCCGTCTCAGTCGAAGAGGGCGGCGTAGTCGCCGTAGCCTTCCGCCGCCAGACGGTCGCGCGGGATGAAGCGCAGCGCCGCCGAGTTGATGCAGTAGCGCAGGCCCCCCATCTCCGGCGGCCCGTCGGGGAAGACATGGCCGAGATGGCTGTCGGCGCCGGCCGAGCGCACCTCGGTGCGGACCATCCCGTGCGAGGTGTCGGTGCGCTCCGCGACATGTTCCGCGGCGACCGGGCGGGCAAAGCTCGGCCAGCCGCAGCCGGAATGGAACTTGTCGCGCGAGGAGAACAGCGGTTCGCCCGACACGACATCGACGTAGAGCCCCTCCTCCTCGAGATCGGTATAGGCGCCGGTGAAGGGCCGCTCGGTGCCGTTCTCCTGCGTCACCCGGTACTGTTCGGGCGTCAGCCGCGCCAGCGCCTCGGGGGTCTTCGCATAGCGTGTCATGGCGCGTCTCCGTCGTCCTCGCCGGCGGCGAGGATCGCCGCCAGGCCCTCCCTGTATGTGGGATGGCGCAGGCGGATGCCAAGCTCGCGCTTGATGCGGTCGTTCCGCACGCGCTTCGATTCGGCGTAGAAGCTCGCCGCCATCGGCGTCATCGCGGCGGGGTCGAAGGGCTCCTCGGGCGGCGGCGGCAGGCCGAGCAGGGCGGCGGCATGGGCCAGCACGTCCTCCGGCGGCGCGGGTTCGTCGTCGCAGAGGTTGTAGACCGCGCCGGGGTCGGGCCGCGCCATCGAGGCGGCCAGCACCTGCGCGATGTCGTCCACATGGATGCGGCCGAAGACCTGCCCCGGCTTGACGATGCGTCGCGCGGTGCCGGCGCGCAGCTTGGCGAAGGGGCCGCGGCCCGGCCCGTAGATGCCGGCGAGGCGGAAGATGTGCAGCGGCAGCCCGCAGTCCGCGGCAAGCCGGCGCCAGGCGGCCTCGGCCGCGAGCCGCGCCCGGCCGCGCGCGGTGGCCGGGGCGGGCGGCGTCGTCTCGTCCACCCAGCCGCCGGCATGGTCGCCGTAGACCGCGGTGGTGGAGAGGTATCCGGCCCAGCGCAGATGCGGCGCCGCGGCCGCGATCGAGCCCGCCTCGGCGGCGAGGACCGGATCGCCGCCGTCGTCCGGGGCGATCGAGCTGAGCAGGTGCGTGGCCTGCGAAAGCGCCGGGGCGAGCGGCTCTCCGGGCCAGAGAAGCGTCTCTATTCCGGAGGATTTCAGGTGGTCGGCCCGCGCGGCCGTGCGCGTCGTGCCGATCACCCGCCAGCCCTGCGGCAGCAGCAGCCGCGCCAGCGCGGCGGCCGAATAGCCATGCCCGAGGGAAAGCAGAACGCGGTCCATGCGCCGACTATGGGCCGGCGCGGCGCAAGGGCAAGGGGCGTCCCGCGCCGGGGCCGGGGCGGTTTACGCGCGGGCCGATCCGGGCCAGACTGCCGCCGAAAGGACCCCGCCCGCGATGACGGACCGCCACGACAGCCAGCTTGACGGCGCCTACGCGCTGCGCACGCCCGAGGACAACCGGCGCTTCTACCGCGACTGGTCGCGCACCTACGACAGCGATTTCGCCGGGCCGCAGGACTATCTTCTGCCCGGCCATGTCGCCGCGGCCTTCGCGGCGGCGGGCGGCACCGGGCCGGTCCTCGATGCCGGGGCGGGCACGGGCCTGGTCGGCGAGCGGCTGGCGGCGCTGGGCATCGGCCCGCTCGAGGGCGTGGACATCTCGCCCGAGATGCTGGCGGTCGCCGCCCGAAAGCGTCTCTATGCAAGGCTTTTCGAGGGCAACATCCTCGAGCGGATCGACGCGCCCGATGGCGTCTATGCCGGCATCGTCAGCAGCGGCACCTTCACGCTTGGCCATGTCGGGCCCGAGGCGCTGCCCGAACTGCTCCGCGTCGGGCGGCCGGGGGCGCTCTACGTCCTGTCGGTGCGCGACCGGCACTGGCACGCGGCCGGCTTCGCCGCCGCCTTCGCCGCGCTGGCCGGGCGGATCACCGCCCCCGCCCTGCCCGAGGTGGCGATCTACGGCGCCGGCGCGGATGCCGCCCATCGCGGCGACCGCGCCTATCTCGCGACCTTCCGGCGGCTCTAGCGCCGGCCCGGCCCGCCCTTGCGCCCCCCGGCGCGATTTGAGAGATTCGGGCATGAAGACTGCCTCCCCCGCCAGCGCCTCCGCCTCCGCCCCCGCCAGCCCGGCCGCGTCGCCGCCCTCCTGGGCCGATGCGGCGCCGCGCCTCGTCGCCGTTGCCGCCGGCCGCGCGCGGGCCGACATGGTGATCCGCGGCGGCCGGTGGGTGAACGTCCATACCCGCGAGGTGCTGCCCGGCCACGACATCGCCATCGCCGAGGGGCGCTTCGCGGCGATCGCCCCCGACCTTTCCGACACGATCGGGCCGGAGACCGAGGTTATCGAGGCCGGCGGGCGCTTCATGGTGCCGGGCCTCTGCGACGGGCACATGCATGTCGAAAGCGGGATGCTGACCCCGGCCGAATTCGCCGCCGCCGTCATCCCGCACGGCACCACGACGATGTTCTGCGACCCGCACGAGATCGCCAACGTGCTGGGAATCGCGGGCGTGCGCATGATGCATGACGAGGCGCTGATGCAGCCGGTCAACATGTTCATGCAGATGCCCTCCTGCGCGCCCTCGGCGCCGGGGCTGGAGACGACGCCCTTCGAGATCGGGCCGGAGGAAGTGGCCGAGGCGATGCGCTGGCCCGGCATCATCGGCCTTGGCGAGATGATGAACTTCCCCGGCGTGATCGCCGGCAGCCAGCAGATGCTGGCCGAGATCGCCGCGACCCAGCGCGCGGGCCGGACGGTGGGCGGGCACTATGCCAGCCCCGATCTCGGGCGCGCCTTCCTCGCCTATGCGGCGGGCGGGCCGGCGGACGACCACGAGGGCACGACCGAGGCCGACCCGGTGATGCGCGCGCGCCACGGGATGCGGGCGATGATGCGCCACGGCAGCGCCTGGTTCGACATCGACCGCCAGATCACCGCCGTCACCGAGAAGGGGCTCGATCCGCGCAGCTTCATCCTCTGCACCGACGACTGCCACCCCGGCACGCTGGTCGGCGAAGGCCACATGGACCGCGCCTACCGCCGCGCGGTGGAACAGGGCTGCGATCCGCTGGTCGCGCTGCAGATGGCGACGCTCAACACCGCGACCCATTTCGGGCTGGAACGCGAACTGGGATCGATCGCGCCGGGGCGGCGCGCCGACCTGATCCTGACCGACGACCTGCGGACGCTGCCTGTGGCCGAGGTGATCGCGCGCGGCCGGCTGGTGGCGCGCGACGGCCGGCTGCTCGCGAGCTGCCCGCATCTCGACTGGCCGGCCGCGGCGCGGGACACGGTGCGCATCGGCCGCGAACGGACCGCCGCCGACTTCGCCGTGGCCGCCCCGGCGGGGGCCGACGCGGTGCGGGTGCGGGTGATCGGGATCGTCGAGAACCAGGCGCCGACTCGGGCGCTGACCGCCACGCTTGCGGTGCGCGACGGGATCGTGGAGCCGGACGCGGCGCAGGACATCGCGCAGGTCGCGGTGATCGAGCGCCATCTCGGCACCGGGCGGACGGTCAACGGCTTCGTCAGCGGCTTCCGCTATCGCGGGCGCATGGCGCTGGCCTCGACGGTCGCCCATGACAGCCACCAGATCATCGTCGTCGGCACCGACCGCGCCCTGATGGCCGCGGCGGCCAACCGCGTCGCGGCGATGGGCGGGGGCTATTCGCTGTGGCAGGACGGGGCCGAGACCGCCGCCATCCCGCTGCCCATCGCCGGGCTGATGTCGGACCGCCCGGCGGCCGAGATGGCCGCGCGCGCCGACCGCCTGGTCGCGGCGATGCGCGCCTGCGGCTGCGATCTCAACAACGCCTCGATCCAGCATTCCTTCCTGGCGCTCGTCGTCATCCCCGAGCTGCGCATCTCCGATCTCGGGCTGGTCGATGTGACGCAGTTCCGCTTCACGGAGCTTTTCGCATGAACGCGCCCGACCCCGTCCTGACGCCGGCCGCCGCCGCGCCCGAGGCCTTCAAGGACGCCGAGGCCGCCGTCTCGCGGCTCGAGGCGCTCTATACCCAGGCGACCCGTTTCCTGTTCGACCGCTTCGCCGCCGTCCTGCGCGGCGAGGTCCCGCCCGGCCGTGCCCGCGCCTTCTACCCCGAGGTGCGGATCACCGTCGCCAGCCACGCCAAGACCGACAGCCGCCTGAGCTTCGGCCACGTCACCACGCCGGGCACCTATTCGACCACGATCACCCGCCCCGACCTGTTCCGCAACTACCTCGTCCAGCAGCTCGACCTGCTGATCCGCAACCACGATGTCCCGGTCATCGTCGGCCCCTCGACGACGCCGATCCCGCTGCATTTCGCGCTGACCTCGAACGCCGGGATCGCGGTGCCCCAGGACGGCGTGCTGGACTTTCCGCTGCGCGACGTGTTCGACGTGCCGGACCTGTCGGTGACCAACGACGACATCGTCAACGGCACCGCCGGGCCGAACCCCGACGGGTCCTGGCCGCTGGCCCCGTTCACCGCGCAGCGCGTGGACTATTCGCTGGCGCGGCTGTCGCACTACACCGCGACCGACCCGGTGCATTTCCAGAACCACGTCCTGTTCACCAACTACCAGTTCTACGTGGACGAGTTCGAATCCTATGCGCGCCAGGCGCTGGGCAATCCCGAAAGCGGCTACACCGCCTTTGTCGGGCCGGGCAACATCGGCATCACCACCCCCGACGGCAGCCTGCCCGCGCCGGAGAAGTGGCCGCAGATGCCGACCTACCACCTCAAGCGGCGCGGCGGGCAGGGGATCACGCTGGTCAACATCGGCGTCGGCCCCTCGAACGCCAAGACGGCGACCGACCACATAGCGGTGCTGCGCCCCCATGCCTGGCTGATGGTGGGCCATTGCGCGGGCCTGCGCAATTCGCAGTCGCTGGGCGATTTCGTCCTGGCCCATGCCTATCTGCGCGACGATCACGTGCTGGATGCCGACCTGCCGGTCTGGGTGCCGATCCCGGCGCTGGCCGAGATCCAGATCGCGCTTCAGGAAGCGGTGCAGGAGGTGACGCAGCTCGAAGGCTACGAGCTGAAGCGCATCATGCGAACCGGCACCGTCGCCACCATCGACAACCGCAACTGGGAGCTGCGCGACCAGTCCGGGCCGGTGCACCGCCTGTCGCTGTCGCGGGCCGTCGCGCTCGACATGGAAAGCGCGACCATCGCCGCCAACGGCTTCCGCTTCCGCGTGCCCTACGGCACGCTTCTCTGCGTCAGCGACAAGCCCCTGCATGGCGAGCTGAAGCTGCCCGGCATGGCGACCGAGTTCTACCGCACCCAGGTCGGCCGCCACCTGCTGATCGGGGTGCGCGCGATGGAGCGCATCCGCGAGATGCCGCTTGACCGCATCCACAGCCGCAAACTGCGCAGTTTCGAGGAGACGGCCTTCCTCTAGCTCCGCGGAAACCCGCTTTTCCCCATGTTTTTCGGGCGCCCGCCATCACAAAAGGTTGTGCAGGGTGTCAAACTCCCGCTAAATGCGCCGGATGACCCCGCCGAGAACGGGGCGAGAGCGAGGAGACGCCATATGTCGAAACCGATGACGAAGACCCAGCTCGTTGCGGCGGTTGCCGAAGCGATGGGCGGGGACAAGAAGACCGCGTCGGCGGCACTGGATGCGATTGCGGCCGTTGTGGCCAGGGAAGTCAAGAAGGGCGGCGCCGTCACCATTCCCGGCGTCGGCAAGGTGGTCAGCCGCTCGCGCCCCGCGCGCGAGGTGCGCAACCCGGCCACCGGCGAGATGATCAAGAAACCCGCCGACAAGACGGTCAAGGTTTCGGTTGCCAAGGCGCTCAAGGACATCGTCAACGGCTGATCGCCGATCGGCCTGACGCCGGACCGGGGCCGCCCGCGGGAACCATCCCGGGCGGCCCCTTCCGTTTGCCGGACCGCCGGCGCGGGGCGGCTGCAACTTTCCGCGCAGCTCCGCCGTAGCTCGGGCGGAGGGAAAGGGGGAGGCAGGGCGATGGCCGCCAACGCATTCCATCTGCACAGCCGCTGGCGCGTCGAGGCGTCGGTCGCCGAGGTCGCGGCGATCCTGATGGAACCGGAGCGCTTCACCGACTGGTGGGGCGAGGTCTATCTCGGCATCGAGGTGCTCGACCGCGGCGGCGAGGGCGGCACCGGCAGCCGCATCGCCATCCATTCCCGGGGCTGGCTGCCCTATCACCTGCACTGGACCGCGACAGTCGGCGAAAGCCGCGCGCCGCATGGCTGGACGGTCGAGGCGACGGGTGACCTGACCGGGCGCGGCGTCTGGACGCTGACGCAGGACGGGCCGGTGGCGCAGATCGACTATGACTGGCGCGTGCTGGCCGACCGGCCGCTCTTCCGCGTGCTGTCGGTGGTGATGAAGCCGCTGCTGGCCTGGAACCACCGCTGGGCGATGGCGCGCGGCGAGGAGGGGCTGCGGCGCGAGCTTGCCAGGCGCCGCCGGCTGGCGGCGGCCTGAGCGCGGCCGGCGCCCGGCCCGCCGCCCGTCAGGCGCGGGGCAGGTCGCGGAACAGGCACCACAGGTGCTGCTCGCCAAGCGGCCCGTCGCCCGTCTCGCGGAAACCGATCGCGCGGTAGAAGGCCAGGCTGCGCGGGCTTGCCGTTTCCAGATAGACGCCGGTCGCCGCCGGGTCGGCCGCGGCCAGCGCCGCGAAGGCATCAACGAGCGCCCGCCCGTGCCCCCTTCCCTGCCCGGCCGGATCGACGGCAAGGACGCCGAGGTAGTAATGCGGCGCCTGCGGCACGTGGCGGTCGGCCAGCGCCGAATAGGCTGCGAAGCGCTCCGTCAGGCCGGGGATGGTCGCCTCCCAGGCCTCGAATTCGGCGACCATCGCGGGCGGCCAGTCCGGCATCGTGGTCGCATAGCCCATGGCAAGCCCGCCGATCCCCCCGCCGATCCCCTCCGGCCCGCGCAGGACCAGCGCCGGCGCGCCCAGCCGGACCCGCGCCGTCATCAGCAGGGTGAAGAAGCGCGCCACCGTCGCGCCGCGGCCGGGGGCGGGCGGGCCGAAGAAGAAGGCCATCAGCGGATCCTGCGCGAAGGCGCGCGCGGCCATCGCCACCGCGGGGCCGATATCGGCCTCCCGCGCCGGGCCGATCGCGGGCGGGGCGGCGCTCACAGCCCGGCCCCGAGCCGGTCGACCAGCCGCGCCAGCATGGCCTCGCAGAGACTGATCTGCTCGACAGTGACGAACTCGTCCGGCTTGTGGCCCTGCGTCATCGAGCCCGGACCGCAGATCACGGTCGGGATGCCGAGCCGCCGGTCGAACAGGCCGCCCTCGGTGCCGAAGGCGACCTTGATCGTCCCGTTCGCCCCGGTCAGCGCCTTGACGAAGCCGACCACGGCGGCGTCGGTGGGCGTGCCGAGGCCGGGATATTCCATCAGCGTCTCGAAGCTGACGCCGGCCTCGGGCGCGCCGGTGGCGGCGGCGATCGCGCGCGCGGCGTCTGCCAGTTCCGCCATCAGCGCCCGCGGGTCGTCCTCGGCCAGGTTGCGCACCTCATAGTCCACCTCGCAGCGGTTCGGCACGATGTTGAGCGGCCCGCCCCCCGCCATCCGGCCGACATGCAGCGTGGTATAGGGCACGTCATAGTCGCCGTCGCGCGCCCCGGTCGCCTCGATGCGCGCCTGCACCGCCCGCACCCTGGCGATGAAGTCGGCGCCGAGATGCAGCGCGTTGACGGCCAGGGGCGCCAGCGCGGAATGGCCCTCGCGCCCGGTGAAGACGGCGCGCATCCCGATCTTGCCCTTGTGGCCGGTCGCAACCGCCATCCCGGTCGGCTCGCCCACGATGCACATCAGCGGGCGGAAGGGCGCGGCCGCGAGCATGTCGATCAGGCCATGGACGCCGATGCAGCCGACCTCCTCGTCATGGCTGAAGGCCAGGTGCAGCGGCACCGCCAGCTCGCGCCGCGCGGCCGCCAGCGCCGCCGCCGTGGCGCAGGCGACGAAGCCCTTCATGTCGGCGGTGCCGCGCCCGTAGAGGCGCCCGCCCTCCTCGGTCAGCGCGAAGGGCGGCCGGGTCCAGTCCTGGCCCTCGACCGGCACCACGTCGGTATGCCCGGACAGGAGCACCCCGCCCTTCCCGCGCGGGCCGACCGTGGCAAAGAGGTTCGCCTTGGTCCCGCTCGCGTCGGGGATCAGCGTCACCTCCGCCCCGGCCCCGCGCAGGAGCCCGGCGAGATAGTCGATCAGCGCGATGTTCGGTCTGGCGCTGACCGTGTCGAAGGCGATCAGCTGCGCCAGGATCTCCCGTGTCGTCATGCCCGTCCCCGGCCGTTTCGGCCAGAGAACAGGAAAACGCCCCGCCGCGCCAGCCTCAGGCGGCGGCGGCGACGCCCTCGGGCACCTTCGCCCCGGTCATGAAGGCCACCGCGTCCGACATCGTGTAGTCCTTGGGGTCGATGACGCAGAGCCGGCGGCCCAGGCGGTGGATGTGGATGCGGTCGGCGACCTCGAAGACATGCGGCATGTTGTGGCTGATCAGGATGATCGGGATGCCGCGCGACTTCACGTCGAGGATCAGCTCCAGCACGCGCCGCGATTCCTTCACCCCCAGCGCCGCCGTCGGCTCGTCGAGGATGATGACCTTGGAGCCGAAGGCCGCCGCGCGCGCCACCGCCACGCCCTGGCGCTGGCCGCCCGACAGGGTCTCGACCGCCTGGTTGATGTTCTGGATCGTCATCAGGCCAAGCTCGCTCAGCTTCTCGCGGGCGAACTTCTCCATCCGCGGGCGGTCGAGCTTGCGGAAGAGAGAGCCCATGATGCCCGGCGCGCGCAGCTCGCGCCCCATGAACATGTTGTCGGCGATCGACAGCGCCGGCGACATGGCGAGCGTCTGGTACACGGTCTCGATCCCCGCCCCGCGCGCCTCGAGCGGCGAGGTGAAGTGGACCTTCCTCCCTTCAAGAAAGATCTCGCCCTCGTCGGGCACCACGGCGCCCGACACCGCCTTGATGAGGGTGGACTTGCCGGCCCCGTTGTCGCCGATGACGGCGAGGATCTCGCCCGGCATCAGGTCGAAGTCGCAGTGGTCGAGCGCGGTGACCTTGCCGTAGCGCTTCACCAGGTTGCGCGCATAGAGGATGGGCTCGCTCATGCCGATGCCTTTCTGATCCACTGGTCGACCGCGACCGCGAAGATGATGAGGACGCCGATCAGGAAGAAGGTCCATTGCGGGTCGGTGCCCACCATCTTCAGACCCATCTCGAAGACGCCGACGATCAGCGCCCCGAAGAACATGCCCACGATGCTGCCGCGCCCGCCGAACAGCGAGATCCCCCCGATCACGACCGCGGTGATCGACTGGATGTTGCCCAGCACCCCCGTCGAGGCCGAGGGCGAGACCGACCCGAAGCGCCCGATCATCACCCAGCCCGCGATGGCGCAGAACAGGCCCGCCAGCGCATAGACCTGGATCAGCACGCGGTCGCGCTGCACGCCGGAGAGCTGCGCCGCCTCGGGGTCGTCGCCCACCGCATAGACGTGCCGGCCCCAGGCCGTGTGCCGCAGGACATAGGCCATGATCGCGACCAGCACGATCAGCAGGAAGACCGCGTAGAGGACCTTCACCCCGCCGGGCTGGATCGCCTGCCCCCAGAACTGCAGCGACGGCGCCTGTTCGGCGATGTCCTGGCTGCGGATCGTCTCGTTGCGCGAGAAGATGTAGTTGGACGACAGGATGATCTGCCAGGTGCCCAGCGTCACGATGAAGGGCGGCAGCTTCATCTTGGCCACCAGCCAGCCGTTGGCGAATCCCATCGCCGTGCCCAGCGCCAGGCCCATCGCGATCGCGACGGGCGCCGGAATGCCGTAGCGGAAGGTGAACTGGCCCATCAGCACCGACGAGAAGACCGCGATCGCCCCGACGCTGAGGTCGATGCCCGCGGTCAGCACGACGATCGACTGCGCGCAGCCGAGGATGCCGACGACGGCGATCTGCTGGAGGATGGTCGAAAGCGTGGTGGCGCGGAAGAAGTTCTCCGACAGCACGCCGAACACGGCGACCGAGATCACGAGCACGATCAGCGGCACCGCCGAGGGCGTCTGGTGCAGCCAGTGCTGCACCTTCTTCAGCGCGCTTTCCTCCTCGTGGAATTCGGCGACCTTCTCGGAGGCGCCCTTGAGACCCTCCTCGAAGGACGTCGCGGATTTCCCATCGCTCGCCATCGGCCTGTCCCCTCCCCGCGGCTTCCCACTGCCGGCAAGGGCAGGGGCCATCTGTGACAAGGGCGGCGCGATGGCCGCCCTCGCCGTCAGTCTGCCGTCATGCGGTGTGACAAATCAACACCGCTGCGGGGCCGTCAGCCCCAGCACAGCTCCATGCCCTTGGTGGTGTCGATCGATTCGACCCCGTCCACCGGCTTGTCGGTGATGAGCGCGACGCCGGTGTCGAAGAAGGTCTTGCCTTCGGTCGGGGCCGGTTTCGTCCCGTCCTTGGCGAAGGCGGCGATCGCCTCGATCCCCTTCGAGGCCATCAGCAGCGGGTACTGCTGGCTGGTGGCGCCGATCACGCCTTCCTTGACGTTCTTGACGCCGGGGCAGCCGCCGTCCACCGACACGATCAGCGTCGAGCCTTCCTTGCCCACCGCCTTCAGCGCCTCGTAGGCGCCCGCGGCCGAGGGCTCGTTGATGGTGTAGACGACGTTGATGTCGGGATCCTTGGCCAGCAGCGTCTCCATCGCCTTCAGGCCGCCTTCCTCGTTGCCGGCCGTGACCTCGTGGCCGACGATGCGCGGATCGGTCTCGTCACCCCACTTGTTGGGATCGCCGAGGTCGATGCCGAAGCCCTGGAGGAAGCCCTGGTCGCGCAGCACGTCCACCGAGGGCTGGCTGATGGCAAGGTCGAGCAGCGCGATCTTGGCATCCGCCGCCGCGTCGCCCAGCGTCGCCTTCGCCCACTGGCCGATCAGCAGGCCGGCCTGGAAGTTGTCGGTGGCGAAGGTCGCATCCGCCGCGTCGATCGGGTCGAGCGGCGTGTCGAGCGCGATGACGAGGATGCCGGCATCCCGCGCCGCCTTGACCGAATCGACGATGGCCTTGGTGTCCGAGGCGGTGATCAGGATCCCCTTGGCGCCGTCGGCGATGCAGGCCTCGATCGCCGCGACCTGGCTTTCATGGTCGCCGTCGATCTTGCCGGCATAGGACTTGAGGGTGATGCCGAGTTCGGCCGCCTTGGCCTCGGCGCCTTCCTTCATCTTGACGAAGAAGGGGTTGGTGTCGGTCTTGGTGATCAGGCAGGCCGAGACGGCGTCCTGCGCCATCGCCCCGGTCGCGAATGCGGTAACGGCAAGCACCGCCGTGCCGGCGAGAAGTTTCTTCAAGGCTGTATCCTCCCGTGGATGAATGGACCGGGTCTCTGTGGCCCCGGGCCGCAGCGGGCAGCGACCCGCGTTGCCCGGCAGAAGGAAGCCGATTCGCGGCGCCGCGTCAAGATAAATAAATCTCATTGAATTAATATTGACAGAGGGGCCGGCCTCCGCGCAGTCTGACGGATGGACGACGAAGGGCACGAAAGCCCCGCGTCCGCCACCGGGGCAGGGAGGCCCGCGAAACGACATGCTTATCGGGCTGCCTCCGATCCTGGGGCCGGAGCTTCTGTTCACGCTGCGCGCCATGGGCCACGGCGACGAGATCGCGATCGTTGACGGGAACTACCCGGCGCAGGAGCATGCGCGGCGGCTGGTCAGGGCGGATGGCCACGGAGTGGAGGCGATTCTCGACGCGATCCTCGCGGTGCTGCCGCTCGATGGCGACGTGCCCGACCCGGTGCTGCGCGCCTCGCTGAACGGCGATCCGGCGCAGGCGGCCCCGATCCACGCCCGCATCGAGGCGGTGGTGCGGCGGCGTCATCCCGGCCTTGCGGTGCGCGCGCTGGCGGCGGCCGACCTCTACCCGCGCATCCGCGCCGCCCACACGATCGTCGCCACGGGCGAGACCGCGCTCTTCGCCAACGTGGTGCTGCGCAAGGGGGTGATCCGGCCCCCGGGAGAGGAGCGGTGAACCAGGCCGATGTGGTCCCCGAACGGGCTGCGGCGGCCGATCCGCAGGGGCCGCGCGGCACCAACCAGACCGGGATGCGCGACCAGAACGAAAGGCTGGTCCTGTCGCTCGTGCGGGCGCACGGCGCGCTGGCCAAGTCCGACATCGCGCGGATGACGGGCCTGTCGGCGCAGACCGTTTCGGTCATCATGCGCAGCCTCGAATCGCAGGAGCTCCTGGTCCGCGGCGATCCGGTGCGCGGCCGCATCGGCCAGCCCTCGGTGCCGATGTCGCTGAACGCGGCGGGGGCCTATTTCTTCGGGCTCAAGATCGGCCGCCGCTCGGCCGACCTCATGCTGATCGACTTCCTCGGCCGGGTCGTCGCGACGCGCCGGCAGCTCTACCGCTACCCGACGCCGGACGCCGTCGTCTCCTTCGTGCGCGCGGTGCTCGACGGCATGACGGCGGCCCTGCCCCCCGACCGGCGCGGCCGCATCGGCGGCATGGGCGTCGCAATGCCGTTCCAGCTCTGGAGCTGGGTCGATCACATCGGCGCGCCGCAGGAAGAGATGGACCAGTGGCGCCACCGCGACATCGCCGCCGAGCTGGCGGCGCTGACCGGGATGGCGGTGCAGGTGCAGAACGACGCCACCGCCGCCTGCGGCGCCGAGCTCGTCTTCGGCACCGGGACGCGGCCGAAGGACTTCCTCTATTTCTACTTCGGCTACTTCATCGGCGGCGGGCTGGTGCTCAACGGCCGGCTCTATGCCGGGCGGACGGGCAACGCGGCGGGGGTCGGGCCGATGCCGGTGCCCGGCCCCGACGGCCGGATGCAGCGGCTCTTCGATGCCGCCTCGATGTCGGTGCTGGCAGAGGCGATGGAACGCGCGGGCGAATCCTCGGCCCATCTGTGGGAAAACCCCTCGCCCTGGATCGTCAGCGAGGCGGTGCTCGACCGCTGGACCCGCGGCGCCGCCGCCGGGCTGGCCAGCGCCATCCTCAGCGCGACGACGCTGCTGGAACTCGAGGCGGTGCTGATCGACGGCTGGATGCCCGCCGCGGTGCGCGCCGGGATCACCCGCCTGACGCGCGAGGCCTTCCACCGGCTCGACCTGTCCGGGATCAACCCGCCCGACATCCGCGAGGGGACGGTCGGGCCGGATGCCCGCGCCCTTGGCGCCGCGGCGATCCCGCTGTCGCAGCGCTACCTTCTGGACACCGCGCCGCCGGCCTAGTCGCGCGCCCGCAGCACCGCCGCCGGCCGCGCCGCCAGCGGGCGCAGCGCGAAGAGCGCCCCCGCCAGCAGCGTCGCCAGCGCGCCGCCGGCGACGGTGGCCAGCGCCGAGACCGGCTCGAAGCGGTAGGGCGCCTCCATCACGAAGCGCATCACTCCCCAGCCGGCGGCCATCGCCGCGACGACCGCCACCGCCCCCGCCGCCGCGCCCATCAGCGCCGAGCGCAGGGCGAAGCTCGCAAGGATCGTGCCGCGTTCCGCCCCCAGCGTCTTCAGGACCGCCGCCTCGAAGATGCGCGCCCGTTCCCCCGCCGCCGCGGCGCCGATCAGCACCACCAGCCCGGTCGCCAGCGTCACCAGCGCCGCCGTCGCGGTCGCCCGCGCGATCGCGCCCAGCGCCTCGGCCACGCGGTCGATGGCGTCGCGCACCCGGATCGCGGTGATGTTCGGGTAGGCGGTCGCGAGATCGCGCAGGATCGCCGCCTCGCCCTCGGGCGCGGCATAGACCGTCGCGATCCAGCTGTGCGGCGCGCCCTTCAGGGCGGCGGGATTCATCGCCATCACGAAGCCGATCCCGGCGGTCTCGAAGTTCACCTCGCGGAAGCTCGTGATCTCGGCCTCGATGTCGCGGCCGAGGATGTTGACGGTCAGCCGGTCGCCGAGCTTCAGGCCCATCTCGGCGGCCTCCTCGGCGGCAAAGCTCAGCTGCGGCGCCCCGTCATGGCCGGGCGGCCACCACTGCCCCGCGGTGATCCGCGTGCCCGCGGGCGGCGCGTCGGAATAGGTCACGCCGCGGTCGCCGCGCAGCACCCAGTGGTCGCCGGCGACCGCGCGGGCGTCCTGCCCGTTGATGCGCGTGATGACGCCGCGCAGCATCGGCGCGCTGTCCACCCGGCTGACCGTCGGGTCGCCCGCGAGCCGCGCCCGGAAGCCGTCGATCTGGTCGCCCTGGATGTCCACGAAGAAGTAGGAGGGCGCCACCTCGGGCAGGTCGGTGTCGATCGCCGCCCGCAGGTTGGCGTCGATCTGGCCGATCGCGGCAAGGACGGTCAGCCCCAGCCCCAGCGACAGGACGACGCTGGTCGCCTCCTCGCGCGGGCCGCCGACCGCCGCCAGCGCCAGCCGCAGCCCCGGCCGGCCGCGGGCGCGCGCCGCAAGGCGCCGCGCCGCCCAGCGCAGCGCCGCCGCCGCCAGCGCCAGCGCGGCGAGCGCCGCGGCGATCCCGCCCAGCGTCCACAGCGTCAGCCGCGCCGCCCCGGTGAAGACCGCGGCCGACAGGACGAGGCCGGCGAGGATCGCCGCCATCGCCGCGCCGGTGCCGGGGTCGGGCCAGGTGCGCCGCCCCGGCCCGAGATCGCGGAACAGCGCCGCCGCCCGCACCTCGCGCGTCCGCGCCAGCGGCCAGAGCGCGAACAGCCCCGCCGCCAGCACGCCGTAAAGCGCCGCCTGCCCGAGCGGCCCCGGCGCGATCCCGATCGTCACCGGAAACGGCAGCCGGGCCGAGATGGCCGGCCCGGCCAGCACGGGCAGCAGGGCGCCAAGCGCCAGCCCGGCGAGGACGCCTGCCGCGGCCAGCGCCGCCACCTGCGCCAGATAGACCGCGAAGATCGTCCCCGATTCCGCGCCCATCGCCTTCAGCGCCGCGATGCTTTCGGTCTTGCCCTCCAGCCAGGCGCGCACCGCCGCGGCGATGCCGATGCCGCCGACGGCGAGCCCGGCCAGCCCGACGAGCGTCAGGAACGAACCCATCCGCTCGACGAAGCGGTCCACGCCCGGCGCCGCGTTGCGGCTGTCCTGCCAGCGCAGGCCGCTGTCGCGGAAGCGCGCCTCGGCCTCGGCCTCCAGCGCGGCAAGATCGGTCCCCGGCGGCAGCAGAAGCCGGTAATGCGTGTCGAACAGGCTGCCCGGTTCCAGCAGGCCCGACCCGTCCAGGTCCGCCGCGCGGACCAGCGTGCGCGGGCCGAGCCCGAAGCCCCCGGTGGCGCTGTCGGGTTCGCGCAGGAGCCGCGCGCGCAGCGTGAACTCCCCGCTCCCGAGGCGGAAGCGGTCGCCGATCCGCAGGCCCAGGCGGTCGATCAGCACCCCGTCCATCGCCGCGCCGCGGCCGGCCAGCGCCTGATCGACGCCGAGCGGCGGGTCGAGCAGCGCCGCGCCGAGCAGCGGCCAGTTGCCGTCCACCGCCTTGACCTGGGTCAGGGCGCGTTCGGCGGCCGCGCCCGTGCCGACCACGGCCATCGAGCGGAAATCGACGATCTCGCCCACCCGCAGGGCCTTCGCGGCCATGAAGGCGCGCTCCTCGGCGGAGGCGTAACGGTAGGTGAAGGACATCTGGGCATCCCCGCCCAGCAGGACCGCGCCCTGATCCGACAGCGCCTGACGGATCGCGTCGCGCACCGTGCCCACGGCGGCGATCGCCGCGACGCCGAGGGTCAGGCAGAGCAGGAACACGGCAAAGCCGCCGAGGCCGCCGCGCAGGTCGCGCCGGGCGATGCGCAGGGCGACGGGCAGGGCCGGGGTCCGGCGGCGGGCGGGCGCGGGCGCAGGCGCGGCGGCGGGTCCGGCGGGCGGTCCGGCGGGGCGGGTCATTCCGCCGCCTTCCGCAGCGGCGCGTCACCCTCCAGCCGCCCGTCGCGCAGATGCACCACCCGGTCGCAGCGCGCCGCCAGCTCCGGCGCGTGGGTGACAAGCACCAGCGTCGCCCCGTGGCGGTCGCGCAGGCCGAAGAGAAGGTCGATGATCGCCGCGCCGGTCGCCCCGTCGAGGTTGCCGGTCGGCTCGTCGGCCAGAAGGATGCGCGGCCGCACCGCCGCGGCGCGGGCCAGCGCCACGCGCTGCTGCTCGCCGCCCGAGAGCTGCGCGGGGTAATGCGTCAGCCGCCCGGCCAGCCCCATCGCGGCAAGCTCGGCCTCGGCGCGGGCGAAGGCGTCGGGCGCGCCGGCAAGCTCCAGCGGCACCGCCACGTTCTCCACCGCCGTCATCGTCGGAATCAGGTGGAAGGACTGGAAGACGATGCCCATATTGCCGCGGCGGAACCGCGCCAGCGCGTTCTCGGACATCGCCGTCAGGTCCTGGCCCAGCGCCATGACGCGGCCGGAACTCGCCCGCTCCAGACCGCCCATGAGCATGAGGAGAGAGGACTTGCCCGAACCCGAAGGCCCGACCAGACCGACGCTTTCGCCGGCCGCGACGGACAGCGTGATGCCCTTCAGCACCTCGACGGGCCCGGCGTTTCCGTCCAGCGTCAGCCGCGCGTCCGCAAGGGCCAGGATCGGTTCGGTCATCTCGGCATTCCTTCGCCCCGTCCCCCGGCTGGGATATGGCATCCTGGCGCTGATCCTCAACCTCACGTTCGCGACAGGTCTCTCCGCCGTGCCGGCGCGCGCCGATCCGGTCACGGTCGCCGCGCTGGGCGACAGCCTGACGGCGGGCTACGGGCTGGCGCCGGACGAGGGCTTCGTGCCCGCGCTCCAGGAATGGCTCGACGCGAACGGGGTCGCGGCGCGGGTCGTCAATGCCGGGGTCTCGGGCGACACCACGGCGGGCGGGCTGGCGCGCGCCGGCTGGGCGCTGGCGCCGGAGGTGCAGGCGGTGATCGTGGCGCTCGGCGGCAACGACCTGCTGCGCGGCCTGCCGCCCGAGGAGGCGAAGGCGAACCTCGCCGGCATCCTCGACCTGGCGCGGGCGCGCGGCCTGCCCGTGCTGCTGATCGGGATCGCCGCGCCGGGCAATTACGGGCCGGACTACCGCGCCGCCTTCGACGCGATCTGGCCGGCGCTGGCGGCGGAGTACGGGGCGCTGATGATCCCCGACTTCCTCGCCCCGGTGAAGGAGGCGGTCGGGGCCGGGACGCCGCCCGCGGCGCTGATGCAGGCCGACATGCTGCATCCCACCGCCGAGGGCGCGCGGCTGATCGCGGCGGCGGTCGGGCCAAAGGTCGCCGAGCTGGTCGCGATGGTCCGCTAGGCCGGGCGCGGCGCGCGGCCGGGCGCGCGCCCTGCACCCTGCACCCTGCGCCGGGATCGTCCGGGCCTGTCTATTCGCAGGCCAGCCCGTCCCGGTCGCGGTCGAGGCCGTAGACGTCGCGGCCGACCACCGTGGCGACGCCCCACAGATAGGCCGGCCCGTCGCCGCTGCCGCCGCCGCAATCGACGTCCCGGGCGACGGGCACGCAGGCATCGGCATAGTTGGGATCGCAGTCCTCGGCCTCTGCCGCGCCCGCGGGCGCGATCAGGATGGCCAGGGCAAGCACCGCACCACGCATCGCGAACGCCCTCCCGTGAAGGATCCGTTAACCATCCTTAACGTGGGGCCTGCGGGGGGCGGCGGCAAGGGGCCGGGCGCGGCGCGCGGGCGCGCCTGCCGCGCGCAGCGGGAACGATCCGTCAGGCTTTCCGAACGGAAGGTTAACCGACTCGGTGCCCTCAATGAAATCAATGACATGGCAGGGTGTCCCAGCGTGGGACACCGCCGCATGGCGGGGTTTTCCCCGCCGCCCGCTTTACCTCCGCCCGGCCAGCGGCTAGGCCTGCGCCCATGCCCGGCCCCGCTTCCGACCTCCTGCTCGACCGTTTCCGCGCCCTGCTCGGCCCGGCGGGCGTGCTGACCGGGGCCGACACTGCCGGCTGGTCGCGCGACTGGACCGGCCAGTATGCCTGGACGCCGCGCGCCGTGCTGCGGCCGGGCGCGACGGAGGAGGTCGCCGCGGTCCTGCGGCTGGCCGCCGAGGCGGGAACGCCGGTCGTGCCCTGCGGCGGCCGCACCGGCCTCGTCGGCGGCGCCGAGGCCGAGGGGCGGCTGGTCCTGTCGCTGGAGCGGCTGAACCGCATCCGCGCGCTGAAGCCCGGGGCGCGGGTCGTGCTCGCCGAGGCGGGCGTCACCCTGACCCGCCTGCACGAGGCGGCGGCCGAACACGGCCTCGTCTTCCCGCTGACCTTCGGCGCCCGCGGGTCGGCGACGGTGGGCGGGGTGCTCTCGACCAATGCCGGCGGCTCGAACGTGCTGCGCTACGGCTCGGCGCGCGGGCTCTGCCTCGGGATCGAGGCGGTCCTTGCCGACGGCCGCGTGCTCGACCTTATGTCGGAACTGCGCAAGGACAACACGGGCTACGACCTGCGCGACCTCTTCATCGGGGCGGAGGGGACGCTCGGCGTCATCACCGCGGCCGTGTTCCGGCTGTTCCCGGCCCCGCGCGCCTACGCCACGGCGACGGTGGCGATGACCTCGCTTTCCGCCGCGCTGGACCTGCTGAACCGTCTCCAGGAAGAGACGGGCGGCGCCGTCGAGGCCTTCGAGTTCATGCCCGCCCGCTACATCGACCGCCTCGCCGAGGCGCGCCCCGACCTCGGCGCGCCCTTTCCCGCCCGCCATCCGGTGACGCTCCTGGTCGAGATCGGCGCGACCAGCCCCGGCGATGCCGCGCCGGGGCCGGATGGCTCGGTGCCGGTCACCGACCGGCTGGAGGCGGCGCTTGCCCGCATGATGGAAGAGGGCACGGTCGCCGACGCGGTGATCGCCCGCTCCGGGGACCAGCGCCGCCGCATGTGGGCGCGGCGCGAGGCGGCGGCCGAGATCACCGTCGGGCGCGGCCCGATGGTGGACTGCGACGTGTCGGTCCCGCTCGACCGGGTCGGGGACTTCCTGACCGGGATGGAGGCGCGCCTCGCCGCCCTCGATCCCGGCGCCACCGACTTCGTCGTCGCCCATCTCGGCGACGGCAACATCCACTGGTCGGCCTACGTGACGCGCGACGATCCCGACCTCGAGGACAGGATCCGGGCCGAGGCCGACCGGCTGGCGGTGGCGCTGGGCGGAAGCTTTTCCGCCGAGCACGGGATCGGCCTCACCAAGCTCGCCTCGATGCGCCGCCACAAGGATCCGGTCGCGCTCGACCTGATGCGGCGCATCAAGACCGCGCTCGATCCCGACGGCATCCTCAACCCGGGAAAGACGGTGCCGGAGTGAAGGGGGTCCGCGCGATCCTCGCCGATCCGGTCCTGCGCCTTGCGGTGCTGGCCCTGTTCCTCTACGGCGCCGGGATCGCCTCGGTGGCGCCCTACCAGTCGCTCGTCGCCCTGGGGCGCCTCGGCCTGTCGGAACAGGCCTATTCCGTCGTCCTCATCGCCGGATCGCTGAGCGCCGTCGCCGGGGCGCTGGGCGTCGGGCTGATCGGCGACCGGCTGAACCGGCGGCGGTCGGTCGCCATGATGTCGGCCGCGGTCTGGGCGGCGGGGGCGGCGGCGATCTGGCTGTCGGCCACGCCGGCGGCGTTCGTCTTCGGCCATGTCCTGCTGCTGCCGCTCGGCGGCACGCTGTTCGGGCAGATCTTCGTCCTCGCCCGGCTGGCCGCCGCCGACCATCCCCTGCGCGACGACATCATGGCCGCCGTCCGCGCGATCTTCGCGCTGCCCTTCATCCTGATCCTGCCGCTGTGGTCGATCGCCGTCGCCGGCGGCGTCAGCCTGCTGGCGGTCTATGCGTTCTGCGCCGTCACCGGGCTCGGGGCGCTGGCGGCGATCGCCCTCGGCTGGCCGCGCGACGACAGCCTGCCCCCGGTGACGGTGCGCACGGATTTCGGCTCGGCCTTCCGGGCGCTGGTGCAGGGATCGGTGCTCGCGCGGCTCGTCGCGCTGAGCTTCGCGAAGTGTTCGGTCCTTCTCTACATGGTGCTGCTCGGCCCGCTCCTGACCGGCGAGGGGCGGCCCGAGGCGCAGGTGGCGCTGTTCGCCGGCCTTGTCGCGGGGTTCGAGATCCCGGTCATGCTGGGCGTCGGCCCGGCGCTGCGCCGGCTCGGCCGGTCGCGGCTGATCCTTGCCGGCACCCTTCTGCACGGGGGGTTCCTCCTCGGCCTGCCGCTGCTGGCGGCGCATCCGGCGCTGTGGGCGCTGACGCTGCCCGCGGCGCTCGGCGCCGGCGTCACCCTGTCGCTGCCGATCTCCTACGTGCAGGAGATGATGGCCGACCGTCCGGGGGCGGGTGGCGCGCTGATCGCGGTGAACCAGTTCCTCGCCGGCGTGGTGATGTCGGGCGTCTTCGCGCTTGGCACCGCGCTCGGCGGGTTCGGCCTGACCGCCGTGCTGGGCGCCGCCGCGGTGGTCGCCGGGGGGATCGCGATCATGATCCTCGACCGCCCGGCGCCCGCGCCCGCGCCCGTCACTCCACCGGGCGGATGAGCTTGCGGTCGAAGAGCCGCAGCACGGTGGCGAGATCGGCGCCGCGCCGGAGGATCTGGCCGTCCATCCCGATCACCGCGTACATGCCCTGCCGGCCGCGCAGCCGCGGCCGCTTCTCGATGCGGTAGAGCGGCGTCTCGGCGCTGCGGCGATAGACCGAGAACACGGCGGCGTCGCGCAGGAAGGACAGGGCGTAGTCGCGCCATTCCCCGGCGGCGACCATGCGCCCGTAGAGGCCGAGAATCGCGTTCAGTTCCGGCCTGTCGAAGGCGACCCGTTCGGCCTCGCGCCCGGGGAAGCTGAACAGGGTCGTCGTCTGGAATGTCATGACGGAAGTGTGACGCGGGGTCTGCCGCAAATCAAGCCGACCGGCAGGCGGCGCGCAGGAAAGCTGCGGACCGTCCGTTTCCTGCCGCAAAATGACCTTGCGCCGGGCGCTGTCTTTCCGTGACGCTGCCGCGTTCGCCCTGCACCTTCGCCGCCATAGCGAGAGACGCTAGGCCCCGGCGGCGCGGCCGACAGCCCCCACCCAAGCCCTTCCGCCGGGGCCACTCCATCTGATCAGGGCGCCCGCCGGCAACGGCGGGCGTCCGCCTTTCCGGGGGGCGTCAGCCGAAATCGCCGGCCATCGACCAGCCGCCGGGAACCGCCCCGCCATGGGCGTAGAACAGCCACAGCCGTTCGCCCGTCGCCGTCTCCACCCGCCAGTAGTCGCGCGGGCCGGACCGCCAGTCGGGATCGTCCAGCCACCATTCCGGCGCGATGCGCTCCGGCCCCGTCGCCGCCACCGTCACGAAGTCCCGCCGCCGCCAGCGGAAGCGGGCGGGCGGCATCGGGTCGTCGGGCGCGGCCACCGGCTCGGGCCGGAAGGTGACGACGGGGCGCGGCACCGGCGGCGCGGGCCAGCGGTCGTGCGGGGCGGACCAGGCCGCCGCCATGACCGTCGCCGCCTTCTCGGGGATGTGGCTGTCGGCCGGATGCAGCCGGGTGATCGCCTCGAGCCCCAGCCGGGTGCCCAGGCGCCCGATCAGGTCCTCCATCGCCGTGTCGGCGCCTGCCCCGCCGCGCCGCGCCACGGCCTCGGTCGCGGCGATCTGCCCGGCCACCTGCCGGGCATGGACCGGCTCGGTCACATGCGCCTCGATGCGGATCGCATCGATGCCGAAACCGGGATCGACCTCGCCCATCTTCAGCATCAGGAGCGGCCGGATGCGTTCGGCCTCGGCGGTCGGGCGGGCAAGCCCGATCTCGATCGCCTGCATCGTGTGATCGCTGCGCCAGAGCTGGAGCCGCAGGCGCCGCGCCCCGCGCCCGGCCGCCGCCAGCCGGCCCGACAGCGCGGGCAGCAGCCGGTCGATCCCGGCCATGATGTCCTCGGCAAGGCCGATCGGATCGGGCAGCGACAGGCGCACCGCGAAGTGCAGGGGCGGCCGCGCCGGCGAAAGCGGCTCGGGCTCCACCCCGAGCGCCTGGTCCAGCCGGCGGACCAGATCCGCGCCGAAGCGCCGGGCAAGCCCCGCGCGCGGCATCCCCATCACGTCCCCGATCCGCCGCAGGCCCAGCCGCGCCAGCCCCGCCACCGTGTCGGCATCGATGCGCAGCGCGGCCAGCGGCAGCGGCGCCAGCGCCGCCCGCGTATGCCCCGGCGGGGCGATCCGCGCCACCGGCTGCGGGGGCAGGGCGGGGGGCAGCGCGCCGCCCGTTCCGCCCTTCGTCCAGTGCCGCCGGGCGGCGCGCGAGCGGGTCGCGCGGGCCTCCTGGTCGATGGCGTCGCCCGACCGCGCCGCCGCCGCCTCGCGCCCGGCATGGCGCGCCAGCGCCCAGGCCGCGCCGGGCGTGTCGGCGATGCCGGCCTGCACGGTCAGGCCCAGCCTTGCGCAGTCGCCCGCGACCGCGGCCAGAACCCCCGCCTCGCCGCCGTAGAGATGCGCCGCCCCGGTCAGGTCGATCATCAGGCCGTCGGGCGGCTCCTCGCTGACCCAGGGGCTGAACCGCCCGGCCCAGCGCCGCAGGGCGGTGAGGAACTGCGCCTCGGCCTGCGGGTTGCGGAAGGCGGTGGCCAGGGAGGGGCAGATGGCGCAGGCGTCGCGCAGGGGCTGGCCGGGGCGCAGCCCCTCGGCCTCGGCAAGGTCGTTGAGCGAGGCCAGCACCTGCATGTTGCCGGCGTCGGCCACCACGGCGAAGGGCCGCGGCGGCAGGTCGCCGCTGCGGCGCAGGAGCCGTTCGGCCCCGAGGCGCGGAAACCAGAGCGACAGGATGCGGCGTGCGGGCATGGCGGCGGGGGCGGCGACGGGGGGCTGCGGCGGGAGCGGCGAAGGAGCGGCGAAGGGGCGGCGATGGCGGCGGGAACGGCGGCGGAACGGCAGGTGTTCTTCCTTTGTTCACAAGTACAGCGCCGCGCGGCCGGAGTCGAGTCGCTCAGGTGTAGGGCTGGCCCTGAAGGCCCAGCGCGCGCCGCATCGCCATCCAGTAGCCCGGCAGGCGCGGCGGGCGGTCGAGGTCGGCGACGATCTCCGCCGCATGGGCCGGCATCCGCTCGCGGGCGAAGCGGCGGCCCCAGTCGAGATAGGCCCCGGTATGCTCCGGGCGCAGGCGGCAGGCGCTGCCGACCAGCCCGGTGACCGTTCCGGCGGGCGAATACCATTCGTCCTGGATCGCCGTGACCGTGCCGCGGAACAGCGCCCCGACCATGCGCATCAGCCGCCGGTCCGAGAAGGTCAGCAGGAGGCGGCCCATCTCGGCGCGGGAATAGCCGATCAGGGGCGGAAAGGTATCGAAGAACACCGCCTCGCCATCCACCACGGCGAGATTCCGGATCGACGGGTGGAACCCGATCCGCTCGGGCCGCCCGGCCACCGCGGCCCAGAACCGCGCGATCACGTCCCCCGCCGCGTCCATCAGGCGGAGCGTGCCGGCGAGATCCTCGCGCTGCATCCCGTGCCGCATCATCGACGTGTCCGGCAGCGCCGCCTGGACGATCACCGGAACCAGCGCCGGCCCGCGGGAGAGCAGGCGGAACTCCGTCGCCGGAACGCGCACGCCCGCCCCGGCCAGCAGCGCCAGATAGGCCGCATGCGCCGCCGAGAGCCGCGCGGCCGCCGCGCGGTCGCCGAGGCTGCGATAGACCTTGATCACCCGGTCGGCGAGCGGGCCGTCGGCGGGACGGAACGGCACGCAGAAATAGCCCAGGCGCGCGGCGGCCACGCCGCGCCGCGCCGCATCCGCATCGATGACGCGCCAGAGCTCGTCCTCGCCTGCGCCGCCTTCCGCCTTCGCCTCCGCCATGGCGCCATCCTACCAGCGGCGCCGGCGGGGAACAGACCTGCACAGCGGGACTGCGAAAAAACACGTTCTGTCCGCGCGGCTTCGCCGGTATCGTCGGCTCAGCCGGCCGCAACGGGCCGGCCCCAGCAGGGAGACAGTACCGTGAAGATGACGAGTAGACTCGCCGTGGTTGCCATGCTTGCCGCCGGCGCGGCCTTCGCCGCCGAGGCGACCGATCCGACCGTCAAGGCCTGGCAAGAGGCGATGGGCGGCGGCGCCGGTCACGCGAAGACGCTCGGCGAGATGGCGAAGGGCGCGATGGCGTACGACGCCGCCGCCGCCGAGGCCGCCAAGGCCGCGCTGGTCGCCGAGGCGGCCGCCATCCCCGACCTCTTCCGCACCCAGGCGAGCGACCCGAAATCCAAGGCCAAGGCGGAGATCTGGGCGAACTACGCCGATTTCGAGGCCAAGGCGAAGGCCTTGGGCGACGCTGCGGCGGCGCTCGACACTTCCTCGCCCGAGACGATCGGCGCGGGCATGGCCGGCGTCGGCGGGGCCTGCAAGGCCTGCCACGAGACCTACCGGTCGTCCTGACGGGTGTTCCGGCGGCGCGTCAGCCGCAGAAGACGCGCAGGACGCGGCCGGCGGCATCGAACTCGATGTTCAGCCGGTCCTCGCGGAAGTCCATCGTCACCGCCTGGCCCGGTCGGATCATCCGCACCGGGCCGGGGAAGGTGATGGCGGCGAAATCGGCCTCGGTCTGGCCGACCAGCGACTGGTATCCGGCCGCGCCGCAGGCATCCGCTTCCGGCTGCGCCGCCGGCAGCGGCTCGCAGGCCGAGAGGGCAAGGGCCGCCCCAAGTCCGGTCAGGCAGGCACGCAGGGTCGTCGTCATCGTCGCTTCCTCCGCATCTTGCAGCCTCAGCCGCAGGTCAGGGCGGCCACGCGGCCGCCGGCATCCAGTCTGACGTTCAGCCGCGTGGCGCTGAAGTCCTCGGTGACCGCGTCGCCGGGACGGATCACCCGCGCGCCGACCGGCACGCCATAGGCCTGCAGCTCGGCATAGGGCTGGCCGACGAAGACCTGGAGGTCGTCGGCCCCGCAGGTGTCCTTCAGCCCGGCCGCCGCGCCGGCGCCGCCGAAGCCGGGGCCGATCGTGCCGACATAGAGCGGGACCGGCACCACGCAGCCGCCGAGCAGGAGGACGGCCAGGACGGCGGCACTGCGCGGCATGGACGGTCCCTTCCTCTCTCCCCGTTGCGTCGGCCCCCGCTTTGGCGGAAGGTCGCGCCAACCATAACGGGAGGATCGCGCCATGAGAACCCGCGCCGCAGTCGCCGTCGCCGCCGGAAAGCCGCTCGAGATCATGGAGGTCAACCTCGACGGGCCGAAGGCGGGCGAGGTTCTGGTCGAGATCAGGGCCACGGGCATCTGCCACACCGACGAATTCACCCTTTCGGGCGCCGACCCCGAGGGCCTGTTTCCGGCGATCCTCGGGCACGAGGGCGCGGGCGTCGTCGTCGATACCGGCCCCGGCGTCACCTCGGTGAGGAAGGGCGATCACGTCATCCCCCTCTACACGCCGGAATGCCGGCAGTGCCCGTCCTGCCTCAGCCGCAAGACGAACCTCTGCACCGCGATCCGGGCGACGCAGGGCAAGGGGGTGATGCCGGACGGGACCTCGCGCTTCTCCACGCTCGATGGCGATCCGATCCTGCACTACATGGGCTGTTCCACCTTCTCGAACTACACCGTCCTGCCCGAGATCGCGGTCGCCAAGGTCCGCGAGGACGCGCCTTTCGACAAGATCTGCTACATCGGCTGCGGCGTCACCACCGGGGTCGGCGCGGTGCTGAACACCGCCAATGTCGAGGCCGGGGCGAAGTGCGTCGTCTTCGGGCTGGGCGGGATCGGGCTGAACGTGATCCAGGGCCTGCGGCTTGCCGGGGCCGACATGATCATCGGGGTGGATATCAACCCCGCCCGCAAGGAATGGGGCGAGCGCTTCGGCATGACCCATTTCGTCAACGCCAGGGAGGCGGGGGCGGAGCTGGTGCCCCATCTCGTCAACATGACGAAGACGCCCTTCGACCAGATCGGGGGCGCCGACTATTCCTTCGACTGCACCGGCAATGTCGAGGTGATGCGGGCGGCGCTGGAATGCACCCACCGGGGCTGGGGCGTCTCGGTCATCATCGGGGTGGCGCCGGCGGGGGCGGAGATCCGCACCCGGCCCTTCCAGCTGGTCACCGGGCGGGTCTGGAAGGGCACCGCCTTCGGCGGCGCCCGGGGGCGGACCGACGTGCCGAAGATCGTGGACTGGTACATGCAGGGCAAGATCGAGATCGACCCGATGATCACCCACATCCTGACGCTGGACCGGATCAACGAGGGCTTCGACCTGATGCACCGGGGCGAGAGCATCCGCAGCGTCGTGGTCTACTGAGCGCCCTCCCACGGCGGCCTCCGGGGGCCCGCGTCCGGGGCCGGAGGGCGGCGCGGGAGGGGTGTCCCAGCGTGGGACACCCCATCAAGCCATTGGAATCACTGGAGGGACGGGTGCGGATTAACACCTCGTTAGGAATTGGTCCCGGTCGTTCCGGCATCTACTCCGGCACCAGGATCTCCCGCTTGCCGACATGGTTGGCCGGGCTGACCAGCCCCTGTTCCTCCATCTGCTCGACCAGGCGTGCGGCCTTGTTGTAGCCCACCCCCAGCTTGCGCTGGATGTAGGACGTGCTGACCTTGCGGTCGCGCAGCACGACCTGCACCGCCTGGTCGTAGAGCGCGTCGTCCCCGCCCTCGCCGCCGGGCCCGAGCACGAGGTCGATGTCGGCCTCGGCCTCCTCGTCCGGGCCCTCGACGACCCCCGACATGTATTCCGGCGGGCCGAAGCTCTTGAGGTGGCGGACGACCTCCTCGACCTCCTCGTCGCTGACGAAGGGCCCGTGGACGCGCGTGATGCGGCTGCCGCCGGCCATGTAGAGCATGTCGCCCATGCCGAGGAGCTGCTCCGCCCCCTGTTCGCCGAGGATGGTGCGGCTGTCGATCTTCGACGTCACCTGGAAGCTGATCCGGGTGGGGAAGTTGGCCTTGATGGTGCCGGTGATGACGTCCACCGAGGGCCGCTGCGTCGCCATGATGAGGTGGATGCCGGAGGCCCGCGCCATCTGGGCGAGGCGCTGGATGCAGGCCTCGATCTCCTTGCCGGCGACCATCATCAGGTCGGCCATCTCGTCCACGATGACGACGATGTAGGGCAGGGCGACGGGGGTGATCTCCTCGGTCTCGAAGACCGGCTCGCCGGTGGCCTCGTCGAAGCCGGTCTGGACGGTGCGCCGGAAGCTTTCGCCGCGCTCCAGCGCCTCGCGGACGCGGCCGTTGTAGCCCTCGATGTTGCGCACGCCCATCTTCGACATGCGGCGGTAGCGTTCCTCCATCTCGCCGACGACCCACTTGAGCGCGACGACCGCCTTCTTGGGGTCGGTGACGACCGGCGAGAGCAGGTGCGGGATGCCGTCATAGACGGAAAGCTCCAGCATCTTCGGATCGATCATGATGAGCCGGCATTCCTCGGGCGTCAGCTTGTAGAGGAGCGACAGGATCATCGTGTTGATCGCCACCGACTTGCCCGAGCCGGTGGTGCCGGCGATCAGCAGGTGCGGCATCTTGGCGAGGTTGGCCACCACCGGCTGGCCGGCGATGTCCTTGCCGAGCGCGAGCGGCAGGCGCATCTGGCTGTCGCCGAAGTCGCGGTGCGAGAGGATCTCGCGCAGCACGACCTTCTCGCGGTGGGCGTTGGGAAGCTCGATCCCGATGACCGAACGGCCGGGCACGGTGGAGACGCGGGCCGAGAGCGCGGACATCGAGCGCGCGATGTCGTCGGCAAGGCCGATGACGCGGCTGGCCTTCAGCCCCGGCGCGGGTTCGAGTTCGTACATGGTGACGACCGGGCCGGGGCGGACGCTGACGATCTCGCCCTTGACGCCGTAGTCGTCGAGCACGCTTTCCAGCATCCGCGCGTTTTCCTCGAGCGCCTCGTCGGAGAGCTGGTGGCGGGTGGCGGCTGGCGGGGCGGCGAGCAGCGACAGGGGCGGGATCTCGTAGGCCTGGGGGTCGTCGGTGAAGCGCAGCGCGGGCTGCGCCTCGGCCTGGGCGCGCTTCGACGGCGCGGCGGGGCGGCGCGTGGAATGGTGGACGACGCGGCGCGGCTCGGCGCCGGCGGCGGCGCGGGCGCGGCCGTCGGCCGGGAAGGCGATGCCGTCCTCCGCGCCCTCCGCCTCGTCGTCGTCCTCGTCGAGGCCGGCGAAGGCGTTGCGCTCGAAATCCGCCAGCGCGTCGGCGACCGGCGCGGGTATCGGCTCGGCGGCGCGGGGACCGAAGACGCCGGGGCCGCGCGCGGCGGCGGGCTCCGGCCGGGAGAGCGGCGGTTCCGGCCGGGCGAGCGGCGGCTCGGCGGGGGCGAGGCCGCGGCTGCGGACGGCATCGGCGATGCGGGCGCGGATGCGGTCCTCGGTCGGGGCCTCGGCGGCCCAGCCGGCGCGGGGGGCGGCGCCCTCGACCAGTTCGGGCAGGGGCGCGGCCGCCGCCGACTCGACAAGGCGGCGCAGCACGCCGGTCAGCCCGGCGCCGAAGCCGCGCGGGCGCCCGGCCGGCGCGGGCCGCGGATCGGCGCGCAGCGGGGCGGGTTCGGCGCGCGGGGCCTCCTGCGGCGCCCCGGCGCGCAGGACGGCGGTGCGCGGGCCCTGGGCCGGCGCCGCCGCCGCGGGCGGGGCCGCGACCGCGGCGGTGGCGGCGGAGGCTGCGAGGCGGCGGTCGCGGCGCGTCTCGGCCATGCGGCTGGCGCCGGCGATGCCGGCGGCGGCGCCGCGGCCGGCCGCGTTCACCAGCCAGGCATAGGTGGCGACGGTGCCGGTCCAGAGGAAGCGCGCGAAGGCGCGCCGTTCGCCCGCCACGAAGCCGGTGACATGGGAGAGCATGGCGAGCGAGGCCACGGCGAGGACGAGCGACAGGAGCTTCAGCCCCAGCCCGGCGCCGAAGGGCAGGATGCCGAGCAGCGCGCCGAGGATCGTGTCGCCGAACAGCCCGCCGAGGCCGAAGCTGTGGCCCCAGTCCGGCCCGGCGACCAGCGTCGAGGCATAGACCGACATCAGCGCGATGGCGATCGGGGTGAAGATGACGCGGTTGAGCGCCCGCTCCTCGCCGCGGTGGAGCATGAAGCGGATGCCCCAGGCGAGCAGCACGGCCACGATGCCCCAGGCGCCGTAGCCGGCGATGACGTAGAGCGGCGAGGCCACCGCCGCGCCGAAGCGGCCGAGCGCGTTCCGCGCCGGGGCGTCGGTCACCGCGAGCCAGCTCGGGTCCTCGGCCGAGTAGGTGGCCAGCATCAGCGCCGTCAGGATCCCGCCGGCGACGAGCGCCGCGCCGAGAAGCTCCTTGCCGCGCCGTTCGAGGGCGGCCTGCACCCCCTGATCCAGAAGCGGGTCGCGCCTGCGTGCCTGATAGGATGCCATGCCCTCGCCGTCCTTACGCATAGAGGCAGTCGCGGAGCCGCGTCAGCCCGCGCTGCAATTCGTCCTTCGGGGCCACCATGGCGACCCTGATGTAGCCGCGGCCGGGATTGCCCTGCCCGGCATCGCGGGCAAGGTAGGCGCCCGGAAGCACCTTCACGCCGGTCGCCCGCCAGAGCCTGACCGCCGCCTCCTCGCCGTCGCCGACCGGAAGCCAGAGGAAGAAGCCGCCCTCGGGGCCGCGGTAGCCCTGCATCCCGGCGAAGACCGCGTCGGCCAGCCGGTACTTTTCCTGATAGAGCGCCAGCGAGGCCGCGACATGCGCCTCGTCCGACCAGGCCCGTTCGGCCACCCTCTGCAGCGGCAGGGGCAGGGGCGCGCCGCCGTAGCTGCGCAGCTGGCGGAAGCGGGCGATCGACTGCGGCCCGCCGGCGACGAAGCCCGAGCGCAGGCCCGGCAGGTTCGACCGCTTGCTGAGCGAATGGAAGACGGCGACCTTCTCGGGGTCGGCGCCTGCCGCCTGCGCCGCCTGGAGCGCGCCGACGGGCGGCTCGCTGCGCCAGATCTCGGAATAGCATTCGTCGGAGAGCAGCGTGAAGCCGTGCCGCTCGCCAAGCGCCAAAAGGTCGGCGAGGTAGTCCGCCGGGGCGACCGATCCCTGCGGGTTGGCCGGCGAGCAGAGATAGGCGATGGCGGCGCGGGCGAGGATGTCGGCGGGAAGCGCGGCGTAGTCGGGCAGGAAGCCGGTCGCCGCGGTGGCGGGGACATAGACCGGCTCGGCCCCGACGGCCAGCGCGGCAGCGGCATAGACCTGGTAGAAGGGGTTCGGCATCAGCACGGCCGGGCGGCGGCCGTTCCGGGTTTCCGGGCAGAGCGCGAGGCAGGCGGCGAAGAGGCCCTCGCGGGTGCCGTTCAGCGCCATGATCCGCTCGGGCCCGAGGGCGACGCCGTAGCGGCGGCGGAGCCAGGCCGCGATCGCGGCCAGCAGCTCGGGCGTGCCCTCGTTCGGGGGATAGACGCCGAAGCCCGCGGTGGCGGCGGCGAGGATGGGGGCGACGAAATCCGGCACGCCGTGGCGCGGTTCGCCGATCGTCATCTCGATCACCTCGCCGCCGGGGGGAATGCCGTCGAGAAGCTTCCGCAGGCGCGGAAACGCATAGTCGCCAAGCCCGGAGAACCGCTCGGGGAACGCCATTGCTGCCTCTGTCGCCGGGGTCGTCGCGCCCCGTTCGCCGGCAAGCCTAGCGAAACCGTGATCGGCGGTCCAGAAAAAGCGATGCTTTCCGGCGGCTTGGGCGGCAGGGTTGTGGCATATCGGTTGGCCCGCCGGGCGGCGCGGGCGGAACCGGGCGCGCGGGCCGGGCCGTCACTCCCAGCCGCAGCGGGCGGAATAGACCTTCGGGTCGATCTCGGTGGTGATCGCGCGTTCCCGCCGCTTGCGGACCGATACGTGCCGGCGCAGCTCGTCGATCCTGAGGTTGCCGCCGTGCCAGGTGATGCGCGCGACGGGCGTCTTGATCGGCAGGACGGCGCGCCACTTGCGGCGCATGTAGGCGTAGGAGCGGGTGAAGTCCGACCGCAGCCGGTCCTTGAAGCCGTCGTTGTGGATGAGCGGCAGCGGCACGACATAGGCGCCCATGCCGGCGGCGCGGGCCTGCTGGACGATGTCGGTGCCGTAGAGATGGAAGCCCGGCAGGGCGGGATCGAAGCGCAGGCCCGAGGCGCGCCGCAGGATGATGGTGAGTTCGTCGAAGCTCTGCGCCGGGGTCGGGCCGGCGACCGGCTTGCCGATCAGGCCGCCGAGGCTGGAGCTCCAGACTTCGCCGACGCCGGCGCCCGTCCCGGCCTCGATGCCGTAGGGGGCGGCCACCGCCCAGGACGGATCGGCGCGGTCGAGTTCCGCCACCGCCTGCGACAGCCGCGCCCCCCAGCCGGGGGGCAGGTAGACGTCCTGATGGGCGAAGATGACATAGGGCGCATCGGTGGCGTCGAGGCCCCGGTTGTAGGCCACGCCGGCGCTGGCGGCGCCGCGCTCGACATGGACGGCGACTCCGTCGCGCGCCACGAGTTCCGAGGCGAGGACATGCGAGGCGAGCCGTTCGTCGTCGTTGCAGGCAACGACCACCGCGAACAGCGCCGCGGCCGTGTTGCGCACCGAGGGGATGGACTCACATCTGGACACGCGGCCGACCCTAACACACCCGTTCCGGCGTCCCACCGGCACGGCCCGCGCCCGGCGCCGCACTGGGCCGATCCCGGAAACGGACGCGTTCATGTCGCCCGTTCGGTTGAAATCCGCAAGACAGTGGCCCGCCAGACGTGCGATCGCCGGCGGAGGTCTGCCGGCGGCGGATCAGGCCGGGCCGGCAGAGAGCGCGGCCTCGGCCGCCGCACCAAGCCGGAGCAGGCGCTCCTCGGCCCCCGCCGGCGCCAGGAGCGAGAGGCCGCACATCGGCGCCGCCGCGGGCAGGGTCAGCGCGCAGACCCCCATCAGGTTCGCGATCCGCGTGTTGCGCAACGCAAGCAGGTTCTCGCGCGCGAAGTAGTCCGGGTCGGCAAGCAGGCGCGCCGCGTCGGGCGGCAGGATCGCCGAGGTCGGCACCAGTGCCGCGTCGAAGGCGGCCACCGCCTCGGCCCAGGCGGCGCGCAGCGTGCCGAGCCGGTCCCAGGCGCGGACGAAATCGGTGCCGCGCGCGGCGGCCCCGCTGCGGAACCTGTCCCTGACCGGGGCGAACATCTTCTCGGGCGCAGATTCGATGGCGTCCTCCCAGGTCGCGTAGGCCTCGGTGGCAAAGAGGATCCCCGAGAGGTCCCAGGCGGCGGGCACGGCCGGGATCGCGCGCCGCCGCACATCCGCCCCCGCGGCGCCGAGCGCGGCGACCGCCGCCTCGAAGGCGGCGAGGGGCTCCTCACGGCAGTCGCGCAGCGCGTCCGTCACGACGAGGAGCCGCGCCCCGCGCAGGGTGGCGCCGCGCAGGTCGGCGGGACGGCGGCCCTCGAGTGCGGCGAGCATCAGCGCCGCATCCTCGACCGTGCGGGTCAGCGGGCCGACGGTGTCGAAGCGCGCCACCAGCGGCACCACGCCGTCGAGCGGCAGGCGGCCATGGGTGGTCTTGAGCCCGACGAGGCCGTTCCAGGCGGCCGGGATCCGCACCGACCCGCCGGTGTCGGAACCGACCGCGGCGGCGGCGAGGCCGAGCGCCACCGACACCGCGGCGCCCGAGGACGATCCCCCCGGCGTGCGCGGCGGGTCGAGCGCGTTGGGCGGCGTCGCGGTGACGGGGTTCACCCCGAGGCCCGAGAAGGCGAGTTCGGTCATGTGGGTCTTGCCGAGGCAGACGAGGCCCGCCGCGGTGGCGTTGGCCAGCACGCGCGCGTCGCGGCGGGGGGTGCGGCCGGCCAGCAGGGCCGAGCCCGCCTCGGTCGGCGTGCCGGCGGTGTCGAAGAGGTCCTTCCACGAGACCGGCACGCCGTCGAGCGGCCCGCGCAGGAGCCCGCTGCGGGCCCGGCCGGCGGCGGCCGCGGCCTCGGCGCGGGCGCGTTCGGGCGTGGTGCGCGCGTAGATGCGCGCCGCCTCGGGATGGGCGGCGATGGCGGCGAGGAAGGCCTCGGTCAGCGCGACCGGATCGATCCGCCCCGCCGTGATGCCGCGCCCGAGCTCTGCCGCGCCCGCCGTCAGCCAGTTGCCGTTCATCGCCGCCTCCGCTGTCGCGCGGGCGAGGGTAAGGGCGGCGCCGCGCATGGACAATCCCGGCGCCGCGCCCCACATTCGGGCCCATGCGACCCGATTTCGACGTGCTGATCGCCGGCGGGGGCCTGAACGGCCCCGCGCTCGGCCTCGCGCTGGCGGGCGTCGGCCTGTCGGTCGCGGTGATCGACGCGCGGCCCGCCGCCGCCCGGGCGCAGGAGAACTTCGACGGGCGGGCCTATGCGCTGAACATCGGCTCGAAGCGGCTGCTCGAGGGGATCGGCGTCTGGCCGGCGCTTGCGCCGCACAGCACCCCGATCCTGCGCATCGTCACCGAGGACGGCCGGCCGGGCGAGGCGCCCTCGCCGCTGCGGCTGGCCTTCGACGCGGCCGAGATCGAGGAAGGCCCGATGGGCTTCATGGTCGAGGACAGGCACCTCTACCGCGCCTTTCTCGACGCGATGGAAAGGCAGGCGGGGCTGGTCCACCTGCCCGGCGCGGCTGTGGCGGAACAGGCGGCCGGGCCGGCGGTGGCGGAGGTGGTGCTGGAGGGCGGCCGGCGCCTGACCGGGCGGGTGCTTGCCGGCTGCGACGGCCGCGCCTCGGGCACCGCGCAGCGCGCCGGGATCGGGCGCACCGGCTGGGGCTACGGCCAGACGGCGCTGGTCTGCGCCGTGACCCACACGCGGCCGCATGGCGGCACGGCGCGGCAGGTCTTCCTGCCGGGCGGGCCGCTGGCGGTCCTGCCGCTGCAGGGCGAGCGGTCCGCCATCGTCTGGAGCGAGGCCGACGCGGCCGCCGCGGCGATCGCAGACCTCGACGACGCGGCCTTCCTTGCCGTGCTGCGCGACCGGCTGGGCGGCGTGCTGGGAGAGATCGCGCTGTCGGGCGGGCGGTTCACCTATCCGCTCGGCCTGTCGCTGGCCGAACGCTATGCCGCGCTGCGGGTGGCGCTGGTCGGCGATGCCGCGCACGGCGTCCACCCGGTCGCCGGTCAGGGGCTGAACCTCGGCCTGCGCGATGTCGGGGCGCTGGCGCAGGTGCTGACCGACGCGCACCGCCGCGGCGAGGATATCGGCGCGCTCGACGTGCTGAAGCGCTACGAACGCTGGCGGCGGTTCGATGCGACGCTGCTGGCGATCGGGATGGACGGGGTGACGCGGCTGTTCTCGAACGACAACCCGCTGCTCAGGGCGGCGCGAGACCTCGGCATGGGCGCGGTCGGGCAGATGCCAGGGCTGCGCCGGGCCTTCATCCGGCAGGCGGCGGGGCTGTCGGGCGAGCTGCCGCGGCTGAACGCGGGGCTGGCGCTCTGAGGGCGGGAGAGGCGCGACACGGCGCCGGGCCGTTCAATGGACTGAACGTATCGGATAGGATCAGGGACGGCGGGACCGAAGGGCCGAGGGGCCGTCGGATCGCGTTGCCCCGAGGGGTGCGGGCCGCCTCGCATGTCATTGGCGGGCGATCCGGCCAAAGCCCGCGTTCGCGCCGCGTCCGCCTGCGTCACCGGACCGCGCGAAGCTTGCAAACCTGCCGCGGCGGCCTAAGCTGGCCATGGTCGGTGCGCGCACGGGGTTGCCCGGCCCCCTGGGGGGAAGCAGCATGAATCCGAGGCTGGCGCCGATGCTGATTCTCGCCGGTCTGCCGGCGCCATCCCCCGGCATCGCACAAGGAAACGACGCCGCGCGCGGGCAGGAGCTTTTCCCGATCCGCTGTGGCCAATGCCACGCCATCGGCGAAGGCAGCGAGTCGAAGGCCGGACCGAACCTCGCCGGGCTGATGGGCCGCCCTGCCGGCACGCTGGAAGGATTCGACTATTCGGACGCGATGAAGGCGTCCGGGATCGTGTGGTCGGAAGACGCGCTGAAATCCTTCCTGGCGGCTCCGCGCAAGGTCGTACCGGGGACAAGGATGAACTTCAACGGGCTGAAGCGGCCCGGAGAGACCGAGGCCATCGTCGGCTACCTGATGCAGGCGACGCAGTAGGGCCGGCACAGGGGGACCGGGCGGGGAAACCGCCTCACTCCAGCGCCCGCGCCTCGTCCACCAGCATCACCGGGATGCCGTCGCGGATCGGGAAGGCGAGCTTCGCCGCGCGGCTGACAAGCTCCTGGCGCGCGGCATCGTAGCTGAGCCGCGCCTGCGTCACCGGGCAGACCAGCGCCTCGAGCATCCGGCGGTCGAAGAGCGGCGCCTCGGGCGGCGGCGGCGCCGCCTCCGGCGCGGTCCCTGCCGGCGCGGTCGCTTCCGGCCCGTTCCCTGCCTCCGTCTGCCGCGCGTCCCCGCCGGTCATTGCATCGTCTCCTCGCCGGTGCCGCGCAGGGCATATTCCATCAGGGTGACAAGGGTCTCGCGCCGGGTCTGGAGCGTCGGCGCCTCGAGCAGGGCCTGCTTGTCCTCGGGTTCGAAGGGGCAGAGCATCGACAGCGAGTTGACCAAGAGCTCGGGTTCGGCCTCCTTGAGGCTGTCCCAGTCGGTGGACAGGTTGCGCGCGGCGAAGAACCGCCCCAGCAGGTGCAGGAACGGCCCGCGGCGGAAGCCCGCATCCTCCTCCGGGGGGCCGCGGTCGCGGTCGAACCCGTCCCAGGCGACCTCGGCCCGGATATAGGGCGAGAAGCCCTCGACCTCGCGCCCGAAGCGGAAGCGCGACACGCCGGTGAGGGTGATCATGTAGCGGCCGTCCTCGGTTTCCGAGAAGGCGGTCAGCCGCCCGGCGCAGCCGATCGCGGAGAGGCGCCGCGTGCCCTTCGGCCCCTTCACCGGCTGGATCATCCCGACCAGCCGGTGCTGCGTCTTCATCGTGTCGTCGAGCATCGCCAGATAGCGCGGCTCGAAGATGTGCAGGGGCAGGCGCGTGCGCGGCAGGAGCAGCGCCCCGGGAAGCGGGAACAGCGGGATCGTCTCTGGCAGGTCGAAGGCGCGCATCCCGTGAACCTAGACCGGCGCGGCCCGCCGGCAATCGCCGGCGCTGCCGGATGTCAGGCGAAGATCATCGACGACAGGCGCCGCCGGCCCTTCAGCACGATCGGATCGGTCGGCTTCAGCGCGTCGAAGATGGTGAAGAGCTGCGTCTTGGCGGCGCCGCCGTTCCATTCGCGGTCGCGGCGGAAGAGCTCGAGAAGCTGGTCCACCGCCTCCTCGATCCGGCCCGCCCCGTGCAGCGCCGTGGCATAGTCGAAGCGCGCCTGATGGTTGCCGGGATCGGCATTCACCGCCGCCTCGAGATCGGCGAGCGGGCCGGCCTTGGCCGCCTGGCGGGCGAGCGCGAGCTGGGCGCGCGCGGCCTCGATGGCGGGGGCCCTGGCGATCGCCGCCGGGGCGGCGGCGAGGAAGCCCTCGGCCTGGTCGAGATTGCCGAGCGCCAGATGCGCCCGCACCATGCCGGCATAGGCATCGGCGTTCTCCGGCTCTTCGCCGAGGATCGCCGCGAAGGTCTCGGCGGCGTCCACCGCCGCGCCCTCGGCCAGCATCGCCTCGGCGGCCTCGATCGCCGCGGCGAGCCCGCCGTCGCCGGCCAGCGCGGCAAGCTTGTCCACGAAGGCCCTGACCTCGGAACCCGCGATGGCGCCCTGGAAACCGTCCACCGGCTGGCCCTGCCAGAAGGCATAGACGGTCGGGATCGACTGGATGCGGAGCTGCGCGGCGATGCGCTGGTTCCTGTCCACGTCCACCTTGGCGAGGCGGACCTTGCCCTTCGCGGCGGCGACCGCGGCCTCGAGCAGCGGGCCGAGCGTCTTGCAGGGCCCGCACCACGCGGCCCAGAAATCGACGATCACGGGCACCTGTTTCGAGGCCTCGATCACGTCGGCCATGAAGGTCGCCTCGGACGAATCGAAGATGACGGGCGGGGCGTCCTGCCCGGCCGGTCTGGCGTTCATTTCAAGCATGTCTGTCCCCGTGCGGATGACGAAGGGAGTCGGGCAACAGATGGATCATGCCCGGCGGGGTTGCAAGGGCGCGCGGGCGCTAACCGCGCAGCGCGTCGGTCACCCGCACCAGTTCGGCGCTGATCCCCGGCTCGCTCAGCGCGTGGCCGGCGACCGGGATCATCCGCAGGTCGGCCCGGCGCCAGGCCCTGCCGAGCCGCCAGGCCGAGACCGGCGGGCAGATCATGTCGTAGCGGCCCTGCACGATGGTGCCGGGAATGTCGGCGATGCGGCCGATGTCGCGCAGGACCTGGCCGTCCTCCTCGAGGAAGGCGTGGTTGAGGAAATAGTGGTTCTCGAGCCGCGCGAAGGCGCGGGCATAGTCGGCCGGCGCCTCGCCCAGCGGGCCCTCGTGGTCGATCGAGGCGAGCGCGTTCTCCCACGCCGCCCAGGTGCGGGAGAAGCGCGTCTCGGTCATCAGGTCGCCCGAGAAGAGCCGGCGGCCGTAGGCGGCGATCAGGTCGTGGCGTTCGGATTCGGGGACCGCGCCCGCGAATTCGTGCCAGAGGTCGGGCCAGAAGGCCCCCGCCCCGCCGCCGTAGAACCAGCGCAGTTCCGCCTCGGTGGCGAGGAACACCCCGCGCAGGATCAGGTGGACGGCGCGCTCGGGATGCGCCTGGGCATAGAGCAGCCCCAGCGTCGCCCCCCAGCTGCCGCCGAAGATGATCCAGCGGTCGATCCCCAGCGCGCGGCGGATGCGCTCGATGTCCTCGACGAGGTGCCAGGTCGTGTTCGCCTCGACCGAGGCATGGGGGCGCGACCGGCCGCAGCCGCGCTGGTCGAAGAGGACGACGCGGTAGGCCGCGGGGTCGAAGTAGCGCCGCATCGCCGGCGAGCAGCCGCCGCCCGGCCCGCCATGCAGGACGACGACCGGAATGCCCTGGGGATGGCCGCACTGTTCGACATAGATGCGGTGCCCGTCGCCCACGTCCATCAGGCGCTGATCGAAGGGTTCGATCTGCGGGTAGAGAAACGCGACGGCGCGCTTATGTCCTGCGTTGCGGTCCATCCGGCGAGTATATAGCTGACTTGGCCGGGTGCGCCACCTTGGGCCGCGAAGGAGGACGAGATGCAGGACGCAATTCTGACCGTCGATGACGCGGAAGTGGCGAAGTTCCAGGCAATGGCCGCCGAATGGTGGGACCCGGAGGGCAAGTTCAAGCCGCTGCACATGCTCAATCCCTGCCGGCTGGACTACATCACCCGGCAGGTCGCCGCCGAGTTCGGCCGCGATCTCGCGCGGCCCGCACCCTTCGCGGGGCTCAGGGTGCTCGACATCGGCTGCGGTGGCGGGCTGCTCAGCGAGCCGATGGCGCGACTCGGCGCCGAGGTCGTCGGCGCCGACGCCGCCGAGCGCAACATCCCCGTGGCGCGGCTGCATGCCGAGCAGATGGGCCTTTCCATCGACTACCGGCACAGCACGGCCGAGGCGCTGGCGGCCGCGGGCGAGAGCTTCGACGTGGTGCTGAACATGGAGGTGGTCGAACACGTCGCCGACCCGCCGGGGTTCCTTGCCGTCTGCCGCGACCTGCTGCGCCCCGGCGGGCTGATGATCTGCTCGACGCTGAACCGCAACGCGCGGAGCTTCCTCTTGGCGATCGTCGGGGCGGAATGGGTGATGCGCTGGCTGCCGAAGGGCACGCACGACTGGGCGCGTTTCATCACGCCCGACGAGCTTTACGCCATGCTGCGGGCGGCCGGGCTGGACCCGGTGGACCGCAAGGGATTCGTCTTCAGCCCGCTGTCCTGGTCGTGGTCGCTGAGCGAGCGCGACCTGTCCTGCAACTACGTGACGGCGAGCGTCCGGCGGTAGCGGGGGCGGGAGCGGGGGCGGCGGCGCGGGCGCGTCCCTAGTCCCCGGCCAGCCTGGCGCGCAGGTCGCGCAGGACCGGCAGCGCGGCGCGCACCCGGTCGGCGCCGATGCCGTTCACCACGTCGGCGAGGAGCGGCGCGATGGCGGCCAGCGCGGCGTCGCGCGCGGCGCGCCCGGCCGGGCTGATCGAGACCAGCTTGCGGCGCGCGTCGTCCCAGTCGGGGCGGATGTGGACATGGCCCGCCCATTCCAGCTTCGACAGCGTGTTGGTCATCGCCCCGCGGGTGACGTGGAAGGCGTCGGCCAGCTGCGCGGGAGAGCGTTCGCCGATCGCGGCGAGGTGGTTCAGGACCGAGAAGTGCGACAGTTCCATCCCCCGCGGCAGGGCCCGCGACACCCGCGCGCGCGCCAGCTGGTCGGCCATGAAGACCTCTGAGAACAGCGCCGCGGCAAGCGATTCGGCCGGGTCGGTCATTCCGGCCCCGCGAAGTCGCGGTCATGCGTCAGCGAGGGCACCCGCCCGCGCGCCGCCGCCACGGCGGCGGGGTCGAGCGTCACGAGGGTGACGCCGGGCTCCGTCCCGCCGTCGGCCACCACCTCGCCCCAGGGCGCGACCGCCAGCGAATGGCCGTGGGTGCGCCGCGGGCGGCCGTTGTGGGGGGCGTGGCTGCCGGTCTGGGCCGGGGCGAGGACCCAGGCGCCGTTCTCGATGGCGCGGGCGCGGACCAGCGTCTCCCAGTGCGCGGCGCCGGTGGTGTCGTTGAAGGCGGCCGGCACGGTCAGGATGGTGGCCCCGGCCTGCGCCAGCCGCCGGTAGAGATGCGGGAAGCGGACATCGTAGCAGATGCTCAGGCCGATGGTGCCGAAGGGCGTCCGCGCCAGAACCGCCCGCCCGCCGGGGCGGTAGGCCGCGGATTCGCGGTACTGCTCGGTCTCGGAGACGTTGACGTCGAACATGTGGATCTTGTCGTAGCGCGCGGCCACCATCCCGTCGGGCGCGATCAGGAAGGAGCGGTTGGCGAAGCGCCCGCCGGCGTCGCCGGTCTTCAGCGCCAGCGACCCGATCAGGAGCCAGATGCCAAGCTCCGCCGCGTCGGCGCGCAGGGCGGCGAGGGTGGCATCCGCGGCCTCGTGGCTCAGCACCCGGTCCTGGTGCGCGCGGTCCGAGGACAGGCAGTTCGTCGCCTCGGGCGTCAGCACGAAGCCCGCCCCGGCGGCCGCCGCCTGCCGCACCAGGCCGCGCGTCACCGGCAGGTTCGCCGCCGGATCGTCGGTCACGTTCAGCTGGACCAGCGCCGCCCTCACGCCGCGCCCCCGAGCAGCGCGTCGAGCCGCCCCTCGCTGTCGAGCGCGTGCAGCTCCATGCAGCCGCCGACATGGACCCCGCCGATGAAGACCTGCGGCACCCTCCGGTCGCCGCCCGTCCGGCGCGCCATCTCGTCGCGCAGCGCCGGGTCCTCGGTGACGTCGGTTTCCTCGTAGGGCACGCCCTTGCGGTCCAGGAGCCGCTTGGCGGCCAGGCTGAAGGCGCACCAGGGCGAGGTGAAGATTTCGACGCGCGGCATCGGGGGTCCCTTTCGGCACAAGACCTTACAGGGATCTAGGCGTCTTTCGCAACGCGCGCCAGCGCGAGCACGGCAACCTGCGTTGCGCCGGCGGCATGGCAGGCCTCGGCGCAGGCGGCGAAGGTGGCGCCCGAGGTCATCACGTCGTCCACGATCAGCACGGGGCGCCCGGCGATCCGCCCGGCGCGGCGGGGATGGGCGGCGATCGCGCCCGCGACGCCGGCGAAGCGGGCGTCGCGGCCGCGCCCGTCCTGGCTGCCGGTGAAGCGGCGGCGCAGCAGGAGGTCGGGGCAGTGCGGCAGGCCCGCCAGCCGCGCCACGCGCGCCGACAGCAGCGCCGCCTGGTTGTAGCGGCGGGTCAGCAGGCGCAGCCGGTGCAGCGGCACCGGCGCCACCACCATGTCCGGCCGCAGGAGCGGCGCGGCCGCCCGCCACATCCAGCGCGCGGCGGTCGCGGCGATGTCGGTGCGGTCGCCGTGCTTCAGCGCCAGCACGAGCGCGCGCCCGGTGCCGCCATAGACGAGCGCCGCCCGCCCCCGCGCCCAGGGCCGCGCCAGGGTCAGGCAGTCGTCGCAGCGTTCGGGCTGGCCGGTCGCCTCGCCCGGCAGGGGCGTGCCGCAGCTGTCGCAGACCAGCCCGGCGATGAAGCGCGTGTCGCGCCAGCAGTCCGGGCAGAGGCCGAAATCGGCGTCCGTTCCCGCGCCGCAGTTGAGGCAGCGCGGCGGATAGACCGCGGCGACAAGGCCGCGCAGCCCGGCGCGCAGCGCGCGCACCGCGCCCGGCCCCGGACGCAGGCGGCGGAGCAGCCCGGCTGCGTCGGGCGCCTCCGGCGCCCCCGGCGCCCACGTCCCGTCCGGCGCGGGTTCCGCCCGGCCGGCGGCAGAAGCGGTTTCCACTTCCGCCGCAAAGGCATTATGAGCGAGCGTCATGGCCGATCCCCTGCCCCGCCTGACCGACCGCCCGGCGCTCCTGCGCCAGCGCCGCCGCGCCGAGGCGGCGGGCATGGCGGGCTTCCTTCACGCCGCCGCCGCCGCCGAGCTGAAGGAGAGGCTCGCCGAGGTTAACAGGACGTTTACGGCACCCGCCGTGGTGACGGGGTTCCCCGGCCTCTGGGCCGGGGTGCTGCCGGGCGCGCGCATCGTGCCCGACGCGGAGGTGCTCGACCTTGCGCCGGGGGCGCATGACCTCGTCGTCCACGCGCTGGCGCTGCACTGGGCCGACGATCCGGTCGGCCAGCTGGTGCAGTGCCGCCGGGCGCTGGTGCCCGACGGGCTGTTCCTCGGGGCGCTCTTCGGCGGGCGTTCGCTGCAAGAGCTGCGCGCGGCGCTGGCCGCGGCCGAGGCCGAGGTGAGCGGCGGCCTGTCGCCCCGCGTCGTGCCGATGGCCGAGATCCGCGACCTCGGCGGCCTTCTCCAGCGGGCGGGCTTCGCGCTGCCGGTCGCGGACGCGGCGGTGCAGACGGTCAGCTATGCCGACATCTTCGCGCTGATGCGCGACCTGCGCGCGATGGGCGAGACCAACGCGATGGCGGCGCGGCGGCGGGTGCCCCTGCGCCGCGGCGTGCTGGCGCGCGCGGCGGAGATCTATGCCCGCCGGTGGCCGGCGCCGGAGGGCCGGATCGCGGCGACGGCCGAGACGATCTGGCTGACCGGCTGGGCGCCGGCGCCCTCGCAGCCGCGGCCGCTGCGCCCGGGATCGGCGGCGGCGCGCCTTGCCGATGCGCTGGGCGTCGCGGAACGGCCGGCCGGCGACCCGGCGGCGCCGGGCGCGGATTGACCCGGCGGCGGGGAGGGATATGTCACAGGGGCCCGCAACCGGGAAGGAACCGGCGATGAAGGACACCGCTGTCAGGCCCGCGGCCGCGCGGCTGGCCCACGCGCCGGCGGACCATCCGCCGGTGCGCGAGGCGCGGATCGGCGTGCTCGTCGCCAATCTCGGCACGCCGGACGCCACCGACTACTGGTCGATGCGGCGCTACCTGTCGGAGTTCCTCTCCGACCGCCGGGTGATCGACTATCCGGCGTGGAAGTGGCAGCCGCTGCTGCAGCTCATCATCCTGTCGAAGCGGCCCTTCACCTCGGGCGCCAACTACCGCTCGATCTGGAACGAGGCAGAGAACGAAAGCCCGCTGATGACGATCACCAAGCGTCAGGTGGCGGCCCTGCGCGCGGCGCTGGCGGCCGTCTATGGCGAGCGGGTGACGGTCGATTTCTGCATGCGCTACGGCAACCCCTCGACGGAAAGCGTCGTGCGCAGGATGGTCGCCGAAGGCTGCGAGAAGATCCTGTTCCTGCCGCTCTATCCCCAGTATGCGGGCGCGACCTGGGCGACGGCGAACGACCAGTTCTTCCGCGCGCTGATGAAGGAACGGCGCCAGCCCGCCGTGCGCGTGGTGCCGGAATATTTCGACGACCCGGCCTATGTGGACGCGCTGGCGGCCTCGGTCGAGCGCGCCTATGCGGGGCTGGAGCGGCGGCCCGACGTGCTGGTCGCCTCCTACCACGGGATGCCGCGCCGCTACCTGATGGAGGGCGACCCCTACCACTGCCAGTGCCAGAAGACGACGCGCCTGCTGCGCGAGAGGCTGGGCTGGCCGGAGGGCAGCATCGACACCACCTTCCAGTCCGTGTTCGGGCGCGAGGAATGGCTGCGCCCCTACACGGTGGAACACGTCGCCGCGCTGGCGCGGGCGGGACGGCGGCACATCGCGGTGATCTCGCCGGCCTTCGCCGCCGACTGCATCGAGACGCTGGAGGAGATCAGCGGCGAGATCCGCGAGGCCTTCATCCATGCGGGGGGCGAGGGCTTCACCTACATTCCCTGCCTGAACGACGACCCCGCGCATATCAGCGCGCTGGCCGGGCTGGTGCAGCGCAACCTCGCCGGCTGGATCGGCTGAGGCCGGGGCGGCGCCGGCGGGGGCGCGCAAAGGCGCCCCGGCGCGCGATTTCAGTTGTTGGCCGTCAGCGGGTCGATGATCGTCGGGATCTCGGTGATGGCCGAGACCGGGATGCCGCTCAGTTCGCTGTGGCGGCGGATGTCGGCCTCGTCCTCGGCGAGATAGACGCAGAACGTCTTGTCGGCCGCGACGTAGGAATGCTGCCACTGGATCGACGGGCCGATGCTTGCCAGCGCCTGGTTCGAGGCCCGCGCCGCGCCGCAAAGCTCGGTCAGCGAGAAATCGCCCACACCCGGGATCGCCCGTTCGATCATGAACCTCTTCATCGCCGCGTCCTCCTGTCCGGTTGGCCTGGCCCGAGCATTGCGCGCCCCGGCCCGAAGGCGAAGTTCAATTTTGTTGCAGCGGCAAAAGGCAGGCTTTACCTTTCCGGCTCCGGCCGGGGAGCCGCGGATGCCAACGGTGTCGCACCTGAAGGCGCTACAGGCGCTGGAACTGGCCGTGCGGGAAAGGTCCCTGCGCGCGGCCGCGGCGCGGCTGGGGATCACGCCGGCTGCGGTCGGCCAGCGGATCCGCGCCCTCGAGGACCATCTCGGGGTGGTCCTGCTGAAGCGGGGCCCGGCGGGACTGGAGCCGAGCCCGGAACTGGCCGCGGCGCTGGACGACCTGCAGGCGGGGTTCGCGGCGCTCGAACGCGCCGCCGGGATGCTCGACCTGCGCCGGCCGGGCGAGATCCACATCGTCGCCGATCAGGACTGGGCCGATCTGTGGCTCCTGCCGCGGCTGCCCGCCTTCCGCCGCGCCAATCCCAACATCCTGTTCAACATCAACGGGCTGGGCGACGTGCCGCTGCGCATCGGCGCGCCCGACCTGCGCGTCGCACGGGACGGCGGCGCCGGCGAGATCCTGTTTCCCGACCTGCTGGTCCCGATCACCGGACCGGACAACCTGCGCCGGCTGGACGGCCGGCCGCCGGGCCAGCACCTGGAGGGGATGCCCCTGCTGCACCTGCGCCCGCAGCGCGAGCGCCGGATGCCGGGATGGGTGGACTGGTGCCGGGTCCATGGCCAGCGCGAGCGGGGCTGCGACCGGGGCATCGTCTATGCCGGTGCGCGCCTCGCGCTGCCGGCGGTGCAGGAGAACATCGGCTTTCTCCTCTGCGGCCTCGCGCTCTGCCTGGACGACCTGGAGGCCGGCCGGGTCGTCCTTGCCTTCCCGGCGGCGATGCATCTGGTGGCCGCGCCCTACCGGCTGACCCTGCAGGACGCGCGCTACCGGCGGCCGCATACCGAACGCTTCCTCGTCTGGCTGCGCGAGGAGGCCCGCCGCACGGACGAACGCATCCTTGCCTTCCGGGATGCGGCGGTCCGGGACGGCGGCGCCTAGATCAGCAGCACCTGGGTGCCGACCCTGGCCAGTTCGAACAGTTCCAGGATGTGTTCGTTGTAAAGGCCGATGCAGCCGTTCGAGGACCGCCGCCCGATCTTGCGCGTGTCGTGCGTGCCGTGGATGCGGTAGTACTGCCAGCCGAGATAGAGCGCGCGCGGCCCGAGCGGATTGGTCGGATCCCCGCCGGGGATGAATTCCGGCCATTCGGGATTGCGCTCGCGCATCGAGGGCGTCGGGCGCCACGGCGGGTTGACGACCTTCTGGTCCACCACGGTGCGGCCGCGGCGGGTCAGCTCCTCGGAGAGCGGGATGCTGGTCGGGTAGAGCCGGTAGATGGACTGGTCCTCGGACCAGAAGTGCAGCGCGCGCGAGGTGATGTCCACGAGGATGGCGCCGTTGCGCGTGTTGTCGAAATAGGGCTCCCACTGGAGCGCGCGGAAGCTCGAGATGTTGCGGCGCAGGTTGTGGCCGGGGTCCTGTTCGAATTCGGTGCTGGCCCCGGTGCTCTGCGCCAGCGCCGGCGCGGCCAGCGCCACGCCCGCCGCCGTGCCAAGGAACCCGCGCCGCGACAGCCTGCCCCATCCGGAGTCGTTCATCGGTTGTGATCCTTCTTCCTTGCTCTTGGCGCCGGGCGCGGGCGGACATCCGCCGCCCGCCCGCCCGGTGCGGCGCTTTTCATAGTGAAATCCGGCCGCCGGCACAATTCAAAGGGCCGTCAGACGGCAACGCTGCGCCGAGAACCGGTTTGATCCCGCCGGACTGAGGCGCTAAAGGACGGCGCGCACCAACGCCGGAACCCGCAGCCATGCTTCGCCCGACCGCCCTTGTCCTTCTTGCCGCGCTGGCCCTTGCCGCCTGTGCGCGGGCGCCCGAACCGCAGCTTGGCCCCGACGGGCAGCCGCTGCCCCGGGTCTACGAGATCAGGAAGAAGGACGAGGCGCGCATCACCTATGCGATGGTGGACGGGATCAACGAGCTGCGCGCCGCCGCCGGGGCGCCGCCGCTGACGCTGAACGCCGAGCTGACGGCGGCCGCCGCCACCCATTCGCGCGACATGGCGGTGCAGAACCGGCCCTGGCACTTCGGGTCGGACGGGTCCTCGCCGATCCTCCGCGCGCAGCGCGCCGGCTATGCCGGACGGCTGCTCGGCGAGAACATCTCGGAGACCTACGAGACCGAACTCGAGACGCTGGCGGCGTGGATGGAGGTGCCCGACACGCGGGCGGTGATCCTCGACCCCGCCGCGCGCGATGTCGGCTTCGCCTGGTTCCAGGAGGCGGGCGGCAAGATCTGGTGGACGCTGGTCACCGGCGGCTGAGCCGCGGCCCCGGCCGGGTTCCCCGCGCCGGCCCGCCGCCCGCTCCGGCGCCGGTCAGGGATAGATGTAGATCGGCGTGCCGACCTTCACCATCGCATAGACGTCGCGCATCTCGCGGTCGGTCACGGCGATGCAGCCGGCGGTCCAGTCCGGGCCGCGGCCGCGGTTCTTGCCGTCCTGGCCGTGGATGAAGATGTCGCCGCCCGGTTCCTTGCCCAGCGCCCTGGCCTCGGCGATGTCGGCCTCGTTCGGGTAGGAGATGCCGAGCGAGAGGTAGTAGCTCGACCGCGGGTTCTTGCGGTCGATCACGTAGGCGCCTTCCGGGGTCTTGCGGTCGCCCTCGACCTTCTTGTCGCCGACCGGGTCGCCGCCGAGCGCGATGTCGTAGGACTTCAGCGCCTTGTCACCGTGCATGAGGTGCATCTTGCGCTCCTCCTTGAACACGATGATCCGGGTGACTTCGGGCCCGCGATAGGTCTTGAACTTCGACGCGCAGCCGGGCAGGGCAAGCGCCGCCGCCAGCATCAGCACCATCAACGCCCGCATTCCTGCCCCTTCCGCCTTCATTTTTTCCGCGATCCTACAGGCAAAGGCGCGATGGCGGAAGCCGGGGTCGCGGACAGGTGAACGCCGGCCTCAGGGCCGCGAGAAGCACGCCGCGATCTCGATATGCGGCGACCAGCGGAACTGGTCCACCACCTGCACCCAGTCGGGCCGGAAGCCGCCGGCGACGAGGATCGCCGCGTCGCGGGCGAAGCTGGCCGGATCGCAGGACACGGCGGCAAGGCGGCGCAGCGGCGAGGCCGCGATCTGCCGCGCCTGCGCCTCGGCCCCGGCGCGCGGCGGGTCGATGACGGCGGCGTCGTGGCGGGCCAGCTCGTCCGGCCCCAGCGGGCGGCGGTGCAGGTCGCGCGCCTCGGTGGTCAGGCGGTGCAGGCCGGGCGTGGCGCGCCAGCCCGCGTCGAGCGCCGCCAGCATCGCGGCATCGGCCTCGACGGCGTGGACCTCGGCCGCCTCGGCGAGCGGCAGGGCGAAGGTGCCGCAGCCGGCGAAGAGGTCGGCGACGCGGGCGGCGCCGTCCACCGCCTCGCGCACGGCGGCGACCAGCGCGGCCTCGCCCTGCGGCGTCGCCTGCAGGAAGGCGCCGGGCGGCAGCGGCACCAGCGCCCGCCCCAGAGGGACCGCGGGCCGGGCGGTCTGGGCGAGCGTCGCACCGTCCCAGGTCAGGCGGGCGATCCCCTCCGCGGCCGCGATGGCGGCCAGCGCCGCCGCCAGCGCCGGATCGGCGGGCAGGCCGCCGGTGACGGCAAGGTCGGTGCCGGTCGCGGTCAGCGTCGCCGTCAGGCCGAGCGTGCCGCGGCGCGAGGCGCCAAGCGCGGTGATCCGCCGCAGGGCGGGCAGCAGCCGGACCAGCGCGGGGTCGATGAGCAGGCAGTCCGCGATGTCGGCGATCGTCTCCGAGGCGCGGCCGTGGAAGCCGACGACGGCGCCCGCGCGGGTGCGCCGCCCGGCGAAGGCCGCGCGCCGGCGCGACCGCGGCGGCGAAGTCACGATCGGGCGCATCAGTCCCTGAATCCCGGCGATCCCGGCGCGGTCCAGCGCGGCGGTCACCTGCGCCTGCTTCCAGCCGGCGAGAAAGCCGTCGGCGGCGTGCATCAAGGTGCAGCCGCCGCAGGTGCGGGCATGGCGGCAGGGCGGGCGCACGCGGTCGGGCGAGGGGGTGACGATGCGGGGGGCGGCCATGCGCCCCGCGGCCACCTCGCCCTCGACGACCTCGCCCGGCAGGGCGCCCGGCACATGGACCGGCCCCTCGGCGACGCCGTCGCCGCGCGCGCCCAGCCGCGCGACGGTCAGCCTCACTCGGCGGCCTCGCCCACCGGCTCGGCGGGCCGGTCCTCGACGCCGATGAAGCCGCCCGACTGGCGGTTCCAGTAGCGCGCGTAGAGGCCGCCCTGCGCGAGCAGGCTGTCGTGGGTGCCGTCCTCGACGATCCGGCCGCCGTCCATGACGATGATCCGGTCCATCTGCGCGATGGTGCTGAGCCGGTGGGCGATGGCCAGCACCGTCTTGCCCTGCATGACCCGGCCCAGCGCCGCCTGGATCTGCGCCTCGACCTCGCTGTCGAGCGCGCTCGTCGCCTCGTCGAGCACGAGGATCGGCGCGTCCTTGAGGAAGGCGCGGGCGAGCGCGATGCGCTGGCGCTGGCCGCCCGAGAGCTTCACCCCGCGTTCGCCGAGAAAGGCGTCATAGCCGCGGCGGCCCTGGTGATCGACCATCGGGGCGATGAAGTCGTGCGCCTCGGCGGCGCGCGCGGCGGCGATCATCTCGGCCTCGGTGGCGTCGGGCCGGCCGTAGAGGATGTTGTCCCGCGCCGAGCGGTTGAACATCGCGGTGTCCTGCGTGACCATGCCGATCTGGCGGCGCAGGCTTTCCTGCGTCACCGACCGCACGTCGTGGCCGTCGATCAGGACGGCGCCGGTCTCGACGTCGTAGAGGCGCAGGATCAGCGACACGAGGCTGGACTTCCCCGCGCCCGAGGCCCCGACGATGCCCAGCCGCTGGCCCGGCTCGACGACGAGGTCGATGCCGGTGACGCCGCCGCGCCGCCGCCCGTAGGCGAAGCTGACGTTGCGCAGCTCGATCCGGCCCTTCACGCGCGGCAGTTCGACGGCGTCGGGCGCGTCGGCCAGCGTGTAGGGCGCGGCGAGGGTGCGCATCCCGTCCTCGACCTCGCCGACGCTGGAATAGACCGACAGGAAGGACAGGCTGACCCAGCCCGACATCTGCGCGATCCGCATCGAGATCGCGCCCGCCGCGGCGATGTCGCCCGCGCTCGCCGCGCCGGACTGCCAGAGCCAGAGCGTGCCGCCGATCAGGATGATCGGCAGGAACCCCGCCAGCGCCATCAGCGCCAGCCGGAACCAGGTGGAGATGACGCCGTATTCCACCGACCGGGCGCGGAACGTGTCCATCGCGTCGAGCGCGACGCGGTCCTCGAAATCGGCATGGGCGAAGAGCTTCACCGTCTTGATGTTGGTGATGGTGTCCACGACCTGCCCGGTCACCATCGCCCGCGACGAGGCGCGGGCTGCCGAATTGGCGCGCACCAGCGGCAGGAAGAACCGGATCAGGGCGACATAGGCGACCAGCCAGACGGCCAGCGCGGCGGCCATCCAGACGTCGATCGTGAGCAGGAAGATCACCGAGCCGGCGACGGAGGCCAGCGCGAAGCAGCCGGTGTTGATGATCTCGGTCACGACATCGGTGATCGCGCGCGCCGCCTGCATCTGCTTGGTCGCCAGCCGCCCGGCGAAGTCATTGTCGAAGAAGGTGACCGACTGGCCCAGCGTCCAGCGGTGCAGCCGCGACAGGACGAGCGGCAGCACGTTCGAGCCGATGACGATCGAGTTCGTCGCCGAGGAGGCGCCGAAGGCGAGCGGCCGGATGACGAGGTAGAAGGCGACGCAGGCGGCCAGCAGCAGCCCGTGTTCGGCGAAATAGTCCTGCGGCGGGGTGTCCGCGGTGGCGTCGATCACCCAGCCGAGGATCAGCGCCGAGACCACCTCCATCGTGCCGGCCAGGGCCGAGGCCGCCGCCGCCACCCAGAGCATCGGCCAGGACCCGGCGAGCGCCCAGGCGATGAAGGCGCGCAGCGTCCGCGGCGGCGGCCCGTCGGCGGGGGCGAAGGCGTCGATGAGCTGGCCGAGGCGGGCGAGCATCTATTCCGCCGCCTCCGCCGCCGGATCGGTGCCGTCGCCGAGGAAGCCGCCCGACTGCCGCGCCCAGAACCCGGCATAGAGCCCGCCGCGCGCCAGCAGCTCGGCATGGCTGCCCTGTTCGGCGATCCGCCCGTCATCCAGCACCACGATGCGGTCCATGCGGGCGATGGTGCTGAGCCGGTGCGCGATGGCGATCACCGTCTTGCCCTCCATCACGCCGTAGAGCGTGTCGAGGATCGCCGCCTCGACCTCGCTGTCGAGCGCGCTCGTCGCCTCGTCGAGGACGAGGATCGGCGCGTCCTTGAGGATGACGCGGGCCAGCGCGATGCGCTGGCGCTGGCCGCCCGACAGCTTGACGCCGCGTTCGCCGACCTGGGCGTCATAGCCGGTGCGGCCCTCCTGGTCGCGCAGGGTCAGGATGAAGTCGTGTGCCTCGGCCCGCTTCGCCGCCGCGATGACCTCGGCCTCGGTCGCGTCGGGCCGGCCGTAGAGGATGTTGTCGCGCACCGACCGGTGCAGCAGGCTCGAATCCTGCTGCACCATGCCGATGCGGGCGCGCAGCGAATCCTGCGTCACCGACTGGATGTCCTGGCCGTCGATGCGGATGTAGCCGCCCTCCATGTCGTAGAAGCGCAGGAGAAGCTTGACGAGGGTGGACTTGCCCGAGCCCGACCGCCCGACGAGGCCGATCTTCTCGCCCGGCTCCACCGTCAGCGAGACGCCGTTCAGCCCGCCCGAGCCGCGCCCGTAATGGTGCGAGAGGCCGCCGATCTCGATCCGTCCGCCGCGGAAGGCCAGCGGCCGGGCGCCGGCCGCGTCCACCAGCCCGATCGGCTGGGCGATCGTCTCCATCCCCTCGGCCACGACGCCCAGCGCCTGCACCAGCGAGGTCGTCGCCCACATGATCCAGTAGGTCATGTTGTTCAGCCGCAGGACCAGCGCGGTGGCCGCGGCGACGGTGCCGACCGAGGCGGTGCCGCCATACCAGAGCCAGATCGCCAGCCCGCTGACCGACACGATCAGCGCCCCGTTGAGCAGCGTCAGCATCAGGTCCATGCGGGTGACGATCCGCATCTCGGCCATGAACTTCTGCCGCGCGTCCTCGATCGCCTCGCCGGCATAGGAGATCTCGCGGTCGTGATGGGCGAACATCTTGACCGAATGGATGTTGGTGTAGCTGTCCACGACCCGGCCGGTGACCCGCGACCGCGCGTCCGAGGCCGCCTGCGAGGCGGGGCCGGCGCGGCGGACCGTCCAGCGCAGGAGCGCGATGTAGAGCGCGATCCAGACCAGAAGCGGCAGCACGAGCCGCGGGTCGGCATCCGACAGGAGCCAGACCGAGCCGATCACGGTGGTGATCGCGAAGGCCACCGCGTCGAAGGTCTGGAACACCGCGTCGCCGGCGGCGGGCGGCGTCTGCATGATGCGGTTGGCGATGCGGCCGGCGAAGTCGTTCTCGAACCAGCCGACGGGCTGGCGCAGGACGTGGCGGTGCGACCGCCAGCGGATCAGCGCGCCGAAGTTGGGCAGGATCGTGTTGTGCAGGAGCGCCACGCCCGACACCGCGACGAGCGGACGGACGAGCAGGACGACGAGGCCGGCGAGGATGAACTCGGTCCCGTGCGCCGCCCAGACTTCGGCCGGCGCGCCCTGGGCCAGCAGGTCCACGAGCCGCCCGACATACCAGATGAGCAGGATCTCGAGCGCCGAGACCAGCGTCGTGACAAGCGCGGTGACGAGGAAGACCCAGCGGAACGGGCGCGCGTATTCGGCCAGGAAGGGCAGCAGCCGCCGGGGCGGCGCGTCCTGTTCCTGATAGGGCGAATAGGGATCGACGAGGTTCTCGAAGAACCTGAACATGGGACGCGCGCCTTTCGGATCGGGGTCAGGTATAGCCCGGACGGCGGGCGAGGGAAAGCGCGGGTCAGTGGCGCAGCAGGCCGAGGGTGGACAGGACGATCAGCGCCGCCATCGTGATGTTGAAGGCGCGCAGCCGCCCCGGCGTGGTCAGCGCCCGCGCGATCGCGGTGCCGGCGGCCGCCCAGGTGGACGAGGAGACCAGCCCGAGCGCGAGGAACACCGCCCCGACGATCATCGCGTTGCCGGCCGGGTCGTCGGCGGTGACGAACTGCGAGGTCGCCGCCACCGCCATCGACCAGGCCTTGGGGTTGATCCACTGGAAGGCCGTCGCCTCGATGAAGGTCATCGGTCGCAGCGCGCCGCCGCCCTTGCCGCTGCCGTCCGCGGTGGCGATCTTCCAGGCGATCCAGAGCAGCAGGATCGCCCCGCCCCAGCGCAGCCCCTCGCGCAGGATCGTGCTGCGGTGGATCAGCTCGCCCATCGTCAGCCCGACGATCAGCAGCATGGCGGTGAAGCCGACGGCGACGCCCAGCAGGTGCGGCACCGTGCGCGCAAAACCGAAATTCGCCCCCGAGGCCGCCAGCATGGCGTTGTTCGGCCCCGGCGTGAACAGGGTGGCCAGCGCAAGCGCGAACAGGGCGGCGATCGTCTCGGCGGTCATGGCGGCAGTCGCCTGCATGCGGGGTTCCGCCTGCTTCTGGCAACTGCCGGGGCGGCGATCAAGCCAGCAATTGTTCCCGTGACAATGTGAAGCCCGAGGCGACCCAGCGCGCCTCGAGCGCGCGCAGCCGCTCGCCCAGCGCCTTCCCGCCCAGGGCCGGCATCAGATCCTCGGCCCGGACGGGAAAGACCGCCGCCGCGCCGGCGGCGATGTCGCGGTCGAGCTCCGCCGGCAGGGCGGTGCCCGCGCGCGCCGCCCGCAGGAGAGCGACCGCCCGCGCCGTCCCGGCGCCGTGCCGCCAGGCGAGTTCGGCCGGGCCGCGGCCGGACGCCGCCTCTGCCGTCAGCAGGGCGAGCCGCTTCGCCTCGGCGGCGCTCAGCCGCAGGCGGTCCGCGGCATCGGCGGCGCCGAGCGCGGCGAGCCGCAGGACCCAGTCGCCGGGGGCGGCGGGCCCGGCTGCGGCCTCCGGTGCGGCCCCGGCTGCGGGGCCGGTTGTGGGGCCGGCGGTGGGGCCGGTCGCGGATTCGAGCGCCACGAGCGGCGCCAGCGCGCCGTCATCCGCCCCCGGCAGGACCCGCGCCAGGACGCCGGCGGCGCGCATCGCCGCCACCGCGGGGGCGGGATCGGCCGCCGCCAGAAGGCGGCGCATCTCGTGCCCGATGCGCTCGCGCGAGATCCGCCCCAGCCCTTCGGACAGCGCGGCGCAGGCGGCCAGGCCCTCGGGGTCGGGGCCGAGCGCGGGGTCGCCGTAGACGGCGAGAAAGCGGAAGAAGCGCAGGATGCGCAGATAGTCCTCGCGGATGCGCGCAGCGGGATCGCCGACGAAGCGGACGCGCCGGGCCCGAAGGTCCGGCAGGCCGCCGAGCGGGTCGGTCACCGCCCCGGTCCGGTCGGCATAGAGCGCGTTCATGGTGAAGTCGCGGCGCGCCGCGTCGGCAGCGAGGTCGCCGGAAAAGGCCACGACCGCCCGCCGCCCGTCGGTTTCGACATCGCGCCGCAGGGTCGTCACCTCGTGCGGGACGCCGCCGGCGATCACGGTCACGGTGCCGTGCCCGATCCCGGTCGGGACCGGGTTGAACCCCGCCGCGCGGGCGAGGTCGCTCACCCGCCCGGGGAGGGCATCGGTCGCGATGTCGATGTCGCCGACCGGCAGGCCCATCAGCGCGTTGCGCACGCAGCCGCCGACCAGCCAGGCGCGGTGGCCGCCGCCTTCCAGCGCCGCGAGCACGCCCTGAAGCCCGGGCCGCGCCAGCCAGTCCCCGCCGATCCGCGCCGCCGTCATCGCCCCACCGTCATCGCCCCATAGTTACTGCCCCGCCGTCATTGCGCCACCCTGTCGGCCAGCGCCCGCAGGATGCGCGCGGTCGCGCCCCAGATGTAATAGGGCCCCCAGGGCACCGCGTAATAGCGCCGTTCACGCCCCATCCAGTCGCGCCGCTCGACGACATAGTTCGCCGGGTCGAGGACATGGCGCAGCGGCACGCCGAAGGCCTCCTCGACCTCGCCCGCCTCGGGCACGGGGACGAAGGGCGCCACCCGCGCCACCACCGGCGTCACCAGAAAGCCCGTCACCGTCTCGTGCGGGGGCATCGTGCCCAGCACGGTGGCGTGGCCGGCGGGCAGGCCGACCTCCTCGGCCGCCTCGCGCAGCGCGGCACCGACCGGCCCGCCGTCGCCGGGATCGACCTTGCCGCCGGGAAAGGCGATCTGGCCGGGATGATGCTTCAGCCCCGAGGCGCGCTTGGTCAGGATCACCTCGGCCTCCCCGCCGCCCCGGTCCACCAGCCCGACCAGCACCCCGGCGGGGCGCAGCCCGTCGCGGCCGGGGGCGGCGGGGGCGGGACCGGGGTTCAGGTCGTGGTCCGAGCTTGCCGCGCCGGGCCTCGCCAGCGCCGCCGCGATCGCCGCGAAGGGGTCAGGCGCGGCCACCGGCCCTGTCCGCCTGGAAGCCCAGCGTCGCGGGGTCGAACTCGTAATGCGCGCCGCAGAACTGGCAGTCCGCGGTGACGATGCCCTCGGGCGTCGTCATGTGGGCGATGTCCTTCGCCGAATAGATCGACAGGCTCTGGCGCACCTTGTCGGCCGAGCAGGAACAGCCGAAGACGACGGGCTGGGCGTCGAAGACGCGCGGGCCCTCCTCGTGGAACAGCCGCACCAGAAGCTCGGTCGGCTGCACCACCGGCCCGACAAGCTCCATCGCCTCGACGGTGTCGAGCAGCAGGTTGGCGCGGGCCCAGTTCTCGCTCTCGTCGCCGTCGAGGATGTCGGCCGCGGCCAGGAGGCCGCCCTCGCCGGAGCCGCCCGACTGGGCGACGAAGGGCGAGGCCTTGGGCATGTGCTGGAGCATGACGCCGCCGGCGCGCCAGCGCTCGCCCTCGCCGGGCAGGCGCGACCGCCCGAAGGACAGCGCGAACCGCGTCGGCAGCTGTTCGGACTGGGCGAAATAGGTCTCGGCGCAGGCGGCCAGCGACCCGCCGCTGATCGGCGTGATGCCCTGATAGGGCAGGTTGCCGGCGCCCTGATCGATCAGGATCGCGAAATAGCCCTGCCCGATCTGGGCGAAGGGATCGGCCGCCGCGTCCAGCCGCGCGGCGTCGAAGCTGCCCCAGGCGCGGATGCGGGCGGGGGCGCCCTCTTCCGGCGGGCCGTAGTAGTCGGTCGCGATGATGCGGATCGGGCCGTCGCCGCGGACCTGGAGCGAGAGCTTCCAGCGCAGCTTGATCGTCTGGCCGATCAGCGCCGTCAGCAGCGCCGCCTCGGCCACCAGCGCCTCGACCGGGGCGGGATAGCTGTGCTGGGCCAGCACGCGGTCGAGCACGCCGTCCAGCCGCGCGACCCGGCCGCGGATGTCGGACCGGTCGAGCTGGAAGGGTAGGACGGTATCGTCCCAGGCGATCTGCGACAGGCTGGTCAAGGGGAATCCCCGGGGGGTCTTGTTGCGGCGCACCGCTTGCCATACCGGGAACGGCGGGGAAGCTCAACCGGGCGGAGAGGCGCGAGGGGCGATGCGGCGGTTCGGCGAGGCGGTTCAGGGGGGGATCCGCTACGGCCTCCGGCCCGGGGTCTATGCGGTGCTGCCGCGCGGCGGCCAGGTGCTGGCCACCTTCCAGGAATCGCCGCGCCCCGAATTCCAGCTTCCCGGCGGCGGGATCGATGCCGGCGAGCCGCCGGTGCGGGCGCTGCACCGCGAGGTCTTCGAGGAAACCGGCTGGGCGATCGCGCCGGTGCGGCGGCTCGGCGCCTTCCGCCGCTTCACCTACATGCCGGAATACGACCTCTGGGCCGAGAAGGTCTGCGCCGTCTATCTCGCGCGCCCGGTGCTGCGGCGCGGCCCGCCGCCGGAGGCCGGGCACCATGCCGTCTGGCTGTCCTGGGACGAGGCCGAAGCGCTGCTGGCCGTGGACGGCGACCGCCACTTCCTGCGGCTGGCGCGGGCGCTGGCGCAGCAGCCCTGAGCGGCGCCGGGACGGCGCGCTGGACAGCGCCCGCCCGCGCTGCCAGAAGGGGCGGGCGACGGCCCCGTAGCTCAGGGGATAGAGCGGCCGCCTCCTAAGCGGCAGGTCACAGGTTCGAATCCTGTCGGGGTCGCCAGCGCAGCCGTCCCGTCCCTATCCGTGCCGGCCGCGCGCGGCGCCCGGCACCGCGGGCTGCCCGCTGCGCGCCGAGGCCAGCGCCGCGAAGGCGTTGGCGAGCGAATCGAGATTGCCTTCGGCGCTGTTCTCGGGCGGCTCGCCGGTCTCGATGGCGCAGAGAAGCGCGCCCATAGCGCCGGCGAAGCCGTCGTTGAACCACTTCCCTTCCAGCGCCGGGCGGGCGACGCCGGCGGCGGTGTAGAGCTCGACCGACTGGCGCCCGAGGTCCGGCCCGGTGGACAGGAGGCTTCCCTCGGTTCCGGCGATGTAGGTCATGTCGAGCGGCCCGTGCGGCGCGGCGGCGTCGAAGACGAGGCTCGCCTGCGCGGTGCCGAAGTCGAGGAGCGCCGAGCCCATCATCGGCACCCCGATCCCGGTCGCCGGGTTGGCCAGCGCCTGCGCCATCACGCGGTCGGCCCGGCGCCCGGCGATCGAGGTCACGAAGTCGAACCAGTGGACGCCGAAGTCGAACAGGACGACATCCTCCATCGCCGCAAAGGGCGTGCCCCGGATCCAGCGGTGGTCCCAGTGCAGGCTGGCATGGATGCCCAGCACCTCGCCGATCAGCCCGGCGCGGACGGCGGCGCGCATCCAGGCCATGTGCGGCGACCAGCGCCCGTTCTGGTTGACGGCGAGATGGACGCCCTTCGCCCGCGCCAGCGCCACCAGGCGCTCGCCGTCGTCGAGGCTGGCGACGAAGGGCTTCTGGCTGAGGACGTGCTTGCCCGCCTCGAGCGCCGCGACCATCAGCGGCAGGCGTTCGGCCGGGTGCGGCGTCAGGTCGATCACCTCGATGTCCGGCCGCGCCAGCAGGGTGGCATAGTCGGTCATCACCTCGGCCTCGGGAAAGAACTCGTCGCGCCGGGCGCGCGCCTTGTCCGCGTCGCGCGACAGGATCGCCACCACCGGAAAGCCGTGCGCGCGGTAGGCGTCGAGATGGGCGAAGGAGATGCCGCCGGCGCCGACCAGCGCGATGGCATGGGGCCGCTGCGGATGCGGCGGGCGATAGGGCAGGTCGGGGGCGGGAACCTCGGCGGCCGCCGCGGAGACGAGGGCGTAGTCGTCGCGTCCGGCCATGGCCTAGCCCGCCAGCGGAAGCTCGCGGCGCTCGCGCGCCGAGGCGAAGGCGGTGTCCACGATGCGCTGCCCGGTGCGCGAGATCGCCGGGTCGAGCGGCCCGTGCAGGGGCGCGCCGGTGCGGATGACGTGGATCAGGTGCTCGACCGGGCCGCGGTTCGGGGCGGAGAGCGGCGGCGCGGGAACCGGGTGCACGTCGGGGCGGTCGCGGGTCTGCACCAGGACGTGGTCGTCGTAATCCCAGCTGGCGATCGTGCCCTCCGACCCGACGATGACGAAGCCGCAGCGGGGCTGGGGCTGGCGCGTCCAGGGGTCCGAGAAGGTGCCCCAGCGGGTCTGCATCACCGACAGGCCGCGGGCATAGCGCAGGACGGTGACGGAGTGCTCGTCCACCTCCAGCCCCGGCGCGCCCCAGGCGGTGGCGCAGACATGGGTCGGCGCCTCGCCGTTCAGGAACCAGGTGCCGAGGGTGGCGCCGTAGCCGAGATAGTCGAGCAGCGACCCCCCGCCGGCGGCGGCCTTGTACCACCAGGACGAGGGCTTCTGGCGGGCGACCTCCTCGGGCGTCACCTCGACCTTGTCGGCAAGGTGATAGAGCGGGCCGCGGTTGCCGTCGTAGAAGTGGACCTCCAGCACCTCGCCGATGGTGCCCGCGTCGATCAGCCGCTTGGTCATGTTGTGGGTCGGATACCAGGCGAGCGGCCAGTTGACGGCAAGGAGCGCCCCGGAGGCGCGACAGGCCGCGATCATGCGGTCGGCATCGGCAAGGCTGGCGGCGAAGGGTTTTTCCACCATCACCGCCCGGCCCGAGGGCGCCACCGTCTCGACATGGCGGGCATGGTCGGCGGTGGCCGGGCAGAGGATGACGAGGTCGGGGTCGGTGCGCAGGCAGGCCGCGACATCGGTAAAGACCCTGTCGGGCGGAATCGAGAAGTTGGCGATCGCCCCCGCCATGCGCGCGGGATCGGGGTCGCAGATGCCGGCGATCTCGGCCTCCGGGTGGTCGTGGACCTGGCGCAGGAGGTCGCCCATGTGCATGTGGTCGAAGCTGATCCCGGCGACGCGGAAGGGTCTGGGCACGGCGGGTCTCTCCCTGGCGGGCCGGCGCCGCGGGGCGCGGGCCGGCGCGGCGAGGCTAGAGCAGGACGGGCCGCGGCGCCAAGGGGGTGCGGCGCGGCCGGCCGTTCCTGCCCGCCTGCGCCGACCGGCCCCGCCCCCCGTCTCTTCCCCCCGCCGCGGCCCGTTGACAGCCGCCGCGCCGGGGCCGAGGTTCGGAAGGCGCAGCGGAAGGGGTCGGGGCATGGAGGTCACGCTCGACGGCAAGGTGATCATCGTCACCGGCGCGGCCAGCGGGATCGGCGCCGCGGTGGCGCGGCTATCCGCTCAGGCGCGGGCGGCGGGCCTGCTGCTGGTGGACCGCGACGAGGCCGGCCTGACCGCGGTGGCGGCAGAGCTGCGCGCCGCCGGCGTGCCGGTTCTGGCGCATGTCGCCGACCTGGCCACGGTCAGCGCCGCCACCGACGCCGGGGCCCTCGCCCACCGCCGCTTCGGGCGGATCGACGGGCTGGTGAACGCGGCCGGGCTGACGACCCGGGGCTCCTTCACCGACGGCACCGTCGCGACGTGGGACAGCCTCTTCGCCGTCAACGCGCGGGCGCCCTTCCTGCTGATGCAGGCGGCGATCGCCGACATGCGGCTGCGCGCCGGCCCGGGCGCGATCGTCAACATCCTGTCGATGAACGCCCATTGCGGCATCCCGGACCTGGCGATCTATGCCGCCTCCAAGGGCGCGCTCGCCACGCTGACGAAGAACGCCGCCCATGCCCACATGGCCGACCGCATCCGGGTCAACGGGATCAACCTCGGCTGGGTCGCGACCGAGTCCGAACACCGGATGCAGGCCGAGGTGCTGGGCCGGGGGCCGGACTGGCAGGCCGAGGCGGCGGCCAGCCTGCCGCTCGGGCGGCTCGTCACCGCCGCCGAGGCGGCGCGGCTGACGGTCTTCCTGCTCAGCGATGCCTCGGTGCCGCTGAGCGGGGTGACGATCGATCTCGAACAATGGGTGGCGGGCGCGCCCCCCGCGCCGCCGCCGCCGCGGGCCTGACCCGATTCCGGAAAGAAATTTCCAGAATCGCAGAATGAAAAGTCCCTTGCAAAGAATCGCGCCGCTTGGAAAACTGCGCCGCGTGAGGGCACGATCCGAACCAGATCCGGGGGCAGCGCAGACCGCGGCGACGCGGCGGGCGAGGCCGTCTTGACCGCGACCGGCGGGATCGCGGCCGCCGTCATCGGCACTGGCTTCATCGGCACCGTCCATGTCGGGGCGCTGCGCCGGCTGGGCATTCCCGTCGCCGGCGTCCTCGGCTCGTCTGGCGCGCGCGGGCGCGAGCGCGCGGCGGCGCTGGGCGTGGCGAAGGCCTATGACAGCCTCGAGGCGCTGCTTGCCGACCCGGCCGTCACCGTCGTCCACGTCACCTCGCCCAACGAGGCGCATTACCCGCAGGTCCGCGCCATCCTCGCCGCCGGCCGGCACGTCATCTGCGAGAAGCCGCTGGCGATGACCGCCGCGCAGTCGGCCGAGATGGTGCGCCTGGCCGCCGCCAGCGGGCGTATCGCCGCCGTCTGCTACAACATCCGCTTCTATCCCCTGAACCAGCAGGCGCGCGGCATGGTCGCGGCGGGGGAGCTCGGCGAAATCCGGCTCGTCACCGGGCACTACCATCAGGACTGGCTGTCGCGCGACACCGACTGGAACTGGCGGCTCGAGGCCGACCGCGGCGGCGCCCTGCGCTCGGTGGGCGACATCGGCACCCACTGGGCCGACCTGACCAGCCATATCCTTGGCATGCGCCCGACCGAGGTGCTGGCCGATCTCGCCACCTTCCTGCCCGTCCGCAAGAGACCGACCGGCCCGGTAGAGACGTTTTCCGCCGCCGCCGGCGCGACCGAGGACGTGCCCGTGCGGACCGATGACGCGGCGACGATCCTGCTGCGCTATCCGGGCGGCGCGCGCGGCGCCTTCACCACCAGCCAGGTCAGCCCGGGGCGGAAGAACAGCCTGACCTGGGACATCGCCGGGGCGCGCGCCTCGGCCGCCTGGGACAGCGAGAATCCCGACCACCTGTGGATCGGCCACCGGGCCGCGCCGAACCAGATCCTGCAGCGGGACGCGGCGCTGATGAACGCGGCGGGCGCGGCGGCGGCGGCGCTGCCCGGCGGCCATGTCGAGGGCTTCGCCGACAGTTTCCACGCGCTCTTCCGGCAGGTCTATCGCGACATCGCGGCGGGGCGGCGCGATCCGGCCTCGGCCTGGGCGACCTTCGAGGACGGCGATTTCGAGATGCGCTTCTGCGAGGCGGTGATGCAGAGCGCGGCCGCCGGGCGCTGGACGCCCGTGCCGGCGCGGTAGGACAGCGGAGGAGACGGACCGATGCAGCTTGGCCTCCTGACGGCGCCCTTCCCGGACACGCCCCTTGCGGATGTCGCGCACTGGGCGGCGGCGAACGGCTTTGCCACGCTGGAGATCGCCTGCTGGCCGCGCACGGAAGGGCCGACGCGGCGCTATGCGGGGACCTCGCACATCGATGTCGCGGCCCTGTCGGCGGGCGCGGCGAAGGATCTGGTTGCGGAGCTTGCCGCGGCCGGGGTCGGCGTGTCGGGGCTCGGCTACTACCCCAACCCCCTGCATCCCGACGCCGCCCACCGCGAGACGGTCACCGCGCATCTGCGCAGGGTGATCGACGCGGCGGCGCTGATGGGTGTGCGCATCGTCAACACCTTCGTCGGCGGCAACCGTGCGGCGAACCTCGACGAGAACTGGGCCGAGGCGGCGAAGGTCTGGCCCGCCACCGTCGCCTACGCGCGCGACCGGGGCGTGACGCTCGCCTTCGAGAACTGCCCGATGATCTTCAGCCACGACGAATGGCCGGGCGGGCACAACATCGCCTACAACCCGCGCATCTGGCGCCGCATCCTCGACTCCTGGGACGGCGTGGGGATGAACTTCGATCCCAGCCACCTCGTCTGGCAGATGATCGACATCCCGCGCTTCATCCGCGAATTCGGCCCGCACATGGTGCATGTCCACGCCAAGGACCTGACGGTGGACCGCGACGGGCTTTACGAGAACGGGATCATGTCGGCCGGGATCGGCTGGCAGGTGCCGCGGATGCCGGGGCTGGGCGACATCGCCTGGAACAGCGTCTTCGCCGGGCTCTACCGCGCCGGCTATGACGGCCCGGTGGTGATCGAGCACGAGGACCGCACATTCGAGGGCACGGACGCGAAAATAAAACGCGGTTTCCTGTTGGCCCGCGATGTCCTAAGCCCTTACATCAGGTGAGGGCGACCGTTCGGAAAGAGTCGTCTTACAGGGAGGTACGACAATGAAGGGACTTTACGCAGGCATCGCGCTGGCCGCCCTGGTCAGCGGGATGGCCGGGGCCGCCGCGGCCGAAGGCTACAAGATCGGCATCTCGAACACCGTCCAGGGCAACGGCTGGCGCGAGCAGATGATCTGCGCGATGAAGGCGCAGGCGCTGGCCTCGGGCAAGGTCGAAAGCCTGAACATCGCCCACCGCAACACCGACGCGGCCGGCCAGCTCGAGGACATCCGCAACCTGATCCAGGCGGGCGTCAACGCCATCGTCGTCAACCCGGCGAACGCCGACGGCATCAACGCCGCGATCAAGGAGGCCACCGATGCCGGCATCGTCGTGGTGGCGGTGGACCAGGCGGTGACCGAGCCCTCGGCCTACATCCTGTCGAACAACCAGGAGGAATATGCCTATCTCGGCGCCAAGTGGCTGTTCGAGCAGATGGGCGGCAAGGGCGCCGTGGTCTACATGCGCGGCGCCGCCGGCGCGGGCGCGGACAACGACCGCGACAAGGGCTTCAAGCGGGCGCTCGCCGAATTCCCCGAGATCACCGTCGCGCAGGAGGTCTTCACCGGCTGGCAGCAGGACCAGGGCAAGCAGCAGATGCTTGACATCCTCGCCTCCGGCGTGCCGTTCCAGGGCGTCTGGACCTCGGGGATCGACAACGTGATCGTCGATGCCTTCGTCGAATCGAACGCGCCGCTGGTGCCGATCGTCGGCGCCGACAACGCGGGCTTCGTCGGCCAGCTGAGCAGCGTCGAGGGTCTCGTCGGCGCGGCGGTGACGAACCCCGGCTCGGTCGGCGGCGCCGGCGTCGAACTGGCCATCCGCATCCTCGACGGGACCAAGCCCGACAGCCAGACCGTGCTGGTGACGCCGGAACTGTGGGACAACGTGTCGGAGGAGGGCAAGGCCAAGCTCGCCGCCGCCGCCAACCCCAAACTCGACCCGAACTGGCCGGTCAGTGTCTCGATCCCCGGCTGGACGACCTACACGATGGACCAGATCATCGCCTGCAAGGGACCGGGCGAGTGACGCACCCGGCCCCCGCGACCCGACCGGCCGCGGGGGCCACCCCCTGTCTTCTCCTGACCTCCTGACAGACTGATCCGCCCGATGGCCGAGACCCCGACCGAAGGCCCGGTTCTTGACGCCAGGAGCGTCGCCAAGCGGTTCGGCCCGGTCGTCGCCCTGCGCGACGCCTCGCTGCGCGTCGGCCAGGGCGAGATCGTCGCGCTGATGGGCGCGAACGGGGCGGGCAAATCGACGCTGGTGAAGATCCTGACCGGGGCGCTCGGCCGCGACGGGGGCACGATCCGCATCCGCGGGCGCGAGGGCAGCTTCGCCTCGCCGGCCGCGGCGCGGGCCGCCGGGCTGGTGCCCGTCTATCAGGAACCCTCGCTGATCCCGCATCTCGACATGGCCGACAACCTTCGCCTCGGCCGGACGCCGAAGGAGGCGTTCCTGCGCTGGGCGGCGGAGCTGGGCGCGCCCGACGTGCCGCTTGACGAGATGACGGGCCGCCTGCCGCTGGCGACGCTGCGCATCCTCGACCTCGCGCGGGCGCTGGCCGCCGAGCCCGAGGTCCTGATGCTGGACGAGATGACGGCGGCGCTGCCGACCGATCTGGTCGAACGGGTGCTGCGGGTGATCCGCGCCCAGGCCGATGCCGGCCGCTCGATCATCTACATCTCGCACCGCTTTGCCGAGATCGCCGAGGTCTGCGACCGCGCGACGGTCCTGCGCGACGGGGCGACGGTGGCGGACCTGCCGATCACGCCGGGGGTGGAGGAAACGATCGTCGAGCTGATGCTCGGCGCGGCGCTGACCCCGGTGGCGCAGGAGGCCCGCGCCGCGCGGCCCGTCGCCGCCGGCCCGCCCCGGCTGGGCGTGCGCGGCCTGTCGGTCGGCACCCGGCTTGCCGACGTGTCCTTCGACCTGCGCGCCGGCGAGGTGCTTGGCGTCGTGGCGCTGGAGGGCCAGGGCCAGGACCAGCTCTTCGAGGCGCTGGCGGGCTTCCGCCGCCCCGACCGCGGCACGATCGAGGTGGACGGCCGCGCGGTGAGCTTCCGCCATCCGGCCGACGCGATCGCGGCCGGGCACACGCTGGTGCCCGGCAACCGCGCCGAGGCGCTGCTGATGGTGCGGTCGGTGCGCGAGAACATCGCGCTGCCGCTTCTCGCGCGGCCCTCGCGCTGGGGCCCGATCCGGATGCGCGAGGAGGCGGCGACGGTCGCCGACGCGATCGAGCGGCTCCAGATCGACACCCGCGCCCAGGGCGAGGTGCGGCGCCTGTCGGGCGGCAACCAGCAGAAGGTGACGATCGCGCGCTGGATCGCGACCGGGGTCAGGACGCTTCTGCTGTTCGACCCCACGCGCGGCATCGACGTGCGCACCAAGCGGCAGATCTACGGCCTGGTGCGCGAGCTTGCGGCGCAGGGGGCGGCGATCCTGTTCTACACGTCGGAACTGAAGGAGGTTCAGGCCGCCTGCGACCGTTCGGTGGTGATCTTCAACGGCCGCGTGGTGGACGAGATTCCCGCCGCCGAGGCGACCGAGGCGAACCTGATGCGCGCGGCCTACGGGCTGACGGCGAAGGACCGGGCGGAGGCGGCCGGGGCATGACGCGCGCGATCCGCCGCAACGGCTGGGTTCTGGGGCTGGCCGGGCTGTTCCTGCTGCTTCTGGCCTTCACCAAGCTGATCCAGCCGGATTTCGGCGCCTCGGGCCTCGAATCGCTCGCCCGCGCCGCCCTGCCCTTCGCCTTTGCCACGGCGGCGATGGCGGTCGTCGTCATCGCCGGCGGGATCGACCTGTCGGTCGCCTCGATGATGGCGGTGTGCAGCGTCACCGCCGCGGTGCTGATGCAGGGCTACGGGCCCGGCGCGCCGACGGTGGCGATCGTCCTCTTCGTCCTGGCGCTCGGGGTCGCGATGGGGGCGCTGAACGGGGCTCTCGTCGTGCTGACGCGGGTGCCCGACATCGTCGTCACGCTGGCGATGCTGTTCGTCTGGGAAGGGGTGGCGCTCCTGATCCTGAACGCGCCGGGCGGCGGGGCGGACCCGGACCTGCGCGGCATCGTGCTCGGCCCCGTCGTCCTGCCGCTGATCCCGCCGGCCTGGACCGCCTGGCTGCCGAAGGCGGTCGTCGTGCTGGCGGTCGCGGTCGCCGTCGTCTGGGTGCCGCTGAAGCGCTCGCGGCTGGGCCTGTCGATCTATGCGGTGGGCAGCGATCCCACCGCCGCCTTCCGCTCGGGGGTCGCGACCGGACCGGTCAAGGTGGCGGCCTATGCGGTGGCGGGCCTGTTCGCGGCGATGGGCGGGCTGTCGGTGACGATGGGCACCGGCATCGGCGAGCCGATCCCCGGCCCCTACCTGCTGGCCGCCGTCGCCGCCGTCGTGCTGGGCGGCGTGGCGCTGACCGGCGGGCAGGGCGGGCTTCTCGGCCCGATCGTCGCGGTCTTCGTGCTGCGCCTCGTGCGGCTGGACCTGACGCTGATGTCGGTCGATCCGAACGTGACGGCGATCGTCGAAGGCACGATCATGGCCGTCGTTGTGATGGCGGGCGGGCTGATCGCGCTGCGGGGGGCACGGGCATGACGGAGACGGCAGCGGCAAGCGCCCCGGCGCGGGCGGCGGCCTTCCTGCGGCGCTATCCGGTGGTGACGCTGCTGATCCTGCTCGCGCTGCTCACGCTCGGGTTGCAGATCACCTCGATCGCCATGTACGGCAAGGGCATCGTGAACCAGCTCTGGTTCGGCAACCGGCTGAACTACGCGATCGCGCTGGCGATGCTGGCCGCCTGCCAGACGATCACCATGTATACCGGCGGCATCGACCTTTCGGCGGCGGTGGTGGCGACCATCGTGGCCTTCGTCATGGCGACGCTGACGCCGGCGCTCGGCGCGGGATGGGCGATCCTGGTGGCGATGGTGCCGGCGGTGCTGGTCGGGCTGCTGAACGGCTTCGGCATCGGCGTCTGCCGGGTGCATCCGCTGATCATGACGCTGGGCTCGGGCCTGATCGCGACCGGGTTCCTGCTCGTCTACCAGCGCACGGTGATCGCGACCGGGGTCGAGGTCCCGGCGGCGCTGGTCTGGCTCGGCACCGGCCGGACGCTCGGCCTGCCCAACGCGCTGATCGTCTTCGTGCCCTTCGCGGCCTTCCTGATCTGGGCCCAGGGGCGCTGGGGCTTCGGCCGGCTGCTCTATGCCGTCGGCGCCAACGAGAACGCCGCCCGCCTGTCGGGGGTGCGGATCTGGCAGGTGCACATGGCGCTCTATCTGGTGGCGTCGCTGATCGCCGGGCTGACCGGGCTCATCTATGTCGGCCAGATCCGCCAGGCCTCGCTGTCGCTGGCGCTGCCGCTGCTCCTGCCCGCCGTCGCCGCCACGGTGATCGGCGGCACCTCGATCTTCGGCGGGCGCGGCAGCTACGCCGGGACCATCGTGGGGGCGATGATCCTTGCCGTCCTCGTCTCGCTGCTGACGCTGCTGCAGATCCCCGAGGGCGCGCGCCGCATCCTGTTCGGCGCGGTGATCCTCGCGGTGACGGCGGTCTACGTGAGGCTTTCCGACCAGGGCTAGGCGGCGCCGGGTCGCCGGGGCGCGCGCGCGGGCCGGGGCCGTGCCCTCGACTCGGGCGGCAAACTGTGATCTTACTGTCCCCGGTCCTTTCCCCGGAGCCCGCCCGTGGCCACGCCGCCCGCCAACGAACCTTCCGCCACCGAACGCGTGACCGCGCGCCTGCGCGCGCGGCTGATCGCCGGCGGGATGCGGCCGGGGGCGATGGTCTCGCTGCGCAGCCTCGCCGCCGAATTCGGCACCTCGGCGATGCCGGTGCGCGAGGCGGCCGGCAGGCTCGTCTCGGAAGGGGCGCTCGAATTCGTCAAGAACCGCGGCATCCGCGTGCCGCCGATGACGCGGGAGCGCCTGTTCGACCTGACCGCGGTGCGCGTCTTCGCCGAGACCGAGCTGGTCAAGCGCGCCGCCTTCGCGATCTCTGCCGCCGCCCTGCGCGCCGCCGCCGCCGAGGACCGCGCCGTCAACGCGGCGATCGCGGCCGGCGACGCGGCGGCCTACATGCGCGCCAACCACGCCTTCCACTTCGGCCTCTACCGGGCGGCGGCCTCGCCAGTGTTCTTCCGCCTTGCCGAAAGCGTCTGGACGCAGACCGGCCCGATCATGTCCGTCGTCCATGCCGGGCTGTCGCGGCTGGACTATTCCGACCACCATCCCCGCATCCTCGACGCGCTGGCCCGCCAGGATCCGGCCGCCGCCGCCGAGGCCACCCGCGCCGACATCGAGAGCGGCCTCGACCTGATCGCGCGCTCGGGCTTCTTCACCGCGCCGGCCGGCGCCGCGATTGACTTCGCGCCGGCCTGAGGCTATCGCAGTATGATCTTACCGGACGGGAGCATGACCATGAACAAGCCCATCACCGAGGAACTGCGGGCGCTGGACGCCGCGCATCACATGCACCCGTTCTCCGACAACCGGCAGCTGCCCAGGGACGGCGTGCGCGTCATCACCCAGGCCAGGGGGGTGATGATCTGGGACAGCGACGGCAACCGCTACATCGACGGGATGTCCTCGCTCTGGAACGTCAACATCGGCCACGGACGGCCCGAGATCGCCGAGGCCGTCGCGGCGCAGTTCCGCGAGATCGAGTTCTTCAACCTGTTCTACAAGACCTCGAACGTCCCGGCGATCCGGCTCGCCGAGGCGCTGGCGAAGATCGCGCCCGAAGGCTTCGACAAGGTGATGTTCACCAACGGCGGGTCGGAATCGATCGACACTGCCTTCCGCATGGTGCGCACCTTCTGGGCGATGCAGGGCCGGCCCGAGAAGTTCCACATCATCGCCCGCCGCAACGCCTATCACGGCTCGACCGTCGCGGGGGCGAGCCTCGGCGGCATGACCCCGATGCACGAACAGGGCGGCCTGCCGATCCCCGGCATCACCCACATCGCGCAGCCCTACTGGTGGGGCGAGGGCGGGGACATGACTTCGGACGAGTTCGGCCTCTGGGCGGCGCGCGAGCTTGCGCGCGAGATCGACCGCCTAGGCGAGAACCGCGTCGCCGCCTTCTTCGCCGAGCCGATCCAGGGCGCGGGCGGCGTCATCATCCCGCCGCGCACCTACTGGCCCGAGGTCCAGCGCATCCTGAGCGAACGCGAGATCCTCTTCGTCTCGGACGAGGTGATCTGCGGCTACGGGCGGCTCGGCACCTGGTTTGGCTGCGAGTATTTCGGCACCAAGCCCGACATCATGACGACGGCCAAGGGCCTGTCCTCGGGCTATCTGCCGATCGGCGCGGTGCTGGTGGGCAAGCGCGTGGCCGACGTGTTCTACGGGCTGGGCGGCGAGTTCAACCACGGCTTCACCTATTCCGGGCACCCGGTCTGCTGCGCCGCCGCGCTGCGCAACATCGAGATCATCCGCGACGAGCGGCTGGTCGAGCGTGTGCGCGACGACATCGGCCCCTACATGCAGGCGAAATGGGCGGCGCTCGCCGATCACCCGCTGGTCGGCGAGGCGGTGATGGCCGGCCTGATCGGGGCGATCCAGCTCACGCCCGACAAGGCGACCCGCGCCAAGTGGCCCGAGACCGGCACCGTCGGCACGATCTGCCGCAACCATTCCTTCGAGAACGGGCTGGTGATGCGCGCGGTGGGCGACCGCATGGTGATCGCGCCGCCGCTGACGATCACCAGGGCCGAGGTGGACGAGCTGGTCGGGATCGCGCGCCGCACGCTCGACGACACCGCGCGCACGCTGAAGGAGAAGGGCCTGATCTGAGGCCCGGACCGGGGCGGCACCTGGGGCGGCCCCCCGGGGGCCGCCCCGCCGGCGCGGCCTATTCGGCCGCGAGCCCCAGTTCGCTGCGCAGGTAGGCGAGCGCCTCGGGCGACAGCGTGCGCCCCTTCGCGGCAGCAAGCAGCGCGGCGTCCTCCTCCGCGGCGGCCGCCTCGGCAAGGGCCTCGGCCTCGGCAAGGGCGGCCGCGGCCTCGTCCACCGCCGCCTGCGCCGCGGCGACCTCGGCCGTCAGCGCCGCCTTCTCCGCCTCGAAAGCGGTGGCTGCGGCAAGTTCCGCGTTCAGGGTGGCAAGCGTGGCGTCATGGTCGGGCGCCAGCGGATCCAGCCCGTCGATCTCGGCCTGGATCTCGGCCGATGTGCGGCCCGTATAGCCCGCGACCAGCGTGTCGAGCGCGCCCTGCTTCTCGGTCAGCGTGGCGTTGGCGAGATCGAGCGACTCCTGGGCGCCCTCGGCCGCCGCCTCCGCCGCGAGCGTGGCGAGCGCCTTGTCGCGGTAGGTGGCGATCATGCCGACCTGGCTGTTGGGCGCGGCATGGGCCAGCGCGTTCGGGCTGGCATGGACGGCGTTCAGCCCCTTCAGCTCGGACCGGATCGCGCCGTTGTTCGTCTTGGTCTTGGCGGCGGCCACCTTGACCGCCGACTTGCCCGAGTTCCCCGGGGCGGAGGACTTCTCCGCCTTCGCGGCGCTGCCGTTGCCGTTGCCGCCGCCGTTGCCGTTGCCGCCGCCGTTGCCGTTGCCGTTGCCGTTGCCGCCGCCGTTGTCGCTTTTCGCGAAGGCTGCCGTGGCGCCGCCCGGCAGGGTCGTCGAGAAGACCGGCACCGCGACCAGCGCGGTTGCCATGAGAAGTGCCGTCAGCCGTTTCGTCATCATGATATCCGTCCTGCGGCCCGAATCGGGCAGAGATCCCCCGCGGTCAGCATGGGGGCAGGAAAGCGTCAGCATTGTGGCGCCGTTTCCGGCGCGGCGACGGTCCGCCGGAAGGGCCCGGTCAGGCGGCGGGCGGCTCCGCGCCCGCGGCCAGATGCCGGCGCAGCGCCGCGGCCGAAGCCGCGAAACGTTCCGCGATCGCCCGCCGGTCGATGGCGCCGGCCTGCCCGGCGGCGACCGCCGCCTCGCCGCGGAGGCAGAGCTGCGCCAGTTCGGTCAGGCCGAGGTTCAGCGCCGTGCCCTTCAGCGCGTGCAGGTCGGCGGCGAGGCCGCGCCCCTCCGCCCCGCCGGCGATGCGCGCGACGGTTTCCTGCGCCTCGTCGAGGAACAGGCCCACGACCTCGGGCAGGTCCTCCGCCCCGATCTCGTCCCGCAGCGTCTCGATCCGCGACCAGTCCATCCCGCGCCTCCGCCTGCCGCCAGCGCCGGCCAGTCTGCCGCAGCGGCCTTAAGCGGCGCCTAACCCGCGCCCGCCCGGCGGGGGCCGTCCCGGCCCCGGCCGGGCTTCAGCGCGGCTTAACCCGGCGCCGCTAGCCTTGCCCCAGCCGGCCGCCGGGAAAGGACGGGGATGCGCGACACCGTGCCTGGGCAGACCTGCAGCGACCACGCCGGGATTCCGGCGGCGGCCACGCATGTGCTGGTCGTGGACGATTCGGCGGCGCAGCGGCGGCTGATCGCGTCGCAGGTGGCGCGCCTCGGCTACCTTGTCACCACCGCCGCCTCGGGGGAGGAGGCGCTCGACCTTTGCCGCGCCGCGCCGCCCGACATCGTGCTGTCGGACTGGCTGATGGAGGGCATGTCGGGGATCGAGTTCTGCCGCGCCTTCCGGCAGATCGGCACCGGCGGCTACGGATACTTCATCCTGCTCACCTCGAAGTCGGGGAAGGAGGACATCGCGCTCGGGCTGGAAAGCGGCGCCGACGACTTCCTCGTCAAGCCGGTCGATTCGGCCGAACTGCGCGGCCGCATCACCGCCGGCGAACGCATCGTGCGGATGCAGCGCGACCTGTCGGACCGCAACCGCACCATCTCGGCCGCGCTGGACGAGATCCGCAGCCTCTACGATTCGATCAGCCGCGACCTGATGGAGGCGCGGCGCCTGCAACAGAGCCTCGTCCGCGAAAGGTTCCGCAGCTTCGGCGCCTCGGACGTGTCGCTGCTCCTGCGGCCCTCGGGCCATGTCGGCGGCGATCTCGTCGGCTTCTTCCCGATCGGGCCGGAGCGGGTCGGGATCTACGCGCTCGACGTCGCCGGGCACGGCGTCGCCTCGGCGATGATGACGGCGCGGCTCGCGGGCTATCTCTCCGGCACGACGCCGGACCAGAACGTCGCGCTGCGGCGGGCCGGGCCGGGCAGGCCCGATGCCCGCCCCCCGGCCGAGGTGGCGGCGATCCTCAACCGCATCGCGATCGAGGAGATGCGGACCGACACCCATTTCACCCTCGCCTATGCCGATGCCGACCTGCGGACGGGCCGCGTCCGCCTCGTTCAGGCGGGGCATCCGCGGCCCTGCCTGCTGCGGGCGGACGGGCGGGTGGAGTTCGCCGGCGACGGCGGGCTGCCGGTGGGCATGTTCGCCGGCGCCGCCTTCGACCAGTTCGAGGTCGCGCTCCGCCCCGGCGACCGCCTGATCCTCGCCTCCGACGGCATCACCGAGGCGCGGGACGGCGCCGGGGGGTTGGTGGGCGAGGCGGGGATGGCGCGGCTTGTCGCGCGCAACGCGCATCTCTCGGGGCCGGCCTTCCTCGACGGGCTGATCGCCGGGGCCGAGGCGGTGAACGGCGAGGATTTCGCCGACGACGTGTCGGTGGCGCTGCTGCAGTTCCGCAGCGGGCAGACCGGGGCGCCCTGATCCGCGAGGGCGCCGCTCAGCCCGCGGCGCCGACGATCCGGTCGCGCGCCACCGACATCGCCTTCAGCACCGCGTGCACCGGCTCGCCCGTCCGCAGGTCCATCGCGGCGGCGGCGCGGCGGGTGATGCGGGCGAGGATCTCCTCGCCGCCCACGGCGAGATGGACCATCACGCCGGGCCCCTCGCCGGGACGGATCGCGGCGACGGTGCAGGGCAGGATGTTCTGCGCCGACAGACCCTCGGGCCGGGCACGGGAGAGGATCACCTCATGCGCCAGGATCCGGACCCGGACGCGGGCGCCCGGCGGGCCGTCCACCCCCGACAGGAAGATGGGGCCCGCCGCGGTGTCCAGCCTGACGAGGCCGTCCCCCGCATCGCCCGCGATCACCGCGGAGAGCATCGCGGCGGCCTCCCGCAGGCCCATCGCGTGCAGCGTGCGCGGATCGGCCATGACCTCGGCGGTCGTCCCCTGGCCGACGGTCGCGCCCCTCTCGATCACCAGCATCCGGTCGGCCAGAAGCTGCGCCTCGCCGATGTCGTGCGTGACCAGCACGACCGGCATGTTCAGGTGGCCGCGCAGGGCCTGCACCTCGGCATGAAGCCGCTCGCGGGTGGCGCGGTCCACCGCCGAGAAGGGCTCGTCGAGCAGAAGCGCGGCGGGCCGGCGCGCCAGCGCGCGGGCCAGGGCCACCCGCTGCTGCTGGCCGCCCGACAGTTCGGCGGGCCGGCGGCCGCCGAGGCCGCCGAGGTTGACCAGGGCGAGCAGCCGCTCGGCCTCGGCCCGGTCGGGCCGGTCCATCGCCGCCAGCACGTTGCCCGCCGCCGTCATGTGGGGAAACAGCGCATAGCTCTGCAGCACGATCCCGACATGCCGGCGGTGCGGCGGCACGTCCACCCCGGCCGCGGTGTCAAGCCAGGTCTCGCCGTCCACGCCGATCCGCCCGGATGCGGGCCGCCACAGCCCGGCGATCGCGCGCAGGATCGTCGTCTTGCCCGACCCGGAATGCCCCACCAGCGCCAGAAGCTCGCCGCGCGCGACCTCGAAGGCGATGTCGAGCGGAACCGGCGCGCCGGCCTTCAGCACGACCGAAAGCGTCATGCGAGCCTCTGCCCGATGCGGGCCGACAGCCAGCGGGTGAGGGCGATCGTGGCGAAGGAGATCGCCACCAGTGCCGCCGACATGATGCCCGCGCCGCGCATGTCGAAGCCCTGCACGCGGTCATAGATGGCGATGGCGATGGTCCGCGTCTCGCCGGGGATCGAGCCGCCGACCATCAGCACGATGCCGAACTCGCCCAGGGTATGCGCGAAGGTCAGCACCATCGCCGTCATCAGCCCCGGCCAGGCCAGCGGCAGCTCGACCCGGAGAAGCGACCGCAGGGGCGACATGCCGCAGGTCGCCGCGGCCTCGCGCAGGTCGCGCGGAATCGCCTCGAAGCCGCGCTGGGCGGGCTGGATCGCGAAGGGCAGGTTGAAGATGACCGAGGCGACCACCAGCCCCTCGAAGGTGAACACGAGCTGATGGCCGAATGTGTCCTCCCAGAAGGCGCCGACGGGCGAGGTCCGCCCGAAGGCGAGGAGGAGGTAGAAGCCGAACACCGTGGGCGGCAGCACCAGCGGCAGCATCACCAGCGCCTCGACCGCGCCCTTGCCCCGGAACCGCCCATAGGCCAGCCAGCGCCCGGCCAGCACCGCGACCGGCAGCAGGATCGCCACCGTCCAGGCGGCGAGTTCGAGCGAGAGCGAGAGCGCGGTCCAGTCCATGCGGTCGCCTCAGCCCTCTCCCGGCAGCACGAAGCCGTATCTCACCATGATGTCGCGCGCCTCGGGCGACCGGACATAGGCATAGAACGCTTCCGCCACCGGCCCGGCGTCCTTCAGGAGCACCATGCGCTGCAACAGCGGTGCGTGCCAGTCCCGCGGGATCGGCGCGAAGCTGCCCTTCTCTGCGATCCCGGGCGCGCGGGCGAGCGACAGCGCGATGATCCCGCCCTCGGCATTGCCCGACAGGGCGAACTGCGCCGCCTGGGCGACGTTCTCGCCGAAGACGAGGAAGGGCCGCACGGCGTCCCACAGCCCGCGGTGCAACAGCGCCTCCTGCGCGCGCCGGCCATAGGGGGCGTGTTCCGGGTTGGCGATGGCAAACCTGGTCAGCCCGCCTTCGCCGATCAGGGCGGCAAGGCCGTCCATCGCCGGGTCCGGCCGCAGGGGCGAGCCGTGCGGGGCCATCAGCACGATGCGCCCCTCGGCATAGAGCGTGCCCCCGTCGCGGGTCAGGCCCCCGGCATGAAGCGCGGCGACGAAGGCCTCGTCCGCCGCCATGAACATCTCGAAGGGCGCGCCCTCGCGGATCTGCGCGGCGAAGTTGCCGGTCGATCCGAAGACGAGCCTCACCTCCTGACCGGTCGCGGCCCGGAAGGCGGCGGCGATCTCGGTCACGGCAAAGGTCAGGTCGGCGGCGGCGGCGATCACCGGCGCCCCGCCGGCGCGGGCCGGCAGGGCGGCCGCCAGCGGGGCGATTGCGGCAAGGCCGAGGACCGTGCGGCGGCTGTGCATCGTCGCCTCTCCGATATGTATCGCCATACATATCATCCGGCGGCCGCCGCGGCGTCAATCCTCCGCGCGCCCCGGCCCCGGCTCCGGCCCCGGCCCCGGCCCCGGTGCCGGTTGCGGACCTTCCCGCAGCCAGCCGCGCAGGCGGGCGACATGCGCCGCCGCGCCGTCGCGGGCGGCGGCCTCGACGGCGCGGTATTCCGCGAGCACCTCCCGTCCCCGTTCGGTCAGCGCGGCGCCGCCCCTTCCGCGGCCGCCGCGCGTCGATGTCACCACCGGCCGGTCGAACATCGCGTTCAGCGTCTCGACCAGCATCCAGGCGCGCTTGTAGCTCATCCCCATCGCGCGGCCCGCCGCGGCGATCGACCCGGTGCCGGCGATCCGTTCCAGAAGCTCGGCCTTGCCCGGCCCCATCAGTCCGGCGGCGCCGAAGACGATGCGGATGCGAAGGCCGGGGGCGGCGGGGCGGTCCGGTGTGCGGGTCATGGCACAGGATTGGGAGAATCCGCCCCCCGCCGCAAGCGCCCCCGCCGCAAGCGCGCGCCGCATGCGCCGCAAGCGCCGCATTGGACCTTCGCGCGCCGTCCCGCTACTGATCGGGCGGCAGGCAGGGAGGGGGGCGATGCAGCGCGTCTACATCACCGGGGCGGCGGGGTTCATCGGGTTCCACCTGGCGCGGCTGCTCCTGTCCGAGGGGATCAGGGTCCACGGCCACGACGGCATGACCCCCTATTACGATCCGGGGCTGAAGCGGCGGCGCCTGTCCATCCTCGCCCAGAGCGAGGGCTTCGGCTTCACCGAGGGGATGCTCGAGGACCACGCCGCGCTTGCCGCCGACATCGCCGCCTTCCGCCCCGACACGCTGATCCATCTCGGCGCGCAGGCCGGCGTGCGCTATTCGCTCGAGGCGCCGCGCGCCTACCTCTCGTCCAACATCGACGGCACCTTCAACGTGCTCCAGGCGGCGACCGCGGCCGGGGTCGGCCACCTGATGCTGGCCTCGACCTCCTCGGCCTACGGCGCCAGCGCCGGGATGCCGTGGAAGGAAACCGACAAGGCCGATTTCCAGGTCTCGCTCTACGCGGCAACGAAGAAGGCGGCCGAGAACCTCAGCCACGCCTGGTCGCACCTGCACGGCCTGCCGGTGACGGCCTTCCGCTTCTTCACCGTCTACGGCCCCTGGGGCCGGCCGGACATGGCGCCGTGGAAGTTCACCCGGGCGATCCTCGCCGGCGAGCCGATCGAGGTCTACGGCCACGGGCAGATGCACCGCGACTTCACCCATGCCGGCGATCTCGTCCGCGCCATCCGGCTGCTCGCCGCGGTGCCGCCGGAGCGGCCGGCCGACCCCGCCGCGATCGCGCCGGGCGACAGCCTGTCGCCGGTCGCGCCGTGGCGGCTGGTCAACATCGGCAACGGCGAATCGGTGTCGCTCGACGCCTTCATCGCGGCGATCGAGGCCGCCTGCGGCCGCAAGGCCCTGCGCCGGATGACGGAGATGCAGAAGGGCGACGTGCGCGCCACCTGGGCCGACACCTCGCTGCTGCGCCGGCTGACCGGCTATGCGCCCGCGACCGACATCGGAACGGGCATGGCGGAATTCGTCGCCTGGTTCCGCGACTACCACGGGATGACTTGACCCGCGCCCGGCGCTGTCTTACGTGCGGCAGCCGTGGCTAGGTAGCTCAGCTGGTTAGAGCACGCGACTCATAATCGCGGGGTCGGGGGTTCGAGTCCCCCCCTCGCCACCACTTCCCCCCTTCCGCCCGCGTCGCGCCGCCCGCCGCCGCCGCGCCCGCGCGCGGGTCCGGCCTCAGCCCTTCTTGCGCTTCTTCTTGCGGCCGCCCTCGCGGCCCGGCGGCGCCGCCAGCGCGGCGCGCAGGGCGGCGGCGTCCAGCGCCGCCAGCGCCGAGAGCCAGCTTTCGGCGCGGTCGGCCGCCGCGTGCAGCGCCGCGATGCGGGGGTCGGCGGTCTCGGCCTCGGCCTGAAGCAGGCGTTCGAGCAGCGGCACCATCACCCGCCGCTGGCGCCCCGCCACCACGAGGCGCGCGATCTCCCAGGGGTCGTCGGGGGCGGAGAAATAGTCCTTGCGGTCGCCCGGCCGCCGCCCGACCGAAACAAGGCCCCAGTCGCGCAGCTCGCGCAGCGCGGTCGAGACGTTGGAGCGCGCGATCCCCGCGCGGGCGGCGACCGTCGCGGCCGTGACCGGCGCGCCCTCCGACCAGATGGCGGCAAAGCACAGCCCCGCCGGCCGCGACAGGCCGGCGCCCTCGGCGAAATCGACGATGGCCGCGGTCAGCGTGCCGCGCATGGTCCCCCCTTCCCACGGAACGGACGGTAGCAGCCCGCCGCGCCCGTGCAAGCCGCGTCAGGGCAGGACGCGATGCTCCGGCAGCCCCGTGGCGCCGGCCTCGGCCGCGAAGGTGCAGCCGTTCAGCGGCTGGGCCGCGATCTCGGCCGCGGTCAGGTTCTCGCGCGCCGAGGTGACGAACAGCGTCCGCAGGTCCGGCCCGCCGAAGGCCGGGCAGGAGGCGTGCCGCCCCGCCACCGCGACCGCGCGCAGGAAACGCCCGTCGGGGGCATAGGCGGCCACCCGCCCGGCGCCCCATTCGGCCAGCCAGAGGTTGCCCTCCGCGTCGCAGACCGCGCCGTCGGGCACGCCCGGCTGTCCGGCCAGGTCGATCAGGAGCTCGGGCTCGCCCGCGGGCCAGCCGGCGGCGTCCAGCGCGACGCGCCAGACCTTTCGCGCCGCGCTGTCGGCGAACTGCGCCTGCCGCCCGTCGGGCGCAAAGCTGATCGCGTTCGGGATCGAGATGTTCGGGAACAGGCGCCGCACCTCGCCCTTCAGGTAGCGGTAGATGGCGCCGCGCCCCGGTTCGGCGCCCTTGCCCATGGTGCCGATCCAGAACCCGCCCTGCGGGTCCGCGCGCCCGTCGTTCGACCGCGTGCCGGGATCGTCGGCCTCCAGCGTTCCGATGCGCTCGACCGTGCCCGCGCCGATGCCGATCAGCCAGAACCCGGTCTCCGAGGCCGCGAAGAGCCGGTCGCGGTCCACCCAGCCCGCCGCCGAGAACATTTCGGGCAGGTGCAGCGTGCCGGCGCCTTCGGCCGTCCGCGTCAGCATCCGGCGCCCGAGGATGTCGAACCAGAAAAGCTGCCCGCGCTCTGGGTGCCAGAGCGGGCCCTCGCCAAGCTCGCAGGGGCGGTCGTCATAGATCGCGGCCATCGCGTCCTCCCTCGCCGGGCCTGTTCTGGACCGCCACGGCCGCGAAGGGAAGGGGCGCGGATCAGGCCGGGGCGAGGCAGTCGGCGATCGTCTGCCCGAGCGCGCGCAGGAGGTCGCCGTAAAGCTCCGGCCCCGGCGGCAGGGCGCGGCCCTCGGGGTCGAGCGCGCCGCCGACCCGCGCCCCGGTCCCCTCGGCCACTGCCGCGACCAGCCCCGCGTCCTGCTCTGCCTCGGGGAAGATGCAGGCCACGCCCGCCAGCGCCGCGCGGATCTCCGACAGCCGCGCCGCGCCGGGGGCGGCGGCGTCGCCGGGCGCCAGGCTGCCCGCCACCGTCAGCCCGTAGCGCGCCGCGAAATAGCCCAGCGCCGCGTGATGGAAGACGACCGGCCTGTCCTTCGCCGGCGCCAGCCGCGCCGCCAGCTCGGCGTCGATGGCGGCGATGCGCGCCTTCGCCGCGGCGGCGTTGGCGGCATAGGCGGCGGCGTTCGCGGGGTCGGCCGCCGCCAGTTCGGCGGCGATCAGCTCCAGCCAGAGCGCGGCATTGCCGGCGTCGAGCCAGGCATGGGGGTCGGTCCCGGCATGATGGTCGTGGTCCCCCTCTCCGTCCCCGGCGTGGCCCGCCGCGCCCCCGTCCCCGGGCGCGAAGTCCCGCAGGGTGGTGCCGGGGGCGGCGAGCAGCGCGACCGCGCGGCCGCCGCTGCCGCCCTCGACCGCGCGGGCGAGCCAGGGCGTCATCTCCGGCCCGATCCAGAACAGCAGGTCCGCCCCGGCCAGGGCGCGCGCCTGCGACGGCCGCATCTGGTAGTCATGCGCATCCGCGCCCTGATCCATCAGCAGGCCGGGGCTGCCGAGCCCGTCCATCACCTGCGCGACCAGCGAATGCACGGGCGGGATGTCGGTGGCGACCTCGGGAACCGCGGCCGGCGCCGCCAGCGGCGACAGCGCCAGCGCGGCCGCCAGAAGGGCGGCGCGGCGGCGTGCGGGGCGGCGGGCCGGACGGGGGGCGGGGCGGCGCGGCGTCATGGGGTCAATCTCCGGTGGCGGCGGATGCGGGACTGCCTTATGTTATGTTATGTCATCACACGTCAACCCGGATGTGATAAGGTAACATGAGCCTGCCGCAGACCGCATACCCCGCCATCCCGGCCGCCGCGCCGGCCGCCGCCCCGGCCGCACCGCCCGACGGGGCGGGCCTCGCCTTCCACGCCCACGACCACGCCCATTGTTCCGGCGCCGTCCTGGCGCGGGCCGAGGCGCATGTCGCGGCGCGCGGCGCCCGGCTCACCCCGGTGCGCCGCCGCGCGCTCGAGATCCTGCTCGAGGCGCACCGCGCCGTCGGCGCCTACGAGGTGCTGGACCGGCTGGCGCAGAGCGGGTTCGGCAGCCAGCCGCCGGTCGCCTACCGCGCGCTCGACTTCCTCGTCGATCACGGGCTTGCCCACCGCATCCGGCGGCTCAACGCCTTTGCCGCCTGCATGCATCCGGGCGAGACCCATGACGCGGCCTTCCTGATCTGCCGGTCCTGCGACATGGTGGCCGAGGCGCCGGCCGGCCCGGTGCGGCGCGAACTCGACGCCGCGGCGGCGGTGCTGGGCTTTGCCGTCGAACGGTCGAACATCGAGGCGCTGGGCCTCTGCCCGGCCTGCCGCGCGGTGGCGCCATGAGCCTGCCCGACGCCATCTCCGGCCCCGCCGCGGCGATGCCCGCGGCACCCGCGGGGGCGCCGGCCGCAGCGCCGGCCGGGGCGCTGATCGCGGCGCGCCGCCTGACGGTGCGGCACGGCGGCGGCCCGGTGCTCGACGGCGTGGACTTCGCCATCGCGCCGGGCGAGATCGTCACCGTCGTCGGCCCGAACGGGTCGGGCAAGTCCACCCTCGTGCGCGCGCTCCTCGGGCTCGAGCCGCTGGCGGCGGGCAGCGTGCGGCGCGCGCCGGGGCTGCGCATCGGCTACGTGCCGCAGCGGCTGCACATCGACGCGACGCTGCCGATGACGGTGCGGCGGTTCCTGTCGCTGCCGCACCGGATCAGTGACGAAGACGCCGTTTCGTGCCTGAATCGCGTGGGCCTCGGCGATATCGGGCGGCGCCAGATGGCGGCCCTGTCCGGCGGCCAGTTCCAGCGCGTCCTGCTTGCCCGCGCGCTGTTGGCGGCGCCCGACATCCTGATCCTCGACGAACCGACCCAGGGGCTGGACCAGCCCGGCATCGCCGCCTTCTACCGGCTGATCGAGGCGGTGCGGCGCGAGACCGGCGCCGCCGTGCTGATGGTCAGCCACGACCTCAACGTGGTGATGGGCGCCTCCGACCGCGTGGTCTGCCTGAACGGCCATGTCTGCTGCGAGGGGACGCCCGAACACGTCTCGGCGGCGCCGGAATACCGCGCGCTGTTCGGGCTCGACCCCGACCTCGGCGCCGGCGGCGCGCTGGCGCTCTACCGCCACCACCACGACCACGACCACGACGGCGACCACGGCCACGGGCACGACCACGCCCACCCGCACCACGCCCACCCGCAGGCCCGTCCCGGCGGCGGGGGCGCGCATCGCGCCGCGGCAGGGCCGGGCGGGGAGCGCAACGATGCCTGACGATTTCATCCTCCGCGCCGCGCTGACCGGGCTCGGCCTGACGCTGGCGACCGGGCCGCTCGGCTCCTTCGTCGTCTGGCGCCGCATGGCCTATTTCGGCGACGCGACCGCCCATGCCGCGATCCTCGGCGTCGCGCTCGCCTTCGCCATGGCGATCCCGGTCTATGCCGGGACGCTGGCGGTGGCGCTGGCGATGGCGGCCACGGTGTCGGCGCTGGCCGGGCGCGGCCACGCGATGGACACGACGCTCGGGGTCCTCGCCCATGCCGCGCTCGCGCTCGGCCTCTTCGCCGTCTCGTTCCTGCCCGGCGTGCGGGTGGACCTGTCCGCCTTCCTCTTCGGCGACATCCTCGCGGTGACGCGGGCGGACCTGGCCGTGGTCTGGGCGGGGTCGGGCGCCGTGCTCGCCCTGCTCGTCTGGCGCTGGCCGGGGCTCCTGACCGCGACGGTGAACGAGGAACTCGCCCAGGCCTCGGGGGTGGACCCGCGGCGCGAGAGGCTGGTCCTGACGCTGGCGCTGGCGCTGACGGTGGCGGTCTCGATCCGCATCGTCGGCGCGCTTCTGATCGCGGCGCTGCTCATCATTCCCGCCGCCGCCGCGCGCGGGCCGAGCCGGACGCCCGAGGCGATGGCCGCCACCGCCACCGTGATCGGCATGGTCTCGGTCCTCGCCGGGCTGATCCTGTCGCTGCGGCTCGACACGCCCGCCGGCCCGTCGATCGTGGTCGCGGCGGCGGCGCTCTACGCGCTGGCGCTGCCGCTCCGCCGGGCGATGCGCTAGGCTCGGCCAAAGCGACGGAGCCCGCCCTTGCCGAACCACCTCCACGACGCCCTCTTCGCCCCCCTCGACGGCGCCGCGACGCCCTTCCTGATCCTGCCCGACGGCACCACGATCAGCCACGGCGCCTTCTTCGCAGAGGCCGCGCGCATGGCCGCGCGCCTGACCGCGGCCGGGCTTGCCCCCGGCGACCGGGTCGCGCTGCAACTGGAGAAGAGCCCCGCGATGCTGGCCGTGATCGCCGGCGCGATCCGGGCGGGCATCGTGTTCCTGCCGCTCAACACCGCCTATACCCCCGCCGAGGTCGGCTATTTCGTGCAGGACAGCGGGGCGAAGCTCCTGCTCGCCGATTCCGCCCGCGCCGGCGCGCTCGCCGCGGCGGCGGGCGGCGCCCGCCTGATGACGCTGGCCGCCGACGGCAGCGGCAGCTTCGCCGGGCCTCCCGCGGCGGCGGCGGACCCGGCCCCGCGCGGCCCGGACGATCTTGCCGCGCTGCTCTACACCTCGGGCACGACCGGCCGCTCGAAGGGCGCGATGCTGACGCACGACAACCTGTTGTCGAACGCCCGCGTGCTGGTCGCGGCCTGGGCCTTCACCGAGGCCGACAGGCTGCTCCACGCGCTGCCGGTCTTCCACACCCACGGCCTCTTCGTCGCCACCAACGTCGCGCTGCTCGCCCGCTGCCCGGTGCTGTTCCTGCCGAAGTTCGACGCCGACGCGGTGATCGGCCTCCTGCCGCGGGCCACCGCGATGATGGGCGTGCCCACCTTCTACACCCGCCTGCTCGAGGACCCCCGCCTGACCCGCGCGCTGACCGCCCACATGCGCCTTTTCGTGTCGGGCTCGGCGCCGCTTCTGGCCGCGACGCACCGGGAATGGACGGCGCGGACCGGCCACGCGATCCTCGAACGCTACGGCATGACCGAGACCAGCATGATCACCTCGAATCCCTATGACGGCGAACGCCGGCCGGGCACCGTGGGCTTCCCCCTGCCGGGAATCGAGGTCCGCCTTGCGGATGCCGCCGGCGCCCCCGTCCCGCCGGGCGGCACCGGCGTCATCGAGGTGCGCGGGCCGAACGTCTTCAGGGGCTACTGGGGGATGCCGGAAAAGACAGCCGCCGAGATGCGCCCCGACGGGTTCTTCATCACCGGCGATCTCGGCCAGTGGGACGGGGACGGCTACCTCACGATCGTCGGCCGGGCGAAGGACGTCATCATCTCGGGCGGCTTCAACGTCTATCCCAAGGAGGTGGAACTGGCGCTCGACGCGCTGCCCGGCGTGCTCGAAAGCGCGGTCTTCGGCGTGCCACATCCCGATCTCGGCGAGGCGGTGGTGGCCGCGGTCGTGCCGCGGCCGGGTGCCGCCCCCGACCCGCAGGCGCTGGCCGCCGCGCTGAAGGACGGCCTCGCCGGCTTCAAGCGGCCGCGCCACATCGCGATCGTCGCCGACCTGCCGCGCAACACGATGGGCAAGGTGCAGAAGGCGCTCCTGCGCGAGGCCCATGCGGGCCTCTTCGTGCCTCAGCGCCCGACGGCGACATAGGCCTCGAAGCCGGCCCTGGCCGCATCCTTCGCGTTGTAGATGTTGCGCAGGTCCGCCATCCGCGGCGTCGCCATGCGCCGCGCCAGCCGCGGCAGGTCGAGGGCGCGGAACTCGTTCCACTCGGTCAGGATCACCACCGCGTCGGCATTCGTCGCCGCCTTGTAGGCATCCTCGGCCCAGATCACGCCGGGCAGGAGCTGTTCGCCCTCGCGCCGGCCCTGGGGGTCGGTCACGCGCACCTTCGCCCCGGCGCCGACCAGCGCCGGCACGATGGTCAGCGACGGCGCCTCGCGCATGTCGTCGGTGTTGGGCTTGAACGTCACCCCCAGCACGGCGACCGTCTTGCCGTTCACCGAGCCGCCGCAGAGGTCCACGATCTTGTCCACCATGCGGCGCTTGATCTCGCCGTTGACCTTGATGACGGTCTCGACGATCTGCATCGGTGTCGCGTGTTCCTGGCCGATCCGGGCCAGCGCCTGGGTATCCTTGGGAAAGCAGGATCCGCCATAGCCCGGCCCGGCATGGAGGAACTTGTTGCCGATCCGGCCGTCAAGGCCGATGCCCCTGGCCACCTGCTTCACGTCGGCGCCGACCTTCTCGCAGAGAAGCGCGATCTCGTTGATGAAGGTGATCTTGGTGGCGAGGAAGGCATTGGCCGCGTACTTGATCATCTCCGCGGTCTCGAGATCGGTGTAGAGGATCGGGAAGTCGCGCAGGAACAGCGGGCGGTAGATCTCGCCCATCACCTCGCGGGCGCGCTCCGAGGTGGTGCCGACCACCACCCTGTCGGGGCGCATGAAATCGTCGATCGCCGCGCCCTCGCGCAGGAATTCCGGGTTCGAGGCGACATCGAACTCCGCCGCCGGGGCGGCCTCGCGGATCGCCGCGGCGACCTTGCGGTTGGTGCCGACCGACACCGTCGATTTCGTCACGACGACGGCATAGCCGGTCAGCGCGCGGCCGATCTCGGCGGCGGCCGCCATGACATAGGTCAGGTCGGCATGGCCGTCGCCGCGCCGGGTCGGCGTGCCGACGGCGATGAACACCGCATCCGCCCCGGCGACCGCCGCTGCAAGATCGCCGGTGAAGGACAGCCGCCCGGCGGCGACGTTCTTGGCCATCAGCTGTTCGAGCCCCGGCTCATAGATCGGCACCTCGCCCTTCAGCAGGCGCGCGACCTTGGCCTCGTCCCTGTCCACGCAGGTGACCTCGTGGCCGAAGTCCGACAGGCAGACGCCCGACACAAGGCCGACATAGCCGGTTCCGATCATCGCGATTTTCATCGGTCCATCCCGATCTGCTGACGGGCGGCACTTGGACCCAAGCCCGATGTCAAGTCAACGGAAACAAAGCGTTTCCGGGCCCTTCCGGCCGCGATTTCGCCACGGTTCGGTGAACAGTCATCCGCGGGGGCGCCCCTTCATTTCCCTGCCAGGGAAGGAGCGTTGGGACATGGCTGTGCGTACCGCTGTTGCCGCCGTCGCGGCCCTTGTGATCGGTCTGGCCGGCGGTTCGGCCGAAGCATGCTCGCGCCCGATGCCGGCAGGCGCCGACGCGGTGATCCAGCCGGGCAAGGCGATCAACGCCGCGCTGCTCGACGCCGCCGTCCTCTCCGAGGTCAACTACTACCGCTGCCGCTCGGGCCTGCCGAAGCTCGCGCCGTCCGCGAGCCTGCGCCGCGTCGCAGAGACGCACGCGAAGTGGATGGCGCGCAACATGAGCGTGACGCACCGCTCCACCGTCGGCGGCCAGTCCACGCTCAAGGCGCGGCTCTCGACCTCGGGCGTGAAGTTCAAGACCGGGGCCGAGAACATCGGCATGGTGCACCGCTACCGGATCGACGGCATGTCCTTCAGGATCAACGGGCAGTGCGCGTTCTCGACCTATGGCGGCAAGGCGATCCCGCCGCACACCTATGCCTCGCTGGCGCGCACGATGGTGGACTACTGGTATCACTCGCCGGGCCACCGCGCGAACATGATGAACCGCAAGGTCAAGGTGATGGGCGCGGGCGCGGCGCTGAACACCGGCGCGCCCTATTGCGGCCAGTTCTACATGTCGCAGAACTTCGCGGGGTGAGGCGGAAAAGGAAACGCTCCGGTGGAGCGTTTCCCCGCCGAACGCCCGATCCGCGAGGATCGGGCCGGGCCTTTCCGGGGCGCCGAACGCCCGATCCGCGAGGATCGGGCCGGGCCTTCCCGGGGCGCCGAACGCCCGATCCGCGAGGATCGGGCCGGGCCTTCCCGGGGCGCCGAACGCCCGATCCGCGAGGATCGGGCCGGGCCTTTCCGGGGCGCCGAACGCCCGATCCGCGAGGATCGGGCCGGGCCTTTCCGGGGCGCCGAACGCCCGATCCGCGAGGATCGGGCCGGGCGCGCGGCCGTTTAGCGCCGCGCCAGGATTTCTGAACGGTTTCTGAACGGAAACGCAACTCCTTGTTTCCGCTTGGTTTCCTGGACTGTCCCAGCGTGGGACACCCCTCGTCCCCGGCGCGGGCCCGGCGCCCGGCGGCTCAGAACCGCCCCGGCGAGACCGCCGACAGGTCCTGCCCCTCCGGCCGCCCCGCCACCAGCGCGGCGACGATCGCGGCCGTCACCGGGGCCAGCGTCATCCCCAGATGGCCGTGCCCGAAGGCGAGGATCACCTCCGCCCCGCCGCGCGACGGGCCGATCACCGGCAGGCTGTCGGGGATCGAGGGGCGGAACCCCATCCAGGTCCGCGACGGCGCCGGCAGGCCGGGGAAGATCGCCCGCGCGCCCTCGTCGAGGCGCGCGATCCGGTGTGGCGAGGGCGGCGCGTTCAGCCCGCCCAGCTCCACCGTTCCGGCCGCGCGCAGCCGCCCCGCCATCGGGCAGAGGTAGAAGCCGCGCTCGGTCGGGCAGGCGGGCCGGGTCAGGCCGGGGGCGGCGCCGTCGTATTCGACGTGATAGCCCCGCTCGGTGTCGAGCGGCACCCTGTCGCCTGCCATCCGGGCGAGGGCGCGCGAATGCGCCCCGGCGGCGATCACGGCGCGCCGGGCCCGCACCTCGCCCTTCGTGGTCGCCACAAGCACGCCCCCGGCGTCGCGCGCCAGCCCGGTCGCGCCCGCCCGCAGGTGCCGCGCGCCGCGGTCCGCCGCGGCCTGCGCCAGCCGGCCGACCATCTTCCCCGGATCGCGCATGAAGCGCGCCTGCGGGAACAGGGCGGCGCCGCCCGCCATACCTGGCAGGGCGGGCTCCAGCCGCTGCAACTCGTCCGCCGTCAGCATCTCGACGGCAATGCCCAGCGACCGGCGGAAGGCGAGGTCGCGCTCGGCCGCCCGCCGCCGCTCCGCCGTCGGGTAAAGGTAGAGGCAGCCCCGCGCCTCGAGCCCGTCGCCCGCGCCGATCGCCGCCGCAAGCTCGTCCCAATGCTGCCCGGCACCGGACAGCAGCGCCGCCAGCGCCCGCGCGTTGCGCTCGGCCCGGGCGGGCAGCGACTGCCAGGCAAAGCGCAGGAGCCAGGGCGCAAGCGACAGGATCGCCGCGCGGCGGATCGCCAGCGGCGAATTGCGGTCGAACAGGAGCGAAGGCAGGTTGCGCAGCACATCCGGCGTGCCGACCGGCTGCACGGCATAGTCGGCGACCGTGCCCGCGTTGCCGTAGCTCGCCCCCGATCCGGGTTGGGCCGGGTCGATCAGCAGCACGTCGCGCCCCTCGCCGGCCAGGCGATGGGCGATGGCCAGCCCGATCACCCCCGCGCCGATGACCGCGATCTCACAGCTTTCCGTCACGCCGGCCCTTCGTCCTGTCGGGATGCCGCTACGGGCGCGCCGGGGGCGGGTGCCCCCGGCCGGCGCCCCGGCCCGCCTACATGCAGGCCTCGTAGAGCGCGCGCGTGTTCGCCGGCGTCATCGGCACCGGGTTCGCCCCCGCCGTCGGATCCTCCAGCGCCATCGCCGTCAGCTGGTCCAGACGGTCGCGCCCGACCCCCATCGCCGCCAGCCCGGCGGGGATGCCCAGCGTCGCGCGCAATTCCATCACGCGGGCGCGGAACCCGTCGAAGCCGCCGGCGATGCCCAGATAGGCGGCCGCCTGCGCGATCCGGCCCTCGATCGCGGGCCGGTTGAAGTCGAGCACCATCGGCATCACCACCGCGTTGGTCGTGCCGTGATGGGTGTTGTAGAGCGCGCCGACCGGGTGGCTCAGGGCGTGGATCGCGCCCAGCCCCTTCTGGAAGGCGACCGCGCCCATCGCCGCCGCGCTCATCATGTGCGCCCGCGCCTCGAGGTCGCCCGGCTCGGCATAGGCCTTCGGCAGGTTCTCGAACACCAGCCGCATCCCCTCCAGCGCGATCCCCTGGCTCAGCGGATGGTAGAAGGCGGTGCAATAGGCCTCGAGGCAGTGGGCCAGCGCGTCCATCCCCGTCCCGGCGGTGATCGGCTTCGGCATCCCGACGGTCAGCTCGGGGTCGCAGATCGTGACCTTCGGCATCAGGCCGGGATGGAAGATGATCTTCTTCACATGCGTCGCGCTGTTGGTCAGCACCCCAGCGCGCCCGACCTCGCTGCCGGTCCCCGCCGTCGTCGGCACGGCGACCACGGGCGCGATCCGCGCCGCGTCGGCCCGCATCCACCAGTCGCCGATGTCCTCGAGGTCCCAGACGCTCAGGTCCGGCCGCTGGTTCGCCATCAGCGCGATCATCTTGCCGAGGTCGAGCCCCGAGCCGCCGCCGAAGGCGACGATGCCGTCATGCCCGCCGGCGCGGAAGGCGGCGATCCCGGCGGCCATGTTCGCCTCATTCGGGTTGGGATCGACCTCGGCGAAGACGGCGCGCCCGAGGCCCCCGGCCTCCAGCACGTCGAGCGCCCGCTGCGTGACCGGAAGCGCGGCCAGCGCGCGGTCGGTCACCAGGAGCGGGCGCGCGATCCCGGCCGCCTTCACGTGGTCGGCGAGTTCGGCGATGCGCCCGGCCCCGAACTTGATGGCGGTCGGATAGGACCAGTTAGCCCTCGGAACGGTCATGACGGTTTCACCTTGCGGAAGTGGTAGGAACGGGGGCGGGTGACGGCGTGGTAGCCCAGCTTCGACAGGCCGGCGCCGCGGCCGGTATCCTTGCAGCCGGTCCAGCAGATCGCCGGGTCGAGATAGTCGGCCCGGTTCATGAACACGGTGCCGGTCTCGATCCGGCGGGCCAGCGCCCAGGCGCGGTCGGGGTCCTGCGTCCACAGCGAGGCCGTCAGGCCGTAGGGCGAATCGTTCATCAGGGCCAGCGCCTCGGCATCGTCCCTGACCGGCATGATGCCGACGACCGGGCCGAAGGATTCCTCGGTCATCACCCGCATCGAGTGGTCCACGTTGATCAGGATCTGCGGCATGAGATAGGCCCCGCCGTCGTCCTGGGGGAAGTTCTGCCGCTCGATCAGCGGCCGCGCGCCCGCCGCGATCGCCTCGGCGGTCTGCTCGCGCACGGTGCGCGCGAAGCGGACATTCGCCATCGGGCCGAGCGTGGTGTCGGGGTCGAAGGGATTGCCGAGCTTCAGCGCGTTGACCCACCTGACCGCCTTCGCCACGAAGTCGTCGAAGAGCCGGTGATTGACATAGATGCGCTCGATCCCGCAGCAGCACTGGCCGGCATTGTACATCGCGCCGTCCATCAGCACGTCCACCGCCCAGTCGAGATCGGCGTCCTCCATCACGTAGCCGGGATCCTTGCCGCCAAGCTCCAGCCCGAGGCCGGTGAAGGTGCCCGCCGCCGCGCGCTCGATCGCCTGGCCGCCTGCGACCGAGCCGGTGAAGTTGACAAAGCCGAAGGCGCGGTTCGCGATCAGCCGCTCGGTGCCGGCGTGATCCAGCACGACGTTCTGGAACACGTCCGCCGGCACCCCCGCCTGCGCCATCGCCTCGGCGATGCGCTCGCCCACGAGAAGTGTCTGCGAGGCGTGCTTGAGCATCACGCTGTTGCCCGCGATCAGCGCCGGCACGATCGTGTTCATCGCCGTCATGTAGGGGTAGTTCCACGGCGCGATGACGAAGACGACGCCATGCGGGGCGAACTCGATCCGGCGGGCGAAGCGGTCGGTCTCTTCCACGATCATCGGCGCCAGCGCCTCGGGCGCCACCTTCGCCATGTAGTCGGTGCGCTCGTTCAGGCCGCCGAACTCGCCGCCGTAGCGGGTCGGCCGGCCCATCTGCCAGGCCAGTTCCTCGACCACCCGCGCGCGGTCGTCGTTGAGCGCCTGCACCGCCGCCCGCACCAGCGCGATGCGCTCCTCCAGCGGGCGCGCCGCCCAGGCGGGCTGGGCGGCCCGCGCGCGGGCGACGCAGGCGTCGGCGGCCTCGGGCGTCAGCGCCGGGCGTTCGGCATAGACCCGTCCGTCGACGGGGGAGATGCACCTTACGGTCGTCGTCATGTCGGTCCCCTTCCGGTCCTAGGCGCGCTCGAAACCCCGGTGGACCTCGAAATCCGTCACCACGCGGTCCATCTCGGCCACCTCGAACTCGGCCGCATGGACGTAGTGGTCGATCACGTCGTCGCCCATCGCCGCGCGCAGCATCTTCGAGCGGTCGAGCAGCACCGCCGCCTCGCGCAGCGCCTTGGGGATCTCGCGCACCCGCCGCGCCTGGTACATGTCGCCGCGCGCCTCGGGTTCCAGCGGCAGCTTGCGCTCGATCCCGTCAAGCCCGGCCGCCAGCAGCGCCGCGCAGGCCATGTAGGGGTTCAGGTCCGCCCCGCCGATGCGGCATTCCACCCGCACCGCCTTGGTGTCGGCCCCGCAGACGCGGAAGCCCGCGGTGCGGTTGTCGGTGCTCCACACCGCCTTGGTCGGCGCGAACATCCCCACGCAGTAGCGCTTGTAGCTGTTCACGTAGGGGGCGAGGAAGGCGGTGATCTCGCCGGCATGGGACAGCTGGCCGGCAAGGAAGTGCTGCATCGTCTCGGACATGCCGTGCACGCCCTTGGGGTCGTGGAAGGCGTTCCGCCCGCCCTTCCACAGCGACTGGTGGATGTGCGAGGACGAGCCGGCGTGGCGGTGGCTCCACTTCGCCATGAAGGTCGCCGCGACGCCGTGCTGGTGCGCGATCTCCTTGATCCCGTTCTTGACGATCGAATGCATGTCGCAGGTGTCGAGCGCATCCGAATAGCGGATGTTGATCTCCTCCTGCCCCGCCTCGGCCTCGCCCTTGGAGTTCTCGACCGGGATGCCCGCGCCGTAGAGACCGTTGCGGATGTCGCGCATGATCCCCTCCTCCTTCGAGGTGCCGAGGATCGAATAGTCGATGTTGTAGCGCGACAGCGGCGTCATGCCGCGGTAGCCGGTGTCGAAGAGGTCGTTGTAGGCCTCCTCGAACAGGAAGAATTCCAGCTCGGTCGCCATCATCGGGGTGAAGCCCAGCGCCTCGGCGCGGGCGAGCTGCCGCTTCAGCACGTTGCGCGGGGCATGGGGGACGGGCTGGTGCGTGTGGTGGTCGAGGAAGTCGCAGATCACCAGCGCGGTGCCGGGCAGCCAGGGAATGCGGCGCAGGGTGGAGAGGTCGGGCTTGTGGACATAGTCGCCATAGCCCGTGGCCCAGTTGGTGGCCTTGTAGCCCTGAACGGGCGTCATCTCCATGTCCACGGCCAGCAGGTAGTCGCAGCCATGCGTCTCCTCGTAGCCCGAGTCGACGAAGTGCTGGGCGTGGAAGCGCTTGCCCATCAGGCGGCCCTGCATGTCGATCACCGCTGTCAGGACGGTGTCGATCTCGCCCGCCTTCACGGCCTTCCTCAGTGCGTCCAGTGTCAGATTCGCGGGCATGTCCGCCCCTCCTTGTCCCTGTCGGTTCCTGCGGGCTTCGGCCCGTCTTGCGCGCCCGTCTTAGCAGCAGCGTCGCGCCGGCGGTAGGGGACGGCCGCCGCTCAGCGCACCGGCGCGGCGGCCGGCCGGGGCTGACCGGCCAGCGTGTTGAACACCAGCGCCGCCAGCACGATGGCGCCGCCGGCGAAGGTGCCGGCCGAGGCCGTCTCGCCGAGGAAGAGCCAGACCCAGACCGGGCCGAGGATCACCTCCAGAAGCGCGAGCAGGCTCATCTCGGCCGCCGGCACGACGCGCCCGGCCAGCGCGAACATCGACAGGCCGATGCCGAGGATCACCGCCCCCATGGCCAGCGCGATCAGCGCGCCCGGCAGCGGGATGGCAAAGCTGTCGCCCGCCGCCGCGATCATCGCCGCCGCGGCGAGGATCGACAGCAGGGCGCCGGTCAGGATCGCGGGCGTCGCGTCGGGCATCTCGGGCCGACGGGTCAGAACGGTGAAGACCGCGAAGGCCGCCGCCGAGGCCAGCGCGGCGAGGTTGCCGGCGCCCGCGCCGGCGGCGAGCCCCTCGCGCACCATGATGAAGATGCCCGCCAGGGCGACGGCGATCGCGATCCAGGTGACGGCGCGGACCGCCTCGCCCAGGAAGATCCGGCCGAGCAGCGCCGACATCAGGGGCGTCGCCGAGAACAGGAAGACGGCGTTGGCCACCGTGGTGGACTGGATGGCGAAGATCGCGCAGGCGAAGGCCGCGACCAGGCAGGCCCCGCCGGCCAGCCCCGCCCAGCCGGCGCGCCGCAGCGCCGCCAGCGGCGCCCCGCCCGAGCGGATCCACAGCATGACCCAGAGCACCGGCACCATGCCGGCCGAGCGGTAGAACAGCACGTGCCAGGTCGAGACCTCGCCCACCAGACGGATCAGAAGGCCCATCAGCGACCAGATGAACCCGGCCGCGAGGACAAGCAGGACGCCCTGCCGGTAGGTGAGTGCCTTGGTCATGCCGCGGGGGTCCTTTCGCTGCATCCTCTGCCCGGGCGGGCGCGGCCCGTCTTGTCCGCCGCCGACCATCCGCGGTGCCGAAAGCGTCAGGCCCCCGGCGGCGGGCCCTCGCGCAGCCAGCCCTGGTCCAGCCGCAGTTCGGGGCAGCCGGCGAAGCGGCCGAGCCGGCCGAGTTCGGCCAGAAGCGCCTCGTTCCGGCCCCGGCCCATGCGGATGCCGGCCTCGGGCCAGAAGGCGCGCACCGCGAGCACGCCCTCGCCGCGCAGGCACTTCGCGTCGAGCCGCCCGATCAGCCGGTCGCCCTGCAGGACCGGAAAGACGTAGTAGCCCCAGACCCGCCTTTCCTCGGGCACGAAGATCTCGATCCGGTAGCGGAAGCCGAACAGGCGTTCGGCGCGGTTGCGGTCGCGCAGGGCGGGGTCGAAGGGCGACAGGACGCGCACGCGGTCGGGCGGTTCCGGCGCGGCGCGCGCGGCCTCGCCGACGCCGGGCCGGGCGAGGCAGGTGCGCAGCGTCCCGTCGGCGCCCTCGACCGCCACCTCGGTCAGCGCGCCCGACTTCAGCCCGCGCCGGCACCAGTCCCTGGCCTCCTCCGGCGTGACCTTGCGCCAGAAGGCCGCGATCTCGCCGCTGGTGGCGAAGCCCAGCCGGTCGAGCGCGGCGCCGCAGGCCCAGTCGATCGTCTCCTCGGCGGGCGGCGCCGGCGGCAGGCCGGGAAAGACCCGCTCGGTCAGGTCGTAGTACTTGACGAAGCCGCGCCGGTGGCAGACCGCCAGCACGCCGCAGCGCCAGAGGTATTCGAGCGCGGTCTTCGAGGGATGCCATTCCCACCAGCCGCCCTTCGGGCGCGCCTCGTCGCCGCCGACCTCGCCGGCGGCGACCGGGCCGTGGGCGCGGACATGCGCGATCACCGCGTCGATGCGGCCGTGGAAGGCGTCGCCCTGCCAGGCCGCCCAGCTGTCGCGGATCCGCGCCGCGTCGCGGTCGAAGCGCAGCCGCCAGTGCGGCATGAACTCGACCGGGATCACCGCGGCGTCGTGGGTCCAGTGCTCGAAGAGCAGGCGATCAGTCTCGAGAAGGCGTTTCAGAGCCTGTTCCCGATAGGACTGGCGGCGCGACCACAGGATCATGTGATGGGCCCGCGCGACGGTGTTCACGCTGTCCACCTGCACGAAGCCGAGGCGCCGGATCAGCGCCAGCAGGTCGGCGCCGCGGGCCGGGCCGGTCGGGTTTTCGGCCAGCGCATGGCGGTCGAGGAACAGCCGCCGCGCCTCGGCGTTGCGCAGGACGGGCAGGCTCATGCGCCCCAGGTCCGTTCCAGGAGCGCCAGCCAGTTTCGCCAGGCGATGCGCTCGACGAGATCGCGCCCGAAGCCGTGCGCCGCGATCGCCGCGAGCAGCCGCTGAAGCCCCGCGGCATCGCCGATCTCCTCCGGGATCGTCGCGCCGTCGAAGTCCGAGCCCAGCCCGACATGGTCCTCGCCGAGCCGGCTCACCAGGTGGTCGAGATGCCGCAGCAGCGGGTCGAGGCCGCGCGCCGGCGTCCGCCGCCCGTCCGGGTTCAGGAAGCAGGTGGCGAAGTTCAGCCCCACCATGCCCCCCGACTCGCGGATCGCCGCCAGCTGCCGGTCGGTCAGGTTGCGGCTCGTCGGGCAGACCGCATGGGCGTTGGAATGGGTCGCGACCAGCGGCGCCTGCGACAGCCGCGCCACGTCGTCGAAGCCCTTCGCGTTCAGGTGGCTGAGGTCGATCAGGATGCCCAGCGCGTTGCATTCCCGGATCAGGCGCCGCCCCGCCTCGGTCAGCCCCTCGCCGGTGTCGCCGGTCGAGGGGAAGGCGAAGGGGACGCCGTGGCCGAAGGCGGTTGGCCGCGACCAGACCGGGCCCAGCGACCGCAACCCCGCCGCGTGCCAGACATAGAGCGCATCGAGGCCGGGATCGATCGCCTCGGCCCCTTCCATGTGCATGACGGCGGCGACGGTTCCCTCGGCCATGCAGGCGCGTATCCCGGCGGCCGTGCGCACGATCCTCAGCCCGCCCTGGCGTTCCATCCAGCGCAGGTGTCCCGCCGCCGCCATGGCGACCGGCAGCGCCTCCCCGAAGCCGATCGGGTCGGGCAGCGGGAAGTCGTAGGGCGGCTGATCCATCCGCGCGTCGAGCGCGGCGAGATCGCCCGCCTCGGGCGAATCGACGAAGATGGCGAAGAACCCGCCGGCGAAGCCGCCCCGGCGCAGGCGCGGCAGGTCGATATGCCCCTTGCCCTCGCCGGACAGCCAGATCGCCTCGCGCCTCTCGGGGGCGTTCCCGATCCGCCACAGGATGTCGTTGTGCCCGTCGAATACCGGGATCATGCCGCGCCCTTCCCTGCCTGCCCGGATCGGTCGCATATCGGCCGGGCGAAGACAACGCGGGCAGGCCGGCCGCGGGCGGGCAGGGCGGGCGCGCCGGCGCGGGGGCGAGCGCAGGGGCGGGCAGGGAGCGGGCGGGGCCTTGCGCGCGAACTGACATGCTAGCATAACGACGCTGCCGCCTGCCGCCACCTGCCGCCAAACGGAGCCCGCGATGCGCCTTCAGGACAAGCTGATCGTCATCACCGCCGCCGGTCAGGGGATCGGCCGCGCCGCCGCGCTGGCCTGCGCCCGCGAAGGCGCGCAGGTGGTGGCGACCGACATCAACCCCGACCTCCTCGCGGCGCTGGAGCGGGACGCGCCCGGCATCCGCACCCGGCTGCTCGACGCCCGCGACCGCGCCGGCATCGAGGCGCTGGCCGCCGCGACCGGTCCGATCGACGGCCTGTTCAACTGCGCGGGCTATGTCCACAGCGGCACGATCATGCAGACCACGGAGGAGGACTGGGCCTTCAGCTTCGAGCTGAACGTCACCTCGATGTTCCGCACCATCCAGACCTTCCTGCCGGGGATGCTCGAGGTCGCGGCGCGCAAGGGCAGCGCCTCGATCCTCAACATGGCCTCGGTCGCCTCGTCGCTGAAGGGCTTCGTCAACCGCACCGCCTATGGCGCGACCAAGGCCGCGGTGATCGGGCTGACCAAGGGCATCGCGGCGGATTACGTGAAGCAGGGCCTGCGGGTGAACGCGCTCTGCCCCGGCACGGTGGACACGCCCTCGCTGCGGGCGCGGATGGCGGCCTCGCCCGATCCGGTGCAGGCCGAGAAGGACTTCATGGCCCGCCAGCCGACCGGGCGGCTGGCGCAGCCCGAGGACATGACGGGCATGATCGTCTACCTGCTGTCCGACGAAAGCCGCATCGTCACCGGCCAGTGCATGCCGGTGGACGGCGGCATCCTGATATGACCCGCATCACCGGCCTGCGGACGGTGGATGTCCGCTTCCCGACCTCGCGCCAGCTCGACGGGTCGGATGCGATGAACCCCGATCCCGACTATTCGGCCGCCTACTGCGTGCTGGAAACCGACGGGCCGCATCAGGGCCACGGGCTCGCCTTCACCATCGGGCGCGGCAACGAGATCGTGGTCGCCGCGATCGAGGCGCTGCGCCCGCTCGTCGTCGGGCAGGACATGGCGGCGGTGGCGGCCGACATGGGCGGCTTCTGGCGCCACGTCACCGGCGACAGCCAGCTGCGCTGGATCGGGCCCGAGAAGGGCGCGATCCACATGGCCACGGCGGCGGTCGTCAACGCGGTCTGGGACCTCTGGGGCAAGATCGCGGGCAAGCCGGTGTGGAAGCTGGTCGCCGACCTGACCCCGGCCGAATTCGTCCGCCTGATCGACTTCCGCTACATCACCGACTGCATCACGCCGGACTGGGCGCTCGACTTCCTCACCCGCCAGGCCGAGGGCAAGGCCGGGCGCGAGGCCACCCTGCGGCGCGAGGGCTATCCCTGCTACACGACCTCGGCGGGCTGGCTGGGCTATCCCGACGACAAGCTGCGCCGGCTCTGCCGCGAGGTGAAGGCGGCGGGCTTCCGCCACGTCAAGATGAAGGTCGGCCGCGACCTTGCCGACGACATCCGGCGGCTGACCATCGCGCGGGCGGAACTCGGCCCCGAGATCCGCCTGATGATCGACGCCAACCAGGTCTGGGAAGTCGATCAGGCGATCGGCTGGGTGAAGGAGCTTGCCTTCGCGCGCCCCTGGTTCATCGAGGAGCCGACCAGCCCCGACGACATCGAGGGCCACCGCCGCATCCGCGAGGCGGTGGCGCCGGTCGAGGTCGCGACCGGCGAGATGTGCCAGAACCGGGTGATGTTCAAGCAGTTCATCATGCGCGGCGCGATCGACGTGGTGCAGATCGACGCGGCGCGCCTCGGCGGCGTCAACGAGGTGCTGGCGGTGATGCTGATGGCGGCACGCCACGGGCTGAAGGTCTGCCCCCATGCCGGCGGCGTCGGCCTGTGCGAATATGTCCAGCACCTCAGCATGATCGACTATCTCTGCATCGCGGGCACCCGCGAGGGGCGGGTGATCGAATATGTCGATCACCTGCACGAGCATTTCCTGGACCCCTGCGTGATCCGCGCCGCGGCCTACATGCCGCCCGAGCGGCCGGGCTATTCGGTCGAGATGCGGCCCGAAAGCCTGGAACGCTACCGCCACCGGGCCGGGTGAAGGGGGAAGGAGGCAGGGGATGGACCTTCAGCTTGCCGGCAGGGTCGTCATCGTCACCGGCGGGGGCGCGGGGATCGGCGGCGCGATCAGCGAGGTCCTGGCCGAGGAGGGCGCGATCCCGGTCATCTTCGCCCGCCGCGCCCCGGCGGCGGATTTCCTTGCCCGCATCGCGGCGCTGTCGCCGCAGGCGGGCTGGGTGCAGTGCGAACTCTCCGACGACGACCAGTGCCGGCGCGGCGTGGCCGAGACGGTCGCGCGCTGGGGCCGGATCGACGGGCTGGTCAACAATGCCGGCGCCAATGACGGCGTCGGCCTCGATGCCGGGCCCGCGGCCTTCCGCGCCTCGCTCGACCGCAACCTCGTGCATTACTACACGATGGCCCATCTCTGCCTGCCGCAGCTCCGGGCGGCGCGCGGGGCGATCGTCAACATCTCCTCCAAGACGGCGGTGACGGGGCAGGGCGGCACCTCGGCCTATGTCGCGGCCAAGGCGGCGCAGCTCGGCCTGACGCGGGAATGGGCGGCGGCGCTGGCCGGCGACGGGGTGCGGGTGAACGCGGTCGTGCCCGCCGAGGTGATGACGCCGATGTACCGCGCATGGCTCGACAGCCTGCCCGACGGCGAGGCCAAGCTGGCCGAGATCGTGGCGCGCATCCCGCTCGGCCAGAGGATGACGACGGCGCGCGAGATCGCCGACACCGCGGTCTTCCTGCTTTCGCCCCGCGCCGGGCACACGACCGGGCAATGGGTGTTCCCCGACGGCGGCTATACCCATCTCGACCGCGCGCTTGCCGGGGCGGCGCTGAAGTCCTGACGGCGGGCCCCGCCGCCCGGCCGGCGCTGGGGCGAAACAATTCTCCGTGTTGGCGGCCCATTTGCGGGCAGATTCCTGCCCAGCCAGGGGCCGCGCCGCCCCGATTCCGTTTGTGGTGCCATGGCGGCGGGGTTACGCTTCCGTTCCGGGACAGGCGGGGGACGCCGGCCGGTGGCGGTCCGGTCCGGTCCGCCGGGTCCCGCGCCGGCGAATTGCGCGCCGGCCGGAAGGTGGTGCTGGGCGGGAAGGTGGAGAAGGGGACGCTGTCTCATCCCGAAGTCAGGAACCGTTCGCCCGCGGGGTCCGTCGCGGCGGGGCCGACGCTGCACGAGCGTCTGGCCGAGGCGCGGCAGCGCCGGGCGCAGGCGATGGCCGCCCAGGCCGTGCCCGACGACGCGGCGGTGATGCCGAAGGCCCGCCCCTGGGAGGAGGCCGAGCGCCGCGCCGCCGAACGCAGCCGGCCCGTCCCGCCCGCCCCGGCCGCAGAGGCCGCGGCGCCCGCCCCCGCGGCGGACATCGCGGCCCCGGCACCCGCCCCCGCGGCGGAAGTCGTGGCCCCCGCCCCCGCCCCGGCCGCCCCCGCGGCGGACATCGCGGCGGCACCGGAGGCGATCGCCCTGCCCCACCTGCGGGCGACGCGCCCGGCGCCGGTGCCGCCGCGGCCGGGCATCGACCTTCATGCCGGGACGGCCCCCGCCGCCGCCCCTGCCCGCCCCCCGCGCCGCGCCGCCGCGGCCTGGGTCGCCGTCGCGCTCGGCCTGCCCGCCGTCGCCGCGGCGGCGGCCTTCGTCGCCTTCCGGGCGCCGGCCCCGGCCCCCGGCGCCGCCGATGTCCCCGCGCCCGAGGGCGTCGCGGTCAGCCTCGCGCCCGCCGCCGAACCTGCCGCCGCCGAAGCTGCCGCCTCGGCCACCCCGGCCGCCACCCCGGCCGCCCTGCCGGGCCTGCCCCCCGCCGTCGCCGCCGCGCCGCCCGCCGCGCCGTCGCCGCCCGGCCCCGGCGAGGCGCTGGCGGCCCTTCCCGCGCCGTCCCCCGCGCCGGCGCGCATCCTGCCCGCCGCGCTGGGCCAGCCGCCGGAGGCCGAGTCGGCCCCGGTCGCCGGCAAGGCGGTCTCGCGCGGGCCGATGGCCTTCTCCGAATCGGGGCCGCCGGCGCTTGATCCGCCGGTGCCGCCGCCCGCCGCCGCCCTTGCCCTCGCCGCCCTGCCGCCCGCGCCCGCCGCCCCCGCCGCGGCGGTGGCGATGCCGCTTCCGCCGGCGCCGGACGCGCCCGCCGCCGCCGCGCCCGGGCCGCGCCGCGACGGCGCGCTCCCCTACCTCGCGCCGGCCTCCGCCCCCGCCCCTGCGGACCCCGGCGCCGCCCCCGCGCCCGGCCTGCCCGCGCCCGAGGCCGGCCCGCCGCGCCTGACGCTGGCGAGCTTCGCCGCGCCCGCCGATGCGCCCGGCGCGCTGCCCGCCCTCGATCCCGATCCCGGCGCGCCGCCCGCGGGCACGCTGGCCGTCTCGATCCTCGTCGCGCCGGGCCGGCCGGGGGACGAGGTGGACGGGATCCTCGCCCGGCTCGATGCCGGCGGGCTTGCCTTTGCCGAGCCCGCGCCCACCGAGGTCGCGATCAAGGGCGATCAGGTCCGCTACTTCTTCGCCGCCGACCGGGAGGCCGCGGAACAGGTGGCCGGGCTCATCTCCGCCCGGCTCAGGGACTTCACCGCCGAACCGGGCGACCGGGTTCCCGGCAGCGTCGAGATCTGGCTCGCCGGGCGCAAGCCCGAGGCGACGGCACAGGCCCCGGTGAAGAAGAAGACGCCGAAGAAACCGGCGGCGAAGGCGCCCCCCGCGGACGCCGCCGCCGCGCTGCGCCAGAAACTGGCGGCGCAGCTTCAGGCCGGTGTACTGAAATGATGCGGCCCGGCCGCACGGGGCCCCGCCGGCGCAGCGGCCCGCCGCCCGACACAGAGTGAGACCATGCCTTCGCCACGCCTCATCGCCCTCATCACCATCCTCGTCCTCGCCGCGTCGGGGAACCCGTCGCTGTCGCAGGACGAGATGGCGATGCTGCGCCGGCTCGAGGACCTGATCGCCAGCCGCGACTGCGACGGGCTGGTCCGCTTCCTGCGGCGCAACCCGGCGCTGATGGCGGGCGACGACGCGCTTGCGCGCGAGCTGCAGGGCTTCATGGCGAACGCGCTGTCGGGCAATCTCGACTGCTTCGCGGTGGCGGCGGCCCCCGAGCCCGACAACGATTCGCCCGTCATCTACTGACGCTGCGCATGGCGGACGGACCCACCCTCGCCTATCTGGTCGAGACGCGGGCGCCCGGCGGCACCGCGGCCGCCGTCGCCGAAGAGCTGCGGGCGCTTGCCGGCCATGCCCCGCCCGTCGTCCACGCGCTCGGCTCGTCGATGTTCGCCGGCCGGCCGCCGGCCCCCGCCCTCGCCCTCGCCGCGCCGCGGCCGGCGGGGGGCACCGTCGCCGCCGATGTCGTGGTGATGCACAACCCCTCGTTCCTGCGCTACGACGACCGGCCCGCCTGCCGCATCCTCGCCCGCCACCTGATCGCGGTTGCGCACGAGAACTTCCTGCTGCCCGATGGCGGCGAGGCCTTCGATGTCGCGCGCTGCCTGTCCGGGCTGGCGGCGGCCAGCCTCGCCGCGCGCCGCTCGATCGCCCCGGTGTCGCCCGGCAACCGCCGCAGCGTCACCGAATGGCTGCGGCGCAACCCGCGCCTGTCCGGCTGGGACGTGCTCGATGCGGACTGGACCAGCATCTTCCCCGGCCCCTTCGCGCCGCCCTCCGCCGCCCCGGCCGACCGGCGCGGCCGCCTGTCGCGCCCCGGCCCGGAGAAGTTCCCCGACCTCGCGACGCTCGACCTGCTCTTTCCGCCTTCGGCCGCCGCCAACCTCATCATGGGGGGCGAGCCGCTCGCCGCCGCCGCGCGCGCCCGCCCGCACTGGACGGTGCTGCCCTTCCGCGCCCTCGACCGCGCCGACTTCTTCGCCCGCATCGACTTCCTCGTCTACTTCACCTCGCCGCACTGGAAGGAGAGCCTCGGCCGCGTCATCGGCGAGGCGGTCGCCGCCGGCAAGGTCGCGATCACCGATCCCGCGACGGCGGCGAACTGGGGCGGGGCGGCGATCGGCGCCGAACCGGGCGAGGTCGCGGGGATCATCGCCGGAATGATCCGGCGGCCCGCGTCCTACCGCCAGCAGGTCCGCGCGGCGCAGGCGGCGCTTGGCGCCTTCTCGGCGGCCGCCTTCCTCGACCGCATCGGGCCCGTCATCGGCCCGCCCCGGCCCAGGGCTGCGGCATGATCGTCGTCGAACCCGGCTCGGCCGATCCCGACCGCGTCGATGCGGCCGTGCTGCTTGCGCTGCGGCTGACCGCGCGCGGCCATGCGGCGATGGTGGACGGCGCGGTCCTGCCGGCCGACCTGCCGCGCGGCCGCCGCTTCGACGCGGCGCGCGTGGCGGGGGACCCCGCCGCCCGCCCGCCCGGCCGCCTGATCGTGCTGGGGGCCGAGGCGCCCGATCCCCTGCGCATCGCCGCGCTCGCCGCCCCGCCGGCGGGAACGCCCGTCTTCGCGCTCGGCCGCTTCGCCGACCGCCAGGCCGAGATCGGCGCCCTCGCCCGGCTCGGCTTCGCGCTCCAGTGCCGGCCGCAGGCGGTGGACATCGCCGCCCTCCTGCCGGGGGCGCCCGCCGGGGCGGCGCTGCCGCCCTTCGGGCTCGACCTCGGCCCCCCGGAGGGCAGGGCCGACCCCGATGCCGCGCCGCGGCTCGTCCTCTGGCTCTGCGAGGCGGAGAACGCCGAGGCGCCGGGCAGCGAGGCCGCCGCCGAGCCGGCCGCCGCCGACCTCGCCCGGATCGCCGCGATCGACCATGCCGGGGGGGCGCGGCTGACGCTCGTCGCCCCGGCGGCGCGGCGCGCGGCGCTGCGGCGGACGAACCTTGCCGACATCCCTGCCTGGGGGGCCGAGGACTTGCCGCCGCAGGCGCTGGCGCGGCTTGCCGACATCGCCGTGATCGCCGGCGCCGGGCCGGCGAGCCAGCGCGCGCTGGCCTTCGCGGCCGACATGATGGTCTCGGGCCGCGTCGTCGTGGATGCCACCGCCGCGGGCTGGCTCGCCGCCTCCGGGGCCGCCGCCCTGCGCGGGCCGCGCGACTTCGCCGCCATCGCCACCTACCTCCAGGGCACCGTCCTGCCCCGCCGCGCGGCGATCGCGCTCGCGGTGCGCAACAACCCCTGGACCGCCGCCGCCCGCTTCGAGCGGCTGGAGGCCGCGCTCGGCCTCGGCCCCGGCTTCGGCCCCGCCGCCGCGCCTGCCGCAGGCCCGTCCGCTGCCCCCGTCTCTCCCGCCGTCTCTCCCGCCGTCTCCCCCGCCGCCGCGGCCGCCGCGACCGCGCCGCGGCGTGCGGTGTTCTTCCCGACGAACGGGGTCGGCATCGGCCACGCCCGCCGCCTGACCGCCATCGCCGGCGCCGCCGCCCTTGGCGGGCGCGCGGACTTCGCCGCCTTCCCCAGCTGCCGCGGCCTGATCGCGGCGGCGGGCTTCCGCAGCCTGCCGCTGGTGCCGCGCAGCCCCGGACATGCCGAGCCCTGGGCCAACGACATCCTCAACGCCCGGCGCCTGTCGGCGCTCCTGCGACGCGGCGACGTGCTCGTCTTCGACGGCGGCTTCGTCTTCGACTCCGTCGCCCGCGCCATCGCCGAGGGCGGCGCCCGCGGGGTCTGGGTCCGCCGCGGCCTGTGGCAGAAGGCGCAGGCGGGCAGCGTCCCGCCCGAGAAGCTGGCCCTGTTCCGGAGCGTCATCGTTCCCGACGAGGCCTTCGGCGAACTGAACGACCCGCTGCCCTTCGGCCTGCCGGTCCACCGCGTCGGCCCCGTCCATGCCGCGGCCCCGCTTCCCCCCGGCGGGCGCGACGCGCTGCGCGCCCGCATCGCCGAAGCCGCGGGGCGCGACTACGACACGCTCGTCGTCTCGATGCTCGGCGGCGGGCAGGCGGCCGACCGCACGGCGCAGCTTCACGTCGTCTGCCACTTCGCCGAGCGGCGGCCGCGGACGCTGCACCTTGCCGTCCGCTGGCCCGGCGCGGTCTCGGTCCTGCCCGAGGGAGCCTACCGCAACAGCCTCGGGATCGAGACGCTGGACGCCGCCGGCCTCGCCCAGGCCGCCGATGTCGTCGTCACCGCCTGCGGCTACAACAGCTTTCACGAACTGGTCTATCTCGGGATCCCCGCGATCATCATCCCGCAGATGGCGCCCTGGATGGACGATCAGGCCCGCCGCGCCCGCGCCGCCGCCGACCGCGGGCTGGCCCGGCTGGTCGCCCCGCAGGATCTGCTCACCCTCTCCGCCTGCCTGGACGAGATGGCCGGGACCGAGGCCCCGGCGGCGATGCGCCGGGCCTTCGCCGCGCTCGACCTGCCGCCCTGCGGAACCGAGGCCGCCGCCGCCCTCATCGCCGCGGAGGTGGAGGGATGAGCGACGCCGCCTGGGCCGCAATCGTCGCGCGGACCTGCCTTGCCGCCCCGCTCCGCCTCGACGGGCCGGCGCCCGGCACGCCGCTGCCGTGTCCGCCCCTGCCCGCGACCGCGGCCGCCGCAGACGCCGGCCCCGCCCCCGCGCCGGCGCTTCCCGCCGCGCTGTTCCCGCAGAAGGACGACGGGATCGCCTTCGTCGGCGTCCGCGTCCGCCGCCTGCCGGACCGGCCGGAGGACCTCGCGCTCCGCCTCGCGGCGATCGCGGCCGAGCGCGGCACCTGGGCCGTCATCCTGTCCGAGATCGGCCAGACCGGGCTCGAACGCTTCGGCCTGCGGGTGGAGCACCTGCCGGCGCCGGGCGAGGACCCCGCCGGCCTCGTGCTCGAGGAACTGCGGGCCTTCTGGAACCTCGCCATCGTCGTCGATGCCGAGGAGATCGCGGGCTTCCGCTAGGCCGCCGCGCGCGCCGCCTTGAGGGGCGGATGAGCCTGGCATAGGGTCCGGGCGGGCCGGACCGGAAGAAGGGAATCCCGCATGGCGCAGCGTCTCCACCTCGTTTTCGGCGGTGAGCTCACCGACCCCCGCAAGACCGTCTTCCGCGACGTGTCGCAGCTGCACATCGTCGGCATCTTCCCCGATTACGAAAGCGCCCACCGCGCCTGGAAGGCCGAAAGCCAGCGCACCGTGGACAATGCCCACATGCGCTACTTCATCGCCCCGCTGCACAAGCTGCGCGAAGAGGCCGGGGGCGGCTCCGCGCCGCCGGGCTGAGACCGCAGGCATGGCACGGTCGCCCGCGCTCGGCCTCTACCTCCTGCTGCACAGGGCCGGCGCCGCCCCGCGGCGCGACCGCCCGGCGCGGGCCGAGGGGCGCATCGTCTGGCTGCATCTCGGGCAGGGCGTCGCGCTGGCCAGCGCCGCCCAGATCGCGCGGCGGCTCGCCGCCGAACGCGGCCTCGGCCGCCTTCTCGTCACCACCGAGGCGCCGGACGCCCCCGACCTGACGGGCTGGCCGGCGGGCTGCGCCGCCGATGCCGCGCCCGAGGAATCCGGGGCCGCGATCGCCGCCTTCCTCGATCACTGGCGGCCGGCGCACGCCACCTTCGTCGGCGCCGCGCCGCGGCCGGGCCTGGTGACGGCGCTCGCCCGCCGCCGCATCCCGGCGGTGCTCTACGCCCAGCCGATGACGCGCGGCTCGGCGCTGACCTGGCGCCTGCGGCCGGGCATGGCGGCGGGGATCTTCGCCAGCTTCCGGCGCATCCTCGCGCCCGACGCGGCCACGGCCGAGCGGCTTTTGTCGCTGTCGGGCGGCGAGGTCCCGATCGAGGTCGCCGGCATCCTGCGCGAGACCGCCGACCCCGTCCCCCATGCCGAGGCCGAACGCGCGGCCCTGCGCCAGATCATCGGCACCCGCCCGGTCTGGTTCGCCTGCGCCTGCCCCGAGAACGAGGAAGAGGCGGTGATCGCCGCCCACCGTTCGGCGACCCGGCTGTCGCACCGCTGCCTGCTGATCCTCCAGCCGCAGGATCCCGCCCGCGGACCGGCCCTTGCCGCGCGCCTCGAACAGGAGGACTGGGCCGTCGCCCTGCGCTCGCGCGACGAGGACCCGGAGGATCCGGTCTCGGTCCTGATCGCCGATGGCGAGGGCGAACTCGGGCTCTGGTACCGCCTCGCCCCGATCACCTATCTCGGCGGCACGCTGCTCGGCACCGGTCCGTCGCGCAATCCCTTCGAGCCGGCGGTGCTCGGCTCGGCGATCATCACCGGGCCGCAGACCGCGCCCTATCCCGACGCCTTCCGCCGGCTTTCGGATGCGCGCGCGCTGCGCCTCGTGCGGACGGCGACGGCGCTGGCCGATGCGGTGAGCGAGCTTGTCGCGCCCGACCGCGCGGCGGTGCTGGCCCATAACGGCTGGGTCTGCGCGACCGACGGCGCCGAGGTGACGGAACGGATCGCCGCCGCGATCCTTTCCGGCCTTGCCGCCGCCGAGGCCGGCGGTCCGGCGGCGGCATGACCGGCCGCCGCCGCGCCCCCGGCTTCTGGTGGACCGCCCCCGACCGGCCCGCGCCGGCGGCGCGCCTGCTGGCGCCCCTGGGAAAGCTCTACGCCGCGGCGACGGCGCGCCGGCTCGCCAGGGGGGCGGGCGGCCCCGCCCTCGCCCCCGGCGTGCCGGTGATCTGCGTCGGCAACCTCGTCGCCGGCGGCGCCGGCAAGACGCCGGCCGTCATCGCCCTGGCCGGCCGGCTGGCGGCGCGCGGCGTCGCCGTCCACATCCTCAGCCGCGGCTATGGCGGCCGGCTCGCCGGGCCGGTGCGGGTGGATGCGGGGCGCCACAGCGCCGCCGAGGTCGGGGACGAGCCGCTGCTGCTGTCGGCCTTCGCGCCGGTCTGGGTCGCCCGCGACCGGCGCGCCGGGGCGCAGGCGGCGGTCGCCGCGGGGGCGCGGGCGATCCTGATGGACGACGGGTTCCAGGACCCCGCGCTGGCGAAGGACCTGTCGATCGTCGTCGTCGCGGCGGCGCGCGGCTTCGGCAACGGCCGCTGCATCCCGGCGGGGCCGCTGCGCGAACCGGTCGCGGCGGGCCTCGCGCGGGCCGACTTCGTGCTGACCATCGGCGAGGAGGCCGACCAGGACCGGTTCGGCGCGCTCTGGGGCCATGCCCTGCCCTGCCCGCGCCTGACCGCCCGGCTCGCCCCGGTGCCGACCGGCCTCGACTGGCGCGGGGCCCGCGTGCTCGCCTTCGCCGGGATCGCCGACCCGGAGCGGTTCTTCGCCACTCTGCGCGCGCTCGGGGCCGAGGTCGTGCGCGGCGTCGCGCTCGACGATCACCAGCCGCTGCCGCCGGCGCTGCTGGCGCGCCTGCGCGAGGAGGCGCGCCGCGCCGGGGCGGGCCTCGTCACCACCGAGAAGGACGCCGCCCGCCTGCCGCCGGCCGAGCGCGGCACGATCCCGGTGCTGCCGGTCCGGCTCGAACCCGGCGCCTGGCCGGCGCTAGACGCCCGCCTCGCCGCGCTCGGCCTGTGACGCCCCGGCGGCGATGTCCTGATCGGCGCCCAGCTCCGGCGCGCCGCGGTCCAGCACCAGACGGGCGGCCGAGAAGCGGAAGGGCGAGCGCACGCCCGGCACGCCACCGGGCGCGATCCGCATCCCGCGGGCGACGACCTGGGGGTCGGCGAAGGCCTCGGCCATGTCGTTGATCGGCCCGGCCGGCACGCCCTGGGCCTCGCAGGCGGCCAGAAGGTCGGCCTTCGCCCAGGTCCGCGTCCGCGCCGTGATCTCTGCCGTCAGCCGGGCGCGGTTGGCGATCCGGTCGGCGTTGGTCAGGTATTCCGGCGCCTCGGCCAGGGCCTCGAGCCCGAGGATGGCGCAGAGCCGGCGGTACTGGGCATCGTTGCCGGTGGCGAGGATGATGAACCCGTCGGCGCAGTCGAACACCGCATAGGGCACGAGGTTCGGATGGGCGTTGCCCATCCGCCCCGGCGGGCGGCCCGAGGCGAGGTAGTTCATCGCCTGGTTCGCGGTGACGGCCACGGCGACGTCGAGAAGCGCCATGTCGATGTGCTGGCCCTCGCCGGTGCGCGCCCGCTGCTGCAGGGCCGCGAGGATGGCGGTCGCCGCGTAGATGCCGGTGAAGATGTCGGTGATCGCCACGCCCGACTTCTGCGGCTGGCCGTCCGGCTCGCCGGTGAAGCTCATCAGCCCCGACATGCCCTGGATGATGAAGTCATAGCCCGCCCGCGCCGCATAGGGCCCGTCCTGGCCGAAGCCGGTGATCGAACAGTAGACGAGCCGCGGGTTGACCTGCCGCAGGCTCGCATAGTCGAGCCCGTATTTCGCCAGCCCGCCGACCTTGAAGTTCTCGATCACCACGTCGGCGTCCGCGACCAGCCGGCGGACCAGCGCCTGCCCCGCGGGGGTCGCGAAATCGGCCACCACCGACCGCTTGCCGCGGTTGCAGGCGTGGAAATAGGCGGCCGCCCGCGCCGCGCCCTCGCCGATGAAGGGCGGGCCCCAGCGGCGCGTGTCGTCGCCCTCGGGCGCCTCGACCTTGATCACCTCGGCGCCGAGGTCGGCCAGCGTCTGCCCGGCCCAGGGTCCGGCCAGGATCCGCGCCAGTTCGACGACCTTCAGGCCGTCGAGCGGTGCCCCCTCAGCCGCCAAGCCTTGCGTCCAGCAGCGCGGCGAAATCGGCATAGGGCATGTCGCCCGTGTGCTTCTCGCCGTTGATCAGGAAGGTCGGCGTCGATTCCACGCCGTCCGCCGCCGCGTTCGTCTGGAAGGCCGCGACCATCGCCTTCGCCATCTCGTTGTCGTTCAGGCAGGCATTCACCTCGTCCGCCGTCAGCCCGGCCTTCAGGCCGATCCGGCGCAGGTTGTCGGCGATGGTCGCGTCGGCGCCGTCCCCGATCCAGTCGCGCTGGGTGTCGTAGATCATGTCGGCGATGCCGAAATAGCGCATCTCGCCGCCGCAGCGCGCCACCATCGCCGCCCACAGCCCGAACTTGTCGAAATAGACCTCGCGGTAGATGAACCGCACCTTGCCGGTGTCGATGTAGTTCTTCCTGAACTCGCTCCAGACATTGGCGTGGAAGCTGGCGCAGTGCGGGCAGGTGAACGAGGCATATTCCACCACCGTCACCGGCGCCGCCGGGTCGCCCAGCACCATGTCGGGCACCTGCGGCCCGCCGGCCGCCGCGTCCTGGGCGCTGGCCGGCGTCGCCAGGCCCGGCAGCGCGGGGCCCCGTCCCGCCGCCGTCAGCCACCATGCGCCGGCGGCCGCGATCGCGGCGGCGCCCCCGGCCAGAATTGCGCGTCGGTTCATGTGCTGTCCTTTCCGGTTGCGCGGACGCCCGCCGCCGCGGCGCGTCCCGTGCGGGATATGACATTCCGGGCCAGGCCTTCAAGCGCGGCGCGGAGGGCGGGGTCCTTCACCCCGTCCGCCAGGCGGGCGGCATCGGCAGCGGCGGCATCGGCAGCGGTGGCGGCAGCGGGCGCGGCCGGCGCCGCCACCCAGGGCGCCGCGGGCTCGGCAAGGCCGTCCGGCGCGGTCTGCGTCAGGGTGATGCGCGCCACCGCGGCATAGCCGTAGCAGGCGTTCACCCGGTCGCGGATCGCCGGCAGCTGCATCTGCACCTGCGGCGCGGCGGCCCCGGCGACGAGAAGCGTCAGCGTGCCGCCCAGCCCCTCCCGCCCGTAGCGCAGGCGCACCGGGCGGCAGAGCGCGGCGATGTCGGCGCCGACGATCTCGGCCCAGTGGGTCAGCACCCGCGTCTGGGCGAAGCCGCGCGCCTCGCCCGCCGCGCGCAGCGTGTCGCGCAGAAGGCCCGCCGCGGGCTCGAAGCCCCGCATCCGCCGTTCCGCCCTGCTGCCCGTTCCGCCCATGCCTGTCCTTTCCGCGTCCCACCGCTATCATGCGCAGGGCGCCGGGCGAAGCGGAAGCGCCCGCCGCGACGGGAGCATAAAGATTGCGTGACGCGGATGTGAGCGCGGCCCTCCTCGCCTGGTACGACCGCCACGCGCGCGACCTGCCCTGGCGCGTCGGCCCGGCCGCCCGCCGCGCCGGCATCCGGCCCGACCCCTACCGCGTCTGGCTGTCCGAGATCATGCTCCAGCAGACCACCGTCGCCGCCGTCCGCGACCGCTTCGGCCGCTTCACCGCACGCTGGCCCGATGTCGCCGCGCTGGCGGCGGCCGCGGATGCCGAGGTGATGGCCGAATGGGCGGGGCTCGGCTACTACGCCCGCGCCCGCAACCTCCTCGCCTGCGCCCGCGCGGTGGCGTCCGCGCACGGCGGACGCTTTCCGCAGAGCGCGGACGGCCTGCGCGCGCTGCCCGGCATCGGCCCCTATACCGCGGCGGCGATCGCCGCCATCGCCTTCGACGAACCGGCGACGGTCGTTGACGGCAATGTCGAGCGGGTCGTGGCGCGGCTCTTCGCGGTGAAGGAGCCGCTGCCCGCGGCCAAGCCCCTGATCGCGGCGCGGGCGGCGCGCCTGACCCCGGCGGAACGGCCGGGCGACTTCGCCCAGGCGATGATGGACCTCGGGGCGACGGTCTGCACCCCGCGCGCGCCCGCCTGCGGCGCCTGCCCGCTCGCCCCGCGCTGCCGCGCCCGCGCCGGGGGCATCGCCGCCGCCCTGCCGCGCCGGCGGCCGAAACCCGCCCGCCCCCTGCGCCGCGGCGTCGCCTATGTCGGCCTGCGCGAGGACGGCGCCGTGCTTCTCGAACGCCGCCCCGCCCGCGGGCTGCTCGGGGGGATGCTCGGCTTTCCCGGCAGCGGCTGGGCCGAGGCGCCCGCCACGCCCGCCACGCCCGGCACGCCCGCCGCGCCCGGCGCCGGGCCGCCGGCGCCGGCCGCCTGGGCCGACAGCGGCCGCAGCGTCCGCCACAGCTTCACCCATTTCGATCTCGAACTCGCCGTGCTGGTGGCGCGCCTGCCCGCCGGCGCCGTCCCCGGCCGCGGCGCCTTCGTCGCCCGCGCCGATTTCCGCCCCGCCGGCCTGCCCACGCTGATGCGCAAGGTCTGGGACGCGGCGGCGCCGGCGCTGGCGGAAGGTTGAGCGCCAACCCCGCCCGGCGTAGATTCCGCGCCATGTCGAACGCCGCCCCCGCCGCGCTGCCGCCGGCCGCCCCGTTCTGGATGTCGCTCGCCATGTTCCCGCTCGCCGCGGCGGGCGCGGCCTTCGGCGGCTGGACCGTGGCGCTGCTGCCGCTCTACGGCTTCGTGCTCGTCACCCTGCTCGACGCCGCCGCCGGGCACGAGGACGGCAACCCCGATACCGACACCGCCGACGTCCGCCTGTTCTGGCACCGGATGGTGACCTATGTCTGGTTCCCCTTCCAGCTTGTCACCATCTACGGCCTGATCTGGTACGCGCCGCGCGCCGGCCATCTCGGCGCGGCGGAACTGATCGCGCTCTTCTTCGGCGTCGGCCTGATCTCGGGCGGCATCGGCATCACCTATGCCCACGAGCTGATGCACCAGGGCAACCGCTGGGAACGCGCGCTTGCCGACCTGATGCTGGCGACGGTGCTCTACAGCCATTTCCGCAGCGAGCACCTGCTCGTCCACCACCGCTATGTCGGCACCCCGCGCGACGCGGTGACGGCGCGCTACAACGAAGGCTTCCACCGCTTCTTCTGGCGCGTCCTGCGCAGCGGGCCGGGCAGCGCCTGGCGGGCCGAGGTGCAGAAGCTCGCGCGTGCCGGCCGCGGGCCGTGGCACCGGTCGAACCCGTTCTGGCTCTACGCCCTGCTCCAGGGGGCGGCGGTGCTGCTGGCCGTGCTGCTCGGCGGCTGGCTCGGGCTGGCGCTGTTCCTCTGGCAGGCGCTGGTCGCGGTCTGGCAGCTCGAACTCATCAACTACATCGAACATTACGGGCTGACGCGGAAGCATCTCGGCGAGGGCCGCTACGAACACATCCGCCCGCACCATTCCTGGAACGCCACCCACCGGGTGTCGAACTGGCTGCTGATCAACCTCCAGCGCCATTCCGACCACCACTACCGGCCCGACCGCCGCTTCCCGCTCCTGCAGACCTATGCCGAGGACGAGGCCCCCGCGCTGCCCTTCGGCTATCCCGCGATGGCCACGCTGGCGATGATCCCGCCGCTGTGGCGGCGGCGGATGAACCCGCGGGTGCGCGCCTGGCGGCGGCGCTTCTACCCCGAGATCACCGACTGGACGCCCTACAACCGCGGCGAGACGCCGCTGCCCAGGGGGGCGTCGTGAGGGGCGGCAGGGTGCGGCGCGGGGTCGCAGCCTAGGCCAGCGTCACGCCGTAGCGGCCGAACATGCCGTCGGCCGTCACCAGCGGCAGTCCCTCGACCATCGCCTGGGCGATCAGCATGCGGTCGAAGGGATCGGCATGATGGTCCGGCAACCGCCCGGCGAGGTCCGCGTGCGCCCAGGTGATCGGCAGCGGACGGAACCCCGCGGCCGCCACGACCGCAACCGGGTCGGCGTCGATGCGAAGCCGTCCGCGCGCCGTCTTGATCGCGATCTCCCAGATCGTCGCGGCGCTCACGAACAGCACCTCCGCCGCCGCCATCTTCGCCCTCTTCGTCTCGTCCAGACGCCGGTCGCCGGCGAGGGCCCAGAGCAGGATATGCGTATCGACGAGAAGCCTCACGCCGGATCGACCGGGGCGGCAAGGGCCGCTTCAAGATCGGCAAGCGGCGCGTCGAAGTCGTCGGCGATCCAGATCTTCCCCTCCAGCGCGCCGAACAGGGGAAGGGTCCGGGCCGGCGAGGCCGGGATCACCCGCGCGACGGTGGTCCCGTAGCGCATGATCTCGACGCTCTCGCCCGCCTCCACCCTGCGGAGGATCTCGGAAAGATGGGACCTGAAGTCGGCGATCGAGTATTTCATGCCCGCGCTCCGTCATGACCAACATATTGGTCATAACGGGCGAAATCAACGCCGGTCCCGGCAAGAAAAGCCCCCGTCAGGGGGGTGTGACCCTGACGGGGGAAGTGATGTGCCGGGATGCGGTTGGCGGGCAGTCCCGGCACGGGCGGAAACGGGGTCAGGCTTCGCCGGCGGCCTCCAGTTCGGCGCGCAGCTGCTGGCGCAGGAAATCGATCGGCACCCGCCGGCCGTCGCGCACGAAATGCCAGTAGGTCCAGCCGTTGCAGCTCGGCGCGCCCTCCAGATGCGCCCCGACCTGATGGATCGATCCGGTGACGTCGGCGCCGACCAGGGTGCCGTCGGCGCGCACCTTCGCGGTCTGCCCGCGCAGGTTCTGCAACACCTCGCCGGGCCGCAGCAGGCCGCGCTCGACCAGCCGGCCGAAGGGGATGCGCGCCTCGGCGCGGCGCGAGCCGGTGACCTCCAGCGCCGCGCTCTCGAAGCGGCGGACGCGGGCGATGCGCGCCTCGGCCGCATCGGCATAGGCCGCCTCGCGCTCGATCCCGATGAAGTCGCGGCCCAGCATCTTGGCCACCGCGCCGGTCGTGCCGGTGCCGAAGAACGGGTCCAGCACCACGTCGCCCGGCCGGGTCGTGGCGACAAGCACGCGGTGCAGCAGCGCCTCGGGCTTCTGCGTCGGATGCGCCTTGCCGCCCTGCGCGTCCTTCAGCCGCTCGTGCCCGGTGCAGAGCGGCAGCACCCAGTCCGACCGCATCTGCACGCCCTCGTTCAGCGCTTTCAGCGCGTCGTAGTTGAAGGTGTAGCGGCCGGCCTCGGACCGGCTCGCCCAGATCAGCGTCTCGTGGGCGTTGGTGAACCGCTTGCCGCGGAAATTCGGCATCGGGTTCGCCTTGCGCCAGATCACGTCGTTCAGGACCCAGAAGCCCAGGTCCTGCAGCGCCGCGCCGACGCGGAAGATGTTGTGATAGCTGCCGATCACCCAGATCGCGCCGTCGGGCTTCAAGAGCCGCCGCGCCTCGGCCAGCCAGTCGCGGGTGAAGCGGTCATAGTCGCCGAAGCTGCCGAAACGGTCCCAGGCCTCGTCCACCGCATCGACGCGGCTGTTGTCGGGGCGGTGCAGCTCGCCCCTGAGCTGGAGGTTGTAGGGCGGATCGGCGAAGACCAGATCGACCGATCCCGCCGGCAGGCCGCGCATGATCTCCACGCAGTCGCCGCGCAGCACGCGGTTCAGGGGTAGCGCCGCCGCCGGCGCCGTCTTGGTCGTCATCTCTCTGCCTCGCCGCGGCGCTCCGGCCGCTGTCCCGATGCCGGCGCTGGTGCCGGTCTCTGTTGGCGAAAACCATGAGTCAGGGCCGATTCGCCGTCAAATTCTTTTTTGAATCAACAACTTAAGAAAACGGCTTGTCACAAGATGTTGTGCACGGGCCGGAACGAACGCCTATGGTGAGGGGTCGCACCGTGTCTTTTCAGCGCCACCAGATGCTCCGCCGTCGGATAGCCCGCGTTGCGGTCCCAGCCGTAGGCGGGGAATTGTTGCGCCAAATCCACCATGATCCGGTCGCGCGTCACCTTGGCCATGACCGAGGCCGCGGCGATCGACAGGCAGCGCGCGTCGCCCCCGACGACCGCCCGCGCCGGCAGGTCCAGCCCCTCCGGCAGGAGGTTTCCGTCCACCAGCACCAGGGCCGGCCGCAGCGGCAGGGCGGCGAGGGCGCGGCGCATCGCCAGGTGGCTGGCGCGCAGGATGTTGAGCGCGTCGATCTCGGCCGCCGAGGCCTCGCCCGCGGCCCAGACGGCGCTGGCCGCGATGGCGGCGAAGAGCCGTTCGCGCGCGGCGGGCGAGAGGCGCTTGGAATCGTCCAGGCCGGGCGGGATGCGCGCCGGATCGAGGATCACCGCCGCCGCCACGACCGGGCCGCAGAGCGGCCCGCGCCCGGCCTCGTCCACCCCGGCGACCCGGCCCGCGCCGGCGGCGAGGGCGGCGGATTCGAGGGCGAAGTCGGGGCGCTGGCGCATGGCCTGGCAATACAGCCGGGGCCGGAAAAGAAAAGGGGGGGCGGATGCCTCCAGACATCCGCCCCCGAGGTCCGGACGCGGCGGCAAACAAGGAAAACGCCGCGCCCGCTGCTCGATCGGCCCGCACCTTCCGCCGCCGCCCGCCGCCGCCGCCCCGCCCCGGCCGGCCCCTGGGGAGGGCCCCTGTGCCGGGACGGTGCAGGCCGCGCCCGGGGGCGCGTGTCAGTGGCGGGCGTCCTCGATCCTGAAGCCGCTGTCGGTCAGGCAGCGCGTGCCGTAGACGACACGGCTTCCCCCGCCCCGGCTGCGGATGGTGAAGGCGCATTCCTGCGGCAGGCGCGCGGCGACATGGTCCTCGGCGCAGGCGCGCGAGACCACCGAGCGCAGGCCCTGATGGGTGCGGATGTCATAGACGCAGGCCGCGGGGATGCGGCGGCCGGAACTGCCGGAGCCGTGCCGGCGGTCCTTGCGCTGGGCGTCGTTGAGGATCGCCCCCGCGATCCCGAGCCCGAGGATCAGCGCGAGCACGTCCTGCTCGCGCTCGCCCCAGGCGGCGGCGGGGGTCGCCGCAAGCCCCGACAGGGCGAGCGATCCGGCGGCGACGGCGGCGATCAACTGGCGTCTCATCCCGTGGTCTCCTTCGCGTCATGCCCGGCGCGGCAGCGCGCCGTTGCGATGCGACCGAGTTGGGGCCGGGGGCCGCGGACAGGCAATAACGCCGCCCGGCTATCGGATAACCGCGCCGGGCCGGCACGACTGATATTGAATATCTTCCGCCGAGGCCGCACCTTCGCCGGCATGAAACCGCTGATCGCCGCCCTCGCCCTGGCCCTTCCGCTCGCGCTTGCCGCGACCGGCGCGCGCGCCGAGTGCTATGCCGACTGGAAGGCCAAGCAGGACGGGCCGCTGCGGCTTGCCTATGGCGTCTCGCAGATCCCCGACGATGCCTGCGGCCGGCGCAAGGCGGCCGCCGCGGCGGTCGGCCCGCGTCTGGCACGGGACGGCTGGACGCTTCTCGATATCCTCTCCACATTCGGACCCGAGGGCCTGGCGGAAAGGCAGGGAAGTGCCGGAGAGTTCTTCCTCCGCTACTGACGCAGGGACCGGGGCACTGGCGGCGGCGCTGCGCCCCGGCAACCGCGTCGTGTTCTGGGGGATCGCGGCGATCGTCGCGATCCTCTTCGGCGCCGCGGTCCTCCTGTTCGTCAACCTGCCCGACGCCAATGCCTTCAACGCCAAGGTCGAGCGGCTCTTCGTCGAGACGCAGGGCCTGACCGCGCCCGACGACCTGCGTCTGCTCGAGATCCTCGCCCAGTCCGGCACCTCGTTCCAGGAGGTGCTGACGAGCTACCGCATGGTGATCTTCGTGCTGCTGGTGTTCTCGACCGCGCTGCTGATCGCGGCGCTGGTCTTCCTCGTCATGATCGTCGCGCTCAACCGGCGGATGGGCGAGATCCAGCGCCAGGGGATCCAGGTCTCGTCGCTCCTGATCTCGCGGGGGGAGAACGCGGTCCTGCTCAACAACATGGAGTTCCGCCTGACCGAATCGGCGATCGAGACGCTGAGCGTCCTGGCCGAGGCGCGGATGGACGACGACGTGCTGACCGGGGCCGAGATCGAATCGGTCATCTCGGGCCGCCCCGCCCCGGAATGCGACGAGGCCGCCGGCGCGATGCGGATCAAGCGGCTGCGCGACGCGCTGGGCAACCAGATGGTCAGCGAGCTGCTGGTCAAGAACATCGCGCGCAAGGGCTACATGCTGGCGGTGGACAAGGACGCGATCCGGATGATCTGAGGCCGGGTGCGGGGCCGGCCCGACCGGGGCGAGGGACCCTGCAACGGCGAGGGCGGCCTCCACGTCCGGCGACGGGCGCGCCCGGCCGGTGGGGCACGGAACACCCGGACCGTTGCGCCGGACAGGGCGGCTCCCGCTTCCGGCGACGGGCGCGCCCGGCCGGGGCGGATTCGGGACGCCCGCGACCTAGGCTTCAACAGGGCGGTATCCCCTTCCGCCGACGGGCGCGCCCGACCGAGGCGGGTGCGGAACGCGCCCGCCTGGGGGCGGGCGGGCGCGTCCCGTCGCTGCGCGACGGGGCCATGGCCCCCGTCATCGAAGCTCTGCCAATCGCTCAGGAAGTGCGGTGCACGATCCATCGCTGCGTGCAGGGGAACAGGCGGCCCGCGCAATCCCCGCGCCCGAACCCGCTTGCCAATTCTTCACGCCTTCAGGCGACGGGCGCGCCCGGCCGAGGCGGATTCGGGACGCCCGCGACCTGGGTGTAAGCAGGGCGGCATCCCCTTCCGACGACGGGCGCGCCCGACCGGGGCGGGTGCGGAACGCGCCCGCCTTGGGGGCGGGCGGGCGCGTCCCGTCGCTGCGCGACGGGGGAACCTCAGTCCGGTATCGTCACTCCGCCAATGGCTCAGGAACATCTGGGCACGATCTCTCGCACCGAAACGGGCGCGCCCGGCCGGTAGGGCACGGAACACCGGGACCGTTGCGTCGGACAGGGCGGCATCCCCTTCCGCCGACGGGCGCGCCCGACCGGGGCGGGTGCGGAACGCGCCCGCCGTTGGGGGCGGGCGGGCGCGTCCCGTCGCTGCGCGACGGGGGCACAACACCCGGTCCGCGCCACGGGTCACGGCCCGCCCGGGCCCGGAACAAACCGCGACCGTTTTCTGAACGGACCCTTAAGGCGAACATAACCCATTGATTTCATTTGGACGGACAGGGTGTCCCAGCGTGGGACACCCCTCCGGCCGCCGGCCGCCGCCTGCGCTTTACGGCCTCCGCCGGGCGGGGTATCTCTGTCGGAACGCAGTGCCGGACACGCCCATGCTTCCTTCCAACCCGCGCCGCCGGACCCTCACCCTGCGCGACGTGTCCGAGGCGGCCGGCGTCAGCGAGATGACGGTCAGCCGCGTCCTGCGCAATTCCGGCGACGTCTCGGCCGCGACCCGCGACCGGGTGCTGAAGGCGGCCCGCGCGCTGGGCTACGTGCCCAACAAGATCGCCGGCGCGCTCGCCAGCCAGCGGACGCATCTGGTGACGGTCATCATCCCCTCGCTCTCCAACCTCGTCTTCCCCGAGGTGCTGACAGGAATCTCCGAGGCGCTCGAGGGCACCGGCCTGCAGCCGGTGGTCGGGGTGACGAACTACTCCGCCGAGAGGGAGGAGGGCGTCCTCTACGAGATGCTGTCCTGGCGGCCCTCGGGCGTCATCGTGGCGGGGCTGGAACACACGCCGGCGGCACGGGCGATGATGCTGCATTCCGGCGTCCCGATCGTCGAGATCATGGACACCGATGGCGAGGCGATCGACAGCGTCGTCGGCATCTCGCACCGCCGCGCCGGGGCCGAGATGGCGCGGGCGATCCTCGCCGCCGGCTACAGCCGCATCGGCTTTCTCGGCACCCAGATGCCCGACGACCACCGCGCCCGCAAGCGCCTCGAAGGGTTCGAGGCCGCCCTCTCCGACGCCGGCGTGACGGTCAGGGCCCGCGAGTTCTACAGCGGCGGTTCGGCCCTGCTGAAGGGCCGCGAGATGACCGCGGCAATCCTCCGCCGCGCGCCGGACCTCGATTTCCTCTACTACTCGAACGACATGATCGGGGCCGGCGGGCTGCTCTGGTGCCAGGACAACGGGGTGGACGTGCCGGGGCATGTCGGGCTTGCCGGGTTCAACGGCGTCGAACTTCTCGACGGGTTCTCGCGCCGGCTCGCGACGATGGACACCTGCCGCCGCGAGATCGGCTTCCGTGCCGCCGCGATCATCGCCGGGCGCGTGGCGGGCGGCCCCCCGGATCCGGTGCGGATCGAGCTTGAACCCGTTCTCCAGCCGGGCGACACCATCCGCATGGCAGGCTGAGCCGGCCGCCCGCGGGTGGCGCGGCGCCGGCGATGCCTGCCGGCAGGTGCAGGGGAAGCGGATGCCCGATCACGTCAGCACACATCAGGCCGAGGACGACGCCCGCAACGAGTCGATCCTGATCTACCTCAACGGCAGGATCGTGCCCAAGGCGGAGGCAAGGATCAGCGTCTACGATTCGGGCTTCATGCTGGGGGACGGCGTGTGGGAAGGGCTCAGGCTCTACAACGGGCGCTGGGCCTTCATCGACGAACACATGGACCGCCTTTTCGAGGCCGCGAAGGCGATCGACCTCGACATCGGGATGACGCCCGATCAGGTGAAGCAGGCGCTGCACGCCACCCAGGAAGCCAACGGCATGGTGACCGACGTGCACGCGCGGCTGATGGTGACGCGGGGGGTCAAGACCCGGCCGTTCCAGAACCCGCGCCTGTCGCAGCGGGGTCCGACCGTCGCGATCATCATGGAACATTCGCGCCCGAATGCGCCGCGGCCCATCCGCCTTGCGACCGTGCCGCACCTGCGCGGCCTGCCGATGACACAGGATCCAAAGCTGAACAGCCATTCGAAGCTGAACTGCATCCTGGCCTGCATCGCCGCGCAGAAGGCCGGCGCCGACGAGGCGCTGATGCTGGACGTGCACGGCTTCGTCAACACGACCAACGCCTGCAACTTCTTCATCGTGCGCCGGGGCGAGCTCTGGACCTCGACGGGCGACTACTGCATGAACGGCATCACCCGCCGGAAGGTGCTGGACCTGGCGCGGGCGAACGGCATCCCCGCGCATGAACGGAACTTCAGCCTGGTCGAGACCTATTCGGCCGACGAGGCCTTCCTGACCGGCACCTTCGGCGCGCAGACCCCGGTCGGCGAGATCGACGGGCGGGTGATCGGGGACGGCAGGATGGGTCCGGTGACGGCACGGCTGCGCGCGCTTTACCGGGAGCTCGTCGGCGCATGAGGGTCGCGATGTGGTCCGGGCCGCGCAACCTGTCCACGGCGATGATGTACAGCTTCGCCGCGCGGGGCGACTGCGCCGTCTGGGACGAGCCGTTCTACGCCGCCTACCTTGCCGCGACGGGGGTGGACCACCCGATGCGCGAACAGGTGATCGCCGCCGGCGAGACCGATCCCGCGGCGGTCGCGCGCGCCTGCACGGCGCCGGTACCGGACGGACAGAGCCTGTTCTACCAGAAGCACATGACCCTGCACCTGATCGACGGCTTCCCGCGCGACTGGCTCGACCGCGTCACCAACGCCTTCCTGATCCGGCATCCGGCGCGGGTCGTGGCGAGCTATGCCAGAAAGCGCGAGGCGCCGGTGCTTGCCGATATCGGCTTTCTCCAGCAGGCGGAACTGTTCGACCGCATCGCGGACCGGACCGGCACGGCGCCGGTCGTCGTCGATTCCGCCGATATCCGGGCGCGGCCGGCGGCGATGCTGAGGGCGCTCTGCGGCGCGCTCGGGATTGCCTACACCGACCGCATGCTGTCCTGGCCCGCCGGTCCCAAGCCCTGCGACGGGGTGTGGGCGCCCCACTGGTATGGCGCGGTTCATGCCTCGACCGGCTTCGATGCCGCCGAGGGCCCGCTGCCCGAGCTGTCGGGAGACTATGCCCGGCTCGCCGATGCGGCGCTTCCGGCCTACGAGCGGCTCGCCGGCTTCAGCCTGCGCGCCTGATCCAGGTTGCCGCGCCGTCGCGCGGCGGGCTAGGCTTGCCCCGAACGCGCGACGATGAGGTCCCGGATGCGTGCCGCCCTGACTTCCGCCCTTCTCCTCTGCGCCGCGCCCGCGGCCGCGCAGGATCTCGCCGAACGGCTGGAGGCGATGGGCGGCGGGCCCTGCGAGCTGAGCAGCCTGACCTGCGTCACGATCGAGGTCCCGCGCGACCCGAAGGCCAACGACCCCGGCGGCACGCTGCCCGTCACCTTTGCCGTGCACCCGGCATCCGGGGACAGCCGGGGAACCCTCGTCTTCGTCATCGGCGGTCCGGGAGGAAGCGGGCTTGCGGTGGCCGACGACTACATCGCGGCCTATGATGAGGACCTGATCGCGCAGATGGACATCATCTTCTTCGATCAGCGCGGGATCGGGCCCGAGACCGGACTCGTCTGCCCGGAGGCGCAGGGCGCCTACGACATCGCCGACGTTCCGCTCGCCCGGCCGGAGACGGCGATCTCAGTCACGAAACGCTATGTCAGTGACTGCATTTCGGAGCTGGAACACGCCGACCTCCTGACCCTGGTCGATACCGAAAGGGCGATCACCGACCTCGAGGCGTTCCGGCAGGCCATCGGCGGGCCGAAGCTGTGGGTCTATGGCGAAAGCTACGGCACGCAGTTCGCGCAGCAATATGCGACCGTCTATCCGGAGGCCGTGCAGGGGGTCATCCTCGACGGCGTGGTCGATCTGACGCTGTCGTTCCGCGGCTATTACGCGGCCTATGCCGAGGCCTCGGAACGCATCCTGGCCCGCGTCCTTGCCGCCTGCGACACCGACCCTGCCTGCGCGGCCGACATGGGAGCGCCGGCGGCGGAGGTCTACGACCGCCTCGCCGCGCGGCTGGCCGCCGCGCCCGAGGCGGTGGACTTCCCCCTCGGCAGCGGCGGGACGGCGCCGCGCCAGCTGACGAAGGCGATCCTCGAGGGCAACGCCTTCTATGCACTCTACAGCCCGAATGCGCGCATGACCTTCCTGCGCGCGCTGGCGGCCGCCGGCCGGGGCGAGTACCTGCCCATGCTGCGGCTCGGCTATTCCAACCTCTACCTCGATTCCGAGACCGGCGAGGGGATCGCCGATCCGACCTGGTACGGTGCGGCCTATTTCGCGGTGACCTGCCTCGACTACGCCGAGGAGGGCGATCCCGAAGCGGCCGCGCGCGCCATCCTTGACGACGCCGCGGCCTTCACCTCCGGACGGAGGCTTCAGCGCGCCTATTTCGCCGAGCGGCTCGTCTGCGCCTACTGGCCGGCGCGCGGAAAGGCGGAACGGCCCGCACCCTTCGCCGGCGGCGACTATCCGACGCTGATCCTGAACGCGGACACCGACCCGATCACGCCGGTCACGATGAGCTATTCGGTCATGGACAACGTGAAGAACGGCTATCTCGTCGTGATGCAGGGCGGCCCGCACGTCATCTGGGGCCGCGGTCTGGCCTGCCCGGACCGCATCGTTGCCGACCTGCTTCTGGACGGCACCCTGCCGGCGGCGGAGACGCAGCTTTGCGCGCAGGACTTCACGGACCCGTTCGTGCCGCTCGCCGGGCGCCGCCCCGGCGATCCGCTGGCCGTCGCCCGCGACGTGGAGACCGAACTCGACTGGTACCCGGAACTCTACAACTGGGACTATGCCGACCGCCTTCGCCTCGGCTGCGATTTCGGCGGCACGATCACGGCCGATGCGGGCGACACGGACACCGCCTATGCCTTCGCGGATTGCGGGCTCTGGCCGGGCATGACGATCAGCGGGACGGGACTGCGGACCGAGGCGGGCGAGGGCGCGGACGGGCTGGTCCTGGACCTGACCGTGACGGGCCTGCATTCCGGCTCTATCCGCTATGCGAGCGGCCACGACACCGAGGCCTGGTCGGCATCGGGCACCTGGGACGGGGTCGCGTTCGAGACACCGCGGCCCCTGCCATAGACGGGATTCGTCGGGTCCGGCGGCGGGTCCGCTGCGCGATGGCGGCCGGTGCTGCGGACAGGGCGCTCAGCGCCCTTTCGCCACCCGCGCGTTCCGCGTCGCGATCAGCCGCAGGCGGAGGGCATTGAGGCGGATGAACCCGGCGGCGTCCTTCTGATCGTAGGCGCCGGCGTCCTCCTCGAAGGTCACGTGCCGTTCGCTGTAGAGCGAATGGTCCGACCAGCGGGCGACGGTCCGGGCCGATCCCTTGTAGAGCTTCACCCGGACGCTGCCGGTGACATGCTCCTGCGTGCGGTCGATCAGCGCCTGAAGCGCCTCGCGTTCCGGGCTGAACCAGAAGCCGTTGTAGATCAGCTCGGCATAGCGCGGCATGAGGCTGTCCTTCAGGTGGCCGGACCCGGCGTCGAGCGTGATCTGCTCGATCCCGCGGTGCGCCTCGAGCAGGATCGTGCCGCCCGGCGTCTCGTAGAGCCCGCGCGACTTCATCCCGACGAAGCGGTTCTCGACCAGATCGAGGATGCCGACCCCGTGCCGCGCGCCAAGCTCGTTGAGCCGGGTCAGGATCGCGGCAGGCGACAGCCGTTCGCCGTTCAGGCTGACGGCATCGCCCCTTTCGAAACCGATCTCGACCATCTCGGGCCGGTCGGGCGCCCGTTCCGGCGGCGTCACCCGCTGCAGCACGAATTCGGGCGCCTCCTCGGCCGGGTTCTCCAGCACCTTGCCCTCGGATGAGGTGTGCAGCAGGTTCGCATCGACGCTGAACGGCGCTTCGCCGCGCTTGTCCTTCGCGATCGGGATCTGGTTGGCCTCGGCGAATTCCAGAAGCTTCGTGCGGCTGGTCAGGTCCCACAGCCGCCAGGGCGCGATCACCCGCAGCGCGGGATCGAGGGCGGCGACGCCAAGCTCGAAGCGCACCTGGTCGTTGCCCTTGCCGGTCGCGCCGTGCGCCACCGCGTCGGCGCCGGTCTCGTGCGCGATCTCGACCAGATGCTTCGCGATCAGCGGCCGGGCGATCGAGGTGCCGAGCAGGTAGAGCCCCTCGTAGAGCGCGTTGGCGCGGAACATCGGGAAGACGAAGTCGCGGACGAACTCCTCGCGCAGGTCGCGGATGAAGATGTTGCCGGGCCGGATGCCCATCATCTCGGCCTTCTTCCGCGCGGGTTCGAGTTCCTCGCCCTGGCCGAGATCGGCGGTGAAGGTCACGACCTCGCAGCCGTATTCGGTTTGCAGCCATTTCAGGATGATCGAGGTGTCAAGCCCGCCGGAATAGGCAAGCACGACTTTCCTGGGCTTCGACATGGCTCGGGCTCCGGCGCTGGGTTCGCGACGCGGTTACAGCGAAGCGCCGGGCGCGGCAAGCGGGCGCGCAGGGCTGCGGCGGCCGGCCGCGGCGGGCTCAGGCCGGGATGCGTGCGGCGAGGTAGCGGGCGAAGTCGTAGTTCGGCCGTTCGAGGTGGCTGAGCGGGCCGGGCGCCGAGAGCGTCGCGCAAAGCCCGCGATAGACCCGCTCGACGCAGCCCTTGTCCTCTGCGTTGACCGCGTCGAGCAGCGCCTTCACCTCGGCGAGGAGCCGGGGCGCGGCAGGGTCGGCCAGCCATTCGGGGCTCATGCCACCGCCGAAGAGCACGTTCACATGCCCCGGCCCGTCCGGGGTGAGGGAGAGGTACCAGAAGTAGCCGGGCGTGAGGGTGATGAGGAGCGAGGGATAGATCGCGAGAAGCCAGGTCTTGCGCCGGTCCTCGCCCGAAAGCGTCGTGTTCGTCGGGTGGGCGAGCGCGAGGGGAACCGTGTCGTCCTTGAGGATCCAGTGGTAGTTGAAGGCCGCGCGGCCCTCCGGGCAGACCATCTCGTCCAGCCGCGACGCGCCCCCGATCGTGCCCCTGTGGCAGGCCGGAAGGTGGTAGCTCTCCATGAAGTTCTCGGCGAGCACCTTCCAGTTCGTCGCCCAGCGGAAGGTCTCGCGGAAGGTCTCGGCATAGCTGCCCATGTCGAGATGGCCGACAAGGTCATCGACCTCGCGCAGCGCCTCGCCGACCGGCGGGGCGTCCGGGTTCAGCGTGACCATGATCCAGCCGCGCCAGACCTCGCAGCGGACGGGGGGCAGCGCCACGTCCTCCCGGCAGAAGGAGTCGTTCCGCGTCATCGCCGGGGCGCCGCGCAGCGAGCCGTCGAGGTTGTAGGTCCAGGCGTGGTAGGGACACACGATCGACCGGACATTGCCCCGGCCCTCGAGCAGGGTGGACATCCGGTGCCGGCAGACGTTCGACAGGGCACGGATGCCGCCCGCGCCGTCGCGAAGGACAATCACGGGCTCTCCGGCAAGGGTGGCGGTCAGATAGTCGCCGGGGGCCGCGAGCGACTCGGCGCGCCCGACGCAGAGCCATTCGCGGGCGAAGATGCCGGCCCTTTCCTGTTCGGCAAAGCCGGGGTCGGTGTAGACCGATTTCGGCATCGCGCGGGCCATGCGGAAGGGGACGGAAACGGCCACTTTCAGTTCGGCGGCCGGTGAGGTGAGGGGGGAACGTGGTGCGTTCATCGACGCCCTCGCAGGACGGAGCGGCTTTCCTGCGTGAAGGGTGTCACAAAGCCGCGGAAGGGGAAGGTCCCTTTCCGTCATCTGCCCGTCGCATTCCGATGCAACAGGCCGGGCTCCGCCGCGCGTAATGCGCGGATTTCCGCTTCCGCAGAATGCGAGTCGCGGATTATTCTTGGCCCATCCTGGAGACCTGCAATGCGTGTGACCCGTAGAACCTTTGTTGCGACCGGCCTGTCCGCCGCCGCCGTTGCCGGCGGGGCCCTGCCCGCCGCCGCGATCACGGCGGCCGACATCAAGCTTCCCCCCGCGCCGATCGAGGGCGTGAACATCCCCGAGAAGTTCTATCCGACGGTGGTGCGGGTGAAGAAGGACTTCCCCGAAGGCTCGATCATCGTCGTGTCGAGCCAGCATTTCCTCTACTACATCGTCAAGCCCGGCCTCGCGATCCGCTATGGCGTGGCCGTCGGCAGGGCGGAGCTGGTCTATCGCGGCACCGCGGTGGTGGCCGTGAAGAAGGAGTGGCCGACCTGGAAACCGACCCCGGAGATGGTCGCGCGGAACCCCGAGAAATACGGCAGGTGGGCGAACGAGGCGATGCCGGGCGGGCCGGGCAATCCGCTTGGCGCCCGCGCCATGTACCTGTTCGAAGGGCAGAAGGACACCGCGGTGCGAATCCACGGCACGATCGAGCCGAATTCGATCGGAACCTCGGTGTCGAACGGCTGCCTGCGCATGGTCAACGAGCATGTGATCGACCTTTACGACCGCGTGGCGATCGGCACGCCCGTCACCGTCTTCTGAGCCGGTGGCGGACCTGCGCGTCTGCGTCGTCCAGCCGCCGTCGCCCGCGGGGTCGGCGGAGCGTGCCCTGGCGACCCTGCGCGAGGGCCTTGCCGTGGCGCAGGCCGCCGGGGCCGGCGTGGCGGTGTTCCCCGAACTCCTGTTCCCGGGCTACAACGCGGGTCGCCTGGCAGATCTGGCCCAGCCTGCGGGAGGGGAGTGGGAAACGGCGGCCCGCGCGATGGCGCGGGATGCGGGCGTCGCCTGCGCCTTCGGCTACGCCGAACGCGACGGGGCGCGGCTCTGCAACAGCGCAACCGCCATCGGCGCCGACGGCTCCGTGCTGGCGCGATACCGCAAGATCCAGCCCTACGGCGCGCGCGAGGCGGCGCTGTTCACCCCTGGCGATGCCTATGCAACCTTCGCCATCGCCGGGCGCAAGGCCGCGCTGCTGATCTGCTATGACGTC
>Ga0073934_10000137_pt1 | contig 214935 bp, 208 predicted proteins | sample LarsenN4metaG_FD_76834 | JGI IMG/M metagenome (GOLD analysis project Ga0073934, IMG submission 76834) | Hot spring sediment bacterial and archeal communities from British Columbia, Canada, to study Microbial Dark Matter (Phase II) - Larsen... ... | reverse complement strand
GCTCGCAACCTGCTCCGCGGACGCATCGGCATACAATCCGCCGCTCACCACGCTAGCCGTGATCAACGCCCCGGTCTTAGACCGGTGGATGTACTCGAGAACCTGCGCATCCGGCTTTGCGTGCTCGGATTCCAGGTCCACGACCTGCCCGCCGATCATGCCGTCGACGGTCCCGGTGCCGACCGCAATCTCCTCGATGATCTTTACCCTCGCCTCCGCTCGGCACTTGAGACGGGAAAGGACCTGGTAGGCCATGGTCTGCAGCGCGTCGCCAGCCAGGATCGCCGTGGCCTCGCCGAAGGCGACATGGCAGGTCGGACGCCCGCGCCGCAGGTCATCGTTGTCCAGGGCAGGGAGGTCGTCATGCACCAGCGAATACGTGTGGATCATCTCCAGCGCCGCGCCCAATTCTTCAACGCCCACGGGAACGGAGCCGCCGGCGGTCATGCGGGCCGCTTCCATGCAGAGGATCGGGCGCAAGCGTTTTCCGCCCGCAAACACGCTGTGGCGCATCGCGCGGTGGATGGATACAGGATAAGTGTTGTCGTCCGGGAGCAGCCGCTGGAGCGCCTGGTCAATAATGCGGCAGCCGGCTTCTAGAGTGTCTTTCAGCATGGCGGAGCGCGTTAACGCGGCTTCTTTTCTCCTAGCTCAAAAGGCTCCGCCTGCATCTTGCCGTTCTGCTTGAGCAGGATCTCAACCTTGCCTTCCGCTGCTTCAAGCTCGCTGCGGCAGGCCTGCGAGAGCTTCATGCCCTCCTCGAACAGGGCAAGCGAGCGGTCGAGCGGGATGTCGCCCTTCTCGAGCTCCTCCACGATCTGCTCCAACCGCTGGAGGCACTCCTCGAATTTTGGCCCACCGTCGCTGGGTTTGCCTTTCATGCTATGCCTTCGCGCCGGCCGAAGAGCCCAGCGCCTCCAGTACGTCCACCGCAGAAGTATAACGTCCCAGGGGAGCGCTGATCTGCGCGCCCTGCACCACGCTGCGGACGGCAAGCAGCATCTCCCGCGCGATCTGTATGCCCTCCTCGCGCGCCGCCTCCGCCGATTTGGCGGATGCCATGCGCCGGATGATCTCGTCCGGCACGGACACTCGCAATTCGTTCTTCATGAACTCCGCATTACGCACGCTCGTCAGCGGCCATATGCCCGCCACTACCGGGATACGGCAGTGCTCGATGCGCTTCAAGAACTGTTCCAGCAGCTTCAGGTCGAAGACGGGCTGGGTGATGACGTACTCTGCTCCGGCCTCGACCTTGTATTCGAAGCGGTGAATCTCCTCTTCCAGCTCCGGCACGCCGGGATTCGCCCCTACGCCGATGGTGAACCCGGTCGATGCTCCCACCGGGTTATTGCCGATGTCGAGGCCCCGGTTCAGGTTCGCCGCCACGTTGACCAGTCCGATGGAGTCGATGTCGAACACTGCCGTGGCATCGGGATAATTGCCCATCTTCGGGGGGTCGCCCGTGATGCAAAGAATGTTGCGCAGGCCGATGGCCGAGACGCCCAGCAGGTCGCTCTGGATCCCCAGCACATTGCGGTCGCGGCACGTGTAATGCAGCACCGTCTCGATGCCCGTCTGCTGCTGCACCAGGACGCAAAGCATAACGTTGCTCATGCGTGCCGATGCCCGCGGCGAATCGGGGATGTTGATGGCATCCACGCCGACCGATTTCAGGAACTGCGCGCCGGCTATCTCCTTACTGGGATCGATGCCCTTTGGCGGCACGATCTCGACCATGGTGACGAACTCGCCCCGCGCCACCTTTGCGCCCAGCTTCGAACGCGTTTCCAGCGGCGGGACCGCGACGTCGGTCTCGACGCTGGGTGCCTTCTTCGCCGTGAATTTCTGTGCTTTCGCGCCGGTCGTCTTCAAGATGGCCGCCATCTCGTGGATGTGGTCCGGCGTTGTTCCGCAGCATCCGCCGATCACCTGGACACCGGCCGTAAGGAACTTCCGCGCGTAGCTGGCCATGTACTCCGGCGAGCACAGGTAGATGTTGCGCCCTTCCACGGACCGCGGCATGCCCGCGTTCGGCTGCGCCGCCAGCGGTCGTGTCGTCGCTGCCCGCACCCGCTCAATGGCCTCAAGCATCGCCACCGGCCCTACGCTGCAGTTGCACCCGATGACGTCGGCTCCCCAGTCCGTGAGCTTTTGGGCAAAAGTCTCGGGGCTGGCGCCGTCCAGGCAATTGCCGTCTTCATCGATCGTGACCTGGGCGATGACCGGGATCTGCGGGTCAACTTCGCGACACGCCAGGATCGCCTGCCTTATCTCATCCAGATAGCCGAAAGTCTCCAGCAGGAAGACGTCGACTCCGCCTTCCGCCAGAGCTTGCGCTTGTTTCTTGAACGCGAGCCTTGCTTCCTCGCGCGCGATCTTGCCCAGCGGCTCGATCCTTACACCGATGGGCCCGATGGAGCCGGCGACGAAAGCCTCTGCTTTCTTGCGCGTGATGGCTTCCCGCGCCAGCTTGGCGCCCTTCACGTTGATCTCGCGAACTTTCTCGGCTAGGCCATGACGGGCGAGGCGGAAGCTGTTGGCGCCGAAGGTGTTGGTCTCGATCAGCTCGGCCCCGGCGGCCAGGTATTGCAGGTGGATGTCGCGGATGAGCTCCGGCTGTGACAGATTCAGCTCGTCATAGCAGCGGTTGATGAAGATGCCTTGCTCGTAGAGCAGCGTCCCCATCGCCCCGTCACAGAGGACCGGGCCCTTCTTTAGGCGCCTTAGGAAGTTGGACGTCACGTGGTGTTATCTCAGAATACAAGAATGGGAAGCGCCCCGCCACCGTAGGAGCGGGCGTCTTTGTTATAATTTTGGTTTCAACCAAGCGACATGCAGCGTCTGCTTGCGGCCCGGCCGCGAGATTTTAGGAGCCTTCACGCTTGAAAAAAGCGGCAGTTTTAACCGGCATCTTCCTCATTTCGATCTTCGGTTTCACCGCCTGTGGCGGCAGCGCTAACAGCGACCCGGGTGATGAAGAAGAGCTTCCCGTCAGCAATGTACAGAAGCGCGTCTTCGTGCTGAACCAGTTTTCCGGCAAGCTCCAGATCGTGGATGCTGCTACGGACACACTGACCGCATTCGTAGTCCCGCACGAGTTTCTTTCCACCTTCAGCCGGGCTGAGTTCATCCTGCGCAACGGAAGCAACTCACTGGTGCTGGATTCTGGAACCGGCATCCTGTACGTGATCGACAGTGCCCTCGAAGGCGTTTCCACCTCGTTCCCGCTCGACGGCCCGGCCGAAGGTGTAGTCGTGACCAGCAGCGGCGCCACAGCTTATGTAGCGATCCCCGGTCTGGGCAGGGTACAGGTCGCGGACATCGCCGGTAAGGCGTTGAAGGATCCCATCAACAACCTCGCCGGAGTACGCCGCCTGGCAGTCTCCAAGGACGGCAGCAAACTACTGGCGTTCAGCAACGACGTTAACACCATCTACGTCATCAACACCGCCGATCGCACTGTCACCAGTGTGGGCGGCTTTGACCGGCCGTATACGGCCGTGTTCAGCGCGGATGATACGAAGGCCTTCATCCTGAGCTGCGGGGCGGAATGTGGAGGCACGCAGGCGCGCGTGACCGTCTTGAACCTGGCCAACAACACGCTCGGCGCCTCGGTCAACGTCGGCGGCGCAACGGTCGGGCTTCTGGACGGGAGCAACTTGTTGGTCGCAGGCTCCCCCACCGTGAGCACTTCTTCCACGAACGGCGGCACCATCAATGTCGTCAATGTGAGCAATCTGGCCGCGTTGACCGCCTCTGCTGCCTTCCCCATCAGTGACGGCCTCCATCACACTATCGTGCCGGTCGGTGGCGGGAAGTACTACATCGGCGCTTTGCGGTGCACCATCATCAATTCGGGCGGAGTGAACAAGGGTTGCTTGTCGATCTTCAATGGCACCGCCGGAAGCGTTGGCGCTGCACGTGGCGATGTGACCAGCATTGCCACCATCAAGAATCGCAACGTCGTTTACGTTACGCAGGGCGGGGAACTCGACATCTATGACCTGTCCACGGACAGCTTGCAGGCGCGCCAGATCGACATCTCCGGCAAGGCGATCGATGCGAAGGAGATTGACTAGTCTCTAGTTCTCTGGTTGCAGCGTCAGCCGGTACTTTGCCACTCTATCTACTGCCGCCTCAGAGAAGGCCAGCGGAAAACTCTTTCCCGAGTACCACGCCTCGAACTGGTCTTGATAGTACGGGCTGAAGATCTGCCCGGACTGTCCTGACACGATGTTCAGGTTCGATCGGTCCAGGTCAGCCATGTCATAAGTCGCGCGCTGCGAGGCCCCGAAGCCGCGACCGGCCGCTTTGACCGTCAGTCCGCTGCCGGACTGTGGCCTCAAGCCGGGCCCTGCGAGTCTCTTCAAGCCCGGCACAGCACCGAACAGTGGGTGCTCTATCTGCACCGGATAAGCCCTGCCATAGCTCCATTTCGTCAGATCGCGCGGCGTTTCCTTATCGTCGACAGCCTTTTGGACGGCTACGGCCAGCAGTGAATCAAAGTCCGCGTACCCCGATGGCAGCCACCGTCGCGGACGCTGAGTCACAATCTTCTCCAGCGCTACCGACGAACCGAACCACGCATACTTGTCCCATTGCGCACCGGTCTTCGGCTCCAGCAGCAGCCGCCATAGTTCGCGCCTGGACTTCACGGCAATGGTCGCAGCGGCGGAGTCGATCTCCATCCTGCCGTTCCACACTCGCATCAGGTCGGCTGCCTGGCGCTGCCGTTCAGTCGCATTCTTCTGGCGATCGATCGCATACACGAACCGTTGCGCGAGCATCCGGTCCAGTTCGGAGTAGGTATCCATCTGTAGCGCCAGCATGTCGGCGGACGAGAACTTCTTGCCGCTTTCCAGCACCTTGTAGATGCGCTCCGTCCGGAACGGCGACGCCCACTGATTGGCGATGAGGTACTTGTAGCCATCCGGCGTGATGCGGCTGTTGGCCGTCGCGACCATGCCTGAAGCCGGGTTGTAGACGCTGGGCAGCTCTGCAAACGGCACGTAGCCCGTCCAGGAGTATTCATTCGTGTGGCCGGGAACCGGCAGCAGTCCATCTCCCTTTGCTCGGATGGGAACAAATCCCGCCGCCTGGTACCCGACATTCCCGTCCACATCCGCATATACGATGTTCTGCGGCGCGCCGCCGAACCGCGACACAGCCTCGCGGAACTCCGTCCAATTCTGCGCCTTGCCGATCGCGTAGAAGCGGAACGCGACCACCTGCGGGTCGTAGATGGTCCATTTCAGAGCCATCTTTCGCTGGGAGTCCGGATTGATGATCGGTCCATTCCGCGTGATCATCACGGTCACATCAATCTCTTTCTCGCCTTTGGATTTGATGACCTCGCGGCGGACCTCCGGCTTCCGCCAGCCTTCCGGAGTCTCGTACTCGCCCTCTGCATTAAAATTCTCTACGTAGAGGTCCTGCACATCCGGGCCGATGTTCGTGTAGCCCCACGCGATGCGCTCATTGTGCCCGGCGATCACGAACGGCAGTCCCGGGAATGACACGCCGATCACGTTGTATCCCGGCGCCTTCAGGTGGACTTCATACCAAACGTTCGGTATCGAGTGCCCCAGGTGCATGTCGTTCGAGAGCAGCGGCTTGCCTGAAGTCGTGTGCGCCCCAGAAACCACCCAGTTGTTCGATCCGGGCACGCATTCGCGGCAGGCCTCCGGTGCGCCCAAGGGCACAAGCCACTCCAGTCCGCCGCGGGGTGCATCGTCATCCGGACCAGGGGCGTCTGGATGCGGCGCGTCCGGAAGATGCTGTTGGCTGCGCGGCAACGCCGAAGGCGGCCGGTCCCGCCATGAAGAGCTCGGATATAGGTCAGCCACGATCTCCGGCGCCAATCCCTGGATCAGCGCTTCGCGCTCGCGTTCGAGTGGATATTGCGTGTTGAGGTTAGCGGAGATGTTGATGCCGACCAGGATGGAATCTGATGCGGTCCAGGGTGAAGGTTTGTACCCCAGCACGCGGAACTCGATCGGCAGGTTGTTCATCTGCCGGGCCATCAATGCGTTCACACCTTTGACGTACGCATCCAGGTGGCTCCGCTCCTCGGCGGAAAGAGCCTCTAGCGCGCGTTCCGCCGTTACCGCCAAGTTCAGCAGCCGTTGCCGGCGGTCGGTGTTGATCGTGCGCTGCCCGAAGATCTCTGTAAGCTGCCCCCGCCCCAGTCGCCGAGAGAGGTCCATCTGCCAGAGGCGGTCTTGGGCCGTGACGAATCCCTGCGCGAAGAGTGCATCTTCCACGCTCGCCGCGGAGATATGAGGCACGCCTTGAGCGTCGCGGACGACCGTCACCGGGCCTGTGATACCGGCAAGACTGATCTCACCGTCCAACTGTGGGAGGGAAGACGTGGCGGTGTAGTAGAACCAGGCGGAAACCACAGCCAGGGCGATCACCGCCGCCAGGAGCACAAAAAGCAGGACCTTCAGTGCAATGCGAGCCAGACTTCGTGTACGGCCGGGCGCAGGGGCAACGGTAGCTGTAGCCATGGTCAGGGGATTCTACGGGGTCGGGACGTTTTTGAGAATCGGTCGAAGAACGTAATCTTGTGCGGATACAATGAAGCTGCTTTGGCCGATGACAAACAGGACAGGAAAGATTCGCCTCCACGCTCGCCCTCCGAGCCGAATCCTACTGACACCGGTGTGTTCCGCTGGTATCAGGACTTGATGGACCGCATCCTCCCGAAGAAAGAAAAAGAAAAGGAGCCGCCTTCGTAGCGGCTCCTCTCTGTGCTAGTTCTTCGCGAAGCTGCGCGCCAGCTCGACCAAGGTCCGCACCGCGATCCCGGACGGTCCCTTGGCGATCCATGGTTTGTTCTCTTCCATCCACGCCACGCCGGCAATGTCGAGGTGGATCCACGGCTTGTCCTCGACGAATTCCTGCAGGAACTTTGCCGCCGTCACGGCGCCACCCCAGCGCCCGCCAGAGTTCACGATGTCCGCGATGCCGGACTTGATCATGTCGCGATACTCATCGTCGAGCGGCAGCCGCCAGAATTTCTCGCCCGCCGACTTTTGCGCCGCGTGAAAGCGGCTGTAAAAGTCATCGTCACTTGCGAAGATGCCGGCATTCACCATGCCCAGGGCTACAACACAAGCCCCGGTCAATGTGGCCGCATCTACCAGGTGGGTGCAGCCGAGCTGCCGGGCGTAGCACAGACCGTCAGCCAATACGAGCCGGCCTTCGGCATCTGTGTTGATGATCTCGATCGCCTTGCCGTTCATCGCGAACTGCACGTCGCCGGGCTTCTGCGCGGTGCCGGAAGGCATGTTCTCCGCGGCACACACGATCCCGATGACCCGCACATTCGGCTTGAGCTGCGCGATGGCACGCATCGCCCCGATCATCGCCGCGCCGCCGGCCATGTCGTACTTCATCTTCTCCATGCCGTCCGCCGGCTTGATGGAGATGCCGCCGGTGTCGAAAGTGATTCCTTTGCCGACCAGTCCGAGCACCGGTTCAGCCGGAGCGCCCGCGGGTTCGTAGCGCATCACGATGAGCGCCGGGGGCTCAGCCGACCCTTGCGACACGCTCCAGAACGACCCCATCTTGAGCTCCATCAGCTTCTCTTTGCCGTAGACTTCGCATTGCAGCCCCATCTCGGCGCACATCTTCTTTGCCCGTTCACCCATGATGGTCGGCGTCATCTTGTTCCCGGGTTCGTTGACCAGGTCGCGCGTGAAGTTCTGGCTTTCGCCTACGATCCTCCCGATCTCCAGCGCCGCCTGCAATGCCTTCTGGTCCGCCTTCGGCCCACCGACGACCGTCACTTCATTCAAACTCTGGTCTTTGCGGTCGCTCTGGTAATAGTTCGGGTCAAAGTCCCCGATGAACGCGCCCTCTACCAGCGCCTGGACCGCCACCTCGGGATTCACTTTCCTTTCCGGGACCGCAATCGCGAACGACTTCAGGTTCTTACTTTTTACAAACCGCGCGGCCGTGCCGCCGATCTTGCGTAACTCGTCGGCATTGAACTTTGCCTCCTTGCCGCCGCCCACCAGTAGCAGCCGCTTAGCCTTCAGCCCACGCGGCGCGTGAATCAGCGTCGTCTCCATCGGCTTAGCCGCCACGTCACCGGTGGCGAGTATCTCCGTCACTGCGTCCGCCACGGTCTTTTCCGCGGCTACCTGCGGTTGCGGTTTAGCGTCTTTGCTCTTGTCCGTGTTGTGGTCGAGCACGACGACAGCCAGGCATTCGGTCTGTACGTCGGCCAGGTTCGAGAGAGTCAGTTTCGTCTTCATGATTCCTTTAGTCGCGGTTCGCGCGGTTGCGCATGGCGCGCCGCGCCTCCGCTTCATCGGTCCGGCGGCGCTCCGTCTCGCGCTTGTCCCAAAGCTGCTTGCCCTTAGCGACGGCGATCTCGCACTTGACGCGCCCGTTCTTGAAATACAGCCGGGTCGGGATGAGCGTCAGGCCCTTCTGCTGGATCGTTGCCGCCAGCTTGTTCAGCTGGTCGCGATGCACCAGCAGCTTTCGTGTGCGCAGGGGCTCGTGGTTATGGATGTTGCCGTGGTCGTACGGCCCTATGTGGGCGTTGAGCAGCCAAAGTTCCCCGTTCTTGACCAGGGCATAAGCGTCCTTCAAGTTCGCCTGCCCGCCTCGGACGGACTTTACCTCTGTCCCCCGCAGCTCAATACCGGTCTCCAGCTTGTCTGAGAGGAAGTAGTTGTGGCCAGCTGCCCGGTTCACGGACGCGTCCCGTTCGCCCGCGGCGACCGGGTCGCGGCGCGGGTTCTTGGGCTTGTCCGGCTTGGTCTGGTGCAATTGCTGGCGGGCCATGGGTTCGTGAAGGGAAGCGCCCGGAATGCTCACGGGATGAGCTTGCCAAACGTCTAATCTAACATAGCGTCGCGGTGTGTTCGGGTGCTGGCGACCGTGGGCTGCTGCTATAATCTGGCCCACGGGCACAGGAACTAAGTGCCTGTAACGGCACAGGTTAGAAGCTGGTGTCACGAAGCTCGACTCATAAGGTCCCGCGAGGAGTTCCATTGAGACTGTACGCCCGTATCATCCTGCTTCTGCTATTGGTCGCCTTCGCTCTTCCCCTTGCCGCCCAGTCTCATCGCTCCCTCTACAACAAAGGCAAAGACGCCGAAGCCCGCCAGGACATCATGGCCGCCTTCGAGTATTACCGCCGGGCCTACGAACTCAAGCCCAAGGAGATGAAGTACCGCATCGCCTACGAGCGCTCGCGCTTCCGCGCTTCTGCTACCCATGTGAATAAGGGGCAGCAGCTTCGAGACGAGGGAAAGCTGGAAGAAGCGCTTCAGGAGTTCGTCTACGCCGCCAAGATCGATCCCGGCAACTCCGCGGCCACCCAGGAAGTCCGACGCACGCAGGCGATGATCGAGGCCGCCAGCGGCCCCGGCGCCCAGGCCCCGAAACCTGTTTCCCCTATCACCCGCCGGTTGGAGGAGGCCGCCGGTCCCATCGAACTTGCGCCGGTGTCGCCGCAGCCCATCACGCTGGAAATCGCGAACGACAGCAAGCTGGTCTACGAGACCATCGGTAAGCTGGCCGGCATCAACGTCCTGTTCGACCCGGAATATGTCTCCCGCCGCGTGGTGCTCAAGCTGAACGGCGTATCGCTGCAGGAATCGCTCGACATCCTCGCATTTCATTCCAACACCTTCTGGCGCCCCGTCACTCCAAACACCATCTTCATCGCCGCCAACACGCCGGCGAAGCGCCGCGAGCTCGAGCAGAACATCCTCAAGACGTTTTACCTGTCGAACATCAACGCCGCCTCCGATCTGGTCGAAGCCGTGAACGTCATCCGCACCATCCTCGGCACCGACATCAAGATCATGCAGGTGAACTCGCAGAACGCCATCGTCGTGCGGGGCACGCCCGACCAGGTAGCTTTGGCGGAAAAGCTCATCGGCGACATCGACAAAGCCAAGCCCGAAGTCATCGTTGAAGTGGCGGTCATGCAGGTGCGTCGCGACCGCCTTCGTGATATCGGCATCCGGCCCCCGACATCCGCGACCGTCGGCATCCAGCCGCCCGCGACCACTGGCACCACCACCGGCGGTACTACCGGCGGCGCCACCAGCGCCACGAACCTCACGCTGAACACCCTGGCCAACCTGCAGGACAAGGACATCGTGGTGAACATACCCACGGCCACCGTCAACCTGCTCTACAACGACAACAACAGCCGCCTCATCCAGAACCCCCAGATACGCGCGCTCGATGGCCAGAAGGCAAGCTTGAAGATCGGTGACCGCATTCCGATCGCGACCGGGTCGTTCGGCAGCGGCTTCGGCGCCGGCGGCCTCGGGGCCAGCGGCCTGGTGAATACGCAGTTCCAGTACATCGATGTCGGCGTCAACGTTGACATCACGCCCCGCGTCTTCATGAACCGCGAGGTCGGCATGAAGCTGGTGCTGGAGATTTCCTCCGTCACCGGCAGCACCAACATCGGCGGCATCACCCAGCCCATCATCAGCCAACGCCGCGTCGAGCACGAGATCCGCTTGCGCGAGGGCGAAGTCAACTTGCTGGGCGGCATCTTTGAGCAGCAGAACACCAAGGCGATCTCGGGGATACCCGGCTTGGCGCAGCTGCCGTTCCTGCGTTACCTGTTCTCCACTGAGCGCAATGAGAACGTCGAAAGCGAGATCGTCTTCATCCTGATCCCGCGCATCGTCCGCGGCCAGGACTTCACCGACCTCAACCAGAAGGCCATCGACGTCGGCACCAGCACCACGCTCGACATCCGCCGCATCTCGCGGCCTGACAACTTGCGTCCTGCGACGCCCGCTCCGCAATCACCGGTTCCGCAGGGCAGCGCACCGACTCCTGCGCCCAGTACTGCGCCCGCCACGCAGCCCAATGGCCAGCCTGCGCAGCCCGCCAGCCAGCAACCGGAACCCACCGGTCCGGCCAGCTTGATCTTCGACCCCGTGGCCATCTCTCAGCCTGTCGGCAACACCTTCCAGGTCAACATCCTGGTGCGTGGCGTGCGCGACCTGTATTCCGCGCCACTGCAGATAAGTTATGACCCCAACACACTCCAGTTGGTGAACATACAGAACGGCGACTTCCTGACCCGCGACGGCCAGCCGGTTGCCTTGGTCCATCGCGAAGACTTGCAGAGCGGCACCATCCAGGCGAACGCCACGCGCCCGCCCAACACCACCGGCATCAGCGGCGATGGGCTGCTCTACACGCTGACCTTCCAGGCAAAGTTCAAGGGCGATTCCACCATCAACATCGTGCGGCCCAGCTTCCGCAACAGCGGGATGCAGCCGATTGCGCTGCCGGGAAGCAGTGCCACCATCAGTATCAAGTAGCGTCGTGATCCGCAGAGTCCATCGCCGGCATTCGCAACTCGGGCTCACGCTCATCGAGCTCATCGTGGCCACGATGATCATCGCCATCCTGATGGCGGCCGCCGTGCCGATCGCCCGCGTGCAGGTCAAGCGCGAGAAAGAGCGTGAGCTGCGCCGGGCCCTCTGGGAGATGCGGGACGCCATCGACCGCTACAAGGATGCGGCGGATCGCGGCGCCTTCCGCACCAAGGTAGGCAGCGAGAACTATCCGCCCGACCTCGAAACCCTGGTCGAAGGTGTGGACGTGCAGGGCAAGAAGGTCCGGTTCCTGCGGCGCATCCCGGTCGATCCCATGACCGGCACCACGGAATGGAACCTCCGCTCGATGCAGGACGAGCCTGACTCCACGAGCTGGGGCGGCCAGAACGTTTTCGACGTGAGCACGAAATCTGAAGGTCAGGCCATCGACGGCACGTACTATAAGGACTGGTAATGCGCAAACGCCGCCAATCCGGCTTCACCCTGGTGGAGATGATCATCGTGATGGCAATCATCGCCATCCTGTTGAGCATTGCCGCGCCCATGTACTCCGTTTCGGTGGTGCGCGCGCGCGAGTCTGCCCTGAAGCAAGACCTGCATCACCTGCGCCAGTCTATCGACCAGTACACCATGGACAAGCAGCGCGCCCCGCAGTCCCTCGATGATCTCGTCTCCGCCGGGTACCTGCGCTCCATCCCCATCGACCCCTTCACCAAAGCCGCTGACTGGGAGGTCATCATGGAAGACAGCATGATGAGCATCGACCAGACGCAGCCCGGGATCTCTGACGTGCGCAGCTCATCGCCGCTCATTAGTCTGGACGGCACTGCCTACAACACTTGGTAGCTGCGCCGACCGCGCCACGTATAATCCTTGCCGTATGCCAGTGGCCTCTTCTGACACGTACACTCCCGTAAAAGCTCCTCGCGGCACCACCTTGCGCTGCAAGGGCTGGCAGCAGGAAGCCGCCCTGCGCATGCTCATGAACAACCTCGACGAAGAGGTCGCTGAGCGCCCCCAGGACCTTATCGTCTACGGCGGCACCGGCAAAGCGGCCCGCGACTGGAGGGCCTTTCACGCCATCGTTCGCGCCCTGGAGCAACTGGAAGGCGACGAAACGCTGCTCATCCAGTCCGGCAAGCCGGTCGGCGTCTTCAAGACGCACGACTATGCGCCGCGCGTGCTGCTTGCCAATTCCAACCTCGTCGGCCACTTCTCCAATTGGGAAAAGTTCAACGAACTCGACCGCGCCGGCTTGATGATGTACGGCCAGATGACCGCCGGGTCGTGGATCTACATCGGCTCGCAAGGCATCGTGCAGGGGACATTCGAGACCTTCGCGGCCGCGGCGGAAAAGCACTTCGGCGGCTCGCTCGAAGGCAAGCTTGTCGTCAGCGGCGGTATGGGCGGCATGGGCGGAGCCCAGCCCCTAGCTGCGACGATGGCCGGCGCCGCCTTCCTCGGCATTGACGTCGACGCTGAGCGCATCAAGAAGCGCCTGAAGACCGGCTACTGCGATTTCATGGTCAACAGCCTCGACGAGGCTTTGCGCATCCTCAAGAACGCGGTGCGCAAGAAAGAAGCGGTTTCAGTAGGTCTGGTGGGCAACTGCGCGGACGTGATCCCGGAGCTGGCCGAGCGTGGCGTTGTCCCTGACCTGCTTACCGACCAGACCTCCGCCCACGATCCGCTGAACGGCTATGTCCCCAACGGCATGTCTCTTGAGGAAGCCGCCGCGCTGCGTAAGTCAGACTCCAAGGCATACCTCGAGCGCTCCAGGAACGCCATCGCCCGGCATGTGGAGGGGATGCTGCGTTTGCAGAAGATGGGCTCCGTCACCTTCGATTACGGCAATAACATCCGCACCTTCGCCTTCCAACAGGGCGTGAAGGACGCTTACGACTTCCCGGGTTTTGTCCCGGCGTACATCCGGCCGCTGTTCTGCGAAGGCCGGGGCCCCTTCCGCTGGGTCGCGCTCTCTGGCGAACCCAGTGACATCGCTGTGACCGACGACCTGGTCCTCGAGCTCTTTCCTGAAAACCGCATCCTCAAGCGTTGGATAAACCTTGCCCGCAAACGCATTAAATTCCAAGGACTTCCGGCGCGCATCTGCTGGCTCGGATACGGGGAACGAGCCCAGTTCGGTCTGGCGATGAACGACCTGGTCAAGAAGGGCAAGCTCAAGGCGCCCATCGTGATCGGCCGCGACCATCTGGATTGCGGGTCGGTTGCCTCGCCTTTCCGCGAGACTGAAGCGATGAAGGACGGCAGCGATGCCGTCGCCGACTGGCCCTTGCTCAATGCGCTGCTGAACACTGCCGCGGGAGCGAGCTGGGTCTCCATCCACAACGGGGGTGGCGTCGGCATCGGCTACTCACTCCACGCCGGACAGGTCACCGTGGCTGACGGCACGGAGATGATGGCCAGGCGCATCGAGCGCGTCCTTACCACTGACCCGGGCATGGGCATCGTGCGCCACGTAGACGCCGGCTACGACGAAGCTAAGGCGTTTGCAAAGAGGGCGGGTGTGAAGATACCGGCCGCCGAATGATCCTGCTCACCAACATCGCCCAGCTCCTCACCCTGCATGGCTCCAAGGGCCCGCGTCGCGGCTCGGAGATGGGTGAACTGGGCCTCGTGCGCGACGCTGCCGTCCTGTGCGCCGGCGGGCGCGTGGTCGCCGCCGGACGCCAGCGCGAGATCATCAGCCACCGCTGGCTCAAACAGCATAAGCGCAAGATCCGCGAGATCGACTGCACCGGCAAGACCGTTCTGCCCGGGTTTGTCGACTCGCACACGCACTTGGTTTTTGCTGCGCCGCGCCTCATCGATTTTGAGAAGCGTATACAGGGGGCCACCTACAAGGAGATTGCGGCTGCCGGAGGCGGTATCCGCTCCAGTGTGGAAGGCGTGCGCAAGGCCACGCGCGCCTCGCTTGCCCAACGCGCCGGCTCCGTTCTGAACGAAATGCTGCGCCAGGGAACGACCACCGTCGAGGCCAAGTCCGGCTACGGGTTGTCGCTCGCCGCCGAGCTCAAGTCGCTCGAAGCCATCCGCGACGCCGCCAAGCGCTGGGCCGGCTGTGTTGTGCCCACGTTGCTAGGCGCCCATGTGGTGCCCACTGAGCACAGGAAGCGCCCGGAGACGTATCTGCGGGAGGTCTGCGACCAGATGATCCCGCAGGCCGCGCGGAAGAAGCTCGCTACATTCGTTGATGTTTTCTGCGAAGAGGGCGCCTTCACGCTGGAGCAGTCGCAACGGGTTTTTGCCTCGGCGATCGAACATGGCCTGCGTCCGCGTGCCCATGTGGGACAGTTCTCGCCCTGTTCGCTGGCCACTCTGCTCCGCTACGGCCCGGCATCGTTCGACCACATGGACCACTTCCACGCTGCCGATCTCCCGCTCCTGAAGCAGGCCAACACGGTTGGTACGCTTGTGCCGGGCGCGAACTACTTCCTCGGCCACCAGAAGTACCCTGACGCACGCCGCCTGATCGACTCCGGGGCGCCCGTCGCCCTGGCGACCGACTACAATCCCGGGACCTCGCCCACTACCAGCATGCAGTTCATTCTGTCGCTGGCCTGCACCCAGATGAAGATGACGCCCGCTGAGGCCATATCTGCCGCGACCATCCAGGGCGCACACGCGCTGCGTCTTGCCGACCGCAAGGGAAGCATTGAGGAAGGGAAGGACGCCGATCTCGCCATCTTCGGCGTAAAGGACTACAGTGAGATCTGCTACTGGTTCGGGGGGAACCTGTGCGAGCAGGTGATCGTGAACGGTGAACCAGCCTAGCTACATCTGCGCGGTGGCCTCACGTATCGCCTTCCAAAGCATGTCCCGCCCCTTGCCGGTCTTGGCCGAGTAGGGCAGCAGTTCGGCTCCCAGGCCTCGCTTCAAGCCCGCGAGCGCCTGCGTCAGCTTGTTGCCGGAGAGCCGGTCGGACTTGGTGGCGATGACCACGTGTGGCCGCTGCGCTCGATTGAGCCACTGCAGCAATTGCTGGTCGCTCTTCTGCATCGGGATGTTGGAGTCCACCAGCACCACACACAGCGCCAGCGACTCCCGCTCCGCCAGGTAAGGCTCGATGAATTTCGGCCATTCGCCCACGATCGCTTTCGGCACGCGCGCATAGCCGTAGCCGGGCAGGTCCGCGAAGATCACCTCGGGTTCGGCAGCCTCCTTGCCAAAGTTGAGCGCGTAAAAGTTGATGGTCTGCGTACGTCCCGGGGTGTTGCTCACCCGCGCCAGCTTATCGCCCAGCAGCGAGTTCAGCAGGCTGGACTTGCCCACGTTCGAGCGCCCCAGGAACGCGACTTCCGGAGCGGTAGGCTCCGGGAAATGTGCCGCGTCGGCGGCCGAGCGCATGAATCGGGCGATGACCTTCATTGCTTCCACTGTACACGAGGCGAAGCAAAGAAAAAGGCCGCAGCCTTGGCTGCGGCCCGGTAGGGAAGCGTTTACTGGTGCGCGACCGGTGCGTCTCCCGGCGGCGGCACAGCCGGAAGCGGATCGGTAACGGAGGCCTCAGTGATCGGCAGCGGGCTCTCCAGCGCGATGGTCAGCACTTCATCCATGCGGTCCACGAAGTGCAGTTTCAGCTCATTGCGCAGGTTCTCCGGCACATCCGCCAGGTCCTTTTCGTTGTCCTTGGGCAGGATGATCTCGAAGATGCCTGCGCGGTGGGCCGCCAGCATCTTCTCCTTCAATCCGCCGATGGCCAGTACCTTGCCGCGCAGCGTGATCTCGCCCGTCATGGCCACATCGCGCCGCACGGGGATCTTGCTCAAGGCTGACGCCAACGCCGTCGCCATCGTGATGCCCGCCGACGGGCCATCCTTGGGAATCGCACCCTCCGGCACATGCACATGGATGTCGAAGTTGCGGTAAAAGTCACGCGGCAGACCCAGTCGGGCTGCGCGCGAGCGCACATAGCTCATCGCCGCCTGCGCCGACTCCTGCATCACGTCGCCCAGCTTGCCGGTCAGGGTCAGCTTGCCCTTGCCGTCGACTACGCTGACTTCCGTGCTCAAGATCGAGCCGCCGACCTCCGTCCACGCCAGCCCGGTGACCAGGCCGACTTCGGACTTTTCGTGCGCCATGGTGTCGCGGAACTTCTGCACGCCCAGGAACTCGTTGACGTTCTCGCCATTGACCGTGATCTTGTAGTCGGGGCCGTCCTTGACCACGCGCCGCGCTATCTTGCGGCAAACGTTGCCGATCTCGCGCTCCAGGTTGCGGACACCCGCCTCGCGCGTGTACGACCGGATGATCTCCTGGAAAGCTTCCTTCGTGAAGGTCACATTCTTCTCGGAGAGGCCCGCATTCGCCATCTGCTTCTTCACCAGGTACTGCCGCGCAATCTCCACCTTTTCCAGCTCCGTGTAGCCATGGAGCCGCAGCACTTCCATGCGGTCTTGCAGCGCCGGCGGAATGGTGTGCAGCACGTTCGAAGTAGCGACAAAGAACACCTGCGACAGGTCATACTCCACGTCGAGGTAGTGGTCCACGAACATGAAGTTCTGCTCGGGGTCCAGCACCTCAAGCAGCGCCGCGGACGGGTCGCCCCGGAAATCCGACGCCATCTTGTCGATCTCGTCCAGCATGAAGACCGGGTTTTTCGTCCCCGCCTTCTTCATCATCTGGATGATCTGCCCCGGCAGCGCGCCGATGTACGTCCGCCGATGCCCGCGGATCTCCGCTTCGTCCCGCACGCCGCCCAGCGACATGCGCACGAACTTGCGGCCCGTGGCCTTGGCGATGGACATGCCCAGCGACGTCTTGCCCACGCCCGGAGGCCCGACAAAGCACAGGATCGAGCCCTTCGGGTTCTTGACCAGTTGGCGCACCGCCAGGAACTCCAGGATGCGCTCCTTGATCTTCTCCAGGCCGTAATGGTCCTCGTTCAGGATCCGCTCCGCACGCTCGATGTTGCGGATCTCCTTCGACTTCTTGCGCCACGGCACAGCCAGCAGCCAATCCAGGTAATTGCGGGAGACGGTGGACTCGGCCGACATCGGCGGCATCAGCTCCAGCTTCTTGAGTTCCTGGACCGCCTTCTCATGGACTTCCTTGGGCATGCCCGCGGCGTCGATCTTCTTCTTCAGCTCATCCCACTCGCTCTTTTCGCCGCGGCCCAGTTCCTTCTGGATGGCCTTGATCTTCTCGTTGAGGTAGTACTCTTTCTGCGCCCGCTCCATCTGCCGCTTCACGCGGGTCTGGATGGTGCGGTCCATGTTCAGCTTCTCGATCTCGATGTCCAGCACGTCCGCGATGCGGTTCAGCCGCTCGGTCGGGTCAAAGATCTCGAGCAACTCCTGCTTTTCCTCGATCGAAAGCTGCAGGTTGGCCGCGATGGTGTCGGTGAGCTTGGCCGGGTCTTCCATGCGGACGGCCGCGATCATCGTCTCGTAGTTGAGCGACTGGCACAGCTTCACGTACTGCTCGAACAGGGAAGTGACCCGCTGCATCGCCGTCTCGATGACCGGCGTGACCTCAATGGCGTACTTGGAGGTGCGGATGGTGGCGCGGAGGTACCCCTGGTCCTCGCTGACCTGTTGGATCTTGCCGCGCTCCAGCCCCTCGACCAGCACCTTGATGTTGCCGTCGGGCAGCTTCAGGCTCTGGACGATGTTGACGATCGTCCCGACCTGGTAGATCTCATGCGGCTTGGGCTCGTCAACGCTGGCGTCGTGCTGCGTCGCGAGGAAGATCTTGCGGTCGCCCGTGAGCGCCTCTTCTAATGCGCGCACGCTGGACTCGCGGCCCACCACGAACGGCGTCATCATGAACGGAAAGATGACCACGTCCCGGATGGGCATCATGGGCAGGTTTCGGCTCTCGAATTTTTCCTTGTTTTGGGTCTGGGTCACCGGTCCCCCTGGGGTTGCGAGTTAACCAGCTTTTTCGAGGTTCGCGATGGAGACGTCGCGTTTCTCCACCATCTCCTTCGTGACCTCGAATTCTTTCACGCGCTTCTGGCTAGGAAGATGGTACATCAAGTCGAGCATCAGTTCTTCCAGAATCATGCGCAGGCCGCGCGCGCCCACTTTGCGGGCGAGGGCTTCCCGCGCGATGGCGCGGATGGCTTCATCGGAGAACTTGAGCTTCACGCTCTCGAACTCGAAGAGCCGCTGGTACTGCTTGAGGATGGCATTGCGGGGACGGGTAAGGATCTCGATCAGCGCATCCTCGTCCAGGTCATTGAGCACGCCGAGCACCGGCAGGCGCCCCACGAACTCGGGAATGAGACCGAACTTGATCAGGTCCTGCGGCTCCACCTGTTGTAACAGCTCGGAGTCCCGCATGTTCTGGCTGTGGACCTTCATCTTGTCTGCTTCTTTCGAATCTGCGCGGAACCCGAGCGACTTCTTGCCCACGCGCCGGCTGATGACTTTCTCCAGCCCCACGAAAGCGCCGCCGCAGATGAAAAGAATGTTGGTGGTGTCGACCGGGGTGAACTCCTGGTGCGGATGTTTGCGTCCGCCCTGCGGCGGAACGTTCGCCACTGTGCCTTCCAGGATCTTCAGCAGCGCTTGCTGCACGCCTTCACCGGAAACGTCACGCGTGATGGACGGGTTCTCGTCTTTGCGCCCGATCTTGTCGATCTCGTCGATGTAGATGATCCCCGTCTGCGCCCGGCCTACATCGCCGTCGGCCGCCTGCAGCAGCTTGAGGATGATGTTCTCTACATCCTCGCCCACGTAGCCGGCTTCCGTCAGGGTGGTCGCGTCCACGATGGCGAACGGTACATCCAGCATCTTGGCCAGGGTCTGCGCCAGCAAGGTCTTGCCCGTGCCCGTGGGCCCCACCAGCATGATGTTCGACTTCGCCAGTTCCACGCCGTCGCCGGTCTTGTGCCGGTTCATGTGGATGCGCTTGTAGTGGTTGTAGACGGCGACCGCCAGCTTCTTCTTGGTGCGCTCCTGCCCGATCACATACTCATCGAGGAACGACTTGACCTCTTGCGGCTTCGGCAGGTGGTTCGGAGCGGCGGCGGCGTGGGTCTCGCTGCGGTCGTCTTCCAGGATGCTGTTGCAGACCGCGACGCACTCGTCGCAGATGTACGCCCGGGGATAGTCACTGGGCGAAGAAATAAGTTTGGCGACCGCATCCTGAGACTTGTGGCAGAACGAACACCGTAAAGCTTCTTCCGTTCCGGTTCTTGATTTCACGGTTGACTCCTGTACCGCACCCAAGACTATGTGCCAGTTTGCACCAGGACACTAGTTTCTTCCACTTACTTCCGTCACCAATTACGGCTTAATACCTAGAACGACAATACCAAGGTAACTACCTGTGGTTACTTGTGCTTGAAGATGATGTCGTCCACGATGCCGTAATCCTTGGCCTGCTGCGCATTCATGATGAAATCGCGCTCCACATCCTTTTCCACCTTATCCAGCCGCTGACCGGAATGCTTGGCCATGATCTGGTTCATGATCTCGCGCATGCGCAAGATCTCGCGGGCATGGATATCGATGTCTGTGGCCTGGCCCGAAAGGCCGCTCATCAGCGGCTGGTGGATCAGGATGCGTGCATTCGGCAAGGCAAAGCGCTTGCCAGGGGCGCCGGCGCACAGCAGGACCGCGCCCATGCTCGCCGCCTGGCCGATGCAGATGGTCGTCACGTCCGGACGCACGAACTGCATCGTGTCATAGATGGCCATGCCCGCGGTGATCGAGCCGCCCGGCGAGTTGATGTACATCTGGATGTCCTTTTCCGGGTCCTCGGCCTCGAGGAACAGGAGCTGCGCGATGATCAGGTTCGCCACCGTGTCATCCACCGGTGTGCCCAGGAAGATGATGTTGTCGCGGAGGAGGCGGGAGTAGATGTCGTAGGCGCGTTCGCCCCGGCTGGTCTGCTCCAGGACGGTGGGTACCAGGTAGTTCATCGGCTCTTTCATCAGCGCGTTCAGCCTTTCAAATTCACGGCTGCCCCACGGCATGGCAGCTTCGTGTGACCCTAAGCGGAGTGTTCGTACAGGAAGTCTAACGCTTTTTCATTGCGCAGGCGGTCCTTGATGCGTTCCAGCGTTCCTTCTTTGGCCAGCCGGGCGCGCAGGGCCTCCACCGGTTGCCGTGTTTGCTCCGCCGCCGCGGCCACTTCCTTGTTGATGTCCTCTTCTGTGACTTCGAGCTTTTCGACTTCTGCGATCTTGTCCAGCAATAAGGATGCCTTTACTTCACGCACGGCTGCATCCCGCTGTCCGGCGCGCAGGCGCTCCATGTTCATACGGCGCATGTCCTCAGCGCGCATCCCCTGGGCGGCCAGGGCGCGCAGGCCCCGCTCCAGCCGGACATCGATCTGCCGCTCCACCAGGGCCTGAGGCACGGGGAACTCATTCCTGGCCACCAGCTCGTCGATCAGCTTTTCCTTCTCCGCGTGCTGGATCTCGTGCTTGCGCTCCGCTTCCATGTTTTCTCGCGCGCGCTTCTTCAGGTCGTCCAGCGTGGCGAAATCACCCAGCTCCTTGGCGAAGGCATCGTTCAGCTCGGGCACCGTCTTCTTCTTTACACCCTGGACCTTTACTTCGTACTCCATCACCTGGCCGGCCAAGCGCGGGTCCTTGAAGTCGTCGGGATACGTGACCTCGAAGCGACGCTCGTCGCCCGGCTTGGCGCCGCGGAGGTTCTCAGTAAACTCTTTCACCGTATTGCTGCCTCCGATTTCGACCAGCACGTCGTTGACCTCGACCGGCTTTGCGGCCTCCGCTTCTACGGCCGCGTTGAGCGCCTCCTGGACTTTATCTTCCCCGGGCTCGCCTTCCTTCTTCGCGGCGATCTCCGCTTTCTTCTCGACGACAGCCTTGCTGCCTTTGGCGCGGCCGGTGAAAGAGACGTTCGCAAAATCGCCGTCGCGCAGCTCGCGGTCATCTACCGCCTCAAAGCTCGCCTGGCGCTCCTGCAGCGACTTCAGTGCCTCATTGACTTCGTCTTCCGAGACGCTGATGTCCTTCTTTTCCGCCTTCAGGCCCTTGTAGTCCTTCACTGAGATCTCGGGCAGGATCTCGAACTCCGCCGCGAAGCGCAGCGGCTCGCCCTCGTGGAAGTGCAGGTCGGTGATGCGTGGCTGCGACACCGGATGGAAGCCTTCCTTGTCCACCGCGCGGCGGAAGTGCTCCGGCACCAGGGCCTCCACGACGTCGTTGCGCACGTCGTCCATGAACCGGCTCTTGATCATGCTGACGGGCACCTTTCCCGCGCGGAAGCCGGGAATGTGCGCCATCTTCTGGAACTTCTTCAGGATCTTCTCGGTCGTCTTCGCGACCTCCTCGGCCGGCACCTCGACTTTCACCTCGCGGCGGCAGGCTTCATTCATCTCTGGCGCGTGGTGGTGATGTTCGTGGTCGTGGTCGTGGGTGTGGGGCTCTGCCGTGGCAGTGGTGGTGGTTTCTTTGGTCTCGGGAGAACTCAAGTCGTTGCCTTTCCAGACGCTTACCTTGGTTGGCGGCACACAGAGGCCGCTGCAGCGAAACAGTCGAAACTCCAGTGTAAGAGAGGGAAACGAGGGCGGTCAAACGCCGCCGGGACGGTAAAATCGGGGCGGAGGCGCGCGTGTTCGTCGTCTGGGAGTTTGTCGTGAAGCCGGAGCATGTTTCCGAGTTTGAGCGCCATTATGCGAGCGACGGGACCTGGGCCCGGCTCTTCCGCCAAGACCCGGCGTATCACAAGACCAGCCTGCTCCGCGATCCCAAGCAGTCTGGCCGCTATCTGACCGCCGACTACTGGCACGACGAATCCGCCTATGCCGCGTTCAAGGAGCGGGCGCGCAGCCAGTATCTGGATCTGTACGCCCTCTTCGAGGAGTTCACCGAGAAAGAAACCCTCATCGGACACTTTGAGGTGGCTGATTGAGCTCTGTCGTTTCCGCTCTGAAGGTCTTGAATCAGGACGTGGTCACCTGCACGCGGTGCAGCCGCCTCATTGCGTACTGCCAGAAGGTCGGCCGCGAGAAACGGCGCGCCTACATCGACCAGGAATACTGGGCGCGGCCTGTTCCTGGTTTCGGCGACATCAAGGCCAGCGTTCTCATCCTCGGTCTCGCCCCCGGCGCCCACGGCTCCAACCGCACCGGGCGCCCGTTCACCGGCGACGGCTCCGGCAATTTCATGTATCCCGTGCTGTACCGCACTAGCTTTGCCTCGCAGCCGAATGCCAGTCACCGGGACGACGGCATGGTCCTGCGCGGCGCCTACATCACGGCCGTCGCGCGCTGTGCGCCTCCAGCTAACAAGCCCCTGCCGGCGGAGATCGCCAACTGCTCCGAGTTTCTCGACAGGGAACTGGCGTTATTGAAGAAGGTGAAGGTGGTCGTCGCCTTAGGCAGAATCGGCTTTGACGGCTATCTGAATTACCTGAAGCGCCAGGGCCTTCTCGCCAGCCGAGCACCTTACAGCTTCGGCCACGGAGTCAAATACAAGATGCCCGACGGCCGTTGGCTCCTGGCCTCGTTCCATCCTTCGTTGCAGAACACCAACACCGGACGCCTGACCGAAAAGATGTTCGAGCAGGTCTTCTGGGAGGCGCGGCGGCTGGCCGGACTCTAGTCCGCGTTGCGGGACCGGTTGATCTCAACGACTGCCACCCACTGGGCGTTCTCATTCTCCTGCATCACCACCCGGCCACCCAGCAGCTCCGCCGCCAGCGCCGGGCTCAAGTCCTGGTGGAGGTCGAAGAACTTCTCGTTGGCCCTGTTCCACCATTCCCAGCGCAGCCGCCTGCGCGGCGTCTTCGTAGAAAATACAAATGCAACGTCATAGTCGGCGTTCTGACGCGCCAGCATCACCTGGTCAAAGCTGAAGTGCTCCACCCGCACTACTTTCATCGGCGTTTGTACATAGCCGAGATACGGATGTGCCACCTCGTCGCTCGCCGGCCACGCCGTCAGGACGGTTGCGCGCGGATATCTCTCTTGCAGGTACCCAGCCGCGCGCTGATGCAGCCGCACATATGACGCGTAATTGAGGTTGTCTTCCGGGGCAAAGCTGGTCAGCGGCGGCACGAACAATCCTGCGACGAATGTCACCGCCACGAAGCCTGCCAGCAGCCGCCATCGCGGTACCCGCCTCCACAGCGTCGAGACTGCAATGAGGACCACCAACGGGAGCACCGGCATCATGTAGCGCGCCAGCACCGCTCCGCCGATCAGTGAGTGCCCGACGACATACGCCAAGATGAGCGCCAGGAACAGGAGCTGCGTCGGGATGGCGATGCGCTCCCGCGTCGTGCCGTCCTTATTCACTAGCGGCGGAAGCAGCATTGCCGCTGCCATCGCCACCGTCAGCACCCACAGGTTCATGTAGCCCGTCACTTGCCACATTCGGCGCATGGCCGCCAGCAGGATCCGCAACGGCTCCAGGGTGGTCGCTACGTTGTAACGGAAGAACTCCGGATTCCCGAAAACGAACCCCGTGCGGAAGTAGTGATACGCGAACCAGCCCGCCAGTACTGCCACGGGCACCACCAGGAGAAGTACGTTTCGCCGGAGAGCTCGATTTCGGAAGGACACGGCTTCAGCCGTGCCGGCAGGTCGCCTTTGCCACAACTCCCAGGCAAGAAGCACCACCGGCACCACCGCCGCTGTCTCCTTCGCCATCACCGCTAGCGACAGCGCGGCGAATGTCCACCGGCTTCCTTCCAAGTACAGCCGCAGACCCCAAAGCGTCAACGCCGTTGCCATCAAGTCCGCGTGAGCCAGTGAACTCTGTGCGAAGAACACCGGATACAGCCCCGTAAGGATGGTCGCTGCGACCGCTGCCTCTGCATCCGCCACCCGCTCGCCGATGCGCCATACCTGCACCAGCGCAAACGCCGCCAGCAGCAGCATCGCCACCCGCGTCACCGCAGGCGCATATCCGAACCCCGACCACGCAGCGGCGACGTACACCTGCGGCAGCGGCGGATGCGCGTTGGAGACCGTCGTCTTGGGGATCACATCGCCCGACAGCATGAAGTCTCGCGCCGCGGGAATGTAGTGGCCGGCCTCATCCCAGAAATAGGGCAGTGAAAGCAGGGGCGCGTGCAGGATGAGGTAGGCGACGAAGATCAGCGCAAGGCGGGCGCCGTCACGCTTCAGCAGGGAAGTAGCTAGCACCGGAAAAGTGTACTGGGAAGACTGGCGGAGAGGGAGGGATTTGAACCCCCGATACCCTTTCAGGTATGTCCGCTTTCGAGGCGGATCGTTTCAACCACTCACGCACCTCTCCGCGCCAAACTGTCGGAGGCGCTACGCTGGACCGCGCTTGCGCCGGAAGAAATCCTGGATCAGGGCCGCACATTCCGCACTCAACACCCCGGAATCGACCTCCACCTGGTGGTTGAGCTGGGGATGGTTCAACACCCGCATCACCGACTGCACCGCCCCGGCCTTCGGGTCAGAAGCCCCATAGACCAGGCGACGAATGCGCGCGTGCACCATCGCTCCGGCACACATCGCGCAGGGCTCTATTGTAACAAACAGCTCACACTCGCCCAGGCGGTGATTCCCCAGCGCGCGGCCTGCTTCGCGCATTGCCACCACCTCGGCATGCGCGGTCGGATCGCTGTCCAGCAGGTTGCGGTTATGGCCGCGGCCCACGATCACTCCGCTGCGCACCACCACCGCTCCCACCGGCACTTCACCCGCCGCTTCTGCCCGTTGGGCCAGTGCGATCGCCTCGCGCATGAAGTGCTCGTCTTGGGCCGCCGGAGGATGCATCGCGAAGCAGTGTAACAGCGTCGGCTCAATTCATTTGTGCTGCGTTTCTCGAACCCACAAACGATTTTTTGCGATGAGCCGCGCCTCCCACGCGGGTGGCAAACCTCTCCGGAATGTCGCCGTTCTAACTACAAAGAACGGACAGCACCGCATTCATCGGGCAAGTCCCATTGACCAGTCCAGAACAAATAAGGGGAGTAGCAAAAATGAAGAAGACATTATTCGCATTCATGCTGGCAGGCACAATGTGCTTCGCTCAGACCGCCACAGACAGCAGCAGCAACAACGTGCAGGGGTGCCTTAGCGGCTCAGACGGCAGCTACACACTACGTGACAGCAGCGGGCAGTCGTTCAGCCTTACCGGCAAGACGGACAACCTGAAAGAACACATCGGCCACACCGTGAAGGTCAGCGGCACCACCGACACTTCCAGCAAGAGCATCAAGGTTGACAGCGTCTCAATGGTCGCCGAGTCCTGCAACGACCAGAGCGCTGCCGCCACCACCGACTCGACGACGCAGCCCAACGCCGAGCGTACTGGCGCGCCTGACACCAGCGCCAGCAATGACACTCCGGCCTCGGCTAATACCACCTCGGCTACGAGCGAGACCCGCACCAACGAGGCGCAGCAGTCCACCGCCAGCGATCCCAATGCGGTAGTGACGCAGCCGACGACCTCTGCCAGCGACCCGAACGCCGTAACGACAGAGCCCACGACCTCGGCCACTGCTCAGGCCTCCAACGAGCAGCAGACCACGACGACCGATCAGTCCGCTGCCTCGACCACGGACCAGACGATGACCGACCCGTCCAGCCGGCCGGCGGATTCCACCGCCAGCACCACGGCTTCGACGGACACAGCCGCTTCTACCCGGCCTAGCGAGAACTTTTACGGCGCGACGGCCACTCAGAATCAGGCCACCACGACGACTGACAGCACCACGGTAGCCCAGAACGACCAGAACGCCTTGCCGCAGTCCGATCAGAGCGCCCAGGCTGAGGTACAGAGCCAGAACGCCCAGGCCACGCAGGACGCCGATGCAGCTCAGCTCCCTGAGACCGCTTCGCCCCTGCCGCTGCTTGGACTCCTCGGCTTCGGCTCGCTCGCAGCCGGCTGGTTCGTCCGCCGCAAGTAACGCTCGACCCTGAACAATAAAGCCGCCCGCGAGGGCGGCTTTTTGTTTTACTTTCGTATTGCTAGACCGCTGGCTGCTGCTGGGTCATGCAATGGATCGCGCCCAAACCCCATATGAAGTCGCCGCAGTGGATACCCACAATGCGCCGCTTGGGGAAGCACTCCGCCAATGTATTGAGCGCCGCCCGGTCATTTGCATCGTTAAAGGTCGGCACCAGCACTACTCCATTGGCAATGTAGAAGTTGGCATAGCTGGCCGGCAGCCTCTGGCCGCGGAATATTACCGGCGCCGGCATTGGCAGCGTCTTCACTTTGATCCGGCGCCCATTCTCCAGCCGTGCCGCCCGGAGTCGTTCCAGATTTTCACGCAGCAACCTGTAGTTCTCATCGCGCCGGTTTGTCTCCGTCGCGACCAGTACGGTATCCGCCGCCACGAAGCGGGCCATGTCGTCTACGTGTCCATGGGTATCGTCACCCACGACGCCATTCTTGAGCCACACCACGTTCGGACATCCGAGGTACTCCGCGAAGGCGCGTTCATACTCGCGCCGGCTCACTCCGGGATTCCGTTGCTGCTTGCGGCTGAGCAGGCACTCTTCCGTCGTCAGCAGCGTACCGCGTCCGTTCACGTCGATGCTTCCGCCCTCCAGCACCAGCCGCGCCGCTTTCCGCCCGGTCTTGGTCACGGGCTGCCACGCTTCAGCGCTTGTCTCCCTCGCCATTAATCCGGAAACGTGCTGGTCGCGCGTCCAGTCGCTGTACTTGGCCCAGGCATTGAAGCGCCACATCGTCGCCCCCAACTGGCGACGGCGGTTCGTGACAAAGATGGCGCCGCTGTCGCGCGTCCATACCCGGTCAGTCGGCTGTATGTAGAAACGCACCTGCGCCATGCCGACCCTCGCCTGCCGTAACACCTTCCGCGCAGCCTCGCGCTGCGCCGCGTCATTCACCAGGATGTTGACTTTCTCTCCCGACGCCAAGTGCCGCACGATCTCTGCATACACCCACGGTATCGGCTCGAACTTGCCCGGCCAGTCTTCCGGATTGTGCGGCCACGCGATCCACGTCGCCGCGTGCGGCTCCCATTCCGCCGGCATGCGGAAGCCCGCCGCCGCAGGCGTGTCGTCGCGTAGTTTGATTGCAGTTGCTTTCTTGGTCGCCACGGATTCTCAGTCGATGAAGCGGTGGGTGATGCCGTTGTAGCTCTCGATCCGGCGGTCACGCAGGAAGGGCCAGTTGCGGCGAATGTCTTCGAGCTCCCGCAGATTCACTTCGCCGATCAGGATCTCTTCCTTATCGTGCGACGCCTCCGCCAGCACGCGTCCGAACGGGTCAGCCAGGAACGACCCGCCCCAGAACTCCAGCCCTTGTCCCGCCGGTGCGACGTTGCCGCGCACGTTGCCGTTCTCATGTCCTACGCGGTTCACCACCGCGACGAAAACTCCATTCGCGATCGCATGCGCCCGCTGGATCGTCCGCCAGGCATCATGCTGCGCTGCCCCGTACTGCTCCTTCTCGGCCGGGTGCCAGCCGATCGCCGTCGGATAAAAAAGGACGTTCGCCCCCTGTAGCGCCGTCAGCCGAGCTCCCTCCGGGTACCACTGGTCCCAGCACACCAGCGTGCCGACCTTTCCCACACTCATGTCGAAGGCCTTGAATCCCAGGTCGCCCGGAGTGAAATAGAACTTCTCGTAGTAGAGGGGATCGTCCGGGATGTGCATCTTGCGGTAGATCCCTTTGAGCGTTCCGTCCGACTCGATGAGCGCCGCGGTGTTGTGGTAGAGGCCGCGGGCCCGCTTCTCGAATACCGACGCGATGATCGATACCTTCGCTTCGCGAGCGACATTCGCCAGGGAATTGGTCGTCGGCCCGGGCACCGGCTCGGCCAGGTCGAAGAGTGCAGCGTCCTCTCGCTGACAGAAGTATTGCGTCAGGAAAAGCTCGGGCAGGCACACGATCTCGGCACCCATCTTGGCCGCCTCGCGCACCTTCGCCTCCGCCCGCTTCAGGTTTTCTTCTGGCTCAGGCCCGCAGGCCATCTGCACCAACCCGACTTTGTACTGCTCACGTCCCACAGGCGTTCTCCGAGCTGCAGAATGAAAGTCCTAGAATAACAAACCTTCTTCGCCGAACTTCATTGACGGAAGCGCCCAGCCCATTTAATTTTCTCGGGTCGAAAGTGAGAGGAGCAGGTTGCTTGCCGAAGAAGAAACCGATTCGCAGACCTGCCAGCAAGACAAAGCCCGCCGCCGCTTCGGGTACCGGCATCTATCGGCACTTGCACGACCCGGTCGCCGACAAGCTGGTCCCTGTCTATCCCCTCGACCTCAGCCGCCTCCGCTCTGTCGACGACCTCGTTACCGCCATGGGCAATACGGCCTTCACCGGCCGCCAGGTGGGCGAAGGCGCGGACGTGCTCGAGGCGATGGCCCGCGACAAAGAATGCTTCGTCGTCCTGACCCTCTCCGGCGCCATGACCGTCGCGAAGCAGGGGCTCATCATCGCCGACCTCATCGACCACGGCATCGTCCATGCCCTGGTCTCCACTGGCGCTCTCATGGCCCATGGACTGGTAGAGGCTACCGGCTGCCAGCACTTCCGCTATGACCCGCGCATGAGTGACGTCGAGCTCTACGAAGCCGGCTACAACCGCGTCTATGACACGCTGGAGCCGGAGACGAATCTCGACCACGTGGAAGAGGTGGTCAACCGTATCTACCAGGCCTGGGACCACACGGAGACGCTGTGCTCCTACAAACTCAATCACGCCATCGGTAAGCATCTGCATAAGTCCGGCGCGGGACGCGGCATCCTGAAGTCGGCCTACGAAAAAAAGGTCCCGGTCTTTGTGCCGGCGTTCACCGATTCCGAACTTGGCCTCGATTACGCCTTGGCCAATCGCATGCGCCAGCGTGACGGCAAGCCGCCGCTGAGGTATGACCCCTTCCTCGACCTTGAGCACTTCGCGGCGACGCTGCTTGCGCATCCCAAGATGGGCATCTTCACTGTCGGTGGCGGGGTGCCGCGCAACTGGGCACAGCAGGTCGGCCCGTTCTTTGAACTCCGTCATCGACGGCTCAAGGAGAAGATCCCCTTGAAGCGCTATCACTACGGTCTGCGCATCTGCCCGGAGCCCGTTTACTGGGGCGGACTCTCCGGCAGCCCGTATAGTGAAGCTATCTCCTGGGGGAAGTTCGTTCCGCCGGAAGAGGGAGGACGCTTTGCGGAAGTATTCCTCGATGCCACGGTCGGGCTGCCCTTGATCGTCGGAGCCGTGCTGGAGCGACTCGCCAAGCGCTAGGCTTCCTTCCAAAGACCCATCCCATGCTCAAACTGCCCAAGACCGTCCTGCTTGCCGCCATCGCGATGGGGACAGTTGTCGGTCTCGCAGCTTTCACCTTCGGCTACGCCAAGGGTTATTCCTACCTGACGAACGATCCGGCCGCCTGTGCCAACTGCCATGTCATGAATGAGCAGTACAACGGATGGGTCAAGTCCAGCCATCGCAATGCCGCTACGTGCAATGACTGCCATACGCCGCCGGGGGTCGTCGGCAAGTACTACGTGAAAGCCAAGAACGGGTTCTGGCACTCTTTTTATTTCACCTTCCAGAACTTCCACGAGCCCATCCAGATCACCGCCGCCAACCGCGAAGTCACCGAGCAGGCCTGCCGCAAGTGTCATCAGCCCATCGTGGACGCCATTGAAGCGCACTCGGGGCAGGGCGCTACTACTTGCCTCAGGTGCCACAGCAGCGTGGGGCACTTCGAAAACACCGCTGTCGGGTCCAATTTCAATCCTCTGGAGTCATACCGTGTCCACTGAAGCCGATCGCCGCCTGCCATTATCGAACCGGGTCTTCTGGGCCGTCCTCATCCTCGTGGTCGTGGGTGTGGTCGCCATTACCGCGCTGCTGGTGAACATCATGGAGCGCAAGCAGGAGGCACGGAATCCCTTCTACCGCGTGGTCGCGCTCAACGATCAGACGGAGGACCCCGCGATCTGGGGGAAGAACTTCCCGCTGCAGTATGACGACTACCGCCGCACCGTCGATCAGCAGCGCACACGCTTCGGGGGAAGCGAGGCCATTCCCCGGACGCCGACCAAGGCCGATCCGCGCTCGATCGTCGCCCAGTCCCGGCTGGAGGAGGACCCCCGGCTCAAGAGCATGTGGGCCGGCTACGCCTTTGCCAAAGACTTCCGTGAAGAGCGCGGCCACGCCTACATGCTTGACGATCAAACCTACACCGAGCGTCAGGTAGTGGTGAAGCAGCCGGGGACGTGCATGCACTGCCACGCCTCGGTCTACGTTCCTTACAAGAAGCTCGGCGAAGGCGACCTCATGAAGGGCTTCGAGAAGATGAACCAGATGCCGTACACCGAGGCCCGCAAGCTGGTCGAGCATCCGGTGACCTGCATCGACTGCCACGACCCTGAGTCCATGGCGCTACGCGTGACCCGTCCCGGCTTCATCGAAGGCATTCGCGCGCTGAAGGCTTCACAGGGCGTGACGGATTACGACGTGAACAAGATGGCCACGCGCCAGGAGATGCGCGCCTTCGTCTGCGGACAATGCCATGTGGAGTACTACTTCAAGGGCCCCGAGAAGCGCCTCGTCTACCCCTGGGCCAAGGGCCTGAAGGTCGAAAACATCATGGCCTACTACGAGGAGAATCCCCACAACGACTGGACCCACGCCGAGACCGGCGCGGCGCTGTTGAAGGCCCAGCATCCCGAGTTCGAGCTGTGGAACCAGGGTATCCACGCGCGCTCCGGCGTCACCTGCGCGGATTGCCACATGCCCTACAAACGCGAAGGCGCCCTGAAGATCAGTGACCACCATGTGCGCTCGCCGCTGCTCAACGTCAACCGGGCCTGCCAGACCTGTCACAAGTGGTCAGAGGATGAACTGCGCGCCCGTGCTGAGACCGAGCAGGAACGCACCTACAAGATGCGCAATATCGCCATGGACGCCCTGATGGCGCTCATTGCCGACATCAAGGCGGCCAAAGCCTCGGGTCTGCCTGATGCCCGCCTCGCCGAAGCCCGAAAGATGCAGCGCTACGCGCAGTTCTATCTGGACTTCGTCGAGGCGGAGAACTCGCTCGGCTTCCACGCGCCCGGTGAGGCCGTGCGCATCCTGGGCGAGTCGATCGACTTCAGCCGCAAGGGGCAGGTGGCCCTGCGGCAGTTGACCGCCGCCAAATGAAAAAGGCGCGGCTGGGACCGCGCCTTCGCTCCTCCTGAAGGAACGTTACGGCTTTTCGAAGATCAGGATAGCCGCGGCGATGACCGTCGTCCACAGACCGCGCTTGTCGCCGACCGCCGTCTGGGTCACGTTCGCCGTCCGGACGATCTTGTTCGACAGCCGATAGATCTGCTTCTTTTCGTCCCAGCTCTTGTCCGGGTCGAATTCCACGTCGAGCGTCGTCGCCAGCATCTCTGCCGCCAATTCTTCCGCGTAATCGCCCGCCTGGTCTTCCGACTCCCCGAACGAGTGGTGCTCACTCAGGTAGCCGTAGGTGCTGCGGTCCGCCGGGATCGCTACCCCGATGCTGGCCGCGATCAGCCGGTGCGCCTCGCGCGAACTCGTCTCTGCCACCACGGCAAAGACCACTTCTCCCGGAGACAGGTACTTCTGTCCCTGGGAACGCGAGAGTAGCTTGCAATTCGGAGGAAAGATGGATGAGACGCGGACCAGGTTCTGGGCAGCGATGCCCGCGTCGCGAAGGGCCAACTCGAACGATGTGAGGCGCTCTTTGTGCTTGCCGACGCCTTTGGTTAGGAACATTTGCTTGGGAACCATGTCTGAGCCCAAGGTTGTGACCCTCCTGAGTGGGGCGGAAGTGAGACAGCAATTTTCAAAACTATCACAATGTTTCCAGACGCGTAAGCGGAATTATTTGTCGGCCTCTTCCGCCTCCGCCCGCTGGACCACCTTTTGCCCTGAAGTCGGTTCATCCCAACTTTTTTCTGCCCGGCACGTAACATTTCCCGGAAACCGCCGTCTATACGGGTGTGCAACCTGAAAGGGAAGCACAAGCCGGTGACTGGGAACACCGGCTGGCTATGGACTCCATCAAACTCCTCCTGAGTTTGGGTCCTGGGGGCAGGGATGACCTCTCTGCCCCTCTTCCTTTTTGCGGCTGCTCACGCCCGCCCGTCTGAGTTCAGCTTCGACGCGATCTCGATGAAGGTCTGAGCCGCCCGGCTTAATTCCTTGTCCTTGCGGTATACGAGCGCGAGGTCACGCGCGATCTGGGCGTCGGCCACCTTCAGCTCCGCCAGCACCTTGGCCTTCAGCTCGCTGACGACATTCGACCGCGCAATGAACCCCACGCCCACCCCCGCCGCCACAAACCGCTTCAGCAGCTCGCTGGAATCCAGCTCCATGGAGATCTGCGGCTTGAGCCGGCGTTTGGCAAAGACCTCATCGATGGTCTCGCGCGTCCGTCCAGCCTTCGGCAGCAGCAGCGGGTACTGCGAGATGTCCTCCAGCGTCGCGGCGCCGCTCGAGGGGCGCGTCTTGGCCAGCAGGTGGTCCGGCGGCGTGATCACGACCAGTTCGTCGCGGTGAATGACTACCACCTTCAGGCGGTTATCTTCCACCGGCATCGACACCACGCCAAAGTCGACCGTGTTGGCGACGGCCGCCTCCAGGATCTTCGCCCGCTCCAGGCGGTTGATGGCCACGTTCACCTTCGGATACTTCACCTTGAAGTCGGAGAAAACCTCCGGCAGTACGTGCAGACAGGTGCCTTCATTGGCTGCCACCACGATCTGGCCGCGCGGGACGCGATCCATGTCGGCCAGCGTGGCGATGATCTTGCGCCGCTCCTCCATCGTCGCCTCCGCGTAGGCGCGGAAGACTTTGCCGGCGGAGGTCAATGAGACTTTTCCGCCGGAGCGGTCGAACAGCCGCACGCCGACCTCTTCCTCCAGCGCCCGGATCTGCGCGGAGATTGCCGGCTGCGTCCGGAAACACCTCTCCGCCGCGCGCGAGAAGCTGTTGTGGCGCGCCACCTCGAGAAAGGTGTTGAGCTGGTCGAAATCCATCGGTGGGTGCTTCTATTTCATCATGCGGACGCCTGGAACGCGAAAATGTTCGTGCCGCCTGTATGATGTCGCGCCATGAGTTCGCTCGAGATATTCGGTTTTGTCACCGGCGTTGTCTGTGTCTTCCTGCAGGCAAGGCAGAACGTCTGGGGCTGGCCCATCGGCATTGCCAACAATGTCGCCTACTTCGTCGTCTTCTGGCAGAACCGCCTCTACGCCGACGCCTGCCTCCAGATCTTCTTCCTCAGCGTATCTCTCTATGGCTGGTGGAAGTGGTTGTACGGCGGCGCCGACCACACCCGCCTCAACGTCCAGCGAACGTCCGCGCGCTTCGGCTGGGTCCTAGTCGGGATCACCATCGCTTCCGCGCTTGCCATATACGCCGCGCTGCGACGCTTCAGCGATAGCGACGTCCCTTGGGCCGACTCCACTACTACCGCCATGAGCCTGACTGCCCAGTTCATGCTCGGCCGCAAGCTGCTCGAGAACTGGCTGCTGTGGATCGTTGTCAACGTGCTTTACATCGGGCTCTACAGCTACAAGCGACTCTTCCTGACCGCCTTCCTGTACGCCATCTTCATCGCGATCTGCGCCATGGGCTATCGCGACTGGAAGCGGAGCCTGGCTGCCTCCGAGCCCGCCTGAGCTACTGTTTCGGCAGTTGCGCCAGGAAGTCCGCCAGGTATCGCTGATAGACCTTCGGCAGGGAGTGAGTGCCGTGGCCGCGCGTATCGTCGCTCGCGGGCATGGTGATGGCTTTGCCTTTGGGGACCCGCTTGATCTCCCGCTCGAGGATTCCCAACTCCGGCGGATTGATGAGGTCGTCGGCAAAGTTGATAGCGAGCAAGCGGGCGTGGATGCGCGGCAGTCCGGGCTGAGGGTTGTAATCCCACGACGCGTCGATGGCATACGCCACGTCATTCGGATCGGCGGTGCGCAGCCAGCGCGCCCGATAGTCATCCAGCAGCTTGTCAGCCTGTTCGCGCGTAGGCGCATCCTTCTGGCGCTGCACCGCGCTGCTGCTCATGAGGAAAAGCAGGTCGGCGGCGGTCGTCATGCCCTGCAGCGGCGTCGTGTAGTTACCGTCTTCGAAGTGCTGGTCCGTGCGGATGGCGTCGATGGCCATCTTGCGCCAGGCGCGGTTGCGGCCGGCGATCTGGACCGGCAGCGACGCCAGCGGCATCAAGCCGTCCATAAAGCTTGGATACTTTTGTCCCCAGAGCCAGGCATGCATGCCGCCCATCGAAGTCCCGATGATGAGCCGCAGGTGGTTCACGCCTAATCCTTCGGTCAGCAGCCGGTATTGGGCGGTGACCATGTCGTGGTAGCCGTAACGCGGGAACTTCGCGCGCAGGCCGTCGCTCGGCTTACTGGACTTTCCGTGGCCGATGCCATCCGGGATCACGATGTAGTAGTGGCGCGCGTCGAGCAATCCGCCGGGCACGAAGAGGAAGCCGGCAAAGTTATTGCTCAGGAAGCTCTCGCCACTGCCGGTGGTCCCATGCAGGACCAGAACCGCATTCGTGACCCGGCCGCGCATATCTTTTTTCGGTTCGCCCAGGGTCCGGTAGTGGATCCGCAGCTCCGGCAAGGATTGACCCGATGCAAACTTGAAGTCTTTGAGCACATGGTGGCCGGGCGTCGGGGCGGGGTAGTTGGGCGTCTGGGCCGCCGCGACTAAGGAAAAAGAATGAATCGCGAGCGCGAGCAGGGAAATCTTCAAACTGTTTCGCATGGCGAAAGATTATAAGGAAAAGGTGGTTCAGCATGCCGATCGGAAAAGCCCTGCTCCCGGAGTTCGACCAAGAGATGGCCAACACCCGCAAGACGCTGGAGCGCGTGCCGGATGCGCGCTTTGACTATCAGCCGCACGTAAAATCGCCGAGCATGGGATGGCTCGCCGGGCACCTGGCGAACCTGCCATCGTGGATCCTGGTGACGATTGACCGCGATGAACTGGACGTTGCTCCCGCGGATGGCGGTGGCCTCAAACTTCCCGTCCCCACGAGCACAGAAGAAGTCCTGACCCTCTTCGACAAGAACGTTGCCGCAGCGCGCGAGAAGATCGCTAGCGTCTCCGATGAAGAACTGATGAAACCCTGGACGCTGAAGGCCCGCGGCCAAGCCCGCTTTACCATCCCGAAGGGCGTGGTGGTCCGCAGCTTTGTCTTAAACCACATCATCCATCACCGCGCGCAGCTCGGGGTGTACCTGCGGTTGAATGACCTGCCGGTGCCTTCTATCTATGGGCCGAGCGCCGACGAAGGCGCGTTCTAAACAACGACGCCCTGGCCGTGGCCAGGGCGTCGCGCTTAACGCGAGCAACGCCTAGAAGTTGTTCCACAGATACTGGTTGTAGACGTCGTGGTGATACTGGACCTCCGGCGCTTTGACGAAGGTGCCCAGCAGCCGCGGGCAGCGGTCCGCTGCCGCCTGCTTCAGGTCGGCGTAACGTCCTTTCACGTCTGACCCCAGCAGCTTGGTCGTCCACTGGGCATCGCGGAAGTTCTCGATGGCGGTGTAGATGTTGTCCGGCAGGTAGCGCTCGGCCTGGCGCAGGTTCTTGATCTTGGCAGTCTGGCCCTGGAGGCCGCTACGGAAGATGGAGTACATCACCATGTAGGGGTTGGCATCCGGTCCCACCGAACGCACCTCCACCCGCATGCTCTTGCTGTTGGCGATGGGGATGCGCACCATGGAGCCGCGGTCGGTCGCTGAGGCTTTGATCTGGTTCGGCGCTTCGTAGTGCGGATCGAGCCGGCGGTAGGCGTTCACGCTGGCGTTGAGCATCAGGCAGATGTCATTGGCGTGGGTCAGGATGCGGTCCACGAACGACCACCCGAAGCTGCTGAGCTGTTCCTCGCCCTTGGCGTCCCAGAACAGGTTCTTGCCGCCCTTGCTCACGCTGACGTTGGTGTGCATGCCATTGCCATTCACACCCACGACGGGCTTCGGCAGGAAGGAAGCCGTCAGCCCCATGCGGGTCGCCACCTGCCGGCAGATCAGCTTGTAGAGTTGGATCTGGTCGGCTGCGGCCACTACCTCGCCATAGCTGTAATTGATCTCGAACTGCGAGGGCGCGACCTCGGGGTGGTCCTTCTCATTCTCGAAGCCCATCGCGCGCTGGACTTCGGCGGAGGTGTCGATGAAGGTGCGCAGCGGGTCCCCGGGCAGCGAGTGGTAGTAGCCGCCCGTGTTGACGTACTCGAACTTCCCGGTCTCGTGGTAGCGCTGTTCGGCGTCGGCCCCGGAGAAGAGGAAGCCCTCGATCTCGTTGGCCGCATTCAGCGTGTAGCCTTCCTTCTTGTAGAGGTCGTCGGCAAAGCGCTTGAGCACGCCGCGGAGGTCGGCGGTGTAGGGGTCACCGGACTTGTCCGTCACTTCGCCGAAGACCAGCACCTTACCCGGGCCGAAAACGTCTGCCGGCCCCCAGTAGAAGGCAGACCAGTCCACCGTGAGGCGCAGGTCGCTTTCGCGCTGCGCGGTGAAGCCCCGGATGGACGAGCCATCGAAGGTCAGATTGTCAGAGTTCTTGACCAGGAACTTCTTGTCGTAGTCGAGCATGTGCAGCCGGCCCTCGAGGTCGCTGAATAGGACGGTGACGGCCTTGATGCGCTTTTCGTCGGTCAGGTACTTGAGGCGCTCCTCCTGGACCTTGTGGGCGGCGACACGCTTCTTGCGCTGCTCCTTGGCCTCTAGGTTCATGGCTTCGAGTTCGTCGTAGGGCAGTTCCAGGAATGTGCGCAGTTCGGGCATGGTCTCTCCGGGAAGATCGATTGGCAGTGAAATCGAATGCGGGGTACGATGCAGCATACCGCCCGGCCCCCAGCCGGGCAAATAAGAAGTACTGATGGGCAGGATAGAAAGTTTTTATCGGCGCAACTTGTTCTCGCACGGCGGGTTTCGCGTCGGTGGTGGTGGAGGGAACATGCGATTCATTCGTTTTCTGATTGCCGGGCTCCTCGTGGGAGCCTTTGCGACTGCGCAGGAGGTCGCGCCGCCCGCGCAGCCGGCCCCGGAACTCAAGGAACGAACCGCGGGTGAAGCCAAGGTGATGCTGCCCGCCGGCACCAAGATCCTCCTGATGCTGAAGAACTCGGTCTCTTCGCGCAATGCACGCCCGGGTGACGGCGTGTACCTGGAAACCAGCTTCCCAGTCGTCTCCGAGGGCCGCGTGGTAGTCCCGGCGGGCACGTTCGTCCAAGGCGTGGTCGACTCGGTGAAGCGCTCCGGGCGGGTAAAAGGCCGCGCCGAGATACTCATTCACTTCACGACGATGATCTATCCCAATGGCTACACGGTTTCGCTGCCGGGCAGCCTGGAGAGCGCCGACAGCGCCGACACGCAGAAGGTCAAGGACAAGGAAGGCACCGTCCAGGCAGAAGGACAGAAAGGGAAGGATGCGGCGACCATCGCCACATCCGCCGGCACGGGTGGACTCATCGGCGGCTTGAGCCGGGGAAGCTTGAAGGGTGCGGCCGTCGGAGGCGGCATCGGCGCCGCAGTGGGAGTCATTACCACCCTCTTTACCCGCGGCGACGAAGTGCGCCTGGAGAATGGGTCTGCGGTGGAAATGATCCTGAACCGCCCGGTGGAGCTCGAACTCGACCGGATCGACCCGACGAACCGCCCACCGCAGCAGACCATGCGGCGGACCAACCGGATGGAAAAGCAGGTCCTGACGCCGGCGCCGACGACGGTGAACGGCATCCCCGTGCCGCGGTGACACGGTCTTAGCAAAAAACGAAGGGGCGCTTCCGCGCCCCTTTGCTGTTTCTGCTTATCGTCAGCGCATGTTGAACATGGCATTCACTCGCGCGGTCACGGTAATCTTCTGCGGGGTGAACTCCGCCGTCACCGCATCGGCTGCCTCGCCCTTCATCGCTTGCGCTCGCATGGTCATCATCTGCATGGGAGGCTGGACGTGTTCGAAGGTATCGACCGAGGCATAGTTCAAGTCACCCAGCGTCCGGCCGCCTGCCTTCGCCACCGTCATGGCTGACGCCTTCGCCTTCTGGAAGGCATCCTCGACGGCCTTCTGCTTGGCCGCTTCCATGTTGTCGAGCATGTAGCCGACCGACTGGTTCTCCGTCTCTTCGATCGCGGAGAACGACTGGGTCAGGGGGCCGACCTTGGCGAAGTCCTTGAGCTTGAGCGTGACGCTTGAGGTCACGCGGTAGCCTACGATCCTCCGCTTGGGCGACTTCCAGTCATACATCGGCTGCAGGGAATAGTGGCCCAACTCGGCCGTCTTGGGGTCGATGCCGTTGGCGCGTAGCGCTTGCCGCACCTTGTCCGCTGCCGCTGCCGCTTTCGCGTAGGCGGCCTCCGACGTCCCCTCCTGGGTCGCGATGGTGAATTGCACTACGGCGGTATCCGGCGCCGCCTCAAACTTGCCGTCCGCGCCGACGAAGATGGTGTTTTCCCGGGCGCTGACCGCCGGGGCCTGCGCATGGGCAGAGATCGCAGCCAACAGGAGCAGGAACAGACTGAATCGTTTCATAAGGCCTCCCAACGGTATTCCAACCGTTCATTATACGAACGCAGGAGGCGGGGAATCTTGCGCGTTACTTGCAGTGGTTACTAAAAATTGTGGAAACTAAAAGTGACGGGCCGCGTCTTATCAGCATCTATCGGGTTAAAGGTGCATGATGCGCAAATGGTATCTGCCATTGACGGTTCTGGGCCTGGGCAGCTTGACGGTGCTGGTCGCCACCGAGCGCGGCCGTGGATTCCTGCGCCAAGTGGGCCGTGGGCTCGACCGCGCCCCCGACCGTCTCCGCGACTGGTCCGACGCCCTCGACGATGAGATTGCCCGCATCCAGGGCACGCTCGACAGCCTTAACGACCTGTTGGCCAAGCCCCAGAACGGCAGCAAGGCCGACCCGGCCTAGCCCAGATCGCTGATCTTCCGCGCCATCCGAATGTCCCGCTCCGTGACTCCGCCCGAGTCATGCGAGATCAACGCCAGCACTACTTTGTTGTAGCGGATGTCGATGTCCGGGTGGTGGTCCGCCGCCTCAGCCAGGTCGGCCACGCGGTTCACGAAAGCCATGGCCTGGGCGAAGTCGGCAAACTCGTAGCGCCGCTCGATGGCTTTTCCCGCCTGCGACCAGCCGGGAAGCTGTTGCAGCTCTTGCGCGATGCGGGTGTTGTCGAGCACTGCCATGGGATGGAAGCTAGACCGCGTTGGTCTTTACGAACTTCTCAGGATAGGTGTACCGGTGGATCTGGGTGTTGATCTGCCGCCGCAGGTCTTCCCAGATGGTCTCCGGCATAGAGAGGAAAGTCTTTACGACCTCCGGATCGAATTGCGTCCCGGAGAAGCGGGCAATCTCGTCCATCGCCGCGCGGGTGCTCTGCGCCGCGCGATAGGGCCGGTCAGAGGTGATGGCGTCCAGGGTATCGGCCACCGCGAAGATGCGCGCCCCGAGCGGGATCTGGTCACCCTTAAGTCCGCGCGGGTAGCCGGTGCCGTCATAGCGCTCCTGGTGGGAGTAGACGATCTCGGAGGCCTCCGCGAGGAACGGGATCTTGCGCAGCATCTGGTAGCCGCGATAGCAGTGCTCCTGCATAATGGCTTTTTCTTCGGCATCGAGCGCGCCGGGCTTGCGCAGGATGGCGTCCGGGATGGCCATCTTCCCAATATCGTGCAGGAAAGCGCCGCGCGCGATCACGCGTATGCGCTCGCCGGAGAGCCCCATGGCGCGGGCCACCGCAATGGTGAACGCGGTGACGCGCTTGGAGTGGCCCTCGGTCTCCGCATCCTTCAAGTCTAGGGCGTCACCCAATGCTTCCAGCGTGATGTCGTAAGAGCGCTCCAGGTCGGTCATGGCCTGGCGCAACTGTTCTGTGCGGGCAGCGACCAGCGATTCCAGGTTCGACTGATAGGCCCGGTTCTCCAGCTTCAGCTTGCGGTGGTCCAGGGCGCGGCGCACCATGGCGAGGAGTTGCTCGCGTTCGAAGGGCTTCAGGAGGTAGTCGTAGGCGCCATTGCGGATCGCAGCCAGGGCCACCGAGATGTCATGGACCGCGGTGACCATGATGACGGGCATGTTGGGGAAGGCGTCGCGCACCCGCTCCAGCAGCCCAATGCCGTCCATCTCCGCCATCATGAGGTCGGAGAGGACCAGTTCGAACTCGGCCCCCCCATTCAGGAGTTCAAGGGCCTTGACGCCGGACGATGCCTGCCTGGTCTCGTACCCCGCGTTGCTAAGCATGGAACAGACGATCTCGCGTATCGCCTCTTCGTCGTCGACTACCAGGATGCGCTCGGCTGCCATGTGCGGAGTGGGGCCCTCTAGTTGTTTGGTGAGCGGCTTCATTCTACACACTGCATCGGCAAACTCAATCGGAGATTGCCCTCACTCGTCACACGAAAGTAATCATCGGCCGGCCCCGCGACGTTATTCGAGTGCAGTACGCATCTTCGCGGCGGGACGAGAACTAGCGGTGGGAGAAAAGCGTTGTGGAGCGAAGCGGGGCGCTTCTGGCTCAGGCAGTTCCGTGAGTAGGCCCTGCCAGTCAGAGGCCCCCCGCCGGGCATGTAAAAACTACTGCTACCCCGGTAAATCTGCTTACCTCGCCTAGCCAAAGTTGGTATCCGTGTACCCAATTTGAGGTGCGGGTGAGGGTTAAGGTAAACGCCCAAGTGCGGCAACCCGCTTCCGCCCAGCGGCTTCGGCCTCCCATAACTCGTTTTCCTGCAATCAGCTACGGGGATAAGGGCAGAAATCCACCTAGATGGGGTTCACTTAGGCAACCGTGTTGCTAGTAATGAGGGTGACTGCGGACGAACGGCTGACCGCAGAAACAGATCCGAAAAGGACAGAGGCCATGACGACCCAGGTGCAAAGACTCGCAGCGTTTTCGACCTTCCAGGACATCGCCGGCGCCGTTCCGGTAGAAGTTTTTCAACGGGTTTTTGAAGAGAACCGCCACCGCATTTATTCGCTCGCGTTCTGGATGACAGACAACGAGCTGAGCGCCGAAGAGATCTCCACGCGCACTTTCTGCCGCGCTTTCGCTGCCAACACGCAGCCTACGGCCGAGCAGATCGACCACAGCCTGCTGAAGGAACTGCGCGAGCTCATGCCCATCGGCTTGCTCACGCTGCACCTGACCAGCACCAGCACGGCCGCGGTCCGCGGCAATGTGAAGCGCATCCACATGGAGCGCGCCGTGGTCCAGATTCCCAGCACCGAGCGCCTGGCGTTCCTGCTGCATGACGTGGAAGGCTACGACCGCAAACGCGTGGCCGGCCTGCTTGGCCTGACCGAGAACGAAGTGCAGGAAGCCGTATATCAGGCCCGGCTGCTCAAGCGTGAGTTGATCGCCGGCATGAAGAGTTCCGCGTAAGTAAGTTCATCTCTCCTCTCTCCTGAGTGGCCCCTCTAACGAGGGGCCTTTTTTTATGCCGCCTTGTCCTCGTCGCGTTCTTTCTCCTCGCGAGGTGATTCGTCCATCCCTGCGGTGCACGTGTCCGTAGATTCCTTGGGAGCGTCCAGGTTACCGTGGCCGGTCGGCTCGCCGACTTCACCGGCGGAATCGCGAGTGGTGTTGGCCGGCATGCTGTTGGCGTCGTTAGGCGCCGACGGGTGCAGCTTGCCGTCGCGTCCTTCGGGCGTCTGACTGCGGAGGCCGGGTTCAGTCTCTCCGCGCGGCGCGTTCGCTGCCGTGCCGTCGGCCTGGCTTACGCTCTGGTGCTGTTGAGGATGCTGATCCGGATTGCTGCCGGCTTCGCTGCCATGGTGCGGGCTGGTCTTGCTTGGGTCTTTTTCCTGAGCCATCTTGGTCTCCTTGGAGAGTTGGATGACCCCAAGGCGGGCGGGGAAGCCCCTAGCGCTTGGCAGCGCGCGCTTCTCTACGTTTCTTGGCCCAATCGGCCTTTACCACCTGCTGGGCGCGACCGAGCGCGAGCGAATCTTCAGGAACGTCCTGGGTAATGCACGACCCGGCGCCGACATATGCGCCCTTGCCCACCGTCACCGGCGCTACCAGGGTCGAGTCGCTGCCGATGAAGGCCCCGTCTTCGATGCGCGTGACGTGTTTGTTCACGCCGTCGTAGTTGCAGGTGATGGTGCCGGCGCCGACGTTCACCTTGTCGCCGATCTCGGCGTCACCGAGGTAGGTGAGGTGGTTGGCCTTTGAACCCTTGCCGAGCCGCGTCTTCTTGGTCTCCACAAAATTGCCGACGTGCGCTTGCTCACCGATGTCGGAACCCGGTCGCAGGTGGGAGTAGGGGCCAAGGATGGCGCCAGTGGCTACAGTGGCTTCGTCGAGGATGCATCCCGGGCGGACCTGCACGCCGTCAGCGAGGGTCGAGTCTTTGATCACGGAATAAGAACGGATGCGGCAGTCCGAGCCGATCTTCGTCTTGCCCAGCAACTGCACGAAGGGTTCGATCACTGTGTCGGCGCCGACCTCGACTTCAGCATCGATAACGCAGGTCTCGGGCCGGAAGATGGTGACGCCACTGGCGAGCAGTGCCTGCGCCTTGGCGCGGCGCATGTCGGCGTCGAGCATCACGAGCTCGGCGAGCGTGTTCGCGCCGAGGACTTCGACGGGGTCTTCCGTCTTGATGCCGACGACTTTCTTTTTCGCCTTGACCAGCAGCTTGGTCACGTCCGTGAGGTAGTACTCGCCGTGAGCGTTGTCGGTGCTGAGCTTGTGGATGTAGGCGTAGAGGTCAGCGGTGCGGAAGACGTAGATGCCGGAGTTGATCTCCCGCACCTTCTGTTGCTTCCTGTCGAGGGCCTTCTGCTCGACGATGGCGCTCACCGACGCCGCTCCGGCCTTCGGGCGGATGATGCGTCCGTAACCGGTCGGGTCGGCCGGCTCGGCGGTGAGGATCGTCATGGCGGCCCGCTGCACCAGATGAAAGTCGACCAGCTTCTGCAGGGTGGCGGGTCGGATGAGAGGAACGTCGCCGGAGAGTACCAGCACGTGCTCGGAATCCTGGAGGGCCTCGCGGGCGCACTGCATGGCGTGTCCGGTGCCGCGCTGCTCGGTCTGCATGACGAAGTCGACGCCGGTGTGCTGCACGGCGGCGGCGACGGCGTCGGCCTCGTGCCCGATGATGGTGAAGACGCGTTGCGGTGGAACCAGCGAAGTCGCCGCCCGGATCACATGCTCCAGCAGCGGACGCCCGCCCACCTCGTGCAGCACCTTGGGGCGCTTGGACTTGAGGCGCGTGCCTTTTCCGGCCGCCATGATCGCGATGGCGAGCCCCTGAGTCGACGCAGACTGGTTCTTCGTCATGAGTGGTTCCATATTACATCGTGGGAGGTAAGGCTAGACCGTGACGGCGGCAGCTTGCGGCCGCGCCGCGGCGGGAGCGAAGGCCAGCTCCATCAGGCGCAGGGCGACCTTGTGCGTGTTGTGGCGCACGACCTCGCCTTCATCGAGCAGGTTCTCCGCAATGCACTGCACACCCATGGCTTCGATCTTCTCGGCGTCGCAGGCCACTTGCCCCGAGCCCTCACTCTGGTAGCGGTGGAGCAGCTCCGGCGAGACGGGAGCATTGTTCACCAAGGCGTAGTCGAAGAGCTTCATCCGGGCGTGGCGGCGAATGGCGAGGATGTGCTCGGAGGCCGTGAGCCCCAGGCTTTCATTGGCCTGCATCATCAGGTTGCAGACGAAGACTTTCTTCGCGCGCGAGGCGGCTATCGCTTCGGGAATGCCGCGCACCAAAACGTTCGGCACCAGGCTGGTGAATAGCGAGCCCGGGCCCATGGTGATTAGGTCAGCTTGCGCGATGGCGTCGAGCGTTTGCGGCAGGGGCTGGGCGTTGGCCGGGACCATGCGCAATTCCACGATGCGCTGCTTGCTGGCGGTGATCCGGGTCTCGCCGCGCACCCGCGAGCCGTCGTCCATCCAGGCGTCGAGCTGCACGTTCGAGGTGGTGGAAGGGTAGATGTGCCCGCGTGAGGCCAGGATCTGCGACGACTCGCGCACAGCCTCGGCGAAGTCTCCGGTCACTGACGTCAACGCGGCGAGGAAGAGATTGCCGAAGTTGTGGCCTTCGAGCGGACCCTTCCCGGTGAAGCGGTGCTGGAAGAGGCGCGAAAGCAAGGCCTCGTCCTCCGAGAGCGCGACCATGCAGTTGCGGATGTCGCCCGGCGGCAGCATGTTGAGCTCCTGCCGGAGGCGTCCGCTGGAGCCGCCGTCATCGGTGACGGTCACGACCGCAGCGAGTTCTGCGATGGCGAACGTGGTCTGCGCAATCCGCGCGACGCCGGGCGGAATCACATACTTCTTGAGGCCGCGCAGCAGGGTGGAGAGGCCCGTGCCGCCGCCGATAGCGACCACGCGCACCGGACGGCGGGCGACGGGCTGCTCGGCTGAGATAGGGATACTGGCGCTCACGGCTTTAGCGGCGCGACTTGTTCGCCGCCGCTCCCGCCGCGGAAGAGGAAGAGCTCTCGCCCTCAGGCTCCGGGTAAAGGACCTCGGTGAAGCGCGGGTCATCGGCCATCTGCGCGAAGTCAGAGTCGTTGCGCGCCTGGTAACGGTTGCTGGGATTCAGCTTGATGGCGTGCTGCAAGTTCCGCAGGCAGTCTTCCACGCGGTTCGTCAGCGCGTCGAGTACTGCGAGCCCGTATACGGCGTAGTCGGCCTTGGGATGCTGCTTCAGCAGGCGCTCCATGTGGCTGCGTGCGTTGTCGTAATCGCCGCTGTTGGTCAGCGAAACGGCATAGTCGTAATGCTCTTCCGGCGTCTTGAAGGTGTTCGTGCTCTTGCCGAGTTGCTGGTTGCAGGTGTTCAGGTGCACGCGCGCGCGGTCAGCCAGTTCTTTGCTCGGACCTTCGAGCACCTTGGTCAAAGAGGCTTTCGCCTTGTCGAACTTATGCTGCTGCATGGCCTTCAGGCCAGCCTCGTAGTTTTGCACAGCCTGTGTAAAACGTGGATCGGGCTTGGCTTCGAGCCGGGGCGGTGCCTTGGCGACGACCGCCTTGGCCGCCGGGGCGGAGCTGCGGACAGAGCTTGTTTTCTTCATATTAGAAGACTTTTGTTTAACTTTTTGTGTCACTTTTTTCTTCATGAAGCTCTGCTTCTGCAGACGCAATCGCAAGCGTACTCGATCCCGCCTGTGGAAATCGTTCGTGGCGCGCTTCCAGAGCCGTTGGGTTAAGGCGTTTGTTATATCCAGATTCCAGAGACGCGTCAACTGGACGAGCCACTGAGGGTGTAGCCCGTTTCTACCTTAGAGCTGGTTCGCTATTCGGCCGAAGTGATCTTCCGCAGGTCGAGCTTGGTGTGTTCGCCGCGAATGATGGCCTCGCGGATCTGCTTCACCGTCTTTCCCTTGCGCGTCTCTTCCGCGGCGTAGAGCGCTTCCTGCATGCAGGTACCGCAGACGGCGCCGTGCTCGCTTTCAAAGCAGGTGCGCAGGCTCGCGTGTCCGGCATTGCGGTCGCAGTGGCAGTAGCAGGGGAGCTGGTGCAACACGTGGGCGTACTTGGCTGCCTCTTTGTAGGACTTGACCTGTGCCGGGTGGGCAAAGTTCGGGCCGCTGAGCTGCCTGCCGGAGAGGATCGGCGCCAGCTTGGCGTTCTTCGGGGGTGGCGCCGTATTGTAGGCCGGCACGTCTGCGCGGTCATGCGCATGCCCGGCATGGTTCTGCTGGGCGGAGGTTCCCGCGGTGCCGATAGCCACGGCGCTGATGAGAAGCATGGTTCCGAAGCGTTTCATGGTTTGTCCTACCCTGATTTTACCATCCTTTGCCGGTCCCGCTTTGGGGCGAATGGCAAAACCAAAGCCGGCAAAATGCGTCTATAATCTTGCCACCGACATGCCAGAGGTGCCTATCCCGGATGCGCCTGTAGTCGCCGCGGAAGCGGCGAAACCAGGCCAGGTTGCGTCCATCCGGGCGTGGGTGCGCGACATCATCGTCTCGCTCGGCATCTCCGCCTTTTTCATCATCTTCCTCTACCAGCCGGTGAAGGTCGAAGGCACCAGCATGCTGCCCGGTCTTGAAGACCAGGAGCGCATCTTCATCAACAAGTTCGTCTACCGCTGGGAGCCCATCGCCAAGGGCGACATCGTCGTCTTCCGTTACCCGCGCGACCCCTCCAAGAGCTACATCAAGCGCGTCATCGCGGGGCCGGGTGACCGCGTGGTCATCGACAAGGGCCGCGTCTATGTGAACGGCCAGCTCTTGCAGGAGTTCTACGTGCCGGCCCAGTTTGTCGACTACCGCTCGTATCCGGAGCTGCGCGTGCCGGAGGATTCCTACTTCGTCATGGGCGACCACCGCTCGATGTCCAACGACAGCCGCGACTTCGGCCCGGTCGAACGGGAGCACATCCTGGGCAAGGCGGTGCTGATCTATTGGCCGGTGGACAAGCTGGGGCTGCTCCGGTGAGGTTTTTCCGTCTCTCTCGCAATTTCTCCGCTTTTTTCCTGGCGCTCTCACTTTGCGCTTCAGCCCAGGAGGCCAAGGCACAGCCGCAGCAGCCTGCGGCGCCCGCCGTCGAGAAGAAGATCACTCCGGCGGAGCGCGACGAGCTCTTCAAGTCGGTGGATGAGATACTCCGCTGGGTCAGCAAGAACACGGGTCTGCCGGTGCGGTCAGAGATCAAGCGCCAGCTCTCCACCCGCGACGAAGTCCAGCGCTACGTCGAAGAGCGCATGGCCGAGGATGAAGACCAGAAACGGCTGGAGCGCTCGGAGCTCGTGCTGAAGAAGTTCGGCCTGCTGCCGCGCGACTTCAACCTGCGTCCGTTCATGATCGCGCTGCTGAAAGACCAGGTCGCGGGCTTCTACGATTCCCGCAAGAAGACCGTGCATCTCCTGGACTGGATCGACACGGCCTCGCAGAAACCCGTCATGGCCCACGAGCTGACCCATGCCCTGCAGGACCAGAGCGTGGACCTCGACAAGTGGGTGAAGGAAGCCCGCGAGCGGGCGAAGAAAGCCCCGGACCGCGAGACCGCCGAGACCGAACTCGACGAGATGATCAGCGCGCGCGCCGCCATGCTGGAAGGGCAGGGGATGGCCGTGCTGGTGGATTACATCCTCGAGCCCCAGGGCCGCAGCCTGCGCGATTCGCCGCAGGTCGCTGAATACCTCAAAGTCAACATGACCACCGGCCGCGGCTCGGAGGTCCTGGAGTCCGCGCCACTGCTGCTGCGCGAGTCGCTCGTCTTCCCGTACCGGGACGGACTCGGCTTCGTGCAAGCGCTGCTGGAGAATGGCGGCCTGAAGCGCGCGTACGTCGGCGCCCTCCAGGAGCCGCCCCGCAATACGCGCGACATCCTGGACCCGCAGAGCTACCTGGAGAAGCAGGCGCTGCCCGGCATGAAGATCCCCGCCCTTGCCAAGGCGTTGGGCAACGACTATCAGCGCTACGACGTCGGCTCCATCGGGCAATTCGACATCGTGCTCTTCGGCAAGCAGTTCTCCTCGAACGTCGACGCCCGCGAGCTCTCCGCCGCCTGGCGTGGCGGCTTCTACTACGCCGCGTTGACTGCAGCCGGGGCGAAGAAGGCATCACCTACGACCGCCGACATGGCCGTCCTTTACGCATCGCAGTGGTCTTCGCCGGAGATGGCCCAGCGCTTCGCCGACCTCTACGCCAAGTCGTTCCGCATCAAGTACGCGTCCACTCAGACTGTGGACGGCAAGTGGACCTCGGAAGAAGGTCCGCTCAGCGTCGAGGTCATCGGCGACCGACTGATCATCATGGAAAGCTTTGACGCCAAGACCGCGGCGCGGCTCCGCGCGGCGGTGCTGAACGGCGCTTCGGCCGAAAAAGTCGCGCGCACCGGCAACATCAGCCTAACGACGGTCGCGCCCATCCACGCGGTACACCTGCTGCTGCACCACTGAGCGGCGCCGGCGTTTTGTATAATCTAACGTTCGCTCTTCCCACCAAGCCCTGACCTGGAGATTCACTTGCAACAAGCAGAGATAGGCATCATCGGCGGCAGCGGTCTGTACTCCATGCCCGGCCTCACCGATGTACGCGAAGTCACGCTCAAGACCCCCTTCGGCGATCCATCTGATGCGTATTTCCTCGGTGTCCTGCACGGGCGCAAGGTCGCTTTCCTTTCGCGGCACGGGCGCGGCCATCGCATCATGCCCAGCGAGCTCAACTTCCGGGCCAACATCCACGGCTTTAAGCAGCTGGGCGTGGAGCGCATCCTCTCCGTCTCGGCCGTCGGCTCACTGAAGGAAGAGCACAAGCCCACCGACTTCGTCATCCCCGACCAGTTCTTCGACCGCACGCGCCACCGCGCCGACACGTTCTTCGGCGAGGGCATCGTGGCGCACGTTTCGCTCGCCGACCCCATCTGCGGCGAACTGGCCCAGTCGTTCGCCGCGGGCTGCAAGAAGATCGGAGTCGTGGGCAAGCTGGGCGGCACGTATGTGTGCATGGAGGGACCCCAGTTCTCCACCCGGGCGGAGTCGAACGTCTACCGCAGTTGGGGTATGGACGTGATCGGCATGACGAACCTGCAGGAAGCCAAGCTCGCCCGCGAAGCGGAGATCTGTTATGCCACCATGGCGATGGTCACCGACTACGACTGCTGGCATGAAGGGCACGACGCGGTCACGGTAGAGCAGGTGATTGCCGTGGCCACGCAGAACGCGGAGAACGCGACCAAGGTGCTGCGCGAAGCCATTCTGGCCGTTCCGGCCAAGCGCGGTTGCAAGTGCGGCAGCGCCCTGCAGTTCGCCATCATGACCGACCGCACCAAGATCCCCGCCGCCACGCGCGAGAAGCTCGGGCTGCTGATCAACAAATACCTCGATTCGCAAAAGGCGGGCGCATAATGGCGGTCCTCGTGGTGGGCTCCGTCGCCTTCGACGGCATCCAGACGCCATCGGGCAAGGTCGAGAGCGTCCTGGGCGGCGCGGCCACTTATTTTTCGCTCGCGGCCAGCTTCTTTACCGACGTTCGCGTGGTGGCGGTGGTGGGCGACGATTTCACCGCCGAAGATGAAGCCGTGATGGGACGCCGCGGGATTGACACCAGCGGCATCGAGCGGGCGAAGGGGAAGTCCTTCTTCTGGGTAGGCGAATACGGTGACAACCTGAATGAAGCCAAGACCCTGCGCACCGACCTCAACGTCTTTGAGAAGTTCAACCCCCAGATCCCGAAAGACTTCCTGAAGACGGAATACCTGTTCTTGGCGAACATCGACCCGGTGCTGCAGTCGAGTGTGCGCCGCCAGATGAAGGACGCGCAACTCGTCGGCGGTGACACCATGAACTACTGGATCAACAGCAAGCCCAAGGAGCTGGCCGAGACCCTCAAGGGCGTCGACATCCTGCTCATCAATGACACGGAAGCCCGCATGCTGGGCGGCAAGTCCAGCCTACCGCGCGCCGCGCAGAAGATCCTCACCATGGGGCCGCGCGTATTGGTCATCAAACATGGTGAGTACGGCGCGACGGCCTTCTTCCGCGAGGCCGGCCTGCATCCGTTTCGCGCTCCCGCCCTGCCGATCGAAGAGGTGGTGGACCCGACCGGCGCCGGCGATTCGTTTGCCGGCGGCTTCATGGGATACATTGCGTCGCAGCCGGAACTCAACCGCGAAGTCCTGAAGCGGGCGATGTTCTACGGCGGCGTGATGGGCTCATTCGCGGTGGAGCGCTTCGGCACCCAGCGCTTCCACGACCTTAGCCGCGCCGAGATCGACGCGCGCTTCCAGCTCTTCCGCGAACTCAGCCACCTGGATTGAGACCGTGCCTGCGCGAGCGCCCTCCGACACTTTCGTTATCGGGTTGCTCGCGTCGGTGGCGTCCGTCGCTGCGTTTCTCTATTACTTCCATACGGGGCAGCTCCTGCTGTACGGTGACGCAGTCGCGCACCTGAACATCGCGCGCCGGGTGGTGGACTCGCTCACCCCGGGGCCGCTGCAGCTCGGTACCGTATGGCTGCCTCTGCCGCACATCGTTACTCTGCCGTTCGTCTGGATCGATTCGCTGTGGCAGTCCGGCATCGCGGGTTCGATAGCTTCGATGGCGGCTTATGTTGCCGGAGTCGTCGGGATGCTTGAGCTGGGAAGGGCCGCAGTTTCGCCTGCTGCCGGCCGGATCGCCGCGCTCGTGTATGCGGCAAACCCCAACCTGCTCTACATGCAGTCCACGGCGATGACGGAGTCCGTCTTCCTCGCGGCAGTGATCTGGTCGGTCTACTTCCTGGCGCGGTACGCGCAAGCGACGCAAGCGAACGATGAGGTCCTTGCGCCGCGGCATCTGTACAAGGCCGGGATCGCGCTGCTCTGCGCCATCTTCACCCGCTATGACGGGTGGTTCCTCGCCGGCGCAGCCACTTGTGTAGTTATCTTTGTGTGGGTCTTGGCCCATCGCGAGCAGCGCCGCTACCTGCGTGCGGCAGTGCGCAACTTTGTGATCATCGTGGCGATGGGGCCGGCGATCTGGATGGCCTACAACTACGCCATCTTCGGGAACGCGCTGGAGTTCGCGACGGGGCCGCATTCAGCGCGGGGCATTGCGGCGCGCACCACGCCCAAGGATTCGCCGCCGCATCCGGGCGCCGACAGCACGAAGACCGCCGCCATCTACTTCGTGAAGACCGCAAAGCTGAACGTCGGTGAAGGGAAGCGCGAATGGTGGCTCTTTGGGATCGCCGTCGTTGGGAGCCTGCTCGCCGCACTGCACCGCGATGCGCGGGTCGCGCTGCTGCTGTGGGTCCCGCTTCCTTTTTACGCGCTCTCTATCGCTTATGGGAGCGTGCCGATCTTCATCCCGGAATGGTGGCCCTTTTCGTATTACAACGTCCGCTACGGGCTGCAACTGCTACCGGCCATCGCGCTCTTTACCGGCGTGGCCTATGCGATGGTCCGCCGGGCGGTGCAGAATCGCGCAGCGGCGCGGGCGGCGCTGGTGCTGGTCATGGGGGCGGTGGCAACGAGCTACGCCGACGTCTGCCGGCACACTCCCATCTGCCTGCGCGAGGCGCGGGTAAACGCGGTGACTCGCGTGGCGTTCGAGAGCGCACTGGCCGCCGAACTTCGCAAGCTTCCGGCCGATGCTCGCCTGCTGATGTACACGGGGAGCTATGTGGGCGCGCTCCAGTCCGCCGGTATCCCACTGAAGCGCACCGTCAACGAAGGCAACTACCGCATCTGGCAGGCGGCGCTGGCGGCGCCGTCGTCTTCGGCGGACTACGTCATCGCCGTCGAGGGCGATGCCGTCGCCGGGGCTGTGGCGGCCCGTCCGGAAGGACTGACCCCCATCGCCCGCATCCAGATGCCGGAGAAGCCGCCGGCGGTCATCTACCGCGCAGCCCGCTGAGGGTGCGCGCGCGGTGTTAGAATCTCGCTCTTACTTCATCCACCATGGGCGATTTCTTCAGAAGCATCTGGCACGTCATCAACCCCACGATGGACCTGGCTGCCTTCGTCGGGGACACCGTCGTTAAGCTCATCGTCGCCGCGGGCCTCGGGGGCGCCATCGGCCTGGAGCGCGAGCTCAAGCACAAGCCAGCGGGACTGCGCACGAACATGTTCATCTGCTTTGGCGCGTGTCTCTACACCATCCTCTCCTTCCGCTACTCGGAGGGGACATGGGACCGAACCCGCATCGCCGCGCAGATCATCACTGGCATCGGCTTCATCGGCGCGGGGTCCATCCTGCACTCGCGCGGGTCGGTTTCCGGCCTCACGACTGCGGCGACCATCTTTGTGGTCGCATCCATCGGCATGGCGGTAGGCGGCGGCGAGTACCTAACGGGCATGTTCGCGACACTGGTCATCATCGTGGCCCTGCACGTGTTAGGAATGCTGGAAAAGCGGTTCAATCTGAAGTCGGTAATGATGATGTACGAGGTCACGGGCCCCGACCAGGACATCCTCATCAGCAATGTCAACCGCGTGCTGGAAGCGCAGCACGTGCTGCCGACCTCCATCACCTCGGCGCGCTCCAACGATGGCCACCGCGTGCAGTTCATGGTCGACGCCCGGCGCAAGGACCATGAGCAGATCGTGGAAAGCCTGCGCTCAAACACGCAACTGGGCCGGGTGGTCACCATCGGCGGGTCGGAATTCGAATAGATGCCCGGCATCCCGTTCACCAAAGCCAGCGCGTGCGGCAACGACTTTCTCATCATCGACGGTGCGCATCTTCCCGCGGACGCTGCCGCGTTCACCCGGAATATCTGTGACCGCCACGATGGCATCGGGGCAGACGGCGTCGAGTGGATCTTTCCCGGCAAGGAAGGCGCTGACGTGGAATGCCGCCTGATCAACGCCGACGGCAGCGCGGCCGAAGTCTCGGGCAACGGGACGCGGTGCGTCGCAGCGTGGTGGCACAGCCGTCAAAGCGGGCAGCAGAGAGTTGTGAACGTGCTGACGGGCGCCGGGGCGAAAGAGTGTCGCGTGGTCTCGGCCGCGGGGACCGAATACCAGTTCGAGATGAAGATCGGGGTGCCGCAGATCGCGGGTGAGCGAAAGCTGGCTCTCTCCAGCGGCGAAGTCTCAGGGCTTCAGCTCAACATGGGCAATCCGCAGTTCGTCGTATTCGTCGACAACTTCGACTTTCCCTGGCAGGCGCGCGGGGCGGAGATCCAGGCGCAGTCGCAACATTTCCCTGAGGGCACTAACGTGGACTTTGTGCGCGTGACCGGGCCGGATCGCATCGAGGCGCGCTTCTTCGAGCGCGGCGCGGGTGAGACGCGGTCATCGGGTACGGGCTCGTGCGCCTCTGCGGTGGCTGCGATCCATCTGCGCGGAGTGAAGTCGCCGGTCACCGTCGTGGCGCCGGGAGGCTCGCAGGAAGGGCGTTGGGAGAAGGAAGTATTTCTCACGGGGCCGGCACGCCTCATCGGGGAAGGCACATTTTTCATTTAGGATGAAGAGCGATGCGTAAGCCCGGTGAGCCCGCGCGTGTCGTTCCGCCTTCCCACGCCCCAGACAAGGTCATCGGCGTGGTCGCGCCCGCCAGCAGCTTTGACGAGGCCAAGCTGGTCAAGGCCTGCCGGGTGCTGAACAAGTCGGGGCATCGCACGTTCTACCTCGACTCCATCCATGAAAAGGAGCTCTACTTTGCCGGCAGCGCCAAGCGCCGCACGCGGGAACTCGAAGAAATGTTCTTGCGGCCGGAGGTGGATGTGATCCTGTGCGCCCGCGGCGGTTACGGCAGCAATCATCTTTTGCCACGGCTGGACATGGACGTGGTCCGGGCGAACCCGAAGATGTTCGTCGGATACAGCGACATCACGACCCTCCTGACTTATTTCTGTGACCAGGCGGACTTGGTGACCTTTCACGGCCCGATGGCCGTCACCGACTACGCGAATATTCCATTTACCCGATTCAACAAAGAGATGCGGAAGCTCTCCGTTTTCGCGAACCGGATGGACACGCTGCAATACCGATTGCGCAGAGGCCGCCAGCCGCGGGCGGGACGTGCCCAGGGCGTGCTTTACGGCGGGTGCCTGTCCATGCTGGCCGCCTCGCTCGGCACACCGTATGAGATCAACACCGAGAACACCGTGCTGTTCATCGAAGACATCAATACCAAGCCTTACCAGGTTGACCGCATGCTGATGCAACTGAAGCTGGCGGGGAAGTTCCGGGCCGTGCGCGGCTTTGTCTTCGGCGAGATGCCCGGCTGCGTCCAGCCAGGGGTCAAGGACTATTCCGTGCAGGACGCCATCCTGAACGTGCTGGCTGATCTGAAGGTCCCGATCGGGTTCGGGATGCCCTCGGGCCACGTGGAGCGCGCGACCAACGTCACGCTGCCCATCGGCGCCGCGGTCCAGCTAACGGTCGACGACACATCAGTGATGCTGGAATCCATCTGAGCAATGTCCACCCAGAAGCATATCCATCTCATCGGCATCTGCGGCACCGCCATGGCATCGCTCGCCGGCCTGCTCAAGCAGCGCGGCTGCAAGGTCACAGGCTCGGATAACGCCGTCTATCCGCCGATGTCGACCTTCCTTGCGAATCTGGGTATCCCGGTGCAGCAGCCTTACGCCGAGTCCAACCTCAAGCCGCGGCCCGACCTGGTCGTGGTCGGAAATGCGATTTCGCGCGGGAACCCGGAGGTCGAATACCTCCTGAATGAACGCATCCCGTTCCAGTCGATGGCGCAGGTGCTGCATGAGTACTTCATCACGGGCCGCGAGTCGCTGGTCGTAGCCGGTACGCACGGCAAGACGACGACCACCTCCATGCTGGCCTGGATCTTCCAGACCGCGGGACTCAACCCGTCATTCCTCGTCGGTGGGATAGCGGAGAACTTCGGCTCCAGCTTTGCGCTCAAGCAGGGCAAGCACATCATCCTGGAAGGCGACGAATACGACACCGCCTTCTTCGATAAAGGCCCGAAGTTCCTCCATTACTTTCCCGATTCCATCATCCTGACCTCGGTGGAGTTCGACCACGCCGACATATACACGGACCTCGCCGCCGTGAAAACCGCCTTCAAGCGGCTGGTGAATCTCGTGCCGCAGCGCGGCGTGATCATTGCGGCCGACGATACACCCAATGTGCGCGAGTGTGTCGCCAAGGCCTTCTGCAAGGTTGAGTCCTACGGCAAGGCTGCCGACTCGCACTGGCGCGTCACTGACGTCGAGTTCCTCCCGACGGTCACGCGCTGGAAGCTCCGGCGGGGTGGCGAACTGTTTGCGGAAGTCCAGTCCGACCTGGCTGGTGAGTACAACGTGATGAACGCGACCGCGGCGGCGGCGCTGGCGGCGCACTATGGAGTGAGTGCTGAAGCCATCACCGAGGCCATCCGCAGCTTCCGCAGTGTGAAGCGGCGGCTTGAGGTGAAGGCTGAGGTCAACGGCATCACCATCATCGATGACTTCGCCCATCATCCCACGGCCATCGCCGAAGCGCTGAAGGCGCTGCGGTCGCGGTATCCGAAGGCGCGGCTTTGGGCCATCTGTGAGCCGCGTTCGAACACGCTGCGCCGCAGGGTCTTCCAGCACGAGTTAGGCGAAAGCCTGGCGGTGGCTGACCATGTCGTCCTGGCCAAGATCTTCAAACCCGAAGCGATCGCCGAGACCGACCGTCTCTCCACCGAGCAAGTGGTGCTGGAGCTGAATGCGAAGGGCAGGCCCGCCTACGAAGCCGCCGACGCCGACGACATCGTCACTCGCATTGCCCCGCAGCTGCGCCCGGGCGACGTGGTCGCCGTACTTTCCAATGGCGGCTTTGGCGGCATCTATGAGAAGCTACCCGAGCGGCTACGACAACTGTCCTCGGCCGGCGCCAGCTCTTGATCCGCACCCTCGTCCTCGTCATCTTCTACCTGCTCATGATCGTCCTGATCGGCCCGGTCGGTCTGGTCTGGACCCTGATCTCCGGCCGCATCGACTGGCTGTACAGCCGAGCCATGTGGGCCGCGTTCGCCGGCGTGAAGCTCATCGGCATCAAAGTGGAGCTGCGCGGCTACGACGACTTCGACCATAACGGCACGTACATATACATGTGCAACCACGTGTCGAATCTCGACCCGCCGATCGTCATCCCGCTCATCCCGCGGCGCACATCAGTGCTGGTCAAGAAGGAAGTCTTTCGCGTGCCCATCCTCGCGCAGGCGATGAGGATGGCGCGCTTCGTTGCCGTCGACCGGCGCAACCGCGAGGCCGCCATCGCCAGCATCCAGGCCGCCACGGAGGTCATGCGCGACCGCATCAACATGACGGTGTTTCCGGAAGGCACACGCTCGCCGGACGGGAAGCTGCTGCCGTTCAAGAAAGGGCCCTTCCACCTGGCGATGGAGAGCAAGATCCCGGTACTGCCGATCTCTATCTTTGGGACAGAGACCATGATGGGCAAGGGAACGCTGGCGATCAAGAAAGGGAAGGCGACGCTGATCTTTCATCCCCCGATCGGGGTAGAGCAGTTCGCGGACCGGGAGGCGCTGACCGAAGCCGTCCGGGCTGCCATTGCCGGTGGCCTGCCGCCGGAGATGCGGGGCGAGTCTACTGCGCCGGCAGCTCCTCCCACTTAGCGCCGGTGTCGCTGAGGAGGACCCGGGCGCGACCGGCCTGTCCTTCATGTACCCGAGCTAGCGCGACTTTCATCCTTTGCTGCCCGGCGAGGTACTCGATCTCCACCGCCCCGTCATGGAACGGCTTCACGCGGTACTCGAAGGTCTTACCCGGCGGCAGCGAAGCGACGCCGAAGGTTGCGCCCGGGTAGCGCACCTCGATGTTTCGCACCTCGGCGGCGCCGGTGTTCACCAGCGTCACATGGATGACCTTGGACTGAAAGGTGCAGCCGGCCAGCAGCCACAACAATGAGAGTGCGAGCGCGATCCGTTTCAAGACTAACCCTTCCGCTCGAGGATGCGAGCGCTCAAAACCACGCCGTTGCGCTCGTCATGTAATTTAAGCGGAAAGACCAGGACATTCCAGACCCAGCGGTTGTCCTTGACCGGCAGCGAGGGGATCCCACGGAAGCTGCGGTCCACGTAAGTCTCGCGTGTGTTCGCCACCGTCTGGATGATCTCCTGCCACTCGCCACGCAGCTCCGGGAAGGTCTCGAAGAGGTTCTTGCCGACGAACCAGAAGCGCTTCTTGTCGTAGAGCTTGGCAAAGGTGTCGTTCACATACTCCCAGGTGCCGTCGTCGTCCATCACCTCGAGGACCACGTCATCGCCCATCGCCATGGAGATGCGGGAGTAGTAGAAATCGCGCGCATCCACCACCACCGGCTTGCCGCGTTTCTTGGCTTCGAACGAGCGCAGCGCCGCCAGCATGTCGTTGACCGAACTGTGGCCCTTCAGCAGGTGCATGTCCTCGACGCCGCCGAACTTGCGCTCCAGCGTGGCCGAGAGAATGATGATGGGGATGTGCGGCCGCTTCACGCGCAGCGTGGCCGCCACCTGGGTGCCGAACTTCCCGGCGCCAAGGTGATAGTCGAGCACTGCAATGTCGATATCGTGCAGCCGCGCCTCGGCTTCCTCGATCGAGCTCGCAGTCACGGCTTCGTAGCCGTTCTGGCGCAGGATCGCAGCGCGCATCAGCAGATTGTCGGGATGGTCATCCAGCAGCAGCACACGGATGGGCCGCTCGGCCTGCTTCTTGGCTTTTGCTTCTTCCACCATGAGTCGTAGGGATTTGTGCGGAACCGCTACTTAGGATGCACAAATATGGGGCAGCGTCTATTCATCGCCGCTCTTTTTTGCCTCGCGCACGGCCTTGGCCAGCTCCGGCAGCTTGTTGAATACGGCCACGCTGCGCAGCCATTGCTTGTTGTCCACCGCGGGATAGCCGCTGACCACCTTGCCCGCCTCCACGTCGTTCGGGATGCCGCTTTGCGCCGTGGCCACCACCTTGTCACCGATATGGCAATGGCCTGCGACCCCGACCTGCCCGGCGAGGATGACGTCACTGCCGACCTCGGTCGAGCCCGCCAGCCCCACCTGCGCGCAGAGCATGGTGTGCTTGCCCACGCTGGAGCCATGGCCGACCTGCACCAGGTTGTCGACCTTCGCATCTTCACCGATGCGCGTCTCCCCGATGCTGGCCCGGTCGATGCACGCGTTCGCCTGCACCTCGACCTTGTCATCCAGAACGGCCACACCCGACTGCACGATCTTGTACCAGACGCCCTGGTCATCCTTGGCGAAGCCGTAGCCGTCCGCGCCGATGATGGCGCCGTTCTGCAGGATCACGTCGTCGCCGACGCGGCAGTGTTCGCGAACCACGGCGTGGGCATGGGCGAAGAAGCGGTGCCCGATCCGGGCGCCGGTATAGATGACGGTGTGGGCAAGGAGCACGGCATCGTCGCCGAGGGTGACATCTGCCCCGACGACGACGTACGGTCCGAGGTGCGCGTTCTTGCCGAGCTTCGCTGAAGGATCGACGACCGCGGTGGGATGCACGCCGGGCGGGTACTGCGGCGGCTGATAGAAGAGTTCGATCGCTTTGGCAAACGCGAGATAGGGATTCTTGATGCGCAGCGCGGCCGTGGACTCAGTCGGCAGGCCGGGGAAGTCCTCGCTTACCAGCACCGCCGAAGCGCGGGTGGTCTTGGCGGCGGCGGCGTACTTGGGGTTGGCGACGAACGTCAGGTGCCCGGGGGCCGCGGTCTCAATGCCAACGACACCGGTGATCTCTGCGTTGCGCTGGGCCTCGGAGTGGGCATCCAGCCGTGCGCCCAAGCGCCGCGCGACCTCTTCCAGTCTCATGGCACAGGATTCTACATACCCGGCGGCGGAAACCGAAGCTGCGGCCTACTCGCTGAAGAGAGTGGGTTGTTCGGTAGGAACCTTAGCGGCGCGCCGTCGTCCCTGCATGCCGCCGATGACGGAGAGTACCGTCAGTGAAGAAAGAGCGCTTCGCGGGACGAACATGCGCTGGGTGTTGGCCCGGGTGTCCGGCGGATTGAGGAGAAAGCCCTCGGGATGGACCTGCGTGAGGTCGTTCGGCATCAGCCCTTCCATGATGTCGTTGTCCTTGTAGGTCAGGCGGACCCACAGGCCCTCGGTGCGGGGCCGGGTGGTGAAGGTCTTGCGGCTGAACGTGTCCAAATCATTGAAGTCGCGGACAAAATAGACGCACTTCACCTCGCTAAGGTCGATGCGCACGAGGTTCCCGGACTGGTTCAGGAACTCGAGCTTGCCCTCGGCGACGAAATTCGCCGGCGTCACGTACCCGCTGAGGGTATCGCGCGTCATCTTCCGGATGATGACCTTCTTGTGGGTCGAGGGCATGGTCTGCGCTCGATTCTCGCACGTATCGGCGGGCCGCGACGCGCCCTGCGGCGTAGCAGTAGCCAAAAAGTAACTCTATATGTTATTGTGGCGTGTTTCTGACGCTGCGGCGGTACCCGTCTAAGTCTATTGCCTGTAGTCACTTACAAACGACGTTGTGCAGGGTGGGAACGGCGCCCCCGCCTCTCCCTGCGCCCGATGGAGCGGATCACCCCCTAGATGGCTGACTACATTTACATGATGGAAAGCCGGCTCACGCCGGAACAGCAGACCGGAGTCACCCTCGTACAGGACCTTGCCCGCGCCCACGAGATGAACGTCTATCTCGTCGGCGGCGTGGTGCGCGACATCATCAGCGGGGCGGCGATACGCGACCTGGACTTCGCCGTCCAGGGCAACGCGCTCAAGCTGCAGAAAGACCTGGAGAAGGCCGGCGCGATCGTCCAGGGCATGGACGAGAACCTGCGCACTCTGTATTTGCTGCTTCCCGGCAATCTGCGCGGTGAGGTTACATCCACCCGCCAGGAAACCTACGACAAGCCCGGCAAGCCGCCGGAGATCGCACCCGCCACCATCAATGAAGACCTGCGCCGACGCGATTTCACCGTGAACGCCATGGCACTGTCGCTGAACCCCGGCTCGCGCGGATTGCTGCTGGATCCGTTCAACGGCGTGGCTGACATCGAAGGCAAGTTCATTCGCATCCTGCACAACTATTCGTTCCTGGAAGAACCTTCGCGCCTCATCCGCGCCACCCGCTTTGCCGCGCGGCTGGACTGGACGCTCGAAGAACGCACCCAGGCCCGGTACGACGCCGCGAAGGAAAACGACTACATCGCGCATGTGAACCGCAAGCTGTTGGGGCACGAGATCGAGCAGATCGCGCACGAACCCGACCCGCTCAAGGTCATGAAGGCCCTGGAGAAGGAGGACTGGCTGCGCGTGCTGCATCCGCACTGGTCCGTTGCGAAGGTGGACACCAGTGGCCTGCACCACCTGATGAAAGTGCGCCAGCAGATGATCGAGCTGGGGTACATCCTGGATGCCGGTCCGGCCGTGATGCACTTCATCACCGACCGCCTGAACAGCACCGACGTGCAAGCCATCCAGCAGGCGATCCCGCGCAAGGTGTTCGTGCACGACTGGAAGCACCAGGAGGAAGAAGCCAAGGAGTTCGCCAAGAAGCTCACGAGCAAGGAACTGGCGAACAATTCTGACGCCTGGAGATTCCTCACCAAGGCCAAGCCGGAGACCATCCTGTTCACCGCGGCTACGACGAAGATCTCCGCGGCGGCGCGGCGCATCGGCGACTTCCTGGGCAAGTGGCGCCAGTTGAAGCAGCGCCTGCCGTTCCCGGAGATGGCGGAGATGCGCATCACGCCGGAGCTGCCGGAATATCCGAAGCTCGCCGAAGAGGCGTTCATGTTGATGCTCGACGGCAAGCTGAAATCGCACAACGAGATCGTGAAGTTCCTGAAGCCATACTCGCCGCCGGAACCGGTCGCGCCGCCGCCGCCGGTGCGTCGCGGACGCGGCAAGAAGGCGGAAGCCGCGGCTGCCGCCGCTGAAGCTCCGGCGCAGCCTTCCGCTAAGCCCGCCGCCGGCAAGAAGGGAAAGAAGGAAGCTGCGGCCGCGCCGGCGGCACCAGCGCCTGCAGCCAAAAAGGCTGCCGCCCCGTCGGCAAAGCCTGTCGCGAAAAAAGAACCACCCAAACCGGCCAGCAAAAAGAAAGGCCCCGCCAAGTCCGCGCAGAAAAAAAAGAAATAAGAGCCGGAATTCCACAGGGCCGGGAGCAGATTCCCGGCCCTTCTTGTTTCTTAAGTCAGTAAAATAGCCGTACCTTCCCATGGCCGAGTTCACCCACCTACACCTGCACTCGCATTTTTCCCTGCTCGATGGCGCTTGTGAACCGGAGGCCCTCGTCTCCCGGGTGAAGGAGTTGGGCATGAAGTCGGTGGCCATGACCGACCACGGCAACATCTTCGGCGCCTTGCACTTTTTCAACGCCGCCAAGGAAGCGGGCATCCGGCCGATCATCGGCTGCGAACTGTACATCTGCAAGAAGGACGATCATCGCGCGCCGCCGGAAGGCGATAGCTACAACCACCTGTTGGTTTTGGCAGAGAGCGATGAAGGCTATCGCAACCTGGTGAAGATCACTTCGGAGGCGTCGCTGCACGGCTTCTATTACAAGCCACGCATCAGCAAGAAGTTCCTGGCGGAGCATTCCAAGGGGCTCATCGGCCTCTCGGGCTGCCTCGCCGGCGAGGTCTGCGAGAGCCTGATGGAAGGGAAGTACGAGTCGGCGCGCGCGGCCGCAGGGTTCTATCGGGACGTCTTCGGCAAAGACAATTTCTTCCTCGAGATCCAGGACCAGGGCCTGCCGGAGGAGCACCGCATCCATAGCGACCTCTTCCGCCTGGAGAAGGAACTGGGCATTCCGCTGGTGGCTACCAACGACAGCCACTACCTCTGCGAAGACGACGCCCATGCCCATGACGTGCTCATTTGCGTGCAGACCGGTAAGTCTGTCCACGACACTAACCGGCTGAAGTTCCATGGCGACCAGTTCTTCGTGAAGAGTCCGGAGCAGATGGCCCGCGTCTTCAAAGACGCGCCCGACGTTCTGATGCGGACGATGGGTATCGCCGAGCGCTGCAACGTAAAGCTCGACATGATTCGCAATCCGTTCCCGAATTTCGATGTGCCCGCCGGCCACACCATCGACAGCTTCTTTGAGCACGTCACGCGCGAGGGCATGGCGCGCCGGATGGAGACGATCCGAGCGCTGGAGAAGGCGGGGCGACTCAAGAAGACCGTGTCTGATTACGAGCAGCGCTTGTCGCTCGAGATCAGCATGATCCAAAAGATGAAGTTCTCGGGGTATTTCCTTATTGTCTGGGACTTTATCCGCTACGCCCGCGAGCGCAATATTCCGGTGGGCCCCGGCCGCGGCTCGGCGGCCGGCTCGCTGGTCTCCTACGCGCTCGGCATCACGGACATCGACCCGCTGCAGAACGAGTTGCTCTTTGAGCGCTTCCTCAATCCGGAGCGCGTCTCCATGCCGGATATCGACATCGACTTCTGCATGAACCGGCGCGGCGAGGTCATTGACTACGTCACCCAGAAGTATGGCCGGGAGAACGTGGCGCAGATCATCACCTTCGGCACCATGGCCGCCAAGGCCGCCATCAAGGACGTCGGCCGCGCCATGGACATGCCGTACAACGAGGTCGACCGCATCGCCAAGCTGGTGCCCGCGACGCTGAACATCTCGCTCGACCAGGCGCTGAAGGATTCGCCCGGCCTCCAGACGGCTTACGAGACCGAGCCGCAGGTGAAAGAGCTGCTCGATACCGCGCGCAAACTGGAAGGGCTCGTCCGCAACGTCGGCGTACATGCGGCCGGCGTGGTCATTTCACCGCAGCCGCTGACCGACCTGGTCCCGCTGCACCGCACCAAGAACGAAGAAATCGTCACCGCCTTCGACATGAAGGCCATCGAGAAGATCGGCCTGCTGAAGATGGACTTCCTCGGGCTGACGACGCTGACCATCTTGGATGACGCGCTGAAACTCATCCGGCAGAAAGGGAAGTCGCTCGATCTCGAGACGCTTCCGCTCGACGACGAAGAGACTTACAAGAAGGTCTTCCACAAGGGGCTGACGTCGGGCGTCTTCCAGTTTGAATCTGGCGGCATGAGGGACGTGCTGCGGCGCTACCAGCCGACGTCGGTCGAAGACCTCACAGCGTTGAACGCGCTTTATCGTCCGGGCCCCATCCAGGGCGGCATGATCGACGACTTCATCGACCGCAAGTGGGGACGCAAGAAGGTCGAATACGAGCTGCCCGAGCTGCAGGAGATCCTTAAAGAAACGCTGGGCGTCATCGTCTACCAGGAACAGGTGATGCAGATCGCCAACCGGCTGGCTGGATACTCGCTGGGCGAAGCCGACCTGCTGCGCCGCGCCATGGGCAAAAAGAACGCCGAGGAGATGGCCAAACAACGCGAGCGATTCGTCTCCGGCGCCAAAGAACGTGGCTACAACGAACGCAAGGTCACGAAGATCTTTGAGCTGATGGAACAGTTCGCCGGCTACGGCTTCAACAAGTCCCACTCGGCGGCTTATGCGTTGCTCGCCTATCAGACCGCGTTCCTCAAGACGCACTTCCCCGTGGAGTTTATGGCCGCGCTGCTGACCTCGGTGACCGGCAACATGGACGAGGTCGTGAAGTACATCAAGGAATGTCGCGAGATGGGCATTGCGGTCGAGCCGCCGGACATCAACGTCTCGGACGCGAACTTCACGCCGCACGGCGAGGCGATCCGCTTCGGCCTGGCTGCAGTGAAGAACGTGGGGCACAACGCCATCGAGTCGATCGTTGCGGCGCGCAAGCAGGTCGGGAAGTTCGCTTCGCTTTTTGAGTTCTGCGAGAAGGTTGACCTGCGCCTGCTGAACAAGCGGGTGCTGGAGTCGCTGATCAAGAGCGGAGCCATGGATTCGCTGGGCCGTCGGTCGCAGTTAATGGCCGTGGTAGACAAGGCCATGGAGCAAGCGCAGAAAGCGCACCGTGACGCCGAAAGCGGACAACATGGCCTCTTCGGCGTCTTCAATGAAGAGCCGCCTGCCGCCCGCGACGCCGCCAAGCTCCCCGATATTCCGGACTGGGAAGAGCATCAGCGCCTCGCTTTTGAGAAGGAGATCCTCGGCTTCTTCATTACCGGCCATCCGATGGAGAAGTACGCCGACAAGCTGGCCGACTTCAACGCGCTCGACGTCCATACCATCCTCGAGATGAAGCAGGGCACGGGCAAGGACGAGATCACCACCGGCGGGATCCTCGGGGGCGTGCGCGTGACCAAGTCACGCAAAGGCGACCTCTATGCGCAAGCCTTCCTGGAGGACATGAGCGGCAAGATCGACGCCATCGTCTTCCCTGAGGCCTTCAAGCGCCTCGGCGACAAGATCAAGCTCGAAGTCCCCGTGCTGGTGCGGGGTTCGGTGCGCGTCGAGGAAGGGGCAAACCCCAAGCTCGCCATCAGCCAGATCACGCCCCTCGACGAAGCCAAGGCCAAGCTGCCCAATTCCATACGCATCCGGGTGCCGCTGGAGACCGCCACCCGCGAGACCATTGACGCCCTGCAGTCGGTCTGCCGGGAGCGCAAGGGCGCAGCCAAGGTCATGTTTGACCTGGAGCGCCCCCGGGACTTCATGGTGGTCATGGAGGCTGAGGGCTATAATGTTCAGGCGGACCGCGCTTTTATCGGGCGCGTGGAAGAGATCTGCGGCCGCGGCAGCGTGCGCATTATCGACTGATAATGGACTCTATCTCCAAGCAACAGCAGAACCTTGAGTCGCTCGAGCACCAGGTCGAGCAGTTGCAGACCCTCGCCGGCGACAACCAGGAAGCCGTCCGCCAGCTGCGCCAGCTCCAGGAGAAGATCGGGGCGCTGCGCATGCAGATTGCCGAAGGCATGACCGCGTGGCAGCGCACGGAGCTTGCTCGCCACCCGCAGCGCCCTTACACCCTCGATTACGTAGAGCGTGTCTTCAGCCACTGGAGCGAGATCCACGGCGACCGCGCCTTCGGTGACGACCCGGCCATCGTCTGCGGCATGGCCCGCTTCAACGGCGAAGAGGTCATGGTCATCGGCCACCAGAAGGCCCGCGACACCAAGCAGAAGGTTTACCGCAACTTCGGCATGCCGAACCCCGAGGGGTATCGCAAGGCCCTGCGCGCCATGCTGCTGGCGGAAAAATTCGGCCGTCCCATCATCACCTTCGTCGACACTCCGGGCGCTTATCCGGGCCTCGGCGCCGAGGAGCGCGGCCAGGCTGAAGCCATCGCCCGCAATCTGCTCGAGATGGCCCGCTTGCGCGTGCCCATCGTCACGGTCATCACAGGAGAAGGCGGCAGCGGGGGCGCGCTGGCCATTGCCGTCGCCGACCGCGTCCTCATGATGGAGAACTCGGTGTATTCGGTCATCTCGCCGGAGGGCTGCGCTTCCATCATGTGGCGCGACGCGGCCAAGAAAGAGACCGCCGCACAGGCCCTGAAGATCACTGCACGCGACCTCAAAGAGCTAGCCATCATCGACGAGATCATCCCCGAGCCGGAGGGTGGTGCTCATGCCGACCATGAGGCCGCCTGCGCCTTGCTGAGCGCCGCGCTCAGCATGCACCTGGCCGAGCTGAAGAAGCTCTCGGCCGATGAGCTCGTGGCCCGCCGCTACGACAAGTTCCGCAACATCGGGCAGTTCTTCACCGAATGACGTCAGGCCCGATCCTGGCCCGCGCCTCGTGTCGCGCCGACCTCGCGGGCGGCACGGTCGATCTCTGGCCCCTCTATCTCTTCCACCCGGGCGCCGTGACCGTCAATCTGGCGCTCAGCATCAAGACCGAGTGCGTCATCAGGCCTCATCGCGCGCCCCACATCGTCCTGCGGTCGCGCGACACCGGCCGAGAGGACCGCTTTCCTAATCTGAAGGCTTTACTCGCAGCCAAAGGCGCCAAGCACGAGATCGGCTGGTTTCTCTGCCGCTTCTTTCTGCGTGAACACGCTTCCAAGGACGGCTTCGTGCTGGAGACACACTCGGAGTCACCGGCGGGCGCCGGGATCTCCGGCTCCTCCGCCCTGATGGTCGCGACCACCGCTGCCCTGGCGCGCTATTGCGGGTTGCGACTTAGTAAAGAGCAGATCCGGCAGATCGCGCAGAACGTGGAGGCACAGATCATCCGTGTGCCGACCGGCTGCCAGGATTATTACCCCGGCTTGTATGGCGGCGTGGGCGCTGTCCACCTGCGCGAGGACGGCATACACCATGAGCGCCTTCCTGTCCCGACGCGAGAGATGAACCAGCGCTTCCTGCTTGCCTACACCGGAGCGCCACGCCAGTCCGGCATCAACAATTGGGAAGTCTTCAAGGCGCACATCAACGGTGAGCGGCGGGTCGCCCGCAACTTCGACGACATCACCGCCATCGCCGTCGCCATGCGCCAGGCACTCCTTGCCCAGGATTGGGAGGAGGTGGCCCGGCTGCTCCAGGCGGAGTGGAAGCTGCGCAAGACCAACGCGCCGGGAATCACCACGCCACTCATTGAGCGCCTGGTGAAGGCTGCCTGGAACCACGGCGCGCGCGGAGCAAAGGTCTGCGGCGCGGGCGGCGGAGGCTGCGTAGTCTTCTTCGTCGAGCCCGAGGCGCACGAGCAGGTCGAGGCCGTCTTGCAGGAGATCGGTGCTACGATGCTGCCGTTCCGGGTCGCGTCACGAGGTCTCTCAGTCCAGGGTTAGGAGGTGCGGTGTCGCTTCCGACGCGTCTGCTTCACGGCTGGCGATTCTGCCTGGCCGTGCTGTTCTTCCTGCTGGCTCAGATCCTGGCCGCGACGCTCGGCGGCATCTTCTTCGACCCCAAGGCCAGCCGGCTAGCTTTTGAGGCGGCCTTCCGTCCGCTGGCGCTGCTATTTCTGCTGATGCTGTTCGGTCTACTGGCTAAGTTCTTCGACCGGCCCCCCCAACCTCTCCTTGCCGGGCAGGGAATCCCTCTTTCTTCCGGTTGGAAGCGCGACCTGGGTCTGGGCGCGGCGCTGGGCTTCGCCATGATCTCACTGTGCGTCGCCGTCATCGCCGTCTTCGGTCAGTACAGCTTCGCCGCGCAATCGGTGCCTGATCTGCTGCCGCATCTGGCGCTCGTCCTCTGGATCGGTATTACTGCAGCAACCCTCGAGGAGATTGCCTTCCGCGGCTATCCATTCATGACCCTCATCAAGGCGATCGGCCGTTGGCCGGCGGCCATCGCGATGTCCCTGCTCTTTGCCGCCGGGCACCTGCTGAACCCGCACTGGACGTACCTGGGCTTCGCCAACACTGCTTTGGTGGGCCTGCTGCTGAGCCTCTCATTCCTGCGCACGGGAGCACTGTGGATGGCGATTGGCATCCACTTTGCTTGGAACATCGCCCTGGGCACGCTATACGGCCTCCTGGTCAGCGGCGTTGACCTATTCGCTGCTGGTATCAAGGGGTCCGCGGCCGGCCATCCGTGGCTGACAGGGGGGAACTACGGTGTGGAAGCCAGCCTGACGGGAAGCTTCTCTATCCTGCTGGGCTTGGCGGTCCTGCTGCTTGCCACCCGTCCCAAAAAAATTGCCGCTCCCCAGAACCCCGAGCCGGATTTAAGCCTCTAAACACAAAGATGGTCCCGGACGCTTGCAAATCGCCAGCAACAGGCGAATGATAAGCGTATCGACTCCTGGTGCTACATGAAGTCCCCACGGCCACTCGCATCCATCGCCGTACTGCTGCTGTTCACCTCTGCGGCTGCGGCCGATTCCCGCTCCCAAACCCGCCCGGAGATATCCAAACAGACGCGCATGGAACTGGTGCGCGCCATCAGCGCCGAGTTCGCCTTCACCCGCAAGCAGCTTCCGCTTGGCGCGCGGGTCATCACCATCCGGCCGGACGGCACAGTGGCGACCTCGGACCGCGAGCTGTACAACATGGTCGCGCAGCGCGGCCAGGTAGCGCGCGCCGGCGACCGCATCCAGATCACCGCTCTGGAGTTCAAGGACAAAGAGATCATCTTCGAGATCAACGGCGGCCCGAAGAAAAAGAAGCCGTGGTACAAGCGCCTCGAGGTCGGCACCACGGATGCCACGCGACCCATCGACAATCGTCCTGACCCCGACGCGCGCGGCCTCTCTATCGTCGTGCAGTTCGATAAGCATGTGCCCGAGATGAGTGCAGCGGAGCTGCGCGACCGCTTGAATCCGCTGTTTGACTTCACCGTGAAGTCTGCCGCCCAGGCCTACACCGAGACCCTGCCCAAGAACGTCCAGGACGCCATCCGCGACCACCGCGTCCTGGTCGGCATGACCAAGGAGATGGTCACCTACTCCAAGGGCCGCCCTCCTAAGCGGATCCGCGAAAAGGACGAGAACCAGGTCGATTACGAAGAGTGGATCTTCGGTGACCCACCGGAAGACGTAGAGTTCGTACGGTTCATCGGCGATGAAGTGGTCCAACTGAAGATCGTGAAGGTGGACGGGCAGATGGTGGTCCGCACGGAGAAGGAAGTACATCTCCCGCAGCCCGGCGCCAACATAGAGGTAGCCGCCGAGCCCCAGCCCACGGGCCAGGCCCCCGGCGGCAAAGCCCCGACTCTGCGCCGTCCCGGCGAAGCTCCGCCGGTCTTGGATGGAGACGCAATCTCCAATCGCCCGGTGAAGGCGGTTCCCAAGCCTGGACCTGCCGATCCGCCGCCCGGCTCACCCCAGTAGCGCCTGCGGTACGCTCGATTGAAGTACCTGGGGCGCGGCTTTACACTGGTTCTGTGAAGATCGCTCTCGGGCAGATCAATCCAACGGTCGGCGACTTTTCCGGCAACAGCCAAAAGATCATTGAGTTTTCCCACCGGGCCCTCGACCTGGGGGCCCGGCTGATCGCATTCCCGGAGTTGTGCGTCTGCGGCTATCCCGCCCGGGACATGGTCGAGCGCCCCGCGTTCGTCGCCCGCAATCGCGAGACGGTGGAGAAGATAGCCGACGCCACCCGAGGCATCGGCGTTATCTGCGGCTTTGTTACCCCGGCAGACGCGGAGACCGGCAAGTCGGTGATGAACTCCGCCGCGCTGCTTTGCAACGGGCGTATCGCCTTCCAGCAGTCGAAGATGTTGCTTCCCACCTACGACGTCTTCGACGAGATGCGCAACTTTGCGCCGGCCAAGTCGCAGAGCCTCACCGATGTGAGTGGCCGCAAGATGGCGCTGACCATCTGCGAAGACGTGTGGAACGACAAGACCTACTGGCCGCGCCGCCTCTACAGCGTGGACCCCGTGGAAGAGCTGGTGAAGGCAGGCGCGGATTTCATCCTCAACATCTCGGCATCGCCCTACCACCTGGGCAAGCGCAAGGTGCGCGAGGACATGCTCACGGCCATCGCTCGCCACCACCGCAAGCCGGTCATCCTTGTTAACCAGGTCGGCGGTAACGACAGCATCCTCTTCGATGGCTCCAGCATGGCCATCGACGCCGAGGGCAGGGTCGTAGCCCGCTGCCATTCGTTCCAGGAAGACCTGGTCATCCTCGACCTCGACACCATGCAGGGCGAGCTGCGTCCGCAGAGTCGCGACCGCATTGCCGTGGCTTACGAGGCTCTCGTCCTGGGCACGCGGGACTACGTCCGCAAGTGCGGCTTCAAGCAGGTTGCTATCGGCCTCAGTGGCGGCATCGACTCGGCCCTGGTCGCCTGCATCGCTGTGGACGCCCTGGGCAAGGAGAACGTTATCGGCATCGGGATGCCCAGCCCCTATTCGTCGCAGGGCAGTATCGACGACGCACGCGAGCTAGCAAACAACCTCGGCATCCGCTTTGAGATCATCCCCATTTCCGGGCTGTTCACCGCCTTCAAGGAGACGATGAAGCCCGTCTTCGCCGGCCGGCCGGAAGATGTGACCGAAGAGAACATGCAGTCTCGGCTCCGGGGCAACGTGCTGATGGCCTACTCCAATAAGACCAACAGCCTCATCCTGACCACGGGCAACAAGTCCGAGCTTGCGGTCGGCTATTCCACGCTCTACGGCGACATGGCGGGCGCGCTGAGCGTGATCTCTGACGTACCGAAGACCATGGTGTACCAGATAGCGGCGCACGTGAACGCCGTCCGGCCGCGCATCCCGCAGAACACCATTACCAAGCCGCCTTCCGCCGAGCTCCGCCCCGGCCAGGTCGACCAGGACACGCTGCCGCCGTACGAAGTCCTCGATCAGATCCTGGAAGATTACGTCGAGGACCTGAAGACGGTGAAACAGATCAGCAAAGAAAGGAATCTCGACAAGGACCTTGTGCTCAAGATCGTGCGCATGATCGAGCGCAGCGAGTATAAGCGCCAGCAGGCGCCCGTCGGCCTGAAGATCACTGAGAAAGCGTTCGGCATGGGTCGCAGGTTTCCCATTGCTGCGCGCTACGAGATCTGAGCACTCGCCACTATGAGAATCATCGTCATCTGCTTGCTGCTGTCGCTCTCCGTATTTGCGCAATCGACCAAACCGGCGGTGCAACCGGCCAAGCCGCCAGCAGCAGCCGCCCCAGTCACCGAAGCCCAGGTCAACGAGTTCCTGCGGCGGATGTTCGGCTTCAATGCCGGGCTCACCTGGACTATCCAGGCCATCATTCCGACGGAAGCCGCCGGAGTGACGCACGTTGTGGCCTCGATCGGCGGCCAGCCACGCCCCATCCATCTCTACGTTCTTCCCGGTGGCAAGTTCGCCGTTGCGGGCGAGATGGTACCCTTCGGCGCGGACCCTTTTGCGCCCACGCGCGACACCCTGTCCAGCAAGGCCAAGGGCACGCAGCGCGGTCCAGCCACCGCCGCTGTTACCCTCGTGGAATTCAGTGACCTGCAGTGTCCGTTCTGCCGCAACGCTCAGCCCGTCCTCGACAAGCTGGTCGCTGAAATTCCCGAAGCCCGCCTCATCTTCCAGCCGTTTCCGTTGCCCAGCCACGACTGGGCCCGCAAAGCGGCCTCCTATGCGGAGTGCGCCGGCAAGCAGAAGCCGCAAGCTTTCTGGGATTTCGTGAATGAGGTTTACAACGAGCAATCGCGCATCACGGTCCAGAACGCTGACGACAAGTTCAGCCAGATCGCCAGCGGCATGGGGCTGGTTGCGGCCGCGATGGCGACGTGCGCGGACTCGCCGGAGATCCACCAGCGCATCGAGCAGTCCATTGGTTTGGGGAAGGCGGTGGGAGTCAATTCCACCCCCACACTGTTCATCAACGGCCGTCGGGTCACGGGCATCACCGACATGCCCTACGAGCAGCTCAAGGCCATGGTCCGGTTTGAGCTGGAAGAGAGTAAGAAGAAGCGCTAGCGACCCAGCAACAGCTCGGTGCCTTGGTCGCGCGTCCGGCGCTGCCGCACCACATGAGGGGTGATGACGAAGACGAGTTCGCTCACCACGTCGTTCTTGCCGCTGGTGCTGGCGGCGAGCCCCAGCAGCGGGATACGCGAGAACCACGGGAGTCCCTGGACTCCGCTCTGCTCCTGTACGTTGATCGAGCCGGACACCACCGACGACTCCCCATCCTTCAGCGCCACCATGCCTGTATACTCGCGCGTCGAGATGGTCGGGACACCGTTGAAGCTCTGGCCGCCCAGAGCCTTGATCTGGAGCTCGAGCTGGAGAGTTACGTCGCTGCCGGCGCTAATGTGCGGCGTAGCTTTCAGGGTAATGCCCAGTTCTTCATAGTTGAAAGACGGGATGAGCCCCGTAGTGTTCACGGGCTTTGAACCCGGCAGATTGATCAACGGCGCGTACTGCGAGGTCAACACCGGGATGCGGTCGCCGATGCGATAAACGGCCTGCGAGCCGTGCGACGCCCGCAAGGTCATGTGCTGGATCACTGAGGCTTCAGTCTTGTTGTAGTCTAGGCGGATGGAGGCGTTGGGGATCACCACACCGCTCAGGGTCTTGCCCCCGCCGAACACAGCGAACGGCTGCAGGAAGACCGAGCCGCCCTGCGCCGCGAGTGCCGCCGCGATGGCAGCGGCATCAGACGCGCTGATCACTCCCGTGCGGATCAGCTCGTCGATGAGTGCCTGATTGCCCCCCTGATTCAACAGTGCCCGGGCTTCCGTCCCCACGTTGAAGATCGTGAACTGTAGCGGCAGGCTGACGCCGATGTCGCGGCGCACGCTGCGGCCCAACTGGTACGCGCGAATATCAAGGATGACTTCCGGCCGCCCCGCGCTGACGTCCTCGATGAGCGAATCCACCGCGCGCAGGATCTCGCTGGGGGCGCGCACAGTGATTGTCGATGCTGCCTGGTCCTGGATGATGAAGCGGACGTCCAGCATGGTGCGAACGAGGTTCGCAAATTCAGTCAGCTCCTGCGCGGAACTCACGTAGGGCAGGGTGTAGGTCTTGGCCGACATCCGCTCCAGCCGGCGCCGGGTATCGGGGTTGTCGGTAGCCAGGATGACCTGCGTTTCCGACATCGGGACCATGAACGTGCGCGTCAACTGCTGCGCGGCGCGCATCGCGGTGAAAAAGTCAGCCGCATCAAGCTTGAAGCGCACAGTGCGCGAAGTCACCGAATCGTCAAAGAGCACGGTGATGCCGAACGCCTTGCCGATGGCGTTCAGCAGCTGCCGCGAGTCGCCACGGAAGTCGAAAGGCTGTTGCCCAGGGGTGGGACGCAGCACCGGCTCGGAAGCATAGTCTTGCTCCACGGTCACACGGCGCTGAGGCAGTGGCGCTACCGAGTTCATTGCCTGGTTGAGGCGGCTTTGCGCGAGAGCGTTCGCCGGCTCCAGCCGCAAGACCTCGCGGAATTCGGCAATCGCCTCGTCAGAGAGGTTCTGCTGCAGGAACTGGTCGCCCTTTTCCAGGTGTGCGGCGATGAGCTGCTGCTTCACCAGTTCGTAGGTCGTGGCGTAGGTGGGATTGTTGGGGTCGAGCGCGCGGCTCTCTTCCAGGGCTTCAAGAGAGTGCTGCAGGTTGTCGGTATCGGCCGGCTTGGCCTGCAACCGCAGGGCGCGACGGAAGGCTCCTTCCGCTTTGCGCGCGTCGGACTTGGTCGGCTCGGCGGTGGCCGGAGCCTCTTCCTTCTTCGCGGCCTCCTGGGCGAAGACCGGCGCCACGCAGAGTGCCGCCGCCAGGACACACCGCCACCATGCCGATGATGACACCATCGCCTTACATTCTAGCGCGGTTGTGGGTTGCAGCCGGGAAGCGGGACGGGCGGCTAGCGTGCTGCCTTCTTCTCCAGCGTGAGCGGCTGCGCGCTCCGCGGCGGCCGCCGCATCTCACGGTTGCGGCGGATGTCGCGAACGTCCAGGCCCAGTTCTGCCAGGGTACGGCTCAGCGTGTTGCGGTGCATCCCCAACTGGCGGGCCGTCTTGCACTGGTTGCCCTTGTTCTGCTGGAGGACGTGGGTGATGAAGACCTTCTTGAATTCGCGGATCGCTTCAGCGTAGAGGATGCCGGAGCTGTGCATCTGTGAGACTAGGACTGCCAACTCGTTCTTCACAAGGATCTGCCTTTCTGGGTCATTTCGGCCGCGCTTCGTTGCCCGTGGCCATCGGTTCATCTCTCTTGGTGTCAGCCGGTCTGACCGGGGCCAACGCCTCCATCCGGTGCTTCCGCAGGAGGGCCAGCCCCTCCTCGAACTTGTTCCGCATTTCCTCCGGGGCCAGCCAGCTTACACCTTTCCCGGCCACGAGGAAATACCTGCTCAACTTTGAACGTTCCAGCGCTTTTGCTTCAGGCACGAACGCCGCCATCGCAACCAGCGCCACCGTCACCACCACGGCCCCGCGCACCAGTCCAAAGGCTGCTCCCAGCAGGCGGTCCACCCAGCGAAGCCCTACTTCCTTCATCATCCAGCGGGTCACGCGCCCGGCGATGCCTGCCAAGAGCATCACCGTGCCAAAGATCACAAAGAACCCGACCGCATTCGCCACCGGCTGCGATTTCACATACGGCTCGAACCAGGGCGCCACTGTGCTGTACTGCCACGCCGCCAGGATGTAGCCGATCACGGCGCCGCCCAGCGCGAACATCTCAAAAAAGAACCCCTGTGCCGCGGCCAGCAGCACCGAAAGCCCGATGACGGCGACGATGATCCAGTCCAGTCCCGTCAAAACTTAGTCTCCCGCAATACGGTACTCTCTCACGTCCAATTCCTTGCCGGTGAGCTGCCGATAAGCCTGTTTGTATTTCTCACTTGTCTTCTGCGCAACGTCGTCCGGCAGGGAAGGGGCCGGCGGCTGCTTGTTCCAGCGGATACTTTCAAGATAATCTCGGACGAATTGTTTGTCGAATGAGAGTTGCGCCTTCCCGGGGCTATAACTCTCGGCGGGCCAGAAGCGCGAAGAATCCGGAGTGAATACTTCATCCGCCAGCACGAGCCCCTCCGCCGTGCGCCCGAACTCGAACTTGGTGTCCGCGATGATGATCCCGCGCTCCAGCGCATGCGCGGACGCGCGCGCATAAAGCTTCAAGCTGATCTCGCGGAGCTGCTCGCTGACCTTGGGTCCGGCGCGCTTGACCATCTCACTGAACGGGATGTTCTCATCGTGTCCGCTGGTGGCCTTGATGGCCGGCGTGAATAGGGGCTCGGGCAAGCGGTCAGACTCGAGCAACCCCGACGGCAGCTCGATCCCGCACACTGCACCCGTCTTCTGATACTCCTTCCAGCCCGACCCGGACAGATACCCGCGGACGACGCATTCCACCGGCACCATCTCCGCGCGCTTGACGATCATCGAGCGTCCGCGCAACTGGCCCTCAAAGGGCTGCAGGTTCTCCGGATAGGCGTCAAAGTCGGCCGTAACGACGTGATTCGCGACGATGTCCTGCAGCAGCTCGAACCAGAACAGCGAGAGCTGCGTTAGCACGCGGCCTTTGTCCGAGATGCCGGTGGCGAGCACATAGTCAAATGCCGAGATGCGGTCAGAAGCGACGAACAGAAGGTGCTCGCCCAGGTCGTATATGTCCCGCACCTTGCCGCGGGCGTGCAGCGTGAGTCCCGGTATCTCGGTCTGTGCGATGACGGCTGGCAAGTGCGATGGGCCTTGAAGAGGAAACTGAAGTTGAGGCGTATTTTATTCCACGCAGAGAGAAAGTCAACGCGGTGAGCCAATGGTGTCACCGTCCCGGCAAAAAATAATCATTGACAGACGAGTTGCGCGGTGGCTTACGGGACCTTCACCGGCACGACGACGCTCCCAGTCCGTCCTGAGATGTTGTCGCGCACTACGAACCAGATGCCATACTCGCCCGAAGCCAGCTCCAACCGGTTCGAATACACGATGCCGTCACGCTTGATGACGGAAACATTCTGCGGCGTGAGCTTCGGCTCCAACCGCTGCGCCAGGCGGGCTGCTTCCTTGCCGCCCGTTGCCCGCGCAATGGCCACAACGTCAAAGTTCACCTTGCCCTGTTCTTCCTCCACGGTCACAGAATCCGGCGGGAGGCGCAGCTCGAACTTCGCCATCTTCTTGCCCGCGCCGGGCGTGAATTCGACGATGCGACCAGTGAAGGGCAACGCGGTGTAGGAGAACGGCGAGTTCAACGCCAGTTGCAGGTCGGTCTGGCGCATCTGGTTCGCATCCAGCTCCGCGATGACAAAGCCCTGCCGGTGGCGTACGTTGGCCTTCTCCGTGACCTTCACGGATATCTTGTGCCAACCCACCTTCTTGTTGCTCTTGTCCGCGTAAAAGCCGATCAGGTAGTACCCGGCATTGTCCTCGATCGCTTCCTTCACGCAGTTGTCCAGGTCGGTGCGGAAGAAGCACGCTCGCCCGCCGGTCTGGGCGGCGATGGCCTGGAAGGTCGAGATGATCTGGTTGTCCCGCTGCCGCGCCTGCTCCTTCTGCTGGTCGGTGGCCGAGTACTTGTTCGACGGGTCCATCACCTCGAAGGCGGTATTGACGGTGCGCCGGGTGTCGATCGGATACACCGCTACGTTGGCGTCATTCAACAGCTTCCAGGTGTAGAAGTTCTGGTCCATCGCCTCGCCCATGCGCGTGGGACGGAACTCGAGTTGCCCGGTGGTGGTCACCGTCACGCCATTGATGAACTGGAACCCGGAGCCGACGAGCAACAGCGTCTTTCTTCCCGGCAGACCCTTCAGCGCCTGCGCCAGTTGCTGCAGGACGAGCAGGGTGTCGATGCTCGCCGTCGTGTCGCGGAAGTTGTTGAGGCTGTCCTCAGTCTCCTTCATTTGGTTGATGTTGGAGAACCGCAGGGTCTCGGCGGCGATGGTCTCCTCGGTGGCCAGGTTCAAGCGCGACACGGCCACGTTCTCCGCCTCGCGCACCGAATCTGACCGCCCGCTCCGCGCCAGCGGCTGCGAGAGCTTCTTGTCCAGCACTGCGGCCTTCAGTTGCTGCGGATCGTCAGTGAAGTCGTGGAGGACCTTGACGCCGTTCCGCGTCAACTCCACCAGCCCGAAGATGGTCCCACTGGGCGCGGCCTTGTCGAGATACTTCTCCATCTCCCCGCGGAAGTAGGTCTGGTCAAGCTTCGGCGTGTTGATGGTGTCGATGGCGATGATCGCGATGTTCTGGCTGGGCACATCTGTGTTCTTGAAGTCCTGCGCAGTGGTCGACTTCGGCTCGACCTTAACCTCTTCGAACGACGCGATCGGCTGTTCCTTGCCGTCCTGCAGGAGTGTGAAATGTTCCTTCTTCAACCCTGGGACGTGCTTGCCGTCACGCTGGACCACCACGGGGACCTGCACGTATTCGACGGCCGTCGTGAAGACCGTGGGTTTCTTGTCATCTTTCTGGGCGATGACGACAGAGGATGCCGCCAGGCAGAGCAGGAGAGAAAGAACGATGCGCCGGGGGTTCATGCAGAAGATGATACTCCCGCCTTACCCACCGGCGCATCTTTAGGGCTTAGGCCGTTGCGCGCTGCGCCCGATCTTCGCCGAACTTCACCGAAACCACCTTGGAGACGCCCGGCTCCTGCATGGTCACGCCGTACATCACGGGCGCCGCTTCCATCGTCCGCTTGCTGTGGGTGATGAGGATGAACTGCGTCTGGCCGCTCATCTCCTTCACCATCTCCGCGAAGCGCCCGACATTGGCCTCGTCCAGCGGCGCGTCCACCTCGTCCAGGATGCAGAAGGGGCTCGGCTGGTACTGGAAGATGCCGACGAGCAGGGAAAGCGCAGTAAGTGCCTTTTCGCCGCCGGAGAGCAGCAGGACGTTCTGCAGCTTCTTGCCCGGAGGCGACGCCACGATGTCGATGCCGCTCTCGTTCGCGTTCTCCTCGTCGGTGAGCCGCATGAAGCCCTGGCCGCCGCCGAACAGCTTGGTGAACGTGCGCTGGAAGTTCTCGTTGATCTTGTGGAACGCCTCCTCGAACTTCTGCCGCGAGATGTGGTCGATCTCCTTGATCGTTTTCTCCGTGTCTTCTATGGACGCCAGGAGGTCCTTGCGCTGCGTCTCCAGGAACTCGTAGCGCTGCGCCGTCTCCTTGTATTCCTCCAGGGCCATCATGTTGACCGGGCCCATCGCCTCAAGCCGCTGCCGCATCTCGCGATACAGCGCGTCCTCGGCCGCCAACGCCTCGCCCTCAAGGAGGCTGATGGTCAGGTCGCCGCGCAGTTCATCGGCGCCCATGTTGAGCTCGTTCAGGCAGGTCTCGCCCATGTGCTCCATGTCAGAGAGGAGCTTCGCGGCCACGCCCGCCAGTTCGCCGCGGCGGTCGCGCGCCGCATCCAATTCATGCCTTGCCTGTTTCAACGTCGCTTCGATCTCAGCGAGACGCCCGCGTACCTGCTCAGACTCAGCGTGCAACGTCGCCGCCATCTGCTCGGCCAGTTCGCGCTCGGACACGAGCGTGACCAGCCGCTCCGCGATGCTGACGTTCTCCGTCTCACGCTGCAGCTTTTCCGCCTCCGCAGACGCCATCTGGCCCTTCAGCGCTTCGACCCGCGACCCGACCTCGGTGGCCAACGACTCGATCCGTGCCAGCGATGCCTCGGCCCCGCGCCGCCGCTCTTCCAGTCCGGCCAGCCTGGCCGCGGCCTCTGAGGCCGCCTGCGCCGCAGCTTCGCGGGTCAGCTTGCGCTCTCCCAGCGCCGACTGTTCCGCCGCGATCTCCGATTCCAGCGCCTGGCGCTGTGCTTCCAGCGTCGCTACTTCTTCTTGCCGGCTAGCGATGAGCGCTCGCTTCTCCTCCTGCTGCGCCTTCACCCGGTCAAATTCCAGCCGGTACGACTCTAGGCGCTGCTGGTTCCGCGCGATCTCCGATTCCATCTGCTTCAGCGCATGTCCGTGGGTCAACGCCTGCTTTTCCGCCTCGCGCAGTTCGTCTTCCAGCCGCATGAGCAGGGAATTCAGGTCTTTCAGTTCATAGTCGAGCTGCAGGATGCGCGCATCCTCCGCGCGCATCGCGCCCTCAAGGTCGGCCAGCGTCTTTAGCAACTCGCGCAACTCACGCTTCAGGGAGAGCGGCCCTTCACTGCGCTGCTTGCCGCCCGTGACCGTCACGTTGTGGAAGGTCTCGCCCGTCGGCGCCAGGTAGAAGGCATCCGGATTCTCCAGCGCCAGCTCGCGGGCCAGGGAAGCATCGGGCGCGATATAGCCCTCGCGCAGCTTGGGCAGGATAACCTCCAGCGACTTGCCGAAGCCGTTCAGCACCTGGATGCAGCGCGTGAGAGGCACCACCGCGTCGCGCGGCACGGGCCGGCGCGATTCATCCGCGACGAACGAGAACTTCGCCTGCGAATCCGAGGGATGCACCAGGAACGTTGCCCGCCCGGAGCCGTCTGACTTCAGGAGGCGAAGGCCCTCGTCCACGGATGCCCACGACTTCACCACCACGTAATTCAGCTCGTCGCGCAGAAAGTCTTCGACGACGGCCTCATACTTGTCGTCCACGGCGAGGAAGTCAGCGAGCACGCCCACCGGCGCCAGTCCGCCTTCGAGCGCGCCCGTTTGGAACAAGCGCTTTACCGACTCGGTCGAATAGCCATGCTCGGCGATGACTGCCTCCAGCGAGTTGCGCTTGCCCAGGGCGGTCGCGTATTCCGCACGCAATCCGTCGAGGTGGCGCTTAGCGGAGGTTTCGGCCTCCCGCTTGGCGCTTATCTCGCCGCGCGTCTCCGTGATGCGCGCCTGCAGCGCCGCCACCTTCTGCGACTCAGTCTCAAACTCCAACCCCAACTGCCCACGACGCCCGCCCATCGACTCGATGTCGGACAGCGCCGCCGCCATCTCGCGCTCCAGCCGCTGTGACTCGCGCTCCAGCGCCGCGACGCTTTCTTCCGTCTGCGTGACGTGGTTGCGCACCTGGCTCGTCTGGTTCATCAGGTCGAGCACGCTTCCGCGCCGCGCTTCCTGCCGGCGCTCCGTATCGGCGACGGCTTGCATCGCGGCCGCGGCGGCCATCTGCCGGGTCTGTGCCTCCGCTTGCGCAGTGGCCACATCTGCTGCGGCTGATTCCAGGATCGCCCGGTTCGTGGCGCTCTCCGCTTCGAGCTTCGCGCACTGCTCCTCGGTGCGCGCCAATTCTGCTTCCGACGCGGCCAACCGCACCGTCAACTCTGCACAGCGCTCCTCGTTCGTCGCCCGCCGCGACGTGGCCCGGTCGGCCTCGAGGTGCAGGGCGCTGATCCTCTCCTTGGTGGCGGACGTCTCGCTCTCCAACGTATAGCCGCGCTGCGTGCGCTCCCCGTGCTCGGCCTCCATCTGCTCCACCGACTCGGTCTGCACCCGTATCTGCTCACCCAACTGCGTCAGCGCTTCGTCGGTGCGGACAGCTTCCTGTGCCATCTGCGCAAACTTGCTGGCCAGTACCACGCGCAGCTTGTCGCGCATCTCGTCGCGCAGCTTGGCATAGCGCTCGGCCTTACCGGCCTGGCGCTTCAGCGAGTTCATCTGCCGCTGCACTTCGTCGAAGATATCGTTCACACGGGCGAGATTCAGCTTGGCCTGTTCGAGGCGCGCCTCCGCCAGCCGTTTGCGCGTCTTGTACTTAGTGATGCCCGCGGCCTCTTCGATGATCGCGCGGCGGTCGTGCGGCTTGCTGCTCAGGATCTGCCCGATGCGCCCCTGCTCGATGATGGCGTAGGACTCCGGGCCCAGGCCCGTGCCCATGAAGATGTCCTGGATGTCCCGCAGCCGGCACAGCTTGCCGTTCAGCAGGTACTCGCTGTCGCCCGTGCGGAACAAGCGACGCGTCACTACGATCTCGCCCGCCTGGAAGGTCGCCGGCTTGAACTTGCGGCGCCGGATCTTCAGCACCACCTGGTTGCCGACCGTCTCGCCCGCCTCTACCGCCGGACCGGGGTCCTCACTCTCGGCTGGTGCGACCTCATTGCCGTCCTCATCCAGCACCCGGCCCGGCTGCGCCTCAAGCGTCGCAGCCTCGGCCTCGTCGAATGCCGCCACGCGGACCGCGGCCTCGTCCCAATCGTCGCCGGGAAGTTCGTCCTCGATCTCGATCTGCGGCTCCGTGCTGATGTCTGTGCCGTTGTACACATCCGGGTCGATCAGCGTCAGCGACACCTCGGCCATGCCGAGCGGCTTGCGGTCGCGCGTGCCGGCGAAGATCACGTCCTCCATGCGCACACCGCGCAGGCTCTTGGCGGACTGTTCGCCCAGCACCCAAGAGATGGCGTCCGAGATGTTGGACTTGCCGCATCCGTTCGGCCCCACTACGGCGGCGATGCCGTCGCCGTGGAACTTCAGCTCAGTGCGGTCACAGAACGACTTGAATCCCAGGATCTGGAGCTTCTTGAGTTTCAGCAATGTAATGCTCCTAAAACTTCCGCCCGACACCTGTCGGGGAAACGCCGCTGACCCGACCGGAATCCTCCGGACAGGCAGCCGATGGCTTGGTTCGAGTCTCGCCAAATCTTCCGGATCGGCCTCCGGGCGAGGGAAGCCGCCGAAACTGCCTTTGGCTACGCTAAAAATAACCGTGGTAAAGACATACGGTCAAGGACTAAACGCAATATATTGTGGATATCCCGGCCCTGACCCACTATCTTGCACCGCAGTTGCACGTCCTACGCAGACGCGTCCCCAAAACGGGGCTCTAGGTAAAGGTCTGGGGGTGCATATTCAGGATGGAAGAACCGCAGAGTGGCTTCAGCATACCGCAAAAAGCCACGGATTTCCACAGCCCGGTCAGGGTTTTTGCGTCGGCCGGATGAGGACTTCGGAGACGAACGACTGCGGCGCCTGCGTCACCAGCATGGCGATGGTGTGCGCCACATCGTCGGGCTGCAGCATCTTGCTGTGATCCTTGCCCGCGTGAGGGCTTAGCTCGGTGTCGACCGACCCGGGACACACCACAGACACCCGTATCCCGTATTCGCGCAATTCCTCGGCTACCGAATAACTCAGCCCATTCAACCCCCACTTCGAGGCGGCGTAGGCGGCGCCCTTCGGCAGCGCATTCTTTCCCGCCAGGGACGAGACGTTGATGATGTGGCCGCTCTTCTGCTCGATCATGCTTGGCGCCAGCGCCCGGATCATCAGGTAAACGCCCTTCAGGTTCGTGTCCAGCACCCGCTCCCATTCCAGGGGTGCCAGCTCGTGCAACGGGGCGGAGAATGACCCGACCCCGGCGTTGTTCACCAGCACGTCGAGCCGGGGGAAGCGCTTCAGGAGCTGTCGGGCGAAGCCATCCACCGACTTGACCTGGCTTACGTCACAGGCCATAGGGGTGCAGGCGCCGCCCGCTGCCTTGATCTCCCGCGCGGTCTTATCGAGGGTGGAGACCGTCCGCCCGCAGATCACGACTTGCATCCCCATGGCCGCCAGCCGCTTGGCCGCTGCGGCGCCGATGCCGCGACCGCCGCCGGTCACCACCGCCACTTGGCCCGCCGTAGAAACCTTCGCTCCGCTCATCGCATCCTTCCTTCAGGGCCGGCCTGGGCCGGCAGACATACATTTGTTGTCCGTGCGCATCCTATGTCTGTAACGGTAACCCAACAGACAGGAAGCTGCTTGCCTTAAGGCATAGCCGGTTCTTATAATCCATGATTCCACCTATGAAGTGTTCCTTCATTGGGGGATGAAGGAATGGCGCTCAGTTGAAACACCCGGCGCCGGGCCAGCTTTAAGCCGAGTCAGCGCCCCGGACGACTCAATGTGAGTCCCAGGGCGGGAAGCCCGATCGGCGAATCCCGATACTGAATCTGTTGGACGTTTTGCCAAGGAGCCATCGAATGAAGAAGTTCCTTATGACGCTTGTGCTCGCCTCCGCGACCCTGGGCTTTGCCCAGGACCCCGCCCAGACGCAGCAGAAGACCATCCGCGACCCGAACGAGTACAACGCGTACATGAGCGCCACGACCCAGACCGATCCGGCCGCCAAGGCCGCCGCGCTGGAAGCCTTCGTGCAGCAGTATCCGCAGAGCATTGTGAAGGAAGAAGCCCTCGTCGGCGCGATGAGCGCTTACCAGCAGGCCGGCAATGTGGCCAAGCTGACCGAGGCCGCCAACAAGGTGCTGCAGGCGTATCCGAACAACATCCTGGCGCTGACCGTAGCGGTCTCCGGCCGCCGCCAGCAGTTCAACTCCGGCTCGCTGCCGCAGGACCGCGCCCGCGCCGTGATCAATGAAGCCGCCACCATGGCTACACGCGGATTGCCCGCGCTCCAGACCTGGACCAAGCCGGATGGCGTCTCCGACGCTGATTTCCAGAAGCAGAAGACCGGCATCGCCGCCATCTTCCACGGCACCTTGGGTCAAGACGCCATCGCGCGCCAGGATTGGGAGACCGCACAGCGCCACATGCGTGAGGCTTCGATCCTGAATGCGAACGATTACGTCGATGCCTACTTTGCCGGCGTCGCTTATCTCACTCCGAAGCAGAACACCGACGACAACATGCGCCTCGGCATCTTCTTTGCTTCGCGCGCAGCCGCGCTGGCGCCCCAGGTGGCCGACTTCACCAAGTTTGCCAAGTTCTACTGGAAGCGCTTCTCCGGCAAGGATGAAGGCTGGGACCAGTTTGCGCAGCAGGTCCGCGGGACCGCGACTCCTCCGGCGAACCTCAGCACCATGATCCCGAAGGCCCCGTCGCCCGCCGAGCAGGTCCGCACGATGCTGCAGCAGAACCCGGCCATCGAAACGCTCAGCTTCGGGGAGTGGGTGCTGATCTTCACCTATGGCGACCCGACCGACAAGGCCAACGCTTTCGAGCGCATTAAGGGCAAGCCCTTCAAGTTCCAGGGGCAGGTCATTGGCGCGACGGCGGACACGGTAGACGTCGCCCTGACGCAGGACGCGATCGACGCCAAGAAGGCTGAGGTCTCCGTCACCATGGCCGAGCCTTTGAAGCGCGTGCCGGCTGCGGGCGCCAACTTCGCCTTCCAGGCGAACCCGGTCTCCTTCACCAGCGAACCGTTCCTGATCACGATGGACACGGGCGTGGACCTCACCCCGGCTCCGTCTAAGGGTGCGGCGAAGAAAGCACCACCCAAGAAGCGTCCGGCGAAGAAGCGGTAAGACTGGTATTTTGGTTCAGAAATCCAGGGCAGCGGAGACGCTGCCCTTCTTTATTGTCCGAGCATCAGGCGTCGGATGGACGAGGCACGGCCCGTCTTCGGGTCGCACTCGATGATGACCCCGCACATCCGCGGGTCGTTCTTCGCCGCTTCGAATTTCCCCGGCATGCTGGTGAGGAAGCGGTTGAGCACCATCTCTTTCTCCACTCCGATGATGCTGTCATACGGGCCGCTCATGCCGACGTCGGTCTGATACGCCGTGCCATTGGGCAAGACGCGCTCGTCTGCCGTCGGGACATGGGTGTGCGTCCCCAGCACTGCGGTGACGCGCCCGTCGAGATACCAGCCCATCGCCATCTTCTCTGATGTGGCCTCGGCGTGCATGTCCACCAGGATGACCTTGGCCTTCACGCCTGCCAGCAGCTTGTCTGCGACGCGGAAGGGGTCATCATTGTTCGCCATGAAGACGCGTCCCTGCAGGTTCATCACCGCGTAGGCCACGCCGGACCTCGTCTTGCCCTCGTACAGTCCGCTGCCTGGCGTGCCCGCGGGGTAATTGGCCGGCCGCAGGATGCGCTTGGCGATCGAGTTGGCATTCCCGTTGTCAGACTTGAAGAACTCGATGATCTCCTTCTTGTCCCACACGTGGTTGCCGGTGGTGAGCACGTCGGCGCCCAGTTCGAACAGCTCTTCGGCGATCGACGGCGTCACGCCGAATCCGCCCGCGGCGTTCTCGGCGTTCATCACTACCAGCTCGATCTCATTGGCTTCCACCACATGATGGATATGGTCACGGACGATCTTCCGCCCGGGGCTGCCGAAGATGTCGCCGACAAAGAGGATGCGCAAGAAAAGGAATCTCCGAAAACGATGGTACCACTCTACGGCGTCATCTCCGCCGTCGCCAGGAAGTCGTAATTGCCGGAGAGGGGTATCTCGAGGTTGCGAACGCGCTTGGAGTGTACGACCACGTTGTCCAGGTAATAGAGGTTGATATAAGGCAGCTCTTCGGCCACGATCCGCTGCACCTCGGCATAGATGGCCGCGCGCTTCTGCTGGTCCATCTCCACTCGCCCACGGTCGATGAGGGCGTCCACCTTCGCGTTCACGTAATAGCCGCGGTTCGCACGCTTCGGCGGGAAGCTCGCTGAATGAAAGACGTGTTCGAAGATGTCCGGGTCTTCATTACCGCCGATCCAGCGCAGCGAATAAAGCTGGAATGCGCCCTTGACCACATCGGAATAAAAAGTCGCGAACTCGAAGCTACGGATGTCGAGGACTATGCCCACGTCTCGCAGCTCCTGCTGCAAGACCGCCGCGAGCAGGCGCGTCGTCTCCTCGGTCGACGTCTTCATCGTCAGCCGGAAGCGCACGCCATCCTTCTTCAAGTAGCCCGCCTCGTCCAGGATCTGGTTCGCCCGCGCCGGGTCGTAAGGGTATTGCCGCACGGCTTTGGCGAAGGCCCAGTGAGCCGGCGGCAGGATCGATGGCGCCGTCTTCGCCAGGTCGCGCCACAGGTAATGGATCATCTTCTCGCGATTCAGCGCATACGCCAGCGCCTGCCGAACCCGCACGTCCTGGAGGATGGGGTCACGCAGGTTGAACGCCAGGTAGGTGTACACCGTGCCCGGCTCCGAGCGGATCACCAGTTGCGGCTCCTTCCGCAGGGCCGCCACCATGTCCGCGCTCAGCGAGTTGATCGCCAGGTCCACCGACCCCTTGCGCAACTCGAGCGCGCGGGTCGTGACGTCCGGCACCACCGCAAAGCGCACCTTCGGGATCTTCGCCTTGGCGCCCCAGTAGGCGTCATTGCGCTCGATGACGACTTCACTGTCCTGCACCGCGCGCACGAACTTGAACGGCCCTGTGCCGATGGGGTTGCGGTTGAAGTCCTTGCCGCTTCCGTACGGCACGATCGAGACCGCCCCATCACTCACGTTCCACAGCAGCGTCGCGAAGGGTTCTTTCATGCGGAAGGTGACGGTCCAGTCGTCCGGTGCCTCGATCATGTCGACGAACTTGAAGGTGCTCGCCTTCGCGGTGATGACCGTTCCGTTCATGATCGAGTCGAAGGTCCATTTCACGTCCTTCGACGTCAGCGGACGCCCGTCATGGAATTTCACGTCCCGCCGCAGGTGGAAGATGTAGGTAAGGTTGTCGGGGGTCTCCCAGCGTTCCGCCAGCCAGGGCTGCAGGTTGAAGCTGCGGTCGCGCTTCACCAGCGAATCGAAGAGCAGCTTGTTGATGCGCTCGGACTGCGCATCCGTCCCGACCCGCGGATCCAGGATCGAGGGGCTGCTCTCGATGATCATCACCAGCGTGTCGGAGGGCGGCGGCCGGTGGCACGCGACCACCAGCAGGCACACCGCGAAGAGCAGGAAAGAGAAGTACCGCCTAGACATAGGAAATCTTGCCCAGAATAGCAGCCTTCTTCGCGCCGGTAGCGGAGGGCACATTCCCCGGCCGCCGGTTCCATGTGAGGTAAGCGAGCACCGCGAAGGCGATCGCCTCCTTGGATTCCGCCGGCACACCGAACTCGGCCGAGTCGCGCACCCGCAACCCGAGCGGCCGCAGACCTTCTTGCAGCGATTTCATCAGGGTCGGGTTGCGGCTGCCGCCGCCCGCTACGACGAAGTCGTGGAACTTGCCCCGTGGCAGCACGAACGACTCCACGCTCTGGCGGATCGAAGCTGCCGTCAGCGCCGTCGCCGTTGCGATCACGTCTTCTTTTCTCGCCCGGCCGCAGCGCCGCAGGAAGCGCGCGACGAACTCCCGCCCGTACTCCTCCCGCCCCGCTGTCTTTGGGGGCTTGCGTTTGAAATAGGCGTCCTTGAGGAACTCGAAGACAATCTCAGACATCACCGTGCCCGTGGCCGCGATGCGCCCATCTTTGTCGTAGCGTTTGCCGTAGAGCCGCTCCATGCAGGCGTCAATGACCATGTTCCCCGGCCCGGTATCGAAGGCGACGCAGTCATCCAGCTTCGCCTTGGCCGGTATCGCGGTGAGGTTGCCGATCCCACCGATGTTCTGCAGTATGCGTCCGCGCGTCCGGTGGCGGTACACGATGTAGTCGAGCATCGGCACCAGCGGCGCCCCCTTCCCGCCCGACGCCATGTCCGCCGGGCGAAAGTCGGAGACCGTCGGCACTCCGGTGCGCTGCGCCACAACCGCGCCCTCGCCCGTCTGCCACGTCACCGCGACCTTGCGCCCCAGGAACGGCGCCGCGTCGCCCTGGTGGTAGATGGTCTGTCCATGGCACCCGATAAGCTCCAGCTTTGCGACCCCATGCCGCCTCTTGGTCGCCAGCACCGCGTCGGCATAGAGCTCGCCGAGCACAAAGTTCAGGCGCGACAGGTCCGCGACGCTCGCCGTCCCGGCATTCATCGCCGTCAGCACCGCCTTGCGTACCGCCGCCGGGTATTCGAACTGCGCCTCGGCCAGCAGGGAAAAGCGCACGTTCGGCGCCCGGCCCATCAGCCGCACGATGGCGACATTGATCCCATCTGCCGAGGTTCCGCTCATCACACCCGCGACGATCACGCCTTGGCTCCCGTCTTTTCGAGTTGCTGCTTGAACTGTTCCAGTTGTTTGCGCAGGCGGTCCACGGTCCTCTGCGCCGGACGCGGCGCCACGCGCCGCAACTCCTTCGCCCGCGCCTTCGCAGAGACTACTCGTGCCGCCGCCGCCTTCACCAGCTTGGCAAACTCCTTGTCCCTCTCCGCCTCCCGCACCACGGCTTCATAAGCCGCGACCACCAGGTCTTCCTTGCGGCAAACGAGGAACATGTCCGCGCCGGCGCGCAGGCACGCGGTTGCCGCATTGTCGATGGTTCCCACCGCCAGCACGCCGCCCATCTCCAAATCGTCAGCCATCACCAGCCCGCGATATCCGATCTTCCGCCGCAATACGTCCTTCATCCACTTCGGCGACAACGACGCCGGGGTTGCGTTCCCGGTGACCGCGGGATACGCGCAGTGCGCCACCATCACGAAAGGAAACTGCCGGTGCAGCTGCCGGTAAGGCACCAGGTCTTCCTTCCACATCGCGGTGAACTGCTTGGGCACCTCAGGCAGGGAAAAGTGGGTATCCAGGTCTGCCTCTCCCAACCCTGGGAAATGTTTCCCGCACCCCAGCACGTTCTGCGACTTCAACCCGCGCAGGAACTCTCGCACATAGACGACCGTCTCCTCTGCGTCCGCGGATGCTACCCGCGACCCCATCACTTTGCGCGACCTCTCAAAGCCCAGGTCAGAGACCGGCGCGAAATCCGTGTTGAAGCCCATGGCCCGCGCCTCGGCGCCGAGTATCTCGCCGTGCCGGCGGTACAGCTGGCGTGACTGCGTGGCGGCCACCGCTGCCTGCGACGGTGCCGGCCCGATCAACTCGCGAAAGCGGTCCACCAGCCCGCCCTCCAGGTCCACGCAGGTGTACAGCGGCACCGGGGTGGAGCGCCGCGCCGCCGCCAGCAGGTCCCAACACTGCTCGGCCGAGTGGATGTTCCGCGCAAACAGGATGAGCCCGCCCGGCTGGATGCGCTCCAGGGTGCGCAGGTTTTCACCCGCGGGCTCGGGTCCTTCCACGCCCATGATGAGCAGTTGCGCCGCCTGCTGCCTGAGGTCGAGCTGCGATTTCTTCATGATGTCCTTGGGATTCAGTCAATCTGCTTCTTCAGTTCGTGGAGCAGGTTAAGCGCTTCGAGCGGTGTAAGGCGGTCCAGGTCGGCTTCCTTGAGGCGGTCGACCACGCGCTGCGAAAGCGGTGTGAAGATCGTCAGTTGTGCCGGCGACGCAGAGCCCTCCTCGGACAGGTGCTCGGTCACCTTCTGCTCCGCCTGTTCGTGCTCGCTGAGCACCTCGCGGGCCCGTGCGACGACTTCCTGCGGCAGCCCCGCGAGTTTGGCCACCTCGATGCCATAACTCCGGTCTGCCGCACCGGCCTCCACCTTGCGCAGGAAGACGATACCGCCCGCGCTCTCCCGCACCGACACGTGAAAGTTCTTCACGCCGGGCAGCAGTTGTGCCAGCTCGGTCAACTCATGGTAGTGCGTCGCAAAAAGTGTCTTGGCCTTGGTGCGGTTATGGATGTGCTCGATCGCAGCCCAGGCCAATGAGAGCCCGTCGTAGGTCGCCGTGCCGCGCCCCATCTCGTCGAGCAGAACCAGCGAACGCGGCGTCGCTGCATTGAGGATCGCAGCGGTCTCCGTCATCTCCACCATAAAGGTCGAACGGCCGCGCGCCAGGTTGTCCGTGGCCCCGATTCGAGTGAAGATGCGGTCGAAGACCGGAAGCCGCGCCTGCCGCGCTGGCACGAACGACCCGATCTGTGCCAGCACCGCGATGAGCGCCGTCTGCCGTAGGTAAGTGGACTTGCCGCCCATGTTCGGCCCGGTGAGCACCAGGACGGTGTGGCTCGCGCCGTCCATATAAAGATCGTTGGGCACGAAGCGCTCGGCGGACTGCATCACCTCCTGGCACTCGATGACCGGATGCCGTCCCTCGCGGATCTCCATCTCGCCCGACTCAGAGAACGTGGGCCGCGTGTAATCACGGATGACTGCCAGGTGCGCCAGCGCGGACAGGACGTCCACCTCCGCCACCGCCAGCGATGTCTGCCGTATGCGCTTGGCTTCCGCCGCGATCGCCGACCGCAGCTCCGCGAAGATGCGCCGCTCGATCTCGACGATCTTCTCCTGCGCATCCAGCACCTTGGCCTCGTACTCTTTCAGCTCCGGCGTGGTGAAGCGCTCGGCATTGACCAGCGTCTACTTGCGGTCGTAGTCGGCCGGTGCCAGGTGCAGGTTCGCCTTCGATATCTCGATGTAGTACCCGAAGACCGAGTTGAATTTCACCTTCAGCGAGCCGATGCCCGTCCGCTGCCGCTCACGCTCCTCGATCTGGGCGATGTACTGCTTGCTGTTGCGGCTGAGGTCGCGCAGCGCGTCGAGCTCGGCGTCGATGCCCGCCGCAATGACGCCGCCTTCAGCCAGCGAGATCGGCGGCTCGGCGATGATCGTCTTCTCGATGCGCTCCCGGATGTCAGCCAGCTCGTCGAGCCCGTGATGCAGCTCCCGCATCCGTGCTGCCTGGAATCGTGCGACCGCGGCCTTGGTCGCCGGCAGCCTCCGCAGCGACGTCGCCAGAGCCAGCAGGTCCCGCGGGTTCGCCGACTCGAGCGTCACTCGGCTGAGCAACCGCTCGAGGTCGAGCACGCCGTCGAGCGTCTTGCGCAATTCCTCGCGCGCCATCAGGTTGCGGACGCCCGCCTCCACCGCGTCCAACCGTGCCTGGATCTGCGCCAGGTCGATCGCAGGCCGCAGCAGCCACGAGCGCAGCAAGCGCTTGCCCATCGGCGTCAGCGTCTGGTCGATGGCCGCAAACAGCGTCACTTCCTTGCCCGCGCCGGCGAAGATCGGCTCCACCAGCTCCAGGTTGCGCACTGTTACCGCGTCCAAGACCAGGCAATCCTGGCGGTCGTAGAAGCCGATGCGGTCGATGTGGGTCAGCTCGCCTTTTTGCGTCGAGCGGACGTAATGCAGGATGGCTCCTGCAGCCGCCGCCGCGGCCGGGCGGCCTGCCAGACCAAAGCCTTCCAACGACAAGACGCCGAACTGGTTTTCGACCAGCGGAATCGCGTAGTCCGGCGCGAAGGCCCAGTCTTCCAGCGGCGTTTCGGTAAAGCCGGGCCTCTCGGCGTCGGCCTTCGCCGTGCGATCAAACAACGGCAAAGTGGAAGGGAAGAGCACCTCGCGCGGCCGCAGTTGCTGCAGCTCTTCTGCGACTCGCTGCCCGGCGTCGTCGCCGGCGAACTGGGTCGCACGAAACTCACCCGTGGAAAGATCCAGCACGGCCAGCCCGCATGCTCCTTCTGCGCGCGCGACGGCCGCCAGGTAATTGTTCTCCTCCGACGCGAGGCTTGCATCCAGCGCCGTTCCCGGCGTCACCACCCGGGTGACCTCGCGCCGCACGATGGTCTTGGTCTTCTTGGGGTCTTCCATCTGTTCGCAGATGGCTACCTTGAATCCCTTGCGCAGCAGCTTGGCCAGGTAGCCCTCAGCGGCGTGATAAGGCACGCCGCACATCGGAACCGCTTCGTCTTTTTCCTTGTGGCGCGAGGTGAGGGTGATCTGCAGCTCGCGCGCGGCGACGACCGCATCGTCGTAGAAAAGCTCGTAGAAGTCGCCCAATCGGAAGAACAGCAACGCATTCGGATGCTGTTTCTTGATGGCGGAATACTGCCGCATCAGCGGCGTGGAGGGCTCATGCATCTGGCTGGTGGTCGGGTCCCGGATTTGCGCGGATTATAGCACCGCCAAATGCCTCATTTTGCGCCGCAAAGGCGACTGTATAATCAAGTGTTCGCGGCGCCGTCGCACGGCTGCGCCGCGGCGCCGCATGCCCCAACTCTGGCTCACCATTGCGATCCTGCTCTACGGCATAGGACTCGCGTACTCCATCCTCCTAACCTTCAGCGGGCGCCGCGAGAAGCTGGAGCCATTCGTCATCGCCATGGTGCGCATCGGCGCGCTCTTTCATTTTGTCTCCCTGGCCGAGTCGGTCTGGACGACCGGGCGTCTTTCGCTGCTGGCGCTGCAGCGCACCGAGTCACTGCTGGCCTTCCTGCTGATGGTGCTGTTCTTCTTCACCTTCTGGCGTTACCGCACTTTTTCTCACGGCATCTTCGTCTTTCCCCTGGTGTTGGCGCTGACCCTGTTCACCGCCTACGGAATCCGCCCGGCTGACCTGTCCGCTCCGGCGCGCAGCGGTTGGACCGTCACCCACGTGGTGCTGATTGTCGCCGGCTATGCCGCCCTCTTCTTTACGTTCACGGCGAGCATCCTTTACCTGGTACAAGAGCGCAGCCTCAAGACCCACACCTTCAGCGGACTGGCTGCCCGCCTGCCCGCATTGCAGACCATCGACGAGCTCGGCTTCCGCTCGTTGCTCATCGGTTTTCCGTTCATGACGCTCGGCCTCGTCGCGGGGTCGGTCATCGCCGAAGCGGCATATGGTCCCGGCTATCTGCGCGACCCGAAGATCGTCCTCTCGCTCGTCATGTGGGCGGTCTATCTGGTGCTGCTCTTTACCCGCTGGGCCGCGGGGTGGCGCGGACGCCGCGCCGCGGTGCTGGCCACCGCCGCCTTCGTCACCGCCTCGCTCGCCTGGGCTGCCAATTACGTTGGGTCAATGCACGGGATGGCGCCATGAATTACACCCTACTTGGCGTCAACCATCGCACTGCGCCGGTCGAGGTCCGTGAGCGCCTCGCCATCCCGGAGTCGCGTCTTCCGGACGCCATGCGCCTGCTGCTCCAGACACCGGGCGTGAGTGAGGGCATCGTCTTCTCAACTTGCAATCGCGTCGAACTCCTCGCGCGTTCTCCCCAGGCAGCGCCTGACCTCAAGCCGTTCCTGCATGAGTTCTTTCGCATCCACGCTGCCGAGCTCACGCCGCATCTCTACGAGTATCGCGGCGCGGATGCCATCAGACATCTCTTTCGCGTCGCCTCCAGCCTCGACTCCATGGTGGTCGGCGAGTCGCAGATCCTGGGCCAGGTGAAGGAGGCCTATGCCGTCGCACGTACCGTCGGCGCGGTCAACGGCCACCTCGATCACCTCCTCACCCGCGCCTTTGCCGTGGCCAAGCGTGTGCGCACGGAGACGAATGTCGGTAGCTCTGCCGTTTCCGTTGCTTCGGTCGCCGTCGAGCTGGCCAAGAAGATCTTCGGCACGCTCGAGGGAAAGAACGTGTACCTCGTTGGCGCGGGCAAGATGAGCGAACTCGCGGCTAAGCACCTGCTTGCTCATGGCGCGGGCACTATCTTCGTTGCCAACCGCACGCATGAGCGCGCGGTGAAGCTGGCCGAGCGCTTTCAAGGCAAGGCGATGCTGTTTGAAGGTCTCTACGAGACCGCGGCCGATGCCGACATCGTCATCACTTCCACCGGCTCGCCCCTGCCTATCTTCCGCAAGGAACACGGCGAACTGTTCCTTGCCCGGCGCAAGAACCGGCCCATGTTCTTCATCGATATCGCGGTTCCGCGTGACGTCGCCGCGGACATGAACAAGCTCGACGGCATCTTCGTCTACGACATCGACGACCTGCAGTCCGTCATTGCCGGGCACGTCTCCGGGCGCCGCGCCGAGGCTGAGCGCGCCGAGGCCATCGTCGAGGCTGAAGTCCGTCGCTTCGAAGAGCGTATCCATACCCTCGACGTGGTTCCCACCATCGTCTCGCTCCAGGACCACCTCGAGGCCATCCGCCAGGCGGAGATCGATAAGGTCCGCGGACGCCTCGGCGCCCTCACTCCGGAACAGGAGATTGCCGTCGAAGCCATGACCAGGGGCATCGTGAATAAGGTCCTGCACACGCCCATGACTGCGCTCAAAGAGGCCGCGCGCGATTCGCACGAAGGCAGGCAGGCGGAAGCCGGCACCCTCATCGAACTGGTGCGCCGCATCTTCAACCTGGAGCGCGATTCGGAAAAGCAGGGAACAGGCAAGCGCTGATGGCCCACCTCCGCATCGGCTCGCGCGGCTCCAAGCTCGCCCTCTGGCAGGCCGAGCACATCGCCGCGCTGCTCGAGAAGCAGGGTCACACCACCGCCATCGAGATCATCAAGACCACCGGCGACAAGATCACCGATGTGGCGCTCGCGCAGGTCGGCACCAAGGGCATGTTCACCAAGGAGATCGAGGAGGCCCTGCGCGATGGCCATATCGACCTCGCAGTGCACAGCCTCAAGGACCTGCCTACCGAGATCGACCCCGCCTTCGCGCTTGCCGCCATTCCCGCGCGCGAGGACCCGCGCGATGCTTTCATCTCGCAACGTCACGGGCGTTTTGACGACTTGCCGCAGGGCGCGGTCGTCGGCACCAGCAGCCTGCGCCGTCAGGCCCAGCTCCAGGCACTGCGGCCGGACCTGAAGTTTGTTCCGCTGCGCGGCAACATCGACACTCGTCTGCGCAAGCTGGCTTTGGGCGATTTCGCCGCCATCATCCTGGCCGCAGCGGGACTCCGGCGCCTTGGCCTCGACGCGGAGATACGCGCTTACTTTCCGCCAGAGGTCATGTGTCCGGCCGTGGGACAAGGCGCACTCGCGGTCGAGACCCGTGCGAGCGATGCCGCCACGCAAGAAGCAGTCGCCTTCCTCGACCATGCCGCCACCCGCAATGCTGTCCTGTGTGAGCGGGCACTGCTGCGCCGGCTCGGCGGAGGATGCCAAGTCCCTATCGGCGCTTATGCTATTTGTTCCGACAGCGGTCTGACCCTGCGTGCCATCGTTGCACCCCCGGGAGGCGGGACGGTGCTGACCGCAGGCCAGAACGGCAAGGCCGCCGAGCCGCTGGGCATCGCGGTCGCCGAAGCACTGCTCGCCCAGGGCGCCCAGCAGATCCTCGACGCCGTCTACAATTCCGGCGCCGCCGTTCCGGAGCAACCATGAAGCCGCTGGCGGGCAAGCGCGTAGTCATCACCCGCGCTCATCACCAGGCGGCTCCACTGGCGCGGGAGCTCGAGGCGCTGGGCGCGACGGTCATCTCCATCCCGACCATCGAAGTGCGGCCGCCGCAATCCTTCCAGCCGCTGGACAAGGCCCTGCGCTTTATTCAGAAATACGACTGGCTGATACTCACCAGTGTCAACGGCGTCGACGCGCTCCGCCGCCGCCTCGACAAGGCTGGCATCGCGGCGAGCGCTCTCCGGCATCTGTCCATCGCGGCGATCGGCCCCGCCACGCGCGACGCCCTCGTCGCACTCGGACTCACCGTGAGGGTCGTTCCGCCGGAGTACGTCGCGGAAGCCGTCGTCGAGGCGTTGCGGTCGGAGGTAAAAGGGAAGAAGGTGCTGCTCATCCGCGCCAAGGTCGCCCGCGATGTGATCCCGCGCGAATTGAGCGCCCTCGGTGCTGAGGTGGAGGTCGTCGAGGCATACGAGACCGTCGTGCCACCGAACTCCGCTAAGCGCATGGCCGAGCACATGGAGGGCGGCCGCCTGCAGGCTGATGCCATTACCTTCACCAGCCCGTCCACCGTCCACAACTTCGCCGCCCTGCTGGCTGCCGGACATAGCCCGAAAGCCGTGCTGTCAGGTGTCCGCATCGCTTCTATCGGCCCGGTCACTACCGCCGCCTTGGCCGATCTCGGCCTACAGCCCCACGCCCAGGCTGAGACGTACACCATTCCGGGAATCGCCCGCGCGCTCGCGGATTCTTTCCAGGCGACCGAGGCGCCATCGCCATCATCGGCCAGTAAGAGTGACGGATAGGGCGCAGCCCTTAAAGTATTACTTTGCTTCTGGTTGACAGCATGGTTATGCTGGAGGCGAGAACTAACCCTTCGACCCTCGGTTCAATTTACGAAATCCGGACAAGATTCGGATCGCGGGTTCCTGTACGAAAGACAAACCAGACACGTTTCAGTTACGGAAACAGGACAGACGATGGGAATGGATCCGATCAAACTGGCTGAGTTTGCCCCGGCCGCAGCCGCCCTGGCTGGGGGGAGACGACTGCGCGAGTTGCGCGAGCGCCTCGGCCTGACCCTGCGCGCGGTCGAAGATGCCAGCAACCTCATCGCCCAGAGCTATCAGAACATCGAGTACTCCATCCCGCCCAGCCGTCTCTCCGACATCGAGACCAAGGGCATCCTCCCCAGCATCTACCGGGTGCACTCGCTTGCCATGATCTATCGCATCGAGCGCGACGAACTGCTCTCGTGGTTCGGGATCCCGGCTGGAGGCGGCACTCCAGTGGCTCTGCCCACCGCCCCCAATACGCACCTTATGGAGAAGCCGGCCACCCGACGCGAGCGCATCCATCTGCCGTACCGCCTCGACCCCGCCTTCGACGAGCGCAAGACCGTCGACATCGGGCGCTTCATCCAGCAGTGGGGCAGCGTACCCATGCGCTTTGTCGAGTCCATGGCCGGTGGCCACTACCTCTATGGATACATCGGCACGGAAGATCTCACCATGTATCCCATCATCCCCCCAGGGTCATTCGTGCAAATCGACCCCACCAAGAACAAGGTCCGCAAGGGCATCTGGCGCAGCGATTACGAGCGCCCCATCTATTTCCTCGAAACGCGGGAAGAGTATCTCTGCGGCTGGTGTGTGGTGAACGACGGCAAGGTGATCGTGCAACCCCACCCGATGTCGCCTTCCGACATCCGCATCCTCCGCCTTTCGCAGGAGGCTGAAGTCATCGGCCAGGTGGTCGGGGCCGCTATCCGTTTGGGCGATCTCCTGCCTTCTCCGCGCGAATAAGCGCGTCCAGCGTCCGCACCGTCAGATCAAAATGCTTCACGCTGCCTCCGCCGTCATCCACCGGCAGGATCTCATCGCGCTGCTCCCGTAGCGTCTCAACGTATTCTTCCTGCGTGCGGTTCTGGGGCGCCGCCGCGGTCCGCAGGTCCGCGAGTAGCACGCGCAACGGCGTCCGCAGGATGCGCAAGAACACGTCGGTGTGCGCCGCGCTCATCGCCTGCGTGCTCGCCTCGGCGCCGTAGCGCCGTTTCATCCCCCAATGGTCGTACTTCGCCGTCTCCCGGCGCAGCTCCCCGAAGTACAAAAGCTTCTGCCAGTAGCCCGGCAGCGCCGCCAGGGTGTTTTTCACGAAATCTTCTAATGGTGTGCGGATGCCCATGTCCTGTTTTTTACGATTCCGGAAAACCGTAGGCCCACCGGAATTCTAAGCCAATCTCCCTGCGCGCACACAGACTTCTTTTCACGCTCATCCCCTCAGATGAGCGATTTGAAAGGAGCTTCAAATGCGCAAACTCCGTATGTTCGTTACCCTCAGCCTGCTGATCGCTGCCACCACCACCTTCGCCTCCTCGGCTGCCCCGCAGCAGCGTGACGGCGGTGATGTTCCGCCGCTCTGCCTGCCCAGCGACCCCAACTGCAAGCCCTAGATGCAAACTGTGCCAAAACGGGAATCCAGCGTTGCCCCGCGGTTTTCCAGCACTTTCTCGTCATCGGCACTTGGTTTCTTGGACTTGAGGAACAAAAGTAACTTGTGGGGGAGCGGTTTCGGGCTGATAATGCTCGCATCCGCTCCTCTATGAGCTTCGACCCCAAATTCGTCCTGGACTTTACCTGGGTCCTTTGTACGTGCCTGATGACGGTCGCAGCCGGCCTTCTGTGGCGTCGCGGCTTGCACCGCCAATTCCCGTTCTTTTTTGCCTATGTGCTGCTCATCCTGGTGCGAGGACCCTTGCTGTTCCTGCTGAGACCGGACCGCACGCTGTATTTTTATTCCTACTGGATCGCTGAAGCCGTAACGGTCGGGCTCAGCCTCCTCGTCATCTACGAGATCTATCGCCACGTCCTCAACTCCACTACGCTGAGCATCTCGCGCTCGACTTTCTTCACTCTTTGCGTAGGGTTGTTCGCGGTTGCGGCCGCCGTCGCATTCCTGCTCGAGAACGCCGACCGCCCGGCCATGCTGCGGGCCATCTTCATCCTTACCGGCACCGTCCGCCTGGTGCAGGTGGGCCTGTTGGCTCTTCTGCTGATCGCGTCGATGTTCTTCAACTTCTATTGGCAGTCGCTGCCCTTCGGCTTCGCCTTTGGTTATGGCTTGTACGCCACTACGGAGTTGGTGGCCAGCGCTTTCCGCTCATCCCTCGGACCCTCCGGCGACACCATCTTTGCCCTGACCAAGGTCCTCAGCTATCAAGTCGCCGTCTTGGTCTGGATCTTCTTTATCTACCGCCATCGTGAGGAGCATGCGCTGCAAACGCTGCCCGCTGAGTCCATGAACGAATGGCTGCAACCGCTGAGGCAAGTCAAATGACTGCGTTCTTAATCCTCTTCGTCGCCGCCCTGGTAGTGCTGGCGATCTTCGCTTACGCCGTTCGCCGCCACCGCGCACAGCTCCGCTCCCTGGACGATTTCCGCGCCCGTTGGCGCAAGGTCGACGTCGAAGCCTTCGCCAACCTAGTCGATCCAACCGAGGAACGCTTCCTCCGTGAGCACCTGTCCCCCGGCGAGTTCCGTCGTCTGCGCCGCCAGCGCCTGCATGTTGCGTGGGAGTACCTGGGACGAGTGAGTCAGAACGCGCGATTGATGGTCCAGGCCGGCCAGATCATCTCGCGTCACAACACCGGCGATGACGCTGTCCGCGCCCGCCAGCACGTCGCGACTGCCATTCGGCTCCGCACCCTGGTGCTGATGGCCCAGTGCGGTCTGGTTGCCGAGATGGTCCTGCCTTGGCGCTCGGCTCCGCTGGAGAACGTGGTCAGCCTGTACAGCGACGCTGCCCACAGCTTCGATAACGTCCTTGATCCTGGCGTCGCCCGCCTTACGATGTAGCTAGATTGACTTCACCGGGATCACGGTCAGGTCGTCCACCAGTCCGACCTCTTTCTGCAGGAACGGCTCGGCGTACTTCACGCCCGCCAGCATCCCGTAGAACCGCGCCATCGCCGCTACCCGGTCGCGTATGTCCGCATGCGCGGGGAAGTCGTTGCGCCCGGCCTCCTGGTCGGCGAACTGCGTCTTGTAGGCGTAGATGGATTCCAGCCGGGCTTCAAACTGGTCGGTGACGTCCACCACGAATGTCGGCCGGATGTCGTAGTAGAGCGTCGCATACACGATCTTGAACGGCCGATGCGCCTTCGCTTCGTGTCCTTTCGCGACTTCCAGCTTGGTCAGCCCTGCCAGGAAGCACGCCTCATATCCGAGCGTTGAGCAGGTGTAGTGGTCCGGATGCCGACCCTTCCAGTAGGGAAGTATCACCACCCGCGGCTTCTGCTCGCGGATGACCCGCGCTACCTTCAATCGGTTCTCCCAGGTGTTCTCCACCCGGCCATCGGGGATGTCTAGAGCCTCGCGCCAGCTCACCTTCAGAATCCGCGCGGCCTCCGCCGCCTCGTTTGCGCGGTCCTGGGCGCTTCCTCGCGTGCCGAGTTCTCCCTGAGTCAGGTCCAGGATCCCCGTCCGATGGCCCATCTGCGCCATCTTCAGCAGGGTACCGCCGCAGGTCTGCTCTACGTCATCGCGGTGGGCCGCGATCGCCAGTACTTCCACCCCGGTGCTCATAAGGGCTCCGATTGTACAAAACTGCCTTTCCCGGCCTCCCACTGAAGCCCCCACGCCCTCCGTTCGCTGCCGAATCCGGCCACCCATTGATTGTGTCTATTCGGCCACTGGTATCCCCGCTAGAATCACCGTATACTGTTGACAGTAAAGCTCATGACGCAAACTGGGAAAAAGCTCCTCCTCTTGAAGCCCCGTGGCTTCTGCGCCGGCGTAGTCCGGGCCATCGACATCGTCCGCATTGCCCTGGAAACCTTCGGCGCCCCGATCTACGTTCGCCGGGAGATCGTCCACAACCGCTATGTGGTCGACGACCTCTCCAGCAAGGGGGCCATCTTCGTCAATGAGATCGACGAGGTTCCCGAGGGCGCGCGGGTCATCTATAGCGCCCATGGTGTGGCGCCGGAAGTCCGCGCCCAGAGCAAGGCCCGCGGGCTGCGGGTCATCGACGCCACCTGTCCGCTGGTGACCAAGGTCCACGTCGAAGCTTCCAAGTTCGCCAAGCAGGGTTATTCCATCCTGCTCATCGGCCATCGCGACCACGAAGAGGTTGTCGGTACCCTGGGCGAGGCCCCGGATGTCACCCAGGTCGTCGGCAGCCCGGAAGAAGTTGCGAGCCTGACCGTGCCCGACCCGAACAAGGTCGCCTACGTCACCCAGACCACGCTCAGCCTCGATGAGGCCGGCGCCATCATCAAGGCGCTCAAACAAAAATTCCCGAACATCCACGAGCCGCCCGCGCAGGACATCTGCTACGCCACGGAGAACCGCCAGGTGGCGGTCAAGCAGGTCGCCGGAGACACGGACCTGCTGCTGGTCGTCGGCTCGGTCAACAGTTCCAACTCCAATCGCCTGGTGGAGGTCGCCCGCAACCTCGGACGCGCCTCCCACCTCATCGACAGCTACACCGACATCAAGCCCGAGTGGCTCGAGGGCGTGAATACCGTCTCGCTGACCGCCGGCGCCTCCGCGCCGGAGGTTCTGGTGAAGGAAGTCATCGAGTTCCTCGCCGCCAAGGGCTTCACGGATGTCGAAGAAGTCGAAGTCATGCCGGAGAACGTGCGCTTCGGCTTGCCGGCGGAGATCGTCAAGGCCATCGCCTCGGCGCCCGCGCCCGCAGCCGCTGCTCATTGATTGCGAAGGAACCGATGCAGCCAGCCCCTGGTCAATCACCCGAACTGTTCTTTGGCGTTTTGGACAACGCCGCCGCCAAGGTGCGCGCGGCCATCGACGCCACCCGCGACTACCTGTTCTCCATCCAGCATGAGGAGGGGTACTGGTGCGGTGAGCTTGAGGCGGATACCACCCTCGAGTCCGACTACATCCTGCTCCACACTTTGCTCGGCACGGTGGATGAGAAGCGCAACGCCAAGGCCGCGCGCGAGATCCTGCGCCATCAGAACGAGGACGGTGGTTGGCCCATCTATCATGGCGGCCCGTCGAACATCAGCGCCTCGGTCAAAGCCTACTTCGGTCTCAAGCTCGCGGGTTACACCGTCGACCACCCGGCCCTCGTCCGCGCCCGCAAGAAGATCCTAGACATGGGCGGCGTGACCGAGGTCAATACCTTCACCAAGATCTACCTTTGCTTCTTCGGTCAGTACAGCTACGAAGCGGTGCCCGCCATTCCGCCGGAGATCGTGCTGTTTCCGCGCTGGTTCTGGTTCAACATCTACGAGATCTCTTCGTGGTCACGCGCCATCCTGGTGCCGCTCTCCATCGCCTACGCGAAGAAGCCGTTCAAGAAGATTCCCCAGGAGATGGCCATCGACGAGCTCTACCTCGGCGGCCGGGAGCACGCTGACCTGCACCTGAAGTGGGCGAAGAAGATCATCAGTTGGCGTAACTTCTTCCTGGTGCTCAACCACATGACGCACTGGTTCGAGCGCGTGCACATCCGTCCGCTGCGTTCGCTCGCCCTCAAGCGCGCGGAGAAGTGGATGCTAGAGCGCTTCGAGATGAGCGACGGCCTGGGTGCCATCTACCCCGCGATGATGAACGCCATCATCGCCCTGCGCTGCCTCGGCTACTCGCTGGATGACCCGCAGGTCATCCGCGCCGTCGATGAGTTTGAGAAACTCGGCATCGAGGAAGAGGACACCTTCCGCATGCAACCGTGCATGTCCCCGGTGTGGGACACCGCTTACGCCCTGTTCGCCCTCGGCGAGTCGGAGAAGGGAAGCCCCACTCACAGCCCCGATCCGCGCCTCATCCGCGCCGCGGAGTGGATGCTGAAGAAGCAGGTGACCCACAAGGGCGACTGGGCGGTCAAAGTGCGCAACGCCGCGCCCGCGGGCTGGTACTTCGAGTTCAACAACGAGTTCTATCCCGACGTCGATGACAGCGCCATGGTCATGCTCGGCCTATCGAAGGTCCGCACCTCCAACGAGCGCTATCACGATGAATCGGTGCGGCGCGCCATCGACTGGGTGCTCGCCATGCAGTGCCGGAACGGCGGCTGGGCGTCCTTCGATAAAGACAACGACAAGATGGTCTTTCAGTACGTGCCGTTTGCCGACCACAACGCGATGCTCGACCCGGCTACCGTGGACATCACCGGCCGCGTGCTGGAGATGCTGGCCGGCCACGGCTGCACCCAGAAGGACCGCTGCGTGCAGCGAGCGCTAGAGTTCATCCGTAAGGAGCAAGAGCCGGACGGCTCGTGGTTCGGGCGCTGGGGCGTGAACTACATCTACGGCACCATGTGCGTGCTGCGCGGGCTGGATGCCATCGGCATCGACCACAACGAGCCCATGGTTCAGCAGGCCGCTGAGTGGCTCCGCATGTTCCAGAACGCCGACGGCGGCTGGGGCGAGACCTGCGGCTCCTATGACGACCCCAACACCCGCGGCATCGGGCCGAGCACGCCGTCGCAGACCGCGTGGGCCGTCCTCGGACTGCTTGCCGCCGGCGACACCCGCAGTGAAGCCGTGCAGAAGGGCGTCGCCTACCTGCTTAAGACGCAGCGCAAAGATGGTTCCTGGGCCGAACCGCAGTACACCGGCACAGGCTTCCCGCGCGTGTTCTACTTGGCCTATCACCTGTACCGCAATTACTTCCCGCTGATGGCGCTCACCAGTTACGAACGCGCCTTCGGAAAGGCGAACTAACACGATGCGCAAGCATGTCATCACGGGTCTACTGCTGTTGTTTTCCGTAGCCTTGTTCGCGCAAGCGCCGCCCGCTCCAGATCCCGCCGCCCAGGCCGCGGAGATCAAGAAAGTCGAGTTCCTCGTAGGTGAATGGTCGGGCGAAGGCTGGATGGATATGCCCGGCGGGAAACGCGAGACCTTCACCAGCTGGGAAAAGGTCGTCAAAAAGGTGAACGGCACGGCGTTGCTCGTGGAAGGCCTGCACAAGTCGAAGGCCACCGGGGAAGTCGTCCACGAGACCCTGGCCATGCTGACCTACGACCCGGGCGCGAAGAACTACAGCTTCCGCACCGCGTTGGCCAATGGGCGCGCCGGCAACTTTACCGGCAGCGTTCCCGGGGAGAACGTTTTTGTGTGGGGCATGAGTTCGCCGCGCAGCCAGATCCGCTATACCATCAAGCTCAACGACAAGGGCGAATGGTTCGAGGTCGGTGAGTTCTCTCCTAACGGAGAGACGTGGCGCAAGTTCTTCGAGATGACACTGCGGAAGGTGAAATAGATGGCAGTTCCAGTTTCCCAGATGTGGACCGTAGCGACGTACGTCCTGCGCCAGAAGCTAGCCGGACGCAAGCGCTACCCGCTCGTCCTCATGCTGGAGCCGCTCTTCCGTTGCAACCTGGCTTGTGCGGGCTGCGGCAAGATCCAGTACCCGGCCCACATCCTGAAGAAGGACCTTACGCCCGAGCAGTGCTTCCAGGCGGTGGAAGAGTGCGGTGCGCCCATGGTCAGCATCCCGGGCGGCGAGCCCCTGATGCATCCGCGCATCGCAGAGATCGTTGAGGGCCTGGTCGCGCGCAAGAAGTACATCTATCTGTGCACCAACGCGCTGCTGCTCAAGGAGAAGATCGGCCTCTTTAAGCCGAGCAAGTACCTCACCTTTTCCGTTCACGTAGACGGCCAGCGCGAGCACCATGACTTCTCGGTCTGCCGCGAGGGCGGATACGACCTCGCCATCGAAGGAATCCGCGAGGCGCTCAAGCGCGGCTTCCGCGTTACCACCAACACCACGCTCTTCGACGGCGCCGACCCGAACAGCGTCCGCAAGTTCTTCGACGAGATGATGGAGGTCGGTGTCGAGAGCATGATGCTCTCGCCCGGCTACTCGTACGACAAGGCGCCCGACCAGAAGCACTTCCTCGGCCGCGCGCGCACGCGCCGTCTCTTCCGCGCCATCTTCTCGAACCGTAAGCCCACGTGGCGCTTCAACCAGTCGCCGCTCTTCCTCGAGTTCCTGATGGGCAAGCGCCACTATTCGTGCACCCCATGGGGCATGCCGACCTACAACATCTTCGGCTGGCAGAAGCCCTGCTACCTGCTGCAGGACGGCTATGCCGACACTTACCAGGAGCTGATGGAGAGCACGCAGTGGGAGAACTACGGCACCGAGTCCGGCAATCCGGAATGCGCCAACTGCATGGTGCATTGTGGCTATGAGCCCTCGGCGGTCAACGACACCTTCGGCTCCGTCCGCGGTTTCGTCGACACGGTGAAGGCCACGCTCTTCACGTCGTACAAGGACCCGGGCGCGCTCGCGCTGCTCGATGAGCCCGTGCGGCCCATCCACACGTACAATCCGCTGGTCAACATCGAAGGCACCGGGGAGCTGAAGGAGACGCGGCATGAGCGCTCACTCGCTTAACGAAGCCGACGAGAAGCTGAAAGACGCCGCCCCGGCTGACCCCGACTCCCTCGAAGTCGCGCCGGGATTCGTTCACGAGAAGCTCGAAGGCTGGATACCGGAGCTCGCCACTGATGCCGAGATCTTCGCCGCCTTCGAGAAGGCCTTCGACTACCGTGGCGACGTCACCATTACCCGCAAGGACGGCTCCAAGCTCGAGGGCTACATCTTCGACCGCCGCTCCGGTAAGTCCCTGGCGGACTCCGTCGTACGCGTCTTTCCCAAGGACTCCGACCAGAAGGTCTCTGTCCCTTATTCGGAGATTGCCGCCCTCGCCTTCACTGGGCGCGACACCGCCGCCGGCAAGAGCTATGAGGCCTGGGTGCGCAAGTACTGGGAGAAGCGCGCCGCCGGCGAGAAGAACATCAGCATCGAGCCGGAGAGGCTCGACTGAGGGCCACGACTGAAGGCTATTGGTCCCGTACCGGAATCCGGCCTTACCGAGACGCCTCCGGGCGTCTCTTTGATTTTGCGTCTGTACTCGCTGGCTGGATGCCAGCGGCTAGGTGTTAAATGCTGGCCTTTGTCACCGGCTCCACCGGATTCGTCGGCGCGCACGTCGCGCGGGAACTCGCCGCCCAGGGCACTGATCTCCGCCTGCTCGTGCGGCCCACCAGCAATACCGCCAATATTGACGCCCTACAAGCTGACCGCGTTACCGGTGATCTCCGCAATCCCGCCTCGCTCAAGGCCGCGATGTCCGGCTGCGAAGTCGTCTTCCACGTTGCCGCCGACTATCGCCTCTGGACCCCCGACCCGCATGAGATGTACCAGGCCAACGTCGAAGGTACCCGCGCCATCCTCCAAGCCGCGCGCGACTCCGGCGTGCGCCGCGTCGTCTACTGCAGCAGCGTCGCGACGATGGGTTTCAACGAGCAAGCCATTCCCGTGAAGGAATCCGACCCCGTCTCGCTCGCCGGCATGATCGGCCATTACAAGCGCTCCAAGTTCATGGCGGAGCAGGTCGCGCTCGAGGCCGGCAAGGCAGGCCAGAACGTCGTCATCGTGAATCCCACCACGCCCGTCGGCGAGATGGACATCAAGCCCACGCCCACGGGCCGCATCATCGTCGATTTCCTTAAGCGCAACTTTCCCGCGTATGTGGACACCGGTCTGAACCTCGCGGATGTGAAGGCCATTGCCCGCGGGCACATCCTCGCGCTGGAAAAAGCCGTTCCCGGCGAGCGCTACATCCTGGGCGGGGAAGACCTCACGCTGAAGCAGCTTCTCGACAAGCTAGCCGCCATCGCGGGCCTGCCTTCGCCGACCATGAAAGTCCCGCACGCCGTCGCCCTGGGCTTCGCCGTCTTCGATGAATTCTTCACCGGCCGCCTGCAGGGCAAGGAACCCCGCGCCACCATCGACGCCGTGCGCATGGGTCGCAAGAAGATGTTCGCCTCCTCCGCCAAGGCGGAGCGCGACCTCGGCTACCAGGTCGTCCCCGTGGATGAGGCCCTACGCCGTGCCGTCGAGTGGTTCAAGGCCAATGGGTACGCACGATGAAAAAACTCGCGATCATCACCGCCCTCGACCGCGAGCTGGCCCCGCTGGCCCGCGACTGGACGCTTGCGACGACCACCTCGCAGAACCGCCGCGTCCACATCTACGAGTCCGATGCCGCCATCGTCGCTTTTGCCGGCATTGGCGTCATCAACGCCCGCATCGCCGCGGCGGCTGCTCATGCGCACGCCAACGGCAACGTCGCCCAGTTCATCTCGGCCGGCCTCGCCGGCGCGCTTGGTCCCGAGCTCGAAGTCGGTGACATCGTGACCCCGCGGCTCATCCTTGATGATGTGGACGGCGGCCAAATCGAAGCCGCCTCCGGCGAGGGGACGCTGGTCACTGCCAGCAGCATCGCTGGAGCCGACGCCAAACGCGCCCTGGGCACCCGCCACGCCGCCCGCGCGGTCGACATGGAGGCCTACGCCGTCGCCGACGTAGCCCGCATCTACGGCGTCCCCTTCGTTGCGGTCAAGGCCATCTCTGACCGCCTCGATTTCCCCATGCCGCCGTTGAGCCGCTTTGTCAGCGATACCGGCCAGTTCCAGACCGCCAAGTTTGCCCTCTACACCGCCATGCGCCCCTGGACGATACCCACGGTCTTAGCCTTGGGCCGGCATAGCGCCCTGGCCGCGGCCCGCCTGGCCGCGCACCTGCGCGCCATCATCCAGCAACATGCCGCTGGCCTATACAATAGTAGTAACCCCGAGATTTCGACCCGGAGCTGAATTTGTCCGCCACCCAGACCTTGACGCAGCGCGCTGCCACCATCCCCTCGGAGATGAAGGCTGCGGTGTATCACGGCGTCAATGACGTCCGCGTGGACACCGTTCCCACGCCCTCGATCGGCGCCGGGGAACTCCTGGTCAAGATCCACACCTGCGGTATCTGCGGCACTGACCTCAAGAAGATCGCCACTGGCTCGCACTCCGCGCCCCGGGTCTTCGGGCACGAGATGTCCGGCACCGTGGTCCAGGCCGGCGAAGGCGTTACCGGCTTCCGCGTCGGGGACCGGGTGATGGTCTTCCACCACATCCCCTGCGGCGAGTGCTATTACTGCCGCTTCAAGGTCTTCGCCCAGTGCCCGGTCTATAAGAAGGTCGGCGCGACGGCGGGCTTCGAGCCCTCGGGCGGCGGTTTTGCCGAGTACATCCGCGTCATGGACTGGATCGTCCGCCGCGGCGTCGTGAAGCTGCCGGACCACGTCTCCTTCGAGCAGGCTTCCTTCATCGAGCCCGTCAACACCTGCCTCAAGGGCGTTCACTCGCTGCGGCTGGTGCCCGGGGAGACCGTCCTGGTCATGGGTCAGGGCCCGATTGGCATCATCCTGGCCGCCCTTTGCCTCCGTGCCGGAGCAAGGGTGATTACTTCCGATTTGTATCCCCAGAGGCTTAAAATAGCCAAAAGCTTTGGCATCACGGAGACGCTCGATGCCTCCCGCGCCAACGTGGTGGACTTTGCCAAGTCCCTCACCGAAGGCCGGGGCGCCGATGCGGTCATCGTCGCGGTCGGGGGCAATGCCCTCATCCGCCCCGCCTTGGACGCGGTGCGTCCCGGCGGTCGCGTGATGCTCTTCGCCCAGACGCAGCGCAGCGAGGCCGCTATTGATCCGGCCGCCATCTGCATGGACGAGAAGACGCTCATGGGCTCCTACAGTGCCTCGGTCGATATCCAGGATGAGACCGTGGATTTTGTTTTTAACGGGGGTGTTGACCTGGCCGGTCTCATCTCCCATCGCTTCCCGCTGGAGCAGGCCGTTGAGGCCATCCGGCTGGCAGCCAACCCGCAGCCCGATTCCATGAAGATCGTGCTGCAGCCCGCAACACGATAAGGGAAGACCAGGTAACACCGTGACCGGAAAGATGACAGCCGCGGTCCTCTACGGCAAAGAGGACATCAAGATCGAGAAGGTGCCGATCCCCCGTGTGGGGGACGGGGAGGTCCTCGTCAAGGTCGAGGTCGCCCTCACCGACGGCACCGACCTCAAGGTCTTCCAGCGCGGCTACCACGCTCGCATGATCGTGCCTCCAGCGCTCTTCGGCCACGAGCTGGCCGGCATCATCGTCGAAGTCGGCGCGGGCGTCAAAAAGTTCAAGAAGGGCATGAGGGTTGTTGCCCTGAACTCAGCTCCGTGCGGCAAATGCTTCTACTGCTCCAAGCACCAGGAAAACCTCTGCGAGGACCTGCTGTTCAACAACGGCGCGTATGCCGAGTACATCAAGATCCCCAGCCGTATCGTTGAGACCAACATGCTGGAGATCCCGGCCGACGTCAGCTTTGAAGCCGCGGCCATGACCGAGCCGCTGGCGTGCGTCCTGCGCGGGCTGCATGAGACCGGGGCTGAGGTCGGCGACACGGTCGCCGTCATCGGCGGTGGTCCTATCGGGCTCTCGTTCATCCAGGTCGCCAAGCTCTCCGGCTGCAACGTCATCGCGGTCGTCAAGCGCGACGAGCAGGTGGAAGCCGCTCGCCGTTTTGGCGCGCACGAGGTCGTGCAGATCAGCACCATTGATGATCCCATCCGCGCCGTCCGTGCGCTTTCACCGGACTACCGCGGCGCGGACGTCGTCATCGAAGCCGTTGGCCGGCCGCAGGGATGGCAGTGGGCCGTGGACATGGTCCGCAAGGGCGGTACGGTGAACTTCTTCGGCGGCTGCGCCACGGGCACCAAGGTCGAACTCGACACCAATCTGCTGCACTACTCGGAGATCACCCTGAAGGCTACCTTCCACCACACGCCGGAGACCGTGCGTCGCGCCTTCAAGCTCATCACCGAGAAGAAGATCCGTTCCACCGATTACATCACCGGCGAAGCCCCGCTCTCGCGCCTGCAGCAGGTGCTCCGCCACATGATGAACCGCAGCGGCGACATCAAGACCGCCATCATCCCCGGCCACTGACCGGGTACGCCACCATGCAGTCAACCTCTTCCATCTCCCGGGACCGCCTGGGAACAGAATCTCCTGCCGCCGCGGGCTGGTCCGCACTGCCGCCGGAGTACCGCATCCCGGCGGTCGCGCCTTCTCGGGAAGAGGCCTTTGCCTACTGCGAGCGCCTCGCCCGCAGCCATTATGAGAATTTCTCCGTCGCCACCTGGTTCCTGCCCGTGCGCCTGAAGCAGCACTTTTTCAGCGTGTACGCCTACTGTCGCATCTCCGATGATCTCGGCGATGAGGTCGGGAACCCGCAGCAGTCGCTCGCGCTCCTCGACGAGTGGGAAGCTGAACTCAACGCCTGCTACAGCGGCACGCCGCGCCATCCCGTGTTCGTCGCGCTCGCCGAGACGGTTCGCCAGTTCGACATCCCCCAGCAGGAATTTGCTGACCTGCTTACTGCCTTCCGCCAGGACCAGACCATCACCCGCTTCGCCACCTTCGACGACGTCCTGGCCTACTGCCGCTATTCCGCGAACCCGGTTGGCCACCTAGTCCTCTATCTGTGTGGCTACCGGGACGCCGACCGCCAGCGCCTCTCTGACTACACCTGCACCGCGCTCCAGCTCGCCAACTTCTGGCAGGACGTCAAAGTCGATTGGGACAAGGGCCGCGTCTACATCCCGCAGGAGAGCCTGCAGCGCTTCGGCGTTGCGGAAGACGACATCGCGCAGCGCCGTTTTACTCAGCAGTTCCGCGAGTTGATGCGCTTTGAGGTCGAGCGCGCTCGCGAGTGGTTCGCCAAAGGTCTGCCGCTCATCGACCAAGTGGGCCCGGAACTGGCGCTCGACATCGAGCTCTTCTCCCGCGGCGGGCAGGAGATCCTCAACGCCATTGAGAAGCAGGCCTTCAACGTCCTGCGCGCGCGTCCTGCCATCTCAAAGCCGCGGAAGCTGTGGCTCGTCCTGCGTGCCGCGTTGCGGAAAGGGAAGCTGCTGTGAGCAAGCAGCTATCCATCGCTTATACCGTCTGCCGTGGTGTCGCCCGCAGCCAGGCGAAGAACTTCTATTACGCTTTTCTGGCGCAGCCGCGGGAGAAGCGCAACGCGCTCTGCGCCGTGTACGCCTTCATGCGCCACGCCGACGATCTCTCTGACGATCCCGGGCTCACCCTCGACCAGCGCCGGGCCCAGCTCGACGCCTGGGCGCAGGCCCTGCGGAAAGCCGCTGCCGGCGAGCCCACAGACGACCCCGTCATCCTCGCCACCGCGGACACGCAGCAGCGCTTTAAGATCCCGCTTGAGCTCTTCGACCAGCTCGTCCACGGTACCGCCATGGACCTGCAATTCGATGGCGAGCAGTCGCAAGGCCCCAACGCCCCCTACCAGACTTTCGACGAGCTCTACCAATACTGCTACCACGTTGCCAGCGTCGTGGGCCTCGTCTGCATCCGCATCTTCGGTTACAAGGACCCGGCCGCGGAGGCGCTCGCCGAGCAGACCGGCATCGCCTTCCAGCTGACCAACATCATCCGCGACGTGAAAGAAGACGCCGTCCTCGGCCGCGTCTACATCCCCGTCGAAGACCTCGACCGCTTCCAGCACGTGCCGGAAGACTTCAGCGCACAGCACATGAAGAACGGCGTCCAGCCGCAGAAGTACGTTCCGCTCCTGGCCTTTGAGGCCGAGCGCGCCCGCCAGTTCTACGCCGCCGCAGACAAGCTCATACCCCTGATCGACGAAGACAGCCGCGGCTGCCTCTGGGCTCTCGTCGAGATCTACCGGCGTACCCTCGACAAGATCACCGCGCAGCAGTACAACGTCTTCGAGAAGAAGGTACGCCTCACCGTCCCGGAGAAGCTCGTAATCCTCGGTCGCGGCATCGCCAAGGTGGTCTTCTAGTGACGTCGGTCGCCATCGTCGGCGGCGGGCTGGCCGGGCTCTCTGCCGGGTGCGCGCTGGCCGAGGCGGGGCTGAAGGTCACGCTCTACGAGCGTCGTCCCTATTTGGGCGGACGCGCCTCTTCTTACGAGCATCCCGGCACAGGCGAGGTGGTCGACAACTGCCAGCACGTGCTCCTGGGCTGCTGCACGAACCTCATCGACCTGTATCGCCGCTTCGGTGCGGAAGACAAGATCCGCTGGTTTGACCGGCTCACCTTCATCGAGCCCGGGGGACGCCGCTCGGAGATCGGCGCCTCGTTCCTCCCGGCGCCGCTGCAGACTGCGCCGTCGTTTCTGGCGGCTGCGTCTCTGTCACTGACTGACAAGCTCGCCATCTCGCGCGCGCTGATGTCGTTCATGACCGGCATACCGGATGACACCAGCGAAGACTTCCTCTCCTGGCTCAAACGTCACGGCCAGACCGAGCGCGCCATAGACCGCTTCTGGAAGGTCGTCCTGGTCAGCGCGCTGAATGAAGACCTCGACCGCACCTCGGTCCACTACGCCGCCCAGGTCTTCCGCGAATCATTCTTGAAGTCCGCGCGTGCCGGAGAGATGGGGGTGCCGACCGTGCCGCTCAGCGACCTCTACCGCATCGGCGGCGACTACATCCAGTCACGCGGTGGGGAAGTGCGGCTGCGAGCGTCCGTCGACGCTATCGCTGTGGGCGATAAGGTCACCATTCGCTCCGGCGACCGGGCCGACACCTTCGACACGGCCATCCTCGCCGTCCCCTATACCGCGTTGCCCAAGCTGCTTCCGCCGGAAGGCGCGGCCCTCTCCGCGCAGGCGGCGCGCTTTGAAAGCTCACCCATCACCGGCATACACCTCTGGTTCGACCGGCAGATCACCGACCTCGACCACGCCGTACTGCTCGACCGCACCATCCAGTGGATGTTCCACAAGTCGCGCCTGCTCGCGCGCCATGCGGAGAACGGCAATGCCGCCGCCGGCAGTTACATTGAATTGGTGGTCAGCTCGAGCAAGTCGCTCGTCGAGAAGCAGCGCCAGGAGATCATCGACCTCGCGCTGGCCGAACTCGCAGAGTTCTTCCCGTCAGTGAAAGACGCCAAGCTGCTCAAGGCGACGGTCATCAAGGAAGTGCACGCCACGTACTCGGCGCAGCCACTTTCCGACGCCTACCGCCCGGGCGCCAACACCGCGTGGCCTAACGTCTTTCTTGCTGGCGATTGGACCCGCACCGGCTGGCCCGCCACCATGGAGGGCGCCGTACGCAGCGGCTACAAAGCTGCCGAAGCCCTCACGCGTTCCCTGGGCCGTTCGGATACCTTCCTTGTCGGCGACCTCAAGCCCCGCGGCCTGATGCGCTTGTTCGGCTAGTGCGTAGGCGGCACAGCCAACCTCGGCTGTGCAGACAAGAGGCCCTGTAGCAATCTTTGTGGGAAACAAAAAGGCCGGAGCCTTCGCCCCGGCCTTCGGAACCACTTTACAAATCACTTCGGCGGATCCAGCCCAATGAGCAGGATCCCGACACACACCATCGCCGCTGCCAGCCACCGCCGCCGGTCCACATCCTCTTTGAGGAACACGCGCGCCGCCGCGATGTTGGCGACGAAAGTCAGCGCCGATGAGGCCGGCCCCACGAAGCTCAGGTTCGCCCAGTTCAGCGCGGTGAGCAGGGAAAAGAACGACAGCGCCATGTTGACGATTGCCAGCCAGAACTGCCCGGAGCTCATGACGGCTGCGACGCAGGCTACCAGGCCTTTCTGGCGGCGTAGCACGCCCAGGTCGCCGATGCGCGTCATCGCCTTGGCGAGAAACACGTCTCCAGCCGTGGTGAACACCACGAACGCAATCAGCAACAGCCATACCGCCCAGCTTGCGCTCATGTCTGGGGACCTTCTGGCACAGTACGCGCCTTGCCTTGGGTGACGAATCCTACCGCCAGGCTGATAATGATCACTCCCGCCCAGCGATACCCGCTTACATGCTCGCCCAGGACCATCGCTGAGAGGATCGTTGTCAGCACATAGCCCAGGGCTGTCGCCGGCATTACGTAGCTGAGGTCTGCCCAAGAAAGGGCGACGGTGAACGCGACAAAGAATCCGATGAGCACAAGGGTCCCCGCGGCGACCCACGGATTGACCAGGGCGCGGATCAGGATGAGTGGGTCAGTGAGCAGGCTGACGTCGCCCATCTGGTTCATACCCACCTTCAGCAGAAAATCGCCCAAGGTAGAGCAGATGACAATGGCCAGGAGGGTGAGGTATTTCGAGACGGTCATGCGAAGAGCCGGCGCTAGTCTGCGCCCGCCCCGGCGGCTTCCGACTTTCCGACCGCTGTCCGCAGCTCCTGCGCCACCTTCTTGCGCTTGGCGCGCAGGTCCATGAACTCGCGAGCCTCTTTGTACAGGCGCTTGCGGTCGTTGGAGTTGGTCATCGCCTTCTTCACGATGCGCCACACCTGCTTCGGGCGGAAGTAGTACTCGTCGTAGAACCGGTGCACGGCGTCGAGCGCGTACTCGCGCGGCAGGTTCGGGTATTCGATCATCGCCAGCTGGTGGCCGCCCTCATCCGCCATGCTCTTCTCATGCAGGATGAAGCCATTGGCCTTGGCGAAGTCATACATCTCCGTCCCCGGGTATGCGTGCGCCAGCGACACCTGGATGGTCTCGCAATCCAGGTCCTTGGCGAACTGGATGGTGCGCTCGATCGTCTCTTTCGTCTCGCCCGGCAGCCCCAGGATGAAGTCGCCGTGGATCGTCAGGCCGAGCTTGTGGGCATCACGCGCAAAGTCCCGCGCCCGCTCCACGGTCGCGCCCTTCTTGATGTTCTTCAGGATCTGCGGGTCGCCGGACTCAAACCCCACGATCATCAGCCGGCAGCCCGCGTCGCGCATCGCCTTCAGCGTGTCGTAGTCGGTCGTCACACGTGACGTGCAGCTCCACGTGATCTTCAGCGGCTTGAGCTTTTCGCACAGCTCGATGGTGCGCGCCTTCTGGATGTTGAAGGTGTCATCGTCGAAGAAGAACTCTTTGACGTTCGGCCAGTATTCTTTCGCTTTGGCCATCTCGCGCGCCACGGCGTCGGTAGAGCGCTTGCGCCACGCATGACCGCTGAGCGTCTGTGGCCACAGGCAGAAGGTGCACAGCGCCGGGCAGCCGCGCGTCGTGTACAGCGCGACATATGGATGCAGCAGGAAGGGCACGTTGTACTTGGTCACGTCCAGGTCGCGCTTGTAGACGTCGGTCACGTCCGGCAGGGCGTCCAGGTCCTGTACCTGCGGACGGTCCGGCGTGTGGACGATCTTCCCGTCCTTGCGATAGGAGATGCCCAGGATCTCATCCAGCGGCTTGCCGTTCGCAAACTCCACCGTGGCGTAATCGAACTCGCGTCGCACCGTGAAGTCGATCTCGGCGCACTCGTTCAGCGCGCGGTCGGGATGGATCGTCACCGGCGGCCCCACGAAGCATATCTTCAGCTTCGGATTCGCGGCCTTCATCGCCCGTGCCAGCTTCAGGTCTACGTCAAAGCCCACCGTGCTGGTGGCTAGCACCAGGAACTCGTACTGCTTGCCGATCTCAATGGTCTCTTCCACCGAGACGTGGTGCGGCGGCGCGTCCAGCAGCCGCGACCCCTCCAGCATCCCCGCCGGATAAGCCAGCCACACGGGGTACCAGTACGATTCGATCTCCCGGGTCGCCGGCCAGCGCGAACTGGCGCCGCCGTCGAATTTTTCGAAGGATGGAGGCTGCAGGAATAGTGTTTTCAAGGGCATAGGAATCTACTGATTTTAACAGAGCGCGCGCCCATCCCCAGCGTCCCGCACCCAGCTCGCCATATATGCCCCTGAACCGCGCCAGCGCGACGCGAACGGGACTACTGGCCTAGGGCCCACTTCTCCAGCTCGCCCGTCGCCCGCAGCAGTTGCATCTGGGCCTTGTCCAGCTCCAGGGTGGCATCCAGCAGCGCCGCGTAGCGGATCTGCTCCAGCAGCCGCGCGTTTTCCTGGTCGCGGACGTTGGCCGCTCCCGCCTCCAGCCGTGCCTGCACCGCCTGCACGTCCGCGCTGGCGATCTGGTACTCCAGCCGCGCCACCTCTTTCGCCGCCGCCAGTTGCCGCACCGCTTGCTGCAGCTTCAGCGAATCGGTGGCGACTTTGTGCTTCACGGCTTCCGCTTCCTTGCTGGCTTTGGTGGACTCCGCCTGCGCTGCCTCGGCCCGTGCCTTCTGCGCGAAGTCCAGGAAAGGGAAGCGGATGACCACACCCACTGTGGCGTTGTGCCGCTCAAAGCTCGCGAAGAAGCGGTCGTAGTTGTTGTACCGCGCCAGCAAGGCGTATTGGCTGGCAAAGTCCACGCTCGGATACATCGCCTTGCGTTCGCCCTTCGCTCGCGCGGCCTGCGCCGCCGCCTGCTCTGCCGCGATCTTGATCGACGGACTGTTCTCCAGCGCCTTCGCCAGCAGCGCCTGCCGGTCTTCGATCCCCGGCAGCCGCGGGATCGATTCCGACACCGTCTCGATCCCTTCAGCCTGCAATCCCGTCAGTTGCGCCAGCCGCGTGCGCAGCAGCTCCGCGTCACCCTGAGCCTTCTCCACCGCCATGCGCACGCGCGCGGCCCCCAGACGCGCCCGGGTCACTTCCAGCTCCGGATCCACGCCCGCCTGCAACCGCTCCCGGCTGACCGCCTCCACGCGCTGTGCCGACGCCTCCTGCTGTTTCAGCGTCTTCAGCGAATCGAGGACTTTATCCAGCTCCGCGTAGACCATCGCCGTCTCCAGGATGACCTGCGCCCGCCGGTCCTCGCCCAGCTTGTTCATCGCCGCCAGCTCAGATTTGGCCGCCTTCATAAACTCGCGCTGCGCCGCATTGATGAGGAACTGCCGCGTGTTCAGGTTCAGGATGGAAGGCGCCGCATTCTCTAGGCTGAGCGGGAAGCCATGCGAGTATCCCAAGCCCGACCCGAGCACCATCTGCGGCAGGAACTGATTGCGCGTCTCCAGGTAGCCTTGTTGCGCCCGCCGCTGGTCGGCGTCGGCGATCGCCATCGTCGTGCTGTTCTTCAGCGCCAGCTCCACCGCGCGCCGGAACGTCACCTCTTCTGCCCGCATCGCTGAAACCAGCACCACACCGAAGAGCAGGGAACTCAGCAGGACCCGGGAGACTCGTCGTAAGCGCATGCGCGCCCCTTTGTAGAGAGGATTAAGAAGGAGAATTGTAAATGAGAGCTGTCGAGCGAGGGACAGCCATCCCAATGGCTAGCGGCTGTTCTGCAGCCGCCGCAGCGCCTCACGCGCCGCGCCGTAGTCTTTCGCCAACTGCAGCGCCGCCTGGTATTCCTTGATCGCGCCTTCGCGGTCGCCCTGCTTCTCTAGGATCTGTCCCAGCAGGTAATGCGCGTGGAAGGTGGGCGCCTCGTCACTCTTTTCCTTGCCGGAGAGATACTTGCTCACATACTGAGCGGCTTGCGGCAGGCTCCGTCCTGCGCGCAGCAGAAGGCTTGCCGCGTCTACCAGGACGTTAGGTTGCTTCTTCGGCTTGCCCACGGCGCTCGAGATCGCCGACTCCATCTCCGCATAGCGCCCCTGCCGCCGGTAGAACGACGCCAGGTTCAGCCACCGGATCGGGTCGTTGTTGCTGGCCTTCACGGCTTCCTTGTATTCCTGCTCGGCGCGCCCGAAGTCCTTCTCTTTCTCCGCCAGCCGCGCGTTGATCCAGTGCGCCAATGACGGGTCCTGCTTGGCCGCGGCCTCCGCCTGTGCCCGCGCCTTATCCTTGCCGCCGCCCACGATTCCGGGCGCCTCCACGTAGAACTCCGCCAGGTCGGCTCGTGCCGCTGAGTCCTTGCCGTTCAGCTCCACTGCCTTTTCAAAGTGCTTCCGCGTCTCTTTGGCCAGCCGCGCCGCGGAGAAGATGCCGGCCCGTTCGGCCTTCATGCCATAGGCCCGGCCCAGCCACAGGTGGTATTCGCCGTTGTTCGGCGCCAGTTGCACGGCGCGCTCGCCGGTGCGGACGGCGTCGTCCCATTTCTCCAGCGAGTAATACGCTCGGCTCAGGAGGTGGTAGGCCTCGGCGTCATTGGCGCTCGCGGCGATGCGCTTCTGTAGCTCGCTCACCGCCTCATCGATCCGCCCGGAGGTGAGCAGATCCTGTGCCTTGCTCGGCACGTTCGCCGACGCCCACACCACGCCGCTCGCCAGCATCACCGCCAGCGTCAGCGCCCAGACCCGATTTGTCACCCGATAATTCATGTCCCTACTACCGCACGATCTTTACGGCCGAGCCGTCGCTCAATGCCTGCCCGTTCACCGAGCCCAGCGCCACCAGCGCCTTCTCCTCCAGCCCATCTTTGATCTCAATCTTCGTCAGGCTGGTGATGCCCGTCTTCACTTCCTTGCGCTGCAGCTTGTTCTCCACGATCTTGTAGACGAACTGCGCGCCGCCATCTTCCATGATGGCCTCGCGCGGCACCGTCAGCGCGTTCTCCTGCTTCTGCGTCGCGATCACCACGCTCACATTGACGTTGGGTAACAGCTTGAGGTCGTTGTTGCTGACCTCGCAGACCACTTCGCCCACGGTGCGGGTCCCGCGATTGATCACCGTCGAAGGCACCCGCGTCACCACGCCTTGCCACGTACGCCCCGGCACCGCGTCCCAGGTGAGGCTCACCTGCTGCCCGCGCGCCAGCTTGCCGACCTCCGGCTCGTCCACGAAGGCCCGCACCTGCATCTTTCGCAGGTCGGCTACCTGGACCAGCAGGTCGCCCGCATTCACGAATGCCCCTTCACGGATGGGCAGGGAATAGACCGTACCCGCCCGCGGCGACACGATGTTGGAGTTCCGCAGCACATTCTGTGCCGCCTCGTATGCCGCTCGTGCTTCCGCTGCCTCGGCCTGCACCCGCGCGATCTCCGGATTCGAATACCGCCGGGTCGTCTTCGACTCCAGCAGCTCCACATCCGCCTCGGCTTGCTTCAACCGGTTCTCCGCGGCCTCCACCTCGCCGGCCGACGCTGCGCCCCGCTGCTGCAGCTTCCGCATCGCCTCCAGATTGCGCCGCGCCGAATCGCGCTCTGTGCGCGCCTTCTGCAAACCCGTCGAAGTGGTCAGCACCTCTTCCTGCGTGCCGCCGCGGCGTATCGCATTCAATGACGCCTCCGCGGCCCGCAGCTTCGCCAGCGCTCCTGCTGCCTGTGCCCGCGCGTCGGCATCGTCCAGTTGCACTAGGATCTGGCCCGCCTTCACCTGGTCGCCTTCCTTCACGTGCAGCTTGCGCACCGGCGCCGGACCCAGGGCGTAAGCTTGGAAGTTTTCCACCGGCTCGATCTTGCCGTTGGTCGAGATGGAGTTCAGGATCGTCTCCCGCGTCGCCGCTTCGGCGCGCACGGGTATCTCCCCGCGGTCGACCACGCTCACTATCACGAGGAAGAGGGCCAGCACAGCTACGATGCCGACCACGATCTTATTTTTCCGGATCCATTCCATCTGACAGAACCTTTGGAGACTAACTCCTAAGTATATCCCAGCTCATGTGATGCCCTGGAGTTACCAACGTACCGAACCATGCTCGTAAACTACGGAACCCAAAGGGATTCTTTAAGTTTCGAGGACCCAAAAGTGTGGCGAAAATACCACAGCCCCAGGGGTTGGCAGCGGGGTTGATTTTTAGATGCCGAGCCTGCTCCCGAGGCTCCAAAACCAGCCTGTTTCTGTGCATCCAAACCCTAAGCGCGGTAGCAGGACGAACCAGTCAGGGGTAAGAGTATGCGGTTGGTGGCATTGAAGAATGCGGTGGTGGCTGCGGCCACTGACATCCGCTGCAACCATACCTTCGCCATGGCGGCCGGCCTGTCGTTCTACTTTCTGTTGTCGTTGTTTCCGCTCCTGATCCTCATCGCCGGAGTCCTCGCCTACATTCCCATTCCCGGCCTCTTTGACGAAATCCTCAACACCATGTCGCGCTTCATACCGCCCAGCGGCATGGACACGGTACGCACCATCCTGGCCAGTATCCTTACGCCGCCGGCCACCGGTTGGATCTCCTTCGGACTCGTCGCCACGGTATGGACCGCATCCACCGGCTGCGCCGCACTGATCGAAGGACTCAACGTCGCCTATGACGTACCTGAGACCCGCGCCTACTGGCGCATCCGTCTTATCGCCCTGGGGCTCGCTGTGGCCGTAGGGGGCTGCATCATCCTCGGCCTCGCCGTGAGCCTCCTGGGCCCGCGCTTCGGTGCTCATCTCGAGGCCCACCGTCACGCCGGGCCGCTGTTTGCCGCCGTGTGGCCTACCATCCACTGGTCTGTGGTGATCGCCTCCATCGTTATCGCCGTCGGCGTCCTCTACTACCTCGCCCCCAACGTGAAGCAGCGCTTCCTCTGTGCGTTTCCCGGGGCCGTTATCGCTATCGCCACCTGGATCGGCTCCTCTTATGTGCTCGGCATTTACATGCGCGAGTTCGCCGACTATCACAAGACCTACGGCGCCATCGCCGGTGTCGTGGCTCTCATGCTTTGGTTTTACGTTTCGGCGACTGCCGTCCTCATCGGCGCGGAAGTGAACGCCGAACTGCTGAAAGCGGCAGGGAAGATGCTCCCGACGAAGGAAACCCCCAAGCCTCGCAACTTGAACGAGGAAGTTCGCGCCGCTTAGCGAAAAACTGGCGTCCTTCGCGGGAAACAAAAAGGGCCGGAGCTTTCGCTCCAGCCCTCGAAACACTGGGAACCAGCAACTACAACTTCACTTCCACCGGCTGCAGGGTCTTGAAGCTCACCGCTGACTCGGCCGGCAGCACGATTTCTTTGTTCCCGGTATAGGCCGCGCCGGCCGTGCCGGCACCGGCGCCGATCGCCGCTCCGATGGCAGCACCCTTGCCGCCACCCGCGATCGCACCGATGATCGCCCCGGCACCCGCGCCGCCGCCGATCATCGCCGCCGTCCGCTTACCTTTGCCCTTGATCGCTCGGTCCACTGACGCCGTCTCCAAGGCATAGTTCTTGCCCCCGACGGTCACCGAATCCAACTTGATCTGCAACCGGGCGCCGCCCTTGAGCTTGCCGAGCGCCTTCGCGTCCACCACTGTGCCGGACGCCGCTGCGCCTGCCGGGATGACTTCCTTGCCGTCAACGGCTACCGCTTCGGCCACCGTTGCCGAGAAGCTCTGACCAGGCTGGCTCAGCTTGGATCCCAGTGCTTCATCGAGCCTTACTGTAATGACCGTCCCGGCCGGCACCGTGATCGGCTTGGCCATGACGCGGTCCATCAAGCCCGGTTTGCTGGCAGACGACCCACCCGCCGGTTTGCCGTCCGCCGTTGTGGTGCCCTCTTCAGCGGGCTTGCTGCCGCAGCCCATCGCGGCCACCAGAGCGAACACTAACAGCAATACGAAGAATCTCTTTTGCATAAAGCCTCCTCAGTTTGGCTTTTGCGCACCCTCCTTTGTACCAGACTCCTGTCCCGGGGCTCAAACGCCCGACCCTCTGGGGCACCTGCGGCTGATGGCTTAAAATCTCTCCATGCCCAAGCCCCGCTACACCGAGAGCCACGCCAAGTCCGGGCTCGACCAGCGCTTTCCCGCCATCGAGACGTGGCCCAACCAGTTTCCCGCCTACGAGATCGCCATTGACATCCCGGAGTTCACCTCCGTCTGTCCCAAGACCGGTCTTCCGGACTTCGGCGTGCTCGTCATCCGCTACATGCCGGACAAGGCGTGCCTGGAGCTGAAGTCGCTGAAGGAATACCTGTTCACGTATCGCAACCTCGGTATCTTCCAGGAGAACATCGTCAACCAGGTCCTCAATGATGTCGTAAAGGCCGCGAAGCCCGTCTGGGCCGTCGTGGAAGGCGACTTCCGCCCCCGCGGCGGCATCGGCACCAAGGTCGTGGCCCGGTACCCGCGCCCGAAAAGCTGAGCGTCGGGCGGTTTTTGGGGAAACGGGAATCCGGAAACTAGAAACCGCCTCTGCTATCCTCCCTCGATGCCTCCGCTCCCCAAGGACGACCCGCGCACCGTCTTTGGCTGGTGCATGTACGACTGGGCCAATTCCGCCTATATCACCACCGCTGTCGGTATCCTGCCCATCTTCTTTGCCAGCACCGTGGTGCCCAAGGAAGGCGCCGTGCTGTTCGGGAACACGTACCGCGCCGACACGCTCTGGGGATTCACGGTGGGCCTCGCCGGCGTCATCAGCTTTGCCTTTGCACCCGTTCTCGGCGCCATCGCTGATTTTTCCTCTGCCAAGAAGCGCTTCCTCATGTCGTTCGCCTACACCGGGGCGCTCTTCTGCATGCTGCTGTACTTTGTCTCCACCGGCGACGTTCTGCGCACGCTCATCTTCTTTCTTATCTCGCAGATCGGCTTCGTCAACGCCAACATCTTCTACGACGCCTTTCTCCCCCACGTCGCCTCCGACGAGCGTCTCGACCGCACCTCCGCCCGCGGCTACGCCTTCGGTTACATCGGCGGTGGTGTCCAGTTCTCGCTGGCGCTCGCCCTCGTGTCTCTGAACGACACGTTCGGCCTGAGCAAGGAGCACGCTGCGCGGCTCGGCATCGCCCTCGCAGGACTCTGGTGGCTCGGCTTCACCATCTACTCGATGCGCATCCTGCAGGAAGCGCCGTCAGCGGAGGTCCTGCCGGAGAAGTATCGCGGCCGCCCGCGGCTCTTTGCTTACCTCGCAGTCGGCATCAGTCGCACCTGGCGCACCACTGTTCGCGCCGCACGCTTCCGGCATCTCGTCCTCTTTCTCATAGCCTTCATGATGTACAACGAAGGCATCCAGACGGTTATCAACATGGCCACCACCTACGGCACCGTGGAGCTCAAGCTTCCCGCCGCGGCGCTGATGGTCACGCTGCTCATCATCCAGTTCGTCGCCATGCCGGGGTCGCTCCTCTTCAGTTGGCTGGCTGGGAAGATCGGTACCCGGCGCAGCATCGTGGTCGCGCTGCTCATCTGGTGCTGCGTCGTGGTCTACGCCTACTTCATGCAGCACACGTGGCAATTCTTCATGCTGGGGATGGTCGTCGGCATCGCGATGGGCGGGTCGCAGTCGCTCAGCCGCTCATATTACAGCTCCATGGTCCCGCCGGAAGCCAGCGCCGAGTTCTTCGGCTTCTACACCGTCTTCAGCAAGTTCTCCGCGATCTGGGGCCCATGGGTCTTCGCGCTGATAACGCACTTTGCGCAGTCGGCACGCACCGCTATCATTTCGCTGATCGTCTTCTTTGTGATTGGAGTCATCCTGCTCTCTCTGGTCGACGAGAAGCAGGCCCGCCGCGCGCGCACGGAAGGCGCCTTCTGATGGAAACGCTGTTCTGGGTCACCGGGGGCCTCCTCGCGCTGCTGTGGACCTGGCGCTCGCTCGACACGGCCTTCGGCCTGCCGCGCATCGCCGACATCACCCAACCCCAGTGGGACCTCGCCGCCGCCCCCGCCGCGCCGCGCCTCACCGTCATCGTTCCGGCACGGAATGAAGAGCGCGACATCGAAGCTTGCCTCACTTCGCTCCTCGCCCTCGATTACCCCGACTTCGAAGTCATCGCCATCAACGACCGCTCCACCGACTCCACCGGCGCCATCATGGACCGCCTTGCCGCTGGCTCACCGCGCCTGAAGGTCATCCACGTCAACGATCTACCCTCCGGCTGGATGGGCAAGACGCATGCCATGTGGCTCGGCGGCAGGGAAGCGACCGGTGAACTGCTGCTCTTCACTGACGGCGACACCTTCTTCCGCGCCGACTCCGTCCGCCGTGCCGTCGCCTGCCTGCGCCAGCGCGGACTGGATCACCTGGTCCTCTTTCCCACCATGCTGTTCAAGTACGCCGGGGAAAAGGTGATCGTCAGCTTTTTTCACGCGGCGCTCTCGTTCGCGCACCGCCCGTGGAAGGTCTCAGACCCCAAGGCCTACGACCACGTTGGCGTCGGAGCATTCAACCTCGTCCGCCGCGCTGCCTATGAAGCCATCGGCAGCTATAGCGCCATGCGCCTTGAGGTCATTGACGACTTACGCCTCGGCAAACTCATCAAGGACCATGGCTTTCGCCAGGATGTGGTTTTCGGCCTCGACCTAGTGCGCATCCACTGGGCGACAGGTGCCCTCGGCGTTGTGCGTACGCTGTCGAAGAATACCTTTGCCATCCTGCGGTTCAGTTGGACGCTCGTCATCGGCGGCTCCATCGGTATCGCCTTCCTGTCGCTGGGCCCGCTCGCCGGACTCATCTTCGCCTCCGCCTGGGCCAAGCTGCCGTTCGCGATAGCTCTCGCTGCGATGGCCAGCCTCTATGTGCAGGCCAGGCCGGTCACGACCATCTCACCTTGGTACTTCTTCGCCCATCCTCTCGGTGCGTGCCTCAGCCTTTACGCCATCTGGCGCTCGGCCTGGCAGACCTCGCGCCGCGGCGTCGTCTGGCGCGGCACTTCTTATTCATTGGATTTGTTTCGAAAGGCGGCAGGGAAGGACTAATTGGGCGACGGCGGATCCGCCTCGCCCAGGTCGGCGTTGTCGCCTTTCTTGCTCTTGCTTTTCGGCTTCGTCTTCAACGACTTGCTCGTCCGGAACTCGCCCGCGCTGTGACTGCCCTTGGTCGCCGCGTCGTAGGTCTTCGGTAAGGGCGGCAGCTTGGCCGCTTCCCCCGTCAACTGCCGCACATCAGACAGGATGATCTCCGCCTGCCCGTTGTAGTCCTTGATCTTGCCGTGGATCTCGACCGTTTTGCCTTCCAGCCAGCGCACGTCGCCCACCTGCGCCAGGTTGCGCGCAAAGACCACCACGGTGAACGGGCAGTTCTTGTAGTCGTCGCAGAAGTTCAGGAAGTGCGTGCCCGACCGCGGGCTGTGGCCGACCTTCATCACCTTGCCCGTCACGCACGCGGTGCGTCCCATGTTCTTGGGTGCGTCGGTGTAGGGGATGCACTCCGCGCTTGCGCCTGCCGTAAGCAGGGCGGCCAGCACTGCGGCGCGGATGAGATGCAACTTCATTACAGAGGCGAACGGCCCGCATGATGCGGGCCGTGGCGAAACGTTCTCCGGCTTACTTCGCGTACGCCGCGATCGCCGCCGCTTCGTCGTCTTTCACGTCGAAGACGGTGTAGAGCTTCGTGATCTGCAGCAGGTCGTGGACCTTCTTGGTCAGGTTGAGGAGCTTCAGGTCGCCGCCTTCTTTGCGCACGGCCGTGTACGCGCTCACCAGTTCGCCGATGCCCGAGCTGTCGATGTAGGTCACGTCGCCCAGGTTCAGCAGGATCTTCTTGTCGCCCTTGCCCAGCAGTTCGCGGATGGTATCGCGCAGCACCACGCTGCCTTCGCCCAGCGTGATGCGCCCGCTCAGGTCCAGGATCGTGACGCCGTCCACCTGACGGCTACTCGATTTCAAGCTCATTGTCAGCTCTCCTTTGCGTCCTCGCTCGGGACGCTCTTGTGTTTGACTAAGGTGATCTCTGTTCCGGGGTGCAGGTCCCGGATATTCACTTCGTCCATGAATGCCTTGATGAGGAATATGCCCCGTCCGGAGGTCTTCATGATGTTCTCTTCCGCCAGCGGGTCCGGCACGTCCTTCTCGCTCAGGCCTTTGCCCTGGTCCGTGATGGTGATGGCCAGGGAGTCGCTCGCCGTCTCGAAGGCTACCGTGATCTTCTTGTTCGGGTCATAGGCATTGCCGTGCAGCACCGCGTTCACCGCGGCCTCCCGCACGGACATCGTGATCTTGTGCAGGTCCTCTTCCGGGAACCCCACCTTGACCGCGAGCTGCTCCGCCGTCTGCTCGACCTTGTTGACGCTGTCCAGTGTGGAGTCCAGCGTATAAGCGACCCGATTCCCCATTGTCACCATTATGTATTCGGTGTTCGGTCTTGTGCCTTCCGCCGGCTCTCAGCGCCGCAGCCAGTCGAAGTTGTAAGTGTGCCTTCCACCGTAAGAATTGTCAACGCAACAGTTTACCTCCCAACGCATGCGGTAAAATCTCAGGTTGCGCGCGCCAGCGCCAACGCTCTGGAGGATTCCTCATCATGAAAGCTTTCCGATCCATTCCCCTAATCCTGGTGTTCGCTTTGATGTTCGCCCTGGCCTTGCCCGTGATGGCTCAGACTTCGGCGCCCGCCGCGCAAAAGTCCGCCGCGCAGAAGACGCCCGCAGCCCGCAAGGTCGCCGCGCCCGCTAAGAAGAAAGGGACACCGGCGGAGGCGGAAAAGTTCGTCAAGACCGCGGAAAAAGACCTGCTCGACCTTGGCATCCAGGCGTCACGCACTGCCTGGGTCCAGAGCAACTTCATCACCGACGACACCGAACTCCTCGCCGCCGAAGCCAACGAGGCCTTGACCAAGCGCGTCACCGAACTCGCCGAGGAATCCACCCGCTTCGACGGGATCAAGCTCTCCTATGACCTCGAGCGCAAGATCCGCCTGCTCAAGCTTGCTCTCTCTGCGCCCGCGCCCAAAAACGACGCCGAGCGCAGCGAGTTGACCAAGATCGGCGTCTCCATGGAGAGCGACTACGGCAAAGGCAAGTACTGCCCGCCGGGCAAGAAGGACGAGCAGGGACAGCCCCAGTGCCTCTCGCTCGGCGACATGGAAAAGATCATCGCCGAAAGCCGCAATCCCGAAGAGTTGAAGGAGATGTGGCTGGGCTGGCACAAGATCTCGCCGCCATTGCGTGAGCGGTATGCCCGCTTCGTCGAGCTGGCCAACAAGGGCGCGCGCGAGCAAGGCTTCAAGGACGTCGGCGCCCTCTGGCGCTCCAACTACGACATGCCGCCGGACGCCTTCGCCGCTGAGATGGAGCGTCTCTGGCAGCAGGTCCGCCCGCTTTATCTCTCGCTGCACACTTACGTTCGCGCCCAACTCGTGAAGAAGTACGGCGCCAACGTCGTCCCCCCGGATGGTCCCATCCCGGCCCACCTGCTCGGCAATATGTGGAGCCAGGAGTGGGGACACATCTATGACGTGGTAAAGCCCCCGCAGGGCGGGGAAGGCGTGGACCTCACGTCGCTGCTTCGCGCGCGCAACACTGACGCCAAGCAGATGGTGCGCTACGGCGAAGGCTTCTTCACCTCGCTCGGCCTCGAAAAGCTGCCCGACACCTTCTGGCAGCGCTCCCTCTTCACCAAGCCGCAGGACCGCGACGTCGTCTGCCACGCGAGCGCCTGGAACATTGACAGCCAGAAGGACGTTCGCATCAAGATGTGCATCAAGATCAACGGTGAGGACTTCAACACCGTCCACCACGAGCTTGGGCACAACTACTACCAGATCGCCTACGCTCACCAGCCGGTCATCTACCAGAACAGCGCCAATGACGGCTTCCATGAGGCCTTGGGCGATACCGTCGCCCTTTCCGTCACACCCGAGTATCTGAAAAAGCTCGGCTTCATCCAGAACGTCCCCCCGGCGGACGCCGATACCGCGCTGCTCCTCGAACAGGCCATGGACAAGGTCGCCTTCCTGCCCTTCGGCTATCTGGTCGACCAGTGGCGTTGGAAGGTCTTCTCCGGTGAGACCAAGCCCGCCGACTACAACAAGTCGTGGTGGGAGCTGCGCACCAAGTATCAGGGCATACAGCCGCCGGCTCCGCGCAGCGAAGCTGACTTCGATCCCGGCGCCAAGTATCACATCCCCGCCAATGTCCCTTACTCCCGCTACTTCCTGGCGCGCATCCTCCAGTTCCAGTTCCATCGCGCGCTCTGCAAGGAAGCCGGCTACACCGGGCCGCTGCATCGCTGCTCCATCTACGGCAACAAGCAGGCCGGCGAGCGCTTGAAGGCGATGATGGCGATGGGCGCCAGCCGCCCCTGGCCGGAGGCCCTCAAGGCCCTCACCGGCGAGGAGCGCATGGACGCCACCGCCATGATCGATTACTTTGCTCCCCTCAAGAAGTGGCTCGACGAGCAGAACAAGGGGCAAAAAGTCGGCTGGTAGCCGCCACGCAACAAAAAACCAAAAGGGCTGCGACTCGCGCAGCCCTTTTTGCTTCTATTATGAGTACAGATGGCCTTCGAACGTCCAAAGCGCGGCCGCTGGGAGCGGCTTCTCCTCCTCTCCACCGGCTGGGTCCTGCTGATAGTAGGCTCCATCGGCGGCCTCATCCCGGTCTTTCAGGGATGGCCGTTCGGCATCGCCGGCCTGCTCATCCTCTCCCGCGAATATGAGTGGGCGCACAATCTGGTCGAGCGCCTGCGGCACCGATTTCCCCGGTTCGCGCGCATCATGGACAGCACCTCTGACCGGGCGCACCGCATCATGCAGCGCTTCACGGGTCGTGCCGCCGCCTGATCAATCCAGGTATTTGATGAACATGACTTCGTTCTGGGCTTCGTTGTAGATCAGCTCGTCGACCAGCGACTGCGTGATCATCAGCCCCAGACCGCCCGGGCGGAGACCTTTTTCTTCCCGCACCCGCATATGCTCGATGGGGTTCTCCGGCGGATTGCTGATCGCCGCGTGCGTCAGCCCCTTGAAGTTGAAGCCGCGCCCCGGGTCTGCGATGCGGTACAGCAGCATGCGTTTGGCGCGCACAAAGCTGATCCGCACCTTCTGGTTGCAGTCCATCTGTCCGCCCCACTCGATGGCGTTGTGCAGCAACTCGCGGAAGGCCTGCCCGATCGACTCCCGCACATTCTCCGGCAGGTCACTCTTCAGCTTGAGCATCAGTTGATGGACCCGGTCGGCGCTCTTCAGGTCGCAGGGCACCAGCAGTTCCACCCAGTCCGGACGCGCTGAGACCACTTCGATGGGCGGGCCCGTAGGACCTTCGAGCGTCTGCTTGACCAGCTCCAGCACCGCCGCCGTCTTGAATGGTTTGCCGACCACCTGCAGTGCCTGGCCCCGCGCCGCTTTGAGTACAGTCTCAGGTGTATCGTCGGCGGTCATCATGATCACCGGCGGACGCTCCTTGCGGCCATCCAGCCGCTCCAGCATCTCCAGCCCGGTCATCGACGGCATCCACACGTCGCACAGGATCAGGTCGAAGTTCTGAGAGTCGATCTTCTCCATGCCTTCGGCGCCGTCGGCCGCGGTTTCTACATGAAAGCCGCTGCCGGAAAGAAGCTCCGTCAGCAGGGCAAGGATCTGCTTGTCATCGTCAACGATCAGGATGCTCTTGGTCGCGGCGGGCGCCGCTTGCGAGGTGCTGCTCACGCCGAGAATCGTACGTTTGCCCGGGGGGCGAGTCAAGGTACCAAAGTTATCTGTTCATTCCAGACCACGACACCGGGTCACTGCCTTGGGGTGGCGCTTCGCGACCTTCGTGTCAACCGGACCTCGACGCGGGAATGATTGATTTTCTTCCCCTGACTCCGCTCCTGCTATACCCTATTCTCGAGTTCGACCATGAACAGACAGTTCGCTTCCTTCGACGAATTCTTCGCCTTCTACGTCCAGCAGCATAGTGAACCGGGCACGCGCCTGCTGCACGCCTGCGGCACTTCACTCGGCCTGATCATCCTGATCGGCGCCTTTGCCATCGGACGTCCCTGGTGGGCACTGCTCGGCTTTCCCGTGGCCTATGCCTTCGCCTGGACCAGCCATTTCCTCGTGGAGAAGAACAAGCCCGCCACGTTCGGCCATCCGTTGTGGTCGTTCATCAGCGACTTCCGCATGTTCGGCCTGATGCTTACCGGGCGCCTCGGCCCCTGGCTCGACCGCGCCAAGAACCTTCCATCCTGACACAAAAAAACGCGGCCCTTTCGGACCGCGTTCTTCGGTATTCGAACGTCTTACTGCGGCTGCGGGTTCCGCATCGCCTGCTGGCCCTCGGCCACGGTAAAGAACGCCGCGCTGTTGCTCTTGGCGAGTGTTCCCGTGCCCTCAGCCTGGCTGGACTCCACCACGAAGAAGTACTTGGTGTTCGGATCAAGGTTCTTGATCTCCACCCGGTGCGTCTCCTGGCCCCAGGGCGCCGTTGCCGTCTTGTTCAGGTTGTTCGGGTCGGTGCCATAGCGCACAATCGAGCTGGCCCGCACGTTCGTCGACCATGCAACGATTGCCGTCCGCCGGTCGATGTACTCGATCACCGGGCCCTTCGTCAGGTGCACGCGCGCCCGCTGGGAAGCGAAGTTCGCGTTCTCCGTCTGGAACTGCCCGCGCTCGGTCGCCTTGCCGTCGCCCGCGTTCACTTCGAAGAAGTACGTGGTCGAAGGCTGCAGCCCGGTCAGCCGCAGCGAGTGCTGCTTGCTGGTGGGCGACTGCGCTGTCTGATTCATGTTGCTGCGGTCGCTGCCGTACTTCACCGTCACGGCCGCGTCTTCTGACGTCATCAGCCACAGCGTCGCGGTGGTGTCGGTCACCGACTGCGGGATCGGCCCGGCCTGGACCTTCATCGTGCTCGGCTGCTGCTTGGATTTGTACTGCTCAGCCGCCGCTTCCGTGGTCAGCGTCTTGAGCGTGGTGACCTGGCTCTTGCTCATCGCCCCGCCGCGCGGGTGTCCGGACTCGGCCACGAAGTAATAAGTCGTGTTCGGCTGCAGGTTGGTGATCTCCACGCGGTGGTTGCGCGGGTCGCGCCGGCCGCGCTCGCCCTCAGGCCGCGGCCCCTGCCCCATGCCCATGCGTCCACGGCGGTCGCCGAAGGCGGTCAGGTTCAGGTTGTTCGGGTCGGTGCCATAGCGGACCATCGTGTAGCTGGGGTGGTCGGTCGTCCACGCCACGACTGCGGTCTTATCGGCCACGAACTCCACCTTCGGTCCGTCGGTGATCTGAATGCTCGTGGTGCTCTGCTGGTTCGCCTGGCCTGCCGCCGCCGTGCGGAAGTTCATCACGTCGCTCTTGGCCGCTGTGCCGCTGCCTTCCGCCTGGCCGGACTCGACCACGAAGAAGTACTCGGTGTTCGGGTTCAGGTTCTTGATCTCCACGCGGTGCGTGCGGCTTTCGTTGGTGTTCTTGGCGCCGCCCCACTCCTGCTGCGCCGTCTGGTTAAGGCTGTTGCGGTCGGTGCCGAAGCGCACGATGGCGCTGGCGCCGACGTTTGTCGTCCACGCGACCACCGCGCTGCGGTCGCCCGTGAACTCCACGCGCGGCCCATCGGTGATCTGGACGGCCGTTTGCGCCTGTACTCCCGCTACGAACAGCGCGAGCACGAGCGCACTGATTGCGAATGTTCTCTTGAGGGTCATTTGGACCTCCCTGGGATGGTGAAGATGAATGCGGACCGCGCGCGCACTGCGGCCTATCTATTGGGATGCCGGGCGTTTGCGCCGAGTGGCCGCCGCCCGGGTTAAGGCGTTTGTGCTAGCCCAAATCGGTTTGGCCTGCGGTACACTCAGGACAAATGAGGGTAATGGGCATCGACTGCGGCACTGAGTACACCGGCTTTGGCATCGCCGAACAGACGGACCGCGGGCGCCTCCAATACATCACGTGCGGCGCGATCCGGCTCTCCAAGAAGGACCCCCTACCCAAGCGCCTGGCGCACATCTTTGAGGCCCTGCGCGCCCTCATCGGCGAACACCAGCCGGCGGTCATCGCCATCGAGGAAGTCTTTTATTCGGTGAATCCCAAGTCCGCGCTGAAGCTCGGACAAGTGCGCGGCGTCGCCATGCTCGCCTCCGCCTACTGCGGCGTGCCGATGGCGGAGTACTCACCCCTCGCTATCAAATCGTCGGTCGTCGGCTACGGCCACGCGGAGAAGCACCAGGTCCAGCAGATGGTGATGAAGCTGCTCGACCTGCCCGAGCCGCCCGAGTCCTCCGACGCCGCCGATGCACTCGCGATCGCCATCTGTCATCTGCATACCTCTCAGACTCTCGCCCGTCAGGCAGCAGGGAACCGATGAACACTTTGTTGCGCCTTGCCTTGTTCCTCCTGCTGATGCCCGCCTCCCTCGCCGCGCAGAATATCTTTACCGAGGGCCTCAAGGGCCGCATCCCGACCGTCCGCCTCGATTTCGAGAACAAGAACGCCGTCCCCGCCAGTTACCAAATCACCATCGACGCCACCGGCGACGCCGAATATTTCTCCCGCGACGAGGGTTCGGCGGAAAGCGACGGCCTGCGCCGCCGCTTCCAGGTCAGCAAGCCCACCCGCGACCGCATCTTCGAGCTCACCGCGGCGCTGCGCCAGTTCCGCGGCGACTACGAGTACCGCAAGCATCGCGTCGCCTTCTCCGGACTCAAGACCTTCACCTACACCGAGGGCTTCGAGGAGTACCGCACCAGCTTCAACTGGTCGGAGAACAAGGACGCAACCGAGCTGGCCGCCATTTTTCTGGGCATCGCCGCTACCATCCAGGCCGAGACCCGCCTGCAGCACCTGCGCAAATACGACAAGCTGGGTCTGGACGCGCAGCTCAAGACCATGGAACAACAAGCCAAGTCCGGATTCCTCAAAGAGATAGGCGTTATCTCGAAGGTGTTAAGTGAACTTAAGGCCGACCCCTCTGTCATGAGCATGGCGCGCAATCGCGCCGACCGTCTTCTGAAGCTCGCTCAGAACTAATTCCTCTTTGCGGGGTTACACTCGTTGGTGGGTCAGCTTAGCCCCGGGGGAGGGCCTATGCGCGCCAGGTTCGCTTTTCTCGCTTCCATCGTCGTCCTGCTCTCGGCCAGCGCCTTTGCCGATTCGCAGGCCCGCATCGTTCGCCTCAGCTACCTTGAGGGCAACGTCCAACTCGACCGCGGCGATGGCAACGGCTATATCCGCGCCTTCCTCAACATGCCGCTCATCGAGGGCGCCAGTGTTTGGACTGCCGCCGACGCCCGCGCCGAGATCGAGTTCGAGGATGGCAGCACCGCCCGCCTCGCGCCCAATACCATCGTGGTATTCACCGAACTGCGTCTCCGCAGTGACGGGTCCAAGCTGAGCAGCCTGACCCTCAGCGATGGCGTCGCCTACTTCAGCGTCAAGCATGACCGCGACGACATGTTTCGCGTCTTCGCCGGCGACCGGGAGATCGCGTTAGAGAAGACTTCAACCTTCCGCGTCGTACATAGCTCCCGCCAGGACCCCTTTGACCTTCGCGTCGCCGTCTTCAAGGGCGAGTTGCGCTTCATCCAGCCCGACGGCCAGCGCGTCGCCGTTAAGAAGAATGAGACGCTAACGCTCGACTTGGGCGAGCCCGACAATCGTTACTTCCTCGCCCGCGGAATCGTCGAAGAAGCGCATGACTACTGGGACCGGGAGCGAGACGAAGACCGCGTCATTCTCGCGCAAAAGCAGCGCAATACCTATTACGTCTCTGACCTTGATCGCTACGGCTCCTACGTTCACGTCGCCGGCTACGGCCAGCTCTGGCGGCCGTTCGGCGTCAGCATCAGTTGGGATCCCTTCGGTTTCGGCTCTTGGGTCTATTACCCGCGCTATGGCTACATCTGGGTCTCCAACTACGTCTGGGGCTGGACGCCGTATCGGTACGGCTCCTGGCTCTACGTCCGCTCGCACGGCTGGTGCTGGCGTCCGTCGCGCATCTACACGCATTGGAATCCGCACCCGGTCATCGTGAACGCGCCTGGCGGCTATGTCGTGCCGGTCGCCCCCACGCGCCACACGGGACCTGTGGTTCGCGTCGGCCGCCGGCTCGACCCCGATGGCGGTGTGATCCGCGACGGCCGCGCCCGCGATCTCGACGCGCCGCTCGTCGACGACGGCATCATCCAGGACCGCATCCGCGGTATTCGGACCGCGGACACGCGCTTCCCACGCACCGGCCGCATTGGTGAACCCGGCGACACCCGCATCCCGGACGGCACTGGCCGCGCGCGCGACCTTGATCAGCCCGTCAGCCCGGGCGAAGGGCGTCCCACGCGCTCGGGCCGCGTTGTTGACAGCGTGAAGCCCAGCGGTGGCGGTCCCCGCGAAGGCGACATCGACGCGCACCGCGGCGATGACAACCCGGTCCGTACCGATCCCAGCCGCGTCACGCCGCAGGGAAGCGGCACGCCCGGCGAACGTCCTTCGCGCCCCACGCGCCTCGAGACGCCAGACTCGCCGGTGATCCAGGACCGCCCCCGGCCGTCCCGGCTTGAACCGACGCCGCCAGCCCAGACCGCTCCTCCAGTCCAGACTGCTCCGCCTCCGGCCGCTCCGGTCATGAACGACCGGCCATCACGTTCACCGCGCGTGGATTCCCCGGCGCCTTCGTCCCCGGTGATCCAGGATCGCGGCTCTCGTCCGTCGCGCGTCGACACGCCGCCCCAACCGCGGCCTCAACCCCAAGTGCAGCCGAGCAGCCCGCCGCCGCAGCGCATGTCGCCGCCGCCCAGCGCGCCTCCGCCGGTGCAGGACGCGCCCAGCCGCCCCTCGCGCACCACAATCAAGGACCAGTAAGTTGGGTCTAGGAGTTATCGAGTAAGACTGATTGCGAAGGGAAGAACCCGGAGACTGCTGCGCCTTTCTCGAGAAGCGAGAAACTAAGAACCAGAAACTCCCTTAAACACCCCCGCCAGTTCTTCCACGCTCAGCGCCTCCGCCCGCCCGTCCTCCCGCGCCCCCACTGCCTTCAATCCCGCACGCAGCCGCTCCTCCGCATACGCGCCCTTGAGGTTATTGATCAGCGTCTTCCGTTTCTGCCCGAACGCCTGCTTCACGAATGCGAGGAATGCCTGCGGTTCTACACCTAGCTCAGGGAAGCGCGGAGCCACTGTCAACCGCAGTACCGACGAATGCACCTTCGGGGGCGGCGCGAACGCTCGTGGCGGCAGGGTGAACAGGTTCTCCACTCGCGCATACAACTGGGTAGTCACCGTCAGTACGCCGAACTCCCGCGACCCCGGCTCCGCCGCGATGCGCTCGGCCACCTCGCGCTGCACCATGATCACGATGTTCCGAAAGTTCTGATGGAAGGCGAACAGCTTCAGCAGAATGTCGCTGGTGATGTAGTAGGGAAGGTTGCCGACCACGTCCGCCGTCGGCCGCTCATTCTGCGTGAAGTCGCTCACCCCGTGGAGCGCGCCGCGGACCAGCGTCTCGAAATCCACCGCCAGCACGTCCGCCTCGATGATCTCCACGTGCTTGTGCCGCAGGTAGTCCATGCGCAACTGCGCCGTGAGCCGGCGATCGAACTCGATGGCGATGAGCCGGCCCGCGCGCTCGGCCAGCAGCTTCGTGATCGCTCCCTTGCCCGGCCCGATCTCGATCACCGTTCGCTTTGCGGTATCCCCCAGCGCGTCCACGATCCGCTGCGCCGCCCGCGCGTCGGCGAGGAAGTTTTGTCCCAGCTTTGGCTTGGTTCGAGTGTTCGCATTGACCCGCCGTTTGGTTGTCATTAGTATGCGAATCGCACTCCGGGTGTGGGACCGCCCCGGGAAGTCCTATGAATATAACCTTTGCTGCTTCCGAGTGTGTCCCATTCTCCAAGACCGGAGGCCTCGCCGACGTTGTTGGCGCGCTCCCACGTGCTCTCGCCGATCTCGGCCACCACGTCACGGTCTTCCTGCCCAAGTACAAACAGACCAAGCTCACCGATCCCAAAGTCGTACTGCGCAGCGTGACCATCCCCTTCGACGACGAATACCGCTTCTGCTCCGTCCTCGATGGCGGCAAACTGGGCGGCGTCCAGTACTACTTCATCGATTACCCGCCGTTCTTCGAGCGCGATGCCCTCTACGGCCTCCCCACCGGCGATTATCCCGACAACGCGGAGCGCTTCTCGCTCTACTGCCGCGCCGTGCTGGAGGCTTCCAAGATCTTCGGCATGCCGGACGTCTTTCACTGCCACGACTGGCAGTCCGCTCTCATCCCCGTCCTGCTGCGCAGCAATTACGTTACCGACCCGGCATTCCAGAAGGTGCCCATCGTCTTCACCGTGCACAACCTCGGATATCAGGGCCTCTTCGCGCCAGACACGCTGCCGCTCCTCGGCCTCCCGTGGGAGCTGTTCACCATCAACCGGCTGGAGTTCTACGGAAAGGTGAACTTCCTCAAGGGCGCGCTGACCTTCGCCGACTTCGTCACTACCGTCAGCAAGCGCTATAGCCAGGAGATCCAGACCGCCGAGTACGGCTTCGGGCTCGAAGGGGTACTTCGTGGACGCAGCAACACCGTGACCGGCATCCTCAATGGCGTGGATTACGACGAATGGTCGCCGGAAGTGGACAAGTACATCGTCGCGCGTTATTCCGCGGAGGACCTCTCCGGCAAGACCGCCTGCAAGGCTGACCTACTCGCCGCCTATGGACTCGGCAAGGCCGACCCCAAGCTGCCGGTCATCGGCATCGTCTCCCGCTTCGCCGCGCAGAAAGGCTTTGACCTCATCGCCCAGGTCGCCGACCGCATCGCCCGTTTGCCGCTGAACATCGTCGTCCTCGGCAGCGGCGACAAGGAATACGAAGACCTATTCAAGCGGCTCGCCCAGCAGCATCCGGCGAAGTTCGCAGTGAAGGTCGCCTACGACGATGCCCTCGCCCACAAGATCGAGGCCGGGGCCGACATCTTCTTGATGCCTTCACGCTACGAGCCCTGCGGCCTCAACCAGATCTACAGCCTGCGTTACGGCACAGTCCCAGTCGTACGCGCTACCGGCGGGCTCGACGACACCATCGAGCCCTGGGACCCGGCCTCGGGCAAGGGAACCGGCTTCAAGTTTTCCGAGTACACCGGCGAGGCGCTTTATCTTTCCCTGACCGAAGCCCTGGAAGCTTTCAAGAACCAGAAGAGCTGGCAGAAGCTGATGCGCAACGGCATGGCGCGTGACTTCTCCTGGACCGCGTCGGCCCGCGAATACGTCCGCGTCTACGAACGTGCCAAGGGCAGTCGCTCCGCCGTCGCCTAGGCCGCCCGGTTCCGCGCCTTGAAGAACAAGAAGATCGGTATCCCCGCCAGGATCACCAGCGACCCGATCAATGAATTCCGCACGTTTTCGAAGAAGCTGTAATACAGCAGCACCGCCGACGCCATGATGAACAACACCGGCACCACCGGATACCCCCACGTCCTGTACGGACGCGGCGTTTCCGGCTCGCGCTTGCGGAACACGAACACCGTGCTCGCCGCGATCATATAGAACAGCCACGCAGAGAAGATCGCCAGGTTGAACAGGTCCTCGAACGCGCCGCCCACCACGATCAGGATGATCGTCAGCACTCCCTGGAACAAAAGCGCCACCGACGGCGTGTGGTACTTCGGGTTGATCTCCGCCACCGACTGGAAGAAATACCCGTCGCGTGCCGCGGCAAAGGGAATGCGGGCGCCCGTCAGGATCTGTCCGTTGATGCTCACGAACATCGAGAACGCGATACCCGCCGAGATTACCATCCCGCCCACTGGCCCCAGCACCGCTTGGATCGCCGCCGACGCTGGCCGTAGCGACGTCGCAATCGTCTCGGCCGGCAGCACCCACTGCACGGCCGCATTCGTCAGCATGTAAAGGACGGCCACGATGGTGATGCCGATGATCAGCGCCTTGGGGATGTTCCGCTCCGGTTCCTTGATCTCGCCGGCCACCATGTTCAGGTTGTTCCACCCGTCATAAGCCCACAGCGCCGCGATCAGCGCGGACATGAACCCGCCAAAGCCACCCACCGCCGGCAGATACTCAGTCTTGAAGTTGGCTGTGCCGCCGTTCGCATAACTGAAGCCCACCGCGATGATCCCCAGGATCATTGCCACCTTCAGCAGCGTGAAATAAAGCTGGAAGTCTCCGGCTTTGCGCACGCCGAGGTAGTTCAGGTACGTCAGCACCACGATGAAGCTGATGGCCAGCAGATGCCCATAGTTGATGAGCAGCAGGGAGCTGATGAGGGTCACCTGCAGGAAGTCGAAGGTTCGGAACTCGCCCAGGATGCGCACCACGGCCACCGCTACCGTCGCGATCGACGCCGGCTTCCCGATGGTGAACCACGTCCACGCGTAGAGGAAGCCCATCATCCCGCCGTAAGCGTCGCGGACGTAGACATACTCGCCGCCCGCGCCGGGCTTCATCGCGCCCAGTTCCGCATAGGTCAGCGCGCCGAACCAGGAGAGCAACCCGCCGACGATCCACGCCGCGAAGACCAACTCCACGCTGCCCGCGGCCTCCATCATCCGCTTCGGCACCAGGAAGATGCCGCTGCCGATGATGACTCCCACTACGATCGCGCCTGAGTGCCACAGGTTCAGCTCGCGCGAAAGCTCCGCCCTCGGCTCAGACATGCACTGCCTCCGCTTCCGCGCCTTCGGTGGTCGCCGGCGGGAATAGTAGGCTCGCCAGGTATCCGACGACGAACGTCAACGACGTCCCGATCACCACGTACCAGGTCCAGGCCACTACCGTATCCATCAGCCCGAACTTGGGACCCAGCCAGAGGAAGAGGTTGGTAGCCACGCCCACCGCGATGCCGATCATCGCGCCCTGCTGGTTCGCCCGCTTCGTCAGCACGCCAAGCAGGAAGACACCCAGCAACCCGCCGTACGGTACCGACGCGATCGAAAGCCCCAGCTCCAGCACGCGCTGCCCGCCGAACTGGGTGAGGATCGCCAGGAAGAACAGGATCACGCCCCAGAAGATCGTTGCGCCGCGGGAGATGCCGACGCGCGCCTTCTCCGTCGCATTGGGCCGCATGCGCAGGTAGAAGTCCACCACGGTCGTGGACGACAGGGAATTGAGCGCCGCGCTCAGGTTAGACATCGCCGCCGCCAAGATCGCCGCGATCAGCAGCCCCGCAATGCCGATCGGCATCTGGCTCACGATGAACGTCGGGAAGATGCGGTCGGAGCGGGTGAAGGCCACCTCGGGCGGCGAGATTTGATAGAAGACATACAAGGCCGCGCCTACCAGCAGGAAGAGCGTGAACTGCATGAAGATGGCCCCGCCGCTTGCCAGCAGCGCCAGGCGCGACTCCTTCTGGCTCCGTGCCGCCAGCAGGCGCTGCACCATCAACTGGTCCGTACCGTGGCTCGCTGTCGTCAGGAACGTCCCGCCGATCACCCCCGCCCAGAAGTTGAAGGTGTTGGTCAGCGACGGTGTGAAATCGAACACCCGGAACTTGCCCGCCGCGTCGGCGGTCGTAGCGATCGCGTCCCACCCACCCGGCACCAGGCTCAGCAGGGTGAAGAAACCGACGATCGTGCCGCCGATGTAGATGAACATCTGCACCACGTCGGTCCATATGACCGCCGTCATTCCGCCCTCAAAGGTGTAGATCAGCGTCAGCAGCGTCACGATCCCGATCGAGACGATCACGCTAGCCTCGCGCGACATGAACTGCAGCAGGTAGCGCTCGATCGCGATGTTCACCACGATCGAGATGGCGAACACGCGCACGCCCTCGGCCACCGCCCGCGTCGCCAGGAAGATGCCCGCCGTCAGCTTGTGCAGCCGTTTTCCGAACCTGCGGTCAATGAGCTGGTATGCAGTGTAGAGCTCGCCCTTGAAGTACGCCGGCAGGAAGATGAGCGAGATCACGATGCGCGCGACCATGTAGCCCATCACTACCTGCAGGAACTTGAAATCGGTGTCGTAGGCCAGCCCCGGGATGCTGATGATGGTCAGCGTGCTCGTCTCCGCCGAGACGATGCTCAGCGCGATCGCCCACCACGGCACCGTACGGTCCGCGAGGAAATAGGTTTTGAGGGAAGTCTCCGCCTTGCGGAAGCGGAGGCCAAAGAGCGTGATGCCGACTAGGTATACCGCCACGATCAGCAGGTCCAGCGTGCCAAGTCCCATAAGTGAGAAAGTCGTCCGCTCTCCGTCCGTATTTTACTGAGCGCTCAATTATGCCAGTGTTTCACTCTCCTGCCATTGATTTCATTTTGAGCGCGGCGAGAAATCCCCGTTCGACCCAGGACGTCTGTAGCTGCCTTCGTGCCCATCGCGTGAAACGGTTTCCTAGTAAACCGGAAACGGGAAAGCGCTCTGTGATACAACTCTCCCCATGCCTCTCTACCTCGGCATTGACGGTGGCGGCACCAAGACGGAATGTGTCGTCGGCGACGAAACCTCCGTCCTCGGGCGCTTCACCGCCGGTACGTCCAAGATCCAGCGCGTCGGCCGCGACGCCGCCACCAACTCCCTCCGTGCCGCCATCCAGGGCGCGCTCTACGCTGCCGGACGCTCCCGCGACGAAGTGGTCCACTCCTGCGCCGGATACGCCGGTGCTTCTCAGGCTGAAGTCCGTCAGTGGCTCGCTGAGACCATGGCGGAATTTGTCCCTGGCGGCCTCACCGTCGTCGGCGACCACACCATTGCCCACGAAGCCGCCTTCAAGGGCGGCCCTGGCGTGCTCGTCATCGCCGGCACGGGCTCCATCGCGTTCGGACGCAACGAGCGCGAGCAGGGAGCCCGCGCCGGTGGCTGGGGTCCGGTCATCTCCGATGAGGGTTCTGGCGAATGGATCGGCCGCGCCGCGACCGCCGCCTGCCTCCGTGCCTTCGACGCCGGCACGGCTACCTCCATCATGGTGCGCGTCCTCAACACCTGGCGCGTCAGTACCCGGGAGGACATCATCCGCCTGGTGAACTCGTATCCGCTGCCCAACTTCGCTGCGCTTTTTCCGCAAGTCCTCGCCGCCGCCGACGAGGGTGACACCCTCGCCCGTGAGATCCTGGCGCGCGCCGGCAACGAGCTCGCCCAGCTAGCGCTGATCGTCATTCGCAAGCTCTGGCCGTCGGACATTCCCGTCACCATCGCTGCCTCCGGTGGCGTTGTCAGCAACTCGACTCTCGTCCGCCAGGCGATGCATAATGCGATTCGCGCCGAGCGCAAGGCCGCCCGCTTCGACGAATCGCCCATCGACCCAACGGAGGGCGCGCTCTACCTCGCCCGCCACGCACCGCCCGATGCCCGCCCCTAGGCACAAGCCGCGCGCGCTTGAGTTCTCCGACCCTGCCGCGCTCGAGTCCGCGCTCGCCTCGCAGAACCGCGACATTCTCGTCGCCGCCGTCTCCAGCCCGGCACTGAACGAGGACCTCGCCCTCGCTTTCCTCCAGCGCCGCGACGTTCACCAGCAGGTCTTCGAGGCCCTCGCCAAGAACGGACGCGTCCTCAAGTTCCGCAAGGTGAAGGTCGCCCTCGTCCAGCACCCCAAGACACCTCGTCATGTCTCGCTGCCCATGATGCGCAGCATGTACACCTTCGAGCTCATGCAGATCGCGCTCACGCCCATCGTCGCCGCCGACGTGAAGATCGCCATCGAAGACGTCCTCGTCTCACGCCTCGCCACGCTGTCGGCCGGCGAGCGGCTCACTCTGGCCAAGCGCTCCTCGGCCCGCGTCGCCGCGGCGCTCCTCCTCGACGAAGACAAGCGCATCGTCGAAGCCGGCCTCAACAACCCATATCTCAACGAATCGCTCGTCGTGAAGGCGCTCGTCCATCCGCGACCTACCGAGCTGCTCGCCACCTATGTCTGCCGTCACAGCAAGTGGTCGCACCGCAAGGACGTCCAGCTCGCCGCCTTGCGCAATCCTTTCACGCCCTTCGCTTCCGCTATCCGCTTTGCCGAATCACTCAGTACCGAACTACTTCGCGACCTCTTCCGCCAGTCCGCCCTGCCCGACAAGATCAAGGCGTACCTTCTCGACATGGCTGAAAAGAGGGAAGAGAAGCGCCGCCGCCCGGTATCAGACAAACAAGAAACTCTCGACGAATAAGCGCCGAGAAAATTCCTGACCTTCCCCTGAGCCTCTGTGTCTCTGTGGTGAAATAGCATCTAAACGAAAACCGTGGACACCCTCACCCACCTCCGCATCACCGGCTCCGCGCTGAAGAACTGGCTCGTTGCCCAGACCTACGACGCCATCGCTGTAGCCTTCCTCTGGCTCGTAGGCCTGCTCATCGTCGGGGTCCCGTGGGCGCCGGTCTGGGCGTTCCTCGGTGGCCTCTTCCAGTTCGTGCCCCACATTGGCCCGGCCCTCAGCCTGCTAGGCCCCATCCTCGCCGCGCTCTTCTCGGACAACGCGGAAAAAGCCATCTGGGTCCTCTGCGTCTACGCCGTCATCGTTGTCATCGACGGCCTCGTCCTGCAGCCCTATTTCATGAAGCGGACCAGCAAGGTCCCCATCTGGGCCTCGCTCCTCACGCCCTTCGTCCTGTGGTTCCTGATCCCGTTCTGGTGGGGTGTGGTCCTGGCCGCGCCGCTACTGGCCGTGATCTACGCCTACCGCGCCCACCACGCCCGGCTGCGCGCCGCCCAGCCGCCTCCGCCCCCCGTGCTATAATTTTCCTCAGTCTGATTTCGCGCTGGACTCTCCATCCACGCCTTCTGCGCACTGAAACTAAATAACTTAGGCGCAACTAGACTCCATATTCGAACTTGAGGTAGCTCCATGTCCGGCCACTCAAAATGGGCAACGATCAAGCACAAAAAGGGCGCACTCGACGCCAAGCGCGGCAAGATCTTCACCCGTCTGATCAAAGAGATCACCATCGCCGCCAAGCAGGGCGGTGATCCCGACAAGAATCCGCGCTTGCGCACTGCCGTCGCCGCCGCCAAGGCGGAGAACATGCCTTCGGACAACATCAAACGCGCCATCCAGCGCGGTACCGGCGAGCTGCCGGGCGTCACGTACGAAGAGATCACCTACGAAGGCTACGGTCCCGGCGGCGTCGCCCTGCTGGTCGACGTCACCACGGACAACCGCAACCGCGCCGTCTCTGAGATCCGCCACACCTTCGGCAAGCATGGCGGCAACATGGGTGAATCCGGCTCCGTCGCCTGGATGTTCCACAAGAAAGGCTACATCGTCATTCCCAAGTCCGCGGCCAAGGAAGACGACCTGCTGAACCTCGTCCTCGAAGCCGGCGCCGACGATCTCTCCTCTGACGACGAGAACTACGAGGTCTTCACCACTCCGGACGCCTTCGAAGGCGTGCTCAACGCCATCACCAAGGCCGGCATCACGCCCACCGTCAAGGAAGTCTCCATGGTCCCGCAGAACTACATCAAGCTGGAAGGCGCCCAGGCCAACCAGATGATCCGCCTCATGGAGGCGCTCGAAGATCACGACGACGTCCAGAACGTCTACTCCAACTTCGACTTCGACGAGAAGCAGATCGAAGTCGCGGGCTGACGCCCGTTTCTGGTTTCCCGAAAGCGGCGCCTCGGCACCGCTTTTTCCTTTCGGTCGACGGCTGGTAGCCGGCGACTGCAACTTTCCTTCCTGTCTCTGCTCGCCTTCGTGGTTTAATAGCCCGACACCACCACCCAGGAGCCTCGATTGAAACTGGCGTTCGCCGTCCTCTTTCTGTCCTGCACTCTGTTTGCCCAGGAACCCACCCTTCCCCTGACCCGCGGCAAGGCGGAGTACACCGCTTTCATCGGTGGCGGTACCGGCGTCGGCCACCGTTCCACGCACCAGTTCTTCTACGTCGGCGGACGCTACGGCCGCGTCCTTACCCGCGACATCTTTTCCGGCAAGATGCGCGGCAACGTCGAATACGTCTTCGACGCGCTCCCGCTCTTCATCGTCTTTCAGCCGCCTCGCAACGCCGTTGGCGGCGGCTTCAACCCCATGATCCTCAAGTACAACTTCACCAGCGGCCGGCGCATGATCCCGTTCCTCGAGGCCGGCGGCGGCGTCATCTTCACCAATCGCGACGTCCCGGTGAACACCAATCACGTTAACTTCACCCCGCAGGGCGGTTTTGGCACACACTTCCTGCGGCCGAACAACCGGGCCATCACCTTTACGGGTAAGTACCTGCATGTCTCCAACGCAGGGCTTGAGCGCCGCAACGCCGGCATCAACGCCAGCGTCCAGTTCGTCCTGGGCTACACGTGGTTCAAATGAGCACGACTTAGGAGGCTTCTATGATGATGATTCTGGCTCTGCTCTGTGGGCTCGTCGGTCTCGGTTGCACGATCTTCATCCTGATCCATGCCTTCTCCAAGGGCGGCATCGTTCAGGGACTGCTCTCGCTGTTCATCCCCTTCTACATCTTCTATTACGCCTTCGCTAAGTTCGACCATGAGAAGCGCGGCATGGTGCTGGCCATGTGGTTCGGCGCCATAGTCCTGCAGATGGTCTTCATGGTCATGGGCGTCGGGCTGATGGCCGTCAGCGGATGAACCTCTCCGCCCTCTGGGAGACTTACTCTGCCTCCATCCTCGGCGGCGCGCTCCTCGGGCTCGCCGCCGGGCTGGTGCTCCTGCTCCACGGACGCGTCGCCGGCGTAAGCGGCATGGTCGGCAGCCTCTTTGAGGAGCGCACCCACGAGTCTGCATGGCGCGCGCTCTACCTCGTCGGCCTGGTCCTCGGCGGCTTTGTCCTCTCTTTCTTCGACCCAGGCTCCGTTCCGCGCCAGACCCTGCCTGTCTGGATCATGCTCATCGCGGGTTTCACGGTCGGCTTCGGCGCGCGGCTGGGCGGCGGGTGCACCAGTGGACACGGCCTCTGCGGCGCCACCCTCCTCAACGTTAAGTCCATCATCGCGACCATCACCTTCATGGCCGCCGGCGCCGCCGTCGTCTATCTCGTGCGCCATGTCTGGAGCGCGTCGTGACCCGCGGCCTCACCGCGTTCCTCGCCGGCGTGATCTTCGCGGTCGGACTCGGCGTTGCGCGCCTCACCCTGCCGCAGACCATCCAGGGCGGCCTCGACTTCTTCGGCGCTTGGGACCCGCGCATGTTCGTCTCGCTCTTCACCGGTATGGCGGTCTTCGCGATCTTCCGCCTGCTGGTCGCGCGCCGCACCGCGCCGCTGCTGGCCGACCGCTTCCGCCTGCCGCAGCCCGGCTGGCCCACGCCGCGCATGCTCGTGGGCGCCACACTCTTCGGCGCCGCCTGGGGATTCAGCGGCATCTGCCCCGGTCCGTCACTGGTCTCCGCGCTGACCAGCTTTCCCGTCGCCGCCTTTGCGGTGGCGATGCTCATCGGCGTATTCGCCTACGAGCGCGGGCTGGCGAAGCGGTGATCGTTTGAAGGTGGCTTCATGTGTACTTCCTGCGTGTGACCCGCTCCGGCACTTTCTGCACCCAAGGGCAGCGTTCATTCATCCCATTGCGGTAAAGTAATCCACCACAAGGAACGTCCACTCATGTCCGAGTCTCCTCAAGCTTCATCCGCTCACATCTCCAAGGGCTTGCTGTACACCAGCTACGTCCTCAGCGCCCTTCCGGTCCTCATGCTGCTGTTCAGCGCCTACATGAAGATTGCGCAACCGCAGCCGAAGTACGCCGAAGGCATGGCGCACATCGGCTGGCCGGTCGAGCTGTCGCTCGCGCTCGCCGCGCTGGAGATCACCTGTACCGTGCTCTACCTCATCCCGCGGACCTCGGTCCTCGGCGCGGTGCTGCTCGCCGCGTATTTAGGCGGCGCCACCGCGACGCACGTGCGCGTCGGCGATCCGTGGTACACGCCGGTCGCCCTCGGCCTCATGCTGTGGCTCGGACTGTGGTTGCGCGAGCCGCGGCTCAAGGCGCTGCTGCCGCTGCGCAGCTAGTTAGCACACTTCCATCAAACTAGAAACGAGGAACCATGCCCTACGTCGACGGCTACATCATCCCGCTGCCCAAGAAGTTCGTCCGCAACTACGTGAAGATGGCCAAGGCGGCCAGCAAGATCTGGATGGACCACGGCGCGCTCGAGTTCCGCGAGTGCGTCGGCGACGACCTCAAGACCCCTTACGGCCTCGGCTTCCAGAAGATGTGCAAGCTGAAGCCTCGCGAGACCGTCTTCTTCTCCTGGGTCGTCTACAAGTCGAAGGCCCACCGCAACGCGGTCAACAAGAAGGTGATGAGCGACCCGCGCATGGGAAAGATAATGCAGAACATGAAGATGCCATTCGAAGTGAAGCGCATGGCTTACGGCGGATTCATCGAGAAGGTGCGCGGATAAGAAGTAGAGCGTCGCTACTGGCCAGCCCCTGCCTGACCAGCGCGTTCTACCTCCGCCTTCGGCGCGACCTTTCTCAGCAGCGCGTTGTACTTTGCTGCCGCCTTCGGTTGGCCGGCGGCCTGGGCCGCGCGGATCGCGCCACGCAGTGAGTTGTACCGATTCGGCGCGGTCTTGAGCGAAGCTTCATACTCGGCCAGCGCATCGGCGGGGCGTCCGAGTTCGAGCAGCAAGTCAGCCAACTGCTCGCGTGCGGGCAGCACGGCGCCCGGCGTGACCGGATGCTTGTCGGTGCGGTCCTCTAGGTCAGCGGCGGCGCGCAGGCGTTCGAGCGCAACGTCGGTCTTCTTCTCGGCCAGCGCGGTCCAGCCCTGTGCCGAGCGAACGAGGATCTCCACGGTCATCTCGCCATCGGTGTGGCCGGCGCTCTGGAGTTGGCTCCGGAGCGTCTCAAGAGCGGCGATGCCTTTTCGAGCCTGCGCCACGTTCCCGTTGCGGGCGGCGCCGAGGGCGCGTGCCCAGTGCGTGATGCCGTTGGCGACCTGCGTCCAGTAGCTGCCGCCGGTAAAGGCCGGCTCCGGGAGGGATTCGGCATCGCTCCAGCGCCGGGTCTCCAAGGTGACGCGCGCGGGAATGGCGGCGGCGGCGTAGTAGGCGCTGAAGTAGCCCCAGTCAGCGTTGGTGCGCCTTAGCTCGTCCCACAGCGCGGTTGCCTGGGCGATCTCGCCGCGCTGGAGGTAGCCATAGACGAGGTAGTCCATGGCATGGAGCTTTTCGGCGAGCGCGGCCTGCGAGCCGCTCTCGACGAAGTTGCGGTGTCCAGCGGCAGCCGAGTCGCGGTTGGAGCGGATGGCGTCCGGCCAGAGACCCAGTCGGATGAAGATGTGCGACGGCATGTGCTGGGCATGAGGCGCGGCGGGAGCAACCTTGGCGTAGCGGCGGGCGGCGTCGAGCGCGAGGTGCGCGAGCTCGGGATAGTCGTAGTTGTGGATGACGTAGTGCGCCAGGCCGGGATGCTGGGGCTGGCGGCGGTAAAGGGGATCGAGGATGCGGCCGACCTGCTTCTGCACGGCGTAAGACTTGTCCGTGGGCGCAGCGGTGGAGCGCAGGGCGAGGGCATAGAAGATGGCAGCTTCGGTGTCGTCGGGATAGGCGCGGGAGACCTTCTCCATGGCCATGGCAAAGGCTTGATTGCGGTCGCCCAGCGACTTGAGCGCGGGATCATAGACGGAGGCTAGCGCCGTGATGTAAGCGCGCTCGCGCGGCGTGGCGTGCCTGGCGGCCTGGGCGCGCGCGATGGCGGCGGCCCCGCGCTGGACTTCAGCCGGAGTGGCCGGCGACCACAGCGGATGATGCAGGCTCATGGCTACGCCCCAATGGGCCATGGCACATTCGGGCTCATGCTGCGCGATCTGGGTGAAGGCGAGCTCAGCCTGGTCGTACCAGAACGAGTGCAGCATTGCGACGGCGCGCTCAAAGCGCGGCTGCACGGCGGGCGAGCACGAGGTGGGGAACTTAACCGTGCCGACTTTGCCGTGGGAGTCGTGGGCGTGCTGTCCGTCGTCGGCTGACGTCCGGGCGGAAAAAGAAAGGGAAAGAGCGAGAACCAGTGCGGAAGCGCGAAGACCCATGGTCATTGGGACACCTCCTGATCGCGGAAGAAGTATTGTAAGCGGACTTGGATGTAGAAGTCCCGGAGGCGGAAATGTGATGGTCTAAGCCGCGGGCTTGCGGTAGAGTAATCGGCCAGCGAGGAACGTCCCCCATGCCCATGAATCCGACCATCCGGAAGATGTTCTCGGCGCCGTCACACACGCCGGGATTCGATATTGCGCTGCTGCTGGTCCGCCTGGTGGCGGGCGCCGCCTTCCTGTGGCACGGCGCGGTGAAGATACAGAACCCGTTCGGCTGGATGGGGCCCAACGCCTTTGCGCCCCCGCCGCTGCAGGCCCTGGCCGCGCTGGCCGAGTTCGGCGGCGGGCTGCTGCTGGTCTTCGGCTTCTTGACCGCACTGGGCGCGCTGGGTATTGCGTGCGTCATGGTTGTGGCCATATACGTCCACGCTGTGATGCTGAAGCATCCGTTCATCTCCGCCAGCGGCGGCGGCTCCTGGGAGCTGCCCGCCACCTACCTGGCGCTGATGATCATGATCAAGCTGGTGGGCGCGGGCAAGTTCTCCGTGGACCATCATTGGTTCGGGGAATAGGGCGGTTTCGGGTTTCGAGTTTCGGGTTTCGAGAAAAAGCAACACCAAAACCTTGGCCGCTGATCAACGCTGACAAACGCTGATTTCTTTGGTTACGTCTGCGGCCCTTGGCGTCCTCTTCGGTCAAAGGCTTCTGGTTTTGTCCTTCACGTGAAGCGTGAAACCTGAAACGTGAGACCTTCTTCTACAATCGCGTCATGCGAACCCTTGCTCTACTTCTGCTTTTCACTCCGTTCGCCTTCGCCCAAGGCGAAGCCAAGTTCAACCAGGCAGCGGCGGAGCGCTTTGCACAGCTCGCGCTGAAGTGCGTGCATCAGGAATATCCCAACAAGATCGCGCACACCATGAACTCAGACGCGGATGTGGCGCCGCCGCGCAAGCTCACGCCCAGCTTCTACGGCTGCTATGACTGGCATTCAGCGGTGCACGGACACTGGCTCCTGGCGCGCCTGGCGCGCGAGTATCCGCAGGCGCCGTTCGCAGCGCCGGCGCGCGCTGCGCTGAAGCGAAGCCTGACGCGGGAGAACATTGCCGTCGAAGTCGCTTACCTGAACGCCGCGGGACGCGCGAGCTTCGAGCGTCCGTATGGCTTGGCGTGGCTGCTGCAGTTGGCGGCGGAGCTGCGCGAGTGGGGAGAGCCGGGCAAGACTCAACGCGGCGTCTCGCAAGGCGCGGGTGATGCGGAAGCGGCGGAGTTGGCGGCGATCATTCGCCCGCTGGAGGAAGCGGCCGTTGCCCGGCTGGAGACTTGGCTGCCGAAGCTCTCACATGCGGTGCGTTCGGGCGAGCACTCGCAGTCCGCCTTCGCACTGGGGCTCATGATCGACTACGCGCGCGCGGTGGATGACACGGAGTTCGAGAAGCTGCTGGTGAGCAAGGCGCGGAAGTTCTACTTCTACGACAAGGATTGTCCGCTGCGGTACGAGCCCAGCGGCGAAGACTTTCTTTCGCCGTGCCTTGCGGAGGCGGACGTGATGCGTCGGGTGCTGCTGAAGGCTGAATATGCAACGTGGCTGCGCGGCTTTCTGCCGGTGCTGTGGCAGGCCGAGCCGAAGAGCGGCGTGCAGCCCAAGCCGTGGCTCGCGCCGGAGGTGGTGACCGATCCAAGCGACCCGAAGCTGGCGCATCTCGACGGCCTGAACCTGAGCCGCGCGTGGATGCTGGAAGGCATGATGAGCGGGCTGGATGTGTCGCGCTATCGGCCGTTGCGGCGCATTCCGGCCGAGCACGTGAACGCGCAGGCGATGTGGCGGCTGCAAGGCGCTGCCAAGGCGCATCGCGAGGCGGGACTGGCGAGCGTGACCGGCGCGCACTACGAGGGAGGACACTGGCTCGGCAGCTTCGCGGTCTATCTGGTGACGCGCAGAGGGATTGATCAGTAGCTAGTGGCTGGTGGCTAGTGATCGCAGGAGCGGCTTGCGTAGGGATTCCTTGCTAGCTCGGAATGCCAACCTGCCGACAGCCGATAGCTGATAGCCGAGAGCGCTGTTATCCTTTTCCCCTATGTCCACAACGCTAGTCGAATGTGTTCCCAACTTCTCTGAAGGGCGCGACAAAGCCAAGGTCGACGCCATTATCGAAGCGATGAAGGTGCCCGGCGTCTACCTGCTGGACCGCGAGATGGACGCGGACCACAACCGCAGCGTGATCACGCTGGTGGGCGACCGCGAGGCGATAGCCGAGGCGGCGATCCGCGGCGTAGGCAAAGCGGCCGAACTGATCGACCTGACCAAGCACCAAGGTGCGCATCCGCGGATGGGCGCGGCGGATGTGGTGCCGTTCATTCCCATTGAGGGCGTGACCATCGAGGACTGCGTAGCCATCAGCGTGAAGGTGGCGGAAGAGATTTGGAAGCGCTTCCAGATCCCGACCTATTTATATGAGGCCAGCGCGCGCGTGCCCGAGCGGCAACAACTGGAGAACATACGGCGCGGGCAGTTCGAGGGCATCCGCGACGAGATCGCCACGAACCCGGCGCGCAAGCCGGACTTCGGCGGCAATGCCGTGCATCCGACCGCGGGCGCGACGGTGGTGGGCGCGCGGAAGTTCCTCATCGCCTACAACGTCTTCCTGAACACGACGGACGTGGATGTGGCGAAGAAGGTGGCCAAGGCGGTGCGGGCGTCGAGCGGTGGATTGAAGTTCGTGAAAGGTGCGGGCTTCAGCGTGCGCGGGCTGGCGCAAGTTTCGATGAACCTCACCGACTTCGAGCAGACGCCGATCGCGCGCGTCTTTGAGATGGTGAAGCGCGAGGCCGAGCGCTATGGGGTGAAGCCGCTCTCGAGCGAGATAGTGGGGCTGATCCCGAAGAAGGCGCTGGAGCAGGCGGCCGAGTGGTTCCTGCAGGTGGAGAACTTTGACTCGTCGCTGATCCTGGAGAACCGGTTGGCAGCGGTGATGGGCGGGAAGACAGCGATCGGCGGACTGCGGGCCGGCGTAGAGCCTTTCGTCGAGCAGTTGGCGGCGCCGACGGCGACGCCGGGCGGGGGAAGCGCGTCGGCTGCGGCGGGCGCGATGGCGGCGGGGCTGGCGAACATGGTGGCGGCGATGTCGCGCGGGAAGAAGGCGTACGCGCAGTATGAGGCGCAGTTAAGCGAGGCGATCGCGAAGCTGGGCAACTTGCGCGAGAACTTGAAGGCGGCGATCGATGCGGACGCGGAGTCGTATAACCAGGTGATGGCGGCGTACAAGCAGGCGAAGGCGGCGTCGGGCGAGGGAAGTGATCGGGATTACGTCATCGAGCAGGCCCTGAAGGGCGCGACGAGCGTGCCGCTGAGCGTGGCCGAGCAGGCGCGTGAGGTCGCAAAGATGGTGGAGACGCTGAAGCCGATCACGAATCCCAACATGGCGAGCGACCTGACGGTGGCGGCGGCACTGGCGCAGGCGGCCGTAACGGGCGCGCTGGCGAACGTGGAGATCAACCTGGTGTCGTTGCGGGATGAGGCGTTCGTGAAGGCGACCCGGGCGAAGGCGTCGGCGCTGGCGGGTTAGCTGCATCTAAACACATAGAACCGTCGACTACGCGCTCGCGCTGCGCGCCTCTCCGCCAGGATGGCGGTTGGGACGAACGGTAAGGCTTTCACCGGAGACGGTGGGAACCCGAAAACGGGAAACGGGAAACCGTACTAGAATGAGGCATATGAAACGTCTGTTGGTACTGCTTTGCATCGGGATGTTGGGAGCGGGGAATGCGTGGGCGACGCCGATCGGGTATGCGGCGCGCAACGTGATCCCGGCGGAGATCCAGCAGCTCATCGTGGTGGATTACCGCACCATCAACAACTCGCCCAGCGCGAAAGCGCTGAAGGAAAAAGTGCTGCCGCAGCCGCTGAAGAACTTTGAGGCGTCGCTGGCGAAGGCGGGCATCAGCCCGACGAACGACGTGGAGCAGCTCATCTTCGCGACCTATCGCACCGACGAGGGACTGCGCGGTATCGGCGTGGCGCAGGGGAACTTCCCGGCGAAGGAATTGACCGCACGCATGACCAAGCAGAAGAACAAAGGGTCAAAGTACGCGGGGAACACTATCTACCCGATGGGCGATGGCCTGTCCATCACGCTGCTGGACGATAGCACCATGCTGTTCGGTGATACGGCGGCGATCAAGCGCTCGCTGGACATCCGCGAGGGAAAAGGCAAGTCCATGACCACCAACAGCGAGATCATGGACCTGATGAGCCAGGTGGAGACTGAAAGCGTGTGGAGCGTCCTCGACACCCATGGCACGCAGACGATGCTGAAGTCGGCGCTGGGCGAGGCGGCCAACTTGGCCGATTACAGCTTGGTGAAGAACCGGCTGAAGGGGTCGCGCTACACGGTGAAATTCGAGCGGGGTCTGGACTTCGACTTGAACGTGCTGACGTCGGATTCGATCACGGCGGCTTCGCTGTCGTCGCTGGTGAAGGCGGGAGTGTTGTTCCGCAAGACGACGGCGAGCGAAAGCGAGAAGATGGCGCTGGAGTCGCTGGACGTGCGGGCTGACAGCCGGAACCTGCGGCTGCAGTTCAAGGCCGATGATTCGAAGTTCCAGGCGTTGTTGAATTCGGAGCTGTTTGCGGCGGTATCGCGCTAAGCAGGCATCAGCGGTCAGAAAAACGAGGCGCGGGATGAATCCCGCGCCTCTTGTTGTTTAGCAGCAGGCGGTCTTCATCTGCTCCGCGGTGCGGGAGTCGGAGGCGCAACAGGCTACGCCGACGCCGGACTTTTCGGCCTTCGCGGCTGCCGGCTTCTCAGCGGCAGCTTGGGTCGCAGCGGCCTTCTGGTCGGCGGCGATCACGTCGCTGCAACAGGCTCCGCCGGGCGAACAGGCCTCATTCTTCTGCGGCGGCGCGTGGCCGAAGGACTCGGCGTCGCCCTTGAAGATGTAGACCTCCCAGCGGTTGCCGCTGGGATCGATGGACCACACCTTGTCCTGGACGGCGTAGCAACAGGTGGTGCCCATTTCGTCCATGGTGGTGAAGCCGGCCTTCTCGAGGCGCTCCTTGGCGGCGATGACCTCGTCGAGGGAGTTGTAGCGGATGCCCATGTGGTTGGGGCCGTAGACGTTCGGCGCCGTGGTCTGGCCGAGCGTGAGGTTGATGGGCGGGTTGGCGACGTCGAACTTCGCGTAGCCGGGCTTCACCTTGGTCGGCGCCATGTCGAACAGGGTGGAGTAGTAGCGGACAGACTCGTTGATGTCCTTGGTGTCGAGAAAAACGTGCACTTTGTTGAGGGTGGTCATGATCTATCTCCTTTTCAAGTATATTGATATGTATCAATATCCGTAAGCAAAAAAAGTCAAAGGGCCGAGGCGACGGCGTCACCTAACTGCTGTAAAAGCTTCTCGTTTCGGCGGTACCACATCCAGGAGCCGACCTTTTCCGCCGTGACCAGCCCGGCTTCCCGCAGGACCTTCATATGGTGCGAGATGGTGGGCTGGGAGAGGTCGAGCTGGGATTCGATGTCGCAGGCGCAGAGTCCCTGGTCATTGGAACCGGCCACCGAGCAGCACCCCGTCTGCTTCAGCATGGAGAGGATGCGGAGGCGGTTCTCGTCGCCCAAGGCCTTGAAGATGGCGGCGAGCTGGGCCGGTTTGAGCTTGCTGGGGCCGATCTGTACGAGCGTCGTCATATCGAAGAATATCTATATCCTGTCAGATAGATGGTTGTCAATATAAAAAGTTGCAGAAAAAACAGTGGCGAGGGGCTGGTGGCTGGTGGCTAGTTTTATGAAGAGGCAGGGCTCTTGGCAAACCAGCGGAACAAGTAGGTGGCCAAGAAAGCGCCCAGGAACTGAGCGGTTACGAAACCCGGGACGTCGGCGGGCCGGATCCCGGCAAAGGTGTCACTCAGGGAGCGGGCGATGGTGACGGCCGGGTTGGCAAACGAGGTGGACGAGGTAAACCAGTAGGCCGACATGATGTACGCAGCCACAATGAAGGGAACATGGGACTGGGCAGTCCTGGCACAACTCAGAATGACGAAGACCAGCCCGCCGGCGGCAACCATTTCAGCCAGCAGTTCGCCGGGGGTGGCCCGGGTATGGGTGGATAAGGCCAGCGGCGGAAGGGTAAACATGAGGTGGGCCAGCACGGTGCCCGTGGTCCCGCCAGTCACTTGGGCCAAGAGGTATGCCGGCAGCTCGGTCAGCTTTAGTTCGCGCTGCATGGCGGCGGCCAGCGAGACAACGGGATTCAGATGCGCGCCGGAGATCGGCCCAAAGGTGAAGATGAGAAACACGAGGGCGGCGCCGGTGGCCAGCGTATTCGCCAGCAGGGCAAGGGCAACGTTGCCGGCGGCGAGGCGCTCGCCCATAATGCCCGACCCCACCACTGCGGTCACAAGCAGCATGGTGCCGAGGAACTCAGCCGCAGCCCGCCTAAGCACGTGGAGATTCCTCGCCCAGTTCCGCGTCGATGCGGGCGATGATCTGGTCGCGGATGCGGCGGAAGACCGCGAGCTTCTCGTCGTGGGTGCCCGCGGCCTCGGCGGGGTCCTCGAATGACCAGTGCAGGTAGTTAGCGGCGCCCGGGAAGATGGGGCAGCGCTGTTTCGCGTTGTCACAGACAGTGACGACGTAGGCGATAGGCTGTCCAAGCAGTGTCCGAACATCCTTAGAGGACTGCGCGGAGATGTCGATGCCGATCTCCCGCATGGCTTCGACGGCGAGGGGGTTCAACCCCTTCGGCTCCACGCCGGCGCTAAGGGCTTCATATTTCCCCGGGAAGGCATGACGCAGGTAGCCTTCGGCCATCTGGCTGCGGGCTGAGTTGCCGGTGCAGAGGAATAGGACTTTGGGGAGCATAGCGGGATTGTAAAGGGCTTTCGTGAAAGTGCGGTCAAGAGCGTGGTTTCACACGAAGGACACGAAGTGCGCACGAAGGCGGCTAGTGTGGCGTAGATGGCTGGGTAGGGATCTCTCGCTGCGCTCGAGATGAACAAGAGACTACTTACCCCTGCCACTACTTCTTGAGGATAGCGTTGTAGCCGTCACCGGCGAGCTTGTTGCGCATGGCCTCAGCCTCTTTCTGCTGAGAGAACGGGCCGACCTGCACGTGGAACAGCGGGCTGTTGGGCACGTTATTCACAATGATGACGGGGTACTGCTTCTTGCGGAGGGCGGAGACGAGGGCCTCGGCATCTTCTTTCTTGCTGACCGCGGCGACTTGGACCATGAAGCCGGTCCGGGCGGTGTCGGCGAGTTCAGGAGCTTTGGTGGCGGCGGAATCGGCGGGAGTGGAATCAGATTTCGCGGCGGTCTCGGCCGGTGCGGCGCTGGAGGCATCGGCAGCCGGGACGGTGGTGGTCTCAGCGGGGGTGGTGGACTCGGGCGGCGGAGCGGCCTTGCCGGCGGCAGGTTTGGCGCCCCCGGTGGAGGAGATGGAAGAAAGGTCCGCGCTGTCAGTCACGGTCTGCGCGTTGGCCGAGCCTGCGCCTTTGCCGACGGCGTAGCCGAGGGAGAAGAAGACGGCGCAGATAGCGACCATGCCGAAGAAGATGCCGAGCAGCTTGCCGGTGCTGAGAGTGAGTTCCGTGTCCTGATTAGCCATATTGGTTTCCCGTTTCCCGAGCGCGGCCCCGGGCCGCGTTTTTCTCGCCCGCCGGAGCGGGCGGTCCAACTAAACTCATCTGTCTTTGTTCATCAACTTCTGCAGGCCGGCTAGCAAATCGACCGGCAAAGGGAAGACGATGGTCGTGTTCTTCTCCACGCCGATCTCGGTCAGCGTCTGGAGATAGCGAAGCTGGATGGTGGTGGGCTCGGAGGCGAGCACTTTGGCGGCGTCAGCCAGGCGCTGGGAGGCGGCGAACTCGCCTTCGGCATGGATGATCTTGGAGCGCTTTTCGCGCTCGGCTTCCGCCTGCTTGGCCATGGCGCGCAACATGGATTCCGGCAGGTCCACCTGCTTCACTTCGACGTTGATGACCTTCACGCCCCAGGGCGCGGTGTGGTGATCGAGGATCTCCTGGATCCGGATGTTCAGCTTTTCGCGCTGGGAGAGCAGCTCATCTAGTTCCACCTCGCCCAGGACGGAGCGCAACGTGGTCTGAGCGAACTGGGAGGTCTGGTAGACATAGTTGGAGACCTGGACGACGGCGTTACGCGGCTCCACGACGCGCAGGAAGATGACAGCGTTGACCTTGAGGGTGACGTTGTCACGAGTGATGATGTCCTGCGGCGGGACTTCAAAGGCTTCCTGACGCAAGGAGATGCGCACCATGCGATCAATGGGCGCGAAGACGAGGATGAGGCCGGGGCCTTTGGCCTCCGGCAGAAGGCGTCCGAGGCGGAAGATGACGCCGCGCTCGTACTCGGAGAGGATCTTGATGGAACTGATGAGATATAGGCCTACGATGACGCCCACAATGACGGGAAGGGTCAGCACGTTCGCACTCTCCGTTTGATCACGTTTTCTGCGCGCATCATAGCATTACTCTTTACACGACGGAATCGGAATCAGGCGTTCACCGGTGGTTTACTCACCGGTTCCACCTCAAGCTTCAATCCGTCCACCTTCTTCACAACTACGCGCTCGCCGGGTGAGACCGGCTGCGGGGCGACGGCGTTCCACGTCTCACCGAAGATGAAGACCTTGCCCTCAGGCGCGAGGGCGGTCTGGACGGTCGCGATCTCCCCGATCATGGCCTCGATCCCGGTGGTGACCTTATTCTTCCTCGCCTTCAAGGCGATGCCCATGAGGAAGATGGAGATGAGCGCGATGGGAATGCTCACGACGAGGGCGGTCCAGATCTTGATGCGCATCTCGGGAATGGGCGCGTCGACGAGCAGCAGCGCACCGAGGATCATCAGCACCGTGCCGCCGATGCCGAGAATGCCGTGGGTGGTGAACTTAACCTCCAGGGCAAATAAGACAAAGGCAGCGACGATCATGGCCACGGCGGCGTAGCGCACGGGCAGCAGGTTGAATGCGAAAATGCCGAGCAGGACACAGATGAGGCCGACGACGCCGGGCAGGATGGCGCCGGGGTTGTTGAACTCCGCGTAGAGCGCCAGCATGCCGATGGAGAAGAGGATGTAGGCGACGTTCGGGTCCATGAGGAACGCCATGATCTTCTGCTTGAGCGTCATCTCGAAGGGGCGCACAAGCTTACCGGCCGTAGCGAGCTTGGTGGTGCCGCCGTTGAAGCGTTTGACCTCCTTGCCGTCGAGCTGCTTCAGCAGGTCATCGAGGTCTTTGGCGACGACGTCGATGAGCTTCTTGTCGAGGGCCTCTTGATCGGTGAAGGACTTGGACTGGAGCACGGCGCTTTCGGCGGCCTCGACGTTGCGGCCGCGCTTGGCGACGAACGAGCGCATGAAGGCGGCTGAGTCATTCGCCATCTTGCCTTTGAGGACATCGTCCATCTTTTCGCCGCCGCCGAGGATGGGGTGGGCGGCGCCGGTATTGGTGCCGGGCGCCATGGCGGCGACGTCGGCGGCCTGCAGGATGAAGAAGCCGGCGGAGGCCGCGTAGCCGCCGCTAGGGGTGACGTAAACGATGACCGGAACTTCTGACGCAAGGATCTTCTCAACGATGCCGCGGGTAGAAGTGGAGAGGCCGCCGGGGGTGCGCAGTTCGATGAGCACCGCTTCAGCCTTGGTCACTTTGGCTTGGGCGAGCGCCCGCTCGATGTATTCCTCCGTGATGGGGTGAATAGTGTCGTTGATGACGAGCTTGAGCACCTCCGCGGGAGCGGCGAGCGCGACGGAGAAGATGAAGGCCAGGACAAGCGACAGTCGTTTCATAGGTTACTCCGATGAGGGCCGGGCCGACTGGCGGGCCGCGATGGCCTGCCGGGCGGCGTCGAGGCCGGGATGCGCGGGATCGAGCCGGGCGGCGCGGTCCACGTTCTCCCGGGCGGCGTCGAGCCGGTTCTGGCGCACATCCAGCATGGCTAAAAGTAGATACGCATCCGGGGTGGCTTTGAGTTGCAGCGCCACCTGGACTTCCGAGCGGGCGTTGGCGAATTCGCTGCGCGCCTCCAGGATGCGAGCGAGACCGAGGTGCGCTTCAGCGCTGGTCGGGTCAAGAAGGACGGCTTCGCGGAACTCGGTCTCCGCTTCGTCGTTCACGCCCTGCGCCAGCAGCTCGCGGCCACGGTCGACGTGGGCGGAGGCGTGCTGCGCGGCCGCCATTCCGACGAAGCGGGCCTCGCGCGCGTTGTGGATCTCACGCGCTAGCTGGCGGTAAGAGGTCTCGTCGTAGTTGCGCTTGATGCGCTCCAGCGGGACCTTGATGGCGGCGCCGGCGGCGGTGGCAATGGAAAGCTGGTCGAGGAAGGAACGGGCCTCGGTGTCCTGCGAGCGGAGGGCGACGGCTTCCTTGAGCTGGCGGATGGCGCCGGCGGTGTCACCGTTGCGGTAAAGAGCGATACCGAGGTTGAAGCGGTAGTCGGGGTCGCGGGAGTCAGCGGCAGCGGCACGCTGGAAGAAGTTGGCGGCGGTGCGCTTGCCGCGGCGCGCCTGGGCGACGCCGAGATTGTTGTAGACCTCGATAAGCGGCACGCGGGCGGCGGTGGCCTCAAAGGCCTGCTCGGCGCGGGCGTGGTCGCCGGTGAAGTGCGCGGCCAGGCCGAGATAAAAGTTGGCCTCGGCGGCAAGCGGACTGGCGGCGGGCACGCGGCCGAGTGCCTGGATGGCGGCTTCGTAGTCCTTCTCGTCGAAGAAGGTGCGGCCGAGAAGCAGTTGGGCCTCGGCGTAGTCGGGATTGAGGCGCGTGGCCTGGCGTAAATAGCGAATGCGGTCGGCGCTCTCAGTGGCGACGACGCCGCGGATGTAGTTTTCAAGGGCGTCCAGGCGGACGGGCGGCGCGGCGCGGAGAAAAGCCTCGCGCGACTGCGTGACGCTGGTGAGGGCGCGGAGCAGGTTCCACGCGAGGGCGTTCTGGATGTCGAGGAGCTGGGTGAGCGCGCCGGTCTCGATAGATTCAGGCGAGAGCTTCATGCGGCGCACGTCCATGACCTGGGCGCGGGCGGTGAAGCTGGTGCCGTCAAAGGTGTAGCGGCCGATGACGACGTAGTCGACGTCCATATGGTCGGCGAGTTGGTAGATGGTGGCGCGCGAGGGGCGGCTGGTGGCCGGGATACCGACGCGGTCGAGCGCGTAAAGGCGGTCGGCGCGGGGCAGGATGTAGAGGCCAGGAACGCCGAGCCGGGTGCCGAGGACCTCAGGGAAGCTTTCGCCGATCCAGTCGATGCCGGGAGCGTCGGAGACGTTCTCAAAGGGCATGACCACAACGAGCTTGCTGCCGCCGTGGGTCTGAGCCGCGGCGGGGAAGATGACGAGGAGTAAGAGGAAGAGGAGCCGCTTCAAGATAAGAACATTATAGGGTTTTCCGGCGGAGGCACACGAAGACAGGAAGTGCAATCACGTTTGGTCGGGCTCGCCGGGGTTGAGTACGTCGACCGGATCGTAGGCGCAAATGCCGCGGATCAGCTTGTTCTGCGGAATGAGACGCAGGCGATAGATGTAGGGACGCGGTGGGGCGTTCTCTGCGGTGGACTCAACCTCGTACATGCGGTCCTGGTAGGAGATGGTGAGCAGGGTGTCCCACTCCTTAGGACGGCAGCTCTCGATGACGATGAGTTCGGGCGATGGCCCGGGTTTCACCAGGTCGACGATGCGCGGACCGTACGAGCGCTCCTTGCGATAAGCGTCTAGCGCCTCATGCCCCAGGCCCAGCAGGAACAGCGGAAAGGAGGGCAGCACCTCCTTGTTGGCGACAAAGGCCGTGAGGCGAACGACGCCTTCGAGCATGAAGTAGCCGAGGAAGAGCGAAAGCGGGTCGACGAGATAGGTGAAGAGAGCGTAAGTGCCGGCGCCGAGGGTCGCCGCAGCCTGGGCTTCATTCGTGCCGCCCTTCGCCGCAACCTGATCTACGATGGCGCGCACGTAATCCGCGTACCAGCCCGGATAGCGGAGCCACAGAGTAGCCGCCGGGAGTACGAGCTGCAGGATGCTGGAGTACATCGCGCCGCGCTGCACGTCGAAGTTGGAGGCGTGGAAGAGGCGTCCGCGGTAGCGGGCGGGGAAGAGGGAAACGACGATGCTCAACAGCACAGTGAGCATGGCGGGCGGATTGTACACCCGGGAAGCAGTGGCTGCCAGTTACCAGCCGGTGGCAAACAAGCGACGGGCCGCACGGATACCAGTCTTCTGATAACGATCATAGGCTGCGGCGGCGCGTTCGCGGATCTGCTCGTGAGACTCGTCAGCCAGCCAACCATCTAGAGCGTCCTTCAATATGTAAGCTTCAGGCGCCATGAGGTTCGTTGTCCAGAGCAGAGGATAAGCACCACTCGCTTTGAGTGCGGGCGTGAAGTACTGCTTGCTGGCGCAAGCGAGGATGACGGCGTGGCGCTTAACATCCGGCTTGCCGTGCATCAGTGCCGGCAGCTGGAAGTCCATCAGACCATCATGGCCAATGTACGCGATCAGGTTGGCGGCCCCGGCGATGTTCAAGGTGACGTCGTGCGTGCCGTCGCGTGTCGTTGTGGTGGCGGGGGCTCCCGCGGCGGCACTGAGAAAATCAGTAGTGGCTTGCTTGATCTCACGACCCCGATAGGCGTCAGCCAGAAGGTAGGCATTCTGGCTCTTGTGGCGGAAGATGCAGCGCTCAAGGACACTGGGCTTCGGTCTGGTCCCGCAGTGGAGGAGCTTCCAATCCTTGCTACGGTCAAAATACGTGCGCACGCCGAACGCTGCACCCCAGTAGAGATTGCGCTTCGGGTCATCACCGTTGCCGAGTGTCCTGGGTACCGGGACGATGCCCTGAAACTGGTTGTCGGCCAGGGCGACAAAGACGTGAACAGTGCGGGGTTGCGATTGAGCGGCGCTCAGGACGCCCAGCAGCAGAATGAGTGCTACTGTGCGCATAAAAAATGGAGCGGGAGACGGGGATCGAACCCGCGACATCCGGCTTGGGAAGCCGACGTTCTACCGCTGAACTACTCCCGCTCAGTGGATGAGTGGAGGATAACATTCACGAGAAGTCGGTGCAATTTGGTGCGCCTCCGGAGGACGTGGCGCCGCTGCGCGGCTCAGCCCCAAAGGCATTGTCCCTCGACTCGCACTTACGTGCTCGCTCGGGATGACACAGGAGAAATGTCTACCAAACCCCTTTGTCGCTGCCGGTGAGCTTCTGCGTGATGGCGGCGGCGGAAGCGAGGTAAGGGAGCATGCTCAGGCGGAAGGTGGCCGGGACGTCACCGTTGAAGGCGGCGCGGGTCACCTGCTCGGAGTAGAGTGCGGCGCACTGCGGCACGATAGGAACGCGCAGGAAGCGGTTGCGCGGGCGGACCTTGTCACCGGAGCAGATAGCGGCCTTGGTGACGGCGGCAGGCAGGTCGAGCGGGCGGCCACGGAACTTCTGAGCGTAATCGGAGACGATAGCGAGATACGTAGCCACGCCGCGCCAGATGCCGTAGGGAGTAGTGGCGCGCTGCAGCTCGGCGAAGTCGACCTCACCGGCGTCGACCATGCGGGCGGTATTCACCAGATCGCAGACGCGGAAATAGAAGTGGCGGTACATGCGCTGGAGGGTAGCGACGATGATGCGCTCTTCCGGCGCGGGCACGAAGAAGGTCTTGCCGCCCACTTCCTTCTGCACGCGGCGGGTGACAAAGCGACGCGCGAGCGCGGTGTGCTCGCCCGTCTGGCCCAGGCGCTGCACATGGATCTCGATGGGTGACTCGAGGCCCGCGATCTTGAAGTTCCACTTCTGGGCCAGGCGGTCGCCCCAGCTCTGCGGCTCCAGCGTCGCCGCAAACTTTGACTTCATCACTTCATGCACCGTGCGGTCATTGCCGGTGGTGTACAGATCGAGGTCGTTGCCGATGTCGGGCCAGTGGTCGAGCGACTTGATGACGGTGGTCGGGCAGCCGGCGGCCTCGAGTTCGTTGCAGACCTCTTCGAGATAGGCGAGCGAGCGGACGATACGGTCGCGCTCTGCGGCGAGGGTGGCGTCGGCCCAGGCGAGCATGGAATCGTCACCGCGGGCGAGAGCGTCATTACGGATGGCCTCAAAGGCGCGGATGACGACATGGTGCGAGTGCGTGAGCTCGAGCAGCTCCTGGCGACCCGCGGCGTCGAGGGTGCGGACCATCTGCAGGCAGTCCTCGCTGGGGGTGGGGCTCAAGGTCAGGCCGCAAAGGCAGTGGATCAGCTCTTTCTCGCGAATCGACTCAAAAGTCATGAACGAAGGGGCTCCAGGGAAGTGGTGACGAGCGTCGGAGAGTAGGATTCCGGTTTTTGGGCGGGAGTTGGCAGGTAGGGGCAGGCTGCCTTTCTGGTGGACGGATATAATCACGTGTTTCAAGCACAATCCTTGACCAAGCAGGTAGACATTGGCCTATCAAGACCTTAGAGAGTGGATCGCGGCGCTGGAGAAGGCCGGTGAACTGAAGCGCGTGCGCGCCGAAGTGGACCCAGTGCTGGAGATCACGGAGATCGCGGACCGGGTGTCGAAGGCGGGGGTGCGGGGACCGCTGGCGGCGTCGAAGATGAAACCCGGCGGGCCGGCGCTGCTCTTCGAGAAGGTCAAAGGACACCCCGGGGCGCAGGTGCTGATCAACCAGTTCGGCTCGGAGAGCCGCATGAAGCTGGCGCTGGGGGTGGAGTCGCTGGATGAGATATCCGGGCGGATCATCCAGTTGCTGAACATGAAGTCGCCGGAAGGCTTCCTGGAAAAGGTGAAGATGCTGCCGATGCTGGCCGAGTTCGGGAAGTTCTTCCCGAAGACGGTGGCGGCCGGGCCGTGTAAAGAGATTGTGAAGAAGGGAAGCGAGGCGTCGCTGCTGGAGCTGCCGGCGCTGAAGTGCTGGCCGCAGGATGCGGGACGCTTCATCACCTTCCCGTGCGTGATCACGCGCGACCCGCGCACCGGCAAGCGCAACATGGGCATGTACCGCATGCAGATATACGACGCGCAGCAGGCCGGGATGCACTGGCAGCGACAGAAGGTGGCGGCGGAGCACTATCGCGAGCTACTGCGGGCCGGCGCAGGAAAGTCGAAAGCCGCAGCGGTTGACATCATGGCGCGGTCGCTGGGCGGAGCGGTGCTGGCTGAAGGCGAGCGGCCGAGCGGGAAGATGGAAGTGGCGGTAGTCGTGGGCACGGACCCAGCGTTGACGTTCAGCGCGATCGTGCCCGCACCGCCGGATGTGGAAGAGTTCATCATCGCCGGGTTCCTGCGGCAGAAGCCGGTGGAGCTGGTGAAGTGTGAGACGGTCGACCTGGAAGTTCCCGCCGACGCGGAGTACGTGCTTGAAGGCTATGTGAACCTGGACGAGCTGCGCACCGAAGGGCCGTTCGGCGACCACACCGGGTTCTATTCGCTGGCGGATGAGTATCCGGTCTTCCACCTGACGTGCATCACGCACCGGAAGAACCCGATCTACTCGACGACCATCGTGGGCAAGCCGCCGATGGAAGACGCCTACATGGGCAAGGCGGTGGAGCGCATATTCCTGCCGCTGATGAAGCTCACGCTGCCGGAGATCGTGGATATAAACCTGCCGGTCGAAGGCGTGTTCCATAACCTGATGATCGTGAGCATCAAGAAGTCGTACCCGGGGCACGCACGCAAGGTGATGAGCGGGATATGGGCGCTGGGGCAGGCGATGTTCACCAAGTGCATCGTGGTGGTAGATGAAGACGTGGACGTGCAGGACATCGGCGAGGTCACGCTGAAGGCGCTGAACCACATCGATCCCGAGCGCGACATTCAGTTCGTGCTGGGGCCGGTGGATTCGCTGGACCACGCATCGCGGATGCCGAACTATGGGTCGAAGATGGGCATCGACGCGACACGCAAGTGGGCGACCGAGGGGTTCACGCGTCCGTGGCCAGATGAGATCGTGATGGATGAGGAGACGAAGCGGCGCGTGGATGCGATGTGGAAGGGGTTGGGGATCGAGTAGAAGCATGTTCATCGGACACATTGCAGTGGGATTTGCGGCGAAGCGGGCCGCGCCGCGGGCGAGCCTGGCATGGCTGATGGCGGCGCCGATCCTGCTCGACCTGCTCTGGCCGATCTTTGTGCTGCTGGGGTGGGAGCACTTCCGCATCGAGCCGGGCAATACCAAGTTCACGCCTCTGGCATTTGATTCATATCCGTGGTCGCACAGCCTGGCGATGTCGGCGGTGTGGGCGACTCTGATGGCTGGTCTTTATTACGCGCTGAAGAAGGAGCGGGCAGGCGCGGTGGCGATATGGCTGGGAGTGGTCAGCCATTGGGTGCTGGATTTTGCTGCGCATGGGCCGGATATGCCGCTTTATCCGGGCGGGCCGGTGTTCGGGTTGGGCCTGTGGAACCATGTGGCGGCGACGATGATCGTGGAGTTCGCGATGCTGGCGGGCGCGGTGTGGATCTATTCGCAGGAGACCAAGGCGCGCGATGGGATCGGGCGCTGGGTGTTTTGGGGATTCGTCGGGTTCATGGTCCTGGCGTATCTGGGGAATGTAAGTTCGCCGCCACCGCCGAGCCCGCAGGCAATCGCCTATGTCGGGGTGGCAACGTGGCTGTTCGTGCCCTGGGCGGGATGGTTTGACAGGCATCGTAGCGGTAGGGGTGTCTAACGGGGTTTCCGGTTTCCCGTTTCCCGATAAGGAGCGGTTCACACGAAGGACACAAAGAGCGCACGAAGGCATTCGAGTCGGGCGACTCGCGCCGCGGCCGGGGCGGCCGCGACCACAAACTTTAGAGCCCTAGCCAGTTATTCCCTAAAAGCAGAGGCCGCGTTTATACTGCTTGCATGTCCTTCATCAAAGGCACACTGGCGCTGCTGAAAGGCTTGTCCATCACCTTCCGGGAGATGTTCGCCCCGACGGTAGTGGAGAACTATCCGGATGGGCCGGGGCCACTGAAGGGTGCGGTCTTCCAGGAGCGGTTCCGCGGGCTGCATGTGTTGCAGCGGGATGAAAACGGGCTGGAGAAGTGCGTCGCGTGTTTCCTGTGCGCGGCGGCGTGCCCGTCGAACTGCATTTACATCGAGGCGGCCGAGAACACGGCGGAGAACCGGATCAGCGGCGCGGAACGGTATGCGGCGGTCTATAACATCGACTACAACCGCTGCATCTTCTGCGGCTACTGCGTGGAGGCGTGCCCGACGGACGCCATCACCCACGGTCATGGCTTCGAGCTAGCGACGTTCAATGCCAGCAACCTGGTGTACCGCAAGGAGCAGTTGCTGGTGCCGCTGACGGCGGCGATGCAGTCGAAGTGAGCCGCGCTTTCGCTCACCATAACTTTTGCAGTAACCCGAGGGTCTGCGGGTGGGGCATAGCCCCAAGAAAGCAGGAACCCAGAATTGGGTCCTGACGATAGCCGAATGAACAACACCTTCCTGAACCAGTTGCGCGACCGTGTGATCGTCTACGACGGCGCGATGGGCACCCAGATACAAGACCGCCACCTCTCCCTGGATGACTACTGGGGCAAAGAGGGCTGCAGCGAGATCCTGGTGCTGAGCCGTCCGGATGTGATCCGCGAGATCCACGCGGGCTACTTTGCCGCGGGCGCCGACATCGTGGAGACCAACACCTTCGGCGCTACCCGGATCGTCCTGGGTGAATACGACCTGCAGGACAAAGTGCGGGAGATCAACATCGCGGCGGTGAAGCTGGCGCGTGAGGCGGCGCAGGGCTTCAGCGGCAACGGCAAGCCGCGCTACGTGGCGGGATCGATCGGACCCTCGACTAAGCTGCCGTCGCTGGGGCACATCAGCTTTGACGACATGGTGGCGGCGTATGTGGAGCAGATAGCGGCGCTGATCGAAGGCGGCGCAGACGTGCTGCTGATCGAGACATGCCAGGACATCCTGCAGGTAAAAGCAGCCGTCGCGGCCGCGGAAGATGCGATGAAGGCCGCGGGCAAGCGCGTGCCGCTCCAGGTCCAGGTGACGCTTGAAGCGACGGGCACGATGCTGCTGGGGACGGAGATCGGCGCGACGCTGACCACGCTGGAGCCGTATGACATCGACATCGTTGGGCTGAACTGCGCGACCGGGCCGAAGGAGATGAACGATGCGGTCCGTTACCTGGGCCACAACGCGACCAAATACATCTCCGTGCTCCCCAACGCGGGCCTGCCACAGAACGAAGGCGGGCGGGCGGTGTATAAGCTGACGCCGGAAGAGCTGGCCGAGTATCACCATAGGTTTGTCGCCGAGTACGGCGTGAACATTGTGGGCGGATGTTGCGGCACCACGCCGAAGCACATTGAAGCTGTGGCCAAAGCGGTAAAGGACATGAAGCCGCTGCCGCGCGAAGGCAAGCCGGTAGGCGCGGCGGCGAGCGCGTACACCTCGGTTCCGCTGGAGATCGACGGCCAGCCCGTGGTGGTGGCCGAGGAGATGAACACCACTACGCAGAAGAAGGAATTCCGCGAGTTGGTGCAGGCGGGCAAGTACGACGACATCCTGGCGCTCTCCAAGAAGCTGGTGGCCGAAGGTTCGCACATGCTCGACCTCTGCTGCGCCATCGTGGGCGAGGATGAAGTCGGGTACATGACGTCGGTGCTGGAAAAGATCGCGACGCGTGTGCCGGCGCCGATCCTGGTGGACTCGACCGAAGCCAACGTGATCGAGGAGGCGCTGAAGCGCATCCCGGGCAAGGCGATCATCAATTCCATCAACCTGGAAGATGGGGAGAAGCGGACGTCGCAGGTGCTGCCGATGGCGAAGCGCTACGGGGCGGCGGTCATCGCGCTGACCATCGACGAGCAGGGCATGGCGCTGACGGCAGAGAAGAAGGTCGCCATTGCAAAACGGATCTTCAAGCTGGCTACGGAAAAGTACGGCATCCGGCCGGTGGACCTGATATTTGACCCGCTGACGCTGCCCATCTCGACCGGGCAGGAAGAGTACCGGACGGCCGGCATCGAGACGCTGAAGGCGGTGGAGATGATCCATCGCGAGCTGCCCGAGGTGAAGACCATCCTCGGCATCAGCAACGTGAGTTTTGGGCTGAATCCGTATGCGCGGCGGGTGCTGAACTCGGTCTTCCTGAAGGAAGCCGTGGACCGCGGGCTGGACGCAGCGATCATCAACTACAGCAAGATCTATCCGTTATACAAGATCCCTGAAGCAGAGGTTGACTTGGCGCGGAAGCTCATCTTCCAAGACACGTCGAATGGCGACCCGCTGCAGAACTACATGCAGTTCTTCTCCGGAAAGAAGAAGGTGGACGCGCCGGAGAAGGACGTGGCGCAGCTTTCGGTCGAAGACCAGCTCAAGCACTGCATCATCAACGGCGAAAAGGCGCTGGGGGAAGGCGCGAACAAGCGCACGTTGGAGCAGATCCTGGAGGCGGCGCTGAAGACGTACACCCCGCTGGATCTCATCAACACGGTACTCCTCGACGGCATGAAGACGGTGGGTGAACTGTTCGGTGCACGCAAGATGCAGTTGCCGAGCGTACTGGATTCGGCGGCGGTGATGAAGCAGGCGGTCGCGTACTTGGAACCAAAGATGGAGAAGGCCGAAGGCGCGCAGAAGGGGACCATCGTGCTGGCCACGGTGAAGGGCGACGTCCATGACATCGGGAAGAACCTGGTGGACATCATCCTGACGAACAACGGCTACAAGGTGGTGAACCTGGGCATCAAGCAGCCGGCAGACACGATCATCGCGGCGGCAAAAGATGCGAACGCGGACGCGATCGGGCTAAGCGGCTTGTTGGTAAAGTCCACGCTGGAGATGAAGTACGTGCTGCAGGACCTGCAGACGCAGGGGCTGAAGTTCCCTGTGATCTGCGGGGGCGCGGCGCTGACGCGTAAGTACGTGGAAGACGATCTGCGCAAGGAATACGAAGAAGCCGTCTTCTACGCGAATGATGCATTCGACGGTCTGCACGTGATGGACGACCTGGCGGCGGGAGAGTCGGCGCGCGAGCAGCGATTGCTCGAAGGTCGTACGCGCAAGGAGTTTGCGCAGGCGGCCGCGGCCACGGCGGTGTATGGCGTGGGCAGCACGTCGACGGAAAGGTCGGCGGTAGTGAGGCCCGCGCCGAACATCCCGAAGGCGCCGTTCTATGGAGTCCGCACAAAGATGGACTGGGACCAGCGCGAGGTGTTCCAGTACATCAACCACACGGCGCTGTTCAAGAACCAGTGGCAGTTGAAGACGGCGTCGCAAGAAGACTATGCGCGGCTGGTGGAGGAGAAGTTCAAACCCATCCTGGCGGAGCTGATCGATGAGGTCATCCGCGACCGGTGGTTCGAACCGAAGGCCGTGTACGGCTACTTCCCCTGCCAGGCGGACGGGAACAGCGTCGTTGTCCATGACGCGCCGGGCGGCAAAGAGCTGCAGCGCTTCACGTTCCCGCGGCAGCGCGAGGGTCGCAAGCTGTGCATTTCGGATTACTTCCTGCCTAAGTCAGAGGGCAAGTTCGATGTGATCGGGTTGTCGCTGGTGACGGTGGGCGACCGTGCGTCGGAGCTGACGAAGAAGCTGTTCGATGCGGGCGATTACACGCGCTACCTGTACCTGCACGGACTTAGCGTGGAAGCAGCGGAGGCGCTGGCCGAACTGCACCATAAAAAGATGCGCGAGGAGCTGGGCATCGCAGGTGAGGACGCGGCGCGCATCAGCGACCTGTTCCACCAGAAGTATCGCGGGTCACGGTATTCGTTCGGGTATCCGGCCTGCCCGAACCTTGAGGACCAAGTGCAGTTGTTCGCTCTGCTGGAGCCGGAGAAGAACATCGGCGTGAAGTTGACGGAGACGTTCCAACTGGAGCCGGAGCAGTCAACGAGCGCGATCGTGGTGCATCACCCGGATGCGAAGTATTTTGTGGTGTAGGGCGGTTGTGTCGCCGCTGCGCCGCTCCAAAGTCAAAGGCATTGTTCCTCGACTCGCACTAACGTTTCGCTCGGGATGACAGAAATATTGATCCGCACTACCTAGTTCACGGTGCCTGGGACCATCTGCGGGTCCAGCTTGATGGCGCCGAACGCCTTCTCGTAGTTCTCCACGTTCTGCTGCAGGATCATCAGGAGAGCCTTGGCCTGTTGCGGGCTGAGGTAGATGTTCTGGAAGTTGGCGACTTCGACGAGCTCGGGCGTCTGCGCCTGGAGGCGTCCGAAGGTAAGGAGGAAGTCCCACACGGAAACGTGGATCTGCACGCTGTTGGCGTAGCTTTCGCGGAAGTCCGGCGTGTTGGTGAGGTTGATCTTGGGCTGCGCAGGGAAGGCCATGGGCTCCTCGTTCGGATGGGATGAAGGGGAATGATAAACGATGGTGCGAAAGGGGGGACTCGAACCCCCACGGTTTTACCCGCCAGATCCTAAGTCTGGTGCGTCTGCCAATTCCGCCACTTTCGCGCGGGTCTGGCTTGATTGTATCGTGATTCGGCATCAGAGAGTGTGACAGGAAAGGCTCATGGCGCGCGGGTTTGACAGCAAGTCGGTGGAGGAACAGCAGGCCGAGTACCTGGCCAAACGAAGTCGAACCGCGAAGGCGCCGGTGAGCGCGGAGGAGGCGGCGCATCAGCGGGAGCGAGAGTCGCTGGAGCTGAGTCTGAAGAATGTCCTGGCGCAGCTCGCCGGAGCGACCGGGCACCGCCGGGAGATGCTGGAGCAGGCGCGGGCGGAGTTGGACAAAAAGCTGCAGGCGCTACCGCAGAGTTGAAGTTCTACGCAGGCCGGACCTATGTTTTCCAGCGACCGAGGGTAGGGATCACGCGATGCGCGAGTTCGGTGGCGCGGTCGAGCGGCATGCGCAGGTCGTCGCCGGTCATGTTCTCGATGGACATGCGGATCATGTCGTCGACGGTGAGGTCGGGCTGGGTGAACTTGCCGCCGGCGAAGCAGAAGGAGCAGTAGGTGTTGTTGTGGGAGCCGTCGGCGTTGGTGCCGAGGTTGCCGAAGCTTTCGGCGAGGGGCATACCGCAACTCTGGCAGCGAGGCTTGTCCTGCATGGTGGGATTATGCGCCTGTACCAACCCTCATGTCGCCAGCAAAAAGTCAGCCGCGGCTAAGCCCCGCGCTTCTAACCCGATTTCACCCCGCTGAAGCGGGGTGCTTCCACCAGCTTATGCCAATAAAAAAGCGGGAGCCCGAAGGCTCCCGCCGTGCACGCGAGCGCACGAAACTAGTCAGTGGCGATGTTGAGGTTCATGGGGCGGTCGAGTTCGAAGATGATCTCGGTGCCCGGGGCCAGGCTGGCCGACTTGTGCTTGGTAAGCCAGTAGACGACCGCGCCGCCGCCACCGATGGCCGCGCCAATGATGGCGCCCTTACCGCCGCCGGTCCATGCGCCGATACCCGCGCCCGCGCCGGCCCCGCCGGCCATTTCGAGTTTGTCGCGGGTATTGATGGTCTTGCCCTTGATGCGGCCTTCGTCGTCGACCTTGACGTCAGAGTCAGTGGTGTCAGCGACCACGGCGGTGAGGTTGTAGACATCTCCGTTGGGCAGGGTGACCTGCTCGGGCTTGATCTCGATGATGGGGCGTCCCTTGTAGCGCCGCTTTTCTTCGGCACGGATGACCTTGCCGGAGATGGACGAGCCGACAGGGATGACGGTCTGCCCGTTGTGCACGACCGGCTCGGTGACGCGTCCGGCAAAGATGTCGCCGGCCTTGCTGGTGTAAGTGGAGATAGCGGTCTCCAGCTTCATCTTCACCGGGGTGCCGACCGGAAGCTGCGGCATGGCCTGCACACCCACGGTCATACGCACGCCGTTGTTCAGGCGCGGCTGCTCGGCTTCCTGGGCCACAACCGACACGGCCAACGCGGCCACGCATAGGATCAAAGCGATTCTTTTCGACATGGATGTTCTCTCCTGTTGCAGGGCCGGCGGGAGAAGGCGCGAAGTGGGACTCGGGGGAACTGTCGCCGGCGGGATGTGGTGAAGGCTGCGCGCCATCCTGGAAGCGACTGTAAAACACCCAAGATAACCGGACAACACCCAAAGAAACCGGGAACCTAGAGGGTTAACAGCGGGCGAGCCAGCGGTTTAAGCGAAGTTGGTGGCCGAGGCGGCCAGGCGCTTGAAGAAGCGGAAGCCGTAGAAGCGGTAACCGCAGCTTTCGCAGCGATAGACGCGGATGAAGAGCTTGGGGAAGATGTAGCGCTCACGCCAACTCATGGGCATGGAGCGGCGGATCTTCAGGCTGGAACACTCAGGACACTGGCGGGGTTTGGCCGTAAGGGTCACGGGATTTATTCTATCGTATCCCGAGTCATGTCAAGACTAAATCGTTGATTTATAATCCGCCTTCGCACCATAAAAGGAACCCTCCCATGATGAGCATGCGGCAAGAGACCGAGATCGTATCCGTCCGCGCGCGTCAGATACTGGACTCGCGCGGGAACCCCACCGTTGAGGCGGACGTGCACCTGGCGGGTGGCGCGATGGGCCGGGCGGCGGTGCCGAGCGGCGCCTCGACCGGCGAGCACGAGGCGGTGGAGCTGCGCGACGGTGATAAAGAGATCTACCTGGGCAAGAGCGTGCTCAAGGCCGTGGAGAATGTCGAGAAAGAGATTGCGCCCGCGCTCGAAGGCATGGACGCGGCCGCGCAGCGGCAGATCGACTCGCGCATGATCGCGCTGGACGGAACGTTCAACAAAGGACGACTGGGCGCGAACGCGATCCTGGCGGTCTCGATGGCGTGCGCGCGGGCGGCAGCGAATGCGCACGGGATGCCGCTCTACCGCTACTTGGGCGGCGCGAGCGCGTGCATCCTGCCGACGCCGATGATGAACATCCTGAACGGCGGCGCACATGCCGACAACAACGTGGACTTCCAGGAGTTCATGGCGATGCCGGTGGGTGCGCATTCGTTCTCGGAGGCGCTGCGCTGGGGCACGGAGGTGTTTCACACGCTGAAGGGCGTGCTGAAGAAGCGCGGCTACAACACGGCGGTGGGCGATGAGGGCGGTTTTGCGCCGAGCGTAAAGTCCAACGTGGAGGCGATCGAGGTGATCCTCGAAGCCATCCAGCAGGCGGGCTATACGCCGGGTGAAGAGATCGCGATCGCGCTGGACCCGGCGGCGAGCGAGTTCTACGACAAGGCGAAGAACAAGTACGTCTTCAAGAAGAGCGACAAAAGCGAGCACTCACCGGAGCAGATGGTCGAATACTGGAGCGAGTGGGTGCGGAAGTATCCCATCGTGAGCATCGAGGACGGCTTCGCCGAGGACGACTGGCACGGTTGGAAGCTGATGACCGACCGCGTCGGCGCGCAGATCCAACTGGTGGGCGACGACCTGTTCGTGACGAACACGGAGCGCTTGTCGCGTGGTATCGAGCAGGGCGTGGCGAACTCCATCCTCATCAAGGTGAACCAGATCGGGACGGTGAGCGAGACTATCGACGCCATAGAACTCGCTCGGCGGAACGGCTACACTGCGATCTCGTCGCACCGCTCGGGCGAGACGGAAGACACCTTCATCGCCGACCTGGCCGTGGCGACGGGCGTGGGACAGATCAAGACGGGTTCAGCGTCGCGCACGGACCGTATCGCGAAGTACAACCAGCTGCTGCGCATCGAGGAAGAACTGGGCTCCTCGGCGACGTTCCTGGGGCTGGATGCGCTGAATTACTCGGGCGACCTGGCGTCGAAGGCCGGGGCGTAAGCATTGGCCGACCCGAACCCGCTGGCGAGCGTCTCGCTGAGCCTTGCCTCCGCTTTGTCTTGGGGTGGAGGCGACTTCAGCGGCGGCGTCGCGGCGAAGAAGATCAACACATTCCAAGTCGTCGCCGTTGCTCACGGCACCGGACTCGTGCTGGTGCTGGCGCTGGCGCTGCTGCGCGGCGAGGTGTTTCCCGGACAGCATGCGATGTTGTGGGGCGCATACGCAGGGATCGCGGGCTCCGTGGGTCTGGCGTCACTCTATCGAGGCCTCGCGGTAGGGAAGATGGGTATCGTGGGCCCGGTGGCCGCGGTGGTGACGGCGGCGCTGCCGGTCGTCTACGGGATCCATATGCAGGGCGCGCCAAAAATGCTGCAACTGGCAGGATTCGCGGTGGCAGCGGTGGGGATCGTGTTGATCTCGAAGCCGGAGCGGGCGGCGGGCGTCCCGAAAGGGTTGGGACTGGCGGTGCTCGCAGGACTCGGCTTCGGCGGCTTTCTCATCTGTATCAATCGGGCGGGGAACACGGGTGTCTATTGGCCGTTGGTGGCGGCGCGGGTCGTGTCCGTGGTGTTCATGGTGGTGCTGCTGGCAATGAACAAGCGCGACAAGGTCGGGTCGGCGGGGATGTGGGGATTGATGATGCTGGCCGGCGCGCTCGACACGGCCGGCAACGCGCTCTTTGTGATGGCGACGCAAGTGGGAAGGCTGGACGTGGCGGCGGTCTTGAGTTCGCTGTATCCGGCGTCGACGGTTCTGCTGGCGCGGTTCATCCTGCACGAGAAACTGAATGCGTTGCAGACTGCCGGGATGGTGGCAGCGCTGGCGGCGATCCCGATGATCGCGGGTTGAGAGCAGTCAGCATCAGCCGAACAAAATCATGGCAGAAAAGGGATCTCTCGCTGCGCTCGAGATGAAACTCCGACCTGCTATCCTTAACGCCGCATGCGACCCAAACCACTGGTACTGATCATTCTTGACGGCTGGGGCTACGCGCCCCCGTCGAAAGCCAATGCGATCGCGCTGGCGCGCAAGCCTGTTTACGACAAGCTGCTGCAAGACTTTCCCAACACGCTCATCCACACCAGCGGACGCTACGTGGGATTGCCGAACGGGCAGATGGGCAACAGCGAAGTCGGGCACCTGAACATCGGCGCCGGGCGGGTGGTGTACATGGACATCACCAAGATCGACCTGATGATCGAGAATGGTGAGCTGTTCAAGCAGAAGCTGCTGCTCGAAGGGATGGCGCACGCGAAGAACGGCCACCGGCTGCACCTGTTCGGACTGCTTTCCGACGGCGGTGTGCACTCCCACCAGAACCATCTTTACGCACTCATCAAAATGGCGGCACAGCAGGGAGTGAAAGACGTCTTTGTACATGCGTTCATGGACGGACGCGACACGCTGCCGACCAATGGCGCGGGCTACATCGAGCAACTACAGCAGAAGATGCGCGAGTACGGCACGGGACGCATCGCGAGCGTGAACGGCCGGTACTACGCCATGGACCGCGACAAGCGCTGGCCGCGCATCAAGCTGGCCTTCGACGCGATGGTGAAAGGCAAGGCTGAGGGCGGCAGCTACACCGACCCGGTAAAGGGCGTGCGCGAGTCCTACAACAAAGGCGTGACGGATGAGTTCATCGTGCCGTTCGTCTGCACGGATGAGAAGGGCCAGCCGCTGACCACGATCCGCGACGAGGATGTCTGCATCAACTTCAACTTCCGGGCCGACCGGGCACGGCAGATCACGCGCGCGCTGGCGCGCAACAGCGGGCTGACCGCAAACCAGGGAAAAGATCTGCCGGACGCCGAGGCCCTGGACCAGACCATTCCGCTGAGCGAAGTCCCGAAGAACCTCAAGTACCTGTGCATGACGCAGTACGACAAGCAGTTCACGCTGCCGTACATTGTGCCGACGGATTCGCTGAACAACATCCTGGCGAACGTGATGGGCCAGGCCGACCTGCGGAACCTGCGCGTGGCCGAGACGGAAAAGTACGCGCACGTGACGTATTTCTTCAACGGCGGCGTGGAACAGCCGTTCAAAGGTGAGGACAGGACGCTGGTGCCGTCGCAGAAGGTGGCGACCTATGACCTCGCGCCGGAGATGTCGGCCGGCGGCATCGCGGATGCGGTGGTGAAGGGGATCGAGGACAAGACGTTCGATGTGATCATCGTGAACTTTGCCAACGCGGACATGGTGGGCCACTCGGGGCAGATCCCGCCCACGATCAAGGCAGTCGAGACCGTGGACAGTTGCCTGGGGCGTATCCAGCAGGCCGTGCGGCAGTACGGCGGCGCGCTGCTCATCACCGCCGACCACGGCAACGCAGAGCAGATGATCGACCCGGCGACCGGCGGTCCGCATACCGCGCATACGACGAATCCGGTGCCGCTGATCCTGGTGGCGGAGGATGCGGCGCGGTATACGCTGCGGCCCGATGGCGCTCTGCAGGACATCTCACCCACGGTGCTGGGAATCTTGGGAATCCCGCAGCCGAGTGAGATGAAGGGGCACGACCTGAGGGTGAAGAAGGGGTAGCTGCCTCCCACAAGAACCAAAACCCACCACGAAGGCACGAGGAACACGAAGGTGCAGAGGCAGGACGGGGATTATTCGTCAGGCTTATCGTGTTCTGCTTGCTGCGAGTACCAATCCAAGAACTTGCGGAAGGCGGCCCCGCGGTGCGAGTAGCGGGCCTTTTCGTCGGCGGTCATCTCGGCGAAGGTCTGGTTGGCCTCAGGGACGTAGAAGAGCGGGTCGTAGCCGAAGCCATGCGCCCCACGGGGGGTATCGAGGATCTGGCCACGAGCCTCACCGGTGAAGGTGCCGAGCACCTTCCCATCGCGGGCAGCAGCAATGACGCAGATGAACCGAGCTGAGCGATCGCGATGGGCCGCTAGTTCGCGTACCAGTTTGGCGTTATTGGCCTCGTCACTGGCATTGGCCGCGGGATCGGTCGAGGCGTAGCGGGCAGAGTGGATGCCGGGTGCGCCGTCCAGGGTATCGACTGCAAGACCGGAGTCGTCGGCAATGACGAGCTCGCCGGGGGCGTGCCGGCTGTAGGCCTCGGCCTTCTTGCGGACATTCGCTTCAAATGTGTCCCCGTCCTCCACGACTTCATGCAGACCGGAGAAGCCGGGCAGGGGAGCCACTTGGAGGCCCAAGACCTGGGCGGCGCCGGCAAAGTCGCGGAGCTTGCCGGAACTGGAGGTCGCGACCAGGATCGGCTTCATGTTGTAAGGAAATGGCGCGCCCGGCAGGAGTCGAACCTACAACCCTCAGATTCGTAGTCTGATGCTCTATCCATTGAGCTACGGGCGCTTGTGTGGGAATCGCGCAGGGAAGAACTACTCACTGATGATATATGAGCAGGGGAGTTGGAGCAAGATGGGCAGGGTTCCGGCGGCAGAAAAGCAAGGGACGACTCGCTTCGAGGACCTCTGGCCGAAGTTCCCTCGTTGCGAAGCCGCCCCAATGCGCGCCACTTCGTCTGCGGTCTTTGAAAGCAATCCTCAGGCCAAACCCGGCCGTTTGAAAATACAGGCCTTACCTCGCGGAGCGGCAATCCAACCCGGAACTTTTTGCCCAGTCATGCAATTTTTCCCGGGCAAATCAGGCCGAGCGGGCAAATCTGCGCTCCGGCGATGGTCCGGCATCTGGTGACCTCAGGCGCGCCTCTGCGCCCGGTCAGACGAGTTGCACTCGCTCGCGCAGGTCCAAGCCGGAGCGGCGGAGGAGCTGGGCCACTTCGGGCTCATCCAGGCGGGTAGCGTCGTACTCCACGCGGACGGTCTTTTCCTTTTCATCAAAGGTGATCTTGCGCACGCCGTAGACTTCACGGGCGCTGTTGAGGGCGAGGGCTTCCTGCTCCCCGGGCGGGGTGCCGTAGCGGTAGACGACGTCGACAGTGGTCATAAGATTCCAGGCAAAGAAAGTAGCTCAAATATATTGCACCGCGGCGCATCCGGCCAACATCTCATGTTGACAAATACCCCCCAGGGGTATATGACATAAGACGACATGGCGAGTAAGGAACGCAAGGCGATCGCGGTGGAGCCCGGGGCCAAGGCGCGCAACCAGAAGCGGTTGCGGCGGGTCGAGGGGCAGGTACGCGGCATCCAGAAGATGGTGGAGGATGACCGCTACTGCGCCGATATCCTGGTGCAGATCTCCGCGGTGCAGGCGGCGCTGCAGTCGGTCTCGCGCGAGCTGGTGCGTAACCACCTGCGGCACTGCGCGGCCCATGCCGTCCAAAAAGGACCGCAGGAGGCCAACCATGTCTTTGACGAAGTCGTCGACCTCATTTACAAACATCAACGGTAAACCTATGGACCACGAGCATGGTCACGAAGGGGAGCTCCACATCGATCCCGTCTGCGGGATGAAGGTGGACCCCGAGCGCGCTGCAGCCACCCACGAGCATCACGGAAAGACTTACTATTTTTGCAATCCGAACTGCCAGGAGCGCTTTGCCGCCCACCCGGAGCGATACATCGTGGGCGAGGGCGGAAGTGAGACCGTGCAGATCGCCAGCGCACCCGTGACAGTGAAAGACCCGGTGTGCGGCATGAACGTGGATCCGCACTATAGCGCCGGCAGTGTGGAGCACGGTGGACGTATCTACCACTTCTGCAGCGAGCACTGCCTCGGCAAGTTCACGTACGACCCGGACAAGTACCTGGGAACGAAAGCGGGGGCACAGGAATCTGCGCCCGCGCCGGCCGGGACGATGTACGTCTGCCCGATGGATCCGGAGGTCCACCAGGACCATCCAGGAGCGTGCCCGAAGTGCGGCATGGTACTGGAGCCGGAGATGCCGGTGTTGGCGCCGGCGACGAAGACCGAATACACCTGCCCGATGCATCCGGAGGTCGTGCGCGATGCGCCGGGAGCCTGCCCGATCTGCGGCATGGCGCTGGAGCCACGGACAGTGGCGGCAGAAGAGCAGCAGGATCCGGAGCTGCGCGATATGTCGCGGCGCTTCTGGGTGAGCCTGGCATTAACTGTCCCAGTGTTCGTGCTGGCCATGGGCGAGATGCTACCGGGCAAGCCGTTCTCCGGACGCGCGTGGACGTGGGTGCAGTTCGTGCTGGCGTCGCCGGTGGTCCTGTGGGGCGGCAAGCCGTTCTTTGAGCGCGGCTGGGCGTCGGTGATGTACCGCTCGCTCAACATGTTCTCGCTGATCGCGCTGGGCACAGGCGCGGCCTACATCTACAGCCTGGTGGCGCTGCTGGCGCCGGGCCTCATTCCGCACACCGCCGGACACGGCGCGTACTTTGAGGCGGCAGCGGTCATCGTGACGCTCGTGCTGCTGGGGCAGGTGCTGGAGTTGCGTGCGCGGCAGCAGACGGGCAGCGCGATCCGCGCGCTGATGGCGCTGAGTCCGCAGACGGCGCATCGGTTGCGCGCCGACGGCAGCGAGGAAGACATCGGGCTGGACCAGGTCCAGGTCGGCGACCGGCTGTTGGTGCGCCCGGGAGAAAAGATTCCGACCGACGGCAGCGTGCTGGAAGGTGCGAGCACGGTGGACGAGTCGATGATCACGGGCGAGTCGATGCCGGTGGACAAGGCAGCGGGCGACCGCGTGATCGGCAGTACGCTGAACGGCACCGGGTCGCTGACCATGAAGTCCGAGCGCGTGGGCAGCGCGACGCTGCTGGCGCGGATGATCCAGATGGTGGCCGAGGCGCAGCGGAGCCGTGCCCCGATCCAGAAGCTGGCCGATAAGGTGTCGGCGGTATTCGTGCCGGTCGTGATCGCCGTGGCAGTGCTGACGGCGATCGCATGGTTCGTATGGGGGCCGGAGCCGAAGATCGCACACGCGGTGGTGAACGCGGTGGCGGTGCTGATCATCGCGTGCCCCTGCGCGCTGGGGCTGGCCACGCCGATGGCGATCATGGTTGGTACGGGCAAAGGCGCCACCATGGGCGTGCTGGTGAAGAACGCCGAAGCGCTGGAGGCGATGGAGAAGATCACCACGCTGGTAGTGGACAAGACCGGGACACTGACGGAAGGGAAGCCGAAAGTCGTCACGATGGTGCACGGCCCCGATGTGAGCGAGAACGAGCTGCTGCGCATCGCGGCGAGCCTGGAACGGCACAGCGAGCATCCGCTGGCTCGCGCCGTGGTGGAGGCGGCGAAGGAGCGAGGCATCACGCTGGAGCCGGTGGAGGGGTTCCAGTCGACGACCGCGCAGGGTGTGACCGGCAAGCTCAACGGCAAGGTGACTATCGTCGGCAAGAAAGCGCTGTTCCAGAACGCACAAGGGATCCTGCGCCAGTTCTCTTCGACCATCTTTGGCCAGAAAGAGAACGAAATGATCTCCGGCGGGCAGACCGTGCTCTACGTCGGATATGGCGCGAGCGCCGCGGGGATGATCGGCATTGCGGACACGGTGAAGGCGACGACGGCGGAGGCGATCCGCCAACTGCGCGCCGAAGGCGTGAAGGTAGTGATGATGACGGGCGACACGAAGACCACCGCCGCGTCGATCACGCGTAGCCTGGGCATTGAGCAGTTCGAAGCCGAGGTGCTGCCCGATCGCAAGGTCGAGGTCGTGCAGAAGCTGCAGAAGCAGGGAGAGATCGTCGCGATGGCGGGTGACGGCGTGAACGACGCGCCGGCGCTGGCGCAGGCGAATGTCGGCATCGCGATGGGGACAGGCACGGACGTGGCGATGGAGAGCGCCGCGGTCACGCTGGTCAAGGGTGACCTGCGGGGCATCGTGCGGGCGCGGCGGCTGGGCGCGGCGACGATGCGGAACATCCGGCAGAACCTGTTCTTCGCCTTCATCTACAACGCGCTGGGAGTCCCGATCGCCGCGGGCGTGCTGTATCCGTTCTTCGGGCTGCTGCTGAGCCCGATGATCGCGGCAGCGGCCATGAGCCTGAGTTCAGTGTCGGTGATCGGGAACTCGCTGCGGCTGCGCGGCATGAGGCTTTAACGCTTCGGCCTGGGCTTTCTTTTGGCGAACTCGCGCAGCGCGGTGGCGGCGATCCAGCGGGCGGAGGAGGAATCGGAGGCCTTGAGCTTCCGGGCGAGCTTCTCGGCAGCCGCACGCAACTCGGGGCTGCGGCCTCCGACGCCCCGCAAAGCCCACAGGACACCCTTCTTCACAAAGTTGCGATCGTCGGTGGCGGCCTGCTCGATGAGCGGCAGGGTCTGCAGGAAGGGCGCGTCGGGCGTCTTCTTGTCGTGCAGGGCGAGGCTAGCGAGCAGGGCGTAGGCAGCGCGCTTCTCGAACTCCGGCTTACGCTTCGCCCAGGAGCGTATCTTCATCATGGCGTGGGGCGTCTTGTCGAAGAGATGGAAGCAGGCGGTGTCGGTGTCGGCCCAGTTCTCGAAGGTGCGGCACCAGGCGTCCATCATGGCCGGTGTGACTTGGGTGGGATCGGCGACAAAGGCGGCGAGTAGGCGGGCTTCGTAGCAGTCCTGCTTCCAGAGAGCCTGGGCGAGGGCGTGGTCGCGGCCGAGCTCCTTCGCTAAGTAGCGGATGTCCCCGACTGAGCACCCCATCACACGCTTGCGGGTGATGATGCCGTAGCGGGCAAGGGCGGCTTCACCGCGGGGGCGTCCACGCTTCTCGAGAAGCGCCATAGCGGTCTTGAGGCGCGCGGAGAGCGCGGGCCGGGCGGCGCCGCGCTCTTTCGCGGGTTTCGCTGAGGCGGGCATCTAGGTGGCCATGCCGGGAAGCATTTCGGCAAGGCGATTGTAGCTGGCCTCAACGCCCTGCTCCATCGGGGAGGCAAGGACGGCGTCGCGGGCCTCCTTCGATTCGTAGCGCATGGTGTGCGTCATGGTCGTGACGCCGTCTTTCTCCGTCAGGATCGTGGTGCCAAGGCCTTCGCCGGGGTACCAGGGGTCGTCGAACTTCTCCGTGGAGACGAGGCGCTCGTTGGGGACGATCTCGCGGAACTCGCCGCCCATACCCATCTCCTGGCCGGTCTTGTCCTTTCTCCACACGTAGCGGTACTTGCCGCCGACGCGCAGGTCAACCTCGCAGACCGGCATCATCCATCCGTCGGGGCCGAGGAGCCAGCGCTTGATGTATTCGGGACGGGTGAGCGCCTGGAAGACTAGGTGCTTCGGCGCGTGAAAGACGCGGGTGATGACCAGCTCGCGGTCCCCTCTGGCGGTGATCTTGACGTTCTTAGTGAGTGGCATGGGGGGATTGTCTCCTTTTTGCAGTAGACGTTCGGGCTTTAGTCTTCATTTCTTCGAGCAGGGAATCGAGTCTCCGGAAGTTGGCTTCCCAGACCTTGCGGTACTTCTCCAGGTAGCGGTTGGCGTCGGCCAGGGCTCTCGGCTCCAGCTTGCACGGGCGGCGCTGGGCCTGGCGCCCGCGCGAGATGAGGCCGGCGCGCTCGAGCACGCGCAGGTGCTTGGAGATGGCGGGTTGGCTCATAGCAAAGGGCTCCGCCAGCTCCATCACTGAGGCCTCGCCGGTGGCCAGGCGCGCGAGGATGGCGCGGCGCGTGGGGTCGGCCAAGGCGGCGAAGGTGGCATCCAGACGAGTCGAGGTATTCATAACAATATGGTTATATAACTACTCGATTATGATGTCAAGAGGTATTTCGAGCGTGCTCGCTCGGGATGACACAGGTAATTGTTAGGTAGGGCTAAAGCTTGCTCAGGTAGTCGATCATCTCCGGCTTGTTCCATTCGACCGGGCCGATGAACTTGCGGCGGAGCGTGCCGTCGCGGTCGATGATGAAGGTCTCGGGATAGCGGAAGGTGCCATACATCAAGGGGCTGCGGAGGTCGGGGTCACGGACGGTGAGCAGGCCTTGGGTCTTAGTGGCGATGAACTTGTCGTAGGCGGCCTTGTCCTGGTCGGTAGAGACGGCGAGGACAGTGACCTTGTCTTTCATGCGCGCCTGCATGGCGACCAGCGAGGGCATCTCTTCGACGCAGGGCGGGCACCAGGTGGCCCAGAAGTTCAGGACGACGATCTTGCCCTTGTGGTCAGCGAGGGAGACGGTCCGGTCGGCGTCCTGTACGGTGAACTGCGGCGCCGGCTTGCCCACCAGGGCGGGCGGAGAGTTGCGGTCGCACCCGACGAAGATAAAGACGGCTAATAGGACCCAGAAATAAGGCTTTCGCAGCATCGGTACCTATAATATCTGTAACCGGCTGAGGCCGGGGCACATCCAATGGGCGACTTCATCATTTTCATCATTTCGGCGACTGCATGATCTATCTGACCAGGCGCGCGGATTTTTCCGCTTCGCACTATTACCACAACCCGGAGTTCTCGCCGGAGGAGAACCAATCTTTTTTCGGCAAGTGCGCCAACCTGAATGGGCACGGCCACAACTACACGCTGGAGGTCACGGTCAAAGGCCAGGTGGATGCGAAGACCGGATTCGTGGTTGACCTGAAGGACCTGAAGACGCTGATCGAGCGCGAGGTCACCGATGCGATGGACCACCGGCACTTGAACAAGGAGGTGCCGGAGTTCAAGACGTTGATCCCGACGACGGAGAACCTGGCGATCGTGATCTGGAAGCGGCTGGAGCCGAAGTTAAAGCTGGCGAAGTTGCATCGGGTACGAGTGTACGAGGCCGAAGACCTGTACGCGGATTTTTACGGAGAGGCATGAAGGCGCACCTCACACGGCGGTATCAGTTCCCGGCGTCGCACCGGCTGCATACGGATGCCCTGACGGAAGCGGAGAACCGCGAGCTGTACGGCAAGTGCAACTATCCGCACGGGCATGGCCACAACTACGGCCTCTACATCACGGTGAGCGGACAGGTGGATGCGAAGACGGGGATGGTGTGCAACCTGGCGGAGATCGACGGCTTTGTGCAGCGCGAGATCCTGAGCCGGTTCGACCACGCGAACCTCAACGAGCTGGAGGCCTTCCGCGACCAGGTGCCGACGACGGAGAACCTGTGCCGCGAGATCGAAGGCATCCTGCGGCGCGGATTCACCGCCGCGCACGTGGAGCGGGTGCGGATCCAGGAGACACGGAAGAATTCCTTCGCGGTGCTGGCGCCAAGCGCGGGCCCGCGGAAAGAGATGTCATGAGCAGAAAACCGGTAGTGAACATCGCGGGCGCAAAGAAGGCGTCCGGCAAGATGACGGACGCGACGACACAAGAGCTGTACCGCGAGATGCTGGTGCGGCTGGGCGAAGACCCGGACCGCGACGGCCTGAAACAGACGCCCGAGCGCATGGAGAAAGCCATGCAGTTCCTGACACGCGGGCACCAGGAAGATCCGCTGAAGATACTGCGCGGCGCGCTGTTCGACGTGTGCTATGACGAGATGGTCATCGTAAAGGACATCGAGATGTTCAGCCTGTGCGAGCACCACCTGCTGCCGTTCTTCGGCAAGGTGCATGTGGCCTACCTGCCGAAGGGCAAGGTCATCGGTCTGAGCAAGATCCCGCGCCTGGTGGACGTATTTGCCCGCCGGCTGCAGGTGCAGGAGCGGCTCACCACCCAGATCGCCCGCACCATACAGGAGGCGATCGATCCGGTAGGCGTGGGCGTGGTGGTGGAGGCGCGCCACCTGTGCATGATGATGCGCGGGGTGGAGAAGCAGCATTCGTCCGCGGTGACGTCGTGCATGCTGGGAGCGTTCCGCGACGAGCAGGAGACGCGCGAGGAGTTTCTCTCGCTCATCCGGCACAAGAGCAGCAACGGCTTCTGACTAATCCCGAAATTGATAGCGCGGATGCGCGGCCGGGAACAGCTTGATGAGCGTGACCCCGGCGATGAAGCCGCCGACGTGCGCCCAGAAGGCCACGCCGCCACCGGTCTTCGAAGTGCGGACGATGGAGTCGGCAGCGCCGCTGAGAAATTCCGCGACGAACCAATAGCCGAGCACGATCCAGGCCGGCAACCACACGAAAACAAAGACGACCGGCATGATGGTGAGCACGCGCGCCGAGGGAAAGAGCAGGAAGTAAGCGCCCATCACCCCGGCGATGGCGCCGCTGGCGCCCACGGTGGGGACGCTGGAGTCCTGATTGAAGGCGATGTGGAGCAGCGCCGCGGCCACACCGCTGGCGAAGTAGAGCGCCAGGTAGCGGAAGTGACCGAGGTGGTCCTCGATGTTGTCGCCGAAGATCCATAGCGCCCACATGTTGGCGATGAGGTGCAGCCAGCCGCCGTGGAGGAACATGGAGCTGAAAAGCGAGACACCCGCGCCGGCGATGCTGGAGCCGCGGGAGCCGGAGAAGGCGTCGACGAACGACTCCGGCACCACGCCGAACTGGTAGACGAACTCGGTGCGCGCGCCGGGCGCAAGCATGACTTCAAAGAGGAAGATGACGGTGTTGAGAACGATGAGGAAGTAGGTGATGAACGGCGTCGTTAACCGGGGAGCGTCATCACGGAGGGGGATCATCGAGTTTCCGGTAAGATTCGAAGATATCAGATTAGTGACATGAACGGACTCCTGGTCATCGACAAGCCCGCGGGTTGGACGTCGCACGACGTGGTCGCGCGCGTGCGCCGGATCGCGAACGAGCGTTCCGTGGGGCATCTGGGAACCTTGGATCCGATGGCGACGGGCGTCCTGCCGCTGGTGCTAGGCAAGTGGACGCGCCTGGCGCAGTTCTACCTGGACGCCGAAAAGACGTATGAGGGGACGATCAGGTTCGGCTTTGCGACGGACACTTATGACTCCGAGGGAGAAGCGGCGGGAGAGCCGAAGGCGGTGAATTTCGGGGAGGCAGAACTTAAAGTAGTGGTTGAAGGGTTCCGCGGGGAGATCGAGCAGATGCCGCCGCCATTCTCGGCCAAGAAGATACAGGGCGTCCCCGCGTACAAGCTGGCCCGGCAGCAGAAAGAAGTGAAGCTGGAGCCGGTGAAGGTGCAGGTGATGGAGCTGGAGGTCGGGCAGCCGAACGGCGACGGCCTGGCGCACTTTCGCGCGCACGTAAGTTCGGGCACGTATGTCCGGTCGTTGGCGCACGACATCGGCGCCAAGCTGGGCGCGGGCGCTCATTTGGCCAGCCTGCGGCGGACGCGGCACGCGGAGTTCGGCATCGGAGAGGCGGTGTCCCTGCAGAAGCTGGAGGCGTCGGCGGATGCGCTGGCGCAGTTCCTGCTGCCCGCACGGCGGGTGCTGCCCAAACTGCCGAGCGTGGTGGCGATGGACGACCAGCTTGCGCGAGTGCGGCATGGGAATTCGGTGAACCTGATGGAGCTGTCGCAGGCGCCGCAGGTGAAGGTGCTGACGCCGGCCGGGGAACTGGCGGCGGTCGCGAAGCGCGTGGCGGGGGCGCTATTCCAGCCGAAGATTGTGCTGATGGAGTAGTCTGCTACAACCTCAAATCAATGGGCAAAGTGATAACATCGCCCCGAGAATCATTCCACGGTAGTCGCGAGGTTGCACCTCATGAAGCAGATTTCCGAGCTAAGTTTCATTATTGGCACAAGCTCTGTCATCTCCTGCGCCAAATTGCATTTCAATATTGACGTTAGTGGAATAAACAAATCTGACATTGACCAAGTGAATCAGCTGACTAACACAATGTACGGGGTTTTCGCGAAGAGCTATCCTGAAACGGCAATTTCGATTGATAAATCTTATCAAGTCGGCGACTTCCTCACCATAAAGGTAACGATTACGGGCAAGGACCCAGAAAACGTTATTTCGGCTTCGAATGAGTTCAAGCGGCTCCTAAACAAGAAATCCTAATACCGTGAATTTAGGTCCACGCTCGCGTGGATTCTGGGCAACATCGGCCCCCCATCGTGATCTACCGCACCCACACCTTCACATCCGGGAATCCCATCAGCTTGAGGATGTAGTAGTTCACCGCGGCTTCGCCGGGGTCGTCGGAAAAGGTGACGAGTTCGGCGTAGCGGGGAACTCCGGCTTTGCTCAGGGCCGCCCAGATGTCCTTGGCCGCTTTGGGCGAGCCGTCAGCGTTAAGCAGCTCGGTGTAGGGAACGTGGACGACGGTCCCCTCCGGCTTGCTGCCCGGTAGCGTGGCGCCGGAGGCGATGAAGACCTTGGGATAAACGCCCTGGGTGCTCTTCGGGTCGGTGACGACAACGCCATCACGCGGCGCGGGAACGTAGGTGGTAGGCGGGATAGCGAGGTCGTTCGGGGCCTTCTTGGGCGCGACTACGGTCGCGTCCTTCGTGGGCGCCAGGCCGCGCTTGGCGGAAGCGTCGAGCGAGTCGCTGAAGATGGAGATCTTCTTCTGGCCGAGGCGCTCGAGCGTCAAATAAGCGAGCGCCGCTTCCTTGGTCACGCCCGCGCCGGAGACGATGACCGCTTCCAGTTCGCGATCCACACCCGCAGGGCCGAGCAGGGCGGCGAGTTTGGCCGGCTCAGAGAAGGTGGCTTTGAAAGTCTCAGCGGGGACATTCAACGCGAAGGGGAGATGGCCTTGGGCGTAAGCGTCGGCGGGGCGTATGTCGATGACGCTGACGTTGACTTGGGCGTACATGCGCAGCATGCGGTTGCTCCAGCCCATGAGCCAGCCTGCGTCGCGCAGCAGATAAGGTGATTCGTAAGTCCAGTAGGGAAGCCTGCGTTCGTCCTTTAGCCAGCCGAGTTCCGATTCCTTGTAGAGACGTACGTTGGGGTAGCCGAGCAAAAACTTCATGGCGAAGTACGGCACGGTGGCGGCGATGCCGCCGCCGCAATAGGTCGAGACCTGTTGCTCGGGCTTGATGCCCATGTAGTCGAGCATCTTCTTGATCTCAGCGGGGGACTTGAAGGTCTTGTCGGCGTTGTAGAAGTCGCCGCCGGGCAGCAGGATGCCGTTGGGGATGTGTCCGGCGCGCTCGAAGGGCGAGAAGGCGCCGTAGTACCAGTTGGGGTCCAGGGCGTCGACGAGGGCGTGGTTCTCAGGATCGCCGGAGACGTTCAGGACTTCCGGCAGGCGCACGCGCTCGCTCTCCCGCGGCTTCACGACGCGAAAAGTTCCCACCGCAGGGGCGGGTGTCGGGTCCTTGGTCACGGGCAGGTTGGAACTCTTCCACTTATGCAGGCCGCCGTCGAGGATAAGAAGGTCCTTGGCCGGGAAGCCGTGATAGTGCAAGTCCCAGAACAGGCGGGTGGCGACATTCGAGCCGCCTTCGTCATAAATGACGATCCTCTTGCCGGGGCTGACGCCGAGCGCCTGGAAACGGCGCTCCATCTCGGCCAGGGGCAGCTCGTGGGCGCCGTAGGCGAAGGGGCTGGAGTTGAGGGCGCCGGGAATATGGCCGGCGGCGTACTGCTGTGGCGAGGAGGCATCGAGGATGAGGACCTTGGGGTTCTTGAGGTTCTTTTCCAGCCAGGCAGCAGTAACGAGATTTCCTTTGGGCTCGTCGGCGGCGAAAGCGGAGATGGCAAAGATGATGACGGCGAGTAGAAGAGCAGCACGATGCAGCTTGGACATAGACGCCTCCGAAGGGCTGGGAATGCAGACCTGTAGCTGATAGAGGTACGTGGTCAACTTAGCTTAGGTTCCATCCAGATGACGGAGGCCAGCGGGTGCTGGTTAACAATCGAAGGTGGCCGATGGGCTCAGGGACCCCAAAACTCACGGAACTCCTTTTCAATCTCTGGCTTGGCAGGGCGCCGGTCATCGCAAGGGTGCGCGTAGAACTCGTAGAAAGCGACGAAGTCTCTGCGGCGAGAGTCGCAAAACTGTGCCCTAACGTCGGCATCCGCGGCATTCGTGAATGCCGATGCGAGGGTATAGAAGCGCGTAGTACGAGCGGGGACCAGCGCAAGACGCCCTCCATGCAGTGGTGCATCGAGCAAAAACAAGCCCCTGGTACCATCAATCCCGGAGAGCAAGACAACCTGATTGCCGGATGTGAAAGGCAGGAGGTCGGGGCGCGTGGGCCAAAATACTATCGCTTGAACGTTTTGGTTCCGGGGAACCTCGAGCAAGTATTCGGTGACGCGTTTATCTGCCTGCAGGAGGAGGACAACCTCAGAGGTCTCATCGTTGAAGTATGGATTTACGTCCGCAAGTAAGTAATCGATACGCGTTAGTCCCAAGCGCCTACTTGTTACCTCCGGAAAAGTAGCCATGTCGGATGTCAAAAAGTGTGGGTCGGGATGGAAGCCGCCAAAGAAGGGCATGATTCCCGACCACTGCCAATGTCGAAGCGGATAATAGGGGCGCTTCAAGTGACGCGCAAAGGGCACTCGATCGTCAGGAGAGCGTTCACCGCTACGAATGTGGGGACCCGCGACGCGAGGCAAGAGAAGGAGGGCAACGACAAGGGCGAAGACGAGAACGGTGCGGCGGGTCCATGGCCTCATATGTAATGTCCGATAACAGATATTATGTTAAATACAATCAAGAGCCCATAAATCCGGGCTACGGCGTCTCTTTGCCCGATTGGGCGACCATCAGGCAGAAACCGTCGGGGTCAGTGAGCCGAAACTCCCCTTCCGGCAGGTATTCGGGGTGCTTGATCTCGTCGGGCTGAAGTCCGGCTTGCACCAGGGCATTCCGAAGGGCCACCAAGTCCTGGGCATACAGGTAGAACAGCGCGGACTGCTGGTCGGCGTGGATGGGACACTCGGCGCACGTGAGCATCAGGTTGGCGCCGCGCTTCCAATCCGGCGCGGCCGGTTGGTAGAGCCAGCACCAGCCGATAGGCCCCGCCGGTGGGACGCGGTTCCCGATCTTGAAGCCGAGGTGCTGGTAGAACGCGACCGAGCGCTCCACGTCAGAGACGTGGAGCATGGGTACAAGGCCGGAGATGGGCGGGACGTCACCCATACGGGCGCTCGATCAGGCCTGCCCCGCCGCCTGTACGAACGATGCGGCGGCGGCATCGACGTTGTCGAACATGGGGACGATGTCAGAGACGCGGCAAAGCTGCAGCGTATGCGCCACCATGCCGCCGGCGCCCGCGATGCGCATGCTACCGCCGCCCTCTTTGAGCTTGCCGGCCGACATCACGATGATGCCGATGCCGGTGCTGTCGAGCACGTTGACGCCGGCCAGGTCCATGATGAGGCGCTTCGTGTTGCCGCCGAGCAGTTCGTCGAGCTTCCACTGCAATTCCTGGGCATCGCGTCCGAGGGTGATGCGTCCCTGGATCTCAAGCACCGTTACCCCGGAGTTGGTCGAGCGTTGCGCGATATTGAGCATTCATCCCCCTTGCAAGGTCGCTGGATGGTAGGCGAGGGGCGGAGGGGTGTCAAGGACGGATATCTGCCATGCGCCGGTTTTCGCGTCTAGCAGTTGGCGTACTTCCAGTTGCGCGACTTCCCTGCTGCCATCCACGCGATGGCTTGTGCGAGGCGGCGCTGGCGCGTCTCTTCAGTCTTGGCCTCGGTGATCCACTCGAGGTATTCCTTCTTGTGGCTATAGGGGAAGGAGTCGTACGTCTCCTTCGCCTTCTTGTTCTTCTTGAGCGCGGCGTGGAAGTAAGCGGGCGGGCGCAACGGCGTCTTGGCCGTGGGCTTGGGACGCGCGACCTTTACACCTTTGTCGTTCAGCGCGGCGGCTTTCTTGATGTAGGCGGCGAGGACCCTATCGCTGGGCAGGTCTGAGAGCTTGGTGATGCAGCCGAACTGGCCCATGGCTTCATCCGAGCGGCGGTCATTGCCGACGACGAGCTTGTGCTTCCAGAAGCCGAAGGTGCAGTGGTTCTTGAAACCTGCCATGCCGGCCATGATGCCTTTGTAATCGAAGTGCGGCATGGACCACTTGATGGTCTCCTCAACGCCCGGGCAGGCGGCATGGACCTGCTTGCGCAGGTGCTTGAGGATGGGTTGTGCAAAGGGCTGGGCCTTGGCGATGTAGGCGTCGACGCGAGGGTCTTTTTTGCCCATGAGGTCTCTCCGAGGGCCTTATTTTAACCACGAAGGATAGGGAGAAGTTCAATTTGTAATTTGTAAAGTAAAAAGTCAGAACCCAGCCACTCGAATAAGCGCCTGATGTGAAGAGGCCAAGAGCCAAGAGCTAAAAGCCAAGAGCTAAATCACATCTTGTAGCGGCCGAGATCGTCGTCGTTCAGGTTCTCCAGCCACTTGCGCAACTCTTCGCTGGAGGCCTTATCAGAGATGGCGGCGGCGAGCTTGGAGGACTTCAGCACCTCGTCTTCCACGTAGATGGGGCAGTCGACGCGCAGGGCCAGCGCCAGGGCGTCAGAAGGCCGTGAATCGATGCTGATGGTGTGGCCGTCGCGTTCCATCCAGATGACGGCATAGAAGGTGTCTTCTCGCAGCTCGCTGACGACCACCTTGTTGACCTGGGCTTCGAGGCCGGTCAGGACGTTCTTGATGAGGTCGTGCGTCATGGGGCGCGGCGTGGTGACCTTCTCGATCTCGAGCGCGATGGCGTTGGCTTCGTAGATGCCGACCCAGATGGGCAGGACACCGTCGCCGGAGACATCCTTGAGGACGACTATCGGCATGTTGGTGACAGGATCCATCATCAGTCCCCGGATCTTCATCTCGATCTCCATCGTGTCCTCCCGTTGTTCTAAGGGCTCCGCAACGCTTCGCTGCTTCGCCCTCGCGCTCTGCTCGCGCGGCATCGGCGCTCGCTCCGCGCTCACCCGTTCTCGTTCTTCCCTATTTAGACGACCATCTCCCCGATGAGGCTGTTCGGCTGTACGCGCGTGATGTGTACTTTTACGTAGCTGCCGAGCGCCGGCTGGATCAGGGCCTGCGTGGTGAAGTTTACCGTCTTATTCTGTGAGTGGCGTCCCACGATCTGCCCGCGGGCCTCATTCCGGCCTTCAACCATTACTTCAGCTATTTCGCCCACATGGCGCTGATAGTTGGCGCGCTGGATCTCGCGCTGGCGGTCCAGCAGGATCTGCAGGCGCTTGGATTTCTCTGCCTCCGGAATACTGTCCTCCATATGAACGGCGGGCGTATTGGGCCGGGGCGAGTACTTGAAGGCGAAGACGCCGTCATAGCCCACGTGATGAAGCAGCGTCATGGTCTCTTCGAAGTCCTGCTCGGTCTCGCCGGGGAAGCCGACGATGATGTCAGTGGTCAGGCTGATGTAGCGCTGGGCGGACTTCATCCAGGCGATGCGCTCCAGGTACTGCTCGCGGGTGTACTCGCGCAGCATGGCCTTGAGCACGCGGCTGGAGCCGCTCTGCACCGGCAGATGCACGTGGTCGCAGAGGGTGGGCACGGACGCGATGGCGTCGACGATGTCCTTGGTGAAGTCGCGCGGGTGCGAGGTGGTGAAGCGCACGCGGCGGATTCCCGGGATTTCCCCGACGGCGGCGAGCAGCTCCGCGAAGCTCCGCTTGCCGCTGGGATCGCGATAGCTGTTCACATTCTGGCCCAGGAGTTGGATGTCCGTGTAGCCGGCGTCGGCCATGCGGCGCGCCTCGGCGAGGACGGAGTCAGAGGTTCGGCTGCGCTCCTTGCCGCGGGTGTATGGCACCACGCAGTAAGCGCAGAACTTGTCGCAGCCCTCGATGATGGTGATGTAGCCGCGGTGCGCGTTGGAGCGCGCGGTGAACTCGGTCTCAAAAGTCTCGTCGGTCTGGCGGTCGTCAAGCCCGGTGACGCGGTTGTTCCCGGCCTCGAGCTGCACCAGCATCTGCGGCAGGTTGCGGTAAGACGCCGATCCGGCGACGAGCGAGACATGCGGCGCGCGCTCGAAGATCTGCTCGCCCTCCTGCTGGGCCACGCAGCCGAGCACGCCGAAGCGCTTCCCTTCCTTGTGCAGGCGCTTGAAATCGTTGAGGCGGTGAAAGACTTTTTGCTCGGCCTTGTCGCGGATGGAACAGGTGTTGTAGAGGACGAGGTCGGCTTCTTCGACGGAATCCACCTGGGCGTAGCCTTCGTGGACCAGCGTGCCGATGACTTTCTCCGAGTCATGGACGTTCATCTGGCAGCCGAAGGTCTCGATGTAGAACTTCTTGTCGGTGGAGAGGCCCATGCTGTCCCCAGTATAGCGAAGGGGGCTAGCGGCTGTCGGCTATAGGCGTTCGGTCAGAACGAGGCCAGGGCGGCGGTTTCGTTGGGAAAGGTCTCGAAAAGCTTGAGGATGCCGGTAGTGAGCATGGTCTGCTCGGCTTTCTCAGGGACGGCGGAGAGCTTGATAGTGCCACCCTTCTGCTTGGCCAGGGTCAGGCAACGGACCAAAACGCCGATGCCGCTGGAGTCGAGCGTCGTCACCCGGCTCATATCGATGACCATCCGGACGGCGCCCTTGCCCAGGTTCTCCTCCACAGCGGAGCGCAGCTTGTCCACCTTCTCGCCCATGCGGATGTTCCCTTCCAGGCGAATGACGGCGACCTCAGCTTGCTCGATGGGATGGCTCAAAGGCGACAGCTCCTGGGGATGCTGAAGATTGTACCGTCTCGGGACAGGATTGAGTAGTGACCCAGGTAACGCATTTCCTACCGCGCCCATGGCTCAAGGGGACTAGGTCGCGATTGTGCCGTTGGGGGACGCAGAAAGCTGCTAGTTTGAGGAAGCGACAATGGTCAAAAAACTCAAGAAATGCCCGACCTGCCTGGGGCGGGGCATCTGCGACGACGAGTCGAAGTGTGCCACCTGCGGCGGCACGGGCGAGATCGCGCACGGCAAAGAAGTCGTGGCAAAGGAACCCTGCTGGGGCGCGCAACGACCCGAGCCCCGCGCCGACTAGCCTTTCTTCCGGCGTGAAGCTCGAGGCCCGCGCGCCTGCGCGGGCCCCCGATCCATCACTGTTCCTGCCATTCCGGCACGCGGCCCGTCGTCCAAGGCGCGCCGATCTTCTCGGCCTCCCTCTCCAGCGCACTAATTTCATCCGCCAGCGCCTTCAGCTTGGGCAGTTCGATGGCGAACTGCTCGGCAGCGATAGCGTAGTCGGTCTGGTGGGTCGTCGTGGGCAAAGCGGTGGAGGTGAACTGGTCGCCGATGATGTTGTTCACGCGTCCGAGCAGCGACGGCGGCAAGGGTACTTCCTGGCGTGCGATGGTGGCCGTGTCGCCGCGCAGCGCACGGATCATCTCCGTCACGCGCTTGTCCAGTGCGTCGGCGCGGTCGAGCAGCGCGGCGGTGTTGCCGGGCGTCTCGCGCAGGGCGCGGCGCACCGCGCGGACGCGAGTGCGGAGCTCGTTCGAGAGGGATGACGCCCCGCCCAGAGCGCGGGCCAGCTTGGCCACCTTGCGCTGGAAGTCGTGCAGGGTCTTGCGGTCGGCGGCGGCCATCTTGTCGGCGCCGTGCACGTAGAGCTCGAAGCTCTGGGGCGCGGAGAGGTCGGCGTACTTGCCGTCAACCTTCTTCACCAGCTTGACCGAATACTTGCCGGGAGTGGCGTGCACGCCGCCGGGGCCCTGGTCGAAGGGGTTCTCATCGGCGGGCGGTGTCTCCGGCGGGAGGTTAGTCGGTGGATAGCGCAGGTTCCAGGTAACGCGGTTCATGCCGGCATTGTTGGGCGCCGGAAGCTGGCGAACGAGCGCGCCGTCTTCATCCATGATCTGCAGGAATAGCGCGGGAGCTTCCGCTTCAGCTTCTTCGCGCAACTGGTCGCGCGTGGGATACGGCAGGGTGGCGTACGCGCCCATCGGGTTCTTGGCGGCAGCGGCTTTCTCGGCTTCCTGGCGCTTTTCCTTGGCGGTCTTGTACTTCTCTTTCAGCTGGAAGGTGAAGGTGGCGCCGTACGGCGGATTGGGCGCCGTGAAGAACGACTCACCCAGCGAGCCTTTGCCGCGGCTGCCGTTGGGCGTAGCCTCGATGTACATCATCGCCTTGCGGACGGGATAAAGCGTGGCTTCCTGCTGGAGCGACTCCGGCTTGAAGTTGCGCAACGGTGTGATGTCGTCTAGGACGTAGAAACCGCGGCCGAAGGTCGCAGCCACGAGGTCGGCCTCGCGCTTGTGGATGACAATGTCGCGGACGGGGATGGTCGGCATGTTGCCTTTGAGCTGCGTCCATTTGGCGCCGCCGTCCACACTGAAGAAGAGGCCGAACTCCGTGCCGACGAAAAGCAGGCGCGGGTTGACGAAGTCTTCGGCGATGGCGAGTACCGGGCCGTTCTCCGGCAGGTTAGCGGTAATGGGGGTCCAGGTGTTGCCGGCGTCGGTAGACTTGAGCACGTAGGGCTTGAAGTCGGCGTTCTTGTGGTTGTCGAAGGTGGCGTAGACGGTGCGGTCGTGGTGATGTGAGGCAGCGATGCGGCTGACGTAGGTCCCATCCGGCACACTGGTGAACTTTTCGATCTTGCGCCAGTTAGCGCCGTTGTCCTCGGTGACCTGAATGAGGCCATCGTCGGTGCCGACGTAAAGCACCCCGGCCTTGTGGGGCGACTCCGCCAAGGCCACGATGTTGCCGAACGACGAGGTGGAAGCATGCTTGGCGACGGCCTCCGGCGGCCAGATCTTGCCCATCATTGGGAGCTTGTCGCGGTCGATCTGGCGGGTGAGATCGGCCGAGATGGCGCGCCAGGTGTTGCCGCGGTCGTCGGACTGGAAGAGCTTGTTGGCGGCGAAGTAGAGCCGCGTGTGCTGGTGCGGGCTGATGATGAGCGGGGAATCCCAGTTCCAGCGTAGCCCGGGCTCGCCCTTCCCTTCCTGGGGCTGGATGCCCAGCGCCTCGCCGGTCTTGCGGTTGTATCGGACCAAGCCGCCGTACTGCGACTCAGCGTAGATGATGTTGGGGTCGGTGGGATCGACCTGCGAGCGGAAGCCGTCGCCGCCGTTGGTGATGAACCAGTCGCTGTTCACGATGCCGTAAGCGTTGATGGTGCGCGAAGGCCCGCCGAGCGAGTTGTTGTCCTGTGTGCCGCCGTAGATGTAGTAGAACGGCTCGGAGTTGTCGACGGTCACGTCGTAGAACTGGCCGACGTTCAAGTTCGACTTGTGGTGCCAGTTGGCGCCGCCGTCATAGCTCTCGTAGAGGCCGCCGTCGGTGCCGCTGAGCAGGTAGTTGGTGTCGTTGGGATCGACCCAGAGCGCGTGCTCGTCAACGTGCTTGTTGCGCTGGCCGATGCGCCGCAGGGTCTTGCCGCCATCGTCCGACATCATGCCGAAGGTGTTCATGACGTAGAGCCGGTCGGGGTTCTTGGGGTCGACGTAGATGGTCGAGTAGTACATCGCGGTGGCGTCAAAATCGTTGCGCTTCTCCCAGGTGGCGCCGCGGTCGCGCGAACGGAAGATGCCGCCGCGGCGCTCGGCCGCTTCCACGTGCGCGTAGAGGATGTTGGGGTCGGTGGGAGAGATGGCCAGAGCGATGCGCCCGAGGTCGACGGTGGGCAGGCCGGACTTCAGCTTGGTCCAGGTTGCGCCGGCGTCGGTGGACTTGTGGATGGCTGACTCCGGGCCGCCGTTGATGAAGCTGAAGACGTGGCGGCGGCGCTGATAGCTCGCCGCGTAGAGGATGTCAGGGTTCGACGGATCCATCACGACGTCAGTGACGCCGGTGTTCTCACTGATGTTGAGCGAGTGCTTCCACGTCTTGCCGCCGTCCGTGGACTTGTAGAGGCCGCGGTCCCCGCCCGGCCCCCAGAGCGGGCCCTGCGACGCGACATAAATGACGTTGGAATCGCGCGGATCGATCAGGATGCGCGCGATGTGCTCGGACTTCTTCAGCCCCATGTTCTTCCAGGACTTGCCGCCGTCGTCGGAGCGGTAAACGCCATCGCCATAGCCGACGCTGCGCTGCGAGTTGTTCTCACCCGTGCCCACCCAGATGACGTTGGAGTCCTTGGGGTCCATGACGACAGTGCCGATGGAATAAGAGCCCTCGTTTTCAAAGACCGGATTCCAAGTGATGCCGTTGTTGTCCGTCCGCCACATGCCGCCCGAAGCCACGCCGACGTAATAGTGGGCGCGGTTCTTGGGATTGACGGCCAGGGACTGGATGCGTCCGCTGATCACCGCCGGACCGACCGCACGCAGCTTGAGGCCGGCGAAGACGGACGAGTTCATCGGGTCCTTGGGCTTTTCGTCCTCCTTCTTAGCGTCCTTTGCCTTGTCGTCTTTCTTGGCCTCCTCGCCGCGCTTCTCCGCGCCGGACTTGGCCTTCGGGTCGCGGGCCGGTTCAGCTTTCTTCGGCGCTGGGACGGAGGTCTGCTTGTCCGAGTCGCCCTTGGCCGGGGTGGAGGGCGGGAGCTTCTTGGGGTCGTCAGACTGAGCGTTGAGGACGAGCGAGAGGCAGAGGACGGCGACGAACAGGCGGATCTTCAAGGGAAGGCTCCTTGTTGGGTGAACGGGAAAGTGTAATTTGTAATCGGCAATTTGTAATTTGAAAAGTGAGGAGCAGTGACCCGGGGGTAGCTATCTCTTGAGTGCGCGCCAACGGGGTGCGCGTACTCAGGATGACAAACCAAGCTGATATTCTTGCATCCGGTACTTCCCTTTTACATCCTTAGGACAGAATGGCGACCAAGACTCCAGCACGACGCCGGCATGCGCACGGGCACGATACCCACAAGATCAAGATGCCCAAGAACACCTGCTTCGGGTGCGGGAAGGATAACCCTGACGGGATGAAGCTGAAGTTCTTCATCGACGAGGAGCAGCAGCAGACTGTCTGTCACTTTCGCCTGACGCAGAAGTATCAAGGGCCGCCGGGGCACGCGCATGGCGGCATCATTGCGACCATCCTGGACGAAGCGATGGGCAAGGTGAACAAGCTGAGGCACGTGATTGCGCTCACCAAAACGATGAATGTGGAGTATTTGAAGCCGGTGCCACTGAAGCAGAGGCTGACGGCAGTGGGGTATGAGAAGTCAGTCGAGGGGCGGAAGCACCTGAACGCCGCTGAGATCCGTAACGAGGCCGGCGAGGTGCTGGCGCGGTGCGAGGGGCTGTTCATCGCGGTGGACGCCGAGGCGATGTTCAAGAAGTATGTGAGGTAGGCGCGAATCCTGCAGTCTTCGCGCAAAGACGCTAAAATAGAGTGTTCCCTACAAGCCTCCGGAGAATCTATTCAGAGGTGGGGTCTGGAGTGAGGATTTATGTCTGAAAAGAATGGCGCCGCTAATACCGGCCTGCGGTTAAAGACCGGCCTGGCCGAGATGCTCAAGGGCGGCGTGATCATGGACGTGACCGACGCGCGGCAGGCGGAGATCGCCGAGAAGTCGGGCGCAGTGGCGGTGATGGCGCTGGAGCGCGTGCCCGCGCAGATCCGCGCCGAAGGCGGCGTGGCGCGTATGGCGTCGCCGGCGAAGATCCGCGAGATCATGCAGGCGGTCTCCATCCCCGTGATGGCGAAGTGCCGCATCGGCCACTTTGCCGAAGCCCAGGTGCTGCAAGAGCTGGGCGTGGACTACATCGATGAGTCCGAAGTCCTGACGCCGGCCGACGAAGCCCACCATGTCGACAAGCACGCCTTCAAGGTCCCCTTCGTGTGCGGGGCGCGCGATCTGGGCGAGGCGCTGCGGCGCATCGCGGAAGGTGCGGCCATGATCCGCACCAAAGGCGAGGCGGGCACGGGCGACGTAGTACACGCCGTTAAGCACATGCGCCAGATCGTGAAGGAGATGAAGCAGCTCACGGTCATGAGCGAGGAAGAAGTTTACGCCGCCGCGAAGGAGCTGCGCGCGCCATACGAGCTGGTGCGCATCGTGGCCAAGCTGGGCAAGCTGCCGGTGCCGAACTTTTCGGCGGGCGGCATCGCCACGCCGGCGGACGCGTCGCTGGTGCGGCAACTGGGCGCTGAAGCGGTCTTCGTCGGCTCCGGCATCTTCATGAAGGATGCGGCGAACTTTGCCTCGTCGGAAGAGGCGGAGAAGCGCGCGCGGGCGATCGTGAAGGCCACCACGCATTACGACGATCCCAAGGTGCTGCTGGAAGTCAGCGCCGACCTTACCGGGATGAAGGGCCTGGCGGTGGGCGCAATGTCCGAAGCGGACATGCTGCAGAAGCGCGGCTGGTAGCTTTCTCGCATGACGGTCGGTGTATTAGCCATCCAGGGTGACTTCGAGGCGCACAAGCGGCGCCTGGAAGAGCTGGGCGCGGCCGTGGCCCTGGTGCGGAAGCCCGAGCAGCTCAAAGGGCTGGACGCGCTGGTGATGCCCGGCGGCGAGTCGTCGACGATGCTCAAGTTCCTTGAGCAGGACGGATTCTTCGAACAACTGAAAGACTTTGTGCGCACCAAGCCGACCTTCGGCACGTGCGCGGGCGCCATCCTACTGGCGCGCGAGGTCAGCAACCCGCCGCAGGTGAGCCTGGGCGCGCTGGACATCCGCGTCAAGCGCAACGCCTACGGACGGCAGCTTGATAGCTCGATCGAACACCTCAAGACGAAGCTGGGCGCTGAGCCGCTGGAGTCAGTGTTCATCCGCGCACCGAAGATCGAGAGCACGGGCAAGGACGTGGAAGTTCTGGCCACTCGTGATGGCGATGCGGTGCTGGTGCGCCAAGGCAAGGCGATGGCCGCAACCTTCCACCCGGAGCTGAGCGCGGACACGCGAGTGCATGCGGAGTTTCTGAAGCTGGTGAAGAACGGGAAGTGCTAACGGGGGCGATTCGCCGTGAGAGCCCTGGTTGCTACATCGGGAATTGCCTGGACGGTGCTCGTGATGGCCCCGGTCCTCTATGCGTGGATGGGGATGGCTAAGCCCCGAACGTCGCGCCCCCGATGGATTTGCGCTGCGTTGGTATTGGTTACTCTTAGTGCCCTCGCCTTTTCGGTTATTGCGTTCGAAGGGATGGTGCTGGATCTGTCCTACGCGCAAAAGAGGTTTGTGGCTTACAGCAATGCGGCGGTAGTGGCTGTCGCGCTGATTGTCTTTACACGGCAGAGTCATCCTTTGCAGCCGCGCATGGTGGTCGCGAGCGCGATGGTGATGGGGCTATGGTTGTACGTCGCTTTTGCGAGCTCAATTGTCTGAACATGTTTTAATAACCCCATGGCGCTCGCGCTCTTGCTGCTGCTGTGGGTGATGACCCTGGCCACAGCATTCCTGTTTGCGCAGAGCTGGTTGCCTTCGGCGATATCCTCAGGCGCGCTCCGCGCCGATTCACACTTACAACTCAGCCTCGCGATCCTCGGAGTGGTCTTCGTGTTGGCGCAGGTGCTGCTGGGCTGGGTGGTATGGCGGCATCGCGAGCGCGATGGCACGGCCAGCGACACGCGCAGCGGCTCGATGGCGCTGGAATGGGGCAGCGTTGGATTGGCGGCGGTGCTTTTCCTCGGCATGAATCTATACGCGGCTAAGAGCTGGGCTAAGCATTCGTTCGTCGGCGCGTCGAGGGCGGCCGATGTGATTCGCGTCGAGGTCACGGGGCAACAGTTCCGCTGGTACTTCCGTTATCCCGGCCCGGATGGACATTTTGGCGCGACGAAGCCGGAGTTGATCGATGCGTCCGTGGGCAATCCCCTCGGCATTGACCCGGACGATGCGGCGGGCACGGACGACCGGGTCTCTGCGGCGCTGGTAGTGCCTGCGGGGCGTGAAGTCGAGGTGGTGCTGCGCGCGCAGGACGTGATCCACAGCTTTTTTGTCCCGGAACTGCGGATGAAGCAGGACGCCCTACCGGGAATGGAGACTCGCATCCACTTCCGCGCGGACAAGGCGGGTGAATACGAAATCGTTTGCGCGGAGCTTTGCGGCCAAGGCCATCATCAGATGAACGCCAGACTTAAAGTGTTACCTGAAGGTGAGTTTGCGCGCTGGCAGGCTGGGGGCGCGCAGTGACTCCGCAGCCGGTGAGCGCGGCGGCTCCCGCCGGAGTCCTGCGCCGCTATCTCTTTTCCACCGACCACCGCACCGTCGGTCGGCAATACTTCTTCCTCTCACTGATCGCGGTGCTGGTCGGCATGGTGCTTTCGCTCATCATGCGAGTGCACATGGCGTGGCCGGAGGTACGGCTTCCCTTCCTGGGGCAGACGCTGCCGGAAGACTACCTGGCGTACATGACGATGCACGGCACGCTGATGGTCTTCTTTGTGCTGACGACAGCGCCGCAGAGCGCCTTCGGTAACCTGGTGCTGCCGGAGCAGATCGGCGCGGGAAGGATGGCGTTCCCGCGGATGAATGCACTGTCGTTCTGGCTGACGGCGGTGGCGTTCGTAGTGGTGGTATCGGCGCTGTTCGTGCCCAGCGGCGCCTCGCAGTCGGGCTGGACGCAGTACCCGCCGCTGAGCGTCGTTCGCTCTACCGGCGCGGGCCAGGGACTGGGCGTGGACCTGTGGATCGTAGGCATTGGGATCTTTTGCTTCGCTTCCCTGCTGGGCGCGATCAACTTCATCGCCACGGTGTTGCGGATGCGCGCGCTAGGCATGAGCCTGATGCGGATGCCGCTGACCGTGTGGTCGTGGTTCGTGACCGCGCAACTTACGCTGCTGGCGTTCAGCGTCCTGCTGGCGGCGGCGCTGCTGCTCTTCTTTGACCGGCACATGGGCACCAGCTTCTTCGTGCCCGCGGGCGTGGTGGTAAACGGCGTAGTGCAAAAGTATGCGGGCGGGTCGCCGCTGCTGTGGCAGCACCTCTTCTGGTTCTTCGGGCATCCGGAGGTCTACATCGCCATCCTGCCGGGAATGGGGCTGACCTCGCACCTGCTCTCGACCTTTGCGCGCAAGCCGGTCTTCGGTTACAGCGCCATGGTCTTCTCCACGATGGCCATCGGCTTTTTCGGCTTCCTGGTGTGGGGACACCATATGTTCATCGCGGGCCTGAGCCCGTATGCGACGCTCGCGTTTGCCACGCTCACGATGGTGGTCGCCATCCCCAGCGGCGTGAAGACGGTGAACTGGCTGGCAACGCTATGGCGCGGGCGCATCCGGCTGACGACGCCGATGCTCTTCTCGATCGGCTTCGTGTCGTTGTTCGTGACCGGAGGGTTGAGCGGCCCGATCCTGGCCCAACCGACGATCGACGCATACCTGCATGACACCTATTTCGTCGTTGCACACTTTCACATGATCATGGGCATGGCGGCGGTCTTCGCCATCTTTGCCGCCACCTACTTCTGGTTCCCGAAGCTGAGTGCAGGTCGCTTGATGAGCGAACGCTGGGGGCGTGTCCACTTCTGGCTGACGTTCATCGGCGCCTATGCCACCTTCCTGCCGATGCACTTCCTGGGCATGGCGGGACATCCGCGGCGGTATGCCCAGATCGCGGGCTCGGCGGAGTATCTGCAAGGGCTGCTGCCGCTGCAGACGTGGGTGACCTGCGCGGCCATCGGTCTCATCGCGGCGCAATTCATCTTCTTGGCGAACCTGTTCTGGAGTTTACGGCGGGGATGCGTCGCAGAGACGAACCCGTGGAACGCGACAACGCTTGAGTGGCAGCCGCCAAGCGAGGCTTTGGTGGTGTATCGCGGGGCGTATGAGTACGGGGTCGTGCGAGATGGGCGGGATTACCGGATGCAATCGGAGGAGTAGGTTCACACGAAGGACACGAAGTGCGCACGAAGGCCTGACCCAGGCGGTCTGGCGAAGCATCGAAACTAGTGATGGTCAGAGAAGTTGCAATCCCGAATGAGGTGCGTGAGCCGGGCACCGGCGTTGGCGGGCGTGGCCCGAATGTGCGTCCACCCGCCGGCGGCGACGGCGGCGGGGACGAAGGGCGGCGGCAGCCGGAAGGCAATCCGCGCTTCCGCCGGCGCTTGCTGCGCGCGCGGATCGGCCTAGCCGCGGCGGCAGTCGGCATCAGTATCTTCTTCCTGGCGATGAGCAGCGCCTATCTTGTGCGTCAGGGCACGGGGCCATCGATCGGTCGCGACGGGCGCGAGGTCGGGGCCTGGATCCCTCTCGTCCTACCGCAGATCGTGTGGTTCAACACGTTGCTACTGGTTATTAGTAGCGCAACCGCGGAGATGGCGCGGCGGCAGCTTTTTCACCAGCCCGCACTGACAGAAGAATGGCTCGGCCTGGGCAAGCCGACGCAACGGCGGGCGCTACCGTGGATGGGGATCACGCTGCTGCTAGGGATCGGATTTCTGGTGGGCCAGTACCTGGCCTGGCAGGAGATGAACATCACCGGCTGGGCTGACATGAAGAACCCGAGCAGCTCGTTCTTCTTCATCTTCACCGGCGCACATGCGGCGCACCTGATCGGCGGGTTGGTAGCGCTGGCCTGGGCCGGCCTGGCAACTGCCCTCTCGCGTCCGTTGGAGACGCGGCAGGTGCTGACTGACATCAGCGCGTTGTACTGGCACCTGATGGGTGCGGTGTGGCTGGGAATCCTGGGATTGATGTATTTTGCGAGATGACAATGAGGAAGCTGCTGGCGATTTTCATCCTGCTTGTGGCGAGCGCGCCCGCGTTCGCCCAGGGATGTGCCGCGTGTACGAATGCGGCGGCCGCCGCCCCGGAGCGAAGCCAGCGAGCGTTGCGGCGCGGCATCATTGTGCTGATGGTGCCGTCGCTGGTCATCCTGGCGGGGTTCGCCGGGCTGGCGTACCGATATCGCCACTGAAAAACCGCTATAATAGAGGATTCCGCGACCACTTTTTGCGGTCCTAGTGCGCCTGGCTGCGGACCTTGACCCATGGCATCCTCCTCACCCTCTGTGACCGGCAACGAGAGCATCGTTGTTCGCGGCGCGCGCGTCCATAACCTCAAGAACATTGACTTTGAGATTCCCCACAACACCCTGACGGTGGTCACCGGGGTTTCTGGCTCGGGCAAGTCGTCGCTTGCCTTTGACACCATCTACGCCGAGGGCCAGCGGCGCTATGTTGAGTCGCTCTCGGCGTATGCACGGCAGTTCCTGGAGCGCATCGAGAAGCCGGACGTGGATGTGATCGATGGCATCGCGCCCGCCATCGCCATCCGCCAGAAGAACTCCACCCGCAATCCGCGCTCGACGGTTGCGACCGCCACGGAGATCTACGACTACCTGCGCCTGCTCTATGCCCGCGTTGGCACCACGTACTGCCTGCAATGCGGGTCGGCGGTGAAGAAGGACACGGTAGATGAGGTTGCGACTGAGGTCCTGGCCCTCGGCGAAGGAACCCGGTTGTACCTTCTCTTCCCGGTTCGTGCGGTGGCGCCGCCGCCGAGCGAAGAGGAGAAGCCGAAGAAGCGGATGTCGCAGAAGGCGCTGCGCGCACTGGAAGAAGCCCAGGCCAAAGCGCATGCCGAGAACCTGAAAAGCCGGCTGTTCGACCTGCGCAAGCGCGGCTTCACGCGTCTCTACCAGGACGGAAGGATCTTCGAGTTCGCGACGCCGGAGTCGCTTCTGGACATCAACTTTGCCGAGCCGGTATACGTGCTGGTCGACCGGCTGACGGTCTCGCCGGAGATCCGCGCGCGTCTGGTGGATGGCGTGGAGATCGCGTATCGCGGGGGCGGCGAGATCATCTTTGAAACGGTGCCGCGTGAAGGTGAAGGCGAGGCGCGGCAGCGCTTCCGCTACTCGCAGCGCTTCGAATGCAAGAAGTGCCTGCTGCGTTATGAAGAACCGGAGCCGCGGCTGTTCTCGTTCAACAATCCGTTCGGCGCGTGTCCACGCTGCCAGGGCTTCGGCAACACCATCGACTTCGACCTCGACCTGGTCATCCCGGACAAAACACGCTCGCTCAATGACGGCGCGATCGAGCCGTGGACCAAGCCAAAGTACCGCGCGCTGTTCACGGAACTCAAGCGTGCGGCGAAGCAGCACGGCATCCCCATGGACGTGCCTTGGGAAGAGCTGGACTTGGACCACCAGCAGATCGTGCTGGAGGGCGAAGGCGGCTTCCCGGGGGTGCAGGGTTTCTTCGCCCACCTGGAGCGCAAGAAATACAAGCTGCATGTGCGAGTCTTCCTAAGCCGCTATCGCGGCTATGCGACGTGCCCGGACTGCAAGGGACAGCGGCTACGCGTAGAGGCTCGCACGGTCCGCATCGCGGAGAAGAACATCTGCGAAGTGGTGGCGATGACGGTGGAAGATGCCGCCAAGTTCTTCAACGAGGTGAAGCTGACGCGCGAGCAGGCGGACATCGCCGACAAGATCCTGCTGGAGGTCCGCGACCGGCTGAAGTTCCTGAACAACGTAGGGTTGGAGTACCTGACGCTTGACCGGCTGTCGTCGACATTGAGCGGCGGTGAAGCCCAGCGGATACAGCTCGCGACGTCGCTGGCGTCGCGGCTGGTCGGAGCGCTGTACGTGTTGGACGAGCCGTCGATCGGGCTGCACAGCCGGGACACGGAGCGGCTCATCCGCATCCTGCACGACCTGCGCGACCTCGGCAACACCATCCTGGTGGTCGAACACGACAGCGAGGTGATGCGTGCGTCAGACCGGATCCTCGACCTGGGCCCGGGCGCGGGCGAGCACGGCGGCAAGGTCATTGCCACCGGCACCTTCGACGAGCTGCAGAAGTTCCCTGCTTCGCTCACCGGCAAGTACCTGGCGGACGAGCTGCGCATCCAGATGCCACCGCAGCGGCGGAAACCGGGACCGCAGCACTTGAAGCTGACCAACGTCCGCGCGCACAACCTGAAGAAGGTGAACGTGAGCTTCCCTTTGGGGATGCTGGTGGCGGTCACGGGAGTCTCGGGTTCGGGCAAGTCAACGCTTATCCACGACGTTCTGTACCGGGCGGTCGCCGCGGCGCTGGGGATCAACAGCGGCAATCCGGCCCTCGGCACCTACGACAAGCTGGAGGGTGTGCAGTATCTGACGGATGTCGTGCTGGTGGACCAGTCGCCCATCGGCCGGACGCCGCGGTCGAATCCGGTGACCTACATCAAGGCGTTCGACCTCATCCGGGAGACGTTCGCGGACACGCCGGAGGCCGCCAAGCGCGGCTATGGCGCGGGGCACTTCTCATTCAACATCCCCGGCGGCCGCTGCGAGACCTGCCAAGGCGACGGCACGGTCACAGTCGAGATGCAGTTCCTAGCCGACGTGGAGCTGATCTGTGAGGAGTGCAAGGGCACCCGGTTCAAGCCCGGCGTGCTCGATGTGAAGTACAAAGGCAAGAGCATCCATGAGGTGCTGAACCTGACCGTCCGCGAGGCGCTGCAGTTCTTTGCGCCGGTGCCCAAGCTCGTGGAAAAGCTGAAGGTGCTGGAAGAGGTGGGGCTGGGCTACCTGCGTCTGGGACAATCGGCCACGACGCTGAGCGGCGGTGAGGCCCAGCGCATGAAGCTGGCCGCGCATCTCCAGCCGCGGCGGGAGTTTGCGCCGGCGGAGAAGGCAAACGGAGATAAGGGTAGGAAGGCCAACCGCACCCTCTACATCTTCGACGAGCCGACGACCGGGCTGCACTTCGACGACGTCGGAAAGCTGCTGTTTGCTTTCCGGCGGCTGCTGGACAGCGGGGGGTCTATCATCGTGATCGAGCACAACCTGGACGTGATCAAGACCGCGGATTGGGTCATTGACCTGGGGCCGGAGGGTGGCGTGCACGGGGGCGAGGTGGTCGGCGTGGGGACGCCGGAAGAGATTGCCAAGAACAAAAAATCCCATACCGGACGCTGGTTGGACCGCATCTTACGTAGTAACGGAAACCTCACTCGCAATGGTCGCAAGAGCAAGGCGTAGAGTCAGCGTGTTGCTTGCGGGCGCCGTATTGGCGTCGGGGGCGGCGTGCGCCCAAACGGCGATCAAGGGGGGCAAGACCCCGCGCAAGCAGCCGGCGGTGCAGGAGCGCATCCCGATCGCGCAAGAAGTGCTGGACGCCGAGACCGCCCTCGAAAAGGGTGACCTGGCGCGCGCCGAGCAACTCCTGAAAAAGGCCGTCGCGAACGATGCGAAGGACTTTCGGGCGTGGTTCAACCTGGGCTACGTCTTCAACGTGACCGATCGGCAGGCGGAGGCGCTGGATGCCTACCGTAAGGCCGTAGCGCTCAAGCCAACCCTCCAGGAAGCGAACCTGAACCTCGGACTTCTGCTGGCACAAAGTGGTGATGCCGAGGCCGCGGCGCAGCATCTGCGCGCGGCGACGACACTCAAGCCCGACTCCAATGACAAGAGTGGGACGTATCGCGCGTGGCTGAGCCTGGGACGGGTATTGCAGAAGACATCGCCGCAAGAGGCGGCTGCTGCGTACCGCGAGGCGGCCAAGCTTAAGCCGCAAGACCCGGAGCCGCAACTTTCGCTCGCCGGGCTGTTGGAGAAGAGCGATCCCGCCGGAGCCGAAGCGGCCTACAAGCAGGCGCTCGCCTTGGATCCGAAGTCGACAGACGCAATGGCGGGCCTCATCAACCTGTATACCCACTCGAATCGCTTGGCGGATGCCGAGGCCCTGCTGCGCAGTTATCTGCAGGCGGACCCGAACAACGTGAATGCGAACCTGCAACTCGGGCGCATCCTGGCGCAAGGCGGCAAGTCGGAGGCGGCCTTGCAGCATTTCGAAGCTGGACTGAAGGCGAAGCCGCAGGACCGCGACCTGCTCCAGGCGGTCGCTGCCCTCTACGCGCAGGCGAAGAAGTATCCCGAGGCGGAGGAGCGGTATCGCACGCTGATACAGGTCGCCCCACAGGACGCCCAACTACGGCGCGACTATGCGCGGGTGCTGATGCAGATGCGAAAGTTCCCCGAGGCGGAGGCGCAGTTCTTTGAGGCGATCAAGCTGGAGCCCCAGCATGGCGACACCTACGGCGAGTTCGCCGTGGTCGCCGCCCAGAACAAGAAGTACGAGCTGGCGATACGGGCGCTGGATGAGCGGGTGAAGTTCGTCCCAGAAAGTCCGGGCACCTATTTTCTACGTGCTACTTCTTACGATAATCTCAAGGCATATAAGGAAGCCGCGGAGAACTACCGTCGCTTCCTGGCCGCCGCGAACGGGAAGTTCCCCGACCAGGAGTGGCAGGCACGGCACCGGCTGATCGCCATTGATCCCGACGCCGAAAAGAAGAAGAAATGACGCTGCGTCTGGTCCAGGCTCTCGCGCTGTTCTTCGGCACCGGCCTCTTCACAGTGGCCCAGGAGGCCGTCCGTCCGTCTGATGTGGAGAGGCTCAAGACCAAGGCCGAGTCCATGAAGGACTACGAACGGGGCAAGATCTACTCGGAGATCGCGCGCGAGTTGACCGAGCAGGCCAGCCGTCAGTTCGCCGAAGGCGACGAAGTGGCCGCGCTGAGGAGCGTGGCCGAAGTGGTAGAGTTTGCGGAGAAGGCGTCCAGCGCCGCCAAGCTGCGCAACAAGAAGACTAAGGACACGGAGATCAACCTCCGCAAGACGGCGCGGCGGCTGGAGGAGGTCTCCAAGACGCTTACGCTGGAAGACCGACCACCGATCGAAGAAGCGATGCAGAAGGTCGACGAGATCCGCAAGGAATTGCTGGAATACTTTTTGAAGCGAGGATGACACGATGAGACTCCGGCCCGTCCTGGTCCTGCTGACTGCTTCCCTGTTGCTCTTTGCGGCCAGTGCCGCCGCCCAGGCGCGGCGCGACCCGTTGACCGACGTCGAAGTCGATCAACTGCGCGAGACGACCCAGGACCCACCGAAACGGGTAAAGCTCATCATCAAGTTCGGGCGCGCGCGCATGCTGGCTATCGAGCAGTTGCGCGGTGACGTAAAGCAACTGGGCACACGCGGCAAGCAACTCCATGACCTGCTGGAGGACTTCGACGCCATCGCCGACGAACTTGACCGCAACCTCGACATGTACTCGCGGCAGAAGAACGACCTGCGCAAACCGCTCAAGGAGGCCATCGAGGCCTACACCGAATGGCAGCTCAAGCTGCGTGCCATCAAGCAGAGCGACCTGGCCGACGCCAAGATGGCGGCGGAGATGAAGCAGATCGAGTTCCCGCTGGATTCCGCGATCGAGACGGTGAATGCCGGCCTCGACACCGCGCGCGAGCTGATGGACGAGCACAACCAACGCGCCGAAGCGACGAAGAAGAAGAAATAGCCCGCTTGTCCGCCAAAAACACAGGGAAAGATACAGGGTTGGTCCGGCTGTTCGAGCGCTGCTACCGGGAGCTGCGTCCCCGCGCACCGATGCCGGAGTTCCACGTCACCTTCTACCACTTCACCAACATCAACAACACTATCCGGCTGCGCGAGAACCGCATCTTCGTGCGTCTTTCAGACCTGCTGGAGGGCAGCCCGGAATCGGTGCTGCACGCCATCGCCCACATCCTGCTGGCGAAGCTGTACCGCAAGCCCATCGAGCCGGCGCACGCCGTGCGCTACCGGCGTTACGTCTCCAGCCATGACTTGGCGGCGAAGGCGCACCTGATCCGCCAGTTGCGGGGTCGCAAGAAGATACTGGGCGCCAAGGGACGCCACTACGACCTGGACGTCATCTTCGAAGACCTGAACCAGAAGTATTTTTACGGGCTAATGGCGCGTCCCCTGATGACGTGGAGCGACCACGAGTCGCGCCAGAGCCTGGGGCACTACGACCCGGCGCACAACACCATCGTGGTGAGCCGCGTCTTTGACCGTGCGCAGGTGCCCCGTTATGCAGTCGACTATCTCGTCTACCACGAGATGCTGCACTTGAAGCACCCGGTGAAGTTGCGGGGCAGCCGGCGCTGTGTGCACTCGCGGGAGTTCTTGGCCGAGGAGAAGCTCTTTCCCCACCTCGAGCGGGCCAAGGCGTTCCTTAAAACCCTGTAGAAGCAGCGGCTTACATTGACGCTTTCTGGCCCGCCCAGTAGAATATGAAATTGAAATTGAATTTCATTTTCAATTAAGGACTCCCGGCTCATGCTGCAGGCCATGATCGTCACGCTGCGGGAAGGCGTGGAGGCCGCGCTCATCGTTGGCATCGTCCTCATCTATCTGCGCAAGATAGGCCGTGAGGACCTCCATCGCGTGGTGTATGCCGCGCTGGTGGCTTCCCTGCTGGGCAGCATCGGGGCGGCAATCGCCCTGGAGAAGACGAACTTCAACCCGGAGTTGTTTGAGGGCATCGTGATGCTCACGGCGGCATTCTTCGTCGTGACCATGATCTGGTTCATGTCCCGAGCGGCCAAGCACCTCAAGCGCCAGATCGAGACCAAGGTCGAATACTTTTCCAGCACCGGGTCACGCATCGGACTGTTCCTCTTCGTCTTCCTGATGGTCTTGCGCGAAGGCGTGGAGACCGTGCTGATCCTGGCCGCCATCTCTTTCAACACCACCGACCTGCTGGCCTTCCTGGGTACGCTCCTGGGCATCTCCGCTTCCCTGCTCTTTGCCGTGATGTTCGTGCGGGGTTCGCTGCGGATCGACCTGGGCAAGTTCTTCCGCGTAACGACCGTCATCCTGAGCTTTGTGGCGGTGCAGTTGGTGGTGTCCGGGCTGCATGAGCTTTCTGAGAGCGGCGCGATACCGGCCACCAAGCAGCAGATGGCGCTGATCGGGCCGATCGTGCGCAACGAGGTCTTCTTCTTTGTCACGGTGCTGGCACTGGCCGCGCTGATGGTGCTCTTCGAGCAGCGCCGCCGCATGCCGGAAGCGCCGGCCGAGGCTGCCTCCAAGGCGGAGGCACGCAAGGCAGCCTGGAGCGCCCGGCGCGAGAAGATGTGGAGCACCGCGGTCTATGTGTCGTCATTCGTCTTTATCTTCCTGGTGACAGCGCAGTTCATTTATGCCAAGAGCACCAGCGCGCTCTCCCCGGCGACGCCCATCACCTTCACCGACGGAAGAGCCACCATTGCTATCAGCGACCTGCAGAACGGCGAGCTGCGGCGGTACGCATCTACGCTCAATGGCCAGGAAGTACGCTTCCTCATCTACAAGAAGCCGAATGGCGATGTGGTGACCATCATGGACGCGTGCGCCATCTGCGGGCCGGTCGGCTTTTATAACTCCGGCATCCAGGGCCTCACGTGCAAGAACTGCGAGGCTCCCATCAACCCGACGACGGTGGGCGACGCCGGCGGCTGCAATCCCATTCCGCTGGTGGCCGAAATCACCGCGACGCAAGTCACCATCACCGAGCTGAAGTTGAACGAAGCTAGCGCCGAGATCAAGGAGTAGCGCGTGTTTCCCCGATTGCTCTTCCAGTCCTTCTCCCGCCAGCGACGGCGCAAGCTGCTTGCCGGGCTGGCGGTGATGCTGGGAACGGCCATCGTGACCGCGATGATCGCGGTACAGGTGGACATCGGCGACAAAGTGAATCGCGAGCTGCGTTCGCTGGGCGCGAACATACTGGTCACGCCGGCGGAAGATACCCTGGACGTGGAGATCGGCGGGGTGAACCTGAAGCCGGCTTCAGAGGGCGCATTCCTCGCCGAATCAGAGCTGCCGAAACTGAAGCAAATTTTTTGGGCCCACAACATCGTGGGCTTCTCCCCGATGCTCAACGCGGAGGCCGCGATCGCGGGCTTGCACGAACGGGTGCCGGTGATAGGCACTTACTTCGCTAAAGAGCTGCAGACGAAATACGGCCCCGTCGTCACCGGCGTACGCACGACCCACCCCTGGTGGAAGGTGCAGGGCGAATGGCCGGGCGACGAGCGGCGCGAGATCCTGCTGGGTGAGCGCCTGGCCAAGAAACTGGGGCGGAACGGGCCCGGCTATACCTACTTCAACAACCGCGAGACCAAGATTGCGGGCATCCTGAGCACGGGCGGCCCTGAGGACGATGCCGTCATTGTGCCCTTGGCGATGGCGCAGGAACTCATCGGGCGACCCGGAGCGGTACGGCGCCTCTATGTGAGCGCTCTGACCAAACCGGAAGACGCGTTCGCACGTCGCGATCCGAAGAGCATGTCACCGGAGATGCTGGAGCGTTGGTCGTGCACGCCGTATGCGAATTCGATCGCGTACCAGATCGCGGAGGCTATTCCCAACGTCAACGCCGAGCAGATACGCCAGGTGGCGCAGAATGAGGGCGCACTGCTGAGCAAGATATCCGGCCTGATGTTGCTGGTCACGCTCGGCGCTCTGCTGGCAGCGGTCCTGGCAGTCTCGGCGGCCATGGCGACCACGCTCTTTGAGCGACGACGCGAGATCGGGCTGATGAAGTCGCTGGGCGCGGGCAGCGGGTCGGTCGCCACGCTGTTCCTGTCGGAGGCGGCGGTGCTGGGCGTCGCCGGCGGGCTGCTGGGCTTCGGTGTGGGCGCAGTGATGGCGAAGCGCATCGGCATGGCGATTTTTCAGTCTGAGGTTCCCTTCCAGCCGATCCTGATGCCTTATGTGTTCCTCCTGGCGCTGGGAGTGACGCTGGCGGGCAGCGCAGGCTCGATCCGGCGGGCGATGAAGATAGACCCAGCTGTAGTACTGCGGGGGGATGCGGCATGAAACTGCTCTCTCCCATGACGACCCGTGTGCTGACCCGCAGCTTCCAGGTGCGCAAGGGACGGACCTTGACTGCACTGTTGGCACTCACCACCGCTGCCGCGGTCGCTACGGCGATGCTGAATCTCTACGTCGACCTCGAAGCGAAACTCACCACCGAGTTCCGCAGGGTTGGGGCGAACGTGATGGTTACGGCGGCTGACCGCGGCCCGATCTCGACGGAATCGCTGGCCGCGCTGCAGGGGATAGTTCGTCCCAGTGACATCGCAGTGCCGATGGCATTCGCGGTCGCGAAGACGCAAAGTGGCAGGCCGGTCGTGGTGGCGGGCGTTGATCTGGATGCCGCGCGCAGAGCCAACCCCTGGTGGTCGGTGGAAGGTTCGGGTACGGCGTTGGTCGGGGTGCGGGCGAAGGAAGTCCTGCGGTATGAGGACGATGGTGCAGTGCTCACGTTCAACGGTAAGCCATACGGCTTGGAGTCGACCGCGACGCTGCGCACCGGGGGGCCGGAGGACAGCCGCATATACATTCCGATGGCGCAGTTTTCGGCATGGGCGGGCGTGCGGCCCTCCCTGGTGGAATTGACGGTCCAGGGCAGCGCGGCCGAAGTGAATGACGCCATGAGCCGCCTGCGGTCGGCGGCGCCCAGCCTGGACGTGCAACCCATCCGGCAAGTCACTGAGGCCGAGACGCGCGTGCTCGGCAAGACGAAGGCCGTCCTGCTCGCCAGCACGGCGGTCATCATCGTGCTGGTAGTGGTGTGCGTGATCGCGAGCCTTACCTCGTCGGTTCTGGAGCGGCGAAAAGATTTTGCCGTGATGAAGGCGCTGGGATCATCCCAGAGCGAGGTTTCGGCCATCTTCCTGGCGGAGGCCCTGCTTCTGGCGCTGGCTGCTTCCCTGCTGGGCTTTGCTCTCGGGTCGGGCGCAGCCGCGGCCATCGGCCGCATCAACTTCCATGCGGCCGTAGTCCCCAGGTTGAGCGTGCTGCCCCCGGTGCTGATCGGCGGCATGCTGATAGCGCTCATCAGTGCGAGGCTTCCGCTGTTGCGCTTGCAAAAGATCCAGCCAGCGGTGATGCTAAAGGGAGACTGATGTCCATCGAGATCATCAACGTCACCAAGACCTATCCCGCGCGCGAGGATACAGACGCGACCGTGGTCCGCGCGCTCGACCAGGTAACCCTCACAGTGGCGAAGGGTGAGTGGCTGGCGATCATGGGTCCGTCCGGGTCGGGCAAGTCGTCACTGGTGAATATCATCGGCTGCCTGGACCGCCCGGATTCGGGTGAGGTCCGCATCGACGGCCATCTGCTGGGTCCGCTCTCCGAGAATGAACTGAACCGACTGCGCGCGGAGAAGATCGGCTTCATCTTCCAACAGTTCCACCTTATCCCCTATCTCACTGCGCTGGAGAACGTCATGCTGGCGCAGTATTTCCACAGCATGACGGACGAGAAAGAAGCGCGCGAAGCGTTGGAGCGCGTGGGACTCGGCGACCGGGCGCACCATTTGCCGTCACAGCTCTCTGGCGGTGAACAGCAGCGGGTGTGCATTGCGCGGGCTCTGATCAATGACCCGGCCATCATCCTGGCGGACGAGCCCACCGGCAACCTCGACGCCCAGAACGAAGAGATCGTGCTGCGCATCCTGCGTGACCTGCACGCGCAGGGGAGGACCATCGTCATGGTGACGCATGACATGGTGGTCTCCCGGCTGGCGGACCGCCGAGTGGAGCTCCATCACGGACGCATTGCTGAAGCTGACCTGTTCGGCATGACGGATGAAGAGCAGTTCGACGAGGTGCTGGAGGAGATCTGGATCCTGGGCGAGAACGGCGAACGCGCCGAGGTCGGCCGCATGGACGTGGACGGCGCCCTGCCGTTATCGCTGGCCGTCGACAAGATGGTGAGCATGGGCCTGATCACGCGCCGCGCCCACAGTGAAGAGGCGCCGCACAGCCACAAGGACATCCTGAACCGCTGCCATGAGGTGATCCATCCAGCGCACCCGTCGCCAGAGCACGGCTTGGAGACATTGCAGCTCACCGAGCGCGGCCGGCAGCGCGCAGAAGACGTGATCCGGCGCCACCGGCTGGCGGAGCGCCTGTTCATGCAGACGCTGCGCATCTCCAATGAGGCGGTCATCGAGCAGCAGGCGTGCAAGTTCGAACACATTCTGTCGCCGGAGGCGACGGACAGCATCTGCACGTTCCTCGGCCATCCGGAGACGTGTCCTCACGGCAGTCCCATCCCGCGGGGTGCGTGCTGTGGGCGGCCGGCAGTCGCACCAGGCGACGTGGTTCTCAGCGCAAAGAAATAGGAGAGGCCTGTGACATCGGCCTCTCCTCGTGGGTGTCTTCCTCAGACCCGATCGGATCAGTACAGCCTGAAGTTGACCTCAACATTGATCTGCACGGCGACGGGCTTGCCGTCCTTGGTCGCCGGCTCGAACTTCCACTGCTTCACCGCCTCGACCGCTTTCTGGTCGAGACCCATACCTAACCCGCGCTGGACGCGCATGTCGCGCGGACGGCCATCCGGACCGACCACCAGCCAGAGCACCACGACGCCTTGATATTTGGCCTTGCGGGCTTCCTCGGAGTACTCAGGATCCGGGGTGTAGATGGGCCGCGGAGCCTGCACGCCGCCGCCGACACGATAAGGACCGCCGCCGTAGCCACGGCCTTCGCCGGGCCCAAGGCCGCGTCCGGTACCGACGCCGATGCCGCCGCCGCTTCCCGCGCCGATGCCGCCACCCGCACCGATGCCGTTGGAAGGCGGACCGACGACGACACGCGACGTCGGGTCGCCGATGGTCGGCATGTTCGCCGCCGCCTTCACCGTGGGCGGGACCATGACCGTCGGCTCGACTTCAAGCTTCGGGTTGTCGTTGCGGACCACGATCGCGGGCGGCGTGATCTGCTGGTTGATATTGGCCTTGGGAAGCTTGCCCTTGGGGGCTTCGATCTTGGCCTTGTCGCCGCCGCCGCCGCCGCCGCCCATCACCGGGCCGGGCTTGGTCATCGGCAGATAGTCAGAGATATCGGGGGCCACCAGCGTGATGGTCTGCTTCTGCGTCTCTTTGACCACCTTGGCGCCCATATATGTGGCTGCAACCAGCGCTCCAATCATCATTCCGTGAACGATGAGCGACATGGTGGCGGCTTTTTTGGGATCTTTCTTCTCCCAGATGCTGCGCACCGCCACGGGACGCGAAGTGACCTGCAGCGGGGGGAGTTTCTTCGGGAACAGAAGGTCGAGCACACCTTCCTTCAGCGACGTTAGGAGTGAGGGCTGCTCCGCCGTAATGAGCCTGGGGGCGAAGACGGGATGCATGTCCTGGCGACTGATGATCTGGTTGGTCATACTACCCTTAGGGGACCTCGGCCATCGGCTCTTCGAGCGCTGGGGACGTTTCCAGGTTGCGGTTGAGAGCCGTTCAGCTAACAGAGATGAGGACGCGCGAGTGCAAGTTGCATGGACCTTAGTCCTGTTCGCGCAAAGAGTGACGATAGTGCGTGTCCTCTATAATTGAAGATTCGAGACAACCTTTCCTGGAGAACGGATGAGCGCGCCGCTGGACCTGAAATCCACCCTGAACCTGCCGAAGACGGGTTTCCCGATGAAGGCGAACCTGCCGCAGAATGAGCCGAAACGGCTTGAGCAGTGGGACCAGTTGCGTCTGTACGATCTCATCCGCGCCGCGCGCAAGGACGCACCCAGCTACGTGATGCATGACGGCCCGCCGTACGCCAACGGGCCGATCCACCTGGGACATGCGCTCAACAAGTGCTTGAAGGACTTTGTGGTGAAATCGCGCACCATGGCCGGCTTCGATGCGCCCTATGTTCCCGGCTGGGACTGCCATGGGCTGCCCATCGAGATCAAGGTGGATGAGTCGCTGGGCCGGAAGAAGCTGGAGATGCAGCCCATCCAAGTGCGCAAGGCGTGCCGGGAATACGCGCAGAAGTATCTTGACCTCCAACGCGAGCAGTTCAAGCGCATCGGTGTCTTCGGGCGCTTCGACAACCCCTATTCCACGATGACCAAGGAGTATGAGTCGGTCATCGTCCGGGTGTTCTACGACTTCCTGGAGAACGGATTCGTCTACAAGGGTCTAAGACCGGTCTATTGGTGCATCCACGACCAGACGGCGCTGGCGGAGGCGGAAGTCGAGTACGCGATGCACACCAGTCCCAGCGTGTACGTGAAGTATGCGCTGACCAGCGACCCGGCCAAGATTGACGGCCGGCTGACGGGCAAGAAGGTCAACACCATCATCTGGACGACGACTCCCTGGACGCTGCCGGCGTCGATGGCAGTGGCCTTCCATCCGGAGTTCGAGTACGTGGCGTTGGAGCAGGCCGGCGAGGTGTATATCGTGGCGGAAGCCCTGGCGACTGCCACCAAGCAGGCATGCGGCTTGACCGAGGCGAAGGAAGTCGCCCGCTTTGCCGGCGCGCAGATGGAGTACGCGGAGTTCGCGCACCCGTTCCTGGACCGTAAGATCGTGGGCGTGCTGGCGAACTACGTGACCACGGAGCAAGGCACCGGCGCGGTGCACACGGCGCCTTCGCATGGAGCCGACGACTTTTACACCGGCGCCAAGTACAAGCTTGACCAGACGTGCAACGTCGACGCCATGGGCCGCATGCGCAACGGGCTGCCGGAGTACGAGGGCAAGACCGTCTTCCAGGCCAATGAGCCGATCGTCGAGCTGCTGAAGGCGCGTGGCGTGCTGTTGGGCGGGGGCAAGATCGAGCACTCTTATCCGCACTGCTGGCGCTGCCATAAGCCCGTCATCTTCCGGGCAACCGAGCAGTGGTTCATCAGTATGGAGGCGAAGCTGGGCAACAGCACCTTGCGCCAGCGCGCGCTCGACGAGATCAAGAAGGTGAAATGGGACCCGTCGTGGGGTGAGGAACGCATCTCGAACATGATTGCGACCCGCCCGGACTGGTGCATCAGCCGGCAACGCATCTGGGGCGTGCCCATCGCGGCATTCTTCTGCGCTAATGAGGAGTGCAACACGCTCCTGCTGTCGAAGGAAGCAAATGCGGCAGTAGTGGACCTGTTCGCCCGCGAGGGCGCCGACGCCTGGTACACGACGGAGGCCAGCGCCATCGTTCCCGCGGACACGAAGTGCTCCAAGTGCGGCAAGGGCGAGTTCCGCAAGGAGATGGACATCATCGACGTGTGGTTCGAGTCGGGCTCGAGCTGGGCGGCGGTGCTGGGGCGCGAGCCGAAGCTCGACTTCCCCGCCGACCTGTACCTCGAAGGCGGCGACCAGCACCGCGGCTGGTTCCACTCTTCCCTGTTGTGCGCCGTCGGGACGAAAGACCAGGCGCCGTATCGCGCGGTGGCGACGAACGGCTGGACGCTGGACCCGCAGGGGCGCGCCATGTCGAAGTCACTGGGCAATGTGGTGGACCCGGTCGACATCGCCAAGCGCCTCGGTGGCGAAGTGGTCCGGTTGTGGGTCGCCTCTGTGGACTTCCGCGAGGACGTGCATGCCTCTGAAGAGTTGATGCAGCGCGTGGCGGACAACTATCGCAAGATCCGCAACACCTTCCGCAATATGCTGGGGAACCTGAGCGACTTTGACCCCGCCCAGGCGGTGCCATTCGAGAAGATGGAGCCGCTCGACCAGTACATGCTGCTGCGCACGGCGCAAATGTGCGAGCGGGTCCGCGACTGGTACGACGCTATGACCTTCCATCGGGTCTACCACCAACTCAATGAGTTCTGCACGGTGGATCTCAGCGCCATCTACTTCGACGTCCTGAAGGACCGTCTCTACACCTTCGCGCCGAACTCGCCGGCGCGGCGCTCGGCGCAGACGGCGATCTGGCGCATCGCAGAGGCGATGGTTCGCCTGGTGGCGCCGATCATGAGCTTTACTGCCGACGAGATCTGGGAGCACCTGCCCAAGGTCGCGGGCCGCAGCCCCAGCGTGCATATCGAGCAGTTCCCCAAAGCGAAAGATGTGTACGGCGCGGAGGTCAGCGGGTCGACATTGGAGGCCATGGAACGCGACTGGACGGCGCTGATGTCCGTGCGGGACGAGGCGCTGAAGGCGCTGGAAGTCGCACGGCAGAACAAGACCATCGGCGCGGCGCTGGAGGCGGCCATCCGCGTGTCCGCGCCGGAGTCCATCTATCCGACGGTGAAGAAGTATGAGGCGCAGTTGCGACCATTGATAATCGTCTCCGGCGCCGAGGTGGCGCCGGCCGCCTCTGGCAATGGCAGCGCCGCGGTCAGCGTGGAGGTCATGCGGGCCGAAGGCGAAAAGTGCGAGCGCTGCTGGAACTATTCCAAGCGCGTGGGCGAAGACTGCGACTACCCGTCAATCTGTGAGCGCTGTTCGGCGGCGATCCAGGAGATCGTGCGCGCTTGAACGGCCCCGTTCCAGCGAAGCGTGATTACCGCGAGCTGTATTTCTTCCTCGCTGCCGCGGTGCTTGTCATGGACCAGGTGACGAAGCTCATCGTCGCCAAGACCATCCCGCTCTATGACAGCGTGCAGGTGATCCCGGGATTCTTCCGCATCAGCCACGTGGTGAACCGCGGTGCGGCCTTTAGCTTGTTCGCGGATATCCGTTCGCCGCTGGCCCCGCTGGGCCTGTTGTTGTTTTCTGCCATCGTGATGGCGGTGATCACGGTCATGCTGGCCAAGTCGAAACGGGTGCTGAGCCGTACGAACATCGGGCTGGCGCTGATCCTGGGCGGCGCCTTCGGCAACTTTGTTGACCGCCTGCTGATGGGCCACGTGGTGGACTTCCTGGCTTTTCGCATCGGCACATTCCACTGGCCGGACTTCAACCTGGCGGACACCGCCATTGTCAGCGGCGCGTGCCTGCTGATCCTGGATGTGTTCTTTGAGGCGAAAGCGGAGGCCCCGCCTGCGCCGGCGAATTAGTTCGACTCCGCCACTTCCCGCGCGTAGATCCGCTTGTAGACGTCCATATTGCGCACGATGGCCTGTACGTATTCACGCGTCTCGGTGAACGGGATGGACTCGATGAACTCCGGCATGTCGCGGTAGGGGCCGCTCGCGCGCCAGGCGGTGACGCGGTGCGCGCCAGCGTTGTAAGCGGCCAGGGCGTACTCCACCGTGCCATCGTGCTCGTCCACCATCTGGCGGAAGTAGCGCGTGCCCAGCTTGAGGTTGGCTTGTGGCTCCAGCAGGCGTGCCGTGGAGAACGGACGCAGCTTCACGTCCCGCGCCACCTGGCGTCCCACCTTTGGCAGCAGTTGCATCAGGCCGTAGGCGTTGGCATGGGAGATGGCCATGGGATTGAACTCGGATTCCTGCCGGATGAGCGAGGCCACCAGATACGGGTCGAGCGAGTTCGCCTCCGCGTTCCTCTTCACTTCCTCCCACCACGGCCGCGGGAAGAGCGTCTCGAGCATCGGCCGCGGCAGCGACGACACTTCGATTGCGAAGTACGACGGGTAAGCACGCTTCAGGGTCTGGAGCGCCACGTGGGGCTTACCAGCCGCCTGCTGCAGCTTTACCATCTCGCCGAAGACCCAGCGGTTGTTCTTGTCCTTGGCGGCGGCTTCGAGCTCCTTCTGCGCCTGGTCGAACATAGCAGCATTGGAGAGGAGACGCGCCTTGGAGAGACGGATGTCGGTCACGTCATCGCTGGGTGCGAAGATGGTGGCCGGGTCGGGGGCGGAAGGTATGCGGGCGAAAGACGGGTCGTCGGCGACGGGGGCGAGCTTGATCTCTCGTAAACGCTCCCGCGCCTGCATGGCGTAGTAGTAGTTGCGGAAGCGTTCGTTGAGTTTCTGATAACAGGAGCGGGCCTTCTGGATATCGCCTTCTGCCTCAGCGATACGTCCGCGCCAATACAGCGCATTCGGAACTTCGGACGAGGCGGGAAACTGTGCGATGTGGCGGTCCATCGCCGTACGCGCTTCCGCCAGACGTCCCATCCGGTATTGCAGCCATGCCGATTTCCAATGGGCACTTGAACCATACTTGCCCTCGGTAAAGCGCTGGGCGAGTTCGGCGTAGGCGGCGGCAGCCGGTTCGAATTCATT